>ERZ857801.12-NODE-12-length-226364-cov-5.503740_pt1 | contig 226364 bp, 181 predicted proteins | sample MGYA00519762_ERZ857801 | MGnify/ENA primary metagenome ERZ857801 (study PRJEB31778, sample SAMEA3449368) | human gut metagenome | biome: human gut; feature: human-associated habitat; material: faeces | place: United Kingdom | collected 2010/2012 ...
ATTTTTATAAAGTGCAAAGTACTGAGTACCGCTGGAAAGCAGGTCAATTTCTGTTCCTTCCGAGTCTACAGCTTTTGCATAGTTCAGGTGATAGCCATCGGCAATCACAGGCACACATTCATCGAAAATTGCAGGGATATTATTCTCATTCGTATTCTTTGCATCAATCTCTGCTTCTTCTACGGTAAAAGTACCGTTACCGCCCATCGGGAATTTACCGTCAGTGGTTACTTTGGCGCCTCCTTTGATCAGAATATTACCTTTTGCCCATATGGCGCTATCTGCAGTAGAGATGCATTTTACCTCGCCTCCGTTAACCGTCAGCTTGTCTCCGGCATACAGACCGGGATAATAGCTTGTTGCTTTGACGTTGGATGCAATAAGCTCTATATTGCCACCGGTTCCTTCATTATCTTTCCTGATAAATGCTCCGTTACAATTATCATAAGTTGCCATAAGCCTAACATCAGAGCCGTTTGTAATCTTCAACCCATAGGCGTCGATTCCGGCGTACCTACCTGTAGAATCCACGGTTGCATCGTCAATCTCAACAATTCCGTCGCCTGAGATACCCAATCCGCCTTTAGAGTATATTTCAACCGTTGCTTCATCGGAAATCTTAAAGTCATCACCTACGTAAATTCCATCATAAGTATCTCCCTGAACATTGATTGTCAATGTTCCGTCACCGATGATTTCTACAGCATTATCGGAGTGTATTCCCGCTCCTCCGCCAATATCGGTTCGGGTAATACTATTTGTCCCAGTCAACCGTATCTTCAACGTACTGGGGATAATCGTTTTAATACCGTAGTCCGACAGGGTGTCGTTGTCAAGGGTAGCATTGTTCAAGGATAAGGTGTGCGTGGCCGGTTCATAGCTTACTGTTCCACCGCAAAGATTGTCCTTGTTCTCAGACGTGACCTGTACGCCGTCTACCCAGATGTCGTAGACTGTGGGTTCCCCTGCCAGTGCTGTGGCAGGCAGGAGTCCAGCTACCATTACAATGCTGAGTAGGGTTGCAAATAGTTTTTTCTTCATGACAGGTTCTCCTTTTTTTAATTGTCCGCTATTTAATTCCTCCGACAGCGGACACGCCGGAGAAGATAGGAAGTTTAACCGGGAAAGATTGATTTGCCGGTCGTGGTTAGGACTTCAATATCAAACCACCACCCTTCCAGCAAACGCAAAAGGCCGAAGCAAAGGCATAATGCGCCCTGTCTCCGGCAACTGATTCGTTAAAAAATTGTATGAATAAGACTTGACAAGCTGAAAAAACGGCGCAAAGCTCTTGCCGAGCCGAGCCTACAATAATTGTCGCGTTTCCGTTTTCCATAGTCAAGTCCTCCATCCATAATCTCTAAGGCAAAAAGGACATAAATGCACCATAAACCCGATAGAGTTTTAGCAGATTTTTCCCGAAATCTCAAGCAGTTTTCAGAATATTACACTTCTCTTTATCTCAAATCATTGCCTGCTTCCATTACTCACGGAACTTTATGACTTCTTGAATATTACCCAAAAAGAAAAAGCCGCCGTCTGTTGACAGCGACTTTTCTCTTTAGTGTGTAAACCGTATCAGCAGTTCATTTATGGCATCCACTGCGCCGTGTCTTTTCGCCTGTATCTCTCGATTTCGCCACTCCATAAGGCACTGACAAATTACTCTGATTTCTACCGGCTCAAAGGGGATTTTCTTCTTTCGCCCCGGCTTCATTGCTTCAACAATGTCACACAGGCGAAGGGCGAGGGCGTCAATCTGACCGTTGGTTTCTGCGTCATAGCTCCTGTGCTGCTGTATTAAGCCGTTTATCAGCACCCGCACCTCATAATCGTCCAGCTTGACATTCATAGTCGTCCTCCTAACAGTAAATCAAATCGCTTGCAACGCTTTCCATAGCAACACTGCGGATGTTGTTCATCCTCTGCACCCACAGCATTTGATTTTCCGCTTTAAGGGCTTCCGTAACGCCCTCCTTTTCGGAAAGCTGCTTTACCAGCCGAGAAAACATTGCTTCTGCCTGCTCGTTAAGGTCTGCAAGGTAATCGTTCAGCTTGCCGCTGGTTAGCAGATTGATGTAACGCACCCTGTTGTGGTTTTTCAGATACCTACGATGCCGTTGTCACCATATGCCGATATGTAACTTCGCCTTCCTCCAGCAGCTTCAGGCAGGGCAGATAGTAGTCCCCTTGAAGTTCATACCAAAGCCCGTTCTGTTCGCTGTAAATATACTTCTCCATTTTGTAATCCTCCGATATGATTGATTTTTCACTTACAATCCAATCATTCCGGTTGGCTACAAAAGCCGAAGGGAGAGAACTTCCTTACGAAGCCTCCCCCTAGCAGCGCCTTTTTTAATTGCAAGTTAAAGCTCGTGTCCTCCAAGGCTAACTTGAATGTCTCTAAAAATCTATCTTGAATAGATATTTAGAACCCTAAAGCGGCGTAGCCTATTCGACAGCAGTTGCGCCGAGGAACACAAGGCCAGTTGTGCCAATTGGTCCAAAATTCTCGAGTTTGTTTGAATCGTAGGCTGTGCCTGTCTCGCGATGGAACAATGGATAAATTGGGCAATTCTCAGCAATGAGGTCGAAGCACTCATTCCAAGTTGACTGCTGCTTAGAAGAGTCAGACTCTTGACGTGCAGACTGGAGCTTGTCTTGGAGTGTCTTCCACTCATCGGTGCCAGCCCAGCATGAGCGGCCTTTTGTCCAAACATTGTCGCCATACCACCAGTTCATGAGGAGGTCTGGATCGTTGCCGAAGCATGATGGGTCACCAGGAGTGAGCATTACATCATATGGAAGAGTGTCATCAGATGGAGCAAGTTTTGCCCAGTCAATCTTTGTCTCATTGATTGTTACATCGATTCCAACAGCGGCGAGGTTTTCTTTAATTTGAGCAGCGAGGTTCTTTACCCAGTTGTTGTTAACCATGAGCTCGCAAGTGATTGACTCTTGTCCTGCTTCTTTAAGAAGTGACTTTGCCTTTTCTGGGTCATATGAGAAGACAGTCGATGCCTTGTGATAGTTTGCATATGTCTCAGGAAGGAACGAAGTTGCAGCCTTTGCGTTTCCTGCCATCTGGTTAGAAATTAGCTTGTCAACGTCAATTGCGTAGAAGAATGCCTGGCGAACTTTTTTGTCGTCGAATGGAGCCTTCTTTGTGTTGAACATGAGGAAAGGCAGTGCAAATCCAGGAACATATTCAACTGTCATGCCAGCACCTGTGATTTGGTCGGCATTTGCGTCAGGAACGTTCTCGATTGCCATTGCAGAACCGCTTGTTACAGCTGTTGTTCTTGATGTGTTGTCGAGAAGAATGTTCCACTCCATGCGCTCATTGTTAGCTGGTTTTGAGCCATTGTAATTTGGGTTAGGAACGAAGGCTATTGTGCCACCGTCGTCGCCATTGATTGTTTCGTACATCCATGGACCAGTGCCGATTGGCATTGTCTTCAAATCATCAACACTCTGTGCTTTAGGGAAAATCTTAACAAGTGCAAGACGTCCTTTGAGAAGTGTTTCGAAAGCAAACTTCAATTTGAAGTCGACAGTTTCGTCATCTTTTGCAGTGACAGAGTCGATGAATGACAAGAATGCGCCATAGGTGTCATCTTTAATGTTGAGTTCGAATGCATTTACAACATCTTCTGCAGTGACTGCGGTGCCATCGCTGAACTTTGCGTCTTTGCGAAGTTTGACTGTGTATTCAGTGTCAGAAACTTTTTGTGGGTCGCCGTCTGCAAGTCCGTTGTATGTCTTGTAGTTTGTCAAATCGAGGTCATAAAGGCCTTCAAAAACATGCCATGTTGCTGCCAACATCAATGCTGAGCTGTTTCCGATTGGGTTGCAGTTTGTTGATGTGTAGGCTGGAGCAGCTGTGATTGTTTTAGCTTTTTGCTTGTCAGAAGAACCGGAGCTACTGCTAGAGCCGCTTGATCCGCATCCTGAAAGACCGAGTGCAGCAATGCCTGCTGTTGCTGCTGTACCAGCTAAAAAGGTACGACGAGAAAACTGTAGTTGATTCATGAGCACTACCTCTCCTTTTCTAATGTGCACGACCGTGCACTCCCCTTTTATGGCTCGCGTCCATAATGTAAATATTTTACATTGAGTGTATAAAGATAGTGTTAAGAACGCACCTAAAATGAGTAAAAGTACCTCTAATAAACACTAACAAAAAACTCTCTCACTAACCGCTCAATGCAATAAACGCCAGACAAAATCAGCCGACAATTTGATCCACAAGCGCCAATAGACGACATTCACCAATGAGTCAGAAGTCAATCTGAGGGTAAAGATTCGCGAAAACACGAGATAAAACTATTGAGTTTTTGCGCACTGAAAAAAGAAGTAGAAATATAACTGAGAATTCAGATTTGCTTTAAACGGAGATGACGCTAAATAACGTTGCGAATTCCCAATGGAGAGAAAATCAATCTGAGCGGGCAGATTTTCACGAAAACGTGAGGAGCTGTGCTAGTGCACTGCCCGAGCGTTTGCAGGGCTAAGATGCCGTTCAGATTGGTTTGCAGTGTCAGGGTTCTCGTTTTTCGGTGGAAAAACTAAAAGATAGATGGTGCCCCCAACGGGAATCGAACCCGTGTCTCAGCCTTGAAAGGGCCGCGTCCTAACCTCTAGACTATGGGGACAAGAAACGACTTAATATTATACACGTGTGTTTGGTTTTTTTGTTACGATTTTTTTTCGTCTTTGAAACCCTTCATAATCCCAGGCAGTGCGAGGCGCTCCGGGGACAAAATTTTTAGAGAGAAGCGCAAAGGAGAGGTCTTCAGCCTTGCGAATTGCACCAACTGTCACCGGCATTACAAGTGACGTAATTGCTTTAATTCGTTTTGAAAAACTTCCTCGCGTAAAATGAGCGCCGCGAAGTCGTTGGGCAGTAATCACGGTTTTGACTTCTGAATTTAATACAGGGACGAAACGCAAAGCGAGTGCCAAGACAAATGAAAGTTCCGACACAGGAACTCCTATTTTTTGAAGAGGCGAAAACAGCTTGCCAAGCCCCTCAGTCAATTGCATTTGAGAAGTGCAAGCTAAAAGAAAAGCGCCTGCAAGAAGTGTCATGCAAAGCCTAACAGCATAAAGGCAGGAACGATAGACACCAACACTATATATACAAAGACTTCCTAAGGCAAAAACCACCTCGCCCTCATGGATGACAAATGCGTTAAAAAATGAAATTATGGCAAAACCAATGAGCACAGGCAAAATTGAACGCACTAGAGAAAAGAAGTTGATTTTAGCAATGGCGCAGCAGGCGACCAGAAACACTGCAATTCCACAAAGAACCCAAATGTTTAAAAACGAAAACACACAAATTACAAAAACAACAAATGCCAAGATTTTGGCGCGCGCATCGCACTTGTGCAATATGCTGTTTCGACGGACATATTGCCCAGCTTTTATTTTTTTTCCTGATCCCATAAATGCTATCAACTATTTTTTCTTATGTTTGTTTAACCAAAGTTCATTTATTAAGATGCCTTAAAGCAAAAGCAAAAATTTATGCATGAAGACGAACAACTTGATCTGCAAGTTTTTCGACTTCGGAACTGTCGTGCGAAACTAAAACAACCGCCTTGCCTTCTGCTTTCAAATCACTAATGAGCTGATGAAGTCTCTCGACCGATCCACAGTCAAGAGATGCGCTTGGCTCATCAAAGCAAACATTTGGCGTCTCCATCGCCAAAACTCCAGCAATAGCTGCCATTCTTTGTTGGCCGCCAGAAATTTTAAAAGGCGATTTCTCTGCAATTCCAGCAATGTCAAAATAGTTCAACCACTTGTTTACCGAGTCTTTAATTTCTTCCTTTGTGAAACCGATGTTTTCAGGTCCAAAAGCGACGTCTTTAGCAACAGTTTCAGCAAATAACTGCATCTCAGGCTTCTGCATGACATAGCCAATGAGCGAAGCGTGATTTTTAATTACCTTATGCTTACCAAATAGCTTCTTCTCCCAAAGAGGCTGACCCTGGAGCAACACTTCCCCTGACTCTGGCTTAATTACACCGCACATAATCTTTAGAAGCGTTGACTTGCCAGCTCCATTTGGTCCAACTATTGCTGTGCACTCACCATCGTTTGCAACAAGCGAAAAATCGCTGAATAGCTTTCTGTTTTCAAAACCAAATGAAATGTTTTTTAATTCAATCAAAGCTCAATCACCCTATTTGCTTTTGCAATTTCACAAGGCTTGTGAGTAATGTGCAAAACTGTGCACTCGTTAGAAATTTTTTCTATTAACCTCATGCATCTTTTCTCATTTTGTTCATCGAGGAAAGCAGTTGGTTCATCTAGAACAACCAACCTTGGCTCTGAAGCAATTGCAGCTGCGATAGACACCAACTGCTGCTCGCCGCCAGAAAGCGTCATTGGATCTCTCTCAGCGATTTCTCCAAGCCCTGCTTTATCGAGCTCAAGCGCAACAAGCTCATCAATCCGTTCGACACTCAAGCACAAATTCTGAGGGCCAAACGCAAGCTCTCCTGCAACAGTTTCGGTTACAAGCTGAGTTGCAGGATCTTGCGCAACATATGCGATGCTTTTCCTGGCTTCTTCATAATTTTGAGAATTAACACCTAAATGATCAAAACACACAAGTCCCATGAGCTCAACTTCACCAGAATCAGGAGAAAGAAGACCTGCAACAAGCTTTCCAAGCGTAGATTTGCCTGCCCCATTGCGTCCAATTAAAGCCACATGCTCGCCTTCGTCTAGCGAAAAAGAAAAATCTCTTATGACGAAAGAATGTCCCTCGTCATAAGAGAAAAAAATGTGTTTGAGGTCAGCGATTCGCAAGCTAGCTTAAAGCCTTCTTCAATGGAAGAAACACAAGTCCTGCAACAACGCTGTTGATGGTGAACTTCATTAAGTTGAACGGAAGAATGATTGGAACTATCATTCCTGCAACGGTCTCGACTGGAACACCTGTATAGAGAGGAGTAACAATCAAATTCATCACAGCGGCAGCTGCCGTAGATGCAACGACCGCGAGAATAAGACCAACAACGAGAGCCTTGTTTGTGCCCTTAGTTCGATAAATCATAGAACCAACAAGGACGCCTGCAAGCCCCATGATCAGGCTCATGATTGCGCCAGCAGGGTTCGTAAACAGACGGAAAATCCAAGGCAGTGCCACAACAACAGAACCTGTTGCAGGGCCATAAAGCAAAGCAGCGAGCAGACAGAAAATGCCCGAAGGGTCATACTTTAAAAATGGCGCAGCAGGAAAAATTGGGAATTCGATAAAACTAGTGACAATTGAAAGTGCTACAAAAAGCGCGCTCACAGCGACGCGGCGTGTGTCCCACTTGCCTCTTCCGTCTCCAGTTGAATGGTTGCTGACAGCATAAGAATTTTGAGAAATGCTCATTTGAGCTCCTTTCGCTTTTCCCATCCGGACTTTTACCGTTGGTGCTGGATTCTCACCAGCTCGGCTCCCTCTCGAGAGTTCGCGGACTTTGCGACCTTTGATTCCTAAAAGGTCTAACACCGCCAGTGGGGAATTTCACCCCGCCCTAAAACGTGACTCCCATAATAGCAGAACTAAATAGCGATGGTACAAATAAAAACGGGGATCTTACGACCCCCGTTTTATGTTTCAACAAGTTTACAAGCTAAATTTAATCGCCATAAAATAGTTGACTAAATTCGCAAAATAGACAACTAGCAGCTATGCTTCAACTTTCTCTGTTTGAAGAAGTGACTTAAGCTCCTCAATGCGCTCTTTCTCTAGCGTCTTGGTTTCCTCTTGCGCAAGTGTCTTCTTAAACGAACCACAAATGGCAAACATTACGAGAATGAAAGGGAACGCTGCAACCAGAGATATGGTCTGCAACGGTTTCAGAGCGCCACTTCCGCCGCCACCAGCCATCAGCAAGCCAATGCAAACAACTGCAATGATGATGCCCCAAAGAATCTTTTTGAAATTTGAAGGATTTAGATTTCCTTCAGAGGTGAGCATTGACAAAACATAAACACCACTGTTTGCTGAAGTGATGAAGAAGAAGAGGAGCGACACAAGAGCAACAAAGCAGAGGATTTGTCCAACAGGAATTCCAAAAACGCTATATTGTTGCAGAATCACGAACAAGCCAGCAGAAGGGTCAGCTACAGCTTGCTGTGCAGCCTCAATTGTCATTCTTCCAATTTCAACAAGGTTGATTCCAAGGTTTCCCATGATAGCGCCCCAAACACATGAAGCGATTGCAGGAACAAGGGCAACACCCAAAACAAACTCTCGAATTGTGCGTCCCTTAGAAATCTTAGCAACAAACACGCCAACAAATGGAGCCCATGCAATAAACCAAGCCCAGTAGAAAACTCTCCATGAACCAACCCAAGAATTAGCATCAGCATCATAGCCACTAATGCCGAGTGAAACGCTAAAGAAATCACGAATATAATTGCCAATGCCTTGAGTTAAGCCGTTGAGATCGGCAACCATAGGTCCAATCAAGAAACATGCAATCATGAGGCCAATAGCGATGTAGAGGTTGGTGTCGGAAATGATTTTCATTCCCTTTTCAATGCCCGACACAGCTGATGCTGTGTAAATAACTGTGATGATCGCGATAATCAAGATTTGAACGGTCAAAGTGTTTGGAACACCAAGCATATAGTTCATGCCAGTGTTAATTTGGATGACTCCGAGTCCCAACGAAGTAACAACAGCAGCAACTGTTGCAAAAACAGCAATAATGTCAATCAACTTGCCAAGCCAGCCGTTCGCTCTGTCTTCACCAATCAAAGGAACAAGCATCACTGAAATCAGGCCTTTTTTATTCTTCCTATACATGAAGTAGGCAAGGGCAAGGCCGACAACGGCGTAGTTAGCCCATGGAAGAATTCCCCAGTGCATAAAAAATGATGACAACGCAAAGTCTGCTGCACCTGGTGTTGCAGCCTCAATGCCTGTGCCAGCTTGAGGATAAAGATAATGTGTCAAAGGTTCTGCAACTCCCCAAAACACAAGACCAACGCCCATGCCACATCCAAACAAAAGACCAAACCATGTGAAATTTTTAAACTCAGGCCTTGAATCGTCGGCTCCTAATCTAATTTTTCCAAATTTACCGAAAGCGCACCAAGCCATAAAGAAGAAAAACACAAGCATCGCTATGAGATATAGCCAAGCAAAATCGGATGTCAAAACACCGAAGCAAATGTTTGCAACAGCCGCGAAACTCTCGTTGCCAGCTACTGACCAAATTGCCATTGCGCCAACGATAATGAGCGAAATGATAAACACGGGGTTGCTCAGTTCTTTTTTATTCATAATTCACCTCTCTTAATTCCCTTCCTAAATGTGCAATTGTGGCGGATTTCTATTTATCTTTGAAGTTGCATGAGCAGAATAATAAAACGTCAAAGATAAATTTTGTTCGAACTAAATATGCGAATAAATCCGCCTTTTTCTAATGTTTATAAAGAAATAAATTCCTCCTTTCAAAAAACTAAAAACAAATATTCCAAGACCCTTCACTTGAAAACTCAATATATTTCTCTCTCGATAATCCACTCATCACGAATTTCCCAAACACAGCCAACGTTATTCTGCATGTCATCAGAAGGTGTGCAACAGCGCGGCCAGCTGCGAATTATTTCGCTTTTAAATTGAGGAAACATGTTTCCCTTATCACTCATGATTAATGAAGCCTCGTTAACAATTCCTGCATCACGCAGTTTTTTGTCATGAGCACGTTCATCGTTGTCATCAACGGGGACATACATGTAATTCAAAACATATCCCCACTTGTTGTAATCAATGATAAAGAGTTGTTCATCAGGTACATCAACTTTGAGGGAAACCTCACCTTCTGCCTCAGGAAGTCTGGCTTCTTCTGTGAGAGCTAGCCAAATTGGCAAATATAGGTCATCTGGAACTGTTATTTGTTTTCTAGCCTGATCAGTTAGCCATCGATAGGCCTGGATGTAATAGTCAGAAATTGTGTCAGACTTAGCACGGAGGAATTGCTCGCGGCAAATGAAGCTGCCGTTCGCTTCAAGTTCTTTTAGCACAAGAACATTTTGTCTTGTCCAAACTACCATTGCACCCCCTCCCTTCACATCCGCAGTCGAACTTCTGACCGAATTAATTCAACAAAATAGAAAACGCTGAATTAATTTAGCTAGTCTAAAAATACATTATTTTTGAATATTTATCAAGATATTTTGAACAAAATTTGAAGCCGTTTAGGAAAACTGAACTTATCGCGATAAACATTTGTTTCAAGAGAAACATGCCATTACTATCGGAATATATGATTATTTAAACAAATTTTCAGCTATTTAAAAAATAATCTTCCTATTTTTGACAAACATGTTTAATTTAAGTATAATAAACGCAATTTGAGGGTATTCCTCATGAGATGTTTGTTCACGTTTAGAAATGAGAGGAGTGTGAAATCGATGAAACTGGAGATTGGAAATATCCAAGTAAAAGACGTGGTTCTTGGAACAGAAAATTCTTTTAAGAATGGCATTCTTACTATAAACAAGCAAGAAGCTATTGACTACTTAAAAGAAAAAGACGACCACTTGACAGATGTTGACATTGTGATTGCTCACCCAGGTGACGACACAAGAATCTGCCCAGTCGTCGAAACTATCGAGCCAAGAATGCGCGTTGATGGTCGCACATTATTCCCGGGCGTAACTGATGATGTCGTGCCTGCAGGCGAAGGCGAACTCAAAGCTTTTAAAGGCTGCTGCGTCACAGTTGTCGCAAAAGAATGGGGTTCATTCGGCGACGGTGTTATTGACATGGGCGGCGAAGGTGCAAAACACACCTACTGGTCAAAACTCATTAACATTTGCTTAGTTGGTGACACTGACGAAGAATTCGAGATACATGAACAGCAAAAATGCAACCATGCTCTTCGTTGGGCAGGCCACCGCTTTGCCGAGTGGATTGGAAAAATTGCAGAGAATGTCGCTGTTGAAGAGACTGAGGTTTATGAGTTTGACCCAATCTTGAAGCGCGATGACTCACGCAAGGAGCTCCCAAATGTTGTTGCTGTTCTGCAACCTCAATCGCAAATGGAGGCATTGGGCTACAACGATCTTTGGTATGGATGGGATATGAATAAATATCTGCCTTCTTTCGTGAGTCCAACAGAGGTTTTCGATGGCGCAATAATTTCTGGCTCATTCATGCCATCGTCATCAAAATGGTCAACCTATGAGATGCAAAACTTCCCAACATTAAAAGAGCTCATGAAGCATGACGGCAAAGAATTTAACTTTGTGGGTGTCATCATGTCAAACTTAAACGTTGCTCTTGAACAAAAAGAGCGTTCAGCCATTATGGTTCGCAACATGGCCCTCAATCTTGGAGCAGATTATGCCCTTGTAACTGAAGAAGGTTATGGAAACCCTGATGCTGACTACGTTCGTTGCCAGGTGATTCTTGAAGACGCAGGCATTCCTGTTGTTGGCATTTCGAATGAGTCGGTTGGACGTGACGGATTTGGACAACCGCTTGTTACGCTCGACGAAAAAATGACCGCTCTTGTTTCCACAGGCAACGTAGGTGAGCTTTCTGACCTCCCAGCGTGCAAAACAGTTATTGGCAATCTTGAGGCACTGAACCGCGATGGCATGTCAGGATCTTGGGGTTATGACGAAATCCTCGGCAAATCAGGTCGAGACGATGGGTCAGTCATTATGGAAGACAACAACTGGTTCTGTGGCGACCACATTTCAGGTTTCTGCATTAAAACCATGAGAGAAGTTTAGGGGGTGCAACATGACTAAGAAAGTAATTGTTTACCTAAACCAATTCTTCGGTGGAAAAGGTGGCGAAGACACTGCAGATTATGAGCCAGAGCTCATAGAAGGTTTAGTTGGACCTTCAGTGGCAATGAATGCTCAACTTAAAGACGCAGAAGTAACTCACACAATCATTTGTGGAGACAACTTCATGGGCTCAAACACCGATGAAGCACTTGCAAGAATCGAGAAAATGCTAGATGGCCTCGAATTCGACATGCTCCTTGCAGGTCCTGCCTTCCAAGCAGGCCGCTATGGCGTAGCTTGCGGTAATGTTTGCAAGCTTGTTGCTGAGAAATATGGAGTTCCTTGCATTACCTCAATGAATGTTGAGAACCCTGGTGTTGACATGTTTAAGAAAGACTGCTTCATCATGAAGGGTCACAATGCTGCTGCTCAAATGAGAAAAGACGTTCCTGCAATGACAGATTTTGCAAATCGTCTCCTTGCAGGTGAGCCAACTCGTGGTGCCGATGAAGAAGGCTACTTCGCACGCGGCTGCCGCCATGAAGTTTTCCTCGAAGATGTTTATGAAAACACTGCTGCCTATCGTGGTGTGCAAATGCTCATCAAAAAAATCAAGGGCGAGGACTACCAAACAGAGCTCATCATTCCCAAAAAAGATCTTGTCCCAATTGCACCTGCAATCAAAGATCTTTCAGAGGCGACGATTGTTCTCTGCACAACAGGCGGCATTGTTCCAGTAGACAACCCAGACAGAATTCAATCTGCATCTGCCACTCGTTGGGGCCGATACAACGTGGCTGGTCTTGACAAACTACCTAACCGAGCTGAGGGCGGCTACAAAACAATTCACGCAGGATATGACCCTGCAGCTGCCGATGCTTGCCCTGATGTTTGCACACCAATCGATGCTCTTCGCCAATATGAAAAAGAAGGCAAGATTGGAAAGCTCGACGACTGGTTCTACACAACAGTTGGCACGGGAACAACAGAGTCTGAAGCTGCGCGCATGGCCAATGAAATGCTTCCTTTCTTTGAGGAAGAAGGAGTCGATGGCGTAATTATGACCTCCACTTGAGGCACCTGCACTCGTTGCGGTGCAACGATGGTTAAAGAATTCGAGAAGGCAGGCTATCCAGTAGTGCACATGTGCAACCTTGTTCCTGTTGCTCTCACGGTCGGCGCAAACAGAATTGTTCCAACAATCTCAATTCCATATCCACTTGGAGACCCAAACACTCCAGTCGAGGAGCAATACAAACTTCGTTATTCTCGCGTGGGAACAGCTCTAGATGCTCTCGCAACTGACTGCGATGAACAAACTGTTTTTAAAGTAAAGATCTAACTCCCTTGACTTTGCTTTAAATATTAACCAGCTCTTTCCCAGGAGTCGGTAACGCTCAAAGGCTGCTTTCGGGCAGCCTTTTTTGTGACTAGAGCTTAATGACAATGGAAACACAACTCACAAATGCCGCATATATTTCGCTTTTTTTACTTGGATTAACACAAAAGCAAGCACTACGCACATAACACCGCTTGCTAGCATGAACCTTAATGTATACATTGATGAAGTGTAAAAAAGTAAAATTAACTCTTCATTTTTATAATTAAATGTTCTTTAAAGAATGGTTCAGAAATTGTAATGAGTTTAATCGCTGATAACCCAGAATGATATTACAATTTTGTCAAATATGATTAATGTAACAAAAACTCACTGTATAGCTGGTAAAACTATGGTTACATTAATTAGACAGCCCCAATTTGTTGTACAAAAAACTGGTAAAATTTGAAAAAAAATAGCCTAAGGAGTGGTAATGGGCAGAACTAAATATAGCGAAGCTGAACGTGACAAAATCATTGTAATGTTCATTTCTGCTGCTAGAGAAATAATCGAAACAGAAGGAATTAAAAAAATTACTGTAAGAAAAGTTGCAGATCTGGCAGGGTGCAACTCCTCACTTCTTTATTTCTATTTCCACGACGTTGATGAACTTGTGACAATGTCATCAATGAGCTATCTAGAAAAATACACTCGCAGTCTTGTAGCGGATCTCAAAAAACTCGAAAATCACTATGATATTTTTCTTCACACCTGGGAAGTTTTTACCGTTTACGCACTTGACAACCCAGAAGTGTTCAACCAGATTTTCTTCTGTGAACACAAAGTGCCACTTGAAAAGATGATTCGTGAATATTATCGTTTGTTCCCTGCACAACTTGAGAATGTTGGAGCTAGCGTTAAAGACATGCTATACCAAGGAACTCTAATCGAGAGAAACCTTGACATATTGCGGCCTCTTGTGACAGAAGGCATCATAAAGGCTGACAACCTCGACATGATCAACGATTTAATGCTCAGTTATTTCCACGAGATTCTCAGGCAGCGACTTGCCTCAGATGGCGGCCTCATCGAATGTGAACAAATGCGCACACGCTTCATGAAAGTTGTCGAATACCTCGTCGAAAAAGAAAAAGTAGCAGCGTAGCGCACTCTACACATGCACTCATCGGCGCAATGCTAGCGCCTAGTGCTCATTTCACATTCGTCTTAGCAAGCAATATTGCAGCCAGACTAAAGTCTATCAATTACTTTTAATTAGCTCCAAAAAATGTGTTCACAAGCAAAGCTCTAATTCAGATAGCTTTGTGCTTATTCCCACTCGCTAGCCAGAGTGCAAAGCATGATTGCTTTAATGGAGTGCATTCTGTTTTCCGCCTGGTCAAAAACAACAGACTGATTCGAACGGAAAACCTCGTCGGTCACCTCCATCTCAGAGATTCCAAACTGCTTGTAAACATCTTGAGCAACTGTGGTGTTTAAATCATGAAAAGAGGGTAGGCAGTGCATAAAAATACAGTTGTCGCCAGCACGTTTCATTACACGATTGTTTGCTTGATAGGGGCTCAGCAGATTAATTCGACTCCCCCAAATATCAGAAGGCTCACCCATGGAAACCCAAATGTCTGTATAAATAACGTCGGCATTAACGCAAGCATCATCAATGCTTTCACTAAGAGAAATTGATCCTCCAGTAGTGGCGCAAGTCTCTTTGCACTCCTGCACAAGAGAATCGCTTGGCCACAATTCACATGGGGCGCATGCGACAAAATGCATTCCTAATTTAACACAAACAGCAGCAAGTGAATTCGCAACGTTGTTTCTGGAATCGCCAACATACACAAGCTTTCTTCCTTTTAGATTAAAACCGAGTTTCTCCTGTATCGTCATCATGTCGGCAATCATTTGTGTTGGATGAGCGTCATCGGTGAGTCCATTCCAGACGGGCACACCCGACTCTCGTGCCAAGCACTCAACAGTTTCTTGAAGAAAACCGCGATATTCTATTCCATCATAAAAGCGCCCAAGAACTTTGGCAGTGTCTTCGATAGATTCTTTGTTTCCCATTTGTGAAGAGGCAGGATCGAGATAGGTAACATTCATGCCAAGATCGTGAGCTGCTACTTCAAACGCACAACGTGTTCTTGTGGAAGTCTTCTCAAACAAAAGACAAATGTTTTTGCCTCCCAAATAGCAATGCGCCTCTCCATCTTTCTTTTTCTTTTTGAGCGAATGTGCCACAGAAAGCATTTCTTCTATTTCAGCAGGTGTGAAATCGACAATTTTCAAGAAAGACCTGCCTGTGAGAGTTGACTTCATTTTCTTTTCTCCAATGAAAAAACACGCCATATGCCAAGGCAGTTGGCGTGTTATAGTTTGAACATTCTGCTAGCTTTTAGCCGACCCCTATTTTAAATCACAAACCTTGTGGAGAAGGGTCTCAAAACTCACTCCGCGCTCCATAAAATGCGGTTGTTTAGAGCTAACAATCATCGCACCATGCACAAAATCTCCTGCAAATTCTACACTGCGAACAAGCGAAATACCTTTCATGATTCCGCCAAGGACGCATGAAGCATAAACATCGCCTGTTCCATGAAGCATATAGTTAACAAACTCGTTGCTAACCTCAACAATGCCGTCGACTTCTTCCCCGCCAACAAAATTGCGAATAACTGTCTCGTTTTTGCGCTGTATGCCCTTCAAGACAACATTTCTTGCACCAAGATCGAGAAGCGCTTTTACAAGTTCATGAGCGCGTTCATTTGTGATGTCGGTCCCTTCCCATTCATCTCCAATAGGAAGACCTAGAATAATTGCTGCCTCCGTTAGATTTGGTGTCAATACGTCAGCACGAGCTGAAAGTTTTGCCATAGCGTCACAAAGCTCTGGGGTGTATGTTGGATAAACCTTGCCATGGTCTGCCATTACGGGGTCAACAAACTTGATTGCATCCGGATATTTCTCATAAAGAGACTCAATAATCTCAACTTGCTTTGGGTCTCCCAAAAAACCAGAATAAATTGCGTCTATGTTGACATCAATTCCTTCCCAAGCCTTCAGATAGTCGTCAAGGATGTCAGTCGTGTCATGCATATACCAGCCAGGAAATGCAGTGTGAGAAGAGAAAAGGCCAGTAGGCACAGGACAAACGTCACATCCAGCAGCCGAAAGAACTGGGATTGCAACACCAAGCGAGCATTTACCATAGCCGCAAAGATCATGCACGGCAGCTATGCGTGGAATGTAATCTTTATCTCTAACATAAACCAAGTCTGACATTAATAAAACCTTTCTGATTATTCGTCGTCATCGTCCCAATCGTCATCATCGTCATCATCCCAGTCATCGTCTTCTTCACGCTGGTCTTTTAACGCTTCTTGACGCTCCTTCAAGGCCTTTTTTGCACGCTTTTCCATAATCGCGCAAGCAAGGATGCTAATGAGCAATGCAGCGCCGAGAAGAATTGCTATGCCACCAAAGGTTTCGAAAAGGAAGTGATAAAGTCCGTCGAATGTTTCCAAAATGCGTCGACTCCTAATCAGAACAAGTTTCGATGATTTTATTTAGCGCGCTAATTGAGCAATTAATAGCCCGTAACGCGCGGATATCATCATAATATTTAAACTCGATTTTTGCAAGGTCGGGAGCCACTTTCACTGTTTTTCCAACATATATTCGCGCTCCCACATTTCTATCCTGATCCTCTCCATCTTGTCGCTTCGATGCCGTTATTTCCTGAAATTTTTGCCAGCAATCTTTTAAGTCTGACATGTTTTGTAAATAAGTCGTGGTGTCGTATAAATCGTTTTTATTCTTATTGAAATCCGCTGTTAAAACCTGTTCTTTCTTTTTCTTGCTCGCGCAAGGCTGATTATTTGTAATGAACTCTGTTTTTAAGTCTGACATGTTTTGTAAATCGGATTTGGCAACTTTCAACAACATCTCATCTCTGGTTGGATTAGATGACAAACACACATCTTCCACCTGTTCCTTCACGCACTGTAGAGAATGAGTTTTATGTCCGATGTTTGCGTCTGAAGAGTTTTGTAAATGCCAAATAATGATGTGCTCTAGTGTGTGCGCAAGCGATGTTGTGTTTATGCAGTCGCCGAACCTTGGACCATGAGAATTCCTGCATGCGTGTTCAAGAATTCCAGGGAATCGAGAACTCACACTATCTGCAATTTTAAGTCTGACTTCTTTTGTAAATGCACAATGAACTTCGACAAGTATCTCTACCCTGTCGCTTTTAAAAGTTATTTTTCTAGCTTTAACTGGCACGCTTCAAGCGAGTAACATTTGAATCATCAACGCTGCTGACATAGGGAGCGCTTGTGGCTTTGTATTTTCCACTAAAAACAGTGTTTAACAAGTTGCCTGCATCAAAAAAATAGGAAGAGACGGCATCTAAATTGATGTCAGCAATTACAAGTTCGTTTCGGTCTTGCGAAAATACATAGTGTGCGGAACCTTCTTTGTTGTCAAGCCGCTCTTTAATTGTTTTTGAGCCAGTGTCTAGAGAATAGGTAAAAATCATGTCGCTAGTCATTCTGATTTCAGTGTCGGTGACTTGAATTGTCGTGTCGCTGTCATCCACTATCCATGTGCCTTGAATGTCCTGGGCATCATCGGCCACACACCAGCGAGTAAACGAGAAAATAATTGTAGCTGTTGCAATAAGAAGCGCGATGATAAAAATCACCGCGCACACTATTTTCTTTGTTTTTGACAATAATTAAAAAGCAGAGCTAGTTTTTCTCAATCTTTGTGAGACCACCCATGTATGGCACAAGCACTTCAGGAATTGTGACTGTACCGTCTTCATTTTGGTAGTTCTCTAGCAAAGCGGCCATTGTGCGCCCAACAGCAAGACCAGAACCGTTGAGCGTGTAGCAAAGACGGCTGCCTTTAAATTTATCTGGGTCTTTATAACGAATGCCGGCACGGCGAGCCTGGAAATCGGTGCAGCAACTGCAACTTGAAATTTCCTTGTAGCCCTTGTAGCTTGGCATCCAAACCTCAACGTCATATGTTTTAGCAGCAGAAAAACCAATGTCGCCTGTGCAAAGTGTAATCACGCGATATGGAAGGCCAAGAAGTTGCAAAATGTTCTCTGCATCTGCAGTCATTTTTTCTAACTCATCAAACCCAGTTTCAGGTGTAGTTACTTTTACCATCTCAACTTTGCTGAACTGATGAACGCGAATGATGCCTCGAGTGTCACGGCCAGCACTTCCTGCTTCTTCGCGGAAGCATGGAGTAAATGCGCAATATTTCTTTGGCAACTCTTCTGCCTTCAAAGTTTCCTGCGCGTGAATGTTTGTCAATTGAACTTCGGCAGTTGGAATGAGATAAAGGCCTTCAGTTGTTGTTTTGTAAAGATCATCCTCGAATTTAGGAAGCTGAGCTGTTCCAGTTAGCGTTGTCTTATTTGCAAGTGCTGGAACCCACCACTCTTTGTAGCCACGAGAAACATGTGTGTCAATCATAAAATTGATGAGCGCACGTTCAAGTCTGGCACCTGCTCCACCTAAAACATAGAACCTAGAACCCGTTAGTTTTACGCCACAATCGAAATCGATGATGTCAAGGTCGGTGCCAAGATCCCAGTGCGGTTTGTCTTCAAAATCAAATTCGCGAGGAGTTCCCCAGCGTCTAACCTCAACGTTGTCGTTTTCATCTTTACCAACAGGAACGCCTTCAGCAGGGAAGTTTGGAACATGCATGAGAAGATCGGTGAGGTCAGCATCTATTTTCTCGCGCTCAGCGGTGAGCTTGTCGAGTTTGTCATTAATCTCGCGAACGCTTTCTTTCATTGCAGCGACCTCATCAGCCTTGCCGTCCTTCATGAGACCACCGATAGCTTTTGAATCAGCGTTGCGCTTTGCCTGCAGAGCTTCCTCTTCGACAATGAGTTCACGACGAGACTTGTCAAGCTGGGAAAAACGCTCAGCATCAAATTGTGCATTTCTATTTTTCATTGCTTCTGAGACGGCATCTAGATTGTCGCGAACGAACTTAAGGTCTAGCATCAAAACTCCTTATACGCTGGCTATTTTTACGAAATATATGTTAGCACATGAAAAAGTGCCCTCAAGACTTCGGGGCACTCATGCGTCGCGACGCAATCTTTAAACCAATCCTCAACAAGCATTCCTGTCGGCGTTCAGCTCATCAATGCTGTTGCCAAACAAGAAAACACATTTCCTTGCGATAGTAGACAGTTCGCGATTTTCGTCGCAACACTGGGGAGCAAACTAACAGGTGTTTGCAACATCTGAGCAAGCAGATTCGCCCGAAACTCCGAGGAGCAAGCTAACAGGTGTTTGCAACATCTTAGCGAGCGATTTTCGCCGAGACACTGAGGAGCTGTGCTTAGGTCACAGCCCGAAGTGTCGCAGACGAAAAGCGCCGCTCAGAATTGTTTCGGCTAGAAGAGAGGGACTACAGCTACGCTATACTTACTCTCAATAAACTGCTTCACATCGTCGCTCTGGACTGCCTTTACGAGAGCTTGGATTTTCTCGCTGCTCTTGTTGCCTTCTTTGCAAGCAATTACGTTAACGTATGCTTTCGCAGCTTCGCCTTGGTCTGATTCAACTGCGAGAGCTGAAGAAGTTTCAAGTCCTGCTGAGAGTGCATAATTGCAGTTAACTACGAGGATGTCGACATCAGAAACTGTGCGTGGAACTTGTGCTGCTTCGACTTCTTGAATGTCGAGGTTCTTTGGGTTTTCGACGATGTCAAGTTTAGTAGCGTTGGTGCCAGCGCCATCCTTCAATTTAATGAGACCTTCTTGCTGGAGAAGAAGAAGTGCACGTGCTTCGTTGGTTGTGTCATTTGGAACTGAAACAGTTGCACCGTCTTTTAAGTCTGACAAGCTCTTTGTTTTGCCAGCATAAATTCTCATTGGTTCAAAGTGAATGTCAGCTGCAGACTCGATGTGAGTCCCGTTTTCTTTATTGAAGTTGTTGAGATAGGTAATGTGCTGGAAGTAGTTAGCGTCTAAATCACCAGACTCAAGAGCAGTGTTTGGCTGAACATAGTCGTTATATTCAACAACTTGAAGATCCCAGCCTTCTTGCTTCAGAGTGTCTTTCACATGATTCAAAATTTCTGCATGAGGAGTTGGAGATGCACCAACTTTGATTGTTTTGTCGGAGCTAGATGAGCCTGAATCTGAGGAGGACGATGAGGAGCATCCAGCAAGTGCAAAAATTGATAGGAACACAGCAACTGCAACTGCAATCACTTTTGTTAGTCTTTGTTTTGTGAGAGTCATTTTGTCTCCTTTAATCTTTTAAATCTTTCTATTTCTTATAAAAACTGGTTCTAATCAAATGCGAACTTAAAAATTCAGCACTTTATTTGAGTCGTTTGTCGGTGCGCCTCGCAATGAGAAGGCCACCTTCCTGGAAAATTTGGACAATTACAACAAGCAATAAAACTGTGATTAGCATAATGTCAGTTTGATAGCGATAATAGCCATAGTTAATGGCCACAGCGCCTAGGCCACCGCCCCCTACAAAACCAGCCATTGCAGAATATCCAAGAATAGTTGCCAGAGAAATTGCTGCCCCAACTAACAGAGAAGGGCGAGCTTCGGGCAAATAAACCTTTGTGATAATCTGCCAACTTGATGTTCCCATTGACTGGGCAGCTTCCACGACACCTGGGTCAACTTCTTTCAATGAAGACTCGACCATTCTGGCGACATAGGGAGCAGCTGCGACAATCAAAGGAACAACTGTGGCGTTAGTTCCCAGTGTTGTGCCTGCAACAAGTCGTGTAAAAGGCAAAATTGCAACAAGCAAAATGAGGAAAGGAACTGAACGCAATACGTTAACGATTAGCCCAACGGTAAAGTTAACGACAGCGTTCGGGCGAGTTCCCTCTTTTGAGGTAATGTAAAGAAGAACTCCAAGGGGGGTGCCAATCAAATAGGCAACAAATGTTGACAGAACTGTCATGTAAATTGTTTCCCCAGTGGAAGCAACAAGAAGAGAGATTAGTTGTTGATCCATTTAAATCACCTCCACAAACTTCTCAGGGAAAAGCAATTTGTTTGTTGCTTCTGACTGTGGGTTTGTAAATACTTCTGACACGGTTCCAACCTCACAAATTTTCCCGCTGTCAATTACTGCAACACGGTCACAAACTTGCTCAACAACAGCCATTTCATGCGTGATGATGACGATTGTGACCTCCAGTTCTTCGTTGAGTTTTTTTAGCAAAGCCAGCACCGACTTCGTGGTAATTGGGTCGAGTGCACTTGTGGCTTCATCGCAGAGAATAATGTCAGGGTCGGTGGCCAAGGCGCGAGCAATTGCAACACGTTGTTTTTGACCACCCGAAAGCTGAGAAGGATACACACTGGCCTTTTCTGAGAGTCCAACAAGTCCCAAAAGCTTGTTAACTTTTGCATCAGCCTCTGGTCCAGAGTATCCTGCTACTTCGAGTGGAAAACGAACGTTTTTAAAAACTGTGCGCTGTTCTAACAAATTGAACTGTTGAAAAATCATTCCGATTTTTCTGCGCTTCTCATTAAGCTCTTTTCTGCCAAGCTCGCAAATGTTTAGCCCATCGATTAAAACTTCACCGCTATCAGGTTTTTCAAGAAGGTTAATGCAACGCACAAGCGTAGATTTTCCTGCACCACTAAAGCCAATAATTCCAAACACTTCATGATTGTTAATCGTGAGACTAACATCTTTTAGTGCAGAAGTTTTATTCTTCTTGTTTTGATAGGTCTTGTTAATGTTTTTAAGTTCAATCATGGACAGCCTTTAAACCGCTAGTTGTTTTTCGAAATTTGCACCATTTATCTTAAACACAAATGTGACAAATGGATATTAAGTTTTGAGAGTGGGGTTATAGATATATGTAGGCCAAGGCCTACATCATTGTAGACATCATGAAGAAAGCTTTTATGTCGCATGTGTTCGTCATTGCATTAGTCATTCTACAACAAAAGGTTTACCCTAGATAAAAAAACTTGTGAAATTGTTTCGAGAGTGTTAACACCACTTCGTTTCCCAAGTGAAAAAACTCATCTCAAATGTAACTTATAACCGCACTATCCTTTGGTTTGTCTCCCACGCAAAAACAGAATAAAGGATAAACTTCACAAACAGAAGCACTTCAATCGAAACTAACAACTCAAATAATGCGAGCGCTTAATTATTACGCACTGCGGCGCCAGGGTTAATTGTCATCGATTCAAAACGGTTTTCCATGTAGTCATCATCAAAATTGGTTGCGTAGAACTGTGTTATGTTTGACTTCGAAGCAGATTCCTCTCCTTCAGAAATTCTCATATACCAGCAATCAAGCGATTGTAATGTCATGACCACATCAACAACCATGAGGACTGTCGCTACAGCAGTTACGACACATCTCCAGTTCCAGGGAATCTTATTTACGACTTTAACAACAGTTGGCATAAAAATCTTTAGCCATATTGCACCCATAAAGCCCCACATAATCATAAATTTCGCACAAGTTCGCCCGCCAAACAAAGGCAGAACCTCCGAAGAGTAATTCCATGCAACAGCGCCAAACGTGTATTCCATAAAGTAGCTAACAACTACCTCAAAAAGACCTCCAATAATGGCACTGGCAAGGAAAATAACGATAATGGGATATTTGTGAAGGCGGTTCAGGACAACTGTCATAATCACAGCTCCACAACCATATATTGGCGAGAAGGGTCCAAACAAAAGTCCTGCACGGTCTTGCAATTCACCAGGAACCACAAAGAAATAGTGATAGAGCTCCTCAGCAACAAGCCCAATTATCGAGCAAACGAGGAAAATCCAAAAGAGATTAAAGAAATTAATCTCAATAGCGCCTTTTCCCGACGAATCAAAACCAATCGTTCCCGCGTCCTGCTCCTCATGCCATTCTTCCTCAATTTTATGCATCTTCATCGAACGCTCTTTTCCAAGCGTAGGATCAAGATAAATTTGAAGAGCAACCAAAATGATGAAACCCACTATGTAGAATATGATTTCTAGCCCAATGCCATTAAGCATTACATATGTGATTAAATCGGCGCCGTAAAACAGATATAAAACATAAATAAAGCGGGCTGATTCCTTTTTCTTTGATGCAAGCAACATGATGCTCAAAAAGATGTTGCAAATCGAAATCCCAGCACCCGCCACAAGATTTATTACTTCACAAACTGCGGTTGAAAGTCCTGCACCATTAGCAGTCGTTGAAATAATGTGAAAAAGGTATTTCCAAAAAGATGCACTCGTTCTGGCTATTGAAAGAACGGTGAATACAATAATTAATACGCAAAAAACTTTAATCGCAATTGGGATTTTTGCTTGAATGTCGCTCTCGATTTTTTTCCCGAGTTCGCGAATATTGTTGTCTTTTAGCTCCAATGCCGTCTAGACCTGCATTGCTTTTTTAAGCATAGGAATTTTTCGCCTTGAAACAGGGATAACAGAGTCGGTGCCTTCGATTTTTAGAGTCATCGCACCATTTTCTGCTGTAACTGCTTCTTTAACACAATTCAAATTCACAAGATAGCTGCGATGAACGCGCATAAAACCAAGACCGTCAAGTTGCTTTTCAATGCTTGAAAGCGAAGAAGGAGCGAAAAATTTGCCTTCTTTTGCTTCTACATAGGCATAGTCATCACGCGCTGTGCAAAACAAGATGTCAGACGCATTAATCATTACTTTTTTGCCAGACTTCTCACAAGCAATTTGTTTGCCTTTTTGAGATTTGTGCTGCATAACTACGCTTTTTTCAACAGTCTCAATAGCTTTCTTGAGACGTTTTTCGTCAACAGGCTTCAAGAGATAGTCGACTGCTTTAACCTCGAAAGCGTCAACTGCATATTCACTGTAGGCCGAAACAAAAACAACAGCCGGAGGAAAACGAAGTGTGCGAAGCGCACCTGCAAGTCTCAGTCCATTCGCATCAGGCATGTTAATGTCGAGAAACAAAACATCGCAGGGGTGTTCTTGTAAAGCCGCAATCGCTTGAGCTGCGCAATCTGCCTCGGCGACGACTTCAACACCGCCGACTTCACTGAGTAGATAGATTAGTTCATCACGAGCTGGTTTCTCATCATCAACAACGATTGCGTTCAGCAACACGACCTCCATTATTCACAGTTCGAAACTAAAATGGTGCCCGGAGTGGGATTCGAACCCACACACCCGTGAAGATATCGGTTTTTGAGACCGACGCGTCTGCCATTCCGCCACCCGGGCAATTCTGCAATGGAGTTATGAATTATACGACTATTTCGGCAAACGGTCAATTGTGAGCAAAATTGTATCTATCCTCAAATTGTCCATTTTAAGTACTTCGAATTCTGTTTCAATTACTTCCTCTGCCATTTCTTTTGATATTGAAACAGAGTCACCCTCATATGGAATTCTGTCCATGAGTTTTAAAACTAAGCCAGCGACCGTTTCAACCTCGCTTGAACCCTTTGGTTCAAATCCCAGCAACTCAACAAGATCGGCGATTGACATCCTGCCATCAAGTTTAAATGAGCCATCTGCCTGCGGTTTTACTGCATCGTCAACCTCATGACGATATTCGTCATCAATGCGACCAACTATCTGCTCAAGAATGTCGGCAAGCGTTGCAATGCCAGCAGTTCCGCCATGCTCATCCACAACAACACAAATTTCAGTGCGATTTGATGAGAGTTCCTGAATCATTTTTGAAATGGAACAAGTCTCTGGCACTGCAATCAAATTTCTAATTGGCCACTGTCTCATTGGGGTTTCTTTATCAATTCCAAACAAATCCTTCATGTGGACAAAGCCAACAAGATGGTCGGCATCACCATCACAAACGGGATATCTCGAATAGGAATATCTGTTTATCGTCTCAAGGTTTTCTTCAGCTGAATCATTAATGTCAATGAATGTAACATCGGTCCTTGGGGTCATAATCGCTTCAGCGTCTTTGTCGCCCAAATCCAAAACGTTGTCAACATATTCATTTTGTTCAGGATCAATCAACCCACTGGCTGTAGATTCGTCAACGAGAAGCTTGATTTCATCGCCAGAATAAACGTCGTGTTCATCAGATGGATCGTGACCCAGCAATTTAACGACGCCATTGGTGATTGTGTTGAAAAGCCACATTACCGGATAGGTCACGCGATAGAAAATCATCAAAGGACGCGAAGTGTGAAGAGCATAACTTTCTGTTGAAAATATCGCGATTGATTTTGGAATGAGTTCACCAACAACAACATGCAAAGTAGTCATCAAAAAATAACCAACTGCAATTGCAACAGCGGGAACTATTGCTTCAGGAAGGCGAAGTAGCACAAAAATTGGGCGCACAAGAGCTGCGAAAACCGGCTCACCAAGCCAACCTAATGCAAGAGAAGCCAGCGTGATGCCAAGCTGACAGGCCGATAGATAGGCATTAACGTTTGTGACTATTTCTTGTGCTTGCTTTGCCCCTTTTTTGCCTTCCTCCACTGCTAGTTCAATTTGAGACTTTCTAACTCGAACTATTGAGAATTCAGCAACAACAAAAAAGGCATTCATCAATAGGAAAAGGACAACTAAAACTAAATAAATTCCAATACGCCAAGCTTCCAATTATTTATTCACACCTTCTAAATAACTAAGAACTGAATCTTTGATTACGTCGCTTCTGTTAATCACACCAACAATTTTACCCGACTCGCAAATTGGCAGTTTTTTGAGGTGATATTCACTAAGAATCCTGCAAATCTCACCAATATTAGTGGTTGTAGTAGCACAAATGCAGTTATTGACACACAAATCTTTTACCTTTAACTTCATCAGATAATCAAGCTTGTCTTCAATGTGTGCATGTTCGAACCCTGCAAGACACATGAGCGCAAGTGGATCGTCAATGTTAGAAGTTGTTCTAGACAAACGTTTGAGGAAGTCTCCATCACTAAAAAATCCAATTGGTTTTAGGTCCTTATCAACAACAGGGGCGCCGCTAATGCGATGTTCTACCAGCATTGCTAAGGCTGATTCAACGGTTTTGTCTTTGTCAAGACAATAAACATCGCGCTTCATAATTCGCTCAATGATAGCTTTGTTTTCGGCAGCTGAGATCTCATCAATGACTTCAGACTCTTCACGGGCCTGAGAAGGCTTTTCTTTCTTAACCCACATAAAGCTGAATATAAACACAACAAGAATTGCTGCCGACAGAGCGAAATATCCAACGTTAACCCCAAGAAGAGTTGCCTCAATTGGAGTGTGTGTTGCAGCTGCATGCGATTCAACCACCGATGTAATTGAGACAACCACGGCTGTTCCAAGCGAGGCTGCGACAGTACGAAGAGTGCTTTGTACACTTGTCGCATGCGGAGCGAGTTTGTCGTCAAGACGTGCCATACCCCAAGTGGTTGCTGTCATATTGTGAAGGGCAATACCAAATTGGCGAACAACAAAAATGCCAGCCACAATCCAAGGGCTTCCATCGATTCTCATGAGACCAAAACAAATGTTCGCGACAAGAAAAAGTCCAATGCCAGAAAGAATAATCAGGCGTGGACCATGCTTGTCATAAAATCTACCAGCCCAAACATTAACAGCCGCCGACAATACTGCACCAGGTAAAATCGTTAAACCAGAAACAAACGAATCATAGCCAAGAATTGTTTGAATGTAGATCGGCATCAAAATGCCTGAAATAGTGACGCCAGCTTGCGCAACCATGCCAATGAACGTTGCAAGTGTAAAATCGCGCGACTTTAAAACCCTAATTTCAAGCATAGGGTGCTCTAGATGGATCTGACGAATGCAGAAAAGCGCTATAAGAGTGATTCCCACAAGCATCATTATCCCGACAACTAGAGTCAGCCCCTGCGAACCAATCACACTAAAACTGTAAAGAAGAGCTCCGAGACCAAACGTAGAAAGCAGGACACTCAACACGTCAAGATGCACTTCTTTGGCATGATCTGGTTTTTTGCTTTCAACATAAAAGAACCCTAGCAGTGCAAGCACAGCGCATAGAGCTGCCATGCCCCAGAACATGTAATGCCATCCAACTGAGACCACAAGAAATCCTGACAAACTTGGTCCAATCGCAGGCGCGCATGCAAAAACAGTGCCAACAATTCCCATAGCAGCACCGCGGTGTTCGAGAGGAAAAGTGACAAGCATTGTTGCCATCGCCATAGGCATCATTATGCCTGCCCCAATCGCTTGAATTAAACGACCGATCAGCAAAAGCTCAAAGGTTGGCCCCCAAGCGCAAAAAGCAGAACCGAAGCCAAAAGCAATCATTGCAAAAGAAAAAATCGATCTCGTCGGAAACTTCTCCATGATGTAGGCAGTAATTGGAATCATTACCGCATTCACGAGAAGGAAGCCAGTTGTTAGCCATTGAACAGTCGCTGCGTCAACCGAGAAATCTTTCATGATTGTTGGAAGTGCAGGCGAAATGAACGTTTGATTCAAAATTGTCGTGAAAGAACCCACGACTATGATGACGACCATCATCGTCGTTCTTTTATTTAATCCATATAACAATCGAGAATTCCTTATGAATCATTAAGATAAATGCGCAATCAAGAAAGATATTATAGAACTAGAAAAAAGGAGAGTCGATGGACACAAAAAAAATCGAAGAAGGCGTAAAACTTATCCTTGAAGGGGTGGGAGAAGACCCAAATCGAGAAGGAATTAAAAAAACACCTGAGCGAGTCGCAAAGATGTATGAAGAGATTTTTGCAGGATGCGATGCGAATCCAAGCGAACTTTTTGAAACCACATTTGATGAGCATCACACAGAAATGGTGATAGTAAAAGACATTCCTTTTTACTCAATGTGCGAACATCATTTGATGCCATTTTTTGGAACTGCACACGTTGCCTATATCCCTTCAAAAGACGGAAGAATTTGCGGAATATCAAAACTGGCAAGACTTGTGGAACTTTACGCAAAACGTCCTCAAGTTCAAGAGCGACTAACGACTCAAGTTGCCGACACACTCATGGAAGAGTTGCATCCAATGGGTGTAATGGTGGTCATGGAAGCCGAGCATCTTTGCATGAGCATGCGTGGTGTAAAAAAGCCAGGAAGCAAAACTTCAACAAGTGCAGTGCGTGGTGTGTTTGAAAAAAGCGACAAAACCCGAGCTGAAGCACTCCGCCTGATTTTAGGTTAAGGCTTGTTAACTCACCCGTTTCCAAACGAATTATCAATTCCATAAATCTATATTTACTTTTTGCCTGGGGGCGCAAGTTTCCACATTTATTAAAGCGCACGCTAGCAAGTATTGCTTGAAATCTAAGGTTTAAAGGACCAAGGGGGAGCGCGTCCACACAATGGCAACAAAAAAACAGAACGTGCGAATGCCCTAGCGCTGGCACTCTAGTCGCGAATACAAAATGAGCCGAAGATTGGGATTGTGCCACAAAAAAACTTGGCAGTCGAGCTAACTTTTAGCCATGAATTAAAAGGTTTGCCATGTGTTTATTTGCCTCAATTTCTTCAGTGTCATCAAGAGGCTCAAGACCGAATGAAATTAGACAACCTAAACTTGAATCGCCATTAGCTAAACGAGTTGTTTTCTCAGAAGCAATCATTTGCCCACAATGGGCGGAATTTAGAGACAGTCGATTTTCAATCGCTTTGAGAATTAACCAGTCGGCTACCTCTGGATTCTTAGAAAGAAGAGGCCCATGTAAATAGGTGCCAATAGTGCTTTTATAAAGCACGCCATCGGCATGATCTTCTTCATTATTTCCGGAGCCCATGCTTGACACAACTTTTCCAAACGAGTTCAGGTCAGAAGAAATGTGCGTTCTCCCTGCATGATTTTCAAAACCGATTACAGGTCGTGAAGCAAGATTTGACTTCAAAGCTATGTTTTGCACCAAACGGTTTGCAGATGTTCCAGGGCGGTTAGTTGTAATGTCTAAAATGCCCAAACCTGGCACGCTCTCGCCATTTAAGAGCCACTCGTTACCCAACATTTGATAGCTTCCGCAAATTGCAAGCATCGGTTTCCCAAATTGTACATGCTCATTTAGAGCATCTCTCCAACGAAGGACCTCTTTGCTTGCCAATTCCTGTTCACGATCGGGCGACCCTCCCATAACAATAATGTCGAAATCGGAAAAATTAACATCACTTCCTGCGCAAACTGGAACAACTTCTGCTGCTATTCCACGCCAGTGTAAACGATTAAGCAAAATTCTCACATTTCCGCCATCACCATAAAGATTCAAAAGTTCTGGCAAAACATGGGCTATTTTTATCGGACGTCCATCAAAGGAATCGAGAATCGTTGCTATATTGCCATTCGGCGATACATTCTCAGAAAAAGCAAAAACGGGTTCGCTAATTTCACTCGTTGCATTATTCTCTCCACATTTGAGAGACTGGGAGTTTTTGCGCACAAACGGGTCACACGCTGGCTGTTTTTCAAGGCAAACGTTACTAACCCGATTAATCCTGCCTTGTGACTCAAAATCATCAAGCGTCTTCTTTTCAACCGGAAGAGCAGTGTAGTTAGCAACGATAAACGCCTGCTCAACACCGCAATTTATTACTTCATCGACTCCGTCGCATAAATTTGCTTTGATTCCAGCGTGCTTGAGGCGAACACGCAAGTCATGCTTTCTGCTTCCTCCGCAAAAAAAAGTTACTCCATCAAAACAAGCCAGTTCTTCAAAATCAATATCCCAAATCCACGATATGTCGTGTCCATCGGCTGTTTGGTCGTTGATGAAAAAAGCTACAGACGTTTCCTTATTTCTATCAATAGCAGATGTTATTATTCGCAAATTTTGATTAAAACCCGTTGGATTCTTAGCGAGATTGAGAAGAATCTGAACACCGTCAATTTCATAGCGTTGTAACCGCCCATTCTTTGGAGCAAACTCACCAATTGCTTTCTGTATAGCCTCGGCAGAAGCCCCCATCATGGTCGCTGCACAAACACAAGCAAGAATGTTGTAGGCATTATAGGACCCAAGCAATTTACTTGAAAATTTGCGGCAAGTCACGATAGAGTTATCGTTGACGTCAATGCTTAACCCACAAGCACTCATCTTTACTTGAGTTGCTGAGAACGCAAGAGTTGGGCGAGAAAATCCGCATTTTGGGCAGCGATATTTCCCAAGTTTGTCATATTGTCGAAAATCATAATCAAGCATCGACTCACATTTTTGGCATATTGTTGTGTCCGACACTGAATTCAGTTCCCAATTTAGAGGCTCATCGATTCCAAAAGGAATGTTGCCTTTGGAATGGTTGCGCTCGGTGGCAGCAGCCGCATTTTCTGCCACAACTTCACAAAGAGGATCATCGGCGTTATAAATCAGCTGGGTCTTTGGCGAACGACGAAGTGCCTCGGTGATAGCTAACTGGATTCGCTCAATTTCACCGCAACGATCAAGCTGGTCACGAAATAAATTCAAAAGCAGGAAATAATCGGCCTGCAATGCCGGCAGTGTGTCTTTTGACCAAAGCTCGTCAGACTCAAACACGCCAACGTCGCTCAACTTGCCAGCCAAAAGAGCCGAGCACACTCCCGCTTTCATGTTTGCACCACTTCTGTTGCAGAGAACCTTTAACCCTTGTGCTTCAAGGCAGTCGGCAATCATGTTAGTGACAGAAGTTTTTCCATTTGTTCCAACAACAACAATCGATTTGCCTTTGATTTTATTAGCAACCTCAGCTTGGACAGATTTATCGTCAATTTTTAAAGCAAGTTGTCCAGGGAAATTTGATGCGTTCATGCTGGTGAAATGCTTGATTCCAAACACGGCAGCTGAAGCGGCAACTTTCGCTATGTTGTGCTTTAAACTCATACGACTAGTTTATCATTGAGCGATGTGAGCAAACTTTCCAAAACAAGTTCCAACGACGGCTTTACAGCGCAAAAATCTTCTAGATAAACTGGAATATTTTCTCCAAGGACTTTATTTTCACGCTCGGGATGAAAAATGTTTATCCCAATTCCAACGCACAATTTTCCATTGTATATTTCAGTGGAAATGCCGACAAGTTTTTCCCTCTTGTTTGAATCGGGAAAATAGGAACGAGCAAGAACGATGTCATTCTGCGGTTTTATCGTGAGTGGCTCAGTCGACAGAGGCTCAAGCCCGCACAAAACTGCATTAGAGACTCTCATTGGAATTTCGCTAAGATTTTCAGGCGGAAGTGTCGGTTGGAGCAACAAGGAAAAATATAAACCACCAACTGGACTCACCCATTTGTGTCCTCGCATACCATAGCCGCTAACTTGTTTTTTTGCAGCGGCCACATAGCCGACTTTCGCGCCTTCATTTATCTTGTTTTTTACCTCGACATTTGTCGAAGGAGTTTCGTCAAACCAGTGTATGTCCCAATTGTTAACCAGCACTAACTTGTGTTCTAAATTCTGTGAGACATTCCCACCCTTGCAATTTCATCAATACGGTCAACCGCAGTTCCATCTGCAAGCACGTGATTAGGCAAAACGTCCTCAAAGGGTTTAACGACAAAGTCGCGCTCACACAAATTCAAATGTGGCAACGTGAGTTCTTCAGATTCGCAAACATACATTTGATAGTCCTCGATGTCTATGTCAATTGTGCGAGGGCCATTTTCCACATCGCGCTTACGCCCTAGTGAGTTTTCTATGAGATGCAAATATTCCAGCAATTCCAGTGGAGGAATGCCGCATCTCAAAACTACAACGCAATTGACAAATGTCGCCTGATCTTCTTTGTATGCAGGTTCCGATTCATAAAAAGGAGATATGTCAATGAGTTCCGTATCAGGCAAATTCAGCATCTCTGTAACTGCCATGTTAATTTGCGAAGTGAGACACTCAATGCGCTCAGATTCATTCTGTGCATAAATTGCAACATTTGCACCAAGTCCCAAAACAACTAGTGGGCGCAATTTTGCGAGAGCCTGCGCAACTTTTTCAACGTTGTGCACGCGAACAACACCAGCGCCACGCTCACAAGCACGCAAACACTCAAGCGCAGTTATGTCATCTTTGTCTCCGTCTCCAAAAAGGGAGAGATACCGTTTTCTGCTTGGAGCTGCCATAACGGGATATCCAAGATGCCTGATTTCATGTATGTTTTGCATCAGCTCTTTCGTTTGTTCAGGAGTTTTTGCAAACCCTAGTCCTGGATCAACACAAATGCGTTGTGCCTCAATTCCATGGGATTCAAGCATTGATGTTTGGTTTTTAAGCCAAGCACGCACCTCGTCAACGACATTTTTATAGTCGGTTAGTTCTGTCATAGTTTGTGGGGTGCCGCGCATGTGCATGACAACAAGCCCGCAATCGCAGTTTTTGGCAATCTCAACCATTTTAGGGTCGGTAAAACCAGAAACATCATTAATGATTGAAGCTCCTGCTTCAATCGCTTTTTTTGCAGTTTCTGGATGTCGCGTGTCAACAGAAACGCAAATACCTTCCGCGCACAAACACGAAACAATCTCAGAAATCCTTTGCCATTCTTCCGCAGGAGTTACTTCTGTTGAACCAGGTCTTGTAGACTCCCCTCCAACATCAATAATCTGCGCGCCTTGAGAAACTAAAAGTTTTGCGTTTTCTATCGCAACACTAGCTTCCTCGTTTTTCCCACCATCAGAAAAACTGTCAGGTGTTGCATTGATAATCCCCATAATTACAGGGATTCTGGTGTCAAATTTAAAATTTCCGCATTTCCAAAACATAGTTTTTCAATTATACATTCACGAAAGTTTTGAACATTGCATTTAGCATCAACTACTCTAGTTGTGGGAGTTTGGATGCTTGAAGCGCTTGTGTGCTCCTTAAAAATTGTCGTTGTTATAATTAGAGCATGGCAAACAGCAAACACGCAAAACCAACACCAAGAACGAGAGAGACCAAAAAACGCGCTTCTAACGAGCGCACTTTTGACATCACTCGCCGTCAATTTTTAATTGGTGCTGGCGTTGTTGGTGCGGTTTTAGCAGTTGGCGGAGGCACCTATTATGTCACCGAAAGCAACAAAGACACGAGCGGTCAAACAAAGCTTAAGGTAACACAAGACCAGGTCATAAAAATTGACGACTTGGAACTAGTTGATGACATTTCGGAATTTTTAAAAGTCGAGCGCGAAGTAACGCTTGACTACAACACACTAATTCATTCGAACGACAGCGAGATGCTTTCATTGCTTGAATCGACGGGAGAGGGATCACCGCTGTTTCATGCATGCGCGTTTTCTCTTGCAAGCGGGAACAAATCGGTTCTGTTGAGCGGACCTGTGACCGACAAGCCGCGTTTTGACATATTCGATTTCAAAACAAATTCCTCGGGCAGCGTTTGGGTTGAATCAAACGTTTTCACAGGAGAAAACATAGTTTACACTTGCGAGGCTAACTCTGATAATTCCACAAATGCTATAGTTGCAATGACTCTTGGAGCAGATAAAAAAATGCCTCAAATTATCGCATGCGACGACTACGCATGGATTCAAACTTCGCCGTCAGAGGGAAATAGCGGAAAAGAAGAACTGTGGCGGATTAAATTTGGCGAAAGCGGGTCTTCCGCAGAAAAAATTATGGAAACAAAGGCATTTGCGACAGCACCCTCGTGGACGAAATCAGGTATTGTCGTTACGCCGAGAAATGAAAATACACTAGCTTCATATGACATTCGTTTGCTCGATGCAACGTCAGCTCAAATAAAAGACATTTGCAGTTTGCAACAATCAATGAAACCTCAAGACGTTTCTTGGGGAAACAGCGGCTTTTCTTTTTCGTTCCAGGGTTCATATGAAGTGGGAGAAGGAATCTCGCAAGTTGGAACATATGCTCAAACAAACATTGGGAACAAGCTAGCTAGTGAAGATAATGCAAGCCGAGACGCACGTAACGAAAACTTGAGCGAGCAAACTTGGTTGTCTTTCAACCGTGAACCAACCTGCGCACCTGCATGGATTGGAGACTACATTGCCTTCAAATCTACAAGCTCAGTAGCAATTGTGGATCCCAAAACAAAAAAATACGCCGCCATCAAAGCTGATGACGGCGCTGACGATTATGGAGTTTGGTTGATAAGTCGCGGGGATTGTGATCGTCTTGTGACTATTCAAAACATCAACTACACACCACTTTCTGGCGACCCAATTAAAGAGTGTCAACTAAAAGTTTGGGTCGCATAAACACTAACTAAACGCTGGCCTTTATTGCGCGCTCCAGCCTAGCTATAAAATCATCAACATCTCCTTTGGTAATGACTAGAGGTGGCAAGAAGCGAAGCGTGTCATCTCCTGTTGCATTGATTACTAGCTTTTCGCTCAGCAGTGCGTTTTCAACAACATCATGTGCATCAATGCCAGGCTTTAGCTGTGCACCAAGCATCAAGCCTTTGCCGCGGACTTCAACTATTTCCTCGATGCATTCAAGTTTGTTCCTCATGTATTCGCCAGCAAGCGCAACGTTGCTCAATGTATCAAGACGCTCTAATTCATCAAGGGTCGCATTAATTGCAGCCATCGCAAGAGGCCCGCCGCCAAACGTTGTTCCGTGGTCGCCTGGCTTCAAAACTTCTGCCGCCTCGCCTGTGGCTGCACAGACGCCACAAGGGAAACCATCCCCGATACCTTTTGCCATGGTCACAACGTCAGGCACTACATCGCAAAGCTGAAAAGCATAGGGGCATCCACTTCTGTAAAGACCAGTTTGCACCTCATCAAGAATCATGAGCGCATCGTTGTCTTTAGTCAACTGACGAATGAGTTGCATGTATGAAGTGGTGAGAGGGTGCACTCCCGACTCACCCTGGATTGGCTCAGCTATCATCGCGCTAATATTGTCGCCCCACTCACAAAAAGTGTTTTTCAGCTGTTCTTCATCATTCGCATCTACCTCAATGAACACAGGCGACATTGGATTTAGCCCCACATGGAACCTGTCTTGAGCGGTCGCAGCAAGCGTTTCGAAAGTTCTTCCGTGAAACGACTTTTTCAACACAACAACCTTAGTGTGTGTTCCATCATTTCCATGTTTTCTGTTTGCGAGGTATCTTGCAATTTTTAACGCGCACTCGTTAGATTCAGCGCCACTGTTTGTAAAAAACACCTTCCAGGTTTTAGGGTTCTCAGAACCAAAATTTAGCAAGTTGTTGAATTTTCTAGCAGCTTCGCCTCTGCCTTCAATGTAGTAATAGTTTGAAACATGCATCAATTTGCCAACCTGCTCTTGAAGAGCGTGAACTACTTTTTCGTTGCAATGCCCAAGTGAGCAAACTGCAATGCCTGAAAGAAAGTCGAGATATTCATTGCCTTCGATGTCATAGAGATGAGCATCTTTGCCTTTTACAAATTCAACACCATATCTTCCAAAAGTGTGAATCAAATGTTTTTCTTCAAGTTGTTCTTCTTTTTCATTAACTAAAGAGCTAGCCATTGTTGTCTCCAATAGGTTGTTCTAATTTATAACTTATAGATATCTGTTCTCAAGCAATCGCGATGCAAAATGATCGACTTCCGCTTGATGTTCGGTCTGCGTTTGGCCAGTATTTGAAACAAGAGTTCCGATTCCTTCGTCAGTCAAAACTTCGATGAGAAGAGCATGGGGAGTTGTGCCGTTCACAAATTGCACAGAAGGAACTCCTTCATCAAGAGCGTGGATGCAACTTGTCAACTTTGGAATCATTCCCTTCGAAATGTTCGGGTCACTCAAAAGCTCCTTAGCCTCATCAACACTCATGTTAGCAATGAGAGTGTCTTCATCAGGGAAGTCTTTGTAGATGCCATCAACATCGGAAATAAAAATGACTTTGTGAGCACCAATCGCACCAGCAATGTGGCCCGCGGCAATGTCAGCGTTAATGTTGAATATGCCACCGTCATCGCCGAGCGCAATTGTTGAAATCAGAGGAATGTAGTCATCCTCTAGCAGGTCATTAACAATGCCAGGATTAACACGAATAATTTCACCGATTCGTCCTAACTCAGGATCTTTTTGCTTTGCAATCAAAAGACCGCCATCGGCACCGCTCAATCCTACCGCAATGTTTCCGTGCTGATTCATTTCCCAAACCAGCTGCTGATTGACTTCGCCTGTGAGGACTCTTCTAACTATTTGCATTGCGGCATCGGTTGTCACCCGTTGGCCGTTGACAAACTCGACCTCAATGCCCTCTTCTTTCATTTCTTTTGAAATTGCATTGCCGCCACCGTGCACAATAACAGGTTTAACACCGAGCATCTTTAGCATCAAAATGTCACCCATTACTGCCTTGCGCAAATCCTCACTAACCATGGCAGCACCGCCATATTTAACCACGATTGTTTTGCCTGTGATCTCCTTTATCCAAGGCATCGCCTCGCTCAGAACTTCACCTGCAAGAATTGAGTTCCCACCGCGCTTCGCAGAACTTGCAAATTTCATTTTTTCTTCTTTCCTTATGAACGATAATCAGCGTTGATGGAAATGTAGTCGTGAGTCAAATCGCATGACCAAACAACTGCATGACCATCCCCTTCACCGAGGTTGCAGTCGATGTCGATTTGAGTTTCTTCAAATCGCTTCAAGGCTTCGTCTTCGTCGAAAGGTATTGGCAAACCGCCACGTAAAACAGGCATTTTCAAAAAATCAATGCTTGTGTTTTCCTGTTTAAAATCGATGTCGCATTTTCCAAGAGCTGCCGCGACCCTGCCCCAGTTGGCATCATGACCAGCAATTGCAGTCTTCACAAGAGGAGAATTGGCAACTGACCTAGCCGCAATAAAAGCTTCATCGTTATTTTTGGCGCCTTCAACAGTGATTTGAACAATTTTTGTTGCGCCTTCGCCGTCCACAGCAATTTTCTTAGCTAACTCAATGCAAACATAATTGAGCGCTTCTTTAAAAACACCGCACTCTGGTGTTCCAGGTTCGATTTCGTTTTCTTTACCACTAGACATAAAAATTGCAGTGTCATTTGTAGACGTGTCGGAATCAACTGTCACGCAATTAAAACTGCGGTCAACCGCCGCCCTAAACACTGTAGTCATGACATCGTCAGAAAGAGGCACGTCCGTCGTGATAACAGAAATCATCGTCGCCATGTTTGGCTGAATCATGCCGCTTCCTTTAACCATGCCACCAATGTGGAATGTGCCGGAGAGCCCTAATGCTTCGCCTTCAATTTCAACAGCAACTTGCTTGTAGTGAGTGTCGGTCGTCATTATTGCGCGTGCCGCATCAAGACCACCTTCAACACTCAGTTTTATTGCAGCCTCAGGAACTCCTGTTTTAAAAGGCTCCAGTGGCAAAGGCACACCAATGACGCCAGTCGATGAAACTAACACCTCATCGACAGAAATGCCAAGTTCGTCTGCCACAATTCCTGCAGATTCACGAGCAATGTTAATTCCATCAATTCCAGTTGCAGCATTTGCATTCCCAGAATTGATAGCTACAGCCGAGATCTTTGAAACACCGCAATGGTTTCCGTCATAACCAAGCTGCTCACGGTCAAAAATTACGGGAGCCGCACAGAACTTATTGCGAGTGAAAGTTCCGGTCGTTTTTGCTGGCTCCTCAGCAACAATCAGGGCAAAATCAAGTCGCCCCGGATTTTTCCTAAACCCGGCATGCACTCCTGTTGCTTTAAATCCACGGGAAGTAGTCACGCCACCGTTCTTAACTACAACAAAATGTTCCATTAAAACCCCCTTTCTTATGCAAAAAGCTAAACTAAATTTATAGTACTACACGGGCAATGCAACATTTGCCAAGCCCGCCATCTCATCAAATCCAAACACGATGTTTGCGCACTGAACACCCTGCCCCGCCGCACCTTTAACTAGGTTATCAATTGCCGCAATTGCTATAACAATTCCAAGCTCTTCGTTGAATGCAATTCCAATGTGAGCAAAGTTAGTGCCTGTTACACTCGAGGTTTGTGGAAACTGTTCCAAAGGCAAGACCTTAACAAAATTGGAATCTTTGTAAAAATCGGCATAGAGAGAGTGAACATCTTCAGCCGAAGTTGCAACGTCTTTCTTTGTTTTCATGGTCACTGTCGACAAAATGCCTCGGTTTGCAGGAGCAAGATGAGGAGTGAAAACGACACTCGTGCCAAGAATTTGTTCCATTTCAGGCGTGTGACGATGTTTCGTAACGCCATAAACAGAATAGTTTTCGTTGACGTTAACATACATCGATTTTTCAGTAGCCTTTTTACCAGCTCCAGTCAAACCAGAAATCGCATCAATGACTGGCGGCATTTCATTGTCAAACAGCTCGCTTTCAACAAAAGGCTTTGCAGCTAAAGTTGATGCGGTCACATAGCAACCTGCGCACGCAACAAGAACATCTTCATGTTTTAAATAATTCTTGTGAGCATTGTTTATCTCTTCTGAAAACAACTCAGGTAAACCAAATGAGCGCTTTTTTAAAAGCTCCAACTGGTCATGTTTTACTCCATACCATTTTTCATAAACTGAAGGGTCTTCAATGCGAAAGTCAGCAGAAAGATCTATTACAGCTACACCTTTATCAATAAATCTTGGAGTGATAGATAGGGAGGCTTTGTGAGGAACAGCCAAAAACACAACGTCTAAATCTTTTTCTACAATCTCATCGGTATCAAGAAAAACAAGGCTTCCCGCTCGTGTTCCTGTAAACGATGGATAAAGTTCCTCGAGCTTCATTCCCTCGTTTGACACAGATGAAATTGCAATTAACTCAAATTCGGGATGTGAATTCAAAATTGAAACAGCTTGAATCCCTGCAAATCCCCCAGCACCGACTACGCCAGCTTTTTTCATGATGGCCTGCTTTCTTTCTCAAATTTTTATAAATTAATTTTAGATGTTTACCAAAGGCCAGGCTCAAGACGCACGCGGTCAGTCAGATTAACAACGCAACATAAAAGACCAACGACGCCTCCTGCGCAAGCTGAAACTACATTTGCGGGAACAATCGAACCTAATCCAGCAATCCAAGGTAACAAAGAACTTAAAACAAGAATTGCAAAACATGTCAGACTTCCAAAAATGTCAAATGTTTTAGTGCCGTGAGCACAGAAAAGAGAGAAAATGGCCGAAGCGGCAATCCAGCAGACAGCAATCATGTAGCTGGCAGGATTTGTGACTACCGACATAAACATTTCCCACACTTTTTGATTTGCAATCACGGTTGAAGACGGCAGTAGCATATTGTCGAAAAAATACCATCCAAACATTGATTGACTTCCAAACACAGCCATAAAAAAACTCAACGATGAAATAAAAGATGCAGTGATTGTACCTTTTTTGGGACCAAGCAAAGCTCCAGATAGAGCTATCGCAACTGGCGCAAGACCAAACGCTCCCAACAACAGAGAAGATAATGCGCAAAATGTCGAGATAAAACTTTTTTCACCGAGTTTTAACCACCACAGGCCAGTTATAACGGCGAGCAAGATCGCCGCAGGCCAGCATTGATAAAAGCAAAGCAAAATTACGATGGAAGCGAATGCTGCCAATGAAGCATATTTAGGAAAAATAAACGTGAGCAAGGCAACAACTAGCAAAATTGTCACAAACGCTGCTGGTTGGAACGACAGAACTCCAAAAGCATCAGAGACGCTAAATCGGATGTTAAGCATAATAAACCCGAGCACTAGAGCAGAACTGAGCGCAGATGCTGCTTTTGCGATTAGTTTGGCGCCCTTTTCACCAAGCCTGTCAACAAAAGACTCTTGAGCGCAAGCATCCTTTAGTGCTGCATCGATGTCAATGGTAGAAGTGTCAAGGTAGTTATCTTCGTTCCCATTGACAATTACCGACAATTCTTTTTTTCCGAGTTTTGGTTCTCCAAGATAAAGCTTTAAAGCGCTGTTGAATTGCCGGATGGAAGCAAAGCGGTTTTCTCTGTCCACCGAAAGCGCCTTAAAAAGGGCGTCATCTGCGCCTTCATCAAGATTTTCCCAGCAAGCGCTCGGAATGATGAGTTCAGAGTTCATCATGGATTCTTCAGCCTCTGAAAGGGTTTTCGCTGTTGTAAAAGGATTGCTCCCAGTCAACATTTCATAGGTAATAATCGCTAACGACCATTCATCGCTTCGAACATCAAGCGGCATTTTTTGCATTTGCTCAAGAGGCATGTAGCCAATCGTGCCTGCTGCCGCTGAGCCTTTTCCATTTAAATCCATGAGCGTTGCCAGCCCAAAGTCTGCAACCTTTACATCACCGCCTCGACCAATCAAAATGTTGTCTGGCTTTATGTCTAAATGCAAAATGTTTGCTTTGTGCGCTGCCATGATGGCAGCAGAAACACTTTTGAAAACGTGAGCGATAATGTCGAGATTTATGTCGTCCTGCAAATAACGCATGAGTTGCGTGAGTGTTATTCCCTCAACATATTCCTCGATGACATAAACCGTGTCATCAGCAACTTCGCAGTCATAAATCATCACAATGTTAGGATGTGTTAACCGCGCAGCAGCTTGCGCTTCCGAAAGCCCAGGCACTTTCGTTTGCTTTTGAAGCGAAGGCTCAGGCGAATCGCCATCTTTCAAACGGGCATTTTTAAAACCTAAAGCATCATCTTTAAAGCTTCGTCTTTCATTTGAATCAAGTTCTGCAAGTGAATTATTGTCAGAATCTAAACCAGCAGAATCTTCTGGAAAAGCGTTTCTTGAATCGCCTAAAGTTGATTTTTTTTCTTGTGGAATTTCCGAATTCAAAGCTTTCTCATCTAAAGAAGAAAGTAACACTGTTTTGATTGCGACTTCTCGTTTGAGGCGCGTGTCATATGCATGGATGACAGTGCCGTAACCGCCAACGCCGGCAGTTTCAATCGGCCTATATCGTCCAAGAATCATATTTTCTTTATCATCATTCATTCACTAAAACAAACGCCTTTAATTCAGTTTTTAATGTTTTGCATATAAAAGGAACTCTTTGTTGCCCTTTTTCTTTCCGCGAATTGGAGACTCGGCAACATCAATCACGTCAAACTCTTGCTGCGTTAAAGCCTCACAGACTTCACTAATCGTTCGCTTGTGCACAGCTTCATCAGCCACTAGCCCACCGTCGTTTTCGGAAACGTCGGCCTCAAACTCAGGTTTAATGAGCGCGATCAATTCGGTCTTCCCAGTTGCTGGAGAAAAAGCAAATTTTTTGATTACTGGCGCTAGTGAGGCAAGTCCAATAAAACTAACATCAATCGCTATTAAATCAAAAGGAGCTCCCAGCAGCGAAGGGTCGGCTCTCTTGATGTTAGTGCGTTCAAAAACCGCACTTCTCTCGTCACTTCGCACTTTCCAAGCAAGTTGTCCATAGTTAACATCTACACAGGCAACTCGACGGGCGCCTTCCTGCAAAAGACAGTCCGAAAAACCACCTGTTGATGAGCCGATGTCAAGGCAGTTTTTCTCGCAAATGCTCAAATTGAAATAATCGATGGCTCCTTTTAGCTTGATTCCACCACGCGAAACATATGGACATGTTTCCTTTAATGTGATTTCACAGGTTGAATTAAACTTTGCTCCAGGAGATGTCACGAACTCATCGCCAACTTTAACGTCTTTGGAGATTATCAATCGCATTGCTTCTTCTTCAGAAGATGCCAACCCGCGATTCACCAAAAGATGTTTTAGCTGCTCTTTTGCCACGTATTAATTCCCTTTTCAAGAGCCCAAATCATTAACTTGATTCTATCAAACTTGAACTTTGCTAAGATATTGCAAAGAAAGGAGCCACAATGCCAGCAATCATCACCCATGACACTTTCGCACAAGAGATTTATGCAAAACTCAATGCTCTGATTGGGCAATCCGAAGAAGAAAAAAATGCTTTTCTGCTTGGAAGTCAAGGGCCCGACGTTTTCTTTTATGGCTCGATAAATCCGCGCATACCACAAGCAAACAGCTTTGGAAAGAAGCTGCATCGCAATCATTGCAGTGAGTTCATGTCGGCGCTGGCGCTTGGCGTGCCAAACATTAAAGAGTCAGAACATCAACAAGATGAAGATTATCTCGCCTCGGCTCAAGACATCGCACGTGCCTATGCACTTGGTTATCTAATGCATTTTGAACTCGATTCAAAAGTGCACCCATTTGTGTTTTCACAGCAATATGCCTACTGTGATGCAGGAGAACCAGGTCTTGACCGTTCAAGTCAAAGCGAAGTGCATGTCGAAATTGAATGTGAACTCGATGAACTGGTGTTAACGATAAAGCGCGGAGAAACAATTGCAACTTTTGATCCATCTTCTCAAATTTTAAAAGCGTCAAACAGAACACTCGACATAATAAGCGCGTTATATGAGTTCGCACTCCCGATTTCTCACAAAGAAGAATCAGCAAAAAGCATGTATCGTTTGAGTGTAAAAGCCTATCGCCAAACACAGAGGTGGCTCTATAGCACAACTGGCGTAAAGCGCGATCTGATTGGACGATTTGAGAGAATCTTTAGACAGCACTCCTACCTTCGAGCGATGATTCACAAGAATGTGCGCATCTATCAAAGCATTTTTGACAACCATGAGCACTATGCATGGGAGGACCCATGGACTAAAGGAAAAACTCACAATGAATCATTCTGGGATTTATATAACCTCGCAAAAGTAGACGGAATGAAACATTTGCAAAGATATGCAGAGAGCATCGACTCGCTTGTGGCAAAAAAAGAGTCGTTGACCAGACCAGAGACGATTGAAGAAGCGAAGGCTGATGTCAGAAACATCTTTCGCACCACATTTGAAATCACAGGCAATCTAAACTTCTATGGCTGCAACGAAAGCATAATTGACCCAGAAACTGGCAAGCCGAAAGAGTAATTTCAAACTTCAACCCTAAAGTAGCTCACTTTCGGAAAGAAACAACTGTTAATAGACGGTTAGATCAAAAGCCAGCAAGTGAATTGTTGCTAAAGACAATTGCAACCAATGATTTAAGAACCTAACTGAAAGGTGTCATGCTGCTTTTGGGAACAATCCAAAACAACCAAACAGATGTGCAGATTCATAAAAAGGCTAGCTACATTATCAATCGCTAGATGATTGAACCTACAAAGCGGTTCAATCAGTTCTTCAAATCATTTCTTACATTGTTTCTTTTGAAAACTAAAAAACTCGGTGGGGATTCTAAACCCACCGAGCGAATTGAAATATTTTATGTAGGTGCTCTTTATTCTGCAGGCTTGTCAAAAGCAGCCGCACAATGAGGGCAGCGAGTTGCACCAACTTTGACCTCTTCTAGGCAATAGGGGCAAGTTGGAGCAGGCTTATCAGCCTCGTCCTCTTTGCCTCTTAATTTGTGGCCCAAATCTTGTGCTTTGTTAACTGCTTTAACGAGCAGAAATACAACAAATGCAACGATGAGGAAGTTAATACAAGCGCTAATAAATGCTCCGAAGTCGATGTCTGTACCAGGAATCACCAACCCAGAAACGGCCTCTGCACCGCCACCAGCAATTACAGAAATGAGCGGATTTATGATGTTTGTAGTGAGCGCAGTAACGATAGAAGTGAATGCACCTCCAATGATAACGGCAACAGCCAAATCCATAACATTACCGCGATTTATGAATTCTTTAAATTCGTGCAAAAACTTCTTCACGATGCTTCCTTTCCATCACAAATAAATATAAACAGACAGGGTCGAATTTATAAATATTGGGTTCTTAAAACACCCCTCCAACAATTCTTAATTCTACCAAAATTACCACTCTGCTTTAAAAGTTGAAATCCTGGTTTAAATGATTTAAATACACAAGAAATAGTGGTTCATCCTGTAGCATTATCTATATATAGAATACAAAATCGAGATATGAGAGAGGACGTCCACATGGCACGATTAAAGAAAATGCATCCCGGATCTTGCGCTCTTGTCACCGGGGCTACAGGAGGAATTGGCAAAGAACTTTGTGAAAATCTTGCAAGACAAAAAGAACACGAAACGATTGCTCTGGTGGGAAGGAACAGCACAGAACTCGAAGCACTTGCAAACTCACTCCAAAAAAAATATGGAGTAAAAACGTGCGTGATCATCGCCGACTTCTCAAAACCAGATGCCGTTGAGAAGCTTGTTTCTAAAGTGCGTGGAGCAAATTTAGTGGTCGAAACACTTGTGAACAATGCAGGATTTGGGTATGACGCGAACTTTGTAGACAGCGACGCGAAGAGACAACAAGCTCTAGTCCAAACTAACGTGATGGCACTAATGGACCTGTGTCTCGCATTCGTTCCCGACATGGCAAAACGCAAACACGGAAATGTTTTGAACGTGGCAAGCGTTGCAGGCTTTTTGCCAGGCCCGCGCATGGCCACCTATTATGCATCTAAAGCATTTGTTCAATCATTTTCAAATGCGCTACACATGGAACTGCGATTTCACGGCGTCCATGTCACGGCTCTTTGCCCAGGACCAGTTCGCACACCTTTTTGGGATAGAGCCGACGCAGAAAAAACTGCGATAGCTCACATGACAATGAGTCCATCAGTTGTTGCAAGCAGCGCTTTGTTGGCATTAAAGTTAAACCGCATGTTGTGCTGCCCTGGTTTATTTGCAAAAACAATAGTGTTCAGCAGTCGGTTGCTCCCCAGAAGTTGGGCAGGTGCAATTGCAGCAGCTTTGCAAACTCCTAAAGAATAGGCAGACAACCACGCATTTTCAAAGTCGCATTTCAAGTTTTAAAGACCATAAATGCCACTTCAAAGTCATGCTCAATCAAAGCAAAATGCGACTAGCCTAACTTGGGAGCTAATCAAAGAAAACGAAACGGGTGCTCGCTGAAAGCGCAAATTTACAGAAACTGCCCCGCTAAATGCGCATTTGACTGAATGATTCCCAGCCTGTTGAACACAAATTCAACAAAGGTTGACTCTGTTTGCGGCGTGCTTATGTGCGTTGACCTGACCAAAGAGGCAAACTAATTCAGCAAGAAATGAACTCCCTATTTTTTTACACCTGAAAATGCATAGATTCCAGGTGTGTCAACGAGTGCTTCAAGTTTGAATTTTGATTTCCAGATTCTACTTTCTTCTTCAACGGGAGCAAGTCCACTGCTGACTCCTGCCGCAACTGCCTGATGATGGCTATTGATCATATCTTTTCCACTCCCATGAGCAACAACAAAACGTCCATTTGGTTTCAGAAGGTTCCAGATTTTGTCAACTAAAGCATGTTTGTCCATGAAATGAGGATAGGCGTTATAAATCACGACGGCATCAAACAGATTAGCCTCGTCTAACTCCAGTGCATCACAAGCGATAAATTCTATGCAATCAACACTCGCAAACTTTTGCTTTGCAAACTCAATCATCTTAGGAGAAATGTCCACGGCCGTTATATGAGAAACCTTTGCATCCAGGTAAAAAGGCACCATGATGCCCTGTCCACACCCAAGATCCAACACACTGTCACCCTCTTTTATGTCAACAAAAGAAAGAACAGCTCCTTGCGCTCGATTCTCTGTTGAATCCCAATTTTCCGCACGCTCATCAAAATATTTAGCTACTTCATTCATTTAAAACTCCATAAAAAAACTCGGCACCGAGTGCAAATTTTGAACATCAAATAATTACTGCAATTCTTCCACAAGCTTTCATAACTATTAACAAAACTGCTGATGGGTTTAAGATTGCAACTCCACTTGCACTGTGCGTAATTTTTCAAACCTCTCACTCAAGCTGAAAAAGAAACTATTATGCAACCACAAACCGCCGTCCATTGTGCTCGATGACCTCGCACTCTAGTCCATAAATAGAAGCCATTCTTTCGTGAGTTACGATGTCGGCATCTCCAAAAGACTCAACATTACCGTTTTTGAGAAACAAAAACTTGTCACAATATTTGAGTGCAAGATTAACATCATGCATAACAGCCGCCGCTGCAATGCCTCGTTCATGCACTTCATTTGCAATCTCTTTCATGACATCCTGCTGATTTGCAGGGTCAAGGTTATTCGTTGGCTCGTCAAATAAAAGTGTGTTAGCCTGCTGCACAAACGCGCGTGCGAGAACCATCTTTTGGTATTCTCCACCAGAAAGTTCGCTTGCATAACGAAGCGCATAGTCTGCAAGTCCAAGTCGGCAAATTACGCCTTCAACTACTTCATAATCATCATTTGTTGGTGCGCCTTCCATGTGCGGACGCCGCCCTAGCAAAATCGAATCGTAAACTGTGAGCCTGTTAGCGTGGCTATGCTGTGACACGAAGGCAATTTGCTTCGCACGATCAAGGCGGCTGACATTTGACAATTCCACTCCATCAAGGAAAACCTGCCCCGAATTCGGTTTCCTAATTCCTGTTAAACATGACAGTAAAGTTGACTTTCCGCACCCGTTAACTCCAAGAATTGCTAAAAATGATCCTGGTGTAATTTCAACAGAAACACCTTGCAAAACAGGCATGTTTGTTCGATATGAGAAGTGTATGTTGCGAGCTTCTAACATTATCGGCTAACTCCATTAAACAGGAGATATATGAAAACTGGTGCGCCAACGAGCGACGTAATTGCTGAAATTGGCAGAATTAAAGGGGAGACAATTGCATGGCACAAAATGTCGGACAGCAACAATAGCCCTGCTCCTGCAATTGCTGAAGCAGGAAGCAAAAAACGATAGTCGGCACCAAGAAGCCGCCTCATAATGTGCGGCGCAACCAAGCCAACAAAATTAATAATTCCGCAAAATGCAATTACAGTAGATGCCGCAGCACTTGCAACGAGCATGTTTGACAAGCGAACTTTGTTAACAGAAACGCCAAGGCTGTGCGCCAGGCCTTCTCCGGTTTCAATTGCGTTTAGTGACCAGCGGTTTATGTAGAAGAACACTGCTGACAATAGGGTCACAACGCTCGTAATTGCGAGTTGTTCTTTACTAACTCGGCTAAGGTCGCCAAATGTCCAAAAAACTACTGCGGCAACTTGCGTGTCTTCCGCAAAATATTGAACCATGGTAGTACCAGCTGTGAAAACTGCAGAAAGTGCGACACCAAGCAACACGATGCTCTCAGGTGTCATCTCACGAACACGAGAGAGCATGAGAATTACCACAGTAGATGCCATCGCCCCAATGAAAGCAAATAACACAGTGAGAATTGGATTTCCTGATGCCACTCCTTCGTAGGCTGAAGAAGCACCTGCACCAGCAAACACGATAATCGCAAGAGATGCTCCGAATGCTGCACCTTGAGAAATGCCCAGGGTGCTTGCAGATGCAAGAGGATTTCTCAAAACGCTTTGATAGGCGCAACCTGCAAGCGACAATGCAATGCCTGCTATAACTGCTGTCGCAATTCGTGGCAAACGAATGTTTTGAACAGCAGCGACAGCACGAGCATCTCCCTGCCCAAAGACGGCGCAAACAATTTCTTGCGGCGATAGACCAAGCGAGCCCATCCCAAGTGAAGCGAGCGCAATACCCGTGACAACAACGAACATAACGGTAATCACGACTCTTTTGCGCTTTATGTATCCAACATAATGCTCTCTTGGTCCGCGCGTTTGTGCTGGCAAGCGCCCTCCACCGAGCATATCTTCTTTCATCTAATTCGCCAAATCCCCAATAGCCAACTTGTAAAGAAACTTTATCTCACAAAGTCTTAGCTTCGCAATAACAAAAGTCAAATGAAAAAAGCATTGAAACTTCTGATTTCTTTTTTATCCAAACCAAAATCATCGAATAGGGAACAACCTAACTAAAAGAGATCGATTTAAAGTCCATGCCCTTTGACTTCATTACTTCATAGAAGTCGCTGCCCAAAAGCGTGGTGTAAATCTCTGAATATTTTGCACTCAAATCAACATCGGCAAATTTCTCAGGGTAAATCGTTGCGCCAATGAAATAGGTGTCACAAATTCCAGTATCAATGTTTGTTCCATTGAAATTAAAGAAAGGCTGCGTAAACAAGTTACCATTTTTGAAAGCTTTGAGACTGTCAAAGAAATCTTTATTCTTGCCGTAGTCATCCTTCATCAAATCCATATTCCCAGCATTAAGGAACATATAGTCAGGATCCCAGTTTCCAATTTGTTCCAAATCAACATCTACTGCAGCCGATTGACCTGTCTCATCGGCTACATTTTTCGCGTTTAGTTCCACAAGCGGCGCATAGTTGGCATATGTTCCTGTGAAACTCTTCGCACCTTTGTAATTAACAGCTCCAACATAAACACTTGGCTTGTCCCCCTCAGCAATGTCAGAAGTGCGTGACTTCAAATCGTTGTCCCAGCTTTTCAATTTATCTATTACCTGCTTTGCATGCTCCTCAGTTCCAAGCGCCTCTGCCACACACTCAATTGACTTGTAAACGCTGTCGGTAAACAGTTGATTTTGATAGCTAATCCCAATTACAGGAATTCCCGTGTTCTTCTGCAAAGCGTCGCACTCCTCGGCGCTGCGACTCGAAATGATAACGTCGGGTGCAAGTTCAATTAGCTGCTCTTCATTCACGTTCGTTTCAAGCAGGTGATTTCCGTTGCTTGTTGATGGCAGGTCAGCAAATTTGTCTTTATAAACAAAGGCATATGGTCTGTTGAGTGCAGGATCTTTTTCCATCTCTGTAACTGCAATCAACTTGTCTTGAGCACCTGCATAGACAACAAACCTTGCTCCGCTTCCAACTGTAGCAGCTGTTTTTGCGTCGCGAGGAACTTCAACGCTTCTGTTGTAGGCATCAACCACAGTCTTAACTGAGGATTCCTGCGACTGATTATTAGTAGAGCTTGAAGATGAGCTAGAACAACCCATTAAAACTAAAGCAATTGACAAAACGAGACAAGAAATCGCCACAAACAAACTTGTCTTAACCATCTTTACCATAAAAACCCTCCTGAACAGAATCAATAAGATCCAAGATAGAACTAACAACCATGCGAGCTCGTCAACGCTAAAGATAAACACAAAAGCGTCAAAAGATCTCATAGAAAAAAGCATCCAAAAAACCCAAAATCACCTTTATCTTGGATAACAAATTGATGGTAACACAAATTATCATTTTGTAACACCAAAGCATAGTCTAGCTTTTCGTTCCACATCACACGCTTCCTACTTCAAATGGTTGAAAATAGCTTCTGTTTTGGCGAATGCAATATAATCAAGGGTGCACGAAAAATGAAGAATACTGGAGCATAAATGACTCAAAGAAACCCAATGAACGAACGATATCAAGACGAAGACCGCAAGGGTCACTCACGAAAAAGCGCAGCATCCGCAAAGCCAAAAACAAGTGCCGCAGGAACTATTACTATTCAAAGCACTGAGAAAACCGCAAAGCAAAAGAAACAAGAGCGCAAGCAACGTGAGCGTGAACAGGCTGCAAAAGACCGCGAACTTGCGATGAAATATTCAACACCCGACTCACCAGAATACAAAAAATGGAAAAAAGCTTGGGCCATTGGGCTTTTCTCTGCGATTCTTCTGGTAATCGCTTCGTGGTTTCTTCGCGAAGTCCAGCCAGAGTGGATTTCCATTGTTGTGCTTGCATTAGCATACATTGCAATCATATTTGCTTTCTGGGTTGACCTTTCTAAAATTAAAAAAGTCACACGCAAATGGCAAGAAGAGCAAATAGAAAAAGAAAAGAAAGCCAACAAAGGTAAATCAAAGAAACAAATTGCCGAGGAACGCGCACAGTATGAAGAAGCACTGAGAAAAGCAAAAGAAGAGCGCGAAGCAAATTCCTTAACAGGAAAACTCAAAAAGAAGCGTGCCGAAAAAAAGGCAGCAAAAGAGCAAGAGAAAGCTGAAAGCGCATCGAACAGTTTAGAGCAATCAACCAAAGAAGAAAAAGAAGCTAAGAGCGACAAAAAAGACAGTTCAGACAATAAAATAGAGGAGACAAAATAATGGGAAATTGCCTCATTGCTCAAAGCGGTGGACCAACTGCTGTTATAAACGGGAGCCTTGCTGGCGTAATTCGTGCGAATCAGCTCAACCACAAATTTGGCAAGGTTTTGGGCGGAATCCACGGAATCGAAGGCGTCCTTAAAAACAAGCTCTTCGATTTAACAGATCTGCCAGCAGATGAGGTTTCACTTCTTCGACAGACACCTTCGAGCGCACTTGGAACTTGTCGCTACAAACTCAAGCGTGATCAAGCGGAAGATTTCGAGACGCTAAACCAAGTTCTTAAAGAAAATGACGTGGACGTCATGTTTTATGTCGGCGGAAATGATTCGATGGACACAGTGGACGCTCTGAGTGAATGGGCAGCAAAACATGGTTCAAACACTCGTTTCGTAGGCATCCCAAAAACGGTAGACAACGACTTGGTCCCTCCAGATCATTGCCCTGGTTTCCCAAGCGCGGCAAAATTTGCAAACCTTGTTACAAAGGCAACAGCATTTGACTACGATGCCTACACCCGCCCAGAAGTTTTTGTTCTTGAAACAATGGGTCGTGACGCAGGATGGCTCGCAGCAAGTTGTTGCATGTCAGGCGTCGTTGATCTTCTCGTTCTCCCCGAAATTCCTTTCGAAAAAGATGCTTTTCTTGCACAAGTTCAGAAGAACATGGATGAGAAAAACAGTTGCTACATCGTCATTTCTGAGGGAGCTCGTGATGCGGAAGGTAACTATGTTTCCGCAGGTGAGAGCGCAAATGACGGTTTCTCCCATGCCGTTTTAGGAGGAGCTGGACTTACGCTTAAACAAATGATCGTTGACGCTGGCATTGCCCCTCGCGGAGTTGTGCAGGACTTATCACGTGCAGCCCGTTCAAGCAATTTTGCAATGAGCAAGGTAGATTATGATGAGGCCTATGAACTAGGACTTTCTGCACACATGCACGCATGCGACAACGATTTCACAGCAAAGGTTGTTGGAATAAAACGCGGTGCGAACGCAAGCGGCGAATATGCTGGAGAAGTGTTTGTCGACGACGCAAGCAAATTCGCAAATTTTGTAAAACAATTCCCAGCACAGTGGGCAAAGGCAAACTATGGCGGCATCACAGAAGAGGCAAAAGACTATTTCGCCCCACTAATTAAAGGGCAGCCTCAACTGAAATGGAGCAACGACGGGTTAATTCAGATGGTAAAGCCATTTAACCTGCGATAATAGTTACAGCCAAACAATAATAAAAAGCGGGATGTAGCTCAGCTTGGTAGAGCGCTGCGTTCGGGACGCAGAAGCCGCAGGTTCAAATCCTGTCATCCCGACCATTAGAAAGAAGACTGCAGTGGCAATTAAAAGACCAGAAGGAACATTCGATCTTTTCGGGCAAGAGATGCAAGAGTGGGAGCTCTTCAAAAAATGCGCAAACGAAACATTTGGAGCTGCTGCATATGAATTAATACAAACTCCTACGTTTGAAAAAACTGAGCTTTTTGTTCGCGGAATCGGCGACACAACAGATGTTGTGAACAAAGAAATGTATTCGGCATTATCAGGCGGAAACATTGAGAAACTCAAATCAGGAGAAGAGATTTCTTCGAAAGCTCAGCTGACGTTGCGACCAGAAGGAACAGCAGGTGCTGTTAGGGCGGCTGTCGAAAATGGCTGGATAGACCAAGCATCGCAACCTGTTCGGATTTGGTATGCAGGTCCAATGTTTCGCGCCGAACGACCACAAAAGGGGCGCCAACGCCAGTTCCACCAAATTGGAATTGAATGCCTAGGCAGCAATGACGCTTCGCTAGATGCACAAGCAATTGTATTGATGATGCAGCTCTTTAAAGAGTTCGGCATCGATGTGGATAAGTGCACTCTCCACCTAAACTCACTTGGCTGTGAAAAATGCCGTCCAGCCTACCGCGAAGCAGTCAAAAAATTCATTCACACTCACACCGATTGCATGTGTGAAACATGCATGGAGCGAGCTGAAAAGAACCCTCTTCGTTCATTTGATTGCAAAAATCCAGAATGCAAATCGGCTATGCAAAACGCACCTCTAATTGATCAATATTTATGCGATGATTGCAAAGCTCACTTTGCAAAAGTTAAACAATTCCTTGATCTCGCAAATTGCAAATATGAGATAGACGCCACACTTGTTCGTGGTCTTGACTATTACACAAAAACAGTTTTCGAATGTACTTTCAATGACGGTCTCGGTGCGCAAAATGCTATCGGGGGTGGCGGAAGATATGACAAATTGGCGGCAGAAATTGGTGGTCCTGACATCCCCGGCCTTGGATTTGCAGTCGGCTTTGAGCGCTGTCTTCTAGCAAAGAAGGCTTCTGCGAGCAAATCGCTTGCAACAAAACGCAAGGGATTGTTCATCATTCCGCTCGATGAAAACGCGAAGAGTTTTGCAGAAAAAATGTTTGTTTTAAACAGTTTTAACCCAGAAATAAAGCTTGATATGGACCTTCGCCCAGAAGAAGCAGGTCAAACTTGCGTTAGGAGTTTAAAATCTCAGTTAAAGTTAGCTAACAAAAGCAATGCAGAAATTGCTCTCATCCTTGGGAGCGACGAGATGGAGAATAAATGCTTCACCGTGCGCAACCTCGAAACGCATGAAGATTCAAAGGTCAGTTTTGACGACGCCAAGAAAGCCTTGCACACCTCAATTCCGCAGGAGTAGAAATGACTGAAAACAAAAAATACACTGTCGTGATAGTCGATGATCAGCCACTTGTCCGCAGCGGCTACAAAGCCATCCTTTCAGTTTATGACGACATTGAAGTTGTTGGGGAAGCCACAAACGGCATTGAAGCAATTGAGCAAGTCCAAAAATTGCATCCAAACATTGCGCTCATGGACATTCGCATGACGAAAATGAACGGAATTGAAGCAACAAAACGAATCGTCAGCGACCCACAATGTAAAGGCACTCGTGTCCTCGTGATGACGACTTTTGACCTCGACGAATATGTTTTCGAAGCTCTCAAAGCAGGAGCAGGCGGGTTCTTGTTAAAAGATGCAGAACCAGAAGATATTGCAAATGCAATCAGAACAGTGGCCGATGGAAACGCTTTGATTCAACCCAGCGTCATGCGCCGATTAGTAAACAAGTTTGTCAAATCTGACCCCAAAGAAGACAAGCCAGCACCGGTTAAAAAAGGTCAAGAACTTGATGACCCTCTGACTGACCGTGAACAAGAAATTCTAGAGCTTGTTGCCCAGGGGCTATCAAACAAAGAAATTGGCGAGAAGCTGTTTATTTCACCTGCAACCGCAAAAACTCACCTCTCTCGCATTATGCAAAAAACAAATTGCCATTCGCGGGCTCAACTAGTAGTCTATTACAATTCATAGACTCACTATTTTGCCGTAGTCTTGCTTGCAAACTAAACGCCTACCTTGCTGAGCGCTCTCCATTTTATGCGTGCTCCTATTTTTAGTGGTTCTCCATTGCAATGTTGTCTAAATAATAAGAAAGCAGAGCCAGCTTCCTCCGCCTCTAAACAAAACACGCTCGTGAAAACAAGAGATAAATGAGGATTGATTTATGCAAAGTGCTTTCTGGTCGCTTTATAGTTTTGAAGATGGGTGGAAAACTCAGCGGAAGTGTCGCTATTGCCTGTTCGCCATGTTTTATGATCGATTATCTCGGATTGAAGCCCATAAAAGGCATCAATATAGGTGATTAAATTGTCGAGAGCTTCGAGCTGTGCCGAAGGATAATCGCCACTGCCACCAACGTGAACCATCTCAATTCCAATTGAATAGGAATTCATTCCATAATCGGCAAAGTTTCCTCCAATTGGAACTGTGCCCGCTTTGTCGTCGCGGCTCTCGTCCTCGACTCCAAAATCAATGTTGTGGCCTGTGTCTCCAAATCCTGCATGATGCGCTATTTTGTCCATTGGAACACATTGGACAATCGAGCCATCCGTATTGACAATAAAATGCGCCGCAACAAGGTTACCACTTGCCTCCCAACCGTTTACAACAGAGGATGCATCGTTTGACCCCTCCGTGTCATGAAGAACAATATACTTCTGAAAGTCAGCACCCTTTTCACCATGGATGAAGTCATCTCTGTAGTCTTCTGTGAGTTGCAACTTTGCCTTTGCTTCTTCAATTAGAGCTTCACGATTTTCAACATCAATCTGCTGGTTCTGTGCCTGAACATCTTCTTCAGAAACTGTTTTATCGCTCAATTGAACATCATCAAAATCATTAGCTGAAGAGTCATGTTGAGCTCCCGAACAACCAATAAGAAAGAAGGAAGAAACTAGGGCAGATAAGAAAAAAATTCCTAAATTTCGCGAAAGTGTTCGTAAAGACAGGACAGCAGTCTGCCTTTGGAAACTTAGTGTAAAGCTATTGCTAACAGCTCCGTAATCATGACACGTCAAATCGTCATGATGGCGACCAAAGAGGTCATTTCTACGATTAGTAACCTCTCTATAATAATGCCCCGAGGCATCATGTGGTCGCATTTCGCAGTTTAACGAGCAATTACTATCTCTTTGAAAGCACCACGCCATATTACTAATCAACTCACACCGTAACCTTAGTTCGGATGCACCGAATTAACATCATAGCCACGCTCAGAAAGAACAGAAAACATCAAAGAAGCATTTTCATTCTCAATATCGGTTGGTCTATATTGATTTAAAAAATCATCAGGTGCAATTGTTCCTCGATACCAAGACTTAGAATTAAAGTAGTTCTGAAGCCAATCATTTTTAAACATGCGACCGTGACGTGCCCATATTTCATTTTGAGCAAGACATATCTCATCGCCCGACATGCTAGACAAATCGGAGCGAGATAGATATCTTATATCACTGTCATTAATGACATAGGTATTATTAAAGCCAGTTTTTGTTCCACTTGCTTTTCCAAGATTTTGTCTGATGTCAGAATATTCATTGCTATCTGAAGAAGACTGTTGATTGCTGTCGCTAGTTGATGCTTTATCATCGCTCTTCTTTTCGGAGTCTTTTGATTGCGTTGCCTCATTAGCCTGTTTTGCAGCATTAATTGAAGCCTCGTTCGATGACTTTGAAGTGAAATAAATTGCACAAGCTGCAATCAATGCGACAATCACGACACCCACAACAATTGTTATTGTTATTGGGAGTGCTTTGCTTGAAGATGCACTTCTGTTCGGAGAATCTGCTGAACTTTGCTGATATACCCGTGCGCACTCATCAGGTTCCTCCGCTGAAACAGCGGGCATTACAGCTGTTTTGTCCGGTTCGAATGTAGGATATGCATAAACTTCAACTCCAGTGCAATCAACAGCATCAATGCTGTATTCCTTACTCTGATCTGCTTTTACTGTCTCAAGCAATTCAGTCTTCTGTTCAGAAATGTCTTCACCTGCCTCTTTGTTTTCAGAAGATTCTGGTTTCTGTTTCTCAACTTCGAAACCACATTTAGTGCATAATACATCTCCATCATGCAACTCTGAGCCGCAATTTGAACAAAACATTATCTCTCCCAACAAGAATTGGCCTTTCTATTTATTTTAAAGAATAGACTTTCGGCAAAGCGGATTAAAAACAATGCACTGTGCAACATTTAGACTTCGCTAAGATCTACTTCCCGTTTGCAAAGGACACTTAATTGCCACTAATCCAATTGCAAAATTGGCGTCCAGTTAATGCTTGTTTAAATTATTTCTTCTTGGGAGCAAAATGACAATCACAAGAATGACTAGCAAAGGGAGTGCTATTGCAAGAGCGACAAGAATTGGATTAATCCTCATTGCATCAGCTGCAACCGAGGCCAGTGTGCCATCTGCGTTCTCAGTTCGATGGCCACGAACTAAAAGCCTGTGAGTGTTGACACCATATGGCGTGCACGTAACAAGCGTGCAATAGTCTTTTCCTTCAACGATTTGCAATGCCTCAGTGTCGTTTGGCTCAACAATCAAAATTTGATCAGCTTCATATGTGAGAACCTCATTTAAGACACGCAAAACAAAGGTGTCGCTTTCCTTTAAGCTATCAAGATTAGTAAAAAGCATTGCATTCGGAAGTCCTCTGTGTCCCGTCAAAACACAATGCGAAGAGGCCCCTCCAACTGGCAAACTCGTCCACTCCAAATGACTTATTGCAGTGTTTAAAACTTCATCTCCAGTTCCGTGATAAATCGGAAGAGAAACTTTGATTGAAGGAATTTCGATGTAGCCCATCATGCCAGTCTCATCGATTCTCAAAAGCTGCTCATATCTCACCTTTTCAGCTTCTGACAAGTCATATTTCTGAGGCTTTTGAGCAAGTTCCGCGTTGTATTGTTTCGCATCATTCAAGATTTTTTCATAATCAGCAGAATCAAGATCTTTCACGCTTTCATTGTAGGAAGCAATAGCTCGTGGCTGATGTAGTGAATTAACATAATCACTGAAGGTTGGATATAGCAAAAGGCAGAAACCTAAAACTAGCATTAGAACAAGTATTACAGTGCTTAAATGCTTTTTCATGAGATATGCCTCGAGTCACCTCTAGATATAGTATCAGTTGCCTAAATAGTTAGCGCAAGTTTATTTCGCTAGCAAGCCACTTTCTTTGTTTCTTTTCCGAAAATTGTCTTGACTCCTTTGTAGGCGAGAACAAGCGCAAGAGCGAAAAGAAGAATTGCAAGAACAAGCTGCGCCACGACGCCGGCCACTCCACCAGCCTGAGCTGCCAACGCAGTCGCTGGACCCGTGAGCAATGTAATCTTTGCCATGCCTGTTTGGAAAAGCGAAGTGAGAGTGACCACCAACATAAATGCCATTGGAATGTAGAGCATTTGATTTTTCTTCCCAGCATTTTTGAGCCAGGCACAAACTGCAAGAAGAGCAAGTGCCGCAAGCAGTTGGTTCGCTGCACCAAACAATGGCCAAATGATTGTATATCCTGTCAATCCCAAACCAATTCCTGCAAATACGGTAATGACGGTAGCAACATATTTATTTGAGAGGAATTTTCTTGCTGGCGATTTTACCGACTCATGAGTTTCGTCTGACTTTAGCCATAACTCCTGAAACATGTAGCGCGCTAAACGAGTCGCAGTGTCAAGAGAGGTCAGGCAAAAAGCAGAGACCGCAAGAATGAGCAGCGTGTAGGCGATGCTCTCATAATTTTCAAGGCCAGGAATGCAAGCGAGCATCTGTGACAGACCTGAAGCAAACACAGCAGTTGGTGATGAATAGCCACCCTTGCAATATTCTGCCCAAACGAAACCAACTGCTACCAAAGAAATGATTGCAAGCAAACATTCAATGAGCATGCCGCCATATGCAATTGGAAGCGCTTGCCCTTCGTTGTCGATTTGCTTTGAAGTTGTTCCAGAAGCGACAAGAGAGTGGAACCCAGAAATTGCGCCACAGGCAATCGTGACAAAAAGCGCAGGGAACAATGAGCCACTAACAGCCGCTTTGTTAGTAATTGTTTTGCCTGCTTGATCTAAAACTGCTTGACCTGTTGAAGGGTCAAAAGCCGCATTGCTGGCGAAAAAGCCAGTAAAAGCAGGAATTTGCAAATCTGTAGCTGCACCAGTGATTGTCGCACCAACAATGCCAACAATTGCGAGAACAATCATTCCGTAAAGTAGGTAACTGCTCAAATAGTCGCGAGGTTGCAACAAAATCCAAACAGGTGCAATCGATGCAATCATGATGTAAACTCCCAGAAGAAGCATCCAGGTTTCATAATCGAGGCTTACGATTGGGAAGTTGTAGCCAAGAGCAACAACAATAATAATCATGACTATTGCAGAAACAATGTTTGCAACATCGGGAATCTGGCGACCCTTTGTGACGAGGCCCCAGGCAATTGCAATAACAATAAACAAAATAGAAATCATCGCAGTTTGCTCATTCGCACGCGCGGCAGCGTCACTCTGATTAGCAAGACCGACCGCAAATGTGTTAGCAACAATCGATGCAAATGCTGCAACAACAAGAATCAATGTGAGGTATGCAAAAATGCAGAAGAGCTTCTTTGCAGTTTCGTCCATGTTCTCTGCAATTACCGATGCGAGCGTGTGGCCTTTGTGACGAATTGAGGCAAACAGCGAGCCAAAATCGTGAACAGCACCAAAGAAAATGCCACCGATTAAAACCCACAACATTACAGGCACCCATCCAAAAACCGACGCCTGGATTGGTCCGTTAATTGGGCCAGCTCCCGCAATTGAAGAAAAATGATGTCCCAAGACAACATATGGCTTGGAAGGCACGAAATCGACTCCGTCTTCCAACTCATGTGCAGGTGTTGGTCTTGATGGATCCAGCCCCCAAGTCTTTGCTAGCCAACGACCATAGGTCAAATAACCAGCAACAATAATGGCTGCTCCAATTCCAAAAATAACAAAAGCATTCATCCAAATCTCCTTACCTAGCTGCTAAACCACCTCTAGCAGCGCAAGCAATTATAAAACGTCATAGAACTCGTTTAATAAATTTTTGGAATTTTTCCGTAAACCTAAAGAATTGTTAAATTCTGTTTAACAACAGGCAAAAGATGTTTTGCAAATGCATTAGTTGCGACCTCATTTTTGCTTAAATCAACAACAACTAAACGCAAGTCAGCCCAACCCCAAAAGGAGAATTTGTAATTTTTGCGGTGCTTGACATGTTTTGCCATCTTAAAAGCTGTTGAAGCGACAGTGTTGCAGACACAAACCAAAGTAATAGCAGAGCTCATGTGGTCGGGTCGCGGATTGACCTTCTCAAACCCGCATGTTTTCATGAAGTCGACAAGATGTTGAAGTTCGCAACCATCTAAAGCATCAATCGCTTTTAGAAACATGTATTCATCTGCCTCGACCGACCACAGTTTCGCCTTTTTTGAAAGAACATATTTCGAACCCAGCTCATGAAATTCCGCATAGCCCTCGAATTTTTCACCGCAATAGGAATAGTCTTCATAAACATCAAAAGAATTCGAGATGCTTTTTAAAAGTGCTTTTATTAATTTTTGCGATTTATCCATGCTCTCAACAGTGTAGCAAGTTATTTAATGAAATTCACACATACAATAAATTCTCGTGTCTAAAGAATTCTGTCGCCTCGGAAATAAAAAGGGCGAGCAAACCGCCCGCCCAAAAAAGTCGTGTTTAACGCCAACTATGCAGCTTGTTTTGCAACCTTTACGAGTTCTGCAAATGCATCTTTGTCATTAACTGCAATGTCTGCAAGAGACTTGCGATCAAGCAAAACTCCAGCTTTCTTAAGACCATTCATGAATGTTGAATAGCTCATGCCATTAAGTCTTGCTGCTGCATTAATGCGAGTAATCCAAAGGCGACGGAAGTTGCGTTTCTTGACGCGACGATCGCGATATTGGTACTGCATTGAACGGCGCACCTGCTGTTTCGCGTTTTTGTAGGAACGTGATTTTGCACCATAATATCCACGGGCAGCCTTTAGAGTGCCACGACGCTTTTTACGAGCTGAAACTGATCTTTTAATGCGTGCCATTTAGTCGCACCCTCCTATCTTCTTCCAAGGTTGCGCTGTACTACCTTGTAATCAGCGGTTGCCATCTCTGTTTCTTTACGGAAATTTCTCTTCCGTTTTTGTGATTTTTTAGTCAAGATGTGGCTCTTAAATGCTTTTGCACGCATTACTTTTCCGCTGCCAGTGACGCGGAAACGCTTTGCAGAACCGCGATGTGTCTTCATCTTTGGCATGCTAGTTTCTCCTATTCTTCCTCTTGCTTCTTGGCAGCCTCGCGTTGTTTAGCTGCTCTTTGCGCTTTTCTCGATTGTGTTGCCTGTTTTTTATTTCCCGATTTTCCCGAAGGAGCAATGGTCATATGCATGTTTCTGCCTTCCAGAATTGGTTTGCTTTCAACCACTGCAACATCTGACAAATCGTCGGCCAGACGCTCAAGAATTGAAATCCCTTGTTCTGGATGAGCCATTTCACGTCCGCGGAACATGATGGTAATCTTCACCTTGTTTCCGTCACCAAGAAAACGAAGGACGTGCTTTTTCTTGGTCTCATAATCACCAACATCGATCTTTGGACGGAACTTCATTTCCTTAACCTCAATCTTTGTCTGGTTTTTCTTAGCTTGCTTTGCTTTTACAGCCTGCTCATATTTGTATTTGCCATAGTTCATGACTCTGCAAACTGGAGGCTTGGCATCTGGTGCTATCTCAACGAGATCATATCCTGCAGCAGCAGCTATGTCGAGAGCCTGCGAGAGCGTGAAAACTCCCATTTGGTTTCCGTCGTAATCAATCAAGCGGCATTGCGCGCAATTGATTTCTTCGTTCAGCCTTGGTTCTGGCTTGGCTATTTAAACCACCTGCTTTCTAAAATAAAAAAGGCTTGCACAATCGTGAGCAAGCCATATAAATACAAATTTTAAGTTGTAAACCCGACTGCTAAACGCAACCAAGGTGGAGCGGCTTTGCTCACTTCGCGCATAACATTATACATAATTTCTTCTCTAGGTATAGAAATTGCAAGCACAAATTATTCGTAAAGAGCCTTTAGTTTTTCAAATGCTGGCTTTGAGTTGATGATAGTCTCTTTGGCAATGCAATAGGAAAGACGAATCCATCCTTCAGCCCCAAAACTCTCACTTGGAACAATTAGCAGGTCGAGCTCGCGCGCTTTGTCAGAAAATGTCTGAGCACTTGGTTCAAGTGCCTTCATCCACAAATAGAAAGCACCTTGTGGCTCTGCATATTCATAGCCAAGATCGTCAAGCATTTCAGTTAACAATGCTCGATTTTCAGCATATGGAGTAACATCGGTTGGAACATCAATGCAATCTGCCAAGATGTGCTGGAACAACACTGGTGCGCAAATGTGGCCCAGAGCACGTGCAGCTCCAGTGATTGCAACATAGACGTCACGTGCGTTTTCCATGATGTCGCTAACATAGGCATATCCAATGCGCTCGCCCGGCAAGCTCAGAGTTTTGCTCAAAGAATTGCACACAATTGTGCGCGAATAAATGGACGGAACCCATGGCACTTCTGCACCATAGGTAATCTCGCGATAGGGTTCATCGCAAATTAGATAAATCTTAGTTCCAAATTGCTTTTCTTTAGACTCAAGAATGTCAGCAAGCTTCTCAAGGTCTTCACGAGGATAAACTGCACCTGTTGGATTGTTTGGGCTGTTGAGCACAAATGCTGAAGTTTTTTCGTTAATTGCTTTTTCAATCTCATTAAAGTCAAGCTGGAATGACTTCCTATCGCAAGCAACAGGCACGAGAGTTGATCCTGCAGTGTCAATCCACGTTTTGTATTCAGGGAAATAGGGAGCAGGGACAATGACCTCTTCACCAGGAAGCGTGACCGCACAAAAAGAAGCTGCCAAAGCTCCAGATGCACCATGGGTTAAAAAGACGTTGCTTCCGCTGCTCTTGAAATCATATGTTCTTGTGATGAAGTCGGCAAGAGTATTACGAACTTGCTCAATGCCAGCAGCAGTTGAATAGGAATGCAGTGCAACTGGATCATCGTTCATGTGTTTTAAAATGCAAGCTTTTACTTGTTCTGGGGCAGGAACGCTTGGATTTCCAATCGAGAAATCATAGACCTTATCATCACCCACAACTTTCTTGCGTTGCAAACCCCACATAAACAATTCGCGGATAGCGCTAGGCTCGTCGCCTAATTTTGACATTCTTTCATTCAGCACTTTTATCTCCTTTCACGTGAACAATGATAGAACAAATGAAGTTAAGGTTAGGGACAATGCTCTCGTGAGCGGCGACTTTTACCAAGAAATAACAAACCATCATTTTCGCAATGATGCTTGCCGAATGAACAGGTTTAAAGTTTCTAACGTTAATGTGACAAAAGACCAAATTAGTTTACAGAAACAACATGAATCATTGAACATTATCTGTGAGTCCCACCCATGAAGTAAAATAAATACATGGATCGACACATTCACAGAGCACAATATTTAGCAAGAAGGCGCAGAGAAGCAAGAAGGCGCAAGATTATTGCTGCTAGCACTGTTGGGATTTTGGTTGTAGCTGTCGTTGGAGTGTTTGCTTTTATGAACGCAGGAAGAGGTTCTGAGGAGCAACCTGCAACAGATGTCCTGCCAGTTGGAAATGAAGCAACCCAGCAGCAGAATTCAGAATCAAAAGCAAACGCTGAAAACATAGTTATGACTCTTTTTGGCGACAAAAACACACTTGTTCTTAAAGGTGAAGATTACATCGAGTCGGGTTGTCACGCAGTTGACACTACAAAAAACGAAAACATTTCAAACATCAAAGTTGAAGGAAGCGTTGATACTTCAAAGACTGGCGACTATCAAATTAAATACACTGCGACCGACTCAACTGGGAAAAAAGCAACTTGTGAACGAAAGGTGAGCGTCGTTGATTCTTTTGATGGAGGAAACGCGCAAGCAGTGCCAGTTTGCATGTACCACTATGTTTATGACGAGACTAACAAACCTGACGAAGTTGATAACAACTGGATTGAAGCAAGCCTTCTAGAACAAGAGATTTTATGGACAAAGGAAAACAATTTTTATTACCCTTCCTATGAAGAGCTAGCAGCATTTGTCGACGGGAAAAAAACACTGCCAATGAAGAGCATCATATTTACGTTTGATGACGGCAAGCCTGAATTCCTGCAAAGCGGAATTCCGTTGTTTGACAAATGCGAAGTTCCTGCAACTTCTTTTGTAATTTGCAGTGACGCTGATGCAAGTGAGAAGGTTTTTGGCAACCCAAGCAAATTCGTACAATATCAATCACATTCGTATGCAATGCATGTTGCCGGCAGCAATGTTGGCAGAGGGGGAAGAATCCATGCATGCTCCTATGATGAAATTTTGGATGACCAAAAACAAGCTGCCGCTTTAACAGGAAACTCACAAGCATATGCATATCCTTTTGGAGACCACAATGAAACTGCCGAAAAAGCATTACAAGATGCAGGTGTGATTTGTGCTTTCACGATTGAAAACCGTGCTGTCAAACCAGGCGACGACAAAATGGCTTTACCTCGAGTGCGCATCAATGGAAGTTATTCTTTTGAGCAGTTCTGCGCATTGGTTTCATAAAGACTAAAAACATGTCTAAACACAACCCTTTTAAAAGTGCTCATCTGATAGAAAAAACTATTGGATCTTCTAACGAGATTTCCTTCAATGTTCTTGAAAGCAAAAAACTAAAGAACGGAAGTGATTCAGCTCCTGCACCTTGGGAAATTTCGCCTGAAGCAGTTGCAAAGAAGAAAAAAGCAAGGGTTCGAGGAAGGCTTCTCACAATTCTTTCAATCGTGGCCGTAGTTTTAATTGGCATTGTTTTTGCAATTTGGGGCTTCGCTGGTTTGTTTCAAAACTATGCAGGCTCAATGGACAAATTGCACAGCCAGATAAATGACGTGGTTAAGACTTCCGACGACCTTGTCGAAATGAGAAGCACCCTGCAACTGTTGCTTAACAATGACCCGAATGACTTCGTCACAAATGTTAATGCCGACAACCTAAAAAATCTAAAAGACAAAGCAGAGAAATCAAAGTCGGCTTTAGCAAGTGAAAAATCAAATCTTGAAACTACTCTTTCTGAAATTGCAACTCCAGCCGACCGCGACGGAGCAAACAACGCAATCACATTAGCTGATAAAGAGTCAAAGCTAATTGACCTTTATGAAACCACTTTTTCTTTTGCATACCCTTTCATACTTTCAAAAGAAAATGCAAATAAAGCAATGAAAGACCTGATCGGTGCCGACGCAAAAGACCGTGAGGCATCGCAGTTGTTGGGCAATGCGAACACCGATGACGCTAAAAAGGCAATCGATGCCGCAAACGAATCAAAACAACTCGCAATTAACGCTAAGGGTCTTTTCCAAAACGTTGTTGACGCAAATTTACAAAACGAAGAATTAGGACTCGATAGTGCCCTTCTGCAAAGCTATGTCGACTATTGTGACTACATTATTTCTTCACAGGATGCAACAGTGGCGGTGGCTAACGCCTACATTGACCGCAACAAAGAAGAACTCCAAGCTCAAAACGATAAATATAACGAGCTAAAAACGGAAGCTACCGACATTTCTAAAAATTGGAATCAGCAATTGCCCGATTTAATCAATGACCAGTTCAAGGAAAAACGGCAGGGCAACACCGATGCACTCGCTCAGGATTTAAAAGACCGGGATGCAATTTACAAACAGGTTAAAAGCTACATTAATGGTAAATAACTTTATTAAAATTAGATTGTCATAAAACAAACAAGGAGATTAGACATGTCATCAACAGTTATTGTCGGAACTCAATGGGGCGACGAAGGAAAAGGCAAAATTACAGACCTGATTTCTGGGGACTATGACTTCGTAGTTCGATGCTCAGGAGGAAACAACGCAGGTCACACCGTTATCGTTGGTGACACAAAACTCTCGCTTCACCTCATGCCGTCAGGCGTTATGTATGAAAACTGCACTCCAGTTATTGGAAACGGATGTGTCGTCGACCCTGGAGTTCTTGTTAAGGAAATGGCGATGCTCAACGCAGAAGGCATCAGCTGTGAACGCCTAAAAATCTCATGCGATGCGCACGTTATCATGCCATATCACAAGGTCCTCGATGGTGCCGATGAAAAGCGCCTCGGTAAAAACAAAATTGGCACAACAAAACGCGGAATTGGTCCATGCTATCAAGACAAAGTTGCACGCCGCGGTATTCGCATGCAAGACTTGCTTGATGAAAAAATCTTCAAACTAAAACTTGAGACTGTTCTAGAAAGAACAAATGCTATTTTGAGCAAGGTTTATGGGCTACAAACATTTTCAATGGAAGAAATTCTCGAAGAATACCTAGATTACGCACGCATTCTCAAAAAACACGTCACGGAAACGGCACAGCTTTTAAACGACGCCCTTCGCGATGGCAAAAACATTTTGTTTGAAGGCGCACAAGGAACAATGCTTGATGTTGACCATGGCACCTATCCTTTCGTGACATCATCAAGTTGCTGTGCAGGCGGCGCTTGCACAGGAGCAGGCGTTGGACCAACTCGCATAGATAATGTTCTTGGAATTATGAAAGCCTACACGACTCGCGTCGGTGAAGGACCATTCCCAACAGAACTTCACTTCAAAGAAAACGGTGGAACTGGCCAAGATGCAATTGACGGCGAGATGCTCTGCCAAGAGGGCCACGAGTTTGGCACCACCACTGGAAGAAAACGTCGCTGCGGCTGGTTCGATGCAGTGGTTGGCAGATATGCTGCTGACATTCATGGACTCACCCAGATTGCGCTCACAAAACTTGACGTTCTTTCAGCGTTCGAAACTTTGAAAGTTTGCGTTGCATATGAATGCAATGGTCAAAAATATGACTACTTCCCAATGCAGCAATCAGTTCTTTTTCATGCAAAACCAGTCTATGTTGAATTGCCAGGCTGGAAAGGGCACGATCTCACAAGTGCAAAAACATTTGATGAACTTCCTGAAAACGCGAAGAAATACATTAACTTCCTGGAAGAGTCTGTGGGAGTAAAAATGAACTTCATTTCCACTGGCCCAGACAGAAATCAAACAATCATTCGCTAGAAAAACGGAGCACCAACGGACACCTGAATGAGTTTTAACTAGATATTAAACACTGATTTAAATAAATAACTTTAAAAGTCGCTCTAATTTATTGAAGTTTTAGCAGTAAAAATGTTTATGACAGCAGAACAAGCAGCAATGATAATTTCACTGCTGCTTGTTTTTTTAGCTGCAATCCAAGACAGAAAAAATCGCGAAGTTTCAAACTGGTTCCCAATTTTTTTAATCGTTGTTTTTTTGATATCACGAATTGCATTAGTGTGTTTTGGAAAAGACAACCCCATTGACTCATTATTGATTCCTCTTGCTTTCTCTATTGCAACGCTGATTGTGCTGCTAGCACTGACTGTTACGCTAGAACGAATAAAAGGAAAGGAGATGTTTGGTGGCGGTGACATCAAAATCATCGCATCGACAACTCCAATTTTAGGAATAGAAGGACTGTTGTTCGCTTTATTGGTAGCTTTTAGCGCAGTTCTGCTCTGTATGTTTATTAAGAAAAACAGATTCGTCAGCCTTGACAAAGACCCCACATTTCCATTTGTTCCATTCTTTGCAGTGGGATTTGCAGCATGCACAATAATTTCATTCTTGTAACAAATCCATGTTGCAGTGCTAAATCTATTAGAGAAAGAAATAACTAACTCACAAATTCCTATTCTTCAAACTGGCTGTTATAAAGAGTGGCGTAAAAACCACCTTTGGCAAGGAGTTCCTCGTGATTTCCTTGCTCAATAATTTCTCCATGATTCAAGACGAGAATCTTGTCGGCGTTTTTGATTGTCGAAAGCCTGTGGGCAATCACAAATGAGGTTCTTCCCAACATCAATGTGTCCATTGACTGCTGAATCAATTGCTCGGTTCGCGTGTCAACACTGCTTGTTGCTTCATCGAGAATTAGCATCGGGGCATTCTTGATCATTGCGCGCGCAATCGTAACAAGTTGACGCTGTCCCGCCGACAAAGCAGAGCTGTCATTGAGCACTGTATCATAGCCTTTAGGGAGCGTTTGAATGAAGTGATGCAGGCCAACTGCCTTGCATGCGTTTATGACCTCTTCGTCGGTCACGCCCTCTTTTGAATAAACGATGTTCTCGCGAATTGTGCCTTCAAAAATCCATGCATCTTGCAAAACCATGCAGAATTGATCATGTATTGCTGGACGAGAGAGCTTCGTGGTCTCAATTCCATCAATGTAGATTTTTCCACCTTGCAACTCATAGAAACGCATGAGCAAATTGATTAAAGTTGTCTTTCCTGCACCTGTTGGCCCAACGATTGCAACCTTCTGACCAGGCTTAACATCAGCAGAGAAGTCTTGGATGATGATATCTTCAGGGTCATAACCAAAGCGAACATGCTCAAACCTAACTGCGCCAGCAACGTTATCTAAACATTGAATCTTGTAATTCTCAGTTTCCATTTCATCTTCATTTAAGATTTCAAAAATCCTCTCTGACGCAGCTGCAGCACTTTGCAGCGAATTTGCAGCTTGAGCAAATTGGCTGAGAGGCTGAGTGAATTGACGAACATAAACCATAAAAGCCACAATCACACCGAAAGAAATGATGCCGTTAATGGTGAGAACTGCACCGACAACACAAACAACAACATATCCCAAGTTGCCAACAAAACCCATGAGAGGCTGCATCAGCCCACTTAAAAACTGGCTCTTCCACGCGCAATTATAAAGTTCATTGTTGATGCGTCTAAATTCTTTCTTCACAGCGTCTTCTGCTGTGTAGGCTTTAACCACCGCGTGGCCAGAATAGGTTTCCTCAATGTGCCCATTAAGAGAACCGAGCGATTGTTGTTGCTGGTTGAAATATTTCTGTGATTTTTTGATGATCACAAGCATGATTGAGAAACCAAGAATTGATGCTCCCACGCCCGAAAGCGCCAAAATCCAGTTTGTGGTGAACATACAGAATAGCGAGCCAAAAAACATCACGAATGCAGTAATTAATGCGCCTAGACTTTGATTGAGCGTTTGTCCAATCATGTCAACATCGTTTGAGATGCGTGACATAACATTACCAACTGAAGTTCCATCAAAATACTTCAAAGGCAATTTGTCAATTTTCAACGAAATGTCGGTGCGCAACTTTTTCGAGAGCCTTTGCGTGACTGTTGCCATAACAAAGTTCTGCAAAAAGTTGCACAGCCATGCAACCGAATAGATGATAGTGAGGATAATCGCTATTTTGACGACTGCATCTACATCGATGCTTGACGCGATGCCTTGAGCAATGAGGTCTGTGATTTCCGAAAGTTTTCCTGGGCCTGCTAGATTTAGCGCACATCCACAAACCGCAAGCAATGCTGCAACAATAATTCCTGGAAGCCAATTTTTTGCATAAAGCATCAGGCTTTTAATCGCACTTCCAAAGTTATTCGCCTTTTCCCCTCCGACAAACTTTGAGCCAGGTCCCATGTTGCGCCGAGGTCGTTTAGGTAGTTTTATCTCCTCGTTATCTTGAGGCATTCTTCAATTCCTCCTCTGACAACTGCGATTCTGCAATTTCCCTGTAGACCTCACAAGTTTTTAATAAATCAGCATGTCGACCGTGGCCAACAACTCTGCCCGAATCCATTACAAAAATTTGATCAGCATCAATGATTGTTCCAATTCTTTGCGCAACGATTAGCTTAGTAGCATTGCTCGTTTTTTCTTCCAAAGCATGACGCAAAAATTTGTCGGTCTTGTAGTCAAGTGCTGAAAAAGAATCATCAAAAACATAAATTTCAGGATTTTTATAAATCGCCCTAGCTATCGAAAGACGCTGCTTTTGACCACCTGAGAAATTTGTGCCGCCTTGCGACACTTCTGCCTTTATGCCATCTTCTTCTTTGTCGACAAATTCTGTCGCCATCGCAATGTCGAGAGCTTCCCGCACGCGCGATTCACTCACTTCTCCTTCGCTGCCATAGGCAACATTGCTCTCGATTGTCCCCATAAACATAATTGGCTTTTGTGTAACGAAACCAATTTTTTTTCTGAGAGAGTCTAGCGTAATGTCACGAACGTTCTTGCCATCAACGATAACCTCGCCATCACTGCAGTCATAGAATCGAGGAATGAGTTGAATGAGGGTGCTCTTTCCGCTGCCAGTCGACCCAATGAAAGCAACAGTTTCGCCTTTATGAATCTTGATATTAATGTCATGAAGAACAGGTTCTTCAGCATCAGGATATTGAAAACTGACATTCTTAAACTCAATTGCGCCAGTTTGTTTGTCGTCAGAAAAAATTTCATTTCCATCGCGAACAGTCACGTCGGTTGAAATTACCTCATTAATTCGTTTTGCCGCAACAATAGCGCGAGGGGCAATAACAAACACCATAACTATCATCATGAACGACATGACAATTTGAATTGCATATGAAGAAAAAACGACCATGTCACTAAAGAGGGCAAGTCTTGCTGGAAGATTGGCTCCATTGATGATGTAGACACCCGACCAGTAAATCGCAAGCGTGAGCCCTGACATAATGAGTTGAATTGTTGGGAACATCAGCGACATTCTGCGTGAAGTAAACAATTGAGTTCGGGTTAGAGCGTTGTTAGCCGCTTCGAACTTTTCCTGCTGATAGCCTTCAGCGTTATAGGCTCTAACAACTCTCAAACCTGTTATGTTTTCACGTGATGCTCGATTCAAGTTGTCGGTTAGCTGTTGCATCATTCGAAACTTTGGCATGACCACCGATGTAACAACGCCCATCACAACTACAAGAATTACAACCGCACCGCCAGTTATTGCTGCCCACTGCCAGCTTTTACCCATGATTTTTACAGCTGCCCAAACAGCCATAATTGGCGCTCGCGCAACAGCTTGCGCTCCAATTGCAATGCAAAGTTGAATTTGCTGAACATCATTTGTAGTTCTTGTAATTAAACTAGCAACAGAAAATTCCGACATCTCACTGCGCGAAAAATCGATTGTTTTAAAAAAGACTTTTTCTCGAAGAACACGAGCGAGACCAGCCGCAACTTTTGCGACAAAGAAACCTACGAAAAATGTAGTTCCCAGGCTAGCAAATGCACAAAGCAACATTTTGCCCCCAGCAATGAGGACCTCAGACAAAGCACTTCCCTGCGTTTGAACGAGTGTAGTGATTTCACGCATGTAATCTGGCAATTTAAGGTCGAGACCAACCCCCGCCACGAGAAAAATGAGCGCTACAAAAAGTCGCGCCCAATCAGCTTTAGATAAATATTTAAACAACTTTAACATCTTTGATTATCACGGCTTGCAATTATGCAACATTTTTAATGCCGTTCGGCTGAACAACAAAAAATGAAACATTAGGTGTATACAACCTGGTTCAATATAGCCAATTTTTCCATTCTAGATGAGGAGTTCATCAAATACATCTATCCAAAAAACTTTTAAGCCAATTCGGTTAGAAGACACAACTAATGATTTTAGAGATATAAGCAATGTGACAAGCGATGAAATGAGCTTTTTTAAACCTTATAAATTGTTCACAGGACAAGAAATAGCTAGCATTTTTTCGATTGCATCATGAAGTGTTCTTGCTGGAAGCGTGTTTACTGCATGATATCGCACCTCTTTGCCAACCCTTCTGCCTTCAATTAAATTAGCTTCGCGCAAAAGCTTTAAATGATGGGCCACAGCAGGTGAACTCATATCGAGCATTTGCGCAATGCAAGCCGTGCAAAGTTCTGCATGGGTCAACATCCAAAAGATGCGAACACGATTAACGTCGCCAAGATGTTTAAAAGAATCGGCAAGGCGATTGAATTGATTGATGTGGTCGACGAATTTTTTCATCGCTTCCAGCTCTTTTTCGTTTCCATGAGAGTGCTGAATGTAGTCTTTAGTCATTTCGATTCTCCTTTTTAAAAATTATAACAATTAAGCGTTTATTTAATCTATTAGTGTTATGATTAAGCAATCGTTTAATTAAAAGATTGTTTAAGGGATTTTGTATGACCACCGAGAATCATGAAAATTGCACTTGTGGGTGCGAAAAACACACGCACAATACTGACCATTGTGAATGCGGGCGTGAGAACCACGCTCAGGAACAATCCACCGAAAGTGCACATCAGCACAATCACACTTGTGGCTGCGGCTGCAAGGAGCATGAGCACAGTAAAGACACCCAAGAGCACTGTAGCTGTGGGGGCGATAAACATGAGCACAACCAAGACAATTGTGAATGGGGGTGCGAGGAACATAAGCATGAGCACCATCACGACAGCTGTAGTTGTGGATTTTGCGATGATGATTGTTGCGACGATGACGAATGCTGTTGTTGCTGTTGCGGTAACAGCACTTTCGACGTCTCAAAAGTGCCAGAAAAAGGGCTCACAGAGAAGCAAAAGAAAAAACTGACAAAAGTTATTGTTGCATTCATTGCACTCGTCATTATCAAACTGCTTGAACCAATTATCCCGAGTTTCTGGGCCAACGTTGTTGGGCTAAACGAGGATGCCGCAGCAACGGCCTCCTATTTCACAAACATCTTTCTTTATGGAGCTGACTACATTTACACTGGCAACAAAGTCCTAAAAAGCGCATTTAGAAACATTCTCAAAGGCCGAGTTTTTGACGAAAACTTCCTCATGGTTGTCGCCACTTTAGGTGCTGTGTTCATGGGAATCATGGGTGACGGGGAATTCACAGAGGCAGTTGCTGTAATGGTCTTTTTTCAACTTGGAGCTTGGTTTGAAGATTATGCGATCGGCAGGAGTCGCAAAAACATTACCGACCTCATGGACATCCGTCCCGATTATGCTAATGTCGAGAAAAGTGGACAACTTGAAAAAGTTGACCCTGCAAGCCTTGAAATCGGATCAATTATTATCGTTCATCCAGGCGAAAAAATTCCTTTAGACGGGATTGTTGTTGAGGGATCATCTTCGATTGACACTTCCGCATTAACGGGAGAAAGCGTGCCTCGCACCGCAAACGTTGGGAATGAGGTAATCAGTGGGTGCATTTGTTCATCAGGTGTTTTAAAAATTAAAACTACAAAGCATTTCAGCGAATCAACAGTTTCAAAAATCTTAAAGCTTGTTGAAACCTCAAGCGAGCGCAAATCACATTCCGAAGCGTTCATTTCAAGATTTGCAAAAGTCTACACTCCAGCGGTCTGCATTGCAGCACTCTGCCTGGCGCTCATTCCTCCAATCGTAATCACCGCTGTGGGCGAAAGTGCCAACTGGCTCGATTGGATTTATCGTGCTTTAACCTTCCTTGTAATCAGTTGCCCTTGTGCACTCGTTATCAGCATTCCGCTTTCATTCTTTGCAGGAATCGGGTGTGCAAGCAAAAACGGAGTTCTTGTCAAAGGTTCAAACTACCTTGAGGCACTTTCGAAACTTGACACAGTTGTGTTCGATAAAACAGGCACATTAACACAAGGTGTCTTTAAGGTCGTCGATGTAACGATTGCAGACGATAAAGCGCTAGAAGGCATTAAGATTAACGAGAAGCTCTCACCTCAGCTCGAATTTGATGAGGAACAGAGAAAACTTTTGGTACTTGCGGCTTATGCCGAAAGCGCATCTTCTCACCCAATCGCAAAAAGCATCGTTGCAACTCTGTCATCGCCACTTGACCGCAGCAGACTTGAAAACCAGTCAGAAACTAGTGCTCAAGGCGTTCAAGCAGACGTGCTGAAGCACACGGTTAAGGTTGGCAAACCTGGATTTACAAATGCTAATGCAGAAGCTGTAGAGACAGCCTCCACACAAGGCAGCACTGTATATGTGTCAGTTGATGACACCTTCGTTGGAACAATCACAATTGCAGATGTCGTAAAAGAAACTAGTGAGCGTGCAATTTCAGAATTGAAGCGCGAAGGTGTTCGCAAGACGGTCATGCTCACAGGCGACAACCAAGGAGCAGCAGAATTTGTTGCCTCTCAAGTCGGCATTGATGAGGTGCATGCCAGCTTGCTTCCAGAAAACAAAGTTGAAGAAGTCGAGAGGATACAGGAAACCAAGTCTGACGCAAAATCAAACATTGCATTTGTCGGTGACGGAATCAACGATGCTCCTGTTCTCATGCGTGCCGATGTTGGAATTGCGATGGGAGCAATGGGCTCAGACGCTGCCATTGAAGCTGCCGACGTGGTTCTCATGGATGACAACCCTCTGTCAATTTCAAAGGCTGTCATTATTTCAAGAAAGGCAATGCGCATAGTGCGTGAGAACATTGTGTTTGCGCTTGGAGTTAAAGCTGCATGTCTGATTCTCGGCGCAGTTGGCATTGCCACAATGTATCTCGCCATCTTCGCTGATGTTGGGGTTATGATTCTTGCAGTGCTAAACGCAATGAGGGCACTTCGAATAAAAGCGTAAACACACCAAATGAGGTAAATGAAGTTAGCTGTTGCGTTAATTAAAAAAACTAAAAAGATTGCTGGACCTGGTGATTTGCTGGAGAAATAGACATTAGTGCATTTTCAAAATCGCTCGTGTCACTAGTTTGTGTGGTGCAAAAAAAGACCGTGCACGATGACTAGCAAATTTGAGTATCAATAAAAAAGATGTTCATTAAGAACATCTCGAAAAGCACACGACAATTGCTAACAAAAAAAGTTGTGGGGAAATCCATGAATCTCCCCACAACGATGAAAGCTAAATTATGCAAGTTTTAGCGAAACTTCCTTAAGCTGGCGTGATGAAACCTCATTAGGTGCCCCTGTCATTGGGTCAGAAGCGCTTGAAGTCTTAGGGAATGCGATGACATCACGAATTGAGTCAGTTCCCGAAAGAAGCATAATCAAACGGTCAAGACCGAGAGCAATGCCACCATGAGGTGGACAGCCGTGCTCAAGAGCGCGAAGCATGTGTCCAAAGCGTTCGTCAATTTCTTCATCGGTCAAACCAAACAAGCGAAGGACGCGACGCTGCTCTTCTGAATTGTGAATACGAATGGAGCCTCCACCGAGCTCAAATCCATCCATAACAATGTCATATGCATATGATTTGCAAGAAAGAGGATCGCTTTCGATTTTATCCATGTCTTGTTCTGCAACATGAGTGAATGGGTGGTGCTCAGCAGCATATTTTCCTGTTTCCTCATCTTGCTTAAACGCTGGGAAATCAACAACCCACAAGAATTTATGATCACCTTTATCGATTCCAAGGCGGTCGGCCATATGCAAGCGAAGCGCGCTCAAAACCGCATTTGCAACAGCAGGTTTGTCAGCTGCAAACAGAAGAAGATCACCAGGTTCAACCTCCATTTCCTTCTTCAAAGAAGCAAACTCTTCATCGGTAAAGAACTTAATGATTGGACTTTTTTCTTCGCCAGAAGTTGTAAACGCAATCCATGCCATTCCTTTTGCGCCATTGTCGGCAGCAATGTCGGCAAGTTTTTCAACGTCACCGCGGCTCCAGTCGCCAGCCCCCTTGCAATTGATTGCTTTTACGATTCCGCCACTTTTAGCAACAGAAGCAAACACCTTGAAGTTTGAATCTTTAACAATGTCGGTAATGTCGTGCAATTCCATGCCAAAGCGCACATCAGGGCGATCGCATCCAAAACGTGCCATAGCCTCGTCATATGTCATGCGAGGAAGAGGTGTTTCGAGCTCGATTCCTGCGACTGAAAGAGCTTCTTTCAGAACATCTTCAGCCATTGTCATTACGTCATTTTGATCAACAAAACTCATCTCAACGTCAAGCTGAGTAAACTCAGGCTGACGATCGGCGCGAAGGTCTTCATCTCTAAAGCACTTTGCTATCTGATAATAGCGTTCTATTCCACCAGCCATGAGCATTTGCTTGAACTGCTGAGGAGACTGTGGAAGCGCATAAAAAGTGCCGGGGTTTGGACGGGAAGGAACGATGTAGTCACGCGCACCCTCTGGCGTTGAGTTTGCAAGGATTGGTGTTTCAACCTCGATGAACGCACGCTTGTTCAAAGCTCCTCTCAAAGCTGTCACTACTTCGTGACGGAGTTTGAGATGCTTGAACATTTCAGGACGACGAATGTCTAAATAGCGCCATTTCATCCTTGTAGTTTCATCAGTTTCAATTCCGTCTTCAATTGAGAAAGGAGGTGTTTGAGATTTATTCAAAACTTTAAGCTCAGAAGCCAGAACTTCGATTTCACCTGTTTCCATGTCAGGGTTTACTGCATCTTCACCACGAAGACGAACCTTGCCTTTAACAGTGATTACATCTTCACGACTGAGGTGTTCAGCTGCAGAAAAATCTTCAGCAGAAACACAATCGGGATCCACAACAATTTGTGTATAGCCATAGCGGTCACGCAAGTCAACAAAAATGAGGCCGCCATGATCACGTGTGTGCCAAGCCCAACCACAAAGTGTCACTGAAACGCCATTGTCGCTCGCGCGAAGTTCGCCACAGGTGTGAGTGTGCATGCAATATTCATTCTTAAAATCAGACATCAAAACTCCTGCTATCTCTTTGTTTTTAACCCAAATATTCTATCACAGAGGCATGTATAATCTAGTTAACGCACGATTCAGGTGAGGTAGTTATGTCTAAAGAAAATAATCAACCATTCTACACGCAAGAAGAAAAATACAAAGCACCACCCTATTTTCAAAACCGTGAACTTTCTTGGCTTGAATTCAACAAGCGTGTTTTGGAGCAAGCGAGCGACACAGACGTCCCACTGCTAGAGCGAATGAACTTCTGCTCAATTTTTTGGAGCAATCTACAAGAGTTTTTCATGGTTCGTGTTGGATCTCTGTCCGACTTGGCACTTGTGAAAGACCCTCTTATTGACAAAAAATCAGGATGGACACCAGCCCAACAGCTAGAGAAAATCTATGCGAGATGCAATGAACTCTATCCTCAATATGAACAAACCTACAAACAGGTTCGAGATGAACTAAAAGAAGTGGGCATTAATCATGTTGACATGAACGATTTGACTAACGATCAAAAGCGTTATCTAAAAGACTGGTACCGCGCCTATGTAAAGCCATTTCTTTCACCTCAAATTGTCAATTCACGACACCCTTTCCCGCATCTCTCAAACGGGGAAATATACATCGTTGTTCGCCTAAACGACAAAGCTCAAAGTGACGAAACAAAAACTGGCGAAGATAAAAAAACAAAAGCCGACAAAAAAGTGAAGGCAAGCGGCGCAAAAAATGTGACGCTCGGCATCATCCCACTTCCACCACAGGTGCAACGCATTATTGAACTTCCAACATCAAGTGATGACCCAGGATTTAAATTCATTCTGCTTGAAAATTTGATTGATAAATATGCTGAAGAAATTTTTAGCATGTATAAAGTCAAGCACACAAACATTATTTGTGTCACTCGCAATGCCGACCTCGATGTTGTTGAAGGCGAAGAGGAGCAAGGTGTCGATTATCGCGAACACATGAAGCGAATCTTAAAGAAGCGTTCTCGTTTGCACCCTGTGCGTCTAGAGAGTGCTCGCCCTCTCTCAGAAGTAGTTCGCAAAACGCTGAGTGAACGTCTTGAACTTGAGGACAACCAGATGTATGTGACGGAAGTGCCTCTTGATATGTCCTACACCTATTCCCTCAAAAGTCACATCAAAAACAACAGCCTTGCTGAGCGTCTTTCAAACACACCATTCACACCGCAATGGCCAATCGCAATCAACAAAAACAGAAGCATCATAAACCAGCTTCAAAACAACGAGTTCCTTGTTTCTTATCCATATGAATCGATGGATTCACTCGTGATGTTATTGAAAGAGGCAGCTGTTGATCCGGCAGTCATATCAATTAAAATCACCCTTTATCGCTTGGCATCGCACTCAAAACTTGCTGAAGCTCTGATTTCTGCCGCAGAAAACGGCAAAGAAGTGACTGCACTCTTTGAACTTCGTGCACGCTTTGATGAATCAAACAACATCGAATGGTCACAACGGTTCGAGGAAGCTGGCTGCAACGTTATTTATGGTTTTAGAGATTTTAAAGTTCATTCAAAAATCTGCTTAATTACTCGCAAAACCCCCACAAGTTTGCAATACATTACACAGTTGGGCACTGGCAACTACAACGAAAAAACGGCAAAACTCTACACTGACCTTTGCTTCATCACTGCCGACCCAAGCATCGGTCGCGACGCTGTTTCGTTCTTCCAAAACATGCAGATGGAAACGCTTTCAGATGAATACAAAGATTTGTGGGTAGCCCCACTTCAAATCAAGAAAAACATCATTAAAGGAATTGACGAGCAAATTAAGCTACAAAAAGAAGGCAAGCCAGCAGGGCTCTTCTTTAAAACGAACTCTATCACCGACGAGAGCGTAATTAAAAAACTCGTTGAAGCTTCACAAGCAGGCGTCGAAACTACACTTCTTGTGCGAGGCATCAGCTGCATTTTGCCTGGCATAAAAGGCTACACCGACAACATTTGCGTGGTTAGCATTGTTGGTCGCCTGTTGGAACACTCACGAATTTACATTTTTGGACCAATGAACGGCGATGTTAAAATTTATTTGTCGTCAGCCGATCTCATGACCCGAAACCTAAACAAGCGTGTTGAGGTTGCTTGGGAAATGAGAAACGAAAAACTTAAAGACAAGATTCTGGAATATTGTGGAGTTTGTCTGTCCGACACAGAAAAACTGCGAGCACTAAAATCTGACGGTACCTACACGCCACTTCGTTTTTTCCGCAGAGAAGGCGAACCAGAGATTGACTCACAACAGAAGCTGATTAGTGAAACTGCTCGTAGGGCAGGCAGCATTTGGCCAGGAAACAATGAAAACTTCCACAATGCATTGACTGAACTAATCCTTTCCGAAATTGAAGAGGAAGTTTCTGAAGCAACCAACAATCCTCGAATTGAGAAAGAAAAAAAAGAAAAGAATCAGGGAAAAACGCACAAGAAAAAGAAAGCAAGCTCAACTGCAAAGACAGAACAAATTGATGTTCGAAAAGTTTCAGAAATGAACAAAACTGCAAAAAAAGCAACGTTTGAGTCAATAAAAAAAGTAAGTGCAAAAGCAGCTAAAACAAACAAAATTGAATTGCCAGAACAAGTCGCAAAGAAGCACGGCCTTCGAAACGAGGACATGAAAAACCCATCAAACACCATGAACGAATTCCTGAAATTGTTCCCAGAAGAGAACACCTTCAAAATGCCTTCAAGAAGCGACATGAATCCTATTGAAAAACTCAGGCAGTTAAGGAAAAAGGAAAAATAAAAGTGGTTGTTGTGCCTTTGCCAACTTCGCTTTTAACTTTTATGTTTCCGCGTCGTCCGAAATAACCAACAACGCGGCTGTTTACATTTTTTAACGCCATCCCAAGACCGGCTGATTGTCGGTCTTTTTCTGTTGAATGAAACAACTTGTCAGCAAGTTCTTGTGGCATTCCCTTTCCATCATCGGAAATGTAAATCAGCAGATTTTTATCTTTCTTTTCAGCGACAATTCTAATCGTCATTGGACCCTGCATAGGCATTGCATGAAGAATTGAATTTTCAACTATTGGCTGAAACAAAAAAGGCGGAAGATAAAAGCGAGTAAAAAGCTCTTCATCGACATCTTCTTTATAAATGAGACGATCTTCACCAAAACGCATTTGTTGCAATCCAACATAGCGACGCGTGTTTTCAAGCTCTTTCCCAAGCGAAATAGTTTCTGCATCTTGCTCAAGCGCAGCTCGGTAAAAACCAGCAAAATCTCTCAGCATCTCTCGAGCTTTTTCAGGATTGGTGCGAGTGAGCGATGTGATGGTGTTGATGGTATTAAAAAGAAAATGTGGGTTGATTTGACTTTGTAAAACCTTCAATTCCATCAGGGTGTTCAACTCTCGTTGATGCTCAGTTTCATGCGCTGCAATTTGAGTTGAAATTAAACGAGAAAAACCTTTTGCAATCATTCTTTGTGATTTATTAACCTGCGTAGCGCTTTTAAAATAGAATTTCAAAACCCCAATCGCATTGCGACTAACAATCAAAGGTTCAACAATGGCAGCGTTAATTTTGTGTCTTGCGGCAGGAAAACCAATTTCATCCTCATTAAGAACAGTTCGGCTCATGCCATCTTTTAAAACTTGGTGTGTTACTTTCGTTCGAATTTGGCACCCTTGCGGATAGTCTTCCTGCAAAAAACCAACATAGGCCAAAACATTTTCTTTATCGGTAATCGAGATTGCATCAGCGTTAGTGTAGGGCAACAGCATACTGCAGATGAGTTCCGCTGAATTTTCGTCATATCCAAAACGGAGTGCCTCAACCATTGCAGAAGACAGCGACAACATTTCTTCAATTAAAGCCGCGCGTTCATCTTCCTCTTTATTGAGCTTTTGGGTATCAATTTGTCTACTATAGTTAGCCAATGTTTAATTGAATTTCACAAGTTTCACCAGGGTCAATTTCGCGTCGCGGAATTTCAGTTGACATTGACAGAATTTGCGATGACACAACTCTGTCACTATCAATTGCTTTCATCATCTTAGGCCACAGCCTTGCATGGTCAAAATATTTTGTGCAATTTCTTTCCGCATAATCAACTGCATCACGCTTAGCAGCGCGCGCGGCAGCTGCATACTCTTTGCGGTCTGGCCTCCCGAAAGATCTCAATCGAGCTGTGAGGCCAATGCGCCCTTTGAGTCCTTTTCCAAGCATGGCACCTGGATAAGGCATCAATGATGCAGCTGTTACCTTCTGCAAATCGATGTTAGCCCAGCTAAATTCAATCTTTGCTTGCTCATAAAGCCATCGATAAATGTCTTGACGAAAACGCCTGCCCTCACTTTTGGTTGCTGGAGGCATATGTCGAAGCCACCACTTGTTGTCAAACCAAACATCGGAACCATGCATTCTCAAGTTCAAGAGATAGTCAAGGTCTTCTCCTCGCGCAATGTATGGATCAAAGCTCATGCGAGAAAACGCTTCTTTGTGGATTGCAAAGCAGCCGCCACAAACATGGTTTGAGCGAGTTAACCTAGCTCCACCCATGGCACCCGCAATCCATTCATTGAAAGCATGCCCTTGCTGCCAAAACTTGTTATACCAGGCATCCTCCCATGTAGAAAAATGAGTGCCTTGCTGATTAATGTAATAGCCACTTTTTACAAGAATCGGTATTCCCGACGGTGTGAGCTTTCCAAGCCCATAAACTGCCTTTTTGAAAAAGTCAGGATCTTCAATTATTTCATCATCGTCGATGAATATAACAGCATCAAAACCAAACGCTTGTGCCAAAATGAGTCCGACATTTCGCACGTTTCCATAACCAACCAGCTTTATTTTGCGCGCAATTTCAACCTCTCCAATTTGCTCGAGGCGACGCTTTAACAAGTCAACCTGAGGTGTACCTACGACCATGGTAGGGACATCGGGGTTATTAGCAGCAGTGCGTTTGATTTTTTCGAGCGCTACTTCTTCAATTCCCGCTTGCGCAACAACAAGAATGATTACAAGACCTGAGTTGTCAACTTTCGCAATCGACTTTAAACAGCGATCAAGTTCACCCTCTTCATTTAAAGGCGTCATGTGATCATATTGAGTCAAGATTTTCTGATCGCCATCTTGACGCCTTGGGTTGGAAACATAGGTGGGAATGATTGTAACTGGATTCATTATTTCTCCAATAAATGGAGCCAACGACCGGACTTGAACCGGTGACCTGCTCATTACGAGTGAGCTGCTCTACCAACTGAGCCACGTTGGCTTGATTGCCTATGCATACATGCTTTTAGAGTTAGACCATTATAACAGACAGCACCTAGGCTAGCTTTTCTGCAAGAGTTTTATTAATGAGCTTGGGGTCGCCTTTACCCTGCATTTCCTTCATGCACTGTCCAACAAAAAACCCGATGAGACCTGTTTTCCCGCCTCTATATTGTTCCACTTTATCAGGATTAGCAGTCAGCACTTTATCAACGACAGCCTCAATAGCCCCAGTGTCGGAGACTTGCTCCAATCCTTTCTCGGAAACGATAACTGCAGGATCTTTGTCCTCTTCAAGAATCGCCGCAAACACGGTTTTCTGCTGAGCTTTTGAAATTTTGCCAGAAGTGGAAAGGTCAACAAGATCAGCGATTCTCTTTGGAGTAAATGGCGAAGTCGAGAGGTCATTTGATTCATCGGCGTTTAGCCAACCAGAAATGTCATTGATGATTATGTTAGCGAGTCCCTTTGCAAATTCGTCGTTTGCATCTTTGGCAACAGCAATTGCTTCTTCAAACAATTTGCATGTTCCACGATGTTCAATCAAATGACGTGCGTCATATTCAGAAAGCCCAAAATTCTCCTCAAAGCGTTTTGCTTTTTGATCAGGCAATTCCGGAAGCTTCTTTCTCACATTTTCAATGTACTCGTCACTCAAATCAAAAGGCGCCAAGTCTGGTTCAGGGAAAAGACGATAGTCATCGGCTGTTTCTTTGACGCGCATCACAATCGTTCGCTTAGCGCTTGGATCCCAATGTCGAGTTTCCTGCCGAATTGCTTCTCCATCTTCAAGAGCCTGCGCTTGACGAAGAATTTCATAATAAAGACCGTCGTGCAAACTTTTGAATGAATTGATGTTTTTGAGTTCTGTTTTTGTTCCAAACTCCGTTGTTCCGCGCTTGCGCAATGATATGTTCCCGTCACATCTGAGCGAGCCTTTCTCCATAGAGCAATCGCTAATTCCAATAGCCAAATAAATTTGTCGCAATTTCTGCATGAATAGTCGCGCTTCTTCAGGGGTGCGAAGATCCGGCTCAGTAACCAACTCTATCAGAGGTGTGCCCGCGCGATTGTAGTCAACCAAAGAATTCGTGGCGCCAGCAATGCGGCCCTCGCCTCCGCCGATGTGAATCATTTTGCCAGCGTCTTCTTCCATGTGAATTCGGGTGATGCCAACATGTGCACGATAGCCGTTGTCGGTTTTAACAATGTTTTCGCAAACATCGCCCTTGCTCATTTTGTCAACGCCATAGCGCTCCCCAGAATTTTTTGCATCGACATCAAGTTCAAGATGACCTCTCATACAGAAGGCAATTGGCCCTTGCGTTGTTTGAAAGTTCTTAGACATGTCGGGATAAACATAGTTTTTGCGATAAAACATTGAGTGCTTTTCAATGTCGCAATTAGTTGCCAATCCAGCGAGAACAATAGATTCAATCGCAGCTTTGTTTGGCACAGGCAACGCTCCAGGCATGCCTAGACAAACTGGACAAGTGTGAGTGTTTGGTTCATCGCCAAACGAAAGCTCACACCCGCAAAACATCTTTGTTTTCAAAGTGGTGAGTTCTGCATGAACCTCAAGACCAATGACTGGCTCCCACTTTTCTAAAACTTCTTCCAACGTCTTCATATCGAAATCCTCTTTTTAAAATCTCATTTCAAGCGAACACAAATTAAAAAACTCATGCGATAACCCTTTTGTCAACTTAAAACGCCTTACTTACAAAAGACGTTAAAAAAGCTATTTGACCTCAGCAATTTCGGCAGTACCATAATGCTTTTCTAACGCAGAAGCCACACGCAACATGTTCTCATCTTTAAACGCAGGTGCTATGAGTTGCGCACCAATTGGAAGATTCGTGTCCTCCCCAAACCCAACTGGGAAACTCATTCCACCATTGCCCGCAATGTTGATTGAAATCGTGAACATATCGCTCAAATACATTTGAGCTGGATCTGATATTTCTCCAAACTTAAAAGCAGTGCGCGGAGAAGCTGGTGCCAAAATGCAGTCGACCTTTTCGAAAGCTTGATTGTAATCATTTGTGATTAATGTGCGGACCTGCTGCGCTGGATAGTAATATTGCTCATAAACTCCTGCGCTCAAAAGATAGGACCCTAAGAAGATCCTTCGACGCGCTTCCTCGCCAAAGCCTGCTTTGCGGCTGGCTTCATATTGCGAAGCAAGATCAGCATGACCTTCATCGCAGTAGCCATATCTAACTGAATCGAAACGCGCAAGGTTTGAAAATGCCTCGCAAGGCCCCAAAACATAGTATGCAGAAATTGCAGCTTTTGCGTTTGGAAGCTCGATTTCTATAATTTGAGCTCCAGACTCTTCCAAAACTTTTGCTGTTTCCTCAATTTTGTGTTTTACCTCAGAAGTGAGGCCTTCAGCATCTAGGAATGATTTAACAATTCCAATTTTCATCCCTTTAACGTTGCCGTCAATGACAGTCGTGAAGTCGGTTTTGCTTCCTTGAGAAGTGCAATCCTTTGGGTCTTTTTTACACAGCGAATTCATTGCAAGAGCAGCATCTGCCATCGTTCTTGCAAAAGGACCAACCTGATCAAGAGAACTTCCAAAAGCCACCACTCCATAGCGAGAAACAAGTCCATATGTCGGTTTGATTCCAATAATGCCACAAAGAGAAGCAGGTTGACGAATTGAACCGCCAGTGTCAGAGCCAAGTGCGATTGGAACATATCCTGCAGCTACAGCCGCAGCGCTTCCTCCAGAAGATCCGCCAGGAACACGGCTTGTGTCATGAGGGTTTTTGCTCGGCCCAAACACAGAGGTCTCAGTGGAAGAGCCAAATGCGAACTCATCCATGTTAAGTTTGCCAATCGGTAAAGCACCTTCCTCAAGCAAGTCTTCAACGCATGTTGCGGTGTAGGTCGATTTGTAGTTCTTTAACATTTGTGAAGAGCAGGTAGTAAATGTGCCCAGCATGTTCATGTTGTCTTTAAAAGCGACAGGAACGCCATCAAGAGTTTTACCTTCACCAAAAGTGTGGTCCTTTACGCGAGCATCAGTTGCTTTAGCGGCATTTAAAGCTGCTTCTTTTGTTGTTTCTGTGAAACAATTTAACTTCTGTTCGAGCTCCTCAATCACATTGAAAGTGTTTTCCACAATGTCAGTTGCGCGAAAAGCTCGCTCCTTTAAATGAATCATGTAATCAACAGCAGTAAATGTTTTTGTGTTGAATTGATACATTAACGATCGCCTCCCTCACCAAGAATAGAAGGAATTAAAAATGAACCGTCTCTTGTTTTTGGCGCGTTCTCAAGAGCCTCTTCGTGCGAAAACCCTTCAACAGGAACGTCTTCGCGATCAACGTTGGAAAGCCCGCCAATCGGGTGAAATGTTGGCTCGACACCTTCTAGGTCATACTGGCGAATTGGCTCAAGCTCATCGATAATCGAATTGAGCTCGAAAGTTAGCTTCTCTAACTCACTATCGTCAACTCCAATGCGCGTGTACTCTGCAATTTCACGCACATCATTTTGTGTCAAATGTTCAGTCATAATTAACCCTCACAAACAACTATTTAATTGTCGTTATTAACTTTATCATCACTGGCAGAATGGTCGACCTGCTTAATGTATCTATTGCGCAACTCTTCGCCATGTCGAGCTTTAGCTTCCCATTCATACTCATTGCCTGCTTTAACCTGGATTGAATCGAAAGGTCTATCAAAAACTTCTCTTTGCCAAAACAAAAGGCCAGCAAGAAACAGTGATGCAAAGCCAACTTGCCAAGTTCCAGAGAAAAGAAATAGCCAGCCTCCAACTGTCATGAGCACAGAAATTGTAACAGCCCAAGCAGTTCGAATTCGCATGACAAGACCAACAGCACAGAGCACGAGCAAAAGGGAAACTAAAACAAGAGGAACACCAACGAACAAAACGCTTAAATCAATCCATGACGTCAACGATGTAAATGGTGTAAACAAGCTTGGGAAGAACGTGAGGAAAATGTTTACGGCACCAACAATGAACACCAACGTTCCCATGACCCATGCAATATCGCGCGCTTTCTGTTCTTCGGTTTCTGACTTTTCTGATTTGAAAAAGCCCGATTGGGAAAGAAGAACAGCGCCAATCGCAAAAGGAATCCAAAACATGATTCCTCGATAAACCAAAGCAATTGCAGTTGATGCACCAATTGGACATCCATAAATGGAAAGGATTGCAATGATGGCTGCTTCAACGACGCCAACTCCTTGAGGCGTAGGACTCAAAAGAACTGAAATTGCTGCAACCGCAAATGCCGCAATGAGCCCTTCTACGTGTTCAAAGCCAAATGCATAGCCAATTGCAACAAGACAAGCCATGTTGAGAACTGCTGAGAGAGATGCATAGGCAATCGTAATTGCTGCGCCCTTTGGATTTTTCGCCAAAAGATTGCTTGTGTTGCGCATTGAGTGACCAATGTGACGACCCCATGCAGGTTTTAGTGATTTTTTGAAAACCCCAAGAATTTTGTTAATAATAATTTCCAAATTCATGAAAATTTTGTAAACAATGCGGGGCTTGAAGTGCCCAAAAAAGAAAAGGCTCGACAAACAAACAAGCACTAATGCGAGCAGTACGCCACCTGCAACAAATAAAGTGTTTGTGTGCCCACTAACAAACATAGTTATGAATCCAGTAACAGAAATCACAAAAACGGCTGCGAAATAGCCTATTTGAGACAAAAGCGCGCCGCCGGTCGCCTGACCAGCATCAAGGCCCTCCCTGTGAGCATCGTCGATGATAAATGCAACCCCAGTCGCCCCGCTAAAAAGGCAAAAAGTGTTGATGAACACAAGGGAGAAAATTAACACGATGTTGTGCCAAATCCCAGTCGCCTTGCCGACGGCTTCAAAGGCTGCGTCATAGGATAATGCCTGCACAAAATGACGCGCGAGCATCAATATGACAGAAACTACGAGAGGAACAAAAGAACCCGTTTTCATTGTGTCTAGAAAATTAGAAAAGAAATCGACATTTGCAAGCAAAGCGCAAACAGCCACAATTCCAACAACAATGAGAAGGGCCTTTTTCATCTTTTCCTTTTTTGAATTGGCGCTTGACCGCGCTATACTCGAATTAACCTATCTATATATGATAGACTAAACGCGCATTTGATTTCAATCTAAGGAGAGTTTGATGAAACTTGTTTGTCTAGACATGGAAAATGTAATTTGGCCAGAAATTTGGCCCGAAGTTGCAAAAGCAACCAACGTTCCTGAGCTCTCAAAAACGACACGTGATTATCAAGACACAAATGAGCTTTATGCGATGCGAAGCAAATTCATGAAGGAAAACAAAATCACTCTTTCTACAATTCGTAAAGTCATTGAACAAATGGATCCAATGGAAGGAGCTGTCGATTTCCTAAACGAACTAAAATCATTTGCACAGTTCTGCATTTTGAGTGACACTTTCACACAATTCATCGAGCCAATTCGCAAGAGACTCGACTACCCAACAATCATTTGTAACCAACTTGTCGTTGATGAAAATGACATGGTCATCGGGTGGAACATGCGCTGCGATGAAACTAAACTCTCAACAGTCAAAGCATTTCAAAGCGTCGGCATTGACACTATTTGCTCTGGCGATTCCTACAACGATCTCGGCATGATTCAAGCATCAAAACATGGCTTCCTTTTCAACACAACCGATGAGATTAAGGAAAAATATCCTCACATACAAACAGCCGACACCTACGATGAACTGCTTGCTCTCATAAAAGAGGCCTGGTTCGCTTAAAAGTTTAAAATACATGAGCCACCATCGAAAAACGCAGACGTTCACTTCTGCGTAGTGGTGGCTCTCGCCAATCTCATTTACAAACTAATTAAAACAAAGCCAGAATTCGCGCGCCAAGCGCAATCAAGATAAGCTTCTTTAACACGTGTAATTCGTCTGCAACTCAACTCGCTTAAGTCCAGCACGTGCAAAGGTGGACACAAGCCGAGCACCTCTAGCTCACGTGCAAAAAAACGAAACATCACAAAGTTATAATTAAAAACAGAAGAAAACAAGAGAATAGGTACAGCAGTTATGTCGCAGCAATTCGAGATGAAGCCTTGCGATAACAGAATTGTTCGGAAGTGCATGGCAGAGCTGAATTTGCCACACTTTATTGTTTCGACGTGCGTTGCGCGAGGCTATGATTCAGCTGAAAAAATAAATAAATATTTAAACCCAAGCATTGAAAAAGACTGGGGGAATCCCCTTGACATTCCAGGAATGGAAGAAGTCGCAAGCAGCTTGCAAAACGCAATTTTAAACAAAAAAAGAATAGTCGTGTTTGGCGATTTCGACCTAGACGGAATTTCAGCAACGACAGTCCTCACACGAGGCCTGCGTGCGCTTGGTGCAAATGTATCACCTTTTATTCCTGACAGATTCAAACATGGTTATGGCTTGTCATTAGAAGCATTCGAAGAATTGAAGCCTTTTAACCCCGATGTAATTGTTACCGTTGACTGCGGTATTGCAAACAAAAAAGAAGTTGCAGAAATTGTTACTAAAGGTGTCGAAGTTATTGTGACCGACCACCATGAATCGGGAGACCTTGTCCCCGAAGGCGTTGTGATTTGTGATCCCAAACACAAGGGAAGCGAAGAAGACTCAACTTTAGCTGGCGTGGGTGTTGCCCTCAAAGTCATTCAGGCAGTGGGTTCTCGCTTTGGATTTCCGCATCTTTGGAGAAGTTACACCGACTTTGCAACGCTTGGGACAATTGCCGACATGATGCCGTTACGCTCGCAAAATCGAGCACTCATAAACGACGGCATAGAGAAAATCAAAACTCAATGCAGACCATGCCTTAGAGCATTGTTCGAAAGCTCGGGGGTAAACCCGTCAGAAACTAACGCGCATTCTGTTAGTTTTTCATGCGTGCCAAGGCTAAACGCTTCAGGGCGCTTAGGGAAAGCTAATGTTTCTCTCAACTTACTGTTGAGCGACACCATTGAAGAATCGCTTGAACATGCAAAAGAACTGGACACGCTAAACACTAAGCGTCGAAACATAGAAACAGAACTCTCAAAACTTGCTCTTGAAAAAGCATCTTCAAAATGGGAAGGTCAACGTTGTCTTTGTCTCTCAGGAGAAAATTGGCATGAAGGTGTAAAAGGAATAGTCGCAGCTAGGGTGGTGGATAAATATCAAGTCCCATCCATCATTTTCACGATAGATGGAGATGAGGCCCGCGGAAGCGGAAGAAGCGTTGGAGACATCGATCTGTTCTCGGTCGTAAATGAACAAAGCGACCTTTTGACACGCTATGGAGGTCACAAAGGGGCCGTCGGAATAACTCTTCCATCAAAAAATCTCGAAGAATTTGAACAAAGAATGAATGAGTCTCTCAATCAATTTGACGAGGCTAAATTTAGGAAAACAATAAAAATTGACACAGTTGTTTCTCTTGACGAGCTGACTTTAGAAAATGTAAAGATGCTTGAGAAATGCGGTCCATTTGGACAAGAAAACGAAAAGCCTCTGCTCCTAGCAAAAAACGTCACTGAATTTGACGGCCGTCCCGTTGGTATTTCCGGAAGTCATTATTTATGCAAACTCTCAAACGGGCAATCAAAAATATCTTGCATTGAATTTAACTGTAAAAACATAAAGGAATTGCAAGACTCCAATGCCGTTGTTAATGCAATCTTTTCTGTGGAAACCGAAACTTGGCATGGAACAACAAGCGTGAAAGCAAAAGCTAAGTCTCTTCTTCCACTCACAGAATGCCCTGCTCTTTCATCACTTTGCAGCGATGCTTCTGTCGAATTTATCGAAGGTCTTTTCCAAAATAAGGAATTCAACGCCAGTAACCAAACAGAGAACTCAAGCGATGTGGAAGATGAAAAGTCAACACGAGATTACTATGAGAATCTAGCCAGGACTAATCCAACTAAAGCATTCGCAGAAATTGTCAAAGAGTTAATTGGGAAACACGATTTACACACGGCGCAGACGAAATTAATTAATCACCTAAAAGAAGGCGAATCGACGCTTGGAATTATGGCGACTGGTCGAGGTAAATCGCTAGTGTTTCAAACTCATGCCGCAATGATTGCTTTATTGAAAAACAAACAAAGCATTTTTGTTTATCCACTTCGCGCTTTAATCGGTGATCAGGAAAACAACATCGAATCGAAACTTATCAAATTTGGCATTAACATCTCCACTCTAAATGGAGAAACTCCTCTAAACAAACGCAATGAAATCTACAAAAGGGTTAAAAACAAAGACATTGACATCATTTTAACGACACCTGAATATTTGGAGCTACATGTAAACGAGTTAAAATCTGCAGGTGATTTCGGCTTTTTGGTAATTGACGAAGCACATCACGCGGCCGAAATTCCACAATCGCGCGATTCCTACGCAAGCATTCACAAAGCAAAAGAGCTTTTGGGGAATCCAACCACAATAGCTCTCACTGCGACAGCGCCAAAAGAAATCCAAGAAAGGCTAATGCAGGCGCTGACTCTTAAACACAAAGTTATTGATGATGCAAGCAGAGCTAATTTGAGAATCAACGATCAACGAAACATAGCACACAGAGACGACTACCTTGCGCATTTGCTCGCCCAGGGAAAAAAGACTGTCGTCTATGTCGGAACACGAGAGCAGTCAATTGCCGTCGCTAGACGCCAACGCGCAAGAGTTCCACAGCTTGCACCCTACATCGGGTTTTATAACGCAGGACTTTCACGCGTTGAAAGAAAAAGAATCGAGGCACTTTTCAGAAACGACGACATTCAAGTGTTAGTAGCAACTTCTGCTTTTGGAGAAGGAATAGACATTCCAAACATACGAAATGTCGTGTTGTATCACATGCCAACAAACGAAGTAGAGTTCAATCAAATGGCAGGTCGCGCAGGTAGAGATGGAGAAGAATCGTGGATTCATTTGATGTATGGAAAAAGGGACGCAAGCATCAACGAATCGATATTAAACGAACTAGCTCCCGATAGAAATTTCATGGCTGTGATCTACAAGCGCATATTACAAGCCATCAAGGCATCTAAAAGTGGAACTTTTGAACTTGAAAGCGAGCAATTTTCCAAAACAATTTCATCTGTTTCTATACAAGGGAAAATATACAACTCAACTCCAAACATAATTGAAAATGCACTTAAAGTTTTTTGCGAACTCGATTTTTTTAATGACGAAATAAAGTTTTATGGCACTAGAAAAATTCATTTCGTAAAAAGTGGCGACTTAAACAAGAAGTCTGAGCTCACCGACTCGGTAAAATATTGTGAAGGACTAGCGGCCCAAGCGGACTTCGCATCATATAGAGATGAAGCGCTTTTTGCTTCAGTTGCTGATTTAACAAACCGCATAACACACCCCATTTTCTGAGAAAATGAGAGGAGATTTAAAATGCAAACTGAATCTATAACAAATCGACCCATCGTTGAAGATCCTGACGTTTTGTTTGAGGAACTAAAGGCTCTCTGTGCAGAATATATGGAAAGCACCGACCTCGACACCCTGACTGAGGCCTACCACTTTGCAACAAAAATGCATGGTGACCAAAAAAGAAAAAGCGGAGAGCCCTATATAACACATCCTCTCTCGGTAGCAAAAATTCTTGCAGAACTCAGAATGGACATCGAAACTGTGGTTGCTGGAATTCTGCACGACACGGTAGAGGACACGCGTGCATCAAAAGAAGATGTCGCCAAACTGTTCGGTCAAGATGTCGCAAACCTTGTTGACGGAGTGACAAAAATCACCCAAATCGAAGTGAAAAATCTCACTGATGAACAGGCTGCGACCATCAGAAAAATGCTTGTTGCAATGGGCGAAGACATCCGCGTTATCGTCATCAAACTTGCTGACCGTTTGCACAACATGCGCACAATCAAGTCACTACCTGAAGACCGACGTTTATTCAAAGCGCGTGAAACACTAGAAATTTATGCACCAATTGCTCACCGTTTAGGAATCTCCTCAGTCAAATGGGAGTTAGAAGATTTAGCTTTTTATTGGCTTGAACCATCAAAATATAAACAAGTAGAGCGCCTTGTTGCCGATTCTCGAGAAGACCGCGAGGCCTATCTTGAAAACGTTGAAACGCAAATCAAAAACGAACTAGAAAAAGTTCACATCGACGCACGCATTATGGGTCGTCCAAAGCACTTCTATTCTATCTATCAAAAAATGATGAAGAAGGGTAAAGGATTTTCTGAAATATATGACCTCATTGCAGTGCGTTTGATTGTAAATGACATTAAGGACTGCTATGCAGCCCTTGGTGCGATTCACTCATTGTGGTCACCAATTCCAGGTCGATTTAAAGACTACATCGCAATCCCAAAACACAACATGTATCGCTCCCTTCACACGACAGTTATGGGACCAGCAGGACGCCCACTCGAAGTGCAAATTCGAACAGAGGAAATGCATCGTGCGAGCGAATATGGAGTGGCTGCTCACTGGCGCTACAAAGAAGGCGGCGGAAAAGTTTCGCCGAGAGACATCGACGCTCAGCTTTCATGGTTGCGAGAAATGATTGACTGGTCCGACGAATCAGATGATTCACGTGAATTTTTAAAAGACCTAAAAATCGATTTAGAAGAATCTGACATTTATGTGTTCACGCCTGATGGTGACGTTAAAACACTTCGTGCAGGGGCAACTCCAGTTGACTTTGCATATGCTGTTCACACCGAAGTTGGCAACAGATGCATAGGTGCAAAAGTAAATGGAAAAATTGTTCCGCTTTCGCACAAACTTTCAACCGGCGACCGAGTCGAAATTATGACTTCAAAAGTTGCCAACCCGTCTATGGATTGGTTATCCTTTGTCAAAACTCCTTCTGCAAGAAATAAAATTAGGCAACATTTCTCTAAAATTTCTCGAGACAACGACACAATTCAAGGTCGTGAAAAACTTCTTTCAGAAATGCGCAAAAACGGCTATGGCTTGAGCAATGCACGCACTGTAAAAGCGCTTCGTCTCGTCGCAGATGACATGGGCTATCCAACGCCAGAAGCGATGTTTGTGCAAATTGCAAAGGGAAAAGAAAACTCAGAAACTATAGCTGGCAGACTTCTGCAGATTCTTGTTGAGCGTGCAAAAAAAGAAGAGGAAAAGAAAGAAACTCCGACAGCAGTTAGCGGTGCATCGATTGATAGACTTGACATGGTCACGAGCGTGAAGCGCCCAAAAAAACACGAGGCACACTCTTCAAACGGAATAGTCGTTAAGGGAATAGACGATGTTTTAGTGAGACTCTCGCATTGCTGCAATCCTGTTCCAGGAGATGAAATCATTGGATTTGTTACCCGTGGGCGCGGCGTTTCGGTCCACAGGAAAGACTGTCCAAATGCTGCTGATCTAATGCGATCGCCAGAACGAATTATTCCTGTTGAATGGGAGAAAACACGCCCTGATGCAATTTATAAAGTTGAAGTGTCAATTAACGCTATCGACAGGGTTGGTTTGCTTCTCGATGTGTCTACAGTGTTTGGAGAAATGGGAATCAATGTCACTTCATGCACAACTAGCACCAAGCAAGCAAGCATATATAACATGATGCTGGGCTTTGAGGTGACAGAACCCAAAATGATAGACTATGTAATTGACAACTTGAGCAAGATTGAGGGTGTTTTCGAGGTCACTCGCGCGCTACCTTCAAACAAGTCAAAAAGAAAGAAAAGGAAGCAATAAATGTTCGATTTAGGAAGAGTTAATGTCGTCGAAGGACTATGCGTCGATGTAGAGTGCCTGGTGCTTGGCATTCTCATGAACAACGTTTACATAATTAGCGACGGAAAGGCAACTTTTGTTGTCGATCCTTCTTGCGACGCCGACAAAATCATGGATGCATTAAATGGAAGAAACTGCGACGCAATTGTCATCACCCACGGTCACTGGGATCACATTGGTGGTGCCGCTGATTTGAAAGAAATGACCGGCGCAGAAACTATCTGCTATGAAGACGATAAAGAATGGTGCGAAGAAGGCAATGCAACTGGAACTTCTCGCAAGTCAAAAAGTGTAAAAATCGATCGAACTGTAAAGCACGGAGACGTTATTGAACTCGGTGGCATGAAGTGGAAAGTCATTCACACACCTGGACACACAAAAGGTTCCATGTGCCTGTTCGACATTCCTCAGCATGGAAACCATCCAGACGGGCTTCCTGTTTTAATTGCTGGCGACACACTTTTCCTTGGAAGCACAGGTAGAACTGATTTTGAAGGCGGAAGTGATGATGACATGCGTGCTTCAATTAAAAAGCTCGCAGCTCTTCCAGATGACACAGTTGTTCTTCCAGGTCACCGTTCTATAACAAACATAAAAACTGAACGCAGAGCAACTTTCTGGCGATGGGGAGCTGAACCAAAGCCAGACTTTGTGAAATAAAAACTGCTTCATTTATTTAGAAAATCATCCTTTGTGTTCCCAGCCATAGATGGGAACACAAAGGCGCGGTTACAGTCGAAGAAATAGGAACGAATTATGAACAAATCACTTGCTAAAGAAAACTCAGAACTCACAATTCTTGTAACTGGCGGAGCAGGGTTTATTGGATCGCACACCTGTGTTGAACTGTTAGAACAAAATTTTAAAGTGGTGATTGTTGATGATTTGAGCAACGCAAGCAAAATTGCTGTTGACCGAATCAGACAAATTGTTGGCATTGCAAAAGATTCTCCACGTCTTAAGTTTTATCAAGAGTCAGTACTTGATGCGCGTGCGTTAGAGAAGATATTCGAAGAAAATGAAATTGACGCAATCATTCATTTTGCGGCATTTAAAGCCGTGGGAGAGTCAGTAGAGAATCCTCTCGAATATTATCAAAACAATTTGGGTGGTGCATTAACAGTGCTTCTAACTGCAAAAAAACATGGAGTTAAGAACTTCGTGTTTAGTTCTAGTGCGACAGTATATGGTGAACCTGACAGCGTTCCGCTGTTTGAAACTTCTCCAAAACACGACGCAACAAATCCATATGGTTGGACAAAAACCATGAACGAGCAAATCCTCATGGACACTGCGAAAAGTGATGAAGAATGGAACATTGTTCTGCTTCGTTATTTCAACCCCATTGGAGCCCATGAGAGCGGTCTCATTGGAGAAGACCCACAAGGTATTCCGAACAACCTTGTCCCCTATGTCGCAAAAGTTGCTGTTGGAGCACTTGACAGCGTTGGTGTTTTTGGTGATGACTATCCAACACCTGACGGAACGGGCGTGCGCGACTACATCCACGTCGTTGACCTCGCAAAAGGCCATGTTAGCGTGCTAGCCTGGATGGGTGGGAAATGCGGAACAGACGCTGGGCACGATCGACATGGTTGTGAAGTTTTCAACTTGGGAACAGGCAAAGGATCAAGCGTTCTTGAAGTCATCCATGCTTTTGAAAAGGCTTGCGGCCACGAAATTAAATATGAAATCAAACCTAGGCGCGCTGGTGACATCGCAATAAATTATGCAAATGCCGACAAAGCCAAAAAAGAGTTTGGCTGGGTTGCAGAAAAAAACCTAAATGACATGTGCATAGACTCATGGAATTGGCAATCCAAAAATCCTAACGGTTATTGTGAATAAACAAAAGCAAGAAAGGCTTCGCTAAGAAGCCTTCTTTTTGCTACAAAAAGCAATTCACGCTATAATGATTTAGTCTTAAAGACATTCTTCGCGGGTGTAGTTCAATGGTAGAACACGAGCTTCCCAAGCTTGCGACGCGGGTTCGATTCCCGTCACCCGCTCCATTCTATAAGGAATAAATCCACGCTATATTTTGTCTCAAAAAGTCTGTTCATGACAAGTGCAGTTGATTCTATTCTCTCATTTATCGCTGGTTTCAGCTTTCAAGGGAGAAGCTGGAAAGCAAAGAAAAACAGTGAGTTTTCTCTCATTTGCTGTCGTCGTTGCTAAGCTCTTGAGTCCTTCGTGGAATAATTAGACCTTGCGAAACAGCATGAACCGCCAAACGCAAAATGCTGTCATATCCTGTCTTAGCAAGTATCTCTGAAATGTAGCGCTTTACCGTGCTTTCACTCATGTAAAGCTCAGCTGCAACTTCCTTTCGAGATTTAGCTTCGCAAACGAGTCTCAATATGTTTATTTCTTTTGGAGTCAACAACGCTGCGCTAGAAAGAATGTTCTTTTTTTCGTTTGGAAATGTTGAATAGCCGTTCATAGTTGAGCGAATCACGCCAATTAGCTCTTCTGTCCCAACATTTTTATAAACAAAACTATGTGCCCCAGCTGCTTTAGCCCCTTCTATAAACGTTATCTCCGGCATTCCCGTCATAATTACGACCTTAACATCAGGATAGTCCTCTCGAATTTGCTTAGCGCATTCAATTCCAATTTCTCCATCCTCAGAACATACATCAAGCAAGGCAAGGTTCGCATCTGTGCTATCCAGCACTCTAAGCCCAGCGGATGCGTCTGGCACAGCAGCAACGACTTCCATATCCTCCTGTAAATTTAGTGTACAAGCAAGCGTTTCTCTCAAAATAACTTGATCTTCTGCCAGAAGAATCTTAATCATTCGACCACCTCGTTTGCGAGAAGTTTAACTACTACTGTAAATGGACTAAGAGAAGAAATTTCGAAGCTCCCTCCAACCGATTTGACAATCGATCTCATTTGTTGAATCCCTGTGCCTTCGAAGACTGTCTCCCCAGAAAAATTTCCATCACTATAAATTGATACCGAAATAAAATTTTCTTCTTTCATTATTTCAACATAGACGTTTTTTGCATTAGCATGTTTGAGTGCATTAAGAGATGATTCTCTAACTATTGCCACAAATACAGGAAATGAAGGATTCTCCCTAGGAAAATTGCCTGACAGGTGAATTGAAACATTCACCAAAGAAAAGGCATCTATGAGCAATGACAAAGCATCTCCATGTTGATCCTCATGCTCGCTAAACGAAGATTTGATGCTTGTTACTAATTGCGATATTCTTTCCACAGCTTGAGGATTGTCGATACCCGATTCTAGATAACGATGCAAAATGCTCATCCGATGCCCAATCTCTTCATGTACTCGTAGTTTTAGTTCATTTTCAGCATCTCTTTGAGCCGTCAATTCAATTTCTTGAAGAGCTTCTTTCAATTGAACATTAGAGGCTTCAAGCTCTAGGTTTGCATGACGGATAGATTCATTTAGTTCTTCTTGTTCAGTTACATCAACAGCCACGATTTGGACCGCTTTAACCCCATGTAGCGTAACTTCTCTTCTCATAAACTGACGAATGTCCCCAGGAGCAACACGCATAGTCAACGATTGAGAATCCCTATTAAGCCTGATTCCATATTCATTTAGAGCGCAGTTTATCATATCGTCCCAAACGTTAGTCTCAACAAAGAGATGACCTTTGATGCCAAGATTCATGAGAGTTTTCCTCATGGTTTCGTTCATGAGCAAAGTTCCTTTTTTCTTCGAAGAATAAAGAACCCCTTCAGGCAGTTTTTTAATCGCTTCTCCTGGAGACAGGCGAGATAAATGAAGCGATTGTCTCTTGAACCCCAGAGCAAGCGCCGATGAAATGCGAAAAATAAAAAATGAACAATCCATAAATAGTAAAACCCAGCTATATGAATGACAAAGAGCAATAACGGGGGGCGTGCACATTAACACCATAACAAGCTCTAAACTCATAATTGGTTTTTTGTGTTTAATAGCAAGAAATGCACCGAAAGAGAAAATGACCAAATTTACCCAGAGAAGAGGTTCGATTGGAACCGAAAACAACTTGATTCGGTAAAGAATTTCTCCATAGTTAAAATGAGCAGAATTTGCTACAGCACAAGCTAACACCAAATGAAACGCTAATAGAAATTCATATAAGACAACCCCCGATAAACGCTCATCAGTTTCACAAAAAGCAGTCTGAAGTGCATAATACGTTTGCCCAAAAGCGGCGATATAGAAAAAAATGGTCAGAAGAATGAGAGTTGTCTCATTTAAGGAAAACAAAAATTCCAAAATCACTCACCCCTCGTTTTTTTATCAGCACTACAAAAAGTAGAATCATTTCTTTTGCCATCGCAACAGGTAACATCTTTTCCTCCTGATTCCACATGTCCAACAACCGTCACAATCTGTGAAATATCAATGTCATTTAGAAAAGATGAAGGCAGTTTGAGAATGACGATAACTTCATGTTCTTCTTCCGTCACTTCCATAAAAACATGAGCGGGTTTGAGCTGAACCGTCAATAATTGGAAACTCCTCGCTAAGTTATTTGAGCAAGCACTAGAGAAAGTCTCAAACGCAAGTCTGAGTTCTATATCATTTGCCTGTCGCTGTTTAATAAAAATCATTAAAGCAGAAACTTTTGCATCGAAAGCAAGCCGCGAAAAACCATAAATGAAATCGTATATAAAAGTGACACTTTCTACTGGTAGCGACTCATTAATTTCTACAAAAGCAGCACTGTCTATTCCAAGAGAACTGAAATCAGATGTTATTTCATGAAGAAGAAGTTGCATTTGGCCACGATTGAAAACATGATCTTTATGTGCGGAAATTACGAGATTTCCTTTACGCTTGCAATATGCTGTCAAGAACTTCACCTGCTCAAGAACTTCTCTTCTTCTCTGTATATCGTCGAGACTATCACTTGCGGGCAAGTTCGAGACCAATTCCTCAATCTTTAAAAAAATGTCATGTAACGAACGCTCTATAGCAGAAACTAATGACTGTTTGCAGTCATTTAAGGCAAGTAACTTTCTTGTCGCTTGTGCACGTTCTAGAACTTCCTTGTGCAAATAGAGTTGGTTTTGTTTGGCCTTTAATTCTTGACGCCGCTTGTTTATAGCCCCAACATCAATAGTTGACACAGCAGTTCCGCCAGCAATAGGAAATGATCTAATCATAATGTTCGAATTATTGTTGTCTAAACAGGAAGTGATTGAATCTGAAGAAGCCAGCGCGGAAACAACATTTTCTGAAACAACGGGTGAGGCATCTGCTTCTTTAGTTGAGAACTGCATTTTTTTATCTTTCGAAAATAGCTTTACATTAAAAGGAAGTGCATAAAAAGCTTCGTCATAATGCAAATAGGAAGGAAGAATTCCGAAATCAAGAGACAACTCGATGGCTACTAAAACTAGAACAGAATAAACAAGCGCAATGTTGGTTTTAAAAAGAAAGTATTGTCTGAAAACATAAAGAAAACAATAGGAAACAGCGACAATGGCAATTATTATGATCGGAATAAAAGCAGGTCGAAGTCGATTTTTTGACGCTGGTACAATCAAGACAAAAAACGACCCATATAAACCTAATATCCAAAACAAGACTAACCAATAACCCCATTTATAGGAATAATTCCCCGACCATCCAACATCAGCGAAATTAAAGTCAAACACCTGTTGATGAAAATTGTTGGTTAGAATAAAAAATACCAATGCAATGCTAATAAAAAGAACTACTTTTCGTGAAATCAACCCTGCCACAGTGTTTTCAACACACGCAGCGCGAAGCGAGCTTGAAAAACAAAGCGCAGGAACAAAAATCATTGGTACGTAATAGAGATACCAGCAAATAGATGAAAACAGGTCGTTTCGGCTTGGATATTTTATTAACACAAGCAGCATCCACATCGCAAGAAGTCCAGCTATAGCAACGAAACGTCGCCGTATATAGGCATCAGGGCAACGAGCTGCAATAGAAAAAGCCCAACAAGAAAAGAGTGGTCCCATTAAGAGCATCAATCCTGAAGTGCTTGAAGATCCAGTCCCCATAACAGTAAATTCAGGATTATCAAAAGGCAATAGAATTTGAAAGCTAACGAGCGAGATAAAAATGAGCAAACCTACGCACCCCGCAACGGTTAGTACTTTTCTCTTAAAACCAGCAAGTCGGTGTGCAAAAAACTCGCCCATAACCCTCCATAACCTTAATAATTAAATATTGACTAATTGGTTAGAAAGTCCTCTGTAACAAAGTAGTCAAGTTTTAAATCATTTTTATCTATTGGGACGTCATTAACTTTTTGGACCTCAAAAGCAACTCCAATTTTTGGAACATAAGAGGGAAGTCTGCGCAGATAGCGGTCATAGAAACCTCCTCCATAGCCCAAACGATTAAGCATGTTATCGAATGCTACTACCGGACAAACAATCAAATCTATTGCTTCAGGTGCAACGACTTCGAAATCGTCAATTGAAAACTTGTCAAGTTGACTAAACTGCGCGTCATAACTTGTAAATTCCATGTGGCCCTTCTCGTCATTAACAATAAAAGGCTTGCAAACATTTATGTCAAATACTTTAGCAGAGTTTACAAATTCTGAAAGATCAACCTCTCCTTCCATCGCGTCATAAACCGCAATAGTTAGATAGCTAAATCCCCCGGAATTTAAGTCTGACTTCATTTGAAAATCACGACAACTTGCATCTAGCTTGGGGTTCGTTAGAAACTGACTTGAAAGCGACTCGCATATTTTTGAACTAAAAGAAGCAACTTGCTCCCTCGTAAGCGCATTTCTGCGCTTGAGAACAAGTTGCCTTAACTCCGTTTTTCTATTTTTAATAGCCTCGTTATTTTGCAACGACGTTTACCAATCGCCCAGGGACGAAAATTTCTTTCACGACTGTTTTGCCTTCGAGATCTTGCGAAATTGCCTCTTTTGCTCTCGCTATTGCTGTCTCTTTGTCACAGTCAGCAGGAATCATGATTCTGGCTTTGACCTTGCCAAGAAGTTGGACTGCAATTTCGACTTCATCTGCAACACAAAGAGCCTCATCAAATGATGGCCATGTTGCCTCGGTTGCTCTGCCCCCTGTTTTAATTAAATCGCGATAAAGCTGCTCGCAAAAATGAGGTGTCATCGGGAACAAAAGTTCGACAATAGTTTCTGCAACATCATCGCAAAGGGCTTTCAATTGTTTGTCATTTTCACGCAAATCTTTAGAATTCGAACGAAGGAAAGCACCAATTGCATTAGATAGTTCCATGATTGAAGCAATCGCAGTGTTGAAATTGTTTCGCTTAAAGTCTTCCGTAACTTTTTTCACAGTTGCATGGCGAACTCGAATGAGATCCTTTGCAGCAGCTTCAGCTTTTCCTGCCTGGGTCTCTTCAAAGAATGTCTCTTCTCCAGCATTTCCTTTGAGATCGTAGACTTGACGCCAAACTCGTTTCAAGAATTTAAGCATCCCAGCAAGGCCATCTTCGTTCCAGAGTTTCTCTTTGTCTGGAGGCCCCATAAAAAGAACAGCAGCTCGCACAGCATCAGCGCCATATTTCTTAATCATTTCCTCGGGAGAAACGACATTTCCCTTCGACTTGCTCATTACCTCACCGTTAGAATCAAGAACCATTCCTTGACAAAGAAGATTCTCAAACGGTTCATCAAAGTCGACCATACCCAAATCGCGACAGACTTTCGTGAAGAAGCGCGAATAGAGAAGATGCAAAATAGCATGCTCAATGCCACCGATATATTGATCTACTGGCAACCATTTGTTCGCAAGCTCAGGCGAAAATGGTTCCTTGTCATTGTGTGGGTCAGCATAACGCAAATAGTACCAGCTAGAGCAAGTAAATGTGTCCATTGTGTCGGTCTCGCGATGTGCAGGCGCACCACAAACTGGACATGTGCATTCTGCAAAAGACTTGTGTGTGGCAAGAGTTTCACCATTAGACAAGTCGATGTCTTCAGGCAGAAGAACTGGCAAATCTATTTCTGGAACAGGAACAACACCACACTTTTCACAATGGATTGCAGGAATAGGGTTGCCCCAATAACGCTGGCGTGAAATGAGCCAATCGCGCAAACGATATTCCGTCGTCCTGTGGCCCGCCTTTTTCTCCTCCAGGAAGTCGACGATTTTTTTCTCACCTTCAGAATGCTTGCCGCCAACAAGGCCAGTAAAATCACCAGATTGAACTAACACGCCTTCAGCTTCCATTGCCTGTTCCCAGTCAACAGAAGTAACTACTCGATTTTTTTCTCCATTTAACTGTTCAAACAGAGGGTCATCTTCCTTCAAAATAATAGGAATTATTGGAAGGTCATATTTTTTTGCAAATTCAAAGTCACGTTGGTCACCACAAGGAACTGCCATAACAGCACCAGTACCATAATCAGCAACAACATAATCAGCAACCCACACAGGAACAAGCTCCCCGTTGACTGGATTTTTAACATAACGTCCAGTGAAAACACCATGTTTTTCATGGTCTCCTTGAGCACGTTCAACCGCCGAAACTTTTGCCGCTTTCTCTGCAAACTCAATCACTTCGGATTCTTTATCAGTGCCATGAACAAGATCATGCAACCCTGCATATTCTGGAGCCAAAACAAAGAAAGAACATCCAAACAATGTGTCGGCGCGGGTAGTGAATACCGTGATTGTCTCACCATCAGCAGGAGTAGTAACCCCATCTAATGGCTCAACAACAAAGTCAACATTAGCGCCTTCGCTCTTGCCGATCCAGTTTGCTTGCTGCTGCTTTACGTTTGCAGGCCAACCAGGAAGTTTTTCGAGATCGTCAAGCAATTCTTCTGCATAATCGGTGATTTTGAAATACCACTGAGTTAAATTTCGCTTTTCAACAACGCTTGAGCAACGCCAACAAACGCCCTCAGTAACCTGCTCGTTAGCAAGGACAGTCTTGCATTTTGGGCACCAATTGACTGGAGATTCACGCCTTTCTACGAGGCCTTTCTTCCAAAATTCTAAGAAGAGCTTTTGTCCCCATTTGTAATACTCTGGGTCGCAAGTGCGAACTATGCGATCCCAATCATAGGAAAAACCCATTCGTTTAAAACTTGCAAGCTGGGTGTCTATGTTGGAATAGGTCCATTTTGCTGGATGAGTGTTGTGCTTAATAGCGGCGTTTTCAGCAGGCAAACCAAAAGCGTCCCAACCAATTGGATGCAAAACCTCAAAACCACACATTCTCCAATAGCGAGCAAGACAGTCTCCGTAGGTGTAGTTTGAAACGTGCCCCATGTGGATGTCTCCCGATGGATATGGAAACATCTCAAGGATGTATTTTTTTGGCTTGGTGGAGTTCTCGTCTACATGGTTAGCACCTTCCGCTTCCCACGCAGCTTGGATTGATTCCTCAACAACTGACGGATTGTATTCTTTCATATTCTTCCCTTATAACTTGAATTTTCAAGAGTTATTCTATCATGCACAGCGCACTTCGATTAATTTGCGCAACTCATCAATTCCCGTTTTTTTCTCTGCAGAAGTAACAATCACAGGCACATCTCTTCCAAGTTCAAGCAATCGCATAATGCGTTGCTTATTCGCATTGGCCTTCTGTTTACTGAGCTTGTCGGCTTTCGTCAAAACTACTGCAAAAGGCGCATCAACATCTTTTAAAAATTGAATCATCGTGAAATCTAGATCGCTTGGGTCATGACGAATGTCAATCAAACTAACTGCCAGCACTAAATTACGTTCCTGATTAAAATATTCTTCGATTAAATCAGCCCAGCGATCGAGCTCAGACTGTGAAACTTTCGCAAATCCATATCCAGGCAAATCGACAAAATCGACACCATCAACGTCAAAGAAATTGATAGTAGCAGTTTTTCCAGGCTTCGAAGAAACTTTTGCAAGGTTTTTTCTGTTCAAAAGCGAGTTTAAAAGCGATGATTTGCCAACATTTGACCTTCCTGCAAATGCTACTTCGCAAGTTTTGCTTACTGGCAACTGAGAGGAAACGCCATAGCTTGCCGTATATTTTGCTTTATTGAAATTCAAAATTAGCAACTCCAAACATCGAGAGAAAAAACATGTCCCAAAGAAACATCCAACAAACGTCTAACCATAATCAACGCAAAGGTCGCCTGATTAGCGCATTACCAACAAAAACCTTAAAAGAGCATCTCAGTCCTCAAAGTTTTATATAACAAAGGGGCCCAAATTCAAAAGAGCCCCTCACAAAAGCATATTTATTTTACTAGTCCCCTAGTGAAGCTGTGCATTTGATGCATATGTGTTTGAATCGCGAATTGTAACGTCGTGAGCACCGCCTTCAACAATTGACGTGCTTGAAACGAGAGTGAGTTTCGCTTTCTTCTGAAATTCAGGGATTGATAGCGCCCCGCAGTTGCACATAGTTGACTTAATTTTCAGCAAGGTAACTGCCATGTTGTCATGCAAAGAGCCAGCATAAGGAACATAGGAATCAACGCCCTCCACAAAAGAAAGACCTTTTTTCTCGCCACCAAGGTCATAGCGCTGCCAGTTGCGAGCACGGGCAGAACCCTCTCCCCAATACTCCTTCATGTAATTTCCGTTAACCATAACTTTGTTTGAAGGAGACTCATCGAAACGGGCAAAGTAACGACCAAGCATCACAAAGTCGCTTCCCATCGCAAGCGCAAGCGAAATGTGGTGGTCATACACAATTCCACCATCTGAGCAAATTGGAATGTATTCACCTGTTTCTTCGAACCACTCGTCACGTGCTTTTGCAACTTCAATCACAGAAGTTGCCTGGCCACGCCCAATTCCCTTTGTTTCACGAGTGATGCAAATTGAACCGCCGCCAATTCCAATCTTTATGAAGTCTGCTCCATTTTCAGCAAGGAAACGGAAACCTTCCCTGTCGACAACGTTTCCAGCTCCTACTTTGACATCATTTCCATAATGCTCACGAATCCATTGCAAAGTATATTTTTGCCAATCAGAATAACCTTCCGAAGAATCAATGCACAACACGTCTACCCCTGCATCGACGAGCGCAGGGACGCGATCGGCATAATCGCGAGTGTTGATTCCTGCACCAACCATAAATCGTTTGTCAGCGTCCAACAACTCATTAGGGTTTGATTTGTGAGAGTCGTAATCTTTGCGGAAAACAAGTGATGACAAGCAACCATTTTTATCAACAATTGGAAGAGTGTTCAGCTTATGATCCCAAATAATGTCATTTGCTTCTTTTAAAGTGGTGTCGGTGTTGCCCATGATAAGCTTTCCAACAGGGGTCATGAACGTTTCAACTTTTTCTGTTCCATCCATTCGGCTTGGACGATAGTCGCGCGAAGCCACCAGTCCCAAAAGCTTCCCATGAGAAGTCCCATCACTAGTAACTGGCATTGTTGAGTGACCAAATCGCTCCTTCAAAGCAAGCACATCGCTGAGTGTCATGTCAGGCTTTAGATTTACGTCCGACTCAACAAAACCAGCCTTGTGATCTTTAACGCGTCTGACCATTGCAGCCTCATCCTCAATTGTTTGAGATCCATAGATAAATGACATTCCGCCCTCTTTCGCGAGAGCAACAGCCATTTTGTCATCTGAAACAGACTGCATAATTGCAGAAATCATAGGAGAAGCCAAATAAATTGGGCAATCCTCCTTTCCTTTTTTATATTTAACAAGAGGTGTTTTTAAAGAAACAGCAGCAGGAATGCACTCTGAAGAGGAATAGCCCGGAACCAAAAGATACTCATTAAATGTGCGTGATTGCTCTTCAAAATATTCAGCCATACTACTCTCCTTTTCCCGTCGAAACTTTTTTGTAATTATAAAACAAGGCAACAAAAAAAGACGGCCCTAAAGCCGTCTTTTGTAGCCATTTGCTGGTCAAATTTAGAATTTCTGATGTATTTGTTTTGGAGCGAAGCAAATAGGGCACTTTTCAAAATCGTCACCTTTGTGAATATATCCACAAATTGGGCAAAGATAATAGGAATCATCGTCAGGATTGTCGATGTTGTTGTAGGCATCGAGATAGAGTTCTGCATGAACCGCCTCAGCAAGTTTTGCACGAGTAAAGACGAGCTCAGCCGCTTTGTCGCCCTCTTCCTGAGCAACTTTAATGAAAGTTGGATACATGTCAGAAGTCTCATAAATCTCGCCATTTGCTCCAGAAATGAGATTTACATCTGTTTCGTGTGTTTCAATGCCGGTTGGAGGCTCAGGTGCCACATAGCCTGGTTCCTTCTTTTTGATTTCATTTGTTTCAAGTTTGATGTGGATTTGCTCAGCTGCGCTTGTTGCTTTGAAAAGACGCGCAAGCTGTGAATAGCCCTGTTGCTCAGCTGCTACAGAAAATGCTGCATATTTTGCGCTTGCTCCAGTTTCGCCGCAAACAGCTGCTTTCAAATTGTCGAGGGTAGTCCCAGCCTCAGTCTTAGTGTCAGCAACTACATTAAAGTTTGTTGCATTTGCTGCAGATGGCATTTCTGCTCTTGCTTTCATAACCATAATATACTCCCCTTTACTATTTGGTCTAACTCTTACATATTGTGGTAAGTTGTTCCTTAGTATACCATTTATTGAGTTTTAAAATCACAAAAGAGAAATTTTTTGCATAATAACCGCACTATGCTATAATTTGTTATCCCAATAGGGACTAAATACATTGCGGGGTGGAGCAGTCTGGTCAGCTCGCCGGGCTCATAACCCGGAGGTCGTTGGTTCAAATCCAGCCCCCGCGACCAAAAACACCAAGGTCTTTGCAACATGCAAGACCTTTTTTCTTTTGGGCTGGATTTGAACAATTTAAAAGTTTGTACCATGCTTCTTTTCGGCCTTCGCCTCAAAGAAGCCTTCTCGCTAAAAACGTGCCACAGGCACGTTTTTTTAACGCTCAAAGCCCGCGATCATAAACACCAAGGTCTTTGCAACATGCAAGGCCTTTTTTCTTGTCTGGACCCCCAAGTGGTCCCAAACTCCAAGAAGTACCAAACTTTCATGATTCCAACACATGCTTGCGTGACAGCAGTTGCAGCCGTGGCAGGTATGTAGGGATGCCCCTGAATTTGCAACAGAACGCGCCATCGCTTTGGTAAATGGCTATTTAGCATAGTTACGCTTTTTCTGGTTATTGCGGTTGGCAGTCGTTTTTTTCTGGCCCAGATTCACACGGATTGCGTCCGCACATACCTCAGTCAAGGGGTCGCCTATCGCCTTCTTGTATTCAAATCCCAGAAGCTGCATAGCCTTTAGCGTATCGACAGACAGGAGGGATTTGAACCGCTCGAAGTTCGAGAAATCACTATCGGGCGAGAAGGATTTCAGGATGTCTAGCGCATGCCCAACCGTGTTTTGCAGGTGCTCAATATCCTCGTCTGTTATCTCGTACCTGTTCAACTCTGATTCGTATGCCTGAGCAATAGCGATCGCTTGAGCGCGCTCAGCGACTAATTCATTTATTAGTTCTTCGTACGAGTTGCAAAGTTCCTCGTGGGTTTTCTTCTGCCTAATAGCCTCAAATCTATTGCTAACTTGAGTAGCCGTTCCTTTTGCGGCGAGGACGGCGAGTTGAGAACCCGCTGTCGCAATTGCCGTAATAACTGCATCTTCCATTTATGTCACCTGCTCCTAGATGAACCATTCAGTAGGTTCTTGCGCAGCATAGAATTTATCTTCTGGGCAAGAAATTTCGTCATCAACTAGTTCTATAAACGTTTCGTTGGCTGCGTCAAACAAAGCTTCCGGCCATTTGTCGCCACTTTTGTATTCGACTTTCCAAAGTGAGTAGTTGCCAACGCCGCAGCACACAGCTTCCCATCCGTGTTCTTCAATCCGTATATCGCACGGAGTTTCAATCTTGGCAACAGGACGGTTGTCTTTCTCTTCGCGTTTAGTAAAAGATTCCATTCGAGAAAGCAGCTGATTGTAATCAACTAATTCGCTATAGACGCCAGCATTACAGTTCGACGAAATAACGTAGTCACAGTCTCTTGTTTTGAAAGTCACCCTACTAAGAGGGACGTCAGAGCTCATCGTTTCGCTAAGTGCTTTGAAAGTCCTCGACAACACGTACTTGAAAAGGTCGTACAGAAGACCTGGAACAATAACGCTAGATACAAACACAACCAGGCTTTGACTTAAGCCAGCCCCTGCAGCAATCGACTGTTGCCCCCTCACCATTACCGCGAAAGGCTCAGTTTTAAGCTTTTGCCTTAATGCGGATTCTTGCTCCGTGCGAAATTCACTACCAGTAAGCTGGATAGAAACAAGATCAATAACTTGCAGAATATCGTTCACAGTCCTCATCAAATCGTCACCCCCGAAACATCTAATTCGCCAGACATCAAACGTGGCAAAAGAGCGTCGCGTAGTTCGATTAGCTTTGCTGATTCAATGCAATTATAATCGTAAAGACTCATCAACTGGCCGGCTTGATTCTCAAAGCGCTCAAGAGCGACAGGGCTTATACGGGGCACTTCGTAATTCTTCAAATCTCCTTGAGTAATCAGCGGCTGAGTAGACCCCCTGTTTAAAGATGGATAGTCGACCCTTTGGAGGAGCTGCGAGGCCGTCTCGTAATGATCGGATCGGATGACAAGGGTATTGTCCGAAGGCCATGCTTTTTCACTTACCCTCTGAATAACGCCATTCGTACCAACGCGACCTATTACCAGGAGCTTTTCATCTGTCAAATATTCGCTTGTGTAGCCCATTTGCGAGGATGCTCCGAACAGAGGGAAAACACATTCGTCGGTAAAAACGGGGGACTTAATCGGAGGCCTTTTTCCGCTTGAAATTGTTACGTAAGTGCTCAAGGGGACTGTTTCGACGCATTTCTCGATAAGTCGCTCGAACATCAAGGAAACAAGCTCTTCTAAATAGCCATTTAGTTTAGTGTTGGTCTGTTGTTTCTCGTATATGGCATCAAGAATTGCAACAACCTTCCGCTGTTCGTCAATGGAAGGAAGATCTACTTCGATTCGTGCCACGTCACTAGGATGCACACGGAAAACCTTCATGCCTCGCGTATATTGGCGCAACTCGCTGATAAATTTCGGTGAACTCATGAGGTAATTAAGGTATGCAGGCAGGACTACATCCTTTCGTTCGACGCGAACGATAGTGGTTTCAGTGCCCGAAACTGCCGATTTGCCTGACGGATTATTGAAAAGATAGGCGTGCCCCAAATCGTCAACAGTTTCCGATGTCAGAACGTACACGATATCCTGGTCATTCAATCGTTGACTGTCTTTGATTTTTTCATCAGTAGAAATGAAGGGAAGCGGCTTCGCGGGCTTCTCGACATCAATGCGAAGGTCAAATCCTTTGTAAAGGTCGCCGTAGTGAATGTAAAGGAGATCGCCTGAGTTGAGCATGCGCGTTCGAGGAATGCTGGCGCCACGGTCGAAGCTGCAGATGTCACCCAGCGCAACTCTACAACCCATACCCGATCGCCTCCAGGTTCTTCTTGATCTGTTCTTGCAGTCGGTTTGATTCTTCGAAGCATTTGGAGATCTCGCCGGTTAGGCGGGCCATTTTTTCTTCAAAGGGCTCATCGTCTTCCTCGACGTCGGCGATGCCTACGTAGCGGCCGGGAGTGATGATGTAATCTTGCTTTGCGATGTCTTCGATGCTCGCGGCGGCGCTGAAGCCCTTCTCTTCCTCCAGCTTACCCTCGCGGAATGCATCGAACGCATCGGCAACCTTGGCGATGTCTTCATCGGTGAACTCGCGCAGTTTGCGGCTTACCATGGTGCCCATATTCCGCGCATCGATGAATAGCGTCTTGCCGGGTTGAGCTTTCTTTTTAGTGATAATCCACAGGCACACGGGGATTTGCGTGCTGTAGAAAAGCTGGCCGGGCATGGCGACAACGCCCTCTAGCAGGTCGGCTTCAATTAGTTTGGCGCGGATATCGCCCTCGTTGTTGGTTTGGCTCGAAAGTGAGCCATTGGCCAGTACCATGCCCATGCGGCCGCTGCGGTTTAGGTGGTGCACCATATGCTGCACCCAAGCGAAGTTGGCGTTGCCTTCGGGTGGCACGCCGTACTCCCAGCGAGGATCCTCTTTTAGTTTGTCGCCGCCCCAGTCCTTCATGTTGAACGGTGGGTTTGCCAGGACGAAGTCGAACTTCTCAGTACGGTGCAGGTCGTTGAAGAACGTGTCGGCGTTCTGCTTTCCAAGGTTTGCGTCGATGCCGCGGATGGCCAAGTTCATCGTGGCCATTTTCCATGTGCTGGGGTTGCTTTCCTGACCGTAGATAGACAGGTCGTCAATATTGCCCTGATGGCGTTTTACGAACTCGGCCGACTGCACGAACATGCCGCCGCTACCGCAACAGGGGTCGTAAACGCGCCCATGGTAGGGCTCGATGATTTCGACCAAAGTTTTAACGATGCATGCCGGCGTGTAGAATTCGCCCGCGTTCTTGCCTTCTGCTTCGGCGAACTTCGCCAGGCAGTATTCGTAAGTGCGGCCAAGGATGTCGCGTGTGTCGCCCTTCTCTGCCATTTGCACGTTGGTGAACAGGTCCACAACTTCGCCAAGGCGGCGCTTATCAAGTTCTTGGCGCGCGAAGTTCTTGGGGAGGATGTTCTTCAGTTTGTCGTTTTCGGCTTCGATTTGGCGCATGGCTTCGTCGATGACCTTGCCGACTTCGGGCGTATGGGCAGCCGCGGCGATAGTTGCCCAACGCGCGCTCTCCGGAACGAAGAAGATGTTCTCGGCCAAGTATTCATCGCGGTCTTCTTCGAATCCTTCGCCCTCTTCGACAAGCTCCTGATGACGCTGGTTAAACTTGTCGGAGATGTACTTCAGGAAGATAAGACCCAGAACTACGTTCTTGTACTCAGATGCGTCTATATTGCCGCGAAGCTTGTCCGCTGCGCTCCAGATCTGCTGTTCGAATCCGATTTCAGCGGTGTTGTCGGCTTTCTTTTTCGCCACGTCTTACTCCTAATCGAATGTCTTGCTGTCGGCCCAGAGCTCGCATTGCTTCATGACCGTCTCCATTGCGTCGTCGACGCCCTCGGGTGGGTACTTGTATTTTCGCAGAAGACGCTTGATGGCGCGGCGCATTCCAGCGCGGGCGCTTTCCTTCTTCTGCCAATCGATGGTGGCGCTCTTTTGCAACGTCTCGGTAAGCTCTCGAGCTATCGCGACCAACTGGTCGTTGTTGTAAAAGTCATGGACCGCCTGGGGCTTAGTGATTGCATCGTAAAAAGCCATTTCCTCGTCTGTGAGCCCCATTTTCTCGGCGTCGGTGCGGTCCCTCATCATCTCCTTGGCCATCTCGACCAGCTCTACGATGACCTGCGCGTTGGTGAGCATGCCGTTTAGATAGCTGTTGAGCGTGCCTTGCAGCATGTCCGAGAACTTCTGTGCCTTCACCACGCTGGTTTTCTGGTAGGTGCTCACGCGCTCTTTGATAAGCCGCTTTAGGCTTTCGACAGCGATGTTCTTTTCCTTCATATTGGCAACTTCCGTAAGGAACGCCTCATCGAAGAGCGAGATTTCAACGTCTTTGCTGTCAAACAGGTTGAGCACTCCGTCGGCGTGAACCGTTTGCTCCATAATCTCAGTCACGCGTTTGTTGAATTCTTCGTAAGTCATGCCCCTGCCGCCGCTCGGCTTGCGGCCCGTAAGACGTAATACCTGGACACGCAGGACTGAGAGGTAGGCGGCCTCGTGCTGATCTTCTTGGGAGACCAGGCTTTTGCATAGGCTGAGGGCCTGGTTCATCAGCTGGCACTGTTTTAAGAACTCTTCGCAGTCCTCGTGGCGCGTGGGGTCAAGGAGCCAGTCGGTGCCTTCGGCGATGGCGGCAGCCAGCTGGGATTTCTTGTCGGTGAAGATAAGCGTCCTGTAGTCAAACCCATAAAGAAGGTCGCGGCACACGTCCAGTTTTTCCAAGAACTTGGGATATGCCGTGGCGGCAACGTCCATGTTGCCGTAGTTGCCCTGGTCGCGCTGGGTGTAGTCCTTCATGGCTTGCTTGAGCGCGCGGGCGATGCCGATGTAGTCCACCACCAGGCCGCCTTCTTTGCCGCGGCAGACGCGGTTCACGCGAGCAATGGCCTGCATCAGGTTGTAACCCTTCATAGGCTTGAATACGTACATGGTGGCCAGGCTCGGCACGTCGAAGCCGGTGAGCCACATGTCGACGACGATGGCGATCTTCAGCGGGTCGTCGTCGTTCTTGAAGCGCTGCTCCATGTCTTTCTTGTGCTTGGTGCCGCCGCAGACCTCGAACCATTCTTCTGGATCCTGGTTGGACATGGTCATGACCACGCCCACCTTTTCCTTCCAAGAGGGGCGAAGTTCCATGATTCGTTTGTATATCTTCATGGCGATGGGCCGGCTATAGGCCACGATGAGCGCCTTGCCGGCGAGCACGTCGGCGCGGTTGTTCTCGTAGTGCTCCACGATGTCTTGGCACAGCGCGTCAATGGTTTCGGGCGTGTCGAAGATGGCGTTCAGGCCGCCCAGGTCGCGCTTCGATTTCTCGATGCTTGCCTCGTCGGCTTGGTCGGCGAACTCCCGATAGGCGGCATCGATTTTGCCTAGCGCGTCGTTGTCCAGGTGCAGCGCCACCACGCGACTTTCGTAGTAGACGGGCTTAGTCGACTCGTCTTCCACGGATTGAGTCATGTCGTAAACGTCGATGTAATCGCCGAAGATCTCTCGGGTGTTGCGGTCTTCAAGGGCGATGGGCGTGCCAGTGAATCCGATGTAGGACGCGTTGGGCAGCGCTTTGCGCACCACGCGCGCTGCCCCAACGGACACCTTGCCGCTGGCGTCCATCTTTTCAGTGAGGCCGAACTGGCCTCGATGCGCCTCATCCACCATCACCACAACATTGCTGCGGTCGCATAGCGGCTCGTCGCCGTCGGTGAATTTCTGCATGGTGGTGAATATGATGCCGTTGGCCTCGCGCCCCTCCAAGAGGTTTTTCAGGTTCTCGCGGCTTGTTGCCTGAACGGGGTTTTGGCGCAGGAATGCCGAGCAACGTCCAAATTGCCCGAACAGCTGGTCGTCCAGGTCGTTGCGGTCGGTGATAACGACGATGGTGGGGCTATCCAAGTGGCGTTGAAGCAGGTGCGCGAAGAACACCATGGAAAGGGATTTGCCGGAGCCTTGCGTATGCCAGAACACGCCTATCTTGCCGTCGCCCGCGACTGCTTCTTCCGCGCGCTCGATTGCCTTGCGCACGCCGAAGTACTGATGGTAGGCGGCAAGGATCTTGACGACTTTGTCGTTGCTGTCGTTGAAGCAGACGAAATTGCGGATGAGGTCGAGCAGGCGCGCCTTGGGCATCATGCCGTCGAGCATGGTCTGCCAAGTGGCCGTCTTGGTCTCTGAGTAATCTCCGTCGGTTGATTTCCACGCGACGTAGCGGTCTTCGTCGGCGGTGATGGTGCCAACGCGAGTCTCGGACATGTCGCTCATCACGCAGAAGACGTTCGGTACGAACATGCTGGGTATGTGGTGCATGTAGTTGCGAAGCTGCAAATAGGCGTCGGATGCATCGGTTTCTTCACGAGAGGGCGACTTCAGCTCGAACATTACGAGCGGCATGCCGTTCACGAACGCGATGACGTCGGGGCGTTTCTCGGAGTACTCCACGAACGTCCATTGGTTCACAACGTGAAAGTCGTTGTTCTCAGGGTCGTCGAAGTCGAGCAGGCGAACGATGTCGTCGCGCTCCTGTTTGCCATCGAAGAATCGCACCTCGACGCCAGATTGCAGGTAATCGTTGAAGGTTTCGTTGCGCTGCTCAAGCGTTCCGCCCTCGACGTTCTGGATCTTAAGAATCGCCTCGTCGATTGCAGCGGCGGGGAGGCCCTTGTTGATGCGCGCGAGGGAGTCCTCAAGGATGCCCGGCAGGAATACATCGCGGTACTCGTCAGAAGTGCGGATAACGTCCGGGCCGTATAGATGCGTATAGCCGAGCTCCTCGGTCATATGCTCGATAACGCATTGCTCATAGAAGTCCTCGTTGAATCCTCCAGGGACCACCGTGTAGGAATAGGTGCTGGCGCCCATGGTCTTTATCGACCTTTCTTCGCAAGCTCTTCGATCATGCAGGTGCGGACGAAGGCGCTGAAGCTCATGCCGCGCAGGGCCGCCTCATCTTTGGCCGCGTCGCGCAGGGTGTCCGGGATACGCAGTGTCGCCGATACCTGGTCGCCCTGTACCAAATAACTGCGGATGGCGGTTTCGCTGGGATTCTCCGTGATGAGGTCCTTATAGCCTGGCATCGGAACTCCTTTCACTCGGAACGCAATACATTCGCTTTCCGACATTATACGCCAGCGCGGCCACCGCCCTTCCGCGATCTAACCTGCGCGGAGGCGCGAGCGATATGGCACTTGGCCGGCGTGACAGAAGTGCATCGTTGGCAATCCAAACGACCATCCAGAACCTAGCCCGACACGTCGCTTCCTTGAGTCCTGCACGTTCACATGGCCCGTCAGCGTGCGCAAAGCGCGAAAAACTTTTGCTGCGAAAAAGTCACGGCGTTCCACGTTTTCTCTTTCCTCCTTGCACACGCTGCCAAGTCATGCGGCGTTCGTACCACAAGACAGCCAGCGGGGCGGCCTAATAACACAGGAGGTCTATCATGGAAACCATCAACAACCGCGCAGTCGAGGCAAGCGTGAGATTCCCCACCAGCAAGGGGTACGAGATTGTCGACCGCAGCTGGACGGCAGCCGACGATAAGACCATCGACATCATCGCCAAAGACGATGACAACATTGAATTCGTGAACGTCTCAGCCAACGTTGGCACCCAGCGCTTCGAGGGCCCGACGATAACCCGCGAGCAGCGCGAGTCGACTGCAGCGCAATGGCTTGCAACCAACGGCGACGACCTGGTCGACATCGCTGCCCGCTTCGACGACATAGCATTGATGATCGTAAGCGGGTCTCGCGCGATTCTCCGTCACCAAGTCAACGCATTTGGCACCATGGAGGACTAACCAAACCTCCTAGCCCTCCAAGGGCAGCGGGCCCGCGGAAAGGCGGTCCCACTTTTCGCAGGCTTGCAAACCGAAGCAGGCCACGTATATCGGGCTCGCGCCTGTTGCGCTTCGCTACTGCTCTGCACGATGTCGGCCTTGCGGCCGACGATTTGCCGCTTATAGGCGGCAAAGCCCGCTTCGGCTGCTCTCCATGTCTCCTTCTAGGTAGCCACCGCTTCGCCTTCGCTCTCGCTGCGCACTCCGTTCGAAGAAGTCACCGGCATCTTCACTACGCGCTCCGCTCACACCGGCGGCCACGGGTGAAACGTGCCACAGGCACGTTTTTTTAACACTCAAAGCCCGCGACCAAGAACACCTTGGTCTTTGCAACATGCAAGGGCTTTTTTTCTTGTACCTCAAACGGCGGTACTTCATTGGCTAAAGAATCTTAAAATATTACCAATATTGGGACTGCAAAAAGAAAACATGCTGGCATACTTTCTTTAAAAAGGAGAAGCCGTGGCAAACCAGCCTAATCAAAAACTCAAAATCCTTTATGTTCTAAAGACGCTTTTAGACAAAACGCACGACGCCAACGGAATCACAACACAAGAACTCATTAAAGAGCTAGCATTTCAAGAAATTGATGCTTAACGCAAATCAATCAATCGTGACATTCAAACTCTGCGCGATTTCGGCTTCGACATCAGACAACGAAGCCACAGATATTGGTATCTAGCAAAACGACCACTTGGCATACAAGAAATAACAATGCTTGTGGATGCGGGGCAATCAGCCCCTTTCATAACAGACAAAATCACAGATGAACTCATCGAAAACATAAAGCAATTCGCAAGCGTTGAACAAAGAAAGGCGTTGCAACGTCGCATAGAAGTGCCTGGCAGAGTAAAGATGCAAAATGAAGGAGTTCTTAAAAATCTAGATATAATTCAGCGGGCATTGAGAGAAAAACGCAAAATTGAATTCCAATATTTTTCCTACGATATAAAGAAGCAACGCGTGCCAAGAAAGAATGGGTGTTTATACATTACGACACCTGTTCGATTGCTTTATGCCGACGAATTTTATTATCTAATCACATTTAATGATTTTTGGGCAAAGCAAAATAAAGACGTTTTCACTCCATATCGCGTCGATCGGATGCTAGATGTTAAAGTTAGCGAAGAGCCTGCAACAAAAGACAATCGAATTTCTAATTACAAAACAGAAGATCACATCTCTCCATCGTTTGGAGTTTATGCTGCTCCAAAAGTGCCAGTTGTATTAGAGTCCGACCAAAGCGTAATGAATCCAATCGTCGATAAATTTGGAATTGAAGCGCCTGTTTTTATGACGAAAGGCGACAGAGCGCAGGCAAGTGTTAAGGCCCCGCTCTCACCACAATTTTTCGGATGGCTACTGCAGCTTGGACCAAAAGTGAAAATAGTGCACCCTTCTTATGCTGCAGAGGAATTCTCAAAATTACTCGAGCGCACTCAGAAAATGCATAGAAAGACCTATCGCATATGTTCTAAAACTGCAAGTAGGATAATTAGCCAAGACAAATTCCTAGAATTAACAGAATTCCTTGAACATGGATTAGAAGTGTTTATAAAAGAAAACCTGGAAGGCACAGGATTCACTAGCGAGAATGAATTTGATGAACAAGCATGGCGTTTGATAGGTGAATGGACCGAAAAACAAAACATAAGCGATGGAATGAACTATGGAACGCTCGCAGCAGAAATGCAAAATGAAAACATTAGAGAAACTTCTGAACTGCTCGATAGCGAAAACTATTTAGCTTACGGCCAACTTGTTGGCGAAGCAATCGCGGCTGTTGAACCTATTCAATTTGCTGCGCCTGGCATGGAAGAAAATTTCGTTGACACGGCCAACATTTATGACTCTGAAAAAGGTGCCAATTTTTGTTTCCGCGAGCCACACCAGCTGATGAACTGGAAACGTACATGCTCAGACATCAAGCGATGGTCAATTTGTGACGGAGTTTGGTTTGAAATAAGATATGAAAATCCTGACATTGAAGCAAGCGGTCATTGCTTCTTCAACGCGCCAAATTATGGTTATTGCGAGTTCAATGTAGAAAAATGGATGGGAGTCCCAAAAGATGCCAACGCGTGGAAAGCAGCCGCAAAACTTTGGCAGATGATTTCATACAGATTTATGCAGATCTAAACAGAGCAGAGAACTAAAGTAACGAAGAACGATTAGACCCTAGGGTTCAATTAAATATCTCTTTTAAATTTAATTTTATAAAAGGAAACTGTTTACAACAATCGTTTTACTATTAACTTAACGTTAGATATAAACGCAAGTTCCAGGTTTGTGAAATGAATGACAAGAATTTAACTATTAACCCAAAAGCCTATGGCAAATGGCAAACATTTGCTGACTAAAGTCTTTTGTCCTTGCTAATAAAGTAATCAAAAAGTTCATTTTGCACTTCGTAAAAGTGGCTAAACAATTCATCCCCCTTGTAGCCATCTTTGACAAGAGCACAAAGGATGCGAATTGCTAAATCTGAATCTTTTGCATTAATGGAATGGATGTTGACCTCATTTCCTTCAATTTTTAGCAATTCAAAAGTTGGCTCATCGCCGCGTAAGGGATGCTCAAGTTCATTGTTTTTATTTTTAGTTGAAGATAAATTGGGTTTTTCGACAAAGAGAGAGCTAGTGCTCACTCCCATAGCGATAGCTATTTGTTCAACATTATCGATAGAAACGTTTACTCTCTCTTGTTCGATTGCACCAATGTAGGTTCTGTGCATGCCGCATAATTCTGCAAGTTTTTCTTGCGAAATTCCAAGTTCTTTGCGGCGCGCTCGAATATTCTTAGCGAGTGTGTCCCTAACGCCCATTTATCGACTCCTTACAATCGAAGGCTTCAATAAATTAAACCGAACAAGCTACAAACATACGACAGTACATATATAGCTAATTCGCTAGATATAAATAGCATTTGGGGATAAACAACCGCTTATAAACAATTATTGAAAAGCTAATTTCTTTACGATTAAATCAACTCTGGCTAAATTACTAAAACTGTTACTAATAGATGCCAAATAGGAAAAACACCATCATCAACTACGAATTAAAAGTGAACTCTCGCACATAATAGGCAAAACTAACTTGAAACTAAAATAGCGTTAAAGCTAAGAATGATAAAAAGAAGAAGAGGCAAACCATAAAGCAGAAAAATACCTAACAATCATAAAAAGAAGCTGCCATGAAGCTTCCCTCTGTCTATTTAGAGTTCAATTTCATTGAGACGCAACAAAGCAAGAATATAGATTTTAAGCGCTTTTTTCATAAGTTCAATGTTTGCAACCTCGTTTGGACCGTGCATAGGACCGCCCCACACTGGCAATTCCATTCCTGGTTCCTCTGGCCCAAAACTCACAGCTCGCCTGAATTGACGCGCATATGTTCCACCGCCCATTGAAAATGGTTTTGCATTTTTGCCCATTACTTCGTTGTAGGTGTCAATCAAAACCTGAACAGCCGCATCGTCAGCAGAAACCGAGAAAGGTGCTTTTGCTCCAGTACTTTCAAAAGTCACGCCATACTTCGCAGAAAGAGTTGTCAACGAAGAAACTAGTTCATCAGAGGTTATACTGTCTGGGAAACGAATGTCAATAGTTTGCTCAATCACACCATCAACAATGGAAATCGTTCCTGCATTTAACGTTAGAGGTCCAAATGCTTCATTTGATGTTGCGATTCCAATTTCCGAACCATCTGTTGAAGATAACAAGACTTCAAGAAAATAGAGAAATTGACGCTCTTGATCAGAAAAACAAACACTGCTGGAATGGTCATAATAGTTCGACACTTGCTGGAGGTAGGATACTAACACCTTAATTGCGTTAAGGCTACGCTTCGGCATTGATGCATGTCCACCAATTCCATGAGCAGTAATCTTTACTTGACCAGTTTTTACCCTTTGCACCTCTAAACGGTCGGAAAAAACATTTGCCACAGGCAAATCTTTCTCATCGACATTTAAAATGCACACAGCTTGCGATGGAATTGCATTAGTAGCTTCAGCGCCGCTCAAAGACTCAATGCAGCCTTTCTTCACATTTTCACTTCTAAAAATTCCCCCAAGCTGCCCTTTTTCCGCATTGCAAACTGGAAACTCAGCATCAGGAGTAAAAAGAAAATCAGGTTCTTTGTTGTTTTTTAAATAGTGATGAACATCTGACATTCCAATTTCTTCATCGCAACCTAAAATCGCACGGAATGAATACTTGGGTGTAATGTCCTTCTTTAGAAAAAAAGCAACAGCATAAAGAGACAATATCGCAGGGCCTTTATCATCAACCACACCGCGACCAATCAACCAACCATCTTTTTGTTCCACGTGAAACGGATCCCACGACCAGCCAGGTCCTGCAGGCACCACATCGACATGACAAATCGTTGCCACCTGTTCGTTCCTTTTTCCAGGAATGTCAGCAAACCCAACATATCCTTCATCTGTTCCTGTCTCGTAGCCAAGTTTTTCGGCAATTTCAAGCGCACAGTCAAGAGCAATGCGAACTTGCTTTCCGAAAGGAGCCCCTTCAGCAAACGAATCGTATGTTGAAATTGAAGGAATTGCCACCAGAGATCTAATGTCTTCTAAAACTTCAGGCCAAACTTCTACTATATATTCTTCAATTTCATTAACTACTAAATTACTATTTTTGATTTGAGATTCGTTTTCCATAGAGTCTCCTAAAACGCAGTTGCTAGCTGTCATACGAATTGTGAGTTTTTCTTTACAAAACAAGTCAGACTTAAATTGTAAATTGATTTAAGTCTTGACTGTGAAAGAGGATAGAAAAAATAATGCTACCTGGGGATTAGTTTAAGTAGAACATCTTGACATCATTTCAGCTAAATAAGAATATCTAACTAGTAACAAACGAAGAGAAAGGTCTTCTATGGATAATAAACAAGCATGGTTAAAATACAGTGAAGCCGAGCGGAAAGAGCTCGACTCTCTGTGTAAAGGCTACATTGATTTTTTGAGCAGTCATAAATCGGAACGCGAATTTGCTAAAGCCTCGATCGAATGTGCAGAGAATGCGGGATATAAATCGCTTGACGAAGCTATTAAAAACAATGAGGTTTTAAAACCTGGAGATAAAGTTTGGGCATGCCACAAAAACAAAGCTGTTGCTCTCGTACAAATTGGCAAAAACAACATCGAAGAAGGAATGAATATCCTCGGTGCTCACATCGATTCACCTCGTCTCGACATAAAACAAAACCCGCTATATGAAAAATGCGAATTCGCTATGATGGACACGCACTACTATGGCGGAATCAAAAAATATCAATGGGTAACTTTGCCACTTGCAATTCATGGCGTTATTGCACTCAAGAACGGCGAAACTATCAATGTTGTTGTTGGCGAAGATGAAAACGACCCTGTTTTTTGTGTCCCAGACATCTTGATACATCTTGGCAAGGAACAGTTGAAAAAGAACGCCGATTCAGTCATTGAAGGCGAAGATCTTGACATTCTTGTTGGCAATGAGACAACTAAAGAGCTCAAAGACGACAAAGAAGTAAAAAATGCTATCAAGCAGCACACTCTCAACCTACTAAAAGAGAAATATGGAATTGAGGAGGAGGACTTCCTAAGCGCTGAACTTGAAGTGTTCCCTGCTGGTCGCGCGCGCGAAATGGGTTTTGATCGCAGCATGATTTTGGCATATGGACAAGATGACAAAGTTTGCGCCTACCCTTCACTTCTTGCTCAACTTAACGTTGCTACAAATGGAGAAGTTCCAGAGCGCACATGTGTTTGCTTCCTTTCTGACAAGGAAGAAATTGGGAGTGTTGGAGCTAGCGGCATGCAGAGTGCTTTCTTCGAAAACACTATAGCTGAAATATGCAAGCTTCTTGGAAAAGACGATGCGATTTCTGCCAAGCGATCACTCAGTAATTCCAAGATGCTATCTTCAGATGTCAACGCTGGAGTAGATCCTCTTTATGAAAGCGTATTCGAAGAGAAAAATGCGTCATTTTGTGGGCGAGGACTTGTGTTCAGCAAGTTCACAGGAAGCCGAGGCAAAAGTGGTTCAAATGATGCGAATGCAGAATTTGTCGCTGAAATCAGAAAAATTATGGACGACTCAAACATCACCTACCAATTCGCTGAGCTTGGAAAAGTTGACGCAGGTGGAGGCGGAACAATCGCCTACATCACAGCAAACATGGGAATGGATGTTATCGACTCTGGTGTTGCTGTACTTTCAATGCACAGCCCTTGGGAAGTAACAAGCAAATGTGACATTTATGAGGCCTATCGCGGATATCTAGCATTTTTACAGAAAGCTGGTCTTTAATAAAGAAGTTTGAATTACTTTTAATCAACTTACCAAGATGAAAAGGGGTGCCTTTCATGTGGTGCCCCTTTTTTATGCCTGCAAACAGATCAAAATTAAGAATCCTCATATATACAAGAGACTAAGCTCATGCGACCAAAAAATTTCCACAACAATAGGAAAGAAACAGCGAAAGGGTAAGAGATAAACTACTAGGAGAAATGAAAACTGAGAAGTGTTGCTTAGAAGCTGCATATGTAGATTAGAGGCGCTATATGCATGCCAGCGCCTCTAATTTTTAATCTAATAAACAAATAAATTACTTTCTCTCAAGAATTATTCTTCCTCTTCAAATTCTTCATCATCTTGAGATGTCACAGCGACAGCAGTAACTTTATCTCCAGAAGCAATGTTCATAACCTTAACACCTTGTGTGCTTCTTCCAAGCTTGCTGATGCCTGACACAGGTGTTCTTGTGATGACTCCCTCTTCAGAAATAATCATGAGTTCATCGTCTTCGTGAACAATCTTCATTCCAACCAAAAGGCCCTTCTTTTGAGTCATTTGAATCGTGAACACACCCTGTCCTCCACGGTGATGCTCTGGATATTCTGAAACATCGGTGCGTTTGCCGTAGCCTTTTTCGGTTACTACGAACAAATCGCTGCCTGGTTTTGCAATTTCCATTCCAAGAACTTGCGCTCCTGCTGGAATTGTTATTCCTTTCACACCCATTGTTCCGCGTCCCATTGCGCGAACTTCGCTCTCATCCCAGAGAATAGCTTTTCCAAGCGAAGAAACGAGCAACACTTTTTCACCAGGGGACACTTTTCTAACAGAAATTAACTCATCATCGTCTTTCAAATTAATCGCAATTAAACCATTCTGACGATTTCTGTCATATAAATCTAAAGAAGTTTTTTTGCAAATCCCACTCTTTGTAGCGAACATTAGATATTCATCAGCTGGGAACTCTTTTGTTGAAATCACTGCAGTGATGCGCTCATCTTTATCAAGTTGCAGCAAATTGACAATAGCCGTTCCTCGAGCTTGGCGGCTTGCCTCAGGTATTTCATATACTCTCAAACGATAAACTTTGCCTTTGCTTGAGAACATCAATAGCCATGAATGTGCACTCGCAATGCCCATGTGAACAACAAAATCGCTGTCTTTGAGATTGACCCCCTGCATTCCTTTGCCGCCACGTTTTTGCTGGCGATAGGTTGTCGCAGGCAAACGTTTCACATATCCAGCATTTGTGAGAGTAACCACCATATCATCATCAGCAATCAAATCCATCACATCAATGTCCCGGCTTGCGTTGCCAATCTTAGTCAAACGAGGAGTGTTAAATTTCTTCTTAATCTCAAGAAGCTCTTCTTTAATAACACCTTTAAGCTTACCTTCGTCATCGAGAAGCGATTGCAAATAGGCAATTCTCTCGCGAAGTTCTTTTAATTCCTCTTCTATTTTTTCACGCTCAAGACCTGTTAATCGGCGCAATTTCATTTCAAGAATTGCATATGCTTGTCGTTCACTCAAAGCAAAACGACTCATTAATTCAACTTTTGCAATTTTGTCAGTTTCACTTCCGCGAATAATTTTGATGACTTCATCAATGTTATCTAGAGCAATGATGTAGCCTTCCAATATGTGGGCACGCTCTTCCGCTTTTTTCTTGTCAAAAATTGTTCTGCGAGTTACAACTTCAATTTGATGCTTGATGTAAAGTTGCAGAATCTCACGCAAGCTCAGAACTTTCGGGGTTCCTTCGACAAGCGCGAGCATATTAATGCCGATACCAGTTTGAAGTTGCGTGTGCTTGCACAATTTGTTGATAACAACCTCAGGCAGAGCTCCACTTTTTAGCTCAATAATAATGTCAATCCCATGACGATCAGCACCATCATGAATGTTTGAAATTTCTGGGAATTCTTTTTCACGAACAAGCTCTCCAAGCTTTTCCATAAGCTTCTGGCGATTAACCATGTATGGAATTTCTTTTACGATAACTTGCTGGCGTCCGTTTTTCTTTTCAACAACTTCAAATTTTGCACGCAGAGTAATGTTCCCATGACCAGTCGCATAGGCATCCTTAATGCCTTTTGTGCCCATTATTTGACCACCAGTAGGGAAATCAGGACCAGGAAGAACAGTCATGAGTTCCTCAGTTGTAACGTCCTCATTGTCGAGCATCATCACTGTTGCGTCAATTGTTTCGCCAAGATTGTGAGGAGGAATGTTTGTTGCCATGCCCACAGCAATTCCATTTGAACCGTTCACGAGCAAACATGGAAATCTAGCAGGAAGAACTTCAGGTTCTTGCAATGTTTCGTCGTAGTTTGGCATCCACTCAACAGTGTCTTTATCGAGATCACGAAGGAGTTCCATTGCAGCTTTGCCAAGACGCGCCTCTGTATAACGCATAGCAGCAGCACTGTCACCATCGATTGAACCAAAGTTTCCATGGCCATCAATAAGTGGAACTCTCATTGAAAATGGCTGCGCTAGACGAACCATCGTGTCATAGACTGCACTGTCTCCATGAGGGTGATATTTACCAATAACATCACCGACAGTTCTTGCTGATTTCATGTGAGGTTTTGTTGGTAAATAACCAGACTCGTTCATCGCATAGAGAATTCGACGATGAACAGGTTTTAAACCATCGCGCACATCAGGTAAAGCACGCGCGACGATAACACTCATTGAATACTCAAGAAATGATTGTTGCATTTCTCGAGCCATCTCAGAAGGCTCAATGTTGCCAATTTCGTTTTCTTCTATTTCAATTTCAGCCTGAGCTTTGTTTTCGTTTTTCTTTTTATTATCTTCGGTCATTCTTTATCCTTAAATGTCGAGGTAACGAGCTTCTTTTGCATGTTCTTGAATGAAGCGCTTGCGAGGTTCAACCTGATCTCCCATGAGTTCACTCACAACGCGCTCAGCTGTAGCTGCATCTTCAATCGTTACTTGCAAAAGCGTGCGAGTCTCAGGCTCCATTGTTGTCTCCCAAAGCTGGTCAGGGTCCATTTCGCCCAAGCCTTTGTAGCGCTGAATGTCAAATTTCTCAGCATTTTCATTTGAAGTTGTGAACTCTTTTAGATCTTCATCTTTAAAGAAATAACGTTCAATCTTCGGATTTCGAGAATTACGTTTCTTAATTCCATATAGAGGTGGTTGAGCAACATAAACATATCCACGAGTAATGAGCTCTGGCATATATCTAAAGAAAAAAGTCAAGAGCAGAATGCGAATGTGAGCACCGTCAACATCAGCATCGGTCATGATAATAATCCGATGGTAACGTGCTTTGTCAGCATCAAAATCATCGCCGATGTTTGTTCCAATAGCAGTTATTAAACTAGAAATTGTGTCAGATGAAAGAGCCCTGTGTAAACCAGCTTTTTCTACATTTAAAATCTTTCCACGCAAAGGCAAAATCGCCTGATATTTCCTGTTTCTCGCTTGTTTTGCTGAACCGCCAGCTGAATCGCCCTCTACAATAAATATTTCAGAAAGCGCAGCGTCTTTTGAGGAGCAATCAGCCAGTTTTCCTGGCAAAGAGAAAGATTCCAGAACACCTTTTCGTCTTGTCGCTTCTCTAGCTTTTCTTGCAGCTTCACGTGCTTTGAGGGCTTGAGATGCTTTCCCAACAATTGCTTTTGCAGCGCTGGGGTTTTCTTCCAAAAACTCTTCGAAACTTTTTCCCATTGCATCGTTTACAAGGGTTCTCATTTCGGTGTTGCCAAGCTTTGTTTTAGTTTGCCCTTCGAACTGAGGTTCATGTAACTTAACAGAAATTACTGCTGCCAAACCTTCACGGGCATCGTCACCAGTTAAATTTGGGTCTTTTTCCTTAAGAAGATTTTTTGAACGAGCATACTTGTTCAAAACACGAGTGAGCGCAGTTTTGAAACCTTCGAGATGCGTTCCACCTTCAGTCGTATTAATGTTATTTGCAAACGACATGATTGTGCTTGTGTAGGAGCTGCTCCACTGCATTGAAATTTCAACTTCACCAGTGTCACTTTTGGCATCGAAATAAATTGGTTCATTAATTGTTTCTTTTCCAGCATTTAAGAAATGTACAAAATCGACAATTCCTCCTTCTGCTTGAAAAGTTTCTGTTCTTGGATTGCCTTTTTCATCTAAATCTCTTTTGTCATGAAGAATGAGTTTTAATCCACGGTTTAAATAGGACATTTCGCGGAACCTATTTGCAAGTGTTGAGAAGTTAAATTCTGTTGTTTCCTTGAATATTTTAGGGTCTGGCCAAAAAGTAACAGTGGTTCCTGTTCCATCTGCCTTACCAACAACTTTTAAAGGTTCAACAGTTTTGCCATGATCAAAAGCTATTTGATATTCCTTGCCGTCACGCTTGACGTTTACTTGAGTGCGAGTTGAAAGGGCATTTACAACTGAAACGCCAACGCCATGAAGTCCACCTGAAACCTTATATCCTTCTCCTCCAAACTTACCACCTGCATGAAGAATAGTTAAAACTACCTCAACAGTTGGAATGCCCTCATTAGGATGGATAGCGACAGGAATTCCACGACCATTATCAATGCATGTTATTGAATTATCTTCATTTATAGAGACATCGATTTCTGTACAAAATCCTGCAAGCGCTTCGTCAACCGAATTATCAACAACCTCATAAACAAGATGATGAAGCCCTCGAGGACCAGTTGATCCAATATACATACCAGGACGTTGTCTAACAGGTTCTAATCCTTCTAAAACCTGAATGTCCTCAGCACCATAGTGCGAAGTATCGGCCATTTATCCTCCTTAGATGGGGTTTAAAAAATGAATTACATTTAACATCTGCTGTGAAAATGAAACTTAGACACATCATATGCAGTTATAATTTTAGCATTAAAAGTCAAAGATAGCATAAAAACACACGAGACAACGCGATATAAGACGTTTTAAGCACTGTTTATTGTATTTTTTGACTTATTGTTAGGTTAGGGTTAATTAACAATGTTATTTAGGCTGAATAACAGGCATAACAAGATACAAAAATTTGTTCTTTAACATGTTTCCATCGTTTTCAACAACACTCTCAAAATTTAAATTAGACCTATTTTCAACACATGGGGCAATGTGAGCAGGTTGTTTCCCAGAAGAAATTGTTAACAACACATCGTTTGTTCCAACTGACGAAATACCATCATTAATATAAGAGACATCAAACCCTGCCACACAATCAATTCCACAGCATTTAACTTCATTAACAAATTCAGTTGCAGCACCATTTGAAGTTGTGTTTAGCTTAAGTTGTAACAAGTTTTCATCAACATTTACTTCAAAAACTACTGCTGTGTTCTCTTCACGAAGGACTGAAACTCGCTTTAGAGCTTTTGTTAGAGACGATTTATCGACAACAATAGTAGTTTCATTGGAAGGATTAATGAGTCTTCTATAATTTGGGAACTTTCCTTGAAGCTTTCTATTAATAAATGTAATGTTTCCAACTTTAATTAGCACTTGGTTGTCGTTGTAGGCAATACAAACATCACAGTCGTCAGCAGTCATTGAAATGATTCCATTCAAAAAGTGAGGCGGAATAATTGCTTCAAATTCACATCCTTCTTCTACATCAACAGACTCTTCCGCCACAGCTACACGAAAAGAGTCAGATGTTACAGTGCGAACTTTTCCTTCTTTAACCTCTAAAAAGACACCAGTAAAAATTCCTTTTGACTCATCGCGCGACGCTGACTTAATAACTTTCTTTATCATGCTCTGAAATTTTGAAAAAGGAAAAGTCACACTTGCTGATGTTTCGATTTCGGGAAATCCTGGAAATTCACTTGCATTTAAAACGCTCGAAGTAAAAGCTGCTTGCTCACAAGTAATAAATGCTGTCACGTCGTCAGCTGTGACATCCACCCTTGAATCTTCCATAACTTTTGCGATGTCAAAGAATTTTTTTCCAGGCAAAACAGTGCAACCTTCTTCTTCTACTAAAGCGGGAGAAACGATTTTGCAAGAAGAATCAAGATCTGTTGCCTCAAATGTTACATTCCCATCGCTAGCATTCACTAAAACACCAGACATAACAGGTAGAGTTGAATTTGTTGAAATTGCTGATACAGCTAACGAAAGGGCATTCGTTAATTCTTCTTTAGACATTGAAAATTTCATTATACCTCCCATTAATTCATATGAATTTATTATAACTTCTGAATTTTTAGAGGAAAAAATTCAAAGAGATGAATTATTTGAATTTTTAGCGAAAATACTTATGAATTTTTATAAAGATTGTGTATTAAACGAAAAATGTTGTTAATAATGTTGATAACTTTATGACTTGTGGTGATTTGTATGATATTTAAAGAGTTTTACGAGCAAAATGAATTGAATTTTAAGTTTCTAGAGAAATTCCTGTTGTTAATATCTTTAAGCTAAATTTCGTCAATCATATGTTCTAACTGGGAAACTTAATTTATAAATCATCAACTCTATAATAATAGACTATCAAACCACAATACAATAAAAACAGCCACACTATTCATTTACCAAATCCCAGTATAAATGCTAAATACATCTCTAAATCTTAATTTTATCAACCACAAGATAATTGAAACAGCCACTCAATTTAAAGAATTCAGAAGTTATTAACAATCTATGAATAAAAAGTTAATAACTCGAAAAAAGTAAATCAGAATTCAATAAATCCCGAATTTTTAGAAATTCAGTCTAAAATACTAGATAATGAATTTTGAAGACAAACATAGCGATAAAAACACAACATCTTTGGATAATTCAAACATGCAGTGTTCTGTTAACACTCCAGCGCGAGTTGCTATCTATGATGATTTCAAATCTAGCCCTAGAATAATTGAGATTGAACCAAAAGAACCAAAAGATTTTATCGGAGAACTTGCTGCTGTAATCTATGGAGAATCTCAAAAATCAGGTGGAAAAATCGCCTACAGTGTCATCAAACAAATCACAGAAAATCTCATTCATGCGCGTTTTAAAGAAATAGTAGTTTCAATATTCCCTGGCGGAAAAGAAATTCGTTTTTCTGACCAAGGACCTGGTATTAAGAATAAAGAAGACGTGTTCAGACCAGGATTTTCAACAGCAACTCATGAAATGAAAAAATATATTGATGGAGTTGGGTCAGGACTTCCAATTGCAAAAGAATATCTCGAATCAAATCATGGTGAAATTACAATAGAAAACAACCTTGATGCTGGAGTTGTTATAACTCTTAAAGAAGAAAAAAATAGCAGCTATCAACAAAACACAATTAAATTACCAAATGCATTAGAGATTGATAATTCAACATCGAAAATTGTGTCTAAGAGACAAGAATCTATCATGCGTCTATTAGCTGAAGAAGAAATAGCGGGCAATAAACAAATTTCGGAATCACTTGGAATTCCTCAGTCTAGTGTTCATAACGAATTGTCAAAGCTAGAACAAATGAAATATGTAAAAAAAGTAGGAACCAAACGTGCTCTCACTGCGTTAGGCAAAGAAATAACAGAGTCTCTTTAGAATCTAAAAAATGAAGTTATCCACAATGATATAATCGTTATCCACAATAAGGAGGCGATTATGAATCAAGTTGTTTTAATGCAAACATGGGATCAAATTTGTGAGACTATAAAAAACAACAACTTGGCCGATTGGAATCAGTTTTCTTCAATAAAAGATAAATTAGTCCCTCAGGCAATGAGTGATGGATTTCTTCTTTTGACAATCGATTCAGATTTTTTGCAACGGTGGACAATTCATAATTTTCAAGAACCTCTACAAAAAGCGCTTTATATCTTATTTAAACGTGAATATGTGGTTGAAATTGAGTTGGACGAAGTTACACCCCAACCAAAAGTAAATAAGCTAATTGACATTAATGAGCAAACTCAGTCTCCAAAACAAGAAAATATTTTTGAACAAGCAACAACTGAAATAAATACAACGAATTTTAGTAGTGAGGATTTCGAAAAATCAAATCTAGAACCTGCTAGTGATGAGCAAAGACAAATCTTAGAGTCATTAGAACCAGATAAAACTTTTGAATCTTTTGTAATTGGCGAATCAAATAGACTTGCATATTCAATGGCAGTACAAGTAGCTGAAAATCCTGGAAATCAGGTTTTAAATCCTTTATTTATTTATGGAAAAAGCGGGCTAGGAAAAACTCATCTTTTAAGGGCGATTCAAAATTATGTAATAACAACACGACCACAATTAAAAGTTATTTATGTAGACACAAACGAATTGGTTAATGACTACACACAAGCAGCAACAGAACATGATCGTTCAAAATTAAGCTTTCACCGCTTTAGAGAAAAATATGAAGCGGCAGATGTTCTCTTAATTGATGATGTTCAATTCTTGCAAGGCAAAAAACAAACTCTTGATAATGTTTTCCAGATTTTAAACAACTTAATCACTAGAGGCAAACAAATTATTTTTTCTGCAGACAGAGCTCCTAAAGTAATCGACGTAGACGAACGTTATACATCGAGATTTCTTCAAGGTGGAACTTGTGATATTCAACCGCCTGAAATTGAGACAAAAATTGCAATCATTAAACTATTTATAAAAGAATATAACCAGCAATCCCTAAAAGATCAGCTTTATATACCAGAAGACATAATTACTTTTATTGCAGAAAACTCTGGTTCAAACATACGCGAATTAAAAAGCGCAATTACTTTAATTATTTATAAATACTCATTTTCTGGGTCTGATATTGATAAAGAAGAACTGAAAACCACTCTTCTCAATCACTTCACAATGGTTAAATCAAATCTAACAATAGAAGACATTCAAAAGACAGTCGAAGAATACTATAAAATTTCACATTCTGATCTAATTGGAAAATCAAGATCAAAAAACATAGCCTACCCAAGACAAATATGTTTCTATTTATGCAGAACAATTCTCGACATTCCATATGATGGAATCGGAAAAAAATTTAATAGAGATCACTCAACAGTTCTCCATGGAGCAAATAAAATAGATCAAGAAATCTTAAAAAATAGAAATCTTAAAGAAGAAATTGAAGTTCTAAAAAAGATTATTAAAGACCTTTAATTTTCAGAGGTTGATAAACCAAACAATTTTTAATTCATTTATTAATGTAAATAAAAGGCCTGTTTAATTGAATAATGAAGACTTATAAACAAATCAACAGCGTTTATTAATATTACTAATCTAAATAAAAACTGATTATTTACTACATCTAGTAGTTATATAAAAAGAAAATAAGCTGTAAAACCACAATTATTAAGCTATAATATCTTGTTCCTGTGATTTATTGGAGGAATAATGAAAAGAACATATCAACCAAATACACGTAAAAGAGCAAAATGCCACGGATTTAGATCAAGAATGGCAACTAAAGGCGGCCAGAAAGTGCTTGCAAGAAGACGTGCGAAAGGCCGTAAAGTTTTAAGTGTTTAACACAATAAAGAGAAGTGATGAAATATCTCAACTTTTCAATAAAGGAAAGATGATATCGTTTCGTCACTTTTCTATTTTTTATGTTGATTCTACTGAATCACAAATAGCTTTTATTGCGGGCAAAAAGCTTGGAAATTCTGTAAAAAGAAATTATCTGCGTCGCAAGCTTAAGAGGGTATATTTAGAGAATCAAGATTGGTTTCTAAATAAGAAAGCAATTATCGTTGCAAAATATAAACTTCTCACGGCTAGTGATGATGATGTAAAAAGTGATTTTAGACGAGTTTTAAAACGGTCATTTGAAAATTCTGATAAAAAAGACAGCTCTATTGCTGATTAGATTTTATCAAGTGGGGATTTCTCCACTTTTTCCATCTTGTTGCAGATTTACACCGACTTGCTCTGAATATGCGAAAATTGCTATTGAGCGTTTTGGTGTGTTACAAGGAGGAAAGCTCGCACTAAAGAGACTTAGTAAATGTCGGCCACACTCGGATTATGGATATGATCCTGTGCCTGAAAAACTATAAGGAATTTAAGTTATGTGGGAAGCCATTCTACAAGGAGTTTTTGGACTAGTCCAATTCTTCTATAACCTTTGTGGTGACTGGGGTTTAGCAATCATAATCATTACGATTATTTTTAGATTACTTGTTGCTCCTCTTATGCACAAACAGGCTAAGTCTAGCTACACAATGCAAAAGATTCAGCCTAAGATTAATGAACTGCAAGAGAAATATAAAAATGATCAAGTGCGTCTCTCACAAGAGATGCAAAAGATTTATGCAGATGCGCATTTTAACCCTCTTGCTGGATGTGTGCCAATGCTCATTCAGATGCCAGTGTTTATTGCGCTTTTTCAAGTGTTACGAAGCATTGATCAATATATCGGACAAACTGCTTCAAATATCAGCTTCTATCAGATAGTTCCTGATTTAATTAAAACTCCATCTCAAGCATTTAATGAAGGTTTCCTCACCTTTATTCCATACATTGTATTGGTAATTATTTTTGCCGGTGCCACTTTCTTCCCTATGGTTCAGCAACAATTGAAAAACAAAGATAATCCTCAAGGAAAAACAACTCTCATTATGGCTGCAGTTATGTCAGTGATGATGGTGTTTATCGCTTGGACATCACCAGCTGGAGTTCTTTTGTTCTGGGGTGTTTCTTCTCTCATTGGAATTGCACAGAACCAATTCACAATGGCTCGTTGTAAAAAGGCTGATCAAGAAAAAGAAGAACGAGAGCTTGAACTTTCTCATCCATACGATGTAGATGTAATCAGAAAAGCGAAAAAAGCTCGTCCTAAGAAAAAGAAATAACGGGGCAAACTATGGAATTTAAAACCGAAGTGTCTGACGAAGAGTTAGACAAAATTGCTGACACTTCAATTGAAACCGTGAGAGAAATTGCGCAATTTTTCGAGCTTGGGGAAATTGAGGTTAGTGAATTTGAGGGAGATGAGGGAGAGCTCATTCTTGATTTAGACGGCGAAGACTTGAGCGTTTTGATTGGACGTCATGGTTCTACTATTCAATCATTTCAGCAAATGGTTTCTTTGATCACTTCAATCAAGCTTGGATATAAATATCCAGTAACAATTGATGTTCATGGATACAAGAGTCGTCAGAAAAATAAGCTTGAGGATCTTGCTTACAAAATGGCAAATAAAGCATTGAACCAAAATAGAAAAGTTAACCTTCGTCCTATGTCTCCTTATGACAGACGAATAATTCATATGGTATTAAGTGATGAACAAGATGTTGAAACATATTCCGTGGGCGAAGGAAAAGACCGTCACGTTGTAATTAAACCAATTCAACACTAGTATCTTTAACATTTCAGCTAATTGAAAGCACTCGGAAAGAGTGCTTTTTTATTTTCACTGCTATACTAAAAGTATCAATTTGAGTGAAGGATTTTCTTTATGAACTCTTCTTTAAAGCCAGCAGGTCAAACTAAAATTATTGCCATATTAAATCAAAAAGGTGGTGTAGGAAAATCAACTACTGCCATCAATTTATCTGCTGCTTTAGGGCAAGAAGGAAAACATGTTTTACTAATTGATTTAGACCCTCAAGGAAATTCCACAAGTGGAATTGGGGTTGAAAAAAGAGAAGTGAATCAGTGTATTTATGATGTGCTTCTAAACGATGTTGACATTAGAGATGTGATAATTAAGGACATTTGTGAAAATGTTGACATTGTTCCTGCAACTATTAATCTTGCTGGTGCTGAAGTTGAATTAGTCTCAGAAATTGCTCGCGAAAATAGACTTAAGAGTAAAGCGGGTTCACTAAGAGGTTTTTATGATTATATTTTTATAGACTGCCCCCCTTCTTTAGGACTTTTAACAATTAATGCTTTAGTAGCAGCCGATAAATTATTGATTCCAATTCAGTGCGAATTCTATGCACTTGAAGGTGTGACTAAGTTGTTAGATTCAATGAAGAGAGTTAGAGATTATCTTAATCCAACGCTTGATATTTTAGGTGTAGTTTTAACGATGTTTGATGGACGTCAGCTTTTATCAAAACAGGTGGTTGAAGAAGTCAGAAACTATTTTGGAAGGTTGATGTTTAATACAATTATTCCACGCAATGTAAAAATTGCGGAAGCTCCTGGATATGCGCAACCTATTACCGATTATGCGCCTCTGTCTAAAGGGTCAATTGCATACAAAGAATTAGCAAAAGAGGTGATTGCTCGTGGCTAAAGAACATAAGAGTGGTTTAGGAAGGGGCCTTTCTAATCTTCTTGGAAATAACATCGAAGAAAAAGAGTTTATTAACCCTTTAATTCATCCAACAGGTGAAAATACAATTGTTAAAGAGGTTGTTTCTGAGGATGACTACAAAATTGTTTCACGTGAAACACAAAAACCAACTCCAGCGACTTCAAAAATTAGTGAAAGAGATAATGCAGATTCTGTTATAGTTTTTAGTTCTAAAGAAATCGAAGATAAACCTCAAAACAGTGGTGTTGTAAGTACATTTAATAATCAAGATCTTGAAGATAATGTTACAAATGATAATGAAAAAGAAATAGAACTAGAAGATAATTCTAAACTTGTTGAGTTATCGATTGAGTTAGTCGAACCGAATCCAGATCAACCTAGAACTAATTTTGATGAAAATAAACTTCAAGAGCTCGCTCATTCTATTAAAGACCAAGGTGTTCTACAGCCTATAGTAGTTCGAAAAAAAGGCGATAGATATCAAATCATTGCAGGCGAAAGAAGATGGCAAGCTTCGCGAATTGCAGGTGTAAAAACAATTCCTGCTACAGTTATTGAGGCGAATGATTCAAAAGCTTTAGAACTTGCTCTGATTGAAAATATACAAAGAGATGATTTAAATCCAATTGAAGAAGCTTATGCATATAAGCGTCTCATGGATAAGCTTAATTACACCCAAGCAGAACTTGCAAAAGCAGTTGCAAAAGGAAGATCTACTGTTGCAAATGCAATTAGGCTTTTAGATTTACCTGAAAAAGCACAAGAAGCCATGTTTAACGGCTTAATTACTGCCGGACATGCGCGTGCTGTTTTGTCTGTTCCAAGCGCAAAAGGACGTGATAAGCTCACAGAAAAAATTATTGAGGAGAAGCTCACTGTCAGAGAAGCAGAATCGCTTGCTCGCCTACTATCCATTGACCCCGCCTCTAGAGCGAAAGCTTCTAACACTAAAAATATCCCACCTGCCTATTCAGCAATGGCAAAGTCTTTAAAAGAAGTTCTTAGAACTAATGTGAAGGTAAAAAAAGGTAAGAAAGATAATAAGCTCGAGATTTCATTTAAAACTGAAGAAGAATTAAGAAAAATTTACGATAAACTTGCAGAAGAGTAAATGTTTCACATGAAACAACGAAATTCTTATTTGTTTTATTATGGCGCAGAAGTAACTTATTCTTTGTTTTTTTAAGATAACTTTTTAAAGCAATAAGTGATTTGAATTATTCTGACTTTACCTCTTGAATTATAAAAGAGAGTGTAATCTATGTTTTATGTTGAATATGAATTAATGAAGATATACTTTTATATTTCCAATCGAACTTACTAATTTGATAAATTGGTTAAAAATTGTTTTTGTGATGTGTATTAAGCACAAAGAAGCTATGTTTCTTTATAGAGAAGATTACATTTAGTTGTTAAATTAGTCTTTGTTTCACGTGAAACATATACAATTTGGGAAATAATAAACTGTAGTTATTGTTTCAATTATTGAGAATTTTTCAGATTATTCAAAATCAAATTATGATTTTTTTTAAAATTATTAACCAGATTAGTAATAAATAATTTTTTTAGTTGAGTTTCACGTGAAACGATTATTTTTTTAAACATCTAACTTTCTGAAGTAATTATCTCTTAAGAAGTATTGAAGTAGAACCTTTAGAATCAAAAGAAAGAACTTATTAAACTTAGTAATAAGTTAAAGTTGTTATTCATTGTTCTATAATTATGTTTCACATGAAACACTATCGTATTTTGAATAAATAGTAAATGAAGCAATTATTTTAAAGAAATTTTCTTGAAGTTTTTTTCATTAGGTTACATCATTATTCGCTTGCATTGCGATTCAGTATTTGTAATTTCCTCGTGAAGATTGTTTCGATTTGTGTATCAAAGATACTTTTTCTAAACTGATATGTACCTGTAGTAATAATTACTCAAGCTGTTTCATTGGGGTTTTTAGAATTGACAGAAGGAATTCTTTAACTCAGTAATATAGAAAAGATGTACATTCTTTGTATTTTACCTTTAGTTTCACGTGAAACATTTTTTAAAAGTTTAAAATCAGAATTTTTGCTCGAATAGTTGTTAGAAACCGTATTCTTAAGGATTAAGAAGAATAATACTTTAACCTTTATCAGAATTTAAAATTCTAGCAAATGAAATGTTTATTTATAGAGCCTAGCTTATGATTTGTAAAGTAACAAGAGTTAATAATTAGTTGGGACTTGCTTCTTAATATTCTTTAGAATTAATTATAGGAATTCTCTAGTTTATTAATGAGAATAAAGAGTTATTTAATTGTCACAATGTTTCATATGAAACAGGAATTATGGTCGATATGGATACTTATTACGGTAAATATGTTGTTGGGGTGCCTACTTCATCTGAGGAAGCTGCGAAGTTAATGAATGCCGATAATGTGATCGGCGATATTTATAAAATCAAATGCGAAATAAAAGACGGTCAGCATAGGGCTGTTGTAATTAACAGATTTGGCGATTCACCTTGTTATTTTAAACCGACCCTTTCTCGTGAATTAGCCCTTAATGAAGCAAAAGGGTTTATCACCTATGCAATCCTAACAATTGTTGGGTTTACTACAAGCGATACAGGAGAAAATTACTGGGCTGAGTTCGCTTTGATTTCTTATCCAAAAATCAATCAAGAGACATTTTCAATTTTTGTTGAAGAGGTTTCTAAAGCAATCAAAAGTGATAAACGAGTTGAGGTAGATTTAACTAAAGATCAATTGGATCTAGTAATTAAAAATAAAGGTCACTTTGTTCCTACAACTATTCATCCAAAACCTAAAAAGAAACGTGGTCAAGTAATTCTAAAATCACGTGTTAAATTAACGGACAAAATGGTAGAACAAGGGAGAAAAAAGAATCCTGGTTGCTATGTGTTGGGATGGGTTTTTCTTTTAGCTGTTGTGGCTTTATTTGTTTTATTAGTAAAAACAATTTTTAACTTGTAAGAGTAGTTTCTTATCAAATTATTAAATTGAAATTTAAATACAGACTATCATTATGGAAGATAAAAATATATTTAATCAAAATCTCAACGAGCTAACAGACATTCTAGTCTCTGCAGGAGAAAAAAAATTTAGAGCTAAACAAGTGTATGAGTGGATTAATAATCATCTGATTACTAGTTATGATGATATGAATAATGTTCCAAAATCTGCTCGGGAGTTCCTTACAATAAATTATCCAATTGATGAACTAAAAGTAACTGATATTCAATTTTCATCTGATGGAACTAGGAAATATCTATTTAAATTAAATGATGGTAATGTTGTTGAATCTGTCTTGATTCCAAACAGCGACGGAAGAATAACAGCGTGCATCTCATCTCAAGTTGGATGTTCTATGGGCTGCGCATTTTGTGCTACAGGTTTTCAGGGTTTTAAAAGAAACTTGAGTTCTCAAGAGATTTTCCTTCAAATTTCTGCAATGGAAAAAGAAAGTGGAGAACGTGTTGGTAATGTAGTTGTTATGGGTCAAGGAGAACCTTTTTTGAACTACGAAAACACTATAGAAGCAATAAAAGTTCTTAATCGGTTCGAAGCTTTTAAAATTGCGGCAAGAAAAATTACTGTGTCTACGTGTGGAGTAATTCAAGGTATAAAAAAATTTAGCGAAGAGTCAGAACAATTCGGCCTCGCCATTTCGCTTCACAGCGCCGTTCAGAACAGCAGAAATGTAATAATGCCAAATACAAAAAACATGCCTTTAAATGAGCTCTCAGAGGCTATTAATGATTATGTTAAAAATACAAATCGTAGAGTAACGTTCGAATATATTCTTTTAAAAGGGATTAATGAAGATGACGTGCATTTAAAGGCTCTGATTGATTTTTGCGATAATAAGTTATGTCATGTAAATCTCTTGCAATTTAATAAAGTTGATTGTTGTGATTTTCAACCTTCAAGTTCTCATCGCTTAAAAGAATTTGAACGTTGCCTTCATGATCACGGAATAGCATGTTCGATTAGACATTCAAAGGGAGCTGATATCGATAGTGCATGCGGTCAACTCTCAAATAAAACTAGCGCTTAACTTTCTTTTCATATACATCTGTTCACAAATTGTAGAATTATAGTTGTTTTTAAACTCTCAACTTATTTTTATGGAGGCTAGAATGCAAAAACTAACAGCTGCTGATGTTCGTGTCCCAATGGATGTTCCAGCAGAATCTCGTGACACATATATAGCAAACTATTTAAAAGCAACTCGTGAGACCGGCAGATTGATGCTTTTCGCCTGTGATCAAAAAATCGAGCACATGAACAAAGATTTTTATGGAGAAGGAATTGATATAGCTGATTGTGAGCCACAACATCTCTTTGAAATTGGGAAAAATGGTGTAATTGGTGTTCTCGCGGGTCAGCGTGGTTTAGTTGCTCAGTATGCTGCTGATTATCCTGAAATCAACTATTTAATCAAAATGAACAGTAAAACCAATCTTGTAAAAACTTCACAAGAGGATCCTTATTCACCACAGCTGACTGACCTGGAGGCTGTGCTGCAAATGCGCGAAAATGGCGTAAATGTCGTGGGTCTTGGCTATACAATTTATCTTGGCAGTGAATATGAAGCAACTATGATGGCTGAAGCTGGCCAGCTTATTGCTCAAGCACACGAACTTGGACTGCTTGTTGTCCTTTGGATTTATCCACGTGGAAAAGCCGTTACAGCAGAAAAAGATCCTGATTTGATTGCTGGTGCTGCTGGTGTTGCTCTTTGTTTGGGTGCTGATTTTGTAAAAGTTAATCCTCCAAAACCAGAAGATGGAAAAACTCCTGCTGAAGCACTTTCTATTGCTGCAAAAGCAGCTGGCAGAACGGGACTTGTTTGCGCGGGAGGTGGAACAGTTGACGCTAAGACATTCCTTACGCAACTGTATGACCAAATCCATGTTGGTGGTGCCTGCGGCAATGCCACAGGCAGAAACATCCATCAACGCTCACTTGATGAAGCAGTTCGTTTAACTAAAGCTATTTCTGCTATTACTCTAGCTGACGCATCTGTATATGAGGCTCTTGAAGTTTTCAACGGCGACAAAGACTTTGGTTATGAAAATATTTAAATAAATTTAAAAACAGACTTTTTTATAAAGGGCTAAGAATATGTTCTTAGTCCTTTATTTTTTGCTCTTATCTTTTGATTGACTTCGTCTCGCATTCTAGGCACAGAAATAGTCAAGCCAATCACTAAACATATGTTGTAGCTTCTTTAACATCCACAAAACATAGATTTAAAAACAGTATTTTTCAGGTGTAGTTTTTTAACAGTTAAGTTATTTGTTATTGTTGATGCATTATCTATTTTTTGCTGCTTTAAAAATCAACGATGTCGTTGTCTATAATTGAAATAGAAATTAATTCTGCATTCTAGTTTTCTGCTCTGAGGAACAAGGCAAGAACCAAGGAGCCGTTTGTGGGGGAAGAAAAACAACATTTAATCACTAAATTAAAGAAAACACGCGACCACATTATTGAACTTGTGATGGAGCGAGAAGACATTCTTTTGCAACAAAACCCTGCTATTGAAGCTGACTATATGGTTAAAGTCGGAGCCTATGAATTAAAGTGTGCTGAGGCAGAATTGTCGGCAAGAAGAGTTAAAAGAAAGTTAGCATTGTGTCAGGCTCAAGTCAATTTAGGTAATCCAGTCGATGAGGATCAAATAGAAAATGAGTTAGATGTAGAGCTTGAGCAGTGGATGCTAGATGTCCAACAGAAACAGGTTCAAGTTTTTTCACTTTTGGATAGACGTTCTAGCTCAACAGTTATGAGCCAATCGGATTCAAAAAAACTAAAAGAGATTTATAGGAAGCTGTGTAAAAAACTGCATCCTGATTTAAACCCTCTTCTTACCGACTATGAGTTAAATTTATTTTCTGGAATTCAAAAAGCCTATGAGCGTGGAGATCTGGCCACTCTTGAGGCATATCATTGGTTGCTAGATGAACCTGAGGAAATCGATGACAGCAAAAAATGCGAGGAAGAACTTATTGCAGAAATTGCACTTTTAGAAGCACAAGCAAGTGTTCAAAAAGAAATGCTAGAGGATTTAAAAAACAACTACCCATATAACTTAATTGACAAGTTGTCTAATGCTAACTGGATTTTTGAAACAGTTAGTGTTTTTAAAACAAAAACCAAGGAATATCTAGATATTAAAGATGCATATGAAGAAGAGATTAAAAACCTCTTGTCTTGAGTTATAAAATAGCATCTACGCTGGGCACTTGTTTTTCTTTGATTTTTTTGGCAATTTATTTAAAAGGAGTATTTTTGGAAAAAAACCTAATCGACACTAGAAAGAAATCGATAACTACACTTGCTGACACTAACAAGATGGGTTTTTCAAACATCTCCAAACCATTTAGTTCTGAAATTTTGTTATTCCGCAGGGTTAGAGTGGCTGGCACTAAAAACATTTTTAATATTGAAGAAGTTATTAATGATTTAAAAGTTGATCAAAAAATGGTGTTGCTCAGAGATTCTAAACACTTAAGCGATCGGTGGGCAGTCAGAGTTATAGATTCTAAAGGCAGAAGTGTTGGATTTTTATCAAGTAATTGCAGCGAAGTTGTTTCTCGCCTGATGGATGCGGGAAAGAAGATGTTCGCAAAGATAGAAAACATTGAAAAAAGACCACACTGGAATCTGATTGAGCTTGAGGTGTATTTAGATGACTAAATGGGTCAATGTTGACGACTTAAATGAATATGAATTCAAGCGAATAAAAAGTTCATTTTCTTTTGCTCCTGCAGGATTTAATCCTGATGAGAAAGGATTGGTGGAAATAACAATTTCTGAACCTGTTCGTGATTGCATAACAGGTAAATATCTTGGGCGTGAATATATTGACTACTATCCAAGAGATTTTTTAATGCCAGGTGACGAAAGTTGTGGGCCAGAGATAGCGCTTAATGCTGGTGCAGCTTTTTACAATGAGGCTCTTGAATATGTAGATGGAGACATGAGAGATGTGCGCGTTGGTTGTTTTAAATCAGCAGAGCTACTTTATTTACATGCTGCTTTGTGGGGAAACTGGGAAAGCCTTAGCACATGTTGGCTAAACCTTGGTTATTTGTGTGACTATAGACTTACAAATGATGATTTATGGCCTTTGTGGATGGAAGATGTCCCAAAAACCTACCATCCTGTTTTGCAAATGCGAGATAGAGATAGTCGTGCTCATGCTTGTTATGGATTAGCGATGGAGTCTGGGAGCATAGAAGCTATATATAAATACGCAGACACTGTGAGATGGGGAAAAGGGTGCAATCCAAACATTAAAGAAGCTGTAAAACTTTATTCTCAAGCTTGGGAAAAATGCCAATATAGTGACCCTCACGTAATTGGAAGTGTTGCTTCTCGACTAGCAGGATGTTATGAGGACGAAGAAGGTTGTGTTCGCGATTTAAAGAAAGCAAAAGACTTTTATGAGCGAGCAATTATGTGGTTTGAGATTTCGGCCGAATACACTTCACTTTATGAAAAAATGATTTCTAAATGCAAGAAAGGGCTTTCTAGAGTCGAACAAGAATTACAATTTGAATAAATGTTTATAAACCGTTGTTTATAAATTATTTATATGCTTATTCAGTTTTTAGTTACTGTTTACTAATATTTTTTATAATCATCTATAACTTTTTTATTAAAAATTCAAAGGCTAGCTTTCCTCATTTTTATCGACCAAACAATAATTTGGCTAATTAAAGAACTCTTTTAACTTTATTTGCTCAAGTTGTGAGACCAGGATAAATAAACATCTTGTATTACATGTATAATTTATCTGTTTATTGCGCTTTTGTGCATAGAGTTTAAAGGGGAGAGCAATGAGTAAATTGTTGCGTTTGATTGGGAATCGACTGATTTGGTTGCCAGTCATGATCATTGGCGTTACTGTCCTTGTGTTTTTTATAATGTCTCTTTCTCCAATTGACCCAGCCTATTCGGTCCTTGGAGAAAATGCTACAGAAGCACAGGCTGCAGCATATCGTGCGGAACATGGGCTAGATTTGCCAGTTGTAGTTCAGTATTTCAATTTTATGGGTGGACTTTTACATGGAGACCTCGGAACTTATGGTGCAAACAACGCCAGTGTAGCTGACCAAGTTATGCGTGCGTTGCCAGTCACACTTCAGTTAACTTTTTTCGGTCTCATCATCGGTGTGATAGCCTCTTTGATTCTTGGTGTGATCTCAGCTCTTTACCGTGATCGTTGGCCCGACCACATCATTCGTGTTTTTTCCATCGCATGCATCGCAACTCCATCTTTCTGGCTTGCAGTTCTTTTAATTTTGCAATTCCAAGGAACGCTTCCTGTTGCTGGAAAGTTGCCAAGCATTTCATCTGATTTCGGCGGTTGGTTTATGCGAATGCTTCTTCCAGCTATTTCTTTGGGAGTCCCAGTAACTGGTCAGTTGACTCGCGTAGTAAGAACTTCGATGGTTGAAGAACTTGACAAAGATTATGTTAGAACCGCGCGTGGAGCAGGCATTCCCTATGCTGTGGTTGTTGCGCGCAATGTTTTGCGTAACGCACTCATCACGCCAGTTACAGTTCTTGGTTTAAGAATTGGTTATTTAATTGGTGGAGCTGTGATTATTGAGGTTATTTTTAATCTTCCAGGAATGGGCATGACAATTGTTTCAGCTATCCAATCTAACTACATTTATCTTGTTCAAGGCGTTGTTCTGACTGTAGCAGTTGCATTTATTTTGATTAACATCATCGTAGACATGCTCTACATTTTGATTGACCCAAGAATTAGGAGTGTTTAGCATGGCTGAATTAAACAAAACAAAAATTGCGGACGCAAAGGGTTTAAGCGCTCCGAAAGGATCGCTGCGCGGAAACACCACTAATAAACTGAGTGCAGGCAAGGTTTTGCTTCGTCGATGGAACGCAATGAGCATCGGCGCGAGGATTTCACTCATTGTTTTACTATTAGTTGTCCTCACGGCAGTGTTTGCAAATTTCCTGGCGCCAATGTCTCCATATGAGATTTTCACTGCACGTCAGGCACCAGATTCTACTTTCTTGTTTGGCACCGATGACAAAGGTCGTGATGTTTTGTCAAGAATGATGTATGGCGCGAGATATTCGCTCGTAATCGGTCTTGGGGCGACAACATTCGCATTGGTGTTTGGCTCTATCATTGGTTCTGTTGCAGCTGTTGTTCGTCCTTGGGTGTCAAATCTCATCATGAGAATTCTTGACATTATTATGAGCTTCCCTGGAATTGCATTAGCAGCAACTTTTGTCATCGTTTTTGGTAATAGCCTTCCATCATTAATATTTGCGATTGGCTTTCTGTACATTCCACAGCTCGCGAGAATCGTTCGAGCCAATGTAATGAGTGAATATAACCAGGATTATGTTCGAGCTGTAGTTGTTAGCGGGGCAAAAGCTCCCTATATTCTTTTTAAACACGTAATCAGGAACTGCATTGCACCAGTTCTCGTTTTTACTATTGTTTTGGTTGCTGACGCTATTGTGTTTGAGGCTTCGCTTTCGTTTATCAGCGCAGGCATTCCTGAGCCAACACCAACATGGGGCAACATTTTAGCTGACGCTCGTGGTGGAGTTCTTGCTGGTCAATGGTGGCAAGCGATGTTCCCAGGCCTTGCAATTATGATTACTGTTCTTTGCTTGAACATTTTCAGTGAAGGAATTACAGATGCAATGGCAGCTCCAGCGAAAGCGCCAGTTGCCAAAGGTGATGACAAACTTGATTCTGATCGTGAAGCTGACATGTTTGTGTCTAACCCTAAACTTGCATATGAAGCACAACGAGAAATGTTGACGAAGCGTTTGGCAGCCTTAAAAGAAACTGAAGAGAAGAGAAAAGACCGTTTCTCTGCTAAAACTGACGTGCCTCCAGTTCTTGAAGTTAAAGATTTGTGCATCCGATTCCCACGTCACGGAGAGGTTAATGTTGTAGATCACTTGAGCTTCGTAGTTCGTCCTCGCCAAACTATGGGTTTGGTTGGTGAGTCAGGTTGCGGTAAATCAATCACATCTCTTGCAATCATGGGTCTTCTTGATCGTAAAGCGCACATTTCTGGTGAAGTTCTATACAACGGAAACAACCTTCTTGCTCTAAATGAGAAAGACATGAATGAACTTCGTGGCAAAGAAATAGCGATGATTTATCAAGATGCTCTTTCTTCTTTGAATCCATCAATGACAATTAAGGCTCAAATGAAGCAGCTCACTAAACGTGGTGGAACTCGCAGCGCTGAGGAGCTACTTACCTTAGTGGGTCTCGATCCTGAGCGCACACTTCGTTCATATCCTCATGAGTTGTCAGGTGGCCAGCGCCAAAGGGTTCTCATCGCAATGGCTTTAACGCGCGATCCTAAAGTTGTGATTGCTGACGAACCCACAACTGCTCTTGACGTTACTGTTCAAAAGCAAGTTATCTCTCTTTTGAACAAACTTCAAGCCGAACTTGGATTCGCGATGGTGTTCGTGAGCCATGACCTTGCTCTTGTAGCCGAAGTTGCAAATTCAATTACTGTTATGTATGCAGGACAAATTGTGGAGCAAGGTCCTGTGCGTGACATTTTAACTCACCCAATTCATGAGTACACTCGTGGTCTTCTTGGTTCGGTGCTTTCAATCGAGGCAGGTGGAGATCGTTTGCACCAAGTTCCTGGATCTGTACCTTCTCCTAAAGACTTCCCTGAAGGAGACCGTTTTAGACCACGCTCGAGCCATCCAGATAAAATATCTCCTATTCCACCAATGCTGAAGCAGATTGAAGGAACTGATCATTATTATGCCGAGCTTCCTGATTCTGAGTTGAAGCGTTTAGGAATTGAGCCCTACAAAATCAACGTTGAAGCAGCAAAGCTTGATGCACTTGAGGAGAAAGGATCTGACAATGACTAGCACAGATGCAACTCCAATCATTTTCCTTGATAACATTTCTGTTGATTTTAAAACGAGAACTGGGTCATTTATGCACCCAACGATTGTTCACGCGGTTAGAGATTTGACAATTAAATTGATGCCCGGCGAGACGATTGGCATTGTTGGTGAGTCGGGTTGCGGAAAGTCGACCACTGCAAATGTTATGTGTGGTTTGCAATCACCAACTAAAGGCAAGGTGTTCTTTAAAGGCAAAGATGTTACCCACAGAACAGCTGCTGACAGAAAAACAATTGGACGCGTAATTTCTGTTGTTTTCCAAGATCCTGCTACAGCACTTAATGCTCGCATGACAATCTCTGACCAGCTAATGGACCCTATGAAAGTTCACAATGTTGGAACTCAAAAGGAGCGCGAGGCTCGTGTGCGTGAGCTGATTGGAATGGTTGGCTTGCCTGAAAGCTCACTTGATGCTTTGCCTGGGCAGCTGTCAGGTGGTCAGCGTCAGCGAGTTGCGATTGCACGTGCCCTTTCATTGAAACCCGATGCGATTATTGCAGACGAACCAACCAGTGCACTTGATGTTTCTGTGCGCGCTCAAATTCTTAATCTCTTAATGGATTTGAAAAAAGAGCTTGGTTTAGCTATGGTGTTTATTTCACATGACATCCAAACTGTTCGTTATATTTCAGACAGGGTTATTGTTATGAATAAAGGTCAGATGGTAGAAACGGGACCAACGAAAGACATCATGAGCAATCCACAGGATGATTATACGAAGTTATTGCTAGGTGCTGCTCCTTCGCTTTTGCATCCAGATGCAAGTGTGCTTGAGGGCTAGGTTGGAATAAATCTAAAAGTTATTTAACTTTTATTATTTGATTTGCAAAATGTTAGTAACTCGAAGTTTGAAATGGATTTCAAGGAGTTCACTTTAAACAGTATCCTTTTGATTTTGTTTCACGAGAAACAGTTTATCTGCGTTTTTTGAAAAACTGAGACAACAAGGTGGCGCATTCTTTTTCAAGAACGCCACCTTTTACTTTAAAGTTGTGGTTTAGTCGCGCATCTTCTGCGACTTTATAAAGCGTAACAAGCGCTCCGGCTTTTTTGTCATATGCTCCGAAGACGCATCTGTCAATTCGCGCCTGGTGCATGAGGCCCGCACACATTATGCAGGGCTCTAGTGTGACATAGACTGTGCATCCAGTGAGGCGCCATGCTTGTTTTATTTTAGAAGCTTCTTCAATCGCAATGTGCTCTGCGTGCGCAGCAGGGCTGTGAAGTTGTTCTCTCAAGTTGTGTGAGCGGGCGATGACTTTACCTTCAGCATCAACTACAATCGCTCCAATTGGAACTTCGCCTTCTATTTCCGCTTGCTTCGCTTCTTCAATTGCAATTTTCATGTATTCTTCGTCGTTCATAACAACTAATTCTACTTGTGTGTTAGAAGTTTTATGAAATTAACTTGAAGTAGAGATGACTTATGATCATCAATAGGAGTGTGAATCAGTAAAGTTTTAAGCAGAACAATATACATAGGAATTTTATTCAAACCCATTCAAATTGTTATTATTGCGTTAACTCCAATGATTAAAAGTTAATTCTAGCTGTTGCGCTATACTTAGCTAAAGTGCTCAAATTTTGGAAAGGGGAGATCTTGAGTAATTTAGCATCTAGTTTTAAGAAATCATTAGCCGCGGTTGTTGCGGTTTTAGCTTGTGTTGGAATAGCTTTTTCACTTTGGGGATGTTCAGGAAGTGGCTCAGGCAGTTCTTCTGATTCTGGAGACAAGAGTCGAGAGGTTAAAGTTTGCTTCGTAGAAATTGTAGAAAATGACGCATTTGTCACGATGATAGATGGGTTTAAACAGGGCATGGAAGACGCCGGCTACACCAACGTAAAATATGACGTTAAAAATGCACAGGGCGATTCTTCGACTTTGAACCAAATTGCAGCTCAACTTAAGAGCAGCGATTATGACGTGGTTGTGCCAATTGGAACACCACCTGCTCAAGCATGCGCAAATGCTGGGATTTCAACACCAATGGTGTTTATGAGTGTTACTGATCCTTTAAATGCAGGTGTGACAAATTCGATGGAGAATCCTGATAAAGGAATGACTGGCACGACAAACTTTGCAGATGTGGAGGCAATTTTTACAGCAGCTGAGGAATTGAAACCAAACATCTTGGAGAAAAAGGTTGGCATCATCTATTGCTCCAGTGACAAAAATGCGCAGGTTACAGCAGAGCAAGCTCGTGACTATTTAACTTCTAGAAACATTGAGTCTGAAATTAAAACTGTAACGAATTCAAGTGAAGTTCAGCAAGTAGGTCAAGCACTTGCATCAGATTGTGGAAGCATTTATGTCCCTGCAGATTCAATCGTTCAAGTTGCTATGGCTCAGTTGACTGACGCAGCAACAAAAGCTGGAATTCCAGTGCTGGGCACCGATCCAGTTATGACGGAGAACGGCGCACTTGAAAGCGTTTCATGCACAAATGACAACTTGGGTGTTGAATCAGCGAAGCTTGCAATTCAACTAATCGAAGGAAAAGCTATTAAAGATGTCCCTATCTACGCTTTGCCTTCGACCGACCGTTCTGTAAACAAAAACACAGCTGCTTCTTTGGGAATTGAGATTCCAGCAAACAGCAACTTTAGAGTAATTGGCTAGTTTTTTCAATATTTTTAATGTTTGGATGTAGGCTAAATCTAAGGCCTGGTTGCCATTTATTTGGAGATTAATTTGTTTTAGCGATAACAGTTTGATGTAAGAATTTTCTGATTGAACTTTTCTTAAATCGCATAAATTGGTGAAAGCTTTAAAGTCCAATTGAAAACCTGCTGATTGGTAGCTTGATATAAATAGCGACTTAGAGGGGTTGACCTGCTAAAATATGCAGGCAACCTCTTTTTAGTTCTTAAGGATTAATAGCTCATGAGTTTAACAATTTTATTTGATGCGACTTCTTTAGGCTTTGAATATGCATTATTGGCGGTCGGAATATTTATCACGTTTAGAATTCTTGGCATGGCCGACCTCACCGTTGATGGTTCGTTTTGCCTAGGAATGGCTGTTACATGCGTGTTTACTGTCGCTGGACATCCTGCCATTGGACTTGTGGCGGGCGCGGCAGCAGGTGCGCTCGCAGGCTGTGTAACCGGGCTTTTAGCTACAAAGGCTCGAATTAACCCGTTGATTGCTGGCATTATCACATCAACTGGTCTCTATTCAATTAACGTTTATGTTTTAGGATCCCCTAATTTAAGCCTACTTGGAATTTCAAAATTGTATGATGGGATTCATCGTTTATTGTTTCCTGGCCTTCCAACATCATCCGAGGCTCAAATGCCTGTGACTCCTGGGACAATTGCTCCAATTGACATCTCAAAGTTCATTTTCGTGATACTTATTGTGGCGGCAATTATTGCTGTTTTAATTTATTTCTTTAAAACCGAAAGCGGTCTTGCAATGCGCGCCGTTGGAGATAACGAACAGATGAGCGCTGCAAGTTCTATTAATGTTGACTTCTATAAAATCGGTGGTCTTGCCCTCGGCAATGCGCTTGTTGGCTTGACAGGTGGAATTCTTGCTCAGTGCCAGGGATTTGGCGACATGACTAGCGGAACAGGCATGGTTCTCGTTGGTCTTGCTAGCGTTATTATTGGAGAAGTCTTTGGCGGAAGACGCGGAGTAACGTCCGGACTGATTTGCACCGTTGTGGGCTCTGTTGTCTACCGCATCATTATCCAAGTTGCAGTGGGGGTAAATCTCGACGCAAATTCATTAAAACTTATTAGTGCAATAATAGTTGGCACATTCATGTCTTTGCCAGCAGTTCGCGCTTTCTTCTCTGAGAGAAAAACAAGAAAACATTCATATGAAGAAACCAACGGCGATACTTTAACCTCAGCAGATTTGAAGGGCGGCAAAAATGACTAATCAGATGTTAAGTATTCAAGCGTTGAGGAAAACATTTAATAAAGGGCAAGCGCTTGAGCACAAGGCGCTTCAAGGCATCAATTTAAAAATGAATGAAGGCGAGTTTGTTTGTGTGGTTGGTTCAAATGGCGCGGGCAAATCAACTTTATTCAATTGCATTGCCGGCTCTGTAATGCCTGACTCTGGAAAAATTGTTCTCGATGGGAAAGACATTACTTTTGTGCGCGACTATCGACGTTCAAGGAATTTATCTCGTGTTTTTCAAGATCCGCTAAAAGGCACTTCGCCTAACCTAACGATTGCAGAAAATATTTCGCTTGCTTTGGGCAGATCAACTCATCAAAATCCCCTTGGGTTGGCAATGAAAAAGTCGAAGCGAGAATTTATTGCAGATACGCTCGCGAAGTTTAACATCGGGCTCGAAAACCGTCTCGATGTTAAAGTTGGGAGCTTGTCGGGTGGGCAGCGTCAAACTGTCTGTTTGCTCATGGCCGTCATTGGAAAACCAAAACTATTGCTGCTTGATGAACACACTGCTGCTCTAGATCCACAGGCAACAAAAAACGTTCTTCAAATTACAAATGACGCCGTAAAGATGAATAATACGACGACAATTATGGTTACCCACAACATGGAAGATGCGCTCAGCTATGGTTCAAGAACGCTTGTTATGCATGAAGGGCGCTTTATTGCAGATGTTACTGGCGACGTGCGCAAGAACATGTCGGTAGATGATCTTGTGGAGCTTTTTCATGAAGAAACTGGCGAGACTCTTGCAAATGACGAGATGATGCTTGCATAGACCACCTGTTGTTATTTCTAGGACAGATTTACAGAGCAAACTTGCAGACATGAATTTCTTCACTGCTATTATTGTGTAGAAAAAACCCGCAACAATTAGCAGATAATTTCTTTTATAGCTTTAGATTCATTGAAGAAGGAAATCAGAGACTTCAACTTGTTCAACTTTTGGTTCATATTTGACCAAATTGAACATAACCTTTACAATTCCTTTACAAACAGAAAGGAATTAATTTAGCATGATTTCTGAAAACGAGTTCCTGATTTTATCGTCTTTGATAAATCAGCCCACTTTTAATCAACGTCAATTGGCCGAAATAACTGGTCTATCTGTTGGCACAGTTAATAGCACCTATCGCACATTAGAAGAAAAAGGTCTCACTTCTGATTATTCAGTAACAGATGATGGAATTAAAGAACTTGAACCTTTTAAAGTAAAAAATGCTGTTATTTTAGCCGCTGGACTTTCAAGCAGGCTGGCTCCCATCACATATGATCGTCCAAAAGGAATGCTCAAAGTTCGAGGAGAGATTTTGATTGAGCGCCAAATTGAGCAACTTCTTGATGCTGGCATAGATGACATTTATATCGTCGTTGGCTTTAAAAAGGAAGAGTTTTTCTATTTGGAAGAAAAGTATGGCGTAAAGCTAGTCGTCAGCCCTGAGTATATGGAGAGAAACAACCATTCGTCCATTTGGGAAGCGCGACATGTTTTAGGCAACACATATGTTTGCTCTTCTGATAATTACTTCACCATAAACCCATTTAATTCCTATGAATTTGCTTCTTTTACTGCTGCAACTGAATGTCACAGTGCGCCTCAAGAATATTTTTTAAAGACAAAAGGCAGCGTTAACAGAATTGTTGGCGCAGAACTAAATGGCCAAGATGGCTTCGTAATGATGGGTCACACTTTTTGGAATGAAGAATTTTCTAAAAAGTTTATTGAAATTCTTCAATCAGAATGGATGAAGCCAGAAACTGAAGACAAGCTTTGGGATGAGATTTTCTATGAACATGTAGATGAACTCGTCATGAGAATGAAGGAATATCCACGTGGTGTAATCCAAGAGTTCGACTCTCTTGATCAAGTTAGTGCTTTTGACCCTGAGTTCATCCAAAATGTTGGATCTGATGTGCTTGACAACATTTGCAACACACTTTCTTGCGAACGAAGCGACATTAGAAACATTGACCCCATTAAGCAAGGTTTAACTAATTTATCTTTTTATTTTGAGTGCCGTGGCGACGGTTATGTTTACCGACATCCTGGTGCTGGAACAAATGAGATTATCAATCGCCCTGCTGAGGCTTTCGCGTGTAAAACTGCCGCCGATCTTGGCCTTGATGAAACATTTGTTACTGAAGATGCAACCAGCGGATGGAAGATTTCAAAGTTTGTTCCCGATTGCACTGGCTTTGATTATAGTGACACTTCCCAAGTTGAACGTGCTCTTGGCATGGTTCGAAAGCTGCATCAAAGTGGCGTAATTTCTCCATGGAGTTTCGATTTTTATGATGAGTCTCTAAACATTGTGCACATTTTGAAGGAATCTGGCTGGACTTTTCCTTCTGGTTTTGACGAACTTCAAGCTAGAATTGCATCTCTTGTTGCTCCTATGCGTGCCGGTGCAGGTGAGCCTGTTTTGTGCCACAACGACTTCTATGGTCCAAACTTGTTAGTTCATGGTAAAGATATGTGGCTCATAGACTGGGAATATTCTGCCATGGGCGATTATGGAAATGACTTTGGCAACTTCATTGCCCAGAGTGATTATTATGATGTTGAGGGCGCAATAGAGGCAATGTCTCTTTATTTTGGTAAGCAACCGACACCTGACCAGGAGTTCCATTTAATAGCATGTTCAGCTGTTGTTGGCTGGTATTGGTATGTTTGGGCGATGTTTAAAGAGCTAAAAGGTGCGCCTGCTGGTGAGTGGCTTTATGTTTGGTATCGAGCGGCGAAAGAGTTTTCGGCAAGAGCAATTGAGATGCTTGGCGGAAATTCATTCGAGAGAAACCTTTCCATGGACGAATTCCGCACTCTTGCAAAGGCAGATGCTAGACGTGCTGGTCGAGATTATGTATATGGTGAAGTCTCCAACACAGCTGAGGCGAATGAGAACCTTGAAAAGCGGGGTTTTTTGCGCGATGGCGAAATTACTGCTCTTGGAGTTGCTGCGCTTGAGCCATATAGAGTAAAGCGCGGCGTTTTACTTGCTGCTGGTTTCGGAAGCCGACTTTTGCCTGTGACTGTCAACACTCCAAAACCTCTTGCGCGTGTAAACGGTTTGCGAATTATCGACCGTTTGATTGATGGCCTCCTTGCTGCTGGTGTCACTGAAATTTATGTAGTGCGTGGTTATCTGGCAGAAGAATTCGACCAACTTCTGAACAAATATCCTGACATTAAGTTCATTGAGAATCCACTCTATTCTAAGACCAATAACATTAGTTCGGCGCTCGCAGCAATCGACCATTTTGAAGATGCATATGTTTTTGAAAGCGATTTGTTGCTGGAAAACCAATGTTTGCTCACACCCTACCAGTATCGCTCCAACTATTTGGGGATTGACGTTGATAGCACCGATGACTGGCGTTTCCTCACCGACGAAAACGAGAGAATTTGTGATCTTGCTAAAGGTGACGAAAATCGTTGCTGGCAAATGGTCGGCGTCTCCTATTGGGAAAAATCAGATGCGCATCAACTTGCTGAAGACATTCGAGAAATCTTTGAGACTGAAGAGGGCAAACAAATATTTTGGGATGAAGTTCCAATCCTTCATAAAAATGAACATTTTGATCTTTATGTTCGTCCTTGCAAAAGTGAAGACATCGTTGAGATTGACGATTTCGAGGACTTGCAGAGAATAGACCCTTCATACATCGTTAAAAAGAAAGCCGTCTAAAAGGGGAGATAGTGGAAGAAAAGCTTGAAACATTTGAGAGTTCAGAATATTTTGAAAAACGTTCATTGAAAACAGGAGCTGCAGGTTGGATGCTTCTGATGGGACTTGGAGTTGCCTATGTTATTTCTGGTGACTTTTCGGGCTGGAACTATGGCATTGCACACGGTGGTTGGTTGGGTTTAGCAATTGCATTTGTCTTGATGGGCACAATGTATGTTTGCACAGTTCTTGGTGAGGCAGAAATGTCTTCCGCATTGCCAACTGCGGGAGCAGGGTTCGCATTTTCGAGATGTGCGATGGGAAGGTTTGGCGGATTTTTAACAGGTCTTGCAATCACAGTTGAATATGTTTGCGCCCCAGCTGCAATATCTACTTTTATCGCTAATTATTTCTTGGAATTGGGACTTCTCCCCGATGATTTTCCGAGACTCGTTTTGATTGCAATCATATTTTTCATTTTCTTGGGAGTGCACATTTTCGGCGTAGGTGAAGCGCTGAAATTGATGCTTTTAATCACACTTGTTGGTGCTGTTGCTCTTGTCGCGTTTGTAGTTGGAGCTGCTCCTGCTTTTGACCCAGCTGGACTATTTGACATTGCTCTAAATGGCGGAACTTCCACCGCGCTTCCTTTTGGTTTTAGTGGCCTTCTGGCTGCTCTCCCTTTTGGAATATGGTTCTTTCTTGGTGTCGAGGGTGTTCCTCTGGCGGCGGAAGAAGCAAAGAATCCGAAGAAAGACATTCCCCGTGCCATTATTGGCTCAATGGCTGTGCTCATTTGCACAGGTCTCGCAGTGCTCATTTTTGCTGCTGGTGTAACAGGTTCTCAGGTAATGGGCGAGTCTTCTGCTCCTCTCGTTGATGCTCTCAATGCAGCAGGAAATCCCGGGCTTGCATTCTTTGTAAACGTAGCAGGTTTATTCGGGCTCATTGCATCTTTCTTTTCTCTGATCTATGCAGGTTCAAGAGAAGTGTTTGCACTTTCCAGAGCCGGTTATTTACCAACTTTTTTGTCTTTGACAGGAAAGCGTAAAACGCCTTGGGTAGCTCTTGTTGTTCAAGGAGTTATTGGTTTTTTGCTGGTCGTAGTTGTGGAGTCAGGCGACGTATTGCTCAACATGGCAGTTCTTGGTGCTTGCATTAGTTATGCTTTAATGAATGCTTCGCACATCATTTTAAGGAAAAAGCAACCTGGTTTAAAACGCGGTTGGCTTACGCCAGGTGGTAAAGTAACGACTTGTGTTGGGCTTGTTCTTTCTGTTATTGCAGTTTGTTCAACGTTCTTTGTCGACACGATTGCTTCAATTGGAATCATTTGCGTGCTCATTGCAGGTTCAGTTTATTTCTTCGTCTATGCAAAGAAGCGCCTCATTGCAAATGCTCCAGAAGAGGAGTTTGCCAAACTTGAAGATGCGAGTGCAGAAATTAGATAATGCATAGTGTTTCTGTAAGGAGTCACTCTGTTAACGATGTGGCAACATCCTAAATTCTGTGTCAGGAGTTGTTAGAGAAACTTTCCATATTGACAGTTAATGTGAATAGGAACGTTTTTTTATTAGTGAGAAGCATTTTCGGAGTTGTATTTTGAATAGACGAGGAGTTGGTTATGAAAGCATATAAAGGAACAATTCTGACCGTAGACAAAAGTGACTCCATTGCTAAATGGCTTGTTGAAGATTCTGGTCAAATAGTTTATGTTGGAGATGAACTTCCATCTCAATTTAAAAATGCTGAAGTTATTAACCTTGGAAGAAAAACGCTTTGCCCAAGCTTTGTCGACACTCATGCGCATCTAGCAAGCTTTGCAACGTTTAATGCAGGCCTCAATGTGATGAATGCTCGTTCTAATTCAGAAATCGTTGAGCGTGTTGCTGATTTCTCTAAAAGAACGTCAGCTAAAGTCTTAATTGCATTTGGAGCTTCTCCCTACTCAGTGGAGGATGGACATCTTGTTAGTCGTGAGCAACTTGATTTAGCTTGTCCTGACAAACCGGTTATGCTTGTCAAATATGATGGCCATGCATGCGTTGTGAATTCTGCATTACTTAAGTTGATAAATGATGATGTAAAAGAACTTCGTGGATATCATCCTGATAGCGGAGAGATGAATCAGGAAGCATTTTTTAAAGTTTCTGACTTTATTACTAGTTCGCTCTCAATTCCAGAACTTGTAAAAAATATTCAAAAGGCCATGGATTATTATGCTTCACGTGGAATTGGGATGGTTCACACAGTAAGCGGTGTTGGTTTCGCTGGCGACATGGACATAACAATGGAGCAATGTGTAGCAAAGAGCGCACAAAGCGGTTTCCAAATTAGAGTGTTTCCACAATCGCTTGATGTAAATGTTGCGCTAAAAAGAAAACTCCCAAGAATTGGTGGCTGCTTTGCATGCGCGCTTGACGGATGCTTTGGATCAGCCGATGCTGCTTTGAACGAACCTTATGAAGGGACCAGTGACACTGGCGTTCTTTACTATGATGATGAGAAAGTTACTACATTTTGCAAGGCAGCTAATCGCGCTGGGCTCCAGATTGAAATGCATGCTATTGGAGATGCTGCTTTCGATCAAGCCGCTAGATGCATCAAGGCAGCGCTCGATGATTTCCCTCGAAAAGATCACCGACACGGCATAATTCATTCTTGTTTGCCATCAGAAGAAGGCACCAAGATTTGCGCGGAATATGGTATTCAATTTCCTATGCAAACCTCTTTTATTGATTGGCCTCAAGAGCCAGATGAATATCTCTGCAAGTTGTTGGGCAATAAAAGAGCAAACAACCTCAATCCATTGCGCAAGTATTGGGATGCAGGAATCCGAATTTCTGCGGGATCCGATGCACCATGCACCGATCCTAATCCAATTCTCTGGATGGAAAAAGCCTGCAATCACTCAAATCCACATGAGTCTCTAACACCGGAAGAAGCACTTCGAATGTGCACGTTTAATGGTGCAGCTGCAACGTTTGACGATGATAAACGAGGATCGCTCGAGGTAGGAAAAATTGCTGACATGACAGTGCTCAATGGAAATCCCTATGATGCTGATTGGAAAAACCTAAAAGTTGAACAGCTCATCTTGCAAGGTAAGCCATATGAAAATCAAAGACAAGGTGCATTCTCTGCTCTGCTAAAAGGATTTGTTTCAAAAGCTAAGAATTACTAGAGTAATTATTTTTTTGCAAGGTGCATGCCTCTGAGTAGCCAACTTTGTTGAATTTAGGCACAGTTGCGTACGAATATCACCAGCATGAATCCCACTTGTTATAAGTGCGTATAAGTGCGGAATCAACGAGTTCTGCTTGCTCAAATCATTTCCTTATAGAGCGTCTAAAAGTCCAGTTCGTATGATGCGATGGATGAGCTAAGCGTAGGTTATTACGCTTTGCCTCCCACCAAAGTTTCTCCTGTGAAGTGCCAGTTGTTGAAATCGGTTGAGTCACCTTCGATTTTGTAGTGGAACATCGAGTGTGAATAACGTCCATCAGAAGAAATCATCCAAAAATCACGCACGTTCATGCTTGGGTCGTCTTCAAAAATGGTTGATCCATATTTAGAGTAGTTTTGCTCCATAGCGCTTAGTATTGTCGCCATTAGTTGCGAATGGCTAACTGGTGAGTCGGTTCTTACTACGTTTCCTTCCCCTGTTCCACTCTTTTTAGCGAACATAATTGGAGTAGTAGCGTAATCAGGCAAATCCTCTGAGGAATGCCAGTTGCCATGGTCTGAAGTAATAATTATTGTTGCGTTGTCATAAAGGCCTTTTTCCTTTAATTGTTTCAAGTATTCGTTGACGATGTGAATTGCGGCGCGCGCCTGTGTAGTTTCGTCGGAATTGCCAACACCAACATCTTCTGCATTTTCATTCAGATAATATGGATCGTGATCGCCGTTTAGGTGAATTAGTCTAAATGCGCCGTTGTAGCCACGGTCGTCTACTGTGATTCCTGAATCTTTGAGTTTTTCATAATAGCGAACATCATCTGTAACGTGGACGGTATCTGCTGGCGAGCCGTCGGATTGGTATGAGATAACGTTTCTGTTTATGTCATCGGTGTAGAAGCGGAAGCGCTCTTTGAAAACCCAAGGTGCATCACGATATAGAGAGCACTTAATTAGCGACTTCACTGCGTTTTCAACGTTGATTTTCTTGCTGCTCAAAGGGTGAATGTTTATTGTGTTAGAAGCAACATACTTCTGTGAATCTTCGTCGCTCATTTTGTTCAGTTGCAGGTCGGGACTGTAAATTCCAACAGAATAGTTGGAATCATGCATGTCTTTGAGGAAAGTAGACCTTTTGTATCTAGTTTCTCTGTAGTGAACTAGGTCCTCACCCTCATCTGGATGAACTCCTGTCAGCATATATGGAATGGCATTGTTCGTTGGAATCATTACGCTGTTTGAATTGTGGAAATAGGTAAATCCCTGCCACTCATTGAGTGCATCTGGATATTCTTGCAATACCCTGTCCATTGTTTTTGTGTCAAATCTGTCAAGCACAAACATGATTACATTGTTTTTGCTTGAAACTTCGTTCATGCCATCTTCTGTAATTTGTGTTGGTCCCAAATCGCTTGAATAACTTCTCTCAGTAATTTGGTTTGCGAACAGGCTACCAACCCCAACGGCCTGCACGAAAATCAAAACGATGGAGATGGCGGCTGCAAAACCCTGGAAGCGACTGCGGTTTATGTTTGAAACTAATGCGATACCAACAATGAGAACAATCCAAACTATGAGTGAGACAATCATCATCGTTTTATGGTCACCCCAGAAATCAACTTCGCGACCGTCTGCAGATGGAAGCCCATTGTTCATAAACATAGCTTGTATGTAGAAACAGAGGCTCACAGCAAAAGCAAGAGCAAGCAAAACTGTAAATAGTTTTCCTCTGAATAAAGACAGCACAATAGCTGTGATTAAAATTGCAATTATTGTGAACACGGCCATTGGAATTGCGATGTCGCTTAACGCAAAACTTAAGGAGCCACCTGCACCTGCGACTATCTCATATGGGGCGACAATGCCGAGAGTAAATCCTCCAAATGTGCAAACTATTAAAGAAAGAATGAAACGACGGAACCATCCTGGTTTTATTCCCTTGTCCTCTTTTTTCTCTCCCTTTTCTTTTTTTACGAAGATAGAAGTTTTTCTTGCTTCAATTGTGTGAAGGTCCTCTTCAGCAATGATTGGGTTGCCGTTTTCGTCTACTCTGCACCATGCAGGGTCAACTTCTTTCCCCGCATTTTCATCAATTCCAAGCGCTTTAACAAGCTTTTTTCTTGTTCGACGAAATGCCACGCCAAGCACAGTTGATAGTGCAACAGCCACGCCTGCTAATGCCTGAATAGTGTAGGTCATAACTGACGGATCTACATATGCCCAGGCAACGTTTGAGAACAAAGGCAGTGTTGTCGCGGCAAGCACTAAACATGCGAACACATCAAAAGAAATGAGCACTAGGCGCTTGCAGTTTAAATTAGTTTTCTGCATTCTAATCACCTTTCTCTTCCTCATGTTTTTCTGCCTGCTTAGTTAATATTTCCTGCAGTAAATATTCGCCTGCAACGTTGGCAGATTCACCGATGTTAAAAATCGTTTTATCGCGAATTTCTTTGATTTTGTCATGCCAGCTGCTTTGATGCTCAATCATTTCAGCAAGCACATCGCCAATTTCGTTTGCTTTAGCAGGGTCAAGTGATTTTCCAATCTCATTGCGAAGGGTGATGTCGACTGGTTCAATTCCTAAATCTTTCCAATTAGGATTTGAAACCTTCATTTTAGTGTCCATAAAAACGACTGGTTTGCATGTTGAAAATGCGAATTCCGCTGAGACTGAAGACCAGTCAGTAATCAAAATATCGGAAGAAAAAATTGTTTTGTTTGACGAAAAGTCTTTTTCGAAATAGAGTTCATCTTCTGACACATTTTCATAATTTGCTTGAAGTGCTTTCCAACGTGCTCCATAACGTTTTGTGTATTCTGGATGTGGCCTCACAATAATTTTCCAACCACGTCCGAGCATCGATTTGAGCATGTCATCAATGCACGAGTCTAAAATGCAATCCTCTTGCCATGATGGTGCAATCAAAATTGTTGGCTTGTCATTACCTGAAGTCAGTTCTGAGAATGCTTCAATCTCTTCGTCAAGCAACGGATAACCGCACTCGACAAGGTTTTTTGCAGGTAGGTTATATATTTTTTCTGCTTGTCTAACTTCTTTTACTTGATGAGGTCCTGTGCAAAGCAGAGTGTCGAATTTGTCATAGGCTTCTTTTCTAGCTGCCAAATGAGTTGAAGTCATGTGATGGAAGAAGAAAACATATTCAATGTCATCGCGAACATAGGAGCGCTTAATGTAGTAGTTGTCAAAATCTTCAAGTGTCATCGCGACAACATCGGCGTCCATTTTCATCATGAGCGTGATGGCTTTCTTTTGTCCGATGTAGTAGGGGCGAATTCGAGGTTCCGTTTCCGAAATTTTAAAAATTTGATCGTCTGGGTCGTTGGTTACATAATGAATGTTGCCTTTTGAATTCTTTAAGAGATATTCAATCGCGCCTTTGAAATATTTATAGAAACCACTTCCTTCAGAATAAAAAACCATGTGTTTATCAACAACATGCAAGAATTTTTTGTAATATCGTTTTTCACGTTTTGCAAGCGGATCTTTCTGATACCACTTCTTTTTCTCTGCTCCGTCAAGGGATTCTAGCGCTTCTAGTTCTTCGCGACTTGCTTGCAAATCTTCGTAGTCAATGTATTTTTTAGGTTTGATACAAATGTTGCAAATTGCCTGAATGATAATTGCTGAGAAGTTAGAGACAATCCAATAAAAGCACATTCCTGCTGCAACAAAAACGCCAAGAAACAATGACAAGCCAATTGACAAACCGTTGGTCATGTTCTTTTCGGCTTTTGATTGTTCTTTTTGAAGAGGGTTGATTCTATTTTGCGCGAAGCCCATAATAACAGCAGAAAGCCCCGCAAGAATAGGCATTATCCACGAAACTCCGCCGTCTTCAATCGGGACGAGTCCTAAAAATTCTGTTCCTGGCGCGCCATTGTCGGTTATGACATGAATCACGTCAACAAGGCCAAACAAAATTAGAACTTGCACTGCAAGGGGGATTAGAGAAAGCATTGGGTGGTAGTGTTTTTCTTTGTACATCTCATTTTGCTTTTCGCCAATTGTTTCTTTATCGCCATAATATTTTATTTTCAGGCGGTTGAGGGCTGGCATGATTTTTACCATTACGATGCTGTTCCATTGGCACCAAAGTGACATTGGGAACAGAATTACTTTTGTAATGAGTGTAAATAAAAGGATTGAAATCCACCAGTTTCCAGAAATGTCATAACATGGCTGCACTATCAGCATTAGTGCATTGGTGATTGCTTCTATCAATTGTTACTCCGTAATACTTCTTAGCAAGGAACACTCTTGTGCTCAATTAACATATTCAACCTTGTGATTTTACCAAAGCGAGCGCAGCAATTAAGAAATTAGACCGTGCAACCCAATGTTTTCCTCTCACATCTTGTTTTTTTTAAGCAAATCTTTGTAGCAAGCGAGGTTTGTGCGGAAATCTTCGCTTGTTTAGAAGCGATGCTTTTCACTAGAGTTCATTTGGTTTTCGCTCGTCAGTTCATGCCAACTGGTGAGCAGTCTTTCGCTCACAGCATTTATAACAGCACATCCTGGTTCAGATGTGTGAGTGCAATCGCGAAATTTGCATTGATGTGATAGTTTTGCTATTTCTGGAAAAGCTTTTTCAATCCCATTTACGCAGTCAATCATTCCTATTGAGCGAAGTCCAGGCATGTCAACAACTCTGTGATTATCTGTTAGCTCGATAATTTCACGTGAAACAGTTGTGTGACGACCTTTGTCGTCAAATTCACGCACTTCGCCTCGCAGGCACAATTCTTCTCCTGCTATTCCGTTGATTAATGATGATTTTCCTGCTCCCGATTTTCCAACTAAGATTGTTGTTACGCTTTTTTCGAATAACCTCTCTATTTCAAAATGTTCTTCTTCAATCGTCAAATTATCGTTACTCTCTATTTCACATATTGTAAGACGCTTGCATTTTGCTGACAGTCCATTTAATTCAGTTTTGTAAATGTTGTCGAAAGCAGGCAGAAATTCTTTCACTTCGCCTAGGTTAGGTTTTGATAGGTCGCATTTAGTAATTATTAAATCTGTTGGGACGTTTGCGTTTTTAGATATTACGAGCATTCTTGCGATATGAGAGAAATTTAGTTCGGAAGCAACAGAGCAAATTGCAATTCTGTCAAAATTTGCTGCTAGCGCTTGTTTTTTATTGCGATTAACTGGGTCGTTTCGATACAGTTCAGTTTTTCGCGGAAGAATTCGATTTATGATTGCGTTTTCTTGGTTGTTGGTAAGCGTGACTTCAACCAAGTCCCCTATTGTTAGCGCCTGCTTTTTTTTCGACATCTTCGCACAGAATTCCGCTCGCAGTTTTTTCGAAACACATGTCTTTCCGTTTTGCAATTTACCCTTTAAATCGTTGAAGCCTTCGTCCCTAGATTGCAGTTCCACTAAGGGGAGACCACGATCGAGCTTGATAACTTCAGCAACTTTTTCCACTAGTTGTCCTCAATATCTTCATCTGTCTCAGCTTGGGCAAGTTCTGCTTTTTTTCGTTTTGCGAGATAGAGATAAAAACCAGACATAATTCCGCCGAAAATTAGCATACAAATTCCAAAAGAGAGTCCTTGTGCATCAAATTCAGGATTGACTTCATTGCCTGCTGCTTTTATACTTGAGCTCTCTGCATGTACATCGCATAGTCCGTCGTGCTGAGGGCATGCGATATTAAACACACCTCGCACCTTTAATGTGGTCCCACGTTTCCCATAGGCACCATATGTGTCTATTAAATTGGTGGTGTTTTCGGTGCAATAAACTGATATTGTGCTGAATTTATCCTTTTCCTCTGCCTGCAATGTTATCCAATAATGACCTTCTTCAAAGTCTACTGTGCGTCTGTCGCCAATCACTTCTCCCACGATTTGCACTGTTTGCCCATCAAGGATGTTAGCGGAAGAGTCCTGCAACTCAGCAATTGACGTGTCATATAGAAAAGAAGAATCTGCATCTTGCGATGGATTCACTTTGTTTGTTGGAGTTAGGGCTTGCGGATCTGCAATTCCACCTGCGTCATTTCTTGCTTTTAATTCACAACCAGTGAGTGACATTGTCATTAAAAGCGATAGGAATGCGAGCGCTATGGGTTCAAAAAATCTTTGCTTTGTAGATGAGCGATGTTGAATCTTTGTAGTTTCATCATTCCAGTCAGTGAACTTGCAATTTGGAGCAGTGTTATTACTAATTACTGCGCTCCAAGAAAATCTATTCCTATCTTTATTTTCAGAAAAGTTTTCTTTCTGAAAATTTGTGCGCTTCCTGAGTACGCTTAATTTGCGTGAATTGAAAAATTTTTTATTTTTAGAAGTCCTTAAACTCATGACAGTTGACCTTTAACTCTTCTGCAACTCGTCATCTGAAAACTTGGGGTTCATGAATTTAGATGATCGTCCCTCACGCTTGAGGATTCGTTTATTAGGCTTAAAGCTCGCTATAGATTGGGCAATGATTGCCAGCAACGCGATAAATTCTAAACGTCCAGCCCACATTAAAATAATGTAGATGACCTCAAGGCTAATTGGCATTCCAGCATTTGCGATGCCACATGTGATTCCTCCATTTGATGTCAGTGTAATCGATTCAAACATCGACTTTGTTGCGTCGTATCCATGGGTGATTCCTGCAAGAGTTCCAATCACAAATGCAATGATGAACAAAACAAAAATCGTCATTGAATTTTTAACGGTGGTCGCGTCTAGAACTCGCCTTCCTGTGTGAAGGTAGTGCATTGATAGTTTTGCTGTTGATGGCGAAACGGCTTCTTTTATCGTCAGCACAAGTGATTTGAAAATAACCCCAATTCTCACAAACTTGATGCCGCCAGCGGTGCTTCCTGCAGATCCACCGACAGCCATAATCAAGGCAAGTGTGATGAAAGCCCCAGACGACAAAACCGCGTTTAGTTGAGTCTGGTTTAAAACGGTTAGGCCTGTGGTTGAAAAAGCCGTGATAATCGTAAATGTGCCGCGGTGTATCAAAGATGGTAGCGTGTTGAAATAGTTGCTTTGTGTTGCCGTAGCGGTGAATATAATCATCATTATCACGAGCCAGATAGCGCCCGTTTTCGTTTCGATGTCATTAAAAAACATCATTGGCTTGCCCTTGAAAATCCAATATATGATGTTGAAGCTCACAGTGCCAATAATCATTACAAGCATGCACACAAATTCAATCGACAGTGAGTTGTAATACATTAGTGAATCACTCATTGGTGAAAACCCACCTGTTGTATACGCTGAAATTGACATCCACAAAGATTGCAGAAAAGCGCGCGATGGCTCAAGACCGTCGTGAACCATCAGCAAAAAAAGCACAAGTGTTGAAAACATAACAATGATTAATGTGATTCTAATGATGAAACGCGTGGCGGCGACTATGTTGGGGATAACGTGTTCATCTCTTCCTTCGCCTTGGAATAGAGCCGTAGAGGTTCCTTTTCCGAAGATTCCGAGCGAAAGTGCAACTACAATAATTCCAAGGCCCCCGGTGAAGTGCATCATGAAACGAAACATGTTGTCGGCGTTAGATAGATGATCAAGGTCGACCAAAACTGAGGCACCTGTCGTGGTGTAGCCTGAAACAGCATCGAAAAGTGCGTCGGTGTATTGCACAAAATGCCCTGAATAGTAAAGCGTAAATGAGGCAGCAATTGACAAAAACATCCAGGAAAAACCTGTGACTGCAACTGCCTGCTGTTTGGTGAGTTTTTCGGGCGACACTTTGGCAAGGCTTAAAATGGCACCTATTGCAATGCATGCCCCAATTGAAGTTGTGTATCTTGCCAACGGATTCCATTCTTGGAAAACAATCGCTGTTACAACTGACGGTAGCATTATTACTGCAGATCCGATTAGCAAAAACCCAAGGTAGTGCACAATCACTCTCACATCTTCAAATGTATAACGTGACCACATTTAAAATTTCACCGTTGTAATGATTGTTGTGATTGCGGTTACTGCCCAAAGGACAAATATTAAACAAATGATTGAAAGCAAAAAAGAAGCAATCGAAAAAACAACTTCTCTAGCTGGGATTTTTGTCTTTTTTGTTTTTGGCATAGCAAGAACATTTTACATCACACGCTGGTAAAATGATTGGGTTATAATGTAGTGACGCTTCTCATGGAACTAACTTTCACGTTAAACGATGTTGACATATCCAGTTTGAGCGACACGCAACGTCGCATGATTGAAGACATTGTGCATCTGGGCAGCACAGTGGCTAGTGAAATTTGCACGCCTCGCGTTGACATGATTAACGTTGACTGCGATGAAAGCGTGAGAGTTGCCATGGAGCGTATGCGCGGAACTGGATATTCTCGTCTACCAGTCACACATTCCGACAGCGATGAGATTGTTGGAATTGTTCATTACAAGGATTTAATATCGGCCGCCCTCGACGGCGATTCTGATATTTCATGTTCAAAATTCATGTATCGACCGAAATATGTTCCGGAGTCAAAAGATGTAATTAAGCTTCTTGAAGAAATGCAAGTTGAGCATTGCCAGATGGCAATTGTGATTGATGAATATGGTGGAACAGAGGGTCTCATCACCGTTGAAGACATTGTGGAAGAAATTGTTGGCGAAATTGTAGACGAAACTGACGATGAAGAAGCTCTACTCGAACGCATTAACGACACAACGTGGCGAGTTGACGGAAAATGCCCTGTTAAGTTTGCTGAGCAGTATGGATGGCCTGTTAAAGAAGCTGAAGATTATGAAACAATCGCAGGGTGGTTGCTCGATGAAATTGACTCTGTCCCAACGGCTGGCGAAGAATTTGAATTTGATGGATATTCTTTCAAAATCGAAAAGATGAGACGAAACAGAATTCAGTCAATACGCATTGAAAAGCAGGCTTAATCTACCTTTTTGGGTTCTCTCAAAAAAAGCACGAGTATACATACTGTGATAAAATCATTAAAACTAGTTCGACCAAAATTGAGGAGGATAAAATGTCTAAATTTGGATGCTTTGCAAGCGGAGTAGTTGTTGGTGCTCTGGGCGGTGGAATTGCAGCCCTTCTCTTAACTCCAAAAACAGGTGAAGAAAATCGTGCGCTCGTGGCTGATTACGCCACTAATATTGCAAACAATGCTCAAAGTTACAGCGACCAAGTTGCTGCTTCTTTCCAGGACGGCATTAAACAAGCAAGCACTGTAGGTGGCAATTTTGTTGGCAACGTAAAGAGCACAGTGGAAACTGCAGGAACGCAATTTAACGACAGAAACGATGAGCTTCGCGCAAAAATTGAAGCTGCCCGAGATCGCATAGCTCAACAGGTAAAGAAAAATGCTGAGCAGGATGAAGCTGAAGACGATGAAGTTGCTCCAGCAGAAGTTGAGTCTGAAGAGACTGCTGAAGAATAGAGTTGTCATTCAAGACATCTGAATATCTTGGCAAATTAGCCTATTTAACGACCGACGAAAGTGACGAAGAGGTAACCGTCAAAAAAGTCGGTCGTGTCCATTTTTTCGTTTTTTATCAACGGAAGTGCGTCGGCGTGCTCGTTAAACGCCCTGATCTTGCGATGATGATTCACAGGAAAGACATTTTCGCTCCACTAAATGCAATCTATTTTCAAGATAAGGCAATTATTCTTGATTCCGACTATGAAGATAAAGCAAATGCATACCTAAAAGAGAACAAAATCAAGCTTTCGCAAACTTTTGTTTGGGATGGAATGACGGTCAACTGCGAAAACGATAAAAGCCTTGGCACTGTTGATTGCGTTGTTTGTTCAGAAAAATCAGGAAAGCTCATCGAGCTGCATGTCTCTGACGGCGTTACTTCTGACAAGTTGCTCGGGGTTCGTGTTTTGCCATCTGACCTTGTTTTAGGAATGAGAATGGGCACTGGAACGGCTCGTTTGATGACTGTTGACGACAAAGAGGATGAAGGCTGTGGCGTTTTGTGCGTTAAAAATGAAGCTTCAACAATTCCTCTCACTGGAGGAGCTGCCGAAAAGTTGGCTGTGAGCAGTGCAAAAGCTAAAGACAAAGCGATAGAAACTGCTATCGATGTTAAGAAGAAGGCGGTTCCAGCAACAAAGAAAGCTAAAGCAGCCGCTTCAACTGTTATAGATGCGGGAGTAAAAAAAGCTGGTCGTGATTCTGCAACTATTAAAAAAGGTGTTGTTGGATTTAAAGACGAATTTATGAAATCTTTTAACGGGGAAGATAAATAACTATCTTTCCTTTTTGTTAAATTCTTTTTCTGAAGAATTTTTAAATAATTGATTGCCTTAAAAGCAATTCTAGAATCCTTTTTTAATTGTTGCTCGCATGTTCACGCAGCTGCAAGCCCGTGTCCAATAACCATTCTCTTGAGCAACGGAGGCAATTTTTCTTGACTGCTCGAAAGATTCGCAAATTGCAAAACATGTTGAACCACTTCCGCACAGGAGGGTGTTTTCTTCGCCCGCAGCTTCTGACAGCAATTTAAGAACATCTGTGACGGCAGGACACATTTCCTTTGCAACTGGCTGCAAGTCGTTATGCAAGCACATTTCTTCTTGAGTTGAGGTGGCAACATAAGTGCTGCCTGGAAGATCTAATTCATCAAATTTTTGGTAGGCCTCTGCTGTTGAAATTCCAGATTCAGGTCTAACAAGGACTATCGGCATTTTCTTCGACCGCAATTCTTTTGAGAAAATTGAGCCATCGCCACCCATTAATGCACAGCCACCCTTTAAAAAGAATACAACGTCTGAACCTAGTTCTTTTGCAACTTCTGTGATGTCTTCATCTGATAGGCTAAACAGTTCTTTTGAGATTATTAGAGCAGCTGCGGCGTCACTAGACCCCCCACCTAGCCCGGCCTGCAAAGGTATGTTTTTTTCTAACAAAACTTCTATGTGCATTTCATCTTTAAAATTTGCTTTTTTTGCGCAAGAAATGAAAGCTTTTTGAACCAGGTTTTCTGAAATTGGAATCTTAATGTTTTGACCAGTTAGATCATCTACAACAATGCAGACCTCGATGTTTTCGCATTTAATAATCTGGGCAGTTGACTCTTTTATTCCATATGCATCATTTATTTTCCTATTTCGTTTATTAATGACTTCTTGAGTGTCTTTTTCATTTTCAGGAACAGAAACATTTAATGTGTCATGTAGAGTAATTGTTTGAAGAATAGTTTCGACCGCATGTTTTTCATCGGTTTCATTTTTTCTGCTTACATGCAGTGTTAAGTTAATTTTTGCTGGTGCTATCGCACTAAATCTCTTCATTTTATTCCTTAGACACAAACTTTAAAGCGAGGATGAATTTACCTATGCTTTCGATGCTACTGTCATAAGTTTACTAGGACAGCACAAAACAGGCAAAGCTATCTTGTAGTTTTAAATATTGGATTCGAGCAAAACTTGTTTTTTGCCTATGACACAGTTAGAGTCACAACTCCATTGACAACTGAAATTGTGCCGTTCACAGCCCCTGATGTTTGTCCAGCTAGGCTTGATGTGTTGCCTGTTAATGCTATCTGGTTAGTAACGTAGTCAATCCCATCAATTGTGTATCTTGTCACGGAATTAGTCGTGAGTGTGTTGCCGCTAATAGTGCCAGTGAGTTGCACATAGGCTCCACTCGATACAGCAAGTTGCATCGTGGCTTCTGCAGCTTCTTTTTCTTTTTTGATAACGTCATCACTCAGGGTTTCCCCGGTTGTTCCAAGCCAAGTAACGCTTGCTACCCAACCGGAAACCTCGCTCCAACCGACGCGAACTTTCATTGTTTTTACTAAATTTCCACCATTTGCGCCAGCTCCTGGTTTTGTGAAGATAATTGTGATCTCTCCACCATCATCTCCCAGTTCGCCTTCTCTTGAAGTGCTCGCTCCTTCCATTTTTGCTGCGGAATCGGCATCATATTCTTCGAGAAGCGTCATTGCGTCCTCTTCTATTTTGTCGGCGTCTGGTCCGCTGTTCGGGTGATAGTTTGAACTTTCAATCTCGCTTTGTCCTGCACTCCACGAATGAAGCAGGCTATTATAGGTATATTTAATACGCATTTTTGATGTAGAGGTGATGCTTTCATTAGAGAATGTGACTTCTGCGGAGGCATCACAAATGTAGCCAGAAGAACCTTCGCCAGTAGAAGTGACAACGCGCCCAATTTTGACATTTTTCACGTCAGGGTTGCTCGCAGTTGTTTCTTTTAGGTATTTTAGGGAATCATATGCTGGAGGAGAAACCTTTTTAAAGTCAGCTTCAACTGTTGATTGGCTTGGACCATCTGGGGCAAGCAATGAACCCCCAAAGTTCATTGTCAACGCAATTGTGTAACAAATGTAAATGAGTGCAAGAATTCCCAAAACAGCAAGGATTCTTCTTCTCCACTTTGTGATTGAGGTGTATTTATCACCACCAGGCAGACTTGCTGTCGCCTTGTGATGAGATTTTGCCTTATCCACTCTGGGATTTGTGGGCGCTGGGCGAAGAGTAATCTCTTCCTTTTCAAATGAAGTCTTATCTTCCACTAGGTCTTCCGCCTATCATTTTCACTAATGGTGGCAATTGTAGAAACGCGCCCCCGTTTTCAACTAGAATTATTATATTAGACAAAAGCCCTGTTTGCAGTTATATAAGAGGTGTCGCGTAAACAATGAAATTAAGAGCTGAGAGGAAAGCTTTTAGCAGCAAGCCTCGCAAGCAAAACTGGATAACACGCCAGGTTAATCAATGGTTTGATCGCGTTGTTGGCGCGATGAAGGGTGATGGTCTTGCTGAGCAAGAAGCAATTTATGGTTCTCATCAAACAACCCGAGATTTCCTTTGGAATTCCATTGGCACTGCCTGCTGGTCTTTTGTTTTTCCAGTAGTTACGATGGTTTCAACTCAACTAGTTGGTGTTGAGCAAGCCGGCAGAATTTCAATGGCGTTTGTCATTGGTCTTTTGCTCATGTTTGTGGGCAATTTTGGAACCCGTGCCTATCAAGCATCTGACATTAAACGCGAGCATTCCTTCATGGATTATCAAGCCACACGTTGGGTTACGTGTGTTTTAATGCTGTTGGCGGGCTGGTGGTATTGCGGTTTTCGTGGATACACCGGTGACATGAACGCAATTGTCACCGCTGTGCTTGTTTACAGATGTGTTGATGCTTTGGCAGATGTTTACGAAGGGCGACTTCAGCAGTGCGACAAACTATATCTTGCAGGCATTTCGCAGGCGGTTCGCTCAATTGCAGCGCTCTTTTTCTTTTGTATTTTCCTTTTGATAACAAGAAACCCAGCAACTGCTTGCTGGGCAATGGCTATTGTTGCCGCAATTACTTTTTTTGTTTTGACTTTGCCTCTGGCACTTCTTGAAACACAGAAATCTCATGGATTTAGTCTTAGTAGCGTTTGGAAACTCCTAAAAATCACGGCGCCGCTATTCTTGGCGGTGTTTCTTTTCAATGTCATCGAAAACATGCCAAAACTCGTGATGGAGGGAGCGCTTGACTACGACGCCCAACTCTACTTCAATGCACTATATTTCCCAGCTCAATGTATATTAATTCTGGGTCAGCTTGTCTATAAACCTTTGATTTTGCGAATGGCCGACGTTTGGCAAGATGATAAAAAGAGGCGCAAATTTGATGTTCTGATTCTTGCTATATTGCTGGTGATAGTTGCGATTACAGCAGGAGCTTGGGCTGTTATGGCTTCATTTGGAATTCCAGTTATGAGCTTTTTTTATGGTGTCGATTTCGAGAATTATCGCAAACTTTCATATGTCATGATTGCAACAGGTGGTGTCACTTGTGCCATCGATTTTATTTATCAAGTGATTACTGTAATGCGCCGTCAAAAGGATGTTATGACGCTGTATTGCGTTACTTTTGCTTTCTCTCTCTTTATTCCGTCGTTGCTCATCGGATTTGAAGGTCTTGACGGTTCTATTCTGTCCTATTTAATAATAGAATCTATTTTGTTGGTGCTTCTTGTTTGGGAATATTTCAGAATCAGGGGCGATTTAACCAGGGAATCTCAAATTCGCAAAGAGACTGAAGAAAAGGTTCGCAAGTCTTTTCTTGATTTGATGGAAGACCAGCCAATGGGTGAGGGGAAATAAATGAACGAATATCTGCAAACAGGCTTCGCTCTGTTTGGTGGTCTTGCACTTTTCCTTTTTGGAATGAATGCAATGAGTGACGCTCTTCAAAAAGCTGCTGGAGACAGGATGAAGCAGGTGCTCGGATTTTTGACCAGAAACCCAATTATGGGTGTTCTAGCTGGCATTTTAGTTACAGCTCTTCTACAAAGTTCTTCGGCGACATCTGTTATGGTGGTAGGGTTTGTTTCCGCGGGACTGATGACTTTGCGTCAAGGAATCTCTGTTACTCTTGGTGCAAGCATTGGTACCACAATCACTGCACAAATCGTCGCGTTCAATTTAACTGACTACATCATGCCGATTATTTTTGTCGGCTTTTTTATTTTCTTTGTTTTCAAAAAAGAAACAATAAAAAACGTCGGCATGGGAATTCTGGGATTCGGAATTTTATTCTTGGGCATTGAGATTATGGGCGATGCCATGGGACCTTTAGCTTCGAGCCCCGTTTTTCTTAATTTAATAGAATCGGTAAAGAACATTCCAGTGCTTGGGCTTCTTGTTGGAACTGGCATGACGCTCATTGTTCAAAGTTCTTCAGCAACAGTTGCAGTTTTGCAGAATTTTGCAGCGGCACCTGGGCCAGATGGCAATGCTACTTTGTCGCTTGCGCAGTCAATGCCAATTTTGTTTGGCGATAACATTGGAACAACAATCACTGCGCTAATTGCTTGCATTGGGCAGTCAAAAGACGCGAAGCGAGTCGCAGTTGCGCACACGCTTTTTAAGATTATCGGGTCAATAATTTTCATGTTTTTGATCCCTGTTTTTGCACCACTAGTCATTGCGATATCACCTGGAAATCCAGTCGATGTCTTGCCAAGACAAATTGCAAATGCTCACACAATCTTTAACATTATCAACACTTGTTTTTGGCTTCCACTAATTGGTGTGCTTGAAAAGAGCGTTAAGCTCATCATCCCTGGCAAAGACAAAGCTACTTCAATGGGAGACACTCTTCCTCATTTCTTGAACAATTCAGTGGTTAACCAACCTGTCGCTGCAATGCATCTTTTGTCTCTTGAACTTGAAAGAAGCGGTCGCCTGGTTGGCGAAATGATGAAAAAGACAGAAGTTGCGCTGATTGGTCCAAAGCGACGGGCAACAATTCTTGAGGTTCAAGATCAAGGTCAAGAAATTAGAGAAATCCAGAGACACATTTCTTCCTATATTGCTGCTTGTTTGAGCGGAACTTCTGTGACTGAAAGTCAATCTGAGCAAATTGCAAGTTTGCTTTCTATTAATAATGACATTTCTAGAATTTCTGAACGCCTTGTTGAGGTTGCTAATGTGGCAGGGTCACAGCGCGAGGGAAAAATGGTGTTTTCAGAGGCAGGACAGTCTGAAATCCATGATATTTTCAGAGTGGCAATTCAAGCATACACAAACGTCATCACTGCTCTTTCTGAAAAAGATAAAGGTCTTGCTGAAACAGTTGTGACAGACATCACGAAATATCACAAATACATTAAACGCTATAACAAAAACCATCTTAAACGCTGGAAAGATAAAGAGTGTGATGAAAGTTTGGTAAATGCCTACCCAGAGATATTGACATCATTGCAAAGAATCGGCGACAATTGCTTGAGTCTAGCTGAAGAAGTTCTCGAAGACACAGAACTAATGATTCTTGAACCTCAGCGTCCTGAAGAAAATCATGATGAGAATACAGAAACTGAGGTTTTGAACACTAAAGATTTAGATGTTTGCGCAAGTGTCGACTCTGATGAAAACACTGAAACTGGTTCTAAAGTAAAAGAATAGCTGTTGGGTTTTATTTGTGATCTCTAGGGATAACGATGGAAGTAATAGATAAATTCAAAGGGGAGGAAAGCCTTGAAGATTTAAAGGTTACCCGCATTTACCCCGATGGGAAAAAAAATGAACAAATTCAGAGTGTTGCTTTGGAACATCACATGGACGTGATAATTAACACGATTCCCACTTTTGAGGTAGTTTGTTCTCCTGATAATCTTTCAAATTTGGTTATTGGGAGATTGATTACTCAGGGGATTGTTGATGGTGCTGATGAAATTGAACAGGTCTATGTTTGCGATTATGGAAATCGCGCAGAAGTTGTTTTGAAAGACTCAAACAAAGCTGACTTTTCAAAAACTCAACTTGAAAGTGTTCCCACCTGCTGCACTGGGAACAAAACACTAAATTCTTTTTTTCAAACGGAAGAAATGCCAGGAGTTGTGAGCCCAATAGATTGGGATTACGATTGGTTGTTTAAAATCACTAGATTTTTCAAGGAAGATTCACCTGCCCACAAAAAGAGCTTTGCCACACACAGCTGCTACATTTCACAAAAAGGACAGAATTTCGATTCTGTCAAACCAATTGTTTGTGAGGATCTTGGAAGGCACAATGCCTTTGACAAAGCAGTTGGAAAGGCAGTTTGTGTTGGTTTTGATTTGAAGCAATGCATGGTTTTTACTAGTGGTCGTCTTCCTGTTGACATGGTGACTAAAGCAATCCGAGCGAAGATACCGATTCTTGCATCAAAGGCGGTGCCCACTGATTCGGCGATTGACCTGGCGATGCAATCAAAACTCACGTTGATATGTAGTGCCTATCCTGATTCAGCTGATGTCTATCTTGATTTCTGATTTCATGATTTCCAAAGCCGCTGTTTTTGCCAATTTTGTCTCTCCCTAATAGGTTTAATTTTTATGCTACGTTTGACTCATTTTTTATTGAAGAGACAGATTACTGCTAAGACTCATTTGACTTTTGAATAAAAGTTTCTATAATTCGATTAAAAATTATTTTAATCTAAATTAAGTTGTAAAAGTCTCGATTAATTATTTGTTTAGAGCATGTTCGACAATTTCGAAACACTACTAACAGTCAATAATGGATAACTGTATTTAATCTGAGTTAACAACATGGTGCCAAATAGGGAGCGTTTTTATGGCAAATCAAGAAGCTTTTAGGATTCTCATTGATGGAATGCACTGCGGCAATTGTGCAATGAACGTTGAGAATCATTTGAATGGGGTTCCTGGCGTCGTAACAGCCACCGTTAGCCTTGCTTCTAATTCAGGAAAAGTTGTTTATGATACAACGCTCACGACTCCTGAAGACGTTTTGAAAGTCTTTAATGATCTGTCTTTTTCTGCCAAGATCGTCGAGGGCGACAACAAGATGAAAATATTAAAAGAACGAAAGGCGAAAGCGCAAAAACAAGAAAAACGCGACTTCTCTGCATTTGTGATATCAGCTGTTATTACAGTAGTTGTTGTCTCGATTTGCATGATTCCCGGGTGGCACATGCACACCGGAAAACTGATTTATGATGCCCTAGCTTCTGCAGGTTTTGGAGCTTCTGCATCAGGAGATGCGATGGCAATGCACATGTTTTGTGCGAACGTGCTCGTGATGTTGTTAACAATTCCAGTTCAGTTTGTTTTTGGATCTAAATTTTACAAAGGAGCTGTTGCTTCAATCAAAAGTGGCATGGCGAACATGGATGTGTTAGTTGCGGCGGGCACAACAATTGCATTCCTTTTTTCTCTCTACATTACTTTTGGTGATTCGACAATAAATGATGGAATGCCCTATTTTGAAACATGTGACATGCTGATAACTTTTGTAATGTTAGGCAAACTTTTGGAATCGCGTGCTAAAACTCATGCTGGAGATGCAGTTGAAAAGCTCATTCGTCTAACACCAGACACGGTTACAGTTATCTCTAAGACTGGAGAAACTCACGAGGCTTCAATTGAGGACGTTTTCCCAGGTGAGATGTTGATTATCAACAAGGGTGATAATTTCCCTGTTGATGGAGAAGTGAAAAATGGCACGAGCCAAGTTGATGAGAGCATGCTTACAGGTGAAGCCGAGCTTGTTGAGAAGAAAAAGGGTGATCAAGTTTCAGCTGGAACATTGAATTTGGGTTCGAAAATTGTGATTGTTGCAAAAAGCGTTGGTGGCGACACTCAATTAGCGCACATCATTCAAGCTGTTGAAGACGCCGAAAGCACAAAGCCTTCAATTCAGAGGCTTGCTGACAAAATTGCTGGAATTTTTGTGCCTGCGATTTTTATTATTGCTGTGATTACCTTTGTTGGTTGGCTCATTTATGGTTTTTCTCAAAGTGGCACCCCTGGAGACATTCTCAAAAATGCAATTTTGCCTGCAATTGCGACCATTTGTGTTGCCTGTCCTTGTGCTCTTGGACTGGCGACTCCAACTGCACTCATGGTTGGAATGGGAAAAGGAGCAGAACTTGGCATCCTCATTAAAGATGGCGAGATGCTTGAAACTGCGTGTAAAATCAACACCTGCGTTTTTGATAAAACTGGCACTTTAACGACAGGAGTTGTGCATGACACCGAGGATGCCAGCATAGTTGTAGAAAATGACAAGATCAAACCAGAAGCAAAGGACGCAATCTCTGCTTTGAAAAACATGGGTGTCACGCCTTGGATGGTTTCTGGAGACAAGAAAGACCGTGCAGAAGAGATTGCTGGTCAGGTGGGAATTTCTCCTGACAATCTAGTTTGCGAAGTTCTTCCTACAGAAAAGGGCGAGCATGTCGATGAGATTAAGGCAAGCAGCCCGGCTGGAATTCTTGCATTTGTTGGTGATGGCATAAACGATGCTCCTGCTCTTGCAAAGGCCGATGTTGGAATCGCAATGTCGAGTGGCACCGATGTTGCAATCGACGCAGGTTCAATTGTTTTAATGCACAACAAAGTTACCGACGTTGTAAAGGCGATTGATCTTTCAAAGGCGACTTTAAGAAAGATTAAGCAAAACCTGTTTTGGGCCCTCATATATAACTGCATTATGATTCCGTTGGCAGTGTTCGGTATTTTGGCACCAGCAGTTGCAGGCGCAGCAATGGCTTTATCTTCTGTGACTGTGGTTTCAAACTCTCTTTTGTTGAAAAGTTTCAAGTAACCGTCAACCGCGTGGTTTATTTTTCTCACGTGCGCCCTGTGCTAAAATTAGCTATTGCATTATTGACAATCTAGAAGGGAGAGCAAGTGGCCCAAATTTCGACCGCTGATTTCAGAAACGGAATGTGCATCGAATATAACGGTAAGCTTTGCACTATCGTTGAATTTCAGCATGTAAAACCTGGAAAAGGAAGTGCGTTTGTTCGCACAAAACTGAAAGACATCAGAACGGGCCGCGTAGTAGACTACACCTTCAATTCAGGCGTAAAATTCGAAAACGTTCGTCTTGAAACTAAGAAGATGCAATATCTCTACAACGATGGCGCTGATTATTATTTCATGGACAATGACACCTATGAGCAGATGTCAATGCCAAAAGAAACCATTGGCGAGGCAGCCAAATGGCTGAAAGAAAACGACGATGCTTCACTGCTTTATGCAGGTGATGATTTGATTTCTATTGAACCTCCAATGTTTGTTGAGCTTGAAGTGACAGCAACTGAACCTGGGTTTAAAGGAAACACAGTTCAAGACACTTTAAAGCCTGCAACTCTTGAAACGGGTGTGGAAGTTCAAGTTCCTACATTTATCGAAATTGGGGACGTTCTTCAAATGGACACCCGCGACGGTCGTTTTGTTAAAAGAGTCTAGTCATATTAGAAAAGGGAAGAAGATGTCACGCTTGAAGATAATGGATACGACGATTCGCGACGGGCAACAAAGCTTGTGGGCGACTCGTATGACCATTGGCGACATTTTGCCGATTTTGCCAAAAATGGACAAAGTTGGCTATTGGGCAATCGAAGCTTGGGGTGGTGCTACATTTGACTCATGCTTGAGATTTTTGGATGAGAATCCATGGGAGAGGCTCCGCTCGATAAAAGCAATGACGCCAAACACCCCACTTGCAATGCTATCTCGTGGCCAAAACCTCGTTGGATACAAACACTATTCAAAAGACATTGTCACACGCTTCATTCACGCAGCCCACACTAATGGTGTTGAAGTTTTCCGTGTTTTCGATGCGTTGAATGACATTCGAAACATCACAGACAACGCTGAGGCAATTCTAGAATGTGGTGGTCTTTTTGAAGGCGCAATTTCTTACACAATTTCGCCAGTTCACACACTTGACTCCTATCTTGAATATGCTCAAAAGCTCAAGGATTTGGGTGCACACACCATTTGCATCAAGGACATGGCAGGCATGCTCACACCATACAGAACTGAGCGAATTGTTACTGCTTTCAACAAAGAGATTGGCCTTCCAGTTCATGTGCATTCTCATTATGTTGGTGGAATGGCTTCCACAAACATCATTAAAGCAGCAGAAGCTGGTGCAGAAATTGCTGACACTGCTCATGCCCCATTGGCTTTTGGAAACTCACACCCAGCCGTTGAAATGATTGTTGCTTCACTCAATGAAAGCAAATTTAACACTGATCTAGACCTCGATCTTTTGTTTGAGATTAGCGATTATTGGGAAAATGTGAGAAAGAAGAATCACTACAAGCAAGGCGTTTCTTCTTTGATGCACATGAAGGTTTATTCTCATCAAGTTCCTGGCGGCATGATGAGCAACTTGGTTAGCCAGCTTGAGGCTCAAAAAGCATCGGATCGTCTAGAAGAAGTTATGGAAGAGATTCCACGCGTTCGTGCAGAAGTTGGTTACCCACCACTTGTAACTCCAATGTCACAAATTGTTGGCACGCAAGCTGTGTTTAATGTTCTAACGGGTAAACGCTGGAGTGTTATTTCTGCAGAAATGAAGGATTATCTAAAGGGCTATTACGGAAAAGCTCCAGGAGAAATTGATAAAGACATCTTGTTGAAGGCAACTGGTGGTGAAGGAATTTTGCCACCCGATGTTGCTCCTTGCACACTCGCAACGACAACATTTGAAGACTTCAAAGAAGAAATTGGTGATTTAGCGAAATCAGACGAAGACGTTTTGATGTATGCGCTTTTCCCTAATTCTGCAAGAACATATCTCTCAAAACATCAAGCACAAGAAAATGTCGACTTCATGCCTGAAAGTGAAGTGTCGTCAGCAAAAGAGGAGGATTACGTGGATATTCAACAAATTAAAGAGCTTGTTAATGTTGTTCAAGAGACTGGCGTTGGCGAGATTGTAGTTGAAGAGGCTGGCACAAAAGTTGCTGTGAGAATGCCTGGATGCTGCGGAGTAGCTGCACCAGCAGTAGCAGCTCCAGCTCAAGCAGCGCCTGCACCTGCAGCAGCTCCTGCACCTGCAGCGGCCCCAGCTAGTGACAAGCCATCGCACTGGATTCCTGTAAAAGCTCCAATGGTGGGCACATTCTATGAAGCTCCTGCTCCTGGCGAGGCACCTTTTGTAAAGGTTGGCGACGAAGTGGCAGCTGGTGAGACACTTTGCATCGTAGAGGCAATGAAACTCATGAATGAAATTACTGCTGACGAAGTTGGAGTTGTTAAAGAGGTTTGCTTGAAAGACTCAACACCTGTTGAATTTGGAACAGTTTTGTTCTGGCTTGAGCCAATTTCAAGCGCCCAGTCAATCTCACAAAACGTATAGGAATTACTTATGTTCAAAAAAATCCTGATTGCTAACAGAGGTGAAGTTGCTCTGCGCATTATTCGTGCAGCCAAAGAGCTTGGCGTCAAAACTGTTGCTGTTTATTCTGAGGCCGACAAAGACACTTTGCCTGTAAAGCTTGCTGATGAAGCAGTTTGTATTGGACCTGCTCCAGCGACTAAAAGCTACCTCGTTATGTCAAATATTATTGCTGCTGCCGAAAACACTGGTGCAGAAGCAATTCATCCAGGCTATGGCTTTTTAGCAGAAAATGCTGATTTTGCGAAAGCTTGCGAATTAAATGACATCAAATTTATTGGTCCTTCCGCTGATTGCATTTCAATGATGGGAGACAAGGCGACAGCTCGCGAAACCATGATTAAGTGCGGTGTGCCGGTTGTTCCTGGAAGTGACGGAATTTGCGAAACTGTTGAAGAAGCTCGCGAATTTGCCGAGAGCGTTGGCTATCCTGTTCTTATTAAGGCCACTGCTGGTGGCGGTGGAAAGGGTATGCGTGAAGTTCACAAACCTGAAGATTTAGAATCTCAGTTTACGCAGGCTCAAGTTGAGGCTAAAGCTGCTTTTGGAAATGGTGATGTTTATCTTGAAAAACTTGTCTTGAGACCAAGACATGTTGAAATTCAAGTTTTGGCAGACGACTTCGACCACAGAATCGCACTTTGTGAGCGCGATTGTTCAATTCAGCGTAGACATCAGAAACTATTGGAAGAAGCACCAAGCCCTGCTCTGACAGATGAACTTCGTCGTGAAATGGGTGTTGCTGCCACTAAAGCTGTTAGAGCGGTTGACTATCGCAACGCTGGAACGATTGAGTTTTTGCTTGATGAAGCCGGCAAGTTTTATTTCATGGAAATGAACACTCGTGTTCAAGTCGAACACCCTGTGTCAGAGTTGATTACAGGTACAGACATCATCAAAGAACAGATTCGCATTGCTGCAGGTGAACCAATCAGCTGTGCTGACAGAGCTCCTTTCTCACCACAAGGCGCTGCAATAGAGATGAGAATTAATGCAGAAGACGTTGACAACAAGTTCATGCCCACGCCTGGAAAAATCACGAAGTTTAGAATTCCTTCTGGGCCAGGCGTTCGTGTTGACACCTACCTCACAGAAGGCGCAAGCGTTTCTCCATTCTATGATTCGCTTGTTGCAAAACTCATTTGTTATGGTCAAGACCGTGAAGAGGCAGTTGCTCGTGCAAAGCGTGCCTTGGAAGAGTTTGAAGTTGAAGGAATTAAAACAACAATTCCTTTTCATCAAAGAGTTCTTGAGAATGAAGTATTTGTTGCAGGGGATGCTCACACTGATTTTATAGACACTCAAATGCCAGACATTTTGGAATAGAATCTGGAGGCTGGTTATGGCAAGAAATTTTTCATCACCTTCAATGTCAATTGCACCTGGTGTTGTTGATCGCGTAATTACAATAGCGGCAAGCGAAGTTGAAGGCGTTGCTTCAGTGTGCTCTTTCCGCTCATGCAATGTTGTTTCGCAATTCATTAGTTGCGCAAAAATTGCGCCAGTTGAAACTGCCGTTAATGAGAATGGCAAGCTAGATGTAAAAATTCACATTGCTTGCAAATATGGTTATTCAATTCCAGAGGTTGCGAATAAAGTTCGCGAAAACATTGCAGACGCTCTTTTCCTTCAAACTGGAATTGAGATTGGAAAAGTTGACGTGTCGGTTGAGGGCGTTACTTTTAACAAAGTAGCCTAAATACTAACAATAGGGCTAAAAGAATATGGCACACAAACACGAGAGAAGCCTTTCCCGTCGAACAGCCGTGCAAGTTTTGTTCGCATGGGAGATGAGAAAATCAACTGAAGAGGGTAAAAAACTTGAAGTGACACCCGATTCTTTGATGGAAAATGGCGAGTTAGATTTAATTGAAGGACCCATGGATGATTATGCTCAAATGCTGATCCATGGTGTGATGAATAACATAGATGAAATTGATGAGAGACTTTCAAATTTGTCAAAAAATTGGTCTATTGACCGTATGTCCCTCGTCGATTTGAACATTATTCGCGTTGCTATATTCGAAATGCTTCACGTTGATGATGTTCCAGTTTCTGTGACGATTGATGAAGCAGTTGAGCTTGCAAAAGGGTTTGGTGGCGCTGAGTCACACAAATTCGTAAATGGAATTCTTGGAGCTATTGCACAAGGTATCGAGGGCGAAGAGGCTTAATGGCTTTAGCAGATTTTTCGAAAGAGCTTTCACAAAACAAAGAGCGACTTCAGGAAATTGGCGAGCAAGTGGATTCTGAAAATGTTTCCACAGACGATCTTTTGTCTATGCTTGAAGAGGCAGTAAACATTGGCATGGATGTTTGTGAACAGGTTAAAGAAAAAGTTGTTCTTGACGAAAAATCGGAGCAAGATAAGAACGATGGCGGAGAATAACCGTATACTCGATGTAATCTCACAACCTTCTGATGTTCAATGTTTAACTAATGAAGAACTTGAGATTCTTGCAAATGAAATCAGAGAGGAAATAATTTCTGTTACCTCAACTAACGGAGGCCACATTGCGCCTTCGCTCGGTGCGGTCGATTTGATTCTTGCAGTTCACAGCGAAATTGATGTTCCAAAAGATAAATTGATTTTTGATGTTGGGCATCAATCCTATGCTCACATGTTATTGTGTGGAAAAGTTGATAGTTTTAAAACACTTCGTGAGTTTGGTGGTTTTCCTGGCTTTCCGCGACCAAGTGTTAGTCAATATGACAGTAATGTTTCGGGGCATGCTTCTGATTCGCTTTCAGTTGCAGCAGGTTATGCGCTAACAAATCGTCTGAACAGCACCGACTCAAAAGTTGTGACAATCATTGGAGACGCCGCAATTGAAGGTGGGATGGCGCTCGAAGCGCTGAATTATATTGGCTCAAAACAGCTGAAAATGATTATTATTCTAAATGATAATGCGATGGCAATTTCAGCTTCTGTTGGGGCAATAACAAGACATTTAAGCAACATTCGTGCGACAAAAAACTATCGCAACGCTCGCAGTGCAATGAAACAACGGCTTTCAGAACGAGGCGAATTTGGCAAACGTGCGATTGATTTTGTTAGCAGAACGAAATCTTCTTTAAAATCGATGCTATTTCCGCAATCTATGGTTTTTGAAAAGATGGGAATCATGTGCACACCTCCCATCAATGGAAATTCAATATCAGAAGTTCGCGAAATGATTGATCTTGTGAAAGATGTCGATGGGCCTGTGCTCATTCATGCGATCACTCGTAAAGGAAAGGGCTATGCACCTGCTGAACTTGACCCTGAAGGCTTTCACGGAGTTGGCAAGTTTGATGTTGCAACTGGAAAGCCGATTTGTCGCGTGGCGACAAAATGGACAGATGTTTTTGGTGATGAGCTAGTTGAACTAGCGAAAGAAAACCAAGACATTGTTGCCATTACTGCTGCAATGGAAGGTGGCTGCGGGTTAAAGAAATTTCATAGGGAATTTCCTGATCGCTTTATTGATGTGGGAATTGCAGAGGAAAATGCCGTAGGCATAGCTTCTGGTCTTGCATATTCTGGAAAGCTTCCTGTGGTTTGCATATATTCGACATTTTTACAGCGTGCCATCGATCAGATGATGATTGACATTTGTCTAGAGAAAAAGCACGTGATTTTTGCTATTGACAGAGCTGGACTTGTGGGCGACGATGGGCCAACTCATCACGGTGAGTTTGATTTGGCCTACCTCAGAATGATGCCAAACATGACAGTCATTGCTCCTAGTGGAGAAGTTGAACTTCAAAAAGCTCTCAAATTCGCAGTTGAGTGTGACGGCCCTGTTGCAATTCGTTATCCCAGAGGAACTTGCCCGCATTATGCTGTCCATCATCCGGAGTTTAAAATGGGAAAGTCACGAGAAATCAAACCTGGTGATGATGTCAAAATTTTAGCTTTTGGGAAAATGACTAAGACCGCTGTAAAGACTTCTAAAATCCTAGAAATGAATGGGATTTCTTGCGGTGTTTTTGACATGCGTTTTGTAAAGCCTTTAGACAAAGAAGCGATAGCGCAGGCTTCTCGAGCACAGGTAGTTGTGACAATTGAGGATGGCATTTTGCAAGGAGGAGCAGGCGAAGCTGCTGTAGCTGAACTTGCAAAAAATTGTGAAAAAATGCCGAAAGTTTTAACTTTTGGATTCGATGATCAATTTGTTGAACATGGTACGTGCGGGGAATTATTTACATCTCTCGGTTTACATCCTGGCAGTATTGCTGACAAAATAATGAATTCCCTATAATTTTTCTCAGGTGATGAACCAAGAAAGTGAACATACTCAGTTTGTGCCAAGGGTGCAGCGCATTTGGTCAGGAGAAGAAATCTCTCGCAAAATTCTGCCCTGTATTCTAAACATTGGCGAATCTTTAATGCGAGCAGGCGCCGACGTTAATCATGTGGAACGCTTGATTGAGCGTTTGGGTATTGCCTATGGCGCAAAGCACATGAATGTTTTTGTTATTACCGAAAGCATAATTGTCACAATGACTATTTCTGATGGGCGAGAATATACTCAAACTCGAAGAGTTGCTCCAACTGAAATTAACTTTTACAAACTTGAGTGTTTAAACAAACTTTGTCGATCTGTTCACCACATGCCTCTACCGCCTGATGAGTTGCAGGCGAGGTTTAGAGAGATAGATGGCGAAGCTCGCACAACAAGCTGGATTTATGTTGGAGCTTTTCTAGTTGTAGCAGGCTATTCTGCATTTTTTGGAGGAACAATTCCTGAGATAATCGTGAGCTCGCTTTTTTCGTTAGTTCTGTGTTTTCTTGTTGAAAAGCTGTCTAAGAAAACTCCGAACTTGATTGGATTTAACTTCATCGCATCATTTATTATGGGTGTCTTAATTGGGATAATGACAAAAGTTTTCCCAAGTCTCACAGTTGACACCATGATTAGTGGTGTGATTATGGTGATTATTCCTGGATTAGCCATCACTAACTCTATTAGAGACATGCTCTCTGGAGACACCCTTGCGGGCCTTCTTCGTTTTGCAGAGAGCTTTTTGTGGACTGTCGCGATGGTATTTGGCTTCACTATTGCGCTAATGCTTTTGGGGCTCACTGTTCACACCAACATTTCAATCGCGCCATGGCGCGTGAAATACATTGCAATCATCCCGGCCACATTAGGACTTCTGCTCTATTACTATTCACGCAGGAGACTCATGATTTATGGTTTTGTTGGGGCATTAATATCATTTCCCGTGTATGTTTTTGTGGAGAACATAAACCCGCCAAATGAATTTTTGCCAGTTCTTGCGGCTTCTTTTGTTGCTGCTGCTTATGCAGAAATTTTTGCGAGAAGAATGAGAGTTCCAACATCTGTTTTCTTTGTTGTTGCAATAATGCCTTTAATCCCTGGCAGATTGCTATTTTCAACGGTTACATTTTTGGTCCAGGGAAATTATGAACTAGCAGGTCAAATCGGTTCGACTGCCGCTTTGACTTCACTTGGAATTGCTACTGCAATCTGCATTGTTTGGACAATTTCTAGAACGTGGGAAAATTTTCACATTAATCAGCGAATTGCTGACATTATTCATTAGGAGGAATTGGTGGAGTTCATTTCTAACTGGTTATCGTCTTTAACTTTTGTTGACATTTTCAATCTTTGTGTTTTGCTGCTGTTTGTTATTTGCTATGCCTATCAGCTGTTCTATGTTTTTGTTGTTCTCACTCATAAACCGCCAAAGGTTGTCGCAAAGGCCAATCATAGATATGCAGCTTTAATTCCTGCGAGAAATGAGCATGCAGTAATCGGTAACATCATCGATTCAATAAAACAGCAAACATATGACACTAGCCTCATCGATGTTTTCGTAATTGCTGACAATTGCACCGACGACACTGCAGAAATTGCAAAACAACACGGCGCACATGTAATCGTCAGAAACAGACCTGACATGGTTGGAAAAGGCTTTGCTCTTGACTTTGCCTTGCAACACATTTGGAAAGAATTTGGACCCGATGCACACGAAGCTTTTTTCGTCTTTGATGCCGATAACGTTTTAGACAAGAATTACTTCAAGGAAATGAATGCAACGTTTGATAACGGCGCACTCGCCTCAACCAGTTATCGAAATTCAAAGAACTTTGACACCAACTGGATCTCTTCGGGATATGCGCTTTGGTTTTTAAAAGAAGCAAAATTCCTAAACCAAGCAAGATTGACATTAAACACTGGTGCTGCAATTTCTGGAACTGGTTTTTTTATTGCTTCTAAAGTTTTGATCGAAGCAGGTGGTTGGAAGTGGCATTTGCTAACAGAAGACATTCAGTTTTCAGCGTCGTCAGCGTGTGAGCAACGACGCATTTCCTATAATCCTCGCGCAGTTCTTTATGATGAGCAGCCAACAACTTTTAAAGCTTCATGGGATCAACGTTGTCGTTGGGCAAAGGGCTTTTATCAGGTTCTGCTGAAATATGCTGGTGGATTGTGCAGGGGTTTTGTGAAAAACGAGCGTGGCTATCACTTCGCTTGCTGGGATATGCTCATGACTGTTGCACCTGGAATGTTGCTCACTGTTATTGTTCTCACATTAAATCTTGCAATTGTTATCATGGGTTTTCTTGGCATTTACTCTTTTGGGACAGCAGTAGTTAGCGCGCTTTCATCTGCTGCATTCTGTTTAATAAATTATTTGCTGTTCATGTTTTTATATGGCGTTTTGACAACATTTGTTGAATGGAACAACATCCATACCACACTCAAGAAAAAAATCTTAACTTGCTTTACATTCCCATTCTTTCAGCTGACATATGTCCCAATTGCAATTGTCGCACTGTTTAAGAAGGTGGCATGGAAGCCTATCGCGCACACTGTCACAGTTGATGTCGAGGAATTTTCTGAAAAGCAAGGAAGTTAAAAGCCAGAGAACCAATCACGTTAATCGTTGCGTGATGTGTAAATTGGGATTTAACAACTACGAGAGAGCTTCACTCTCCCACACTAAAGATAATAAAAACTTTTAATAGTAAAAATGTCTGTTTTTTCTATGTATGAATTAGTTGTTGCACTGAAGTTTAGCTTTTTTAAAGCAGATAATTTTTAGATTAATTGCGCGATTCTTAGAAAATTTGGCTTTCAGAAAATAAACATTTTTAAAAACGATAATAGTTTCCTAGGATTGCAAACTAGCTTTTCACAACTTTTTGAACTGGTAGAGATCCCCGTCTTGAAAGCCTAGTGAGCGGTAATATTCTCGAGTGCCAACTGCGCTAATTACGTTTATTATCTTCCGGTCGTTTTCAGTTGCTATTTCTGTCGCACAAGCGATGAGTTTTGTTCCGAGTCCGAGATGTTGGGCGCCTTTAACTTTGTGATGAATTCTTGCAACTTTGCCGTAAATGTGCACCTCGCGAATCATAGCCGTGTTTTCTTTTCTAGTGCCAGCTTTTGGCAAAGAAAGTCTCAAGAAACCAGCAAGTCTGTTTTCGCCTGTGACCCATTGTAAGAAGTGTTCTGTAGTGTTGCTTGTTTCGTATACCACATCTTCAAGTCGCAGGTCTTTTTCTTTAATTTCATCAGTTGCAATTTCGCGGAAGCGCATTTCTTGGACGGCACTTGAATTGCCTTTTTCTCTCAGTTTTTCTTCAACAAGCTGACGCAAGTTTGGCTTTTTGTTGCCTGCAATAATGTCAGTTGTTGAAATGTCTCTTATCATTCGAGATATTCTTGTGTGGGCAGGTGTGTCGGCAATGTTTGAAACAACAATGTCTAATAGTTCTTCTTCGGAATAGGGCTTCCATTCCCCTGTCTCGAAATGCTTTGTGAGATGAGAACTTTCCACTAGACAACATGGATAAATTTTTACTTCATCTGGCTGAAAAGAAGGGTCTGTCATTAACATGTGGTAGACCTTTTTATCGACGTCAGGCGTGCTGCCCATCAAATTTGCCATTATGTGCACATGAGACTTAAAGCCCAAAAGCCTTAAATTCTCCATCGTTTTGCCTATTACTTCTGGTGAAATCGCACGGCAATTTCTTTTGAGGATTTCAGGGTCAAGAGTTTGGATTCCTATTTGAATTTTTGTGCAGCCAAGTTGTCTTAAGAAAACTAAGTCATCGATTGAGGGAGAATCGGGGCGAGTTTCAACAACGAGTCCAACAACTCGAGAGCCGCTGGTTTCATTTTCTTTCTGCTCTTTATTGAGTTGTTCGAACGTGGCAGTTTGCCAGCTCGATAATTCTTCTTCTTGGTGAGCATACGCCTCGCGCCATGCATCGTTATAGCTAAGCTCTCCCTTATTTAATTTAATCTGAAGACCTTCTAAAAGTGCAAGTCTGTCTTCTTTGGTAACTCTCGAATTTAAGTTACTTGTTTTGCTTGTTGAGTCAAACTCAATTGAAGTTGTGGCTTTGCTTGCTTCTTCTTTTTCTTTGATTTTTTTCTGAAAGTCATTGCATGCGCGAAACAGTTCTTTTATATAGTAGATTTGATAATCACGCTTGTAGTCAGAAAATGTTCCTCCAAGCACAATGAGCTCAATTTTGTCAATGTTGTGCCCCATGTCATAGAGTGCTGTGAGCCTTGATGTGACCTGGTCGTAAGGATCAAAACCCCAGCGTTCCGCTCGTTGGCATGCTGGTTCGTTGTGAATGTAGCTTTTTGGCATTCGGATGTCGTTTGGGCAAAAAACGCAATTTCCGCTGCAAGGCCAAGGTTTAGTGAGAACTGTTATAGTTGCCACTCCAGAGGCTGTGCGTCTCGGTTTTGCTTGCAACAGAGCGGTGATTTTCCTGTTCAGTTCTGCGTCTACTTTCAGTTTGTCTAAAACAGCAGGTTCTTCACGCTTTAGTCGCAAATATTCAGGCATGAGACGTCTTTTTGCAATAATCCGTTTCGAGTCATGCTGTTCGCGATTTTTTGAGCGCACGAATTTTGCAAGCCATTTATCGTCAATGACTTCTTCATTCGATTTCATCGCTTTGATGATTTCTATTACAGCTTCTTTTAATTCGTTTGTTTCCAAATTTTCGTCTTTATTTTTTCTTTCTAGAGATTGTCTTTTTCAGGCTATCGCTCACTATGCAACTTAAAATGCTATTTTTTGTTTTGTGTTTTGTAAAAGAAAAAGTATTGCTGTATTATCCCAGCATTTTCTCCCATTTCTGAAAATGGATTTATCCCTTTAAAATCTTGGTCGATAACGCGCTGAATCCACACGTCTACAGGAGCACGTTTTGTGCGTGAGAACCCAAAAAGCATGATGCAGTTTGCAACTTTTGTCCCCACTCCTTTTATTGTGCAAAGTTTGCTAAACAATTCGTCGTCATCTAGTTTTTTGCAAAGTTCAAGATCAAGTTCTCCGCTTGAAACTTTTTTTGCTGCGTCGAGTATGTAGGGAGCCCGATAGCCTACACCACAATTCCGAATATCAGATTCAGTTAGATTTAGTAATGCCTCTGGTGTCGGAAAAGAGTGTTTGATGGTGCACTCATTTTGCGTTTGAAGTTCTTCTCCACATAATGAGCAAATCTTGTCAACGGCAGTCGCGATTGCTGGCATGCTTCTTCTTTGAGAAATAATGAAGGTCACTATCATTTCCCACGGGTCCTGTTTTAAAATTCGAAGTCCTTTTCCATAGTCAAGAGTCATGTCGACAAAGCCGTTTTGCCCAGTTGCATTTTTGCGAATATTTCTATAGCTACGCCCCAAGTCAAAATAGTTTTTCCAAAAGTCGTCGAATTCTTTTTTGGTGCAGCTAACTAGCCATTCGTTTTTTGTGTTGTTTGATTTTTGAATCTCTATGTAGTGTTCTGAGGCTATATTGCAAAAGATAGGATTTTCGCATTTTGAATCTGCCCTGCATTCATCTTCGCTTTTGGAGAAATGATTGATTTTTTTCATACGGAAGCATTGCCCCGATTTTGCAATCTTTTCGATGTCGAAATCATCTGTAATTTTTATTGATGTAGTCATTCTTCAATTATATTGCGCAAGTGGTCTACGCTCGGGGTTCTTTGAAAAATACAACATTTATTTTTCATCTGTAAAAAAAATTATTGAAAACACTACATTTTGTGTGTATTATAAATAATTACGCGTTTTTGCGGAAAGTAAGATAATCACGTGAAAGGAATTTCTTCGTGTCAACAAAGAAAAAGACCAGTTCAGAGAACATTTATCGCGAGCGTCGTTCGTTTGCGAAGATTCCTGACGTCATGGATATGCCTAACTTAATTGGCGTCCAGACAGAAAGTTTTGAAAAGTTCAAAACTGAGGGAATCCAAGAAGCATTTCATGATTTAACCCCTATCGAGAGCCCTAAAAAAGACATGGTTCTTGAGTTTGGAGCTCATCATTTTGAAGAGCCAAAAATGGGAATTGATGAATGCAAAGACAAAGATGCCAACTATCAAGCAGCTCTCACAGTTGATGTTCGTTTCATCAATCGCGAAACAGGCGAGGTGACTGAGCAAGAGTGCTACATGGGAGATTTCCCAATGATGACTCCTCGTGGAACTTTTATCATCAACGGCACTGAGCGTGTTGTTGTGTCTCAGCTTGTTAGAAGCCCTGGCGTTTATTTCTCAAAAGAGCTTGACCGCACAACAGACACCGAAATCATCAGCGCAAAGATGATTCCAAGTCATGGTGCTTGGCTTGAGTTTGAAACCGACAAGCGAGATGCACTAAACGTGCGCATCGACCGCAAGCGCAAACAGCCTGCAACTTTAGTTGTTCGTGCCCTTGGTTTGGCAGAAACTAATGATGAGATTATCAAACTTCTTGGTAACAACAAGTTTGTTTTAAACACTCTTGATCGTGATGGGACCGTTAATCAGGAAGAGGCGTTGATTGAGCTGTATAAGCGCTTCCGCCCAGGCGAGCCACCAACTATTGAATCTGCTCGCTCAATGCTTGAGAATCTTTACTTCCGCGCAAATCGTTATGGCTTGGCAAAAGTTGGTCGCTACAAGATGAACAAAAAGCTTCATGGCGGTGAAAATCCAGCTTGCGACATTGAGCTTGGCGAAGGCGACTACATTTCAACTTTGACTGCCGACGACATCGTTTGCACACTCAAATACATCATCGCTCTTGGTCTGGAAGAGGATGGCTACACCTACGATGACATCGACCACTTCGGTAACAGAAGAATCCGCACTTGTGGCGAGCTTATATCTAATACTTTCCGCACAGGACTTTCAAGAATGGCGCGTCAAGTTCGTGACAGGATGGGAACGCTTGACCCTAACGACATTACGCCAACAATTCTTGTCAACTCACGTCCAATTAATGCTCAACTTAAAGAATTCTTTGGTTCCTCACCTCTTTCACAGTTCATGGACCAAACGAACCCTGCTTCAGGCATCACTAACAAGCGTCGTCTTTCCGCATTGGGACCTGGCGGTTTGTCTCGTGAGCGCGCTGGCATCGATGTTCGTGACGTTCACAACTCACACTATGGAAGAATGTGTCCTATTGAAACACCTGAAGGTCCAAACATTGGTTTGATTGGTTCGCTTGCTACATTTGGACGTGTAAATGACTATGGATTTATCGAGACTCCATATCGTCGTGTTGTTGACGGCAAAGTGACTGACGAAATTGACTATTTGACAGCTGATCAAGAAGAAAACTTCACAATTGCTCAGGCAAATGAGCATTTTGACCCAGAGACTCGTGAATTTGGCAAGCGTGATGAAAATGGCAATTTTGTTCCATCAACTCGCGTTTTGTGCCGCACAAGAAATGCAGAAGGTGAGTTTGGTGAGCCTGCAGAAGTTGATCCTTCTGAAGTCACATACATGGACGTCTCACCTCGACAGATGACATCTGTTGCAACTGCCCTCATTCCTTTCTTGGAGCATGACGACGCAAACCGTGCTTTGATGGGTTCAAACATGCAGCGCCAGGCTGTGCCTCTGCTTCACCCAGAAGCTCCTCTTGTTGGAACTGGCATGGAGCATCGCATTGCTGTTGACTCCGGTGAAATTATGGTTGCCGCTAACGATGGTGTTGTTGACTATGTTGATGGTGAAACAATCATTATCAAGAACAATAGCGGCGAATATGACGAATACCTCGTTCCTAAATTTAAGCGTTCTAATCAAAGCGGATGCATTAATCACCATCCACTAGTGCGAGTTGGCGACAAGGTTTGCGCGGGTGATGTTCTTGCTGATGGTCCATCTTGTGATCACGGTGAACTTGCCCTTGGGCAAAACCTCATGGTTGCCTACATGCCTTGGGAAGGTTACAACTACGAGGACGCTATCATTTTATCGGAGCGTGTTGTTACTGAAGACCTTTTGACTTCTATATCAATTGCTCAACACGAAGTTGAGTGCCACGAAACAAAGCTTGGTGACGAAGAAATCACTCGTGAGATTCCAAATGTTTCACCAAGTGCTGTTGCGCACCTCGACGAAGAGGGTGTTGTAATGATTGGCACCGAAGTAAAGCCTGGCGACATTCTTGTTGGCAAGGTCACACCAAAAGGTGAGAGCGACGTCACTGCCGAAGAGCGACTTCTTCGCGCAATCTTTGGTGAGAAGGCTCGCGACGTTCGCGACACTTCCCTTCGTGTTCCTCATGGAGCAGGCGGTCGTGTCATTGGCATTTTGCACTTCCGCGCAGATGCTGGCGATGATTTGAAGCCGCAAGTTAAAGACATGATTCGTGTGTTCATCGCGCAAAAGAGAAAGATTCAACCTGGCGACAAACTTTCAGGCCGTCACGGTAACAAGGGTGTTATTTCTAGAGTCCTTCCTATCGAAGACATGCCATACATGGCGGATGGCACACCAATCGATGTAATGCTCAATCCTCTGGGCGTTCCTTCACGTATGAATGTTGGGCAGCTGCTCGAAAATCACCTTGGTTGGGCTGCTAAATGGGGCTGGACTGACGATGAAAACCAAACTGAGCCAATTGAAGGCCAGCAGTTTGTTTCTACTCCTGTTTTTGATGGTGCTACTGAGGAAGAGATTTCTGATGCAATTGAAAAAGCTAACAGAAACCTCATGCTCGAGCGCAAGAAGGAATATGGCGAACACTTTGACGAAGCCTATGTACCACAACTTTCACGCGAAGGAAAAATGTGGCTTTATGATGGTCGCACTGGAGAGAAATTCCGTGAGCCAATTACGGTTGGTGCAACCTACATCTTGAAACTCGGACACATGGTCGACGACAAGATTCACGCTCGCTCGAACGGCCCATACAGCTTGATTACACAACAGCCTCTCGGTGGTAAAGCTCAATTCGGCGGCCAGAGATTTGGTGAGATGGAAGTTTGGGCGCTCTATGCATATGGTGCTTCAAATGTGTTGCAGGAAATGCTAACAATTAAGTCAGACGACGTTTCAGGCAGAACTCGTGCATATGAAGCTATTGTTTCTGGCAACAATATTCCTGCTCCAGAAGTTCCAGAATCATTCAAGGTTTTGGTCAAAGAGATGAAGTCACTCGGACTTTCTGTTGAACTCAAAGGTAATGGCACGGTTATGGAAATGCGTGATGACGCTGACCCAAGTGACAACAAGCCTAGTGTTTATGCAAACAAAGACGAGCTTGAGATGACTGCTCAAGAAGAGACAATCGATGCCCTTGATGACATTGAGTCAGATCTTGGTGACCTTTTGGGTGAACTTGATTTAAATACAGATCTTGATTTAGGAGACGACGATAACTTGTTATTCGACGAAGACGACAACGAGGACGGAAAGGAGGACAAATAATGGCTCACACTCATAATCACAATCATGTAGCTGAGTTCGACGTCAGAAATTTCGACTCTATTCAGGTCCATCTTGCTTCTGCTGAAGAAATTAGAAGCTGGTCCCGTGGCGAGGTCAAAAAGCCAGAAACAATTAACTACCGCACGCAAAAGCCTGAAAAAGATGGTCTTTTTTGCGAAAAGATTTTTGGACCTACTCGTGACTGGGAATGCGCTTGCGGCAAATATAAAAGAATTCGCTTCCGCGGAATCGTTTGCGAACGTTGCGGCGTTGAAGTAACACGTTCTAAAGTCCGTCGTGAAAGAATGGGCCACATTGAGCTTGCGGCTCCTGTTTCACACATTTGGTACTTCAAAGGCAGCCCCTCACGTCTCGGTTACTTGCTTGATATTCCTCCAAAGGATCTCGAGAAAGTTCTTTATTTTGCTTCTTACCTTGTAACGAAGGTTGATTATGAAGCTCGTGATGAAGACGCTGATGAACTTCGCGAGGAGATGTTTGCAGACCTCGAACAAATCGACGCAGAGCGCGATCGCTTGATTGCTGCTACACGCGCAATGGGTGAAAAATATCATCTATCAGAGGGTGAAATCGTTGACGAAGACGACGAGGCATTGAGTCCTGAAGAAGTTGAAGCAGAAATTGCTGAACTTCACGAAGAATTTAACGAAAGAAAAGCGCTTCGCGAGGATGCTCTAAATGAGTTTCTTCGCTTAAAAGAGCGTCAGCTCGTTGATGATGAAGAGCTTTTCCGCGAAATGAGAAAATATTACAGCGACTACTTCCAGGGTGGAATGGGTGCTGCTTCTGTTCGTGAGCTCATTGAAGAGATGGATCTTGAGCAAACTGCTGAAGAACTCAAAGAGCTTATTTCTAACAGCAAAGGTCAAAAGCGAACTAAGGCTTTGAAGAGATTGAAGGTCGTTGAGGCATTCATTAACTCTGGGAACAATCCAGCAAACATGATAATGGAAGCGATTCCTGTCATTCCACCAGATCTTCGCCCTATGGTGCAACTCGATGGTGGCCGTTTTGCTACTTCTGATCTCAACGATTTGTATCGTCGTGTGATTAACAGAAATAATCGTTTGAAGAAGCTTCTTGATTTGAATGCTCCTGAAATCATGCTCAACAACGAGATGCGCATGCTGCAGGAAGCTGTTGACTCGCTGTTCGATAATGGCCGCCGAGGCCGTGCAATTGAGGGACCGGGTCACCGCCCACTCAAATCACTGAGCGACATTTTGAAAGGCAAGCAAGGGCGTTTCCGTCAAAACTTGCTCGGAAAACGTGTTGACTACTCTGGTCGTTCAGTAATCGTTGTTGGACCTGAACTCAAGCTTCATCAGTGTGGCTTGCCATCTCAAATGGCACTCGAACTTTTCAAGCCATTCGTTTTGAAACGCCTAATTGAGCTTGGAGCTGACAAAGACAGAAACATCAACACTGCAAAGCAGATGATTGAAGAAGGATCTCCTGAGGTTTGGGACGTGTTGGCAGAAGTAATTAAGGACCACCCAGTTCTTTTGAACCGTGCTCCTACGCTTCACCGCCTTGGCATTCAGGCGTTTGAGCCAGTGTTGGTTGACGGTAAGGCTATTAAACTTCATCCATTGGTTTGCACCGCATTTAACGCTGACTTTGACGGCGACCAAATGGCTGTGCATGTTCCTCTGTCAAATGAGGCACAGGCTGAAGCTCGCGTTTTGATGCTTTCAACTAACAACATCAAATCTCCTGCTCATGGACGTCCTTTGACAGTTCCTACTCAAGACATGATCATCGGTCTTTATTATCTGACTGCCGTGCGTGATGGATTTGAGGGTGAAGGCCGTCACTTCATCGATTTTGCTGATGCTACCGCAACCTATGAAGCTCGCGCAGGTCTTGACCTTCAAGCAAAGATTGACGTTCGCCTCAAGCGCGACGGTCTCGTTGCTACTGCTTTCAACGAGTTTGAAGAGCACAAAGCTGGTGATCACATCGAGACTTCTGTCGGTAGAATTATCTTTAATGATGTTCTTCCTAAAGACTATCCATATCTCAACTACGAGATGAATAAGTCAGAGATTAGCCGTCTTGTTGCTGACCTTGCTGAGAAATATCCTCTTGGCGACTTGCCAGCAATTTATGATGGACTGAAAGACGCAGGCTTCCACTATGCAACACGTGCAGGCGTCACTGTTTCTGTTTATGACGCTTCCATTCCGCCTTCAAAGAAACAGATTCTTGCTGAAGCAGACAAGAAGGTCGAAGAAATTCAGGAAGAATATGAAATTGGTTTGCTCACAAACGAGAGCCGCCACCAGGAAGTTGTTGACATTTGGAATGAGGCAAACGAAGCTGTGGGCGAGGCAATGGCCGATAACTTCGATCGCTTCAACCCAATTTATATGATGGCTTTCTCTGGAGCTCGTGGTAACATCAAACAGATTCGTCAGCTTGCTGGTATGCGTGGTCTTATGTCTGACCCTAAAGGCAACATTATTGACCATCCAATTAAAGCAAACTTCCGCGAAGGCTTGAGCGTTTTGGAATACTTTATTTCAACACACGGAGCTAGAAAAGGTCTTGCAGACACTGCATTGCGCACTGCTGACTCAGGCCACCTGACTCGTCGTCTGGTTGACGTTGCTCAAGATGTTATCATTCGTGAACTCGACTGCGGTTGTGATGAAGGAATGGATTATCCAGTTCATAACGCAAAGGGTGACATCGATGACAATCTCGTTGGTCGTTGTCTCAATAAAGATGCAGTTGGGTCTGACGGAAGCGTAGTTCTTGCAAAAGATGAATATATTACAAGCCTTGATCAGCTCAAAGCTCTTGCTAAGGCCGGCGTTGAGGAAATCAACATTCGCACTATCATGACTTGCCATGCAGAACATGGTGTTTGCCAGAAGTGCTATGGCCTTGACCTGGCAACTGGACTTCCAGTTAACATTGGCACTGCCGTTGGCATTATCGCCGCTCAGTCCATTGGCGAGCCAGGCACACAGCTCACGATGAGAACGTTTCACACTGGTGGCGTTGCTGGTGCAGACATTACACATGGTCTTCCTCGTGTACAAGAGCTGTTTGAGGCCAGAAATCCTAAAGGCAAGGCAGAACTTGCTGAAATCTCAGGCACTCTTAATGTCACAACTACTGATGACCACATGTTGCTCACTATTCATGACCAAGAGGGCAACATCAGGGAATATGAACTTTCAGCAAGAGCGCAGCTAATGCCAAACATCACTGATGGATGCGAGGTAAAAGTTGGTGACCAGCTCACAAAGGGTTCCATTAATCCTCATGAGTTGCTAAGACTGACTGACGCAGCAACCACATTGCGCTACATCGTGTCACAGGTCCAAGATGTTTATGTCTCACAAGGTGTAGACATCAACGACAAGCACATCGAGGTTATTGCTCGTCAAATGCTCAAGCGCGTTGTTGTTCTTGACAGTGGCGACTCTGATTTCCTCCCAGGTTCACAGGTTGATCGCTTCACTTTCCGCACGACCGCCAATAAACTCATTGACGAGGGCAAAGAGCCTCCAATTGGTCAGCCACTTTTGCTCGGCATTACTAAGGCTTCCTTGGCAACTGATTCATGGCTTGCGGCTGCTTCGTTCCAAGAGACTACTAAAGTTTTGACCGATGCTGCAATTGAGGGGTCAACTGATCATCTCAACAGCTTGAAGGAAAACGTGATTATTGGTAAGCCAATTCCTGCTGGTACTGGCATCAAGAGATACCACGACCTTGGACTCACCTATCACGGAGTGCCAATCGATCACGATGTTAATGTTTCAGAAGAACTTCCGACCTATGCTCCTGAAGGACTTCAGAAAATTGAAGAACTCATTCCTGAACCTGAGCAATGGCAAATTGGTGCCGATGGTGCTTTTGTTGGAAATGGCAATTACAAAAATTACATGGGAATGCTCGAGCTTGCACGCCACGGTCATTCTTTGTCAGAAGACGATGCTCGCCTGTTTATTTATGATGACCTTGGTGTTTCACAACGCTGGGCAAACAAATTCAGCGAGGCAGGCATCGAGACAGTCCAAGACTTGGTCGGCAAAGATGAAAATGAGCTGAAACAAATTTCAGGTATTGGCGAGAAGGCAATTGACGAGCTTCGAGAGGGACTTAAATCACACGGTTTGCTTTATGTAATCGAAGATTCGAAAGCAACAGAAGCCAGTGAAGACATGTCAAAACTCATGGACATGGTGTTTAACCCTGATGGATCAAGCCAATTCTCTAGCGATGTATCCATGTTTGACACAACGAAGTCAGATGTTGATGAGAATGATGATGAAGTTGGTTCAAAATTCGCTCGCAGTGAAAGTGAACTTGATGCAGTTCTTAATGCAATGAAAGACCTTGGTTTTTCTGTCACGGACGAAGATTCCGATGACATCCTGGACAATGAGGACAACTAATGGCTAGACTTTTTGGAACAGACGGAATTCGCGGGAAAGTTAACAGCGAACTCACGAATGAGATTGCCTATCGATTGGGACAGGCAGCTGTCAAGTTTCAGGGAAATAGAGTGTTAATCGCAAGAGACACTCGAATTTCTGGACAAATGTTAGAAGCAGCATTGGCTGCCGGCGTAATGAGCGCCGGCGGTCATGCTTTTTTATGTGGTGTAATTCCAACTCCAGCTGTTGCGATGCTGGTGAGAAAGCACAACATGGATGCAGGAGTTATGATTTCTGCTTCACACAATCCTCCAGAGTACAACGGTCTAAAGATGTTTGATGGCAAGGGCTATAAGTTGCCTGATGCTGTTGAAGATGAAATCGATGCTTTTATTAAGGCTGGTGGACTAGAGACAACTAAAGAGTTGACTGAGGGTGACGAAACAGGAATTGTTTCTAGCCTTGACACAGCTGTTTCTGATTACATTGGTTTTGTGACCGATTCAGTTAAATCACAGAAAGTTGATTTTTCTGGAATGAAGATTGCAGTAGACTCTGGACACGGTGCAAGCTTTAGAACAACTCCTGAAACTCTTCGCGAGCTAGGTGCTGATGTTGTTGCAATCAACACCGACTATAGTGGCAAAGACATAAACGTAAAATGCGGTTCGACACATCTTGAGCCTCTGCTCAATCTTGTAAAAGAAACAGGTGCCGACATTGGAATTGCTCATGATGGTGACGCCGATCGTGTCATGATGGTGTCTGCTGACGGACATGAAATCGATGGCGATGTAATGCTTTCCGTTATTGCCAAAGACCTAAAAGCAAGAAACTTGCTTCGCGGCGATGTTGTCGTTGGTACTGTAATGTCGAATCTTGGTCTAAAACAGGCGTTGGCAGAAGACGGAATTTCATTGGTTCAAACCAAGGTTGGCGATCGCTATGTTTTAGAGGAAATGCTTGACAAAGACTATGCCATTGGTGGCGAGCAATCGGGCCATGTTATTTTGATTGATCACAACACCACAGGAGACGGCCTCATGACCGCTGTTCAGTTTTTGTGCGCCGTACAACGTTCGGGAAAAACTCCATCTGAAGCAATTGCTCATTTCAATCGTTTCCCACAAGTCCTCATCAATGTTCATGTTGATGATAAAGAAGCAGCAATGTCGAGCGAAGGGGCATTGACGCTTGTTCGTGAAGCTGAAGAGGACATGGGAGACAACGGCAGAGTTCTTCTTCGTCCGTCTGGCACTGAACCAGTCGTTCGCGTTATGGTTGAGGCTAACGACCAAGTAGTTGCTGAACGCTGGGCAAATGCAATTGCGAATAAATTAAGTTAGGAAAATAATGCTACAAGAGAAAATTAGAAACGTCGCAATTATTGCGCACGTTGACCATGGTAAAACTACGCTTGTTGATTGTCTTTTGCAAGCAAGCGGCGTTTTTAGAGAGAATCAGGAAGTTGAAGACAGAGTTCTCGACTCAAACGATCAAGAGCGCGAGCGTGGCATCACCATTCTTTCTAAAAATGTTTCGATTACTCACAAAGGCGTGAAAATTAACATCATTGACACGCCAGGACATGCCGATTTTGGCGGTGAGGTCGAGCGCGTTTTGAATATGGCAGACGGTGCTCTTTTGATTGTCGATGCTTTCGAGGGGCCAATGCCTCAAACACGCTTCGTTTTGCAGCACGCCCTTGAAATGGGTCTGCGGATAATGCTTGTTGTAAACAAAATTGACAGACCTGGTTCTCGTCCGGAAGAAGTTGTTGATGAGGTATTCGATCTCATGTGTGAGCTCAACGCAAGCGACGAGCAACTTGATTTTCCAGTAGTTTATACAAGCGCCATGCAAGGAATTGCAAAACTTGACATGAGTGACGAAAGCAGAAACATGCTTCCGCTGCTCGACAAAATTTTGGAAGAGATTCCTGCACCTGATGTTGACACCGATGGCCCTGTTGCAATGCAAATTTGCACAGTTGACCACTCAAGTTTTGTTGGCAGAATTGGCGTCGGAAGACTTTCTTCTGGCACGCTTCACAAGAATGAAAATGTTCTCGTTATCAAAAACGACGGAGCGCGCTATAACACGGTCATCAAGCAGCTCTTTACTTTTGAACAGCTTGGTAAAAAAGAGCAAAAAGAGGCTGGAGCAGGTGACATCATTGCAGTTGTGGGTGTTGACGATGCTGACATTGGTGATGTTGTCACAAGTCGTGAAACTCCTCGTACATTTGACCCAATCAAGGTTGAGCAACCTACTATGGCGATTGTTTTCGAAGCTTCGACAAGTCCTCTTGTTGGACGCGAAGGCGACATTGTTGGTGCTCGCCAGCTTAAAGAACGTCTCCTAAAAGAAGCAGAATCAAACATTTCTATGCAAATCACAGAGCTTCCTGACAAAAGCGGCATGGAAGTTGCAGGCCGTGGAGTTTTGCATCTTTCCGTTTTGATGGAGACAATGCGTCGTGAAGGGTTTGAATTTCAAGTCGGACGTCCTCGTGTAATTTTGAAAGAAGATGAAAACGGCAATAAACTTGAGCCTATCGAAGAAGCAACAGTTGATGTTCCAAGCGATTATGCTGGGAAAGTAATTGAGGTGTTTGGAACTGCTGGCGGTGAGATGACTGACATGGTATCTCGCGGTGAGCAAACCCACATCGTTTTTCACATTCCTTCTCGCGGAACCATGGGCTTGAGAACGAAAGTTTTGAATGCTACCCGTGGAGAGGCCGTGATGTTCCATCATTTTTATGACTATGGAGCTTGGCGCGGTGACCTAGGTGGACGCGCACGCGGCTCAATGATTGCCATGGCAACTGAAAAAAGCGTTGCCTATGCTCTTGACACATTGCAGGAGCGCGGACGCCTTTTTGTGGGGCCCGGCGAAGATTGCTATGAAGGCATGATTGTTGGGGAGAGTGCAAAAGAAAGCGACATGGTCGTTAATGTTGCCAAGGCAAAGCAGCTCGGAAATCAGCGTTCAAGTGGTGCTGACAAGGCAATTTCGCTCACTCCAAAAGTGACTTTTACTTTGGAGGAAGCGCTCGAATACATCGAAGATGACGAACTCGTTGAGGTGACACCGAAATCGATTCGCCTTCGCAAACGTCTTTTGTCGGCAACTGACAGGAAGAAAGCTGCAAAGAAATAATTCAAATGAATGACTCTCGCCCTCTGTTTCAAGGAGGGCGATTTTCGTTGTTATAATTTTTTGCTGGACTATTAGTAAAAAGTGTTTTGTTAGAACAAAACACTTTTCGTTAGCAGAGAGTAGGAAGATTTTTATGACTTTAAAGATTGTGAAGAAGTGCGGCATAGTTTTTGTTGTCACAGCTTTTTTGATGTCAACCATTTTTTTGACCGGTTGTTCAAGCGACCCTTATGCAGCTAAGGTGAATGGCACAGAAATTAAAGAGTCAAAAATTACTAAGACTATTGAAAATGTGCGAAATAACTATGGCATGACTGACGACGACAAATGGGGAAAATGGCTCGCACAGTTGAGTCTGACACCCAGTAGCTATCGCGACAAAATTCTTGACAACTTGATTGAGCAAGAAATTGTAAGGCAATATGCTGGCGATGAGGGTTGTGGTGCAACGGACGACGAGATAAACGACCAAGTGAACAAAATCAAAGCAAACTATAAAGATGATAACGCCTGGAAAGAGGCTCTGACTACTGCTGGATTTGAAAGCGAAAACGATTATCGTGAACAGTTGAAACTCGCTATTCAGCAAAAAAAGTTGACAGAGAAACTTGCAAACGAGCAGACCATTGATGATGAAACGCTGCTAAAAGATGTTCAAACAAAAGCCGATAAGATTGATGGCGGAAAAAAGTCTTCTCACATTCTCTTTTCTGCAGATGACGAGCAGAAGGCACAAGAAGTCTTAGATAAGATTAATTCCGGAGAGCTTGATTTTGCTGAGGCAGCTAAGGAATATTCGACGGACTCTGGATCAGCCTCCGACGGTGGAAATGTTGGCTGGGACAAAGAGTCAAAATTTGTTGATGCATATCAAACTGCACTCGACGGTCTTTCAGAAGGTGAAGTGAGTGGTCTTGTTAAAAGCGACTATGGAATTCACATCATTAAGTGCACAGAAGTGTTTAACATGCCTTCTGACACAAGTTCTCTAGACAATTTCCCAAGCGATTTAGTGGAAGAGGTTCGCAAGTCTGACCAAGAGTCAAAAGCGACAACAGCCTATAACGACTGGGTGCAACAAAAGAAGGATAGCGCTAGCATAGAGCGAAAAGAAATGCCAAGCAATGCTTCATATAACGTTGATATGAGTAAATATGAATCATCTAGCAACTCAAGTTCTTCGAACAGTGATTCATCTGCTGACAGTTCGAGCGATCAGTCAGGCGACACTTCTTCTGACAATTCTTCCGAACAATCGAGCGACTCCAATTCGCAAAGCTCGGGTTCAAACAGCCAGGGATAAATTAGATAAATGTGGCAGGCGGTATGACTGCCACATCTCCTGCCTCGAACAAGGTCGTGAGGCATAGACGAAAGCTCGGGTAGTGCCGGGCTTTTTGTGTTTATTCGCGATTCATAATTTAGAATTTTCAGGAAGAATTCATTCGTGTAATAAGTCATTCCTTTAATCAAGAGAGAATGCTATTGATTTTTTAATTTCAAGTCTGACATGAAATTTAAATTTACAAATGAAGTCTGACATGATTTGAAAGCACTTGCGATGCAAGTCTGGCATGTTCTGTTAATTTATCTGACAAATCAGAATTGCAAGCTATTGAATGACTTTTTATATTTGTAGGCATGTTCTGAATGTGTTTTTAAATTCAAGTCTGACATAAAAGTCAAATTTTAAAATGACGTCAGACTTTCTTATTGATGCCTAAAAATTTAAGTCTGACTTAAATTCAAATTGTATTTAGACGAAGAAGATGTTTGAGGGGACTGTAATTTGTGATTTATTCAGAAGTAAGTCGATTCGGAATTCGTCTTTGAATTCCTGTGCTGTCATTTTTTCATTTAATGTCAGACCTAAAAGTTGCGCAATTGTTCCAACTACGTCTTCGGGTTTTGCTCCTGTGTTCTTTATTTCGCCAAGATTAAGAGATTTGTCACGTTTGGCCAGTCTTTGGCCAGATTCGTTTACGAGCATTGGTACGTGTACAAAATCAATCTCGCTGCTCAGACTAACCTTGGATTTCAAGTCTGACTTGTATTGCGAATGTGCTTCTGTGAGTTTATCGTTAAAGTTTGGCCTGCAATTCAAATTGTTAGTTTTGCTCTCAATCTGAAAGTCTGACATGCTTTGTAAGTCGAGAAGTTGACTGCTTTTATTTAAGTCAGGCATGATTTTTAATAGTTTGGAAATAAGCCAGACTTCGCGTGGCGCAGAAGTTAACAAGTCGTTTCCGCGAATGATTGTGTTGACCCCGAGAAGAGCATCGTCTATTGCGTTTGTGAATTGATAAGAAAAGACCCCATCTGACCTGCGAAGAATCATATCTCCACATTCTTTCGCAAGGTTTTGGGCAAAAAATCCCTGAAGCCTATCATGAATTCCAACTCGTTCGTTTGGTACTTCAACGCGATAGGCAGGTTTTTTCTTCGTTGCTAATTCATTGCTTTCATAAGATGTCAGACTTCTGCATTTGCCCGAGTAGATTGGCGTACCGTCACTGGCATGTGGTGCGCTGGCTGCGTGCAAGTCTGCACGTGAACAAAAGCAAGGGTAGATGTGCTGATGCTTTTGAAAAGCATGCCAGACTTCCTCATAAACATCGATTCTTGAGGATTGATAAATTGGACCATTGTCCCAATCGAGCCCTAGCCATTTCAGGTCATCGATTAGCGTTTCCTGAAAGCTCGCATTTTTGCAACGGTCGTCCAGGTCGTCGATTCTTAAAATCAATTCTCCGCTGTTTTTGCGTGCATCGGCCCATGCAATAAGGAATGAGAATACGTTGCCGAGATGCATTCTTCCAGACGGTGAAGGTGCTAAGCGTCCGGTATACTTCTTTAATTCTTCTCTGTTTGATTTTTTAGTTATCTGCATTTTTTATAGACAGTATCTTGGCGTCCGGGAATAAAATTAAAAACCATGTGCTCATTAAGCCATTTTCTTTTTTAAATTGTCGCCGTTGTAATTCACAATAGTTGTAGAGCACTGCTAGTTGTCAATCTTGCCATCTATCGGCCGTGGACAAACATCATATGCTATGCTGACTCGGCAATCCTCTCTTAATAAAGCATTCTTTTGATGTTTCAAGGAGGGCTTTATAGAAAGTAAAGAGTCCGCTTGGTAAATATCGTTAATCGTCTAGTAATCTTCTGCTTCTAATACTTTAAATGTCGCAGTTTTAAGTTGTGAAAGCTTGTCTTCGTCAACATATGTAAATGCTGAAACAGTTGTTGATTGCCCAGGGGCGAGCTTTAAAGCAGAGGCGTAGTCTTCTGTAATCCTGTCGCCGTTTTCATCCACTGCCTCAATCGTTACAAAGAATGATTTTGTAGTTTTACTGATGTTTTTAATTGTCACCGGCATAGACGTTGACGACACGCTTAACTCGTCAATGTTTGAAACTACAAAATCTCCAAAAGTTATCTCGCAGTCATCTTTCCAGTCGTCTAAGTCATCGAGCGAATTGTAATCTGAGCGGTAATCGTTGAGGTAGGAACCGTCTTCAAAAAGGTCATCTAGATCATAGTCATAGGCATCTTTAAACTGGTAATAGCTTATGCCCAGCAGCACCAATTGTATGCACATTATGATTGAAACAATTAGGGCAAGGCTTCCTGTTACTAGACCCGTAATAGCCAAACCTTTTCCTTTTAAGCGCAGTTTATCTCTGCTAATTTTTACGAGAGAGATAATTCCGAATACTATTGCCAGAATTGCCACAACTATCATCATGAAATTTAGAAGAGGGACTCCTGAAAAAACAAGAGAAACAATTCCCAGCACAAGTGCGGCGACAGCAAGACCAACGGTCTTTTTTTCTGGAATTAGGCTTGGGTCCACTACAATTCTTCCAGGTTGTGCAGGCATCCAGCTTGCTCCCTGAGGCTGCGCATTATTGTTGCGTGGTTGATTATTCTGATTCTCGCTTGATGGTTCTTGATGCTGTTGACATGCGCGTTGATTGGAAGTTTCTTGTGAAACACTGTTGTTGTTTTCTGTGTCCATGCTTCCTCTTTCTTTAACTGTGTATCTTTTAATTTTATCAAAATTGCAGTTTCAAATTTAAGTCTGACGTCGTTTGTAAATTTCGGAATTGCCTGTTCCAGGCAGGTCTGACTTTTATTTTGAGGGGAAATTGTGCTTCCTAGTTTTAAGTCTGACACAAAATTTAAAAACTACTATTTGTTTCAAATTTAAGTCTGACATGGTTTGTAAAACGCATGTGCGATGTACGACACTTAGTTGTGCTATCTTATATTCGCTATTAAAAGCGCATATTTTATGTGCGTCGTTGAGTTTTTTAAGGGGGCATAATGACCAAAATTGTTAATTCTTGGAATGACTGGGACCCGCTGAAGCATGTCATCGTTGGACGCTGTGACAACGGAATGATCCCACCTGAGGAGCCTGCAACTTCTGAAAAGGTTCCTGTCGATTCTGACATGCGTGGAATGTGGGGACTTCGCCCACTTCGCACAGTTGAGGCTGGTAACGCAGCACTCGATCGCCTTGTAAAGATTTTGGAGGATCGCGGAATTAAGGTTGACCGCCCAACTCCTCTTCAATGGAATCAAAAGATTGGCACACCAGACTTCACCAACGACTCAATGATGGGATGCATGCCTCCTCGTGACATTCTTTTGACGGTTGGCAATGAAATCATGGCTTCTGCCAACTCTTTCAGATGCCGTTATTTTGAATATCTAGCATATTGGCCTTTGATGGAACAGTACTTCGAGGAAGACCCAGAGTTCAAGTGGACTCAGGCTCCTAGACCTCGCTTGACCGACAAATCATACAAGCACAATTATTACGACGAGTCAATTTCTCTCGAGGAAAGACTCAAGCGCACCGCTGCAAAAGACTTTGTTACGACTGAAGTTGAGCCAATGTGGGATGCAGCTGACTGGATGCGCATGGGCAAAGACATCTTTGTTCAGCATGGTTTGACGACAAACCGCGCTGCTATGGATTGGATGCAAAGATACTATCCTGATCTTCGTATTCATGCTGTCAACTTCCCTGGCGATCCTTACCCAATTCACATCGATGCTACTTTTGTACCTCTGCGTCCAGGTCTGATTATCAACAACCCAGTTCGTCCATTGCCTGAAGAGCAACGCGCAATCTTCGAGGCAAACGATTGGCAAATTGTTGAAGCTGCGCAACCTGCCCACAGTGAGCCACCAGAGCTATGCTATTCAAGCGTTTGGCTGTCAATGAACTGCCTCGTTCTTGATCCAAAGACAGTCGTTGTCGAGGCTTCTGAGAAATATCAGATGGAGCAAATGGACAAACTCGGCATGAATGTTATTCCTTGCGATTTGCGTGATGCATATCCATTTGGTGGAGGTTTGCATTGCTGCACTGCTGACGTATATCGTGAAGGTGGATGCGAGGATTACTTCCCAAATCGTGTCAAGGACACTACGCTTGTTCGTCCTGAGATGTGGGATTAAATTCGACTAAGAGTTATGGCTGTTTCATCGTGGTTAAACCTTATATGAAAATAGGTGATTTAACCTTGTGTACTGCCTGAGCTTTGGATTAGGCGAATAACCTGTTATAATGCAAAGGGTTCCTTTTGAGGAACCCTTTTTCTTTTATGGCGGATATTCAAAACATATCAGATCACGAAAAGCACGCGATGCTCAAGAAGGTCGTGTTTTCGTCTTTTCTTGGAAATTTTATTGAGTGGTTTGATTATGCGAGTTATTCTTATTTCGCTGTCACAATCGGGATTGTTTTCTTTCCTGAAGGCGACCCCATTGTTAACACTATGATGGCTTTTGCTCTTTTTGCCTTGTCTTTCTTAGTTCGCCCTATTGGTGCTTTGTTCTGGGGAAACATGGGTGATAAAAAAGGACGCAAGTGGACGCTTTCCATCTCTATTCTTGTCATGACGACTGCAACGTTTTGTATGGGTTGCTTGCCAGGCTATCATTCAATTGGGTTAGCTGCTCCGTTACTGTTGCTTCTTTGCAGATGCGTGCAGAGTTTTTCTGCTTCTGGAGAGTATGCTGGTGCATCAACTTTTATTGCCGAATATGCACCTGTTAATAAGCGTGGGCTTTATGTTTCAGCCGTTCCAGCTTCGACTGCAACAGGATTGTTCGTTGGCTCACTTTTTGCTATGGCGATGTTTGCAGTTTGTGGTGGCTCTAATTCTGAATTTGTCACTTCATGGGGATGGAGAATTCCATTTCTTTTGGCTCTTCCACTTGGCTGGATAACTAACTACATTCGCGTTCATCTTCAGGATTCTCCTGTTTATGAAAAAATGGCGCATGATGCTGAGCGTGGTGGCGATGGCACAAAAGCAAAAACGCCCGTTCGTGATGTTCTTTTTAAATACCCTAAAACTACGCTCATTTGTTTTGGCTCAGCAATGCTAAATGCTATTGGATTTTATGCAGTTCTCACCTTTATGCCTAGCTATCTTGAAACAGTCGTTGAATATGACTCTGTTTCTGCAACGTTAATCACTAATATTGTTTTGCTTGCCTACATTGCTTTGATCTTCCTTTCTGGTTGGATTTCTGATCACTTCGGAAGAAAGAAAATGTTGATTCTAGCGGCTGTTGGCTTCATTTTGTTTACGGTGCCCTGTTACATGATTTTGAACAGTCAAATTTTTATTTTGATTTTGCTCTCGGAACTTTTTATGGCTTTGCTTTTGTGCATAAACGACGGAACGCTAGCAAGCTATCTTTCTGAACAATTCCCGACGGAAGTGCGGTTTACTGGATTTGCTTTTACGTTTAACCTTGCAAACGCTTTGTTCGGCGGAAGCTGTTCAGCAATCTCTCTTTGGCTGGTGAACCTCACAGGAAACGAACTTGCACCTGCATTTTATTTTATTGGCGTTGCTGTAATTGCTCTCATTGCAATCATTTGCTCACGCGAACACTCTAACACCGAGCTGAGCGACGTCGTAATCGACAACTAAATATTTTTTAGTTCTCCCCAAAACGCTTAAAATCCACCCGCTCAATTGGAAGTCTGACATGAATTCAAAACTGTTCAATTGGAAGTCTGACATGAATTTAAATTTTCAAATGATGTCAGACTTGCGAATTAAATTGCTTTGTTCATTATGTCTGACATATTTTTAAAATGGGGAATTGCCAGTCTAGCTGGGTCTTTATTGCTTTTCATTTAAGTCTGACATGAATTTAAAACAATGTTCAAGCGGAAGTCTGACATGAATTTAAATTTACGAATGAGGTCAGACTTTGTTTGTAAATGAGTCGCTTCTTAAGTTTGACATGTTTTGTAAATTACTTAGATGCTGCGACGAGCGCCCTTATGAAGTAATAGTGATTTAAAAATCATGCCAGACTTCATTTTTGGCAATTTAAGTCTGGCATGAAATGTTTAAGTTTTTTGTATTTGATTACGTTTCGTTTATTCGTCGAGTGAACACAAATCGGCATATGTTTCGCGTCTGACTGCAATCCTCGCTTTATCGTCGCGAATAGCGATGATTGGAGGGCGGGGTATGCGATTATAGTTCGATGCCATTGAGTAGTTGTATGCGCCTGTGCAAAGCACCGCAAGGATGTCTCCACGAGAGGGTTTTGGAATTGCGACGTTTTCTTGAATCAAATCACCACTTTCGCAGCATCTGCCTGCGATTGTGCACACAAAATCGCATTTTTCGTTCATTTTGTTTGCAAGAACGCAAGTGTAGGGCGATTGATAAAGAGCATATCTGGGGTTATCTGTCATTCCGCCATCTACGCTTGCATAGTTTTTGAATCCTTCGATTTCTTTAGTTGCTCCAATTTCATAGATTGTAAGACCTGCGGCGGCAACAATAGAGCGGCCAGGCTCCATCAATATGTTTGGTTGTTTGATTCCAAAGTCTCTGCAGTGCTCTTTGATTTCTGCGCTCAGTTTCTCAATTCTCTCTGCATAATCGATTTGCGGATCATCTTTTGTGTACTGAACGCCAAAGCCGCCACCAAGGTTTAAATAGTTTGCGTCAAAGCCATATTTATCATGTAGCATCGCGACGAATTCGAGCATAATTCTCGCTGCATCGCTAAACGGTTCTATCTCAAAGATTTGCGACCCAATGTGGCTGTGGAAACCCTCCAGAGAGACGTTTGGTGTTTCCATTACTTTGCAAAATAGCTTTTCTGCCTTGCCAGTTTCGATGGGCGCGCCAAACTTCGAATCAACCTTGCCAGTGTTGATTTTTGCATGCGTGTGAGGATCAATCCCGGGCGTTACCCGAAGCAGAATTTTCTGCGTAATCCCGAGGTCCTTTGCTTGCTTGGATATTTCCTCTAGCTCAAAAACGTTGTCAACGATGAAATATCCTACGCCCTCTTTTAACCCATATGCGATGTCAGCATTCGTTTTGTTTGAGCCGTGAAAAAATGCATTGCTCATGTCGAACCCTGCGTTTACTGCAGTGTATAGCTCGCCAGGTGAGACAATGTCGATGCACCCACCAACCTCACTAATCAGTCGATAAATGCCAGTGTAAGAGAGTGCTTTGCTAGCGAATAGAGGCTTTGAACCTTCACCCATGTGCGTTTTCATTGCATTTTGGTAGGTCTTGAAGTTCTCCAAAACCATATTCTCATCAATGAGGTATGCGGGTGTGCCATATTCCTTTGCAACAACAGTTGTGTCTACGCCAGCGAACTCGAGATGTCCCTTTTCGTTTATGCTTAAGTTCTTGTGAAGCATGTTTACAGAATCCTTTCGAGTCGAGCAATTGCTTCGTCATAATCTTCCGCTTTTCCAAACGATGTGATGCGGAAAAAGCCTTCGCCTTGTGCGCCAAAGCCCACGCCAGGCGTTCCTGCGATTTGGGCTTCATTGAGCAGATAATCGAAGAAATCCCAACTTGGCGTATTATCTTTTGTTTGCATCCAAATGTATGGTGAATTGATTCCGCCAGTAAACTTGATTCCTTTTCTTGTCAAGAATTCACTCATTTTTGCAGCGTTTGCCTTGTAATATTCGATGTTTTCCATGCAAACTTTCATTCCTTCTTCTGAAAGTGCGGCTTGCGCGGCGCGTTGAATGATGTATGGAACACCATTAAATCTTGTTGCTTGGCGGCGCGACCACGCTTTGTTGAAGTTAAGACCGTTAGCCTCGAGCTCTTTCGGAACAATCATCCATCCACATCTTGTGCCTGTAAAGCCTGCCGTTTTTGACAAGGAACAGATTTCTAATGCACAAGTTCTTGCACCTTCGATTTCATAAATGCTCCTGGGGTTCTCACCTGTTACGAAAGCTTCATATGCAGAGTCGAAAATAATTAAACAACCGTGCTCGTTTGCGAAATTCACCCATTCTGTTAGCTGCTCTCGATTGTAAACGCTGCCCGTTGGATTGTTTGGCGAGCAAATGTAGATTACGCTTCCGCATTCGATGTCGGAAGTTGGCATTGGGGCAAATTCATTTTCTAGAGTTCCTGGGATGTAGGAAACGTGATTTCCTTGCATAATGTTCGCATCAACATAGGCAGGATAAACTGGGTCAGGCACATATATTTGGTTGTGACCCAAAAGATCAAGCACGTTTCCACAGTCCGATTTTGCGCCATCAGAAATAAACACTTCGCTGGAGTCGATGTTTGTTCCTCTGCGCGCATAATAATTTGCGACCGCAACGCGCGTGAAATCATAACCGCTTTCAGGAGCATATCCGCGGAAAGTTTCGGCTTGAGCTTGTTCTTCAACAGCTTTTTTTAACGCATCGACGACAACGCTAGGCAGAGGGCGCGTCACATCTCCAATGCTAAGCTTGATTATTTTTGCCTTAGGGTTATCTTTTTGGTATGCGGCAATTTTGTTCGCACATTCCACAAATAAATAGTTATCTTTGAACGTTTTGAAATTCTCGTTTACGTTAATTTTCATATTCAAAAACCCCTTCGTAGACCTTCGTTGCTGGCCCCGTCATTTCAATTTCATAATTATCGTCACACTTAATATACAAAGTGCCCCCGATTAAATCGACAGCAACTGGCTCATTTGTATCAAGAAATCCATTTTTAACGCAAGCAGCGACGGATGCGCAAGCTCCAGTTCCGCAAGCATAGGTCTCTCCGCTTCCGCGTTCCCAAACTCGCATTTTTATGTGTCTGCGGTCGATAATTTCAATAAACTCTGTATTTACTCTTTCTGGGAAAAGTGAATAGTTTTCAAACTCAGGTCCGATTTTTTCCAAATCTAGAGTGTCGATATCAATGTTCTCAGCTGCAGGGTTACCTATGTTTTTAGTTACAATTACGGAATGTGGATTCCCCATGCTTACAGCCGTTATTTTCCATGCTTTGCCAGCAACATCGATGCTTTTGAGAATCACTGGCTCATCGCTTGTGATCGGGATTTCTTTTGGCTCAAAGTTAGCCTTGCCCATTTGAACTGAGACGCTCACAACTCTGTCATTCTCGACATTTAATGCGAGAGTTTTAATGCCACTTAACGTTTCGATTGTGATTCTGTCTTTAGAGCAAATGCCGTTGTCATATAGGTATTTTCCAACGCAACGAATTGCATTTCCGCACATTTTTCCTTCTGAGCCATCGAGGTTGAACATGCGCATTTTTGCATCTGCAACACAACTTGGACAAATGCAAACAACCCCGTCAGCGCCAACGGAAAAATGGCGGGGAGACATAACCTTTGCTAGCTTGCATGGGTCAAAATCCATTTTTTCAAGGCAGTTTATATAAATGTAGTCATTTGCGCAACCATGCATTTTGGTGAATTTTATTTGCAAAGCAAATCCTCCATTTTCCAAACTTTGTTTTCTTTTCCCTGGAGAAAGCGTGCTGCGTCAATTGCTCCGTCGGCAAAAAGTGCACGGTCATGCGATGTGTGTTTAATTTCGATAGCTTGGGTGCCTGTATCAAAAATAATTGTGTGTTCGCCGACAATATTCCCGAGTCGCATTGCGCTGACTCCAATTTGTCCAGGCTCTCTTGGCTCCATACCGCTTCTGCCGCAAACAATTTCACCGCCGCCTCGCGCATGTTGAATTGCGCGAGCAATCATAAGTGCTGTGCCAGATGGAGAGTCCACTTTTTTGTTGTGGTGAGATTCGACAATTTCGCAGTCGGCGTCAGGAAACATTGTGGCGACCTCGCATGCCAACTTCGAAGTTAGACCCACACCCACACTCATGTTTCCAGCGAAAAAGACAGGAGCGAATTGCGCCGCTGCTTCGATAACTTTTGTCTCTTCCTCTGTGTGCCCCGTTGTCGCTATGACCGCAGGAATTTTTGTTTTCGTAATGAATTGTGCTATCTCGGGAGCGCTTGTGTGGAATGAAAAGTCAATCAAGCAGTCCGCCTCGATGTTTTGAGCCTGCTCATCCTCTAGAGAAGAGACCAGAGAACACAGTGAGAATTCTGTGTTTTCACCCTTGTTAATGTCCACTGCCAAGACAAGTTGTAAATCATCGTTTTGATTAATAGCTTCGATAACCTTTTGCCCCATGCGTCCAAGGGCACCAGTGAGAATAATTCGCACTTAAATCACCCCGTGCTGTTTCATGACCGACACCAACACTTCTTCTTTTTCTTTGCTCATTGGCGTCAGCGGAAGCCTCAAAGAGTTCTCGCACCAACCCAAATGAGCGCATGCGGCTTTCACTGGAATTGGATTTACTTCGCTGAAAAGCGCCTTGATGAGGTCAAAATACTTGATTTGAAGTTCAGCTGATTTTTTAAAGTCTCCGTTGAGCGCAGCATGAGCAATTTCGGAAGTTTCTTTTGGAATCACATTGGAAAGTACGGAAATAACGCCCTTGCCTCCAAGTGACATGATTGCAGTAATCTGATCGTCGTTTCCGCTGTAGAGAGACATGTTGTCGCCAATGCGATGAAGCGTGTCAATAACGCTCACAACATCGCCGTTTGCCTCTTTAATGCCTGCTATTTTGTCATTGCTCATCAGCGCCTCATAGGTTGAAGGTGCGATGTTAACTCCTGTGCGGGAGGGGACGTTATAGAGGATGATTGGTTTCGTGCTGACCTCAGCAATTTTTGTGAAAGTCTCCACAAGGCCAGCTTGAGTTGCCTTATTGTAATAAGGAGTTACAACGAGGAGAGCGTCAGCGCCCATTTCACATGCAGCTTTAGAGAGGTCGATTGCATAGGCTGTGTCGTTTGAACCTGTGCCCGCTATAACTGGGACACGACCATCAGTGTGTTCGACGACGAATTTAATGCATTCACGATGTTCTTCGTCGGTGAGCGTTGAGCCTTCGCCTGTTGTTCCGCACACTACTAGTGCATCGACTCCACTTTCAATTTGCCAGTCAACGAATTTGCCAAATGCATCATAATCGACTTTCCCGTCTTTGAAAGGCGTAATGAGTGCAGTTGCTACTCCTTGAAAAATTGGTTCTGTCATTTTTGCCCCCTTATTAAAATGCACGATTGATTTTATTTACCTTTAAACACGTCAATTCTTCGCAATTCTCTCGTTTAACTATGAAGTCTGACATGTTCTGTAAAACTTTTAAAATTATAGTTTAGCCTGCACTTTTTTAAAGTTTTCATCGGTGTTCATCTGTTTGAAACAATTCTTTCAAGCCATGACAGACTTGCGATGAAATTTGAAGTCTGACATGAAATTTAAGTGCAACAGTTTGCTTCGCCAATGAAGTCTGAAATGAAATTCAAAATCCCAAGATCGCTGAATTTTGAAGTCTGACATGAAATTCAAGTGAATCAGTCTGCTTTGTTATAAAAGTCTGGCTTCAAATTAGAGCTGTTTTTGCTTCGTTGATTGTTTAAAAATTTAAGTCTGACATGAAATTTAAGTGCAACAGTTTGCTTCACTAATGAAGTCTGACATGAATTTTAAACTGTTAGATAGCTGGTCTTTATTGCTCGGGGCGATGTGCTTTTGTTGTTAATGATGTCGATTTAACAGCAAAAACAGAAACATTTTGCGTTTCCTTTTCTGAGAATTGGAAGTGCTTTCCCGTCTGATGATTCATGAGAATTTCCAGGCCGCGAGCCTTCTCTTTTCCTTCTAGAAACGAAACTGTTCCATTTCCTATCACAGATGCAAACCGATATGAATAGGCACATGCTTTTTCCGATTCCATCAATTCGCCCTCGCAGTCAAGCTCAAACGCAACTGTTGGGTTTTTAGTGAGTGCGTCAATTTTTCGCCCTTCGTTTGCACTGTGATAATAAAAAGTCCAAACTCCATCTTCAAACTCATATCCGAAATTTAATGGCACGATGTAAATTCCTTCCGCGTCTTGAACCGCTAGGCGCATCACCTTACACTCGTTAATTATTTCTTTGATGTCTTCAATTGAAGTCACTTCTCGGTTGCTTCTTCTCATCTAGGGCTCCTTAGAATCTTGGTTTATTTCATTATTAAGAAAGAAGTCTGACATGTCTTGTAAATTATAGGAATGCTATAATTAGCAGGCGGTTTTAAAGAGGAGAGATGTCCGAGCTGGCCGAAGGAGCACGATTGGAAATCGTGTATGCCCCAAAAGGGTATCTAGGGTTCGAATCCCTATCTCTCCGCCAGATTTGCCCGCACACGAAACTATCGAGTCAATGCTTTCTAAGGCAAATTAGTTGGTTTTGCAGGCAAGATTATTAAAACGCACACGTGGAGGGGTGGCAGAGCGGTTGAATGCGGCGGTCTCGAAAATCGTTGTGCAGCTGATTGTTGTACCCAGGGTTCGAATCCCTGCCCCTCCGCCATTTTTCTGTTGGTCACCGTTACTGTGAGGAAATCAATGCAAGACAGAGATATAAAACTTGGCGATGTGGAATATGAAGACATTCCAGAGAACCTAACTAACAATTTGGTTTATGCTCTCGAAGAAGGCAAAAAGATATTAGAAACAGCAGTTCACGGTGAGAGTTTTGCCCCTTTTACCGCGATTGTGGTAGGCGATGAGGTCTTGATGGAAGCTCACATTGCCGAGAATGCAGACGAAGCTTTTGACAGCGCGTTCGATAAGGTGCGGTCTACAGAGAATGCAATTTCATATGCGTTTTGTTATGACGGATTTGTTGAAACCGACAATGGCGAAAAAGATGTGGTAATTTGCGAAGGTGCGCTGCCAGGTGAAAAGACAGGATTTGCCATTGCGCTTCCCTATAAAGCAACTGGTGATGCCGAAAACGGACAACTTTCTTTCGATTTTGAGAACGAATTAATTTTTTTGGGTGAAGCACCAAATTTCTTCAATGAATAGATGACCCGTTCGCTGAGTTTTTCTTCACTGTTCATTCATGTTTTTGATACCAATTCTTTCTTTAAAAATTAGAATGTTCAAACTAAACTCGTAGGTAATTTGATTAATCGGAATTAATCGGCCAACGATTAGTCACTGATTTATTAGTCTATGAGTAAGAAAGGATTCATTTATCAACCTGGCATGATGTTTGATTGAGTCGATTGCTCGTCTTTGCTTTTAGTTCAGAGAAGGCTAGCTACAATTTGTGAGCCTATATTAAATTGACAGAAGTTATGCTGTGATATAATGACTGAGCTTAAAAACCTGCCTCGGAATCACATACACCAAACCGGGGCCGATGTTAGACCAGAGGAGGTGAGTTCATGAAGGCATATGAATTGCTGTATTTTGTTTCTCCTACACTCGAAGAGGAAGCTCGCGAAGCAGTTTCAAAACGTATCGCAGGTGTTATTGAAGAGGAAAACGGAACTGTTGACAACATTGATAACTGGGGCAAACGCAAGTTGGCCTATGAAATTGGTGAGTTGACCGAAGCAGATTACACTCTCGTTAACTTTCATGCAAACGAAGACCAGATCGCAGAGCTCGACCGCGTGTTGAGAATTAGCGACAACGTTGTTCGTCACATGATTACATCATGCCCTGAAGCTAAATAATTTAGATTGGGGGTTTTATGAGCATCAATAAAGTTGTAATTTCAGGAAATTTAACTCGAGACGCTGAGGTCAGATACACTTCAGGAGGCACGGCAGTTTCAACTATCGGTGTTGCTGTGAACGATCGAGTTAAGAATGCATCTACTGGTGAGTATGAAGATTATGCCAACTACATTAATTGTGTTTTGTTTGGCAAAAGAGCAGAAGGCTTAAGCCCATTTTTAAAGAAGGGTACTAAAGTTGCAATCGAAGGCAAACTTCGTTATTCCGCGTGGGAAATTGAAGGGCAAAAAAGAAACAAAATCGAAGTTATCGTCGATGAAATTGACCTATTCAGTTCTCGCCAAGGTGGAGGGGCAACTCCTTCTAGTTCTCCAGACAAAGGCGCATATTCTGCACCTGTCACACCAGTTGTAAATGAAGATAGTTCTGTTTATGACGAGGATGTTCCTTTTTAGTTTTATTAAAGAGACAAGGGATAAAAATGGCCGATTATAAAAGACAAGTGCGCCCTAAGAAGTGCCAATGCTGCAAAGAGGGCATTGAACATGTCGACTACAAAAATGTAGACATGCTCAAAAAATACACATCAGAGCGCGGCAAAATTAAACCACGTCGTGTAACTGGTGCTTGCACAAAACATCAGAGAGAGATTGCTGCAGCTATTAAACGTGCTCGCGTTATGGCTTTGTTGCCATACAGCGAGGTTACCGTTGCTGGTCGTGGCGGTCGTCGTAAGAGATAGGAGAGACCATGCAAGTTATTTTGCTTAAAGAGTTGCAGGGTCGTGGCGGCGAAGGCGACGTTATTAATGTTGCTCGTGGTTTTGCTAACAACTACCTGCTCCGTCAAGGCATTGCTGTAAAGGCTACTAAGGGAAACCTTAAGCAGCTCGAGCAGCGCCGTGCGAACATTGAAAAGCGTGAGAACGATCGCGTAGCTCAGGCCAATGAGTTGGCTGAGAAGCTCAACAACATGCGAGTTCATGTTGAGGCTCAGGTCGGTGAAGAGGGAATTCTTTTTGGTTCTGTTACTGCTGCTATGATTGCTTCTGCTATCAAAGATGAGTATGAAATTGAAGTTGACAGACGCAGAATTGAACTCAAGAAGCCTATTAAGACCGTTGGTGAGTTCAAGGTTGGCGTAAATATCTATCGTTCAATTAACGGAACTGTTACCGTTGTTGTTGGAGATGATGTAAAAGAGGCTAAGGCAGAAACTGAAACAGCTGCAGAAGTTGTAGAGGCTGAAGAGGTGGTTGTCGAGGTTGAATCCACAGAAAATGTTGAGGGCTAGTTTTGCCTTCCGCTGTTAACGGCGCACCTTTGGGAGTTTCCTTCTCGGATTTACCGAGCAGGGAGCTCCCTAGTAATTTTGAAGCGGAAAAATCGGTGCTTTCCGCTTGTCTTGTCAAGCCTGAAATTGCAGATGATGTCTGTGTAATTTTAGAGGCTAGCAACTTCAAACATACTCTCAATAGAAACATTTTCGAGGCTATTTTTGAAATTGTTAAAGATGGCGGGAAACCAGATTTAATCACAGTAACTGACAAGCTCCATGCTACGGGACGACTTTCGCAGGCAGGAGATGCGACCTACCTTGCCGATTTGGTTAAAAATAGTTTTGCGATTGTCAACTGGCGACATCATGCAGAGATCGTCAAGCGAGTGGCAATTCAGCGCGATTTGATTACCGCTGCTGCTGAAATTAATGCAATTGCCTACGATGGTCCCGATTCAATTTCGGAGGTTGTTGGTCAGGCTGAATCGGCATTATTCAAGGTGACTGAAAAACGTGTTTCCAATTCCTTTAGAAGCATGGAGGAATTGTGTGTGAGCACAAAGGAGGATCTTGAAAAGCTGGCGAAGCACAAGGGTGAAATTCTTGGTGTTCCTTCTGGCTTTCGAGACATTGACAAGCTTTTCTGCGGGTTTAGGCCAGGGGACGTGATTGTTCTTGCGGCGCGTCCTGGTGTTGGAAAAACTTCTTTTGCTCTTAACATGGCTGTTAAGTCGGCAAAGCTGGGCACTTCAGTCGCTTTTTTCTCTTTGGAAATGTCAGCAGAGCAGCTCACTCAGAGAATCCTTTCTTCCGAGGCGGGAGTTGAGCTGTCAAAAATTAGAAGCGGAATGTTGAGCGCTGCCGATTGGTCGCAGATTAATCCAACTTTGCAAGAACTTGGGCATCTTGACATGCTTATTGATGACACACCGGGCTTGTCAATTCTGGAAGCTCGAGCAAAAGTTAGAAGGCAGTTTAGACACATAATTGGCACTGATAAAAAGGGTCTCGTAATTGTTGACTATTTACAATTAATGACGCCGCCAGTCGCAAGACGTGATGGCAACAGGTCTGTAGAAGTTGGTGAAATTACGAGAGGGTTGAAGGTTTTGGCTAAAGACCTTGGCGTTCCAATTCTTGCCCTATCTCAGTTAAATCGTTCAGTGGAGACTCGTGGCACTAAATCGAAGCGTCCAATGCTTTCTGACCTCCGTGAATCTGGCACTATTGAACAGGACGCTGACATCGTGCTTTTTATCGACCGCTCTATGAACGAGGAAGAGGCCGAATCCTCAGAGCGTCCCGATATGGGAGAAGCAGTCATTCAAGTTGCTAAGCACAGAAACGGCCCTCAAAAAGACATTTGGCTTTCTTTCAATGGCGAGTTCACTCGTTTTGGCGATCTCGATCAAGACGCAAGTCACAATTACGAAAACTAAATAGTTGGATTTTCGTTAGAAGCTTCATCTCACTTTGAAGTCATTTCTCTTCGAAGTCTGACATCATTTTCCAAAGTGCAGTTCACTTTGAAGTCTGACATGTTTTGTAAATCTTGAAATTAATTGATTGCAAAAGAAGTCTGACATGTTTTGTAACTGATTTTTGTTCGGGATCAAAAAGGAAGTCTGACATTCTTTCAAAGAACCTTCTCAGTTGTTTTTGAAGTCTGACATGTTTGTGAAAAATGGCCTGCGGTATAATAAACCCATTTAGCGCAGGCAATTTGGAAAGAGTTAATCATGACTACAATGCGTGAATGTGTAGACGTTTTGGCATCAGAAATTGGTGCTCGTCCAGCCGGAACCGATGAGGAACAAAAGGCTGCATTATATTTGGAAGAAACTTTAAAAAGTGAAACGAACTTTAATGTCGAACTTCAAGAATTCGATGCGGTATCAAACCCCGAGATTTACAGAATGACTTTGTCTGCAATAATGCTTGTTTCTGGCATTTTTGCATTTGCGCTACCATCTTTTGCTATTATATGGGTTTTGTTGATAGCGATTGCAGGCGTTTTGTTTGTTTTAAATGAGCTTGATGTTTTTTCTCTTTCTCGCTATTTAAGCAAAGTGCCGAGCCAAAATGTAATTGCAAAAAGGATGCCAGATCCAAACACTCAGTCTTCTAAGCGGTCTAAAAAAATCATTTTGCTTACAAATTACGATTCCGAAAAATGCAAAAAAGAGCAGACTGGGTCTCTTATTAATTACATTCGTTACATTCATTTTTTCGAACTCGTTGCCGTTGCACTTCTTTTGATTGGGTCTTTGATCACGCTTTTTTCACCTGACATTTTGTTTGCAAAGATTTGCTTGGGCATCGGGATTGTTGGATCAATTCTACCAGTCGTCGCTTTTGTTGTGCACACTACAGCTGAGTATAACGAAGGGGCAAACAATAATGCAGCGTCTGTAGCGGTGATGCTTGAAGTTGCTAAGAGGATTAGCACTGGAGTTTACGCTCCAGGTGGTGACACTCCTATAATTCGTGGACGACAAGCGGCTGAAGACGCTGGCGTTATGCCTTCAAATGTTCCTGTTGAGTGGGAGTCTGAATCACAAAGTGCATCTGCTGACTCTTATGTTGCGAGCCTTTTCTATGACAAGAGTCGAGCAGTTGGCTATTCGTCTTCGACAGATGAAGATTCTTTTGTTGACCAAAGCAAGTCTGACATAAATTATGAATTAGATGATTTGGAGGATTCTCGCGGGTTCTCGCAGGATATTACGCAACAAATTACTGCGAATGGCGGATTAGATGACGCAGAAATAAATGCAGGAACTCAGTCTTATGGAGGTATGTCTGACATTATTTTTGATAATTCTTCATGTGCTGCTCTAGATTCAGAACCTGCTGTGAGCTCTACTCCTGATTGGTTCACAAAAGGCCTTCAGAAAGCTGAAGGTAAAGGAAATTTGAATGCTGACAAAGTAAAGAAATCGCGATTTGGTGATGCCATCGGCAAAGCTGAAGCGGCACTTAACGAAGCCACTGCTGATGAAGGATTTCCTGATGCGAATCTTGAATTACAAGCCAGACTTAAGTCTATACAGAGTGATATAGAAACTGCGGTCGCCACGGCGTCGGCGCAGGTTGAAAAAGACGTGAGAGTTGCGAATTCCGTAATTGATAATGAAATTTCAAATTCACAGAAAAAAGAGAATGCAGTAGAGGTTGATCCTTCCGTTACATTGCGAGAAGTGAAGTCTGACATAAATGGGAATGCTTATATTGCACGACAAGACACTGGTAGGGTTAGTGAGCATTCAGATTCGACAAAAGATGCTTCTCTACAAATTAAGTCTGACTTAAAAGTTGAAGAAATGAAAAAAGGTGGTGTCTCAGGATATTTGTCCTCCTCTACTTCAGTGCCTGATTTTGAGACATCTCAGAATGAATCGGATGCTTTAATCAAGTCTGGTTTTGTAGAGAAAAGAGACGTTTATGGAGAAATTCCTGCTTTGAGACCTTTAGAGCCGGAGTATGGGGTTGAAGTTGACCCGAGTGAATTCCTGGAAAGCGGCCAAACTCGCCCACTTGAAACAGTGGAACCTTCTTTGCCTGAGCCTCAAGCAAGAGCACAACGTGACATCAAGCTGCCTTCTTTAACAGGTGCTTTGAAATCAAAAGATATAAACGAAAAGCTGGCTGAGCGAGAGGCAGAAATAAAAGCCAAGAAAGAGGCGGTCAATAGATTGGGAGTAGAGTTGCCATCGCTGACCACAACCATCGAACCTGTTTCGGTTTCCGACAATTCTACTGTCTCAAATGTTGGTGCTTTTGCGGTTGGGGAAGCCACTGGAGCATTTGACCCAATTACTGATGAAGATTTGATGCAGGCTAATCAGACAGCTGATGACCTCTATATTTATGATGCAGATGATGCATCTTTGCAGGGAGAAGTAACAGAATCGGGCGCGGTGGCTGGTCCTGGGTATGTTGATATTCCTGACACTCATGCCGAGTCAATCTTTGGCAAATTGTTTTACAAGAAGAAAAACAATGACGTTCGTTCCTTCTCTGAGACTATTGGAGTTGATGACTCATGGGAGGCAAGAAAAGTCGGAAAAGATCGTGGTGACTGGTCAAGTTTCAATGACGATGACGACTGGAATGGGGGCGCTGTAATCGTTTCAGGTGATGACAGACTTCCTTCTGAATCGGAAGAAAGAGATGCTATTTATCAGTTCTCGACCAATGATATTTCTACGGAGGTGTGGTGCGTGGCTCTCGGTTCTGAGTGCTCCAGCCATTCAGGTCTGACTTCATTTTTGAATGAGCATAAGGAAGATTTAAAGGGCGCAATTTTTGTAACTTTGGACGCTATGGGCGCCGGAGAATTGTCATTGGTTGAGTCCGAAGGTTTAATTAAATCGAAGAAAGCTCCAGCTCGTATGAAGAGGCAAGCGAGAAATGCCGGAAAAATGATTGGCAAGACAGTCGGAACTATTAACATGAACTGGACAAACACGACCACCTCGATTCTTGCTCAACATAGCTTTAAGTGCATTCATGTTGCTGGGGCGCTGAACGGAAAGCCAGCTTATCTAGCGGAAATGGCAGATGCTGCTGACGCAGTGGAAGATGAGCAACTTCAGCAGTCGGCGGATTTAGTGATGGAAATTGTGAGAAGCATATAAATATTCCTGCATTTATTCAGCTAAGGATTCAACTTAAATTTAAAGTCTGACATCCTTTTAGAGCGATTAAATACGCATTTTGATAGTTATGAATTAACTCTGACATGTTTGTATAAATATAAATTTCTTGATGTTTACATTTTCAAAACAGGTCTGACATGAAATGTAAATTACCTTGGGTTTATGGCTCCTGCTTTTTTGTCGCAGGAGCTTATTTTTTATCTAATACTTCACTATTCATTCATTGGCAAAGTCACTCCTTTTTCATATGCTCTTGTAGTAGGGCAACACTTTTCATTAACCTTTTTTTGGACAATTGAATAACTATTTTATTCACTTTTCAAATTTAGACTTTTTGTTAAGGAAAAGTTAATTTGGAGGTGACATTGTGAATTCCAGAATCAGAGAGCTATCATCGCTTTTTTCTTACCATGTAACTTTGCGAGTTCATGGAAGTGGGATGTTATTTCGAGACACCGAAGATTTTAATAAGTTTCTGCGCTCGCTTCAAAAGGCAGCAAATTCCTACAACATGAAGATAGTCGCATATGCTCTCATGGGTAATCACATTCACCTTATATTGCAGGGAAATTTAAAGCTTATGAGCAGAGTTTTTCAATCGATGGGCGCGTCTTTTGCCAAATGGTACAACAAGAAATATGGTAAAAAAGGTGCAGTTTATGACCAGCGGTTTCATTCAGTTCCGATCAATAGTAAAGAGCAGTTTATTGAGACTTTGACATATGTGTACAACAATCCCGTCTCCGCAAACATAGTAAAGGATGCCGCTGATTACGAGTGGTCGAGCTTTAGATCTATTGCAAATGATGAAGCCTCGATCACCGACGTTGATGCTGTGAGCGAGGTTTGCGACCTTGAATTTCTTTGTCTTCTCACCCGGAAAAAAGCAGCTCGTGATTGGGAGTGGACAGATCCAGCCTACGAAGGAAGGCCCAAGGACGCTGAGGTAAAGGATTTTATTGTAAGAGAGGTAGGGAAGCATCAAAAGGGTTTCTTGAAATCGAAGGGAAACGACTTTTTGCGTTTGATTTTTGAGAAGTTACTTGACCTTGGAGCAACACTTTCACAAATGGAGCGTGCGACTGGTATCTCCCGTTATCGAATACAGAAAATCTTGTCTTGACAACGATAAAGATTATTGGTCCTGCCGTTTCTTTTAAGTGCTAAAATAAAAAACTGCTAAAAAGAGCCCCGTATTCTGTTTTTAGCAAGCATAAAGAAAGGTAAGCAATGAAAACTTATAGTGCAAAGCCTGGTGAGGTTGAGCGTAAGTGGGTGTTGGTCGACGCTGAAGGACAGACTCTTGGTCGTCTTGCGGTTGCTGTTGCAAACATTCTCAGAGGCAAAAACAAGCCAGAGTACACTCCACATGTTGACACAGGCGATTTTGTCATTGTCGTTAATGCTGAGAAGGTCCAGGTCTCAGGCAAAAAGGCAGAAGACAAAGTTTATGGCCATCACACAGGGCATCCTGGTGGTTTGAAGCAAGAGACTTTCAAGGTCGCTATTGAGAAACATCCAGAGAGAGTAATTGAGAGCGCTGTGAAAGGTATGATGCCAAAGACTACTCTTGGCAGAAAGCAGGGTATGAAGCTGAAAGTCTATGCTGGCCCTGAGCATCCACATGCTGCACAAAATCCAACTAAGATTGAACTGGAAGGATAGTTAGATGGCAAAGAATATCACAGAGGCCAAGTACTACGGCACAGGCAGAAGAAAAAACGCTATCGCTCGTGTTACTTTGGTGCCAGGCACTGGTAAAGTAACTTGCAATGGCCGCGATGGAGCGCAGTATTTTGCAGAGCAATCTCTGCTTGATTTTGCTGTAGCACCTTTTGCAACTACAGGCACTGAAGGACACTTTGACGTAATTGCCAGATTGAATGGTGGTGGAGTTAGCGGACAAAGTGGCGCGTTAAGACTCGGAATTGCAAGAGCACTTCTCGAGGCTGGTGACTACAGAGCTGATCTTAAGAAAGCAGGATTCCTTACAAGAGATCCTCGCGTGGTTGAGAGAAAGAAATATGGTCTGAAAAAAGCTCGCAAGCGTCCACAGTTCTCAAAACGTTAGACAGCAAGTTTTCAAATTACAAAGCCTCGGTTCGCCGGGGCTTTTCTTTTTTTGTTAAAGAAGCATTGACACTGAATCCGCCCCGTTGAAGTCTGGCTTAAAATTGAAAATTCCAAAAGAGGTCTGACCTACATTTGGCAGTTTTAAGACAATGTCTGTCTTGTTTTTGTATGGCTTCTGGATTTAACATGTTCATAATATCTAAATGCTAAAATGTTTAAATTAATGACAGACTTGAACGTTAAGTCGTCATTTCTTTTATCGAAACTGGCCACTAAATGGCCTATCGCAAGGAGGATTCATGAGCAGAGTTGAAGAAATGTATGGAACCTTGGTTTTTAACAGGAAGACCATGCAGGAATATCTTCCTCGTTCGATTTACAAAGAGCTGATGACCACCATAGACGATGGCGAGCCACTTAATGAAAACCTAGCTAACGTTGTTGCTCACTCAATGAAGGAATGGGCGATTGAAAAGGGAGCCACGCACTATACGCATTGGTTCCAACCTTTGTCTGGCATAACCAGTGAAAAACATGATAGCTTTATTGATCCCGTTGATGACAGCCAAGTCATTATGCGTTTTTCTGGAAAAGCACTTATACAGGGTGAGCCGGACGCTTCTTCATTCCCCAGCGGAGGTTTACGTGCGACTTTTGAAGCACGTGGTTACACAGCCTGGGACCCTACTTCCTATGCTTTTATAAAGGATGAAGTTCTCTGTATTCCGACAGCTTTCTGTTCATATAATGGAGAGGCACTTGACAAAAAAACACCGCTCCTTAGAAGCAACAAGGCTATTAAAGAGCAGGTACAACGAGTGCTCGCACTTTTTGGTGAAGAAGCCAGACATGTTGTGCCGACTCTCGGTGCTGAACAAGAGTATTTCCTCATATCCGAAGAAGATTACAAAAAAAGGCTCGATCTTATTCTTTGTGGTCGAACTTTGTTTGGCTACTCACCATGCAAGGGGCAGGAATTAGAAGAGCACTATTTCGGAGCAATTCGCCCTACGGTGAACGAATTCATGAAGGAGCTCGATGATGAGCTGTGGAAATTGGGTGTTCCCGCTATGACTAAGCATAATGAGGTTGCGCCATGTCAGCACGAGTTGGCTCCGATGTTTACTAATGTAAATCGTGCGATTGACCAGAATTTGCTTACGATGGAAAAAATGCGTTTGATTGCAAGTCATCATGGTTTAGTCTGTCTTGAATCTGAAAAGCCGTTTGATCATATCAACGGTTCGGGCAAACACAATAACTGGTCGATTTCCGTTGATGGAAAAAATCTGCTTGAACCAGGCGATGACCCAATCCAGAACATGCGCTTTATAGTAATGCTAACGTGCATTATTCGGGCTGTAGATGAGTATCAGGATTTGTTGAGAATGACAACTGCAACGGCAGGCAATGATCATCGACTCGGTGGAGATGAAGCACCTCCTTCGATTATTTCGATGTTTTTGGGAGATGAGCTTGACCGTGTTGTTACAGCTATCATGGAGGGGTCAGATTATCACAGCAATGGAAACGCAAAGATGGACCTAGGCGTTGATGTTCTTCCTAATTTTGATCAAGACAACACCGATAGGAACAGAACAAGCCCATTTGCGTTTACGGGAAACAAGTTTGAATTCAGAATGCCTGGGTCGGCGCAGAATTTGAGCGATGTTAATATGGTCCTAAACACCGCAATGGCAGATTCTCTATGCAAATTTGCTGATGATTTGGAAGGCAAGTCTGGCGAGGAATTTAATAAGGCGTGTCAAGAGTGGATTAGGGAAACATTAAAGGCACATTGCAGAATTATATTTAATGGTGACGGCTATTCGAAGGAATGGGAAGAAGAGGCGAAACGACGCGGACTTTCTAACTTGAAGGACACTGCGAAGGCGCTCCCTGCATTGGTTACAGAAAAGTCTTATGACCTTTTTTCAAAATTTAGTGTTTTGAATAAGGATGAAGTTGACTGCAGATACAACGTTAAACTTGAGAAATATAACAAGACCATGAACATTGAATGCAGAACGATGAAACGCATGGTAAGACGTGATTATTTACCAGCGATTGAAAACTACGCAGCAGAGCTTGCTGAGACTATTTGTTCTGTTGAAAAGGTTGTGGGTGAAGGTAAGGCAAAAGGTCAGCGTAGACGTTTTGAGCAAATCTGCGAAGGGGCAGCAAATATTCATAAGCTCTGTGATCTTCTTCATCAAAAGCATCATCAGGCGCGAGATATCGAGGATGGACAAAAGAAGGCAGACATGTATGCGGAAGAAGTCATTCCAATTATGCAGGAATTGAGACATTGGGTGGACAGTATGGAGATTATTACTGAGCGTAAACACTGGCCATGCCCAACGTATAACGAGATTTTGTTCTACGCCTAAACGCTCGCAAAACAAGCCAGACTTCATTGTTGACTCATTTTTATTAGTGAGAAAATAAAGGAAGAATATTTGCAACTTAAGCCAGACTTGCATGTTTGATATTTAGATAATTAGGTTTTCAGCTTCTGTTGCAATAACAATATAGAGAAAGGACGACAAATGCCATCAGTACCCGAGCAAGAATTTATTTGGAAAAACGGAGTGTTGGTCCCATGGGCCGAGGCGACTACTCACGTTTTGTCGCACTCCCTCCATTATGGAAGTGGTGTTTTTGAGGGATTAAGGATGTACAAAGATCCTGATAGCGACCGCTCGATGGTTTTTCGTCTTTATGATCACATGGTTCGCCTGCACAACAGTGCAAAAATTGCGAAAATGGACCTACACTACACAGTTGATGAGCTAGTTGAGGCAACACTTTTGACATGTCGTGAGAATGGGCTGAAAAGCGCATACATTCGTCCTCTCGTTTATCGCGGATATGGGACTATGGGCGTTGACCCAACTGGTTCTCCGACTGATGTTATTATTGCTGCCTGGCCTTGGGAAGCCTACCTTGGTGATGATGCTCTGGCAAAAGGAATCAAGATGGGCACATCGTCTTGGCGCCAGCGCTCGGTCAACGCTATTCCACCTGCAGTTAAGGCAACAGCTTCCTACTTTAATAGCTTGTTGGCTAAGCTTGAGGCGAAAGAGCATGGCTATGAAGAAGCTGTCATGTTGAACGAGGCTGGTAAAGTGTGTGAAGGGACCGGCGAGAATCTGTTTATTGTTAAGAATGGAGTACTGAAGACGCCGCCAATTTCTGATGGATTGCTGGAGGGCATCACACGCGATAGCATTATTCAGGTTGCTAATGATATTGATGTTCCATTTGAGTTTTGCTCTTTGGTGCGCAGTGATTTGTACACGGCTGACGAGGTATTTTTGTCCGGAAGCGCTGCCGAACTCACTCCAGTTGCAGAGATTGACGGTATCAAGATTGGAAACGGCGCTCGCGGTGAGATTACAGAAAAGCTGCAGAAACAGTTCTTCGAGATTCTTTGGGGTCACGTTAAAGCTCATGCTGACTGGAATTTTGACATTTAAACGCGCATTTAGCAATCCTCTAAAAGGAAGTCTGACATCTTTTTGAAAAGCGGTATGACAGAAGATCAACAAGTAAAAACCCTCATTTCTCTGCTTGCAAAAGCGGATGATGAGGGTTTTATTGGTGCCCTTTTAGAGGATTTGTTTACCTATAAAGAAATTAGAGACATCGCATCTCGATTAAATGTTGCCATTTTGCTTGACAAGGGTCTTTCCTACAACGAGATTGAGAAGCTCACTGGCGCTTCAGCCACAACGATTGCTCGTGTCTCAAAGTGCCTTAATCATGGGGCAGGCGGTTACACCGAAGCGATTGCGCGCTTAAAAACCTAGGTTAATTCATTACGCGCGCAAAAGTTAGCCCGTAAATAGTCTGAACTCCCGACTTTTTTAGCGCTGAGGCAGCGCATTGCATGGTGGCACCAGTTGTGCACACATCGTCAATAATAACGATTGGGTTTTTCCTCTCAAAATTAGCATTCGGCAACACTCGAAGTTGCTTTTTCATGTTCAATATTCTTTCTTTTTTGCCTAAATTCCTTTGGTCAGATGACTTTGGTGTCGTAAAGCAATTAATTATTTCGCAGCCAGATAGTTCTCCTAACTTGTTGGCAAGGATTTTGGTGTGATTAAATCCGCGTTTCAACATTGCCTCTTGTGTAGGCGGAATAAAGGCTATTTTGACATTCTGCTTTATCCAGATAGGCTCGAAGTAACGAAACATAATGTTTGATATTTCTTTTGCTAGCCTCACCTCTGACTCGTCTTTATAAACGCTAACAAGCCTGCGTGCATTTTCATTAAGAATTACGCAACTTCTGAATTCGTCGAATGGATACTTCTCAAGTTCCATAGCATCCAAGATCACAGAGTTGCATTCGCTGCACTGAAGGCGCCCTCCGCTTGCGCCGCACCTCTCGCATGATTTGCATAGGTCGACATATCTCAGCGTAGATCTGCATTTAGCGCAAAGAACTTGACCTGGCTCGTCGCATAGTGCGCATCGGGTGGGCCAGAGCAACTCTTTTGCAGTTTCTGAAATGTTTTTTGACAACGTCATTTCTTCAGAATAGCTTCTCTTGCGGCCTTTTTCTTGAGGCTAAAGATTTTTTAAAAGTATGCCAGACTTCTTTCGCAAGTGTTACATTTCATGTCAGACTTCCTCCTCAATTATTCTTGAAGACTCTTTGAGGATGGCATTTTTCGCAGCTAATGTCAGACTTGCTTTTTGATTTTAATTTCATGTCAGACTTGAATTTAGGCTTGCAAAACATGTCAGACTTCATTGGTGGATAACGCGTCGCAGGTTCCGGCCACTCGTGTTTATGAGGTCGTTTGCTATAATATTTGCCAGCTTCTTCATGTTGTAGTTGCGAGGAGTTATCTCCTTTAGTCCAAGGCAGATGCGGTCAAAAGGACCCACGTAATTGTTTCAAAACATGAGCATGGCGTATTCTAGGGATAAGTCGCACCGCACGTTGACTTCAAGCAACCCGCTTGGCGTGCGAGAGGCCGGTAGCGCAAGCAATGGCCCAGTGTGCGAGTGTGGGGGCAAAGACTAGGTCAAATGAAGAAGCTCTTAACATTTAAAAATGGAGGCAATTTTGCTTAGGAATAACTATTGTAAGAAGTTCTTCGCCGTTCTAGTTTGTGCCGCGTTGTCCGCTTTCTTTTGCTTTTCATTGACAGGGTGCTCAACAGACGAAGGTTCTGCTCCCCAATTGAAAAGTGCAACTTTGGACACTCCCACCATTCAAGAAAGTGGCGTTTTAAAGGTCGGGGTTAACACCTCTCAGTCACCAATGGCAGGCATGGGTAATTCAAAAATTATTGGAATTGACGTGGATGCTGCGGCTGCTTTGGCAGATTCTCTCGGGCTGAAGCTCAAAATCGTCGACACTGGGTCGAACCCTTCTAAGGCGCTTTCGAATGGCGAAGTTGACATTGTTTTTGGTGTCGACGGAAGCGACACCCCATCTGGAGCAAAGCTGACAAGCGAATATGTGCCCACAACAGTGGTGATCTTCAAATTGAAAGGCTCCAACACCCAGGAGTTGTCTTCCAACTCAACGCCTAAGATAGCTGCTCAGGCTTCATCAAAGAGTGCATGGAGTGTAACAAACACCTTTGGGAGTGATGCCCTTGTTTCTACTTCCGATTTGGCATCCGCTTTCCAGTCGATGAAGTCAGGGGATGCGGAATTTGTTGCGGCTGATGCTGTTATTGGAATGTATGCAGCAAATAAAGCTGAATTAGATGTTGAAATTGTTGCTATGACCGATTCTGCTTCTGGTTATTGTGTTGCTGTTTCTGACAAGAATTCTGCACTTTACACTGCCGTCTCAAGTGCAATGACAGAGCTTGTTAATAACGGCACAATTGCAACAATAGAGAAGAAGTGGCTTGGTAGCCTTCTTGATTTGTCTGGAGTGCAGAAGGTTGAGAAGAAATCGAGCTCAAGTGCCGATTCTGGCAGTGGGAACAGCTCGGCAGATAGTCATTCATCGGCAACGGCGACAGAAGCTACTGGTTCTGCTGCTGTAGCTACTGACGCGAATTCCGTTATTCGTTCTTAAGAACCGAAAGATTGGGTGTTTTCAAAGTTGGAAATTGAAAGAATTGCCAAAAAATATGGCTTTGACGTAGTTCAAAGAGAAGAACTTGAAGAAATTGAAGGCTCCGCGTGGGTCTTCTCCCATGTTGCGACCGGTGCACGGTTGCTTTTTTTACAGAATGATGATGAGAACAAATCGTTTTCGATTTCATTCAAAACCCCTCCAAAAGATTCGACAGGAGTTTTCCACATTTTGGAGCACTCTGTTTTGTGCGGGTCAAATAGATATCCAGTTAAGGAGCCCTTCGTTAATCTTTTAAAAAGTTCAATGCAGACTTTTTTGAATGCGATGACTTTTCCCGACAAGACGGTTTATCCTGTAGCATCGACTAACGAACAAGATCTCTTGAATTTAATGAACGTCTATCTGGACGCAGTTTTTAACCCTCGCATCTATTCAGCAGAAGAAATATTTCAGCAGGAGGGGTGGCACAAGGAAACAGATGAGAACGGAAATCTTCGTTATTCAGGTGTAGTGTATAACGAGATGCAGGGTGCTTTGTCTGACCCAGATTCAGTTCTTTTCGACGCAATTTGTGAACGACTTTACCCAGCATCGGCCTACTCTTTTGAGTCGGGCGGAGATCCGAAGCATATTCCGGAGCTCACCTATGAGCAGTTTTTGGAAACTCATGCGAGACATTATTCTCCTAAGAATTCCTACATTATGCTTTACGGAAACATGGAGATTGAAAAATTCTTAAAAACCATTTCTGAAGACTACCTTTTGCCTGTTCAGGCGGCTATTGATTCTGGCAAACGTCAAGAAGCTAACCCATTTTCAATTGATGTCAGACTTCCTGTGAACAACCACATATCAGAAATAGAGATGGACGTTTCGCCTGATTGTGCACCTCAAGCCATTGCATTTAGGCTATCAGAAGCAACTGATGTAGGAACAGCCCAGGCGTTTAGTATTCTTATGGACGCCTTGATGGCATCAAACGTGTCACCTTTGAAAGCGCGCCTTCTGTCAACTGGAGTTGCAGAAGATTTTTACGCGACAATAATTGAACCAATAGAAACGCCAAGCCTGATGATTGCTTGTCAGGGAGTTAAAAATCCTGAGGCTCTGCAGGTTTTAGAGGAAACTGTTCTTGAATATTTACGTGACTGGATAAACGGCGGCATTGATAAAACACTGATAGAGGCATCAATTGACCATGCTGAACTTTTGATGCGCGAACACAATTTTGGCACAGCTGATGGGGTAATTTACGCGATGGATTGTTTGTCGACATGGCTTTACGATGATGCCAGACCTTTAGATGCATTGAAGTTTGAGACATATTTTAAGCAATTGCGCGCCATGCTTGAAGGTGACGGCTTTGAGAGTTTGATCACGAAATATATTCTCGAAACCGACGGTGTTGCACGAGCTCGGATAATTCCATCCAATGGCGAAAATAGCTCCCAAGCCAAACCAGTTTCCCCCGATGAAAGGGTGAAGATTGACGGTGAGCTTGCACATCTACATGATTTACAAAACAAGCCAGACTTGCCTGAAAATGTGGCAAAGTTACCCTATCTTCAAAGGTCTGACGTAAATGAGAAAATCAAAAAGCATAAGTTCTGTGCGAGCATCGAAGATGGCTTTAGCCT
>ERZ857801.18-NODE-18-length-202743-cov-6.344224_pt1 | contig 202743 bp, 175 predicted proteins | sample MGYA00519762_ERZ857801 | MGnify/ENA primary metagenome ERZ857801 (study PRJEB31778, sample SAMEA3449368) | human gut metagenome | biome: human gut; feature: human-associated habitat; material: faeces | place: United Kingdom | collected 2010/2012 ...
TGAAATACATATCAAAATTATTTCAAAAATTAGCTTGACATATCACCAGATTGCTTTTTTCTGCATAAAAATGTCGTATATGATACTAATTTAATATCACATACGACATTTTTTTGTAAGTTGACATATGTCTCAAATACACAAATCATCCATTTTCTACTGGATTCCAGGCATAATAATACTGAATAAGACCCACACGTTTATTTGTATTTGTTTTCTGATTGATACTGCTTATATGTCTGTATAAAGCCGCTCTTGATATAAAAAGTGATTCTGCTATATCCTGAACATCCTTATCTGAAGAAAGAAGTGCATTTAAAACTTCTTTCTCTCTTTCTGTAAGCGAATAACATTCACAAAACAGTTCAAATTTCTTTTCCGGACTTATTATTTCTTCTTGAATCTCATCTGTCTGTTCATCACTCCCTACCTGTTTTTGTGGATAATACTGATTAAGGTATATAAAAATAACAATACTTATAAGCACAAACAATATAACAGAAACAACAGTTATAACCATATTACTTCCCGAAGTGAGAAGTTTTACTGATACAGCAGATGTAATAACTGCACACAGATTATTTACTGCACGCCCAAGTCCTGCCCAGAATTCAGGATTTTTCATTTTATATGATAAACTCATAAATGATGCTGTAAAAAATACAGCAAAAAATCCTGCTGATATATAAAATATAACAAGCCCTGCAATAAAAATCCCACCGAAATTAATTATGACTATGCATAATGTTGATATAAGAGTTATACAATACATAATCATGCTCATATAACGTCCATTATGTATATCAAATAAAAATCCTGCACAAAGACCACTCAATGCAAGAAGTATTCTCGGAAGCTGCCCTATGTCAACACTTCCCTGTGCATGAACAAGTGTTACCGCATTATCAAGAGATACAAATATACACGACATAAGTGCAACCATAATAACAAGAAGCATACCTGTAAGCATTTTATTTTTAATCAAATATCCATCCGCACTGTTATATTTATCCACATTATCTTTCTCTTCTGCAAATTTTTTACGATATATAATAAGCCATATAAGGCTGACAGCCAACACTATTATAACCGCTTTTTGTGCGATTTCTTTTTTTATAATATTATTGTTGATAAATTGTAAAAATACACCTGCCGCATATGCAATTCCAACATATGATGATATTTGTGAACTTCCCCTTAAAATAACAGATGAATAATAAATCGCTGCACTTCCTGTTATTCCAAGTAATACAAAAAATATACATCCTATAATAATCATTATTTCATATGACGAATGTCCTGAAATAACAGCAACCGATACAGCTGCAATTATTGAAGCCACAATTCCAGCCACATATTCCAGGTATCCTTTCAGATAACGATTTATAAACGGAAACAATACAAAACCCAAAACACTGGCACCAAGTATATAATTTTGTACAAGAACAACTCCATCTGAATCCACAAGATTCATCATCATATTATCAAATAAATATTCTGTTCCTAAAAATACAAAATTAAATAAAGTGAGCATTGCTGTTACATATATTTTTTTATTTTTCATATTTATGTCATTCCTCTTAAAACTATTGCATGTTTTATTTTTCTTTTTCAGGTATCTGTGCAATTATAACTGCCGCAAACACAAGCACACATCCTACAGCCTCTCTTATGCTTAACACTTCATGCAGAATCAGCCATCCGGCAAGCACTGCAAACACTGATTCAAGACTCATAACTATAGATGCAACCGCCGGTTTTGTATATTTCTGTCCTATTATCTGCAATGTATATGCAATTCCATTGGACATAACACCTGCGTATAATATTGGAACTGCTGCTTTTACAATATTTCCTATATCGGGTTTCTCAAAAACTAATGCCAGAATAAGTGATATTACGGCACATGTTGCAAATTGTATACATGACAGTTTTATTCCGTCTTCAGACGAAAAATGTTCTACCGCAAATATATGGCACATAAAACACACCGCACATAAAAGCAGGCAGATGTCCGCCGCATATATACCTGAAAACCCACCTTTCATGCATAAAAGATACATTCCGCTTATACATCCAATAACAGACAATACAATTACCGGACGTATTTTTTTCTCAATAAGTGCTGTCAACACAGCAACCATAACAACATATGTTGCCGTCAAAAATCCGGCTCTTCCGGATGCTGCCACTCCCTTAGGATATATGCTTATTCCGTATTGCTGTAACGACATTGCCGTACATAATACGCAGCCACATATAATTCCGCCTTTTATCGGCCATTTTGTTTTAGGCCGATACTCATCTGATGTTATTTCCTGTTTTACATTCTTATTTGCTGACAGACGTACAAGCATTATCACTATTACAAGAAATGCCGCTCCTACAAAGGAACGGCTTGCATTGAACGTAAATGTACCAACATTCTGGGAACCGCTTGTCTGTGCAACAAAAGCGGTTCCCCAGATAAAAGCTGCCAGCAGTAAAATCAAGCTTCCTTTAATATTCTTCACTGCATCCTCTTTTCTACATTTCTTTCTTTTTTGAATTAACACCGGTTATATATTTAATTCCTATAAGTGTTCCAATCATAAGAACAATTCCTATTATAAGCGGAATTACCGGACTTTGTATAAATCCTGCAAGTATATAAGTCATGCATGATATAACCGCAACAACCATAACATACGGAAGCTGTGTGGATACATGATTCATGTGATTACACTGTGCTCCAGCCGATGCCATAATGGTTGTATCAGAAATAGGTGAACAATGATCTCCGCATACAGCACCAGCCATACATGCAGATATTGATATAATCATCATTGTATGATTTATTCCTGAAAATGTTCCTACAACAATAGGTATGAGAATACCAAATGTTCCCCATGACGTACCTGTCGCAAATGCGAGTAACGCACCAATTATAAATATAATTGCCGGGAACAGCGACAGCCATGGACCTGATATATTTTCAACTAATGATGCAACATATTCTTTTGCACCAAGACTGTCTGTCATTGACTTTAATGTCCATGCAAATACAAGAATAAGAATTGCCGGAACCATCGCTTTAAATCCTTCAGGAATACAATTACAGCACTCTGTAAAACCCAGTACTCTTCTGACAGAATAAAATGCTATTGTTATTATAAGTGCAAAAAAGCTGCCAAGCATAAGTCCCATTGAAGCATCACTTCCTGAAAATGCTTCAATAAATCCTGTTCCGCTAAAAAATCCTCCTGTATAAATCATCCCGATTACACAGCATATTATTAATGTCACAATAGGAAAAATTAAATCTATAACTTTTCCTCTTCCCTTTATCACATCCTGCGATACATTCTCATATGGCCTATCACCTGTAGTATAAAGGTCTCCATTTGCAGCATTAGTCTCATGCTCTGCCATAGAGCCAAAATCAATCTTTAATATTACAAATGTAAGCATCGCAACTATTGTGAGCAACGCATAATAATTATACGGAATTGCATTGATAAATATTGAAAATCCGTCTTCCCCCGGAACAAATCCGGTAACCGCTGCTGCCCATGAAGATATAGGTGCTATGATACATACAGGTGCTGCTGTTGCGTCAATAAGATATGCAAGCTTTGCCCTTGATACATTATGTTTATCTGTTATAGGTCGCATTACGCTTCCAACAGTAAGACAATTAAAATAATCATCTATAAATATCAGCACACCAAGAAGTATAGATGCAAGCTGTGCTCCTATTCTTGTTTTAATATGTTTTCCTGCCCATTCACCAAATGCAGCAGAACCGCCAGCCCTGTTCATCATGCTTACCATAATTCCCAGTACAACAAGAAATACAAGAATTCCTACATTATACGAATCCGTAAGAACTCCAAGAATTCCGTCATCAAATATATGAAGAACAGATTTTTCCAGGCTGAATCCCGTCTGGAAAAGATTCCCATAAAATAAACCACCCATAACAATTCCAATAAATAAAGAACTGTAAACTTCTTTTGTTATAAGTGCAAGTATAATAGCCACAAGTGGCGGAATCAAAGCCCAGAATGTGGCATACATATTAGGTAAATATTCTACGATTTCGTTCATGAAATCTCCTTTCAACATTTGTTAATCTGACAGCTATTATACAGGACTGCCATACTGTTTTTCAAGTACCGGAATCATTTTTAATATCTGTATAATGAGTGGAATTACCATAATAAACCATACTATCGGCTCTGCGACAATGACACCAGCATATCCAAGCCACGGAACAAGCGTCGCAGCAATTATAATTTTCCCAACCATTTCCAGAGAACTTGATACAAGCGGTATTATATGTTCGCCAAGCCCCTGCATCGCATTTCTTAGTATGCATATAAATGCTGTAACAAAATAAAATACCGTATCAAATTTAAGATAATTCACCGCATTTCTTATTACATTTTCATTATTGCTTCCTGTAACAAGATATATAAGCCAGTCTCCGATTGTATAACTTGCTATTACTGTAAGCACACACCATGAACATGTATATATAAGAGCAGATTTTATTCCTGTTTTAACGCGGTCAATTCTTCCGGCCCCCATATTCTGACCGCAATAAGTAGCCATCGTCTGCCCAAATACAGTAAACATTATCATAAACATCTCTGATATTTTTCTTGCTGCAGTATGTGCAACAATTATATCCTGTCCAAGCTTGTTAATTGCCGTCTGAAGTGTCAGTGAACCAATATTTACAAGTGAACTCATAAATCCCATTGAAAGACCTGAGCCCAGCATATTTCTTACAAGATTACCATCAAGAGATGTAAAATCACTCTTTGTAAGACGCAGTATCTCATATTTTTTAAACATATAAACAAAACATATTACAAATGCAATAATCTGTGCAAGCACCGTTGCTATCGCAGCTCCACGCACGCCGGACTTTAATACTACAACAAAAAATAAATCTCCGGTAATATTAAGAGCAACCGATACAAGAAGTATTATAAGCGGCGTTATTGTATCACCCAGTGACCTTAAAACAGCTGCACATGAATCATAAAGAAATGTTGCCGTCATTCCGGCAATTATAATAAATATGTATGCACCCGCTTCACCATACAGATTATGCGGTACATTTAAAAATCCCAAAAGTGTATTTTTAAATATCATTCCAAGAACAGTAAGCACTATTGATATTCCTGTTCCAAGAAGTATCGATGCCGCAAAAGATTTTTTCATTCCCTTTATATCTTTCGCACCAAATCTTTGTGCAGTTATAATTGCAAATCCGTTGGCAAGTCCAAGCAGAAATCCTATAATAAGATTACTTACTGTACTTGTCGAGCCAACAGCTGCAAGTGCATCTTCACCAAGAAAAGAACCTACAATCCTTGTATCTGCAAGACTGTACGTAAGCTGTAACAGATTTGCAAGAAAAATAGGAAACGCAAAAGATAAAATAAGCGAAGATGGTTTGCCTTTTGTCAAATCTTTCATATATTCAATTCTCCTATACTTCCAATTCTATGACTATAGTCATGTCAGTTTTTATCGCAATATTCTTTTATTGTCGCAAGAAGTTTATCAAAATCAAGCGGTTTTGCCATGTGAACATTCATTCCCGCTGCAAGGCTCTGCTCAACATCATCATGAAAGGCATTAGCACTCATTGCTATCATAGCAACTGTTTTTGCATCCGGTCTGTCCATTTTTCTTATATTTTTTGCTGCTTCAAGTCCGCCCATTACAGGCATCATAACATCCATGAGAACAACCTTGTACTCTCCATATTGCGATGTTTCAAATATTTTAACAGCTTCTTCCCCATTGACAGCCGGCATAACCTGTGCACCGGCTCCTTCTATTATAAATCTTGCAATTTCCATATTAAGCTCATTATCTTCAGCAATAATAATTTTATTTCCGTCAAGCCTAATTTTTTCATCTGCAGCTATTTCCTGTTGTCTGCTTTCATATGAATCATCTATCTCAAAAGGTATTTTTACATAAAATGTTGTTCCATATCCCTGTCTGCTGATAAATTCGATAGTTCCTCCCATCTGGACAGTGAGCTTTTTTGATATTGCAAGACCCAGCCCTGTTCCTGCATATGTTGTGCGTGCCCTGGTTTTTTCCTGTGCGAATGGTTCAAATGCTTTTTTCTGAAAATCTTCACTCATTCCCTGTCCATTATCAGTACAAACAAACTCAAACATTATATTTTTTTCATCTATCCTGTTTTCTGTGCAGCTGACCCTTACATATCCTCCACGCTTATTATACTTTACAGCATTAGATACAATATTTTGAAGTATCTGTTTTATGTGAAGTGAACTTCCTATAAGATGGTCATTTTCTATATTAAGCGGAGCTTTTATATAATCCACGCCACTTTCATTTGCCTGCATTTCTATGACACTGTCAACCTCCATCAGTAGTTTTGAAAGACAAAATGGCTCTTTTGTAAGAACTATCTCACCTGATTCAAGTTTATTCATATCCAGAACATCATTAACCAATTCAAGTAAAAATCCTGATGCCGCCATTATCTTATCAAGACATTCTTCTGCTTTCTTTCTATCATTCAGATAAAAACGGCATATTTCAACCATTCCTCTTATACCATTAATAGGAGTTCTTATATCATGACTCATGCGTCTGAGAAAATCAGTTTTGGCAACGTTGGCCTTTTCTGCCTGCTGTGCAGCTGCCTTTAACTGATGCTGATATTTTAACTCACGAAGCTTTTCTTCTGTAATATCACGAAAAAGCATGAGAATAGCAGCTATATGCCCATTTTTATCATAACTTTGCGGAACAATTGCAATCATATACCATCTGCTGTTGATATTTTCAACAGTATATTCAAGATAACGGCTCTGCTCCAGACGTGTCATAAGTGTATTAATATCTGCAAACTTCCTGAATGAATCTCTTTGAGACGGAATAATCCGGTTGCTTGTATAGTCTTCAAGCATCTGTTTTACGTTATGTTTCTGGTCAAAAATATAATCGAGCTTTTCCGGAGTCTTTATAAGTTCCCACTGGTCATTCTTAATATCAATAAAAATAAGTGCAGAATATATGCTGCTTATCGACCTGATTATACGAAACTGCTTGTCAAGCTGTCTTGTGTTTATATAAAGTATATGCTGCCTTATTGCCATGGCAAGAACAAGCATCATTATGTATGCACCCGTACAGAATATAACCGCTTTTGTACGGTTACTGTAAATTGATGATGATGGAAAAAATACATATATTCCATATCTTCCATATATCATCCTGCTGCCATACCACTCAGACTGTGACGAACCAAACTTTACCATTTTGTTGCCATCATCATTCCAGTCCCCCAAAAAAGCATCTTGATATTCGCTTAAAGTCTTCCCCTGATATTCCTCAATATTACAATTAACAATTTTATCATCACACGATATAAAAACAATTCCATCATTTTCAAATGTAAAATCCGTTATAAGTGATTCCATTGTTATATCACCATTGTTTTCAAATCCCGGCTGTTTCTTTTCATATGCAGCAACAATTCCACATTTATCTCTTCTCGAAACGACTGCCATATCATATTCACCATCATCAAGTTCAATTCTTGTCATGTATGATTTCAACGGGTATTCTATAATCTGTGTAATAACATTATTATCGATATTAGCACTGTCAGAGATCTTTTTCCACCATATGTCCGAATCCTCAGTAAAATATTCACAATTCATATCCGAATCAAATATACATATTCCTCCGAGTCTCTGTTCATAAACATAATCCTCGAAAAAACTTTCATCATATGCTTCTTTGTCAAGGCTTCTGGCTGCTTCTGTCGTTTTATCAAGCAGTCTGTACAAACTCTTTACTTTGTCATTTTCTTTATAATCTTCATATCTTAAAATTCTTGCCTTTGCAAAAAGAAGCGTTTTGTCTGCTGCTTTTTCTGTCCTGCGTACATCATACACTGTAAAAAGACCATATACCGCAAATATCAGAAACAATCCTATAAATGTCACAGTATATACCATCTTAACGCTTATCTCACCTTTTTTTATAGCTCTCATTTAATCATCCCCCATAAATATATCTGCGTTAATTCCATATGATTCAGCAATTTTTTTAATTGTTCCATCATCCATCATCTGCTTTAGTATATCATTAAGCATATCCGGAATATCATCAGATCTTCCCTTTTTAAATGCAACTCCAAGTTCGGATTTATATAATGTCTCATCAAGAATAATAAACTGCTGCGGATTAGTATCAACAAATCTTTTAATTGCAACCTCATGTCCTGCCGCAGCATCTATATATCCTTTTCTCAGACTCGCATATAATTCACTCATTGTAGACATGCTGTAAACAGCAGAAACTCCCTGAATTCTATCATCTTCACCACTTAATATGATATATTCCGGTTTTGATGTTGACTGCACTGCAATTCTTTTGCCCTTTAAATCAGCAAATGAATTGATTTCTCTGTCTTTCCTTACAACAATAACCTGACGGCTGTACATATATGGTCCCGCCCATCTGTAATCATCAGTTCTTCCGCTCATTGTAAAACTTCCCCACAGACAATCAATCTCATTACTGTCAAGAAAGCTATCCTTCCTGTCCCATGTAATCTGCTTAAAAACAGGTGTTATCCCCAGCCTGCGGCACGCTTCCTTTGCAATATCCACATCAATACCAACATTTTCACCAGACTCATCAATATAATTATATGGTTCATAATTGTCACTCCCGATTACAAGACTGACAGCACTTATTCCTGACGATTCTTCAGCTTTAATCATATCATCTTCATCTGTATCATTGCTTTCCGAACATCCTGTTAAAAGCAGTATACAAACCATCATTAATACCAAAATATACTCACATGTCTTCTTAAAAATATCTCCTCGCATACATCTCTCCCCATTCTTTATAACCGTATCAATTAATTTACTGTATATTTATTATACAGCAAATATCATAAATTACAATTACAATTTTTATCTGTATGTTTTATTTTTAAAAAAACACAATATACTTAATATTATTAACTATATTATGGCATACACAAAATTATGGTGCAAAAAAAGAAGACAGAATACGACGCCGCATACTAAGTACCGTCATCACAACTTCTGTCTTCTGTATTATAATAAGCTCCCTGCAGCTATATTTGCAAGTCCGCTCATGATGATATCATAGACATTTATTATTATTTACAAGACAAAAAAATTTAAAAATGATACATTTGGGGACGTCTGTCACGAAACAGCCCCCAGCTCACTCTCAAATCACGGTTTTCATCTAAATCCGACTCGCCATATACTATTTCTTCTTTATCACGCGATGCCTGCATAACAATTTCTCCTGTGGAATCCGTGACGAATGAAGAACCATAAAATACAAGTGAAGATTTCTGTCCGCCATTTTCATCTGATGGCTCTACATACTCTTCTCCGATTCTGTTAGCAGCGACAACCGGAATTACATTGCAGGCTGCATGTCCCTGCATACATCTTCTCCAATGTGGCATACTGTCAACTTCAAGAATCGGCTCAGAACCTATTGCTGTTGGATAAAATAATATTTCCGCTCCCTGAACAGCCATTCCTCTCGCAGTTTCCGGAAACCACTGGTCCCAGCATATTCCGATTCCTATTTTACCATATCTTGTATCCCACACCTTAAATCCTGTATCTCCCGGTGTAAAATAAAACTTTTCCTGATAATAATGGTCATCCGGAATATGTGTTTTTCGGTAAATTCCAAGAACACTCCCGTCTGCATCGATAACTGCAGTCGTATTATAAAAAACATTTACGTCTTTTTCATAAAAACTTATCGGAAGCACAACTTCAAGTTCAGCCGCAACTTTTTTAAAATGATTAACCGCTTCATCTTCTTCTAAACTGCGTGCGTATAAATAATAATCATAATTTCTTTCCTGACAGAAATATTGTCTTTCAAAAAGTTCCGGCAGAAGAATAATCTTTGCTCCTTCTGATGCTGCTTTGCGAACCATTTTATCCGCTTTTGCGATATTTTCTTCTACAGATTTTGTGCATTGCATCTGGATGCCTGCGTATTTTACTTTTCGCATTTTATCTCTCCTCAAATTTTCAAAAATATAATATCAGTCAAAACCTTCCGCTTTCGGTATCTGCTGTGTAATGCAGTGTATATTGCCGCCTCCGACAATTATATCCCTTGCATACACTGGAATTATCTGTCTTTCAGGAAATGCCTCAGATAAAATATCACATGCTGCTTTATCATTTTTATCACCAAACTGGGGAACTATAACTGCTTTGTTTGATATATAAAAATTGACATATGATGCAGCAAGTCTCTCTCCTGCTTCCCTTTCATCCTCACCGTCTTCAAATTCAAGTCCTTTAAGGTCATACTCCGTTATGCATATATGATTTGAAGGAATTGGAAGTTTCCTAACCTTTATTTTTCTTCCTTTCGCATCTGTTTCATTTTCAAGAACTTTAAGACATGACATGCTCATCTCGTACTGTGGATCATTTTTGTCATCCGTCCATGCAAGAACAACCTCCCCCGGCGATGTAAATGCACACACGTTATCCACATGCTCATTGGTTTCGTCATTATATATTCCACAAGGAAGCCATATTATTTTGTGGACATTGCAATACATTTTAAGTTTTTCTTCAATCTGTGGCTTTGTAAGTCCCGGATTGCGTCCTTTGCTTAAAAGACAATTTTCTGTAACAAGAAGTGTTCCTTCTCCATCTGTGTGTATAGAACCGCCTTCAAGAACAAATGGTGCTGCATTGTAATAATCACATCCGAAATGCTTCATAAACTCTATCGCAATCTTATCATCCCTGCTCCAGTCAGCATACAATCCATCATACTCACCGCCCCATGCATTGAACTTCCAGTTAATTCCTCTTAAAATTCTATCTTTATACGAAACATCAGCATCGCCGCTTACGACAAATGTCGGTCCTGTATCTCTTGCCCATGCATCATCGGAATCCATAATAACTAATCTTATTTTGTCCGAAAGCATTTGAAGTGCATTTTCATACTGTCTTTCTGAAACCAGCATATAAACCTGTTCGCTTTCTACTATCGCTTCTGCTATGGAACAAAATGCCTTTCTCGCCTCTCTTGCTTCATATGCCCACGACCCCGGTCTTTCAGGCCAAATCATAATACATCCATGATGCTGCTCAAATTCCGCCGGCATACGAAATCCGTCGTAAGCTGGATTACGTAATAATTCACCCAATTTACAATCTCCTTTTAAACTCATCGTAATCAAAATGTTTCCATACCCTGCAATCGCCATTTGCATCCATAATTGCAATGTCCGGCAATGGTATTCCGTTAAATGTATTGTTTTTTACCATTGAATATATTGCCATATCCTCAAATACAAGCCTGTCTCCTGCATTTACTTCTGAATCAAACTCATAATCACCGGTTATGTCACCTGCAAGACATGTATATGACGATAATCTGTACCTGAATCTTCCATCAGCAGGCTTTTCCCATATATCGGCATTGATATCATCAAGCCTTACGGCATCTCTTAATGGCGGCACATATGGCATTTCAAGCACATCCGGCATATGACATGCTGCTGATGTATCAAGTATAAGTGTCGTTATCCCGTTTTCCACCTTATCAAGAACTGTTGTTACAAGATAACCGGCATTTAATGCAACAGCCTCTCCGGGTTCGACATAAACATCCACATTATAAGTTCTTTTAACATGATTTATGCAATTTTCAAGCCTTTTTATATCATAATCATCCCTTGTTATATGATGTCCACCGCCAAAGTTGACCCATTTTATACTGTCGGACTGCATCAGAAATCCGAATTTTTCTTCAACAACATTTAGAGTTTTCTCTAAATCATCGGAATTCTGCTCACATAGTGTATGAAAGTGAATACCCTCCATTCCGGCAAGTGCATCAGGATTTTTCTGCAGTGCTTTTTTCAGATTTTCTTCTGTTACTCCAAGTCTGCTGCCCGGGGCACATGGATCATATATTGCATGATCTCCCTGTGTTGAATGCTCAGGATTAACACGCAGTCCGAAGCTCACTCTGTTATTTATACACTTCTCTTTATGGCATATAAGCTGATTTACTGAGTTAAAGACAACATGGTCACATATTTTTACAAGTTTATCCATATCTTCATCTGTAAATGCAGGTGCAAAAACATGATTTTCTTTTCCCATGCACTCATGCCCGAGTTCTGCCTCAAAAATCCCGCTTGCCGTTGTTCCGCTTATGTATTGCGATATAAGCGGATACAACGCATATGATGAAAATGCTTTCTGTGCAAGAAGTATATGACACCCCGTATGCTCTTCGACACTCTTTAATATTTCAAGATTATGTATAAGTTTTTTTTCATCAATAACATAAGCGGGTGTCTTTAACTCATCAAATTTCATAATAATTCTCCTTGTAATCCGCAAAAATTATCCGTTTACGGCACTTTAATATCAATCAACCAGTACGGGATTTTCATCAACTTTCCACGGAAGTCCGTATTTGTTAAGTGCGTCCATATATGGGTCAGGATCAAACTCGTCTGTCGTAAATACACCCGGCTTATTCCATATTCCTTTTGCAACAAGCATTGTTCCAATCATCGCAGGAACACCTGTCGTATAAGAAATAGCCTGTGAACCGACTTCTCTGTAACACTCCTGATGGTCGCATACATTGTAAATATATATTTTTCTTTCTTTTCCGTCCTTAATTCCCGTAAATATACAGCCAATATTAGTCTTTCCGACTGTTCTTGGACCGAGAGAAGCAGGATCTGGAAGAAGTGCTTTTAAAAACTGTATAGGAACTATCTGCTGACCATTAAATTCAACAGGATCTGTTCTTAACATACCTACATTTTCGAGGCATTTCATGTGTGTAAGATAACTCTGTCCGAATGTCATAAAGAAACGGATTCTCTTAACATGAGGAATATTTGCGGCAAGTGCTTCTATTTCTTCATGGTGCAAAAGATACATATCCTTCATTCCTACGCCCTCAAAATCATATTCACGCTTGATTGACATAGGCGGAATCTCAACCCAGTGTCCGTCTTCCCAATAAGAACCCGGTGCAGAAACTTCTCTCAGATTTATTTCAGGATTAAAGTTTGTTGCAAAAGGATATCCGTGATCGCCACCGTTGCAGTCGAGAATATCTATTGTATGTATTTCATCGAAATAGTGTTTCTGTGCATATGCTGTAAATACACTTGTAACACCCGGGTCAAAACCAGTTCCCAAAAGTCCCGTAATTCCTTCCTCTTTATATTTTTCCCTGTAAGCCCACTGCCATGAATAGTCAAAATATGCTGTAAAACCGAGGCGTTTGCATCTTTCCTCATACACCTTTCTCCACTCAGGATTATCCGTATCCTCACACTCATAATTTGCAGTGTCAACATAAGGAACTTTGCATGCAAGACATGCATCCATAATCGTTAAATCCTGATACGGAAGTGCAACATTAAGAACAACATCAGGCTTGAATTTATTTATCAATGCAATAACCTCGTCTGTGTTATCCGCATCAACCTTTGCTGTTGTAATGTTTGTCTTTGTATTTCCCTTTAATTCTTCTGCAAGCACATCACACTTGCTCACTGTCCTGCTCGCAATACACAAATCAGTAAATACATCACTCACCTGACATATTTTGTGAATTGCAACTGAGGCAACGCCTCCACATCCGATTACTAATACTCTGCTCATTATTTTTCCTCCTGTTCTAATAATTCTTCAACATACTTTGGAAGCATAAATGCTCCTGTATGAAGATTAGTTGTGTAATATTCTGTATATATGTCTCTTTTTTTCCACTCGTCTGCCTTAAAATCCTTAAGCGGATGATACTTCTTTGAAGCAAAACCGAAAAGCCAGTAACCTGACGGGCTTGTAGGTATGTGTGCCTGATATACCCTGCTTATCGGAAATGTGTGAAATACTTTTTTATGCATACTCCTGCATGCATCCTCATCCTCGTCATAAAATGGACTTCCGTGCTGATACACAAGTATTCCGTCATCTTTTAACGCCTTGTAACAGCTTCCGTAAAATTCTCTTGTAAACAGTCCCTCAGACGCTCCAAACGGGTCAGTTGCATCATTTATGATAAGGTCATACTCATTCATTTTCGAGCGGAGAAATCTCAACGCATCATAATTGTATATATGCACTCTTTCATCATCAAGACCTATTGAGGTCTCCGGGAAATACTCCTTGCACACATCGACAAACATGCTGTCCTGCTCGACAATATCTATATTTTCGATATTGTCATATTGCAATAATTCTTTTGATACGCCGCCATCGCCACCGCCGATGATAAGAACATTTTTCACATCAGGGTGCACCGCCATCGGCACATGCACAACCATTTCATTATAAATAAAGCAATCCTGCTCCGAAAATATAACGCTTCCGTTAAGTGTCAGGAATTTACCGAATTCAGGCGATTCAAACACATCTATCCTCTGATAATCGCTTTTTCCTGAAAATAACTGCTTTTCCACACGTATGTCAAACTTAACATGCGGCGAGTGCAGCTCCGAAAACCAAAATTCCATATTGCCCTCCAAATTATGCATTGTTTATTCTTTATATTTCATTTGTTTTTTATATTTTTAATACATTCAGATATTCAAGAGCCGAATCTTCCATTCCCTGCATTGAACATCCTTTTTCAACGGAATATTGTATGTAATCAATAATTTCTTCCGTAATTTCCTCACCCGGTGCCAGTATCGGTATTCCAGGCGGATATGCCATTACAAATTCACCTGAAATATGACCTTTCGTATCGCGTATAGGCATTTTTATTTTTTCGGCATAAAAAGCTTCCTGCGGAGATGCAAGAACCCTCGGAAGAAGCATCTGCCTGTCTACCTCAAATCTTTTCTCTTCTTTTGAGTAAATACGGCTTATTTCGGCAAGTGCACCGACAAGACGCTCAATATCCTGAATCCTGTCTCCGATTGAAATGTATGCCATAATATTTCCTATATCACCGAACTCAATCTGGATATCATATTCATCCCTTAAAATGTCATAGACCTCTATTCCGTCAAGTCCTATATCTCTTGTATACACGCACAGCTTTGTGACATCATAATCGTATACCGTACCTCCGTTTACAAGCTCTTTACCATAAGCATAATAACCGCCTATTGAATTAATTTCATCCCTTGCATACTGTGACCACTCGCTAACTTTTGCAAATGACTGCCTTCCCCTTAATGCAAGATTACGCCTTGATATATCAAGGCTCGTCATAAGAAGATACGATGCACTTGTGGTCTGCGTGATATTGATAATTGTCTGGACATAATCCGCATTCATTCCGTTATTCGTCAGAAGAATTGAACTCTGTGTAAGCGAACCACCGGATTTGTGCATTGATATAGCTGCCATGTCCGCTCCCGCTTTCATAGAATTCATTGGAAGATTATCCCCGAAATAAAGATGCGTTCCGTGTGCTTCATCGGCAAGCACTTTCAATCCGTATGAATGAGCTATGTCACATATTCCCTTTATGTCAGAGCATATTCCGTAATATGTCGGATTATTTACAAGCACCGCTACTGCCCGCGGGTGCTCCTGAATCGTCTTTTCAACCTGTTCTACGGTTACTCCGAGTACGATTCCTAACTTTGCATTAATCTCCGTGTTAAGATACACAGGTATTGCACCGCACAAAATCAACGCATTGATAACACTTTTATGAACATTTCTCGGAACAATAATCTCATCGCCTGCCTTACAGACTGAAAGTACCATATTCTGTACCGCCTGCGTTGTTCCACCAACCATAAAAAAAGCATGCTCTGCACCAAACGCATCTGCCGTCAGCTCTTCTGCCTCTTTTATTACCGAAACCGGATGACAAAGATTATCAAGCGGTTTCATTGAATTTACATCAATTCCCACACATCGTTCACCAAGTAAATCGACAAGTTCGGGATTACCTCTGCCACGTTTGTGTCCCGGAACATCAAACGGAACTATTCTTTTTTTTCTGAATCTTTCGATAGCCTCATACAATGGAGCTGATGCCTGTCTTTTTAAATCCATTTCCTCTCTCCCTGCCATTATATTATCGCAGCGGCCGTCAGATTTCCGTATAATACAAATTCTAAATTTTCGTAAAATACGGACTTTGGCTTGCTGCCAACGTAAAATGTGTGCCGTAAGGCACAAAAAGGCGTGATTAATTTAAAATTAATCACGCCTATAGTATATTCAATCATTCTTTTATTAATCCCTGTACATGTACGTATACATATTACTTCATGTATACAAAGCACTGAGATTCTGACCTTTCAGAGTTTATCCAAGTAAGTCACTGTTACCGCTCTTATTGACCGTTTCACAAGATGATATGCACCTTCGCATGATAATTTTAAAAATCAACTTATAAAATTTGGGCTTCTAACCCAATCAATAATGTGTGCCCTTGTCACACTCGGCAACCGACCCGCCCGTCCGCAAGGCTTAACATGTAATATAACCATGTGGTCTGCATGTTGGATAACTCTTATCCAAATCTTTTATAACTATAATATATCATTTTTTTAATGTCAACAAAAAAAATAAATTTTACTCAGATTTCACTTTATTTTTGCATTATTATGTAATATCACAAAAGATATTCCATAATTGCAGCTGTAACTTTATCATTAAGTTTCATAGACATGATATTGGACATAATAACATTTTTGTCCTCACCGGATGTAAATAATCTGTAAATACTTCTCTTGTCATTATTATCCATCTGCGCCTGCAGAAGAAAATCATATATTTTATCATTAACATTTTCACCGTTGTATACAAGATTGTTTTCTTCATTATCAGCAAATATTTCAAGCTCTGACGCACCATCACAGTTACATGTAACTGTCCATGTATTTGTTTTTATATCGTATTTGGCATTATCTGCATTTTCAAATCTTATACCACGTGCAAATCCTCTTAATATAAAACGGTACTTTCTGTTTCGTGGAATTACCGATAAGTCACCGCTTACATCTATGCTTATTTTTGCCTTATCTTCATTCCAGTCGAGCACAAACTCTGTCAAAGCATATTCGCCTTTTTCGTAGTCAAATCCATCTCCAGAATCTTCGTACATAACAAATGTATTTGATGCACCCGAACATATAACCACATCAACTTTTTTCGGATTAATAATATCATTACTTCCACATTCCGAAGCAAGCGGTATTATTGCACCTGCACGTCCAAGCACAGGAATACTTTGAAGATTTCTACATAAAATCTGACTTTTTCCATTTTTACCGCCATTATATACATCACCGGTAAATATATCTGTCCATATTCCGGCTGGTATAAAACATTCCTCACCGCTTTTTTGTGAATCTTCATCAATCTTTGTTGTAACAGGACACACAAGCATTTCACTACCAAGAAAATATTGATTTTTATAACTATATGCTTTCTCCTCAAATGGATAATAATAATACATTGGTATTATTACAGGAATATGCTCGCAATGACACCTGTAATTAAGTGTGTACATATATGGAATAAGTGCATGCCTGAATCTTAAAATCTTTTCCATATCACTGCAGTATGGCTCAGGATAATTCCATGGTTCTTTTCCACAGAACGGATTAGAGCTGCTGTGAAGCCTGTTTATCGGTGAAAACACACCAAACTGATACCATCTTAATGCAAGCTCATTGTCTTTATATCCGTTCATATGACCGCCTATATCATGACTCCACCACGTATATCCCACATTTGATGCCGTTGCTGTAAAATAAGGCTGAAATTCAAGCGATTTCCATGTAACTATCGTATCTCCAGAAAATCCTATCGGATACCTATGGCTTCCAAGTCCGCCATACCTCGAAAGAATAAGTCCTCTTCTGCCTCTTTTTTCCATATCTTTAAAATGAAAATAATTAAGCATCCATAATGGGTCAATTCCGCTTGCTCCTCCGTTGTTGCCCTGTTGCCAGTCTATCCACCAGAAATCAACTCCAGCATTTTCATGTGGATGATGTGCAAACTTAAAATACGCCTCAACAAACTCTTTGTTAGTCATATCGAACTCTATAGTTTTTTTACTGTCAGGATTAATTCCTAGATACTCTGCCATATCTTTATACATTTTTTCAAAATTACGGATACCTGATGCCGGATGGACATTAAGTGTTACATGATAATTATGTTCATGCAGCCATGACAAAAATCTTTCCGGATTCGGAAATAAATCATTATTCCATGTATATCCTGTCCATCCGCCGCCAGATTCCATCGGCACATCGACTATATGCCAGTCCATATCCATAACAGCAACGGAAAATGGTATATTTCTTTTTTCAAATTCCGTCAGCAGCTCCATGTAGCTTTCTTCACTGTATTTCCAATACCTGCTCCACCAGTTTCCAAGAGCGTATCTTGGAAGAAGAGGAACAGCCCCCGATAATTTATAAAAATCACGCAGACACGCAAAATAATCACGCCCATATGCAAGATAATAAACATCAATCTCTTCATGTTTCCTTTTTGATGGCATATTTTCTTCATCAAACACGAACGATTTGCTGTCATCAAAAAACGTCCTTCCACTCTTATCCATAAGCCCGTATTCAAGTTCAACTTCGCCGTCAGCCCTGTCAAGAGTTCTCATTGTGCCTTTGAGATTATGCTCCCGAGGCGGAAAACTATACGTCTTTGCACCAAAATACCACCTTCCACCGTAATTGGTAAAATCATATTTTACATCTATAAAAAGTCCTTCTTCACTAAATTCCTTTTTATCGTATATCATATGAAATGCTTCTGTCTCTATCTCAAGGCGGTCGTCACTTTGTGTCACTGTATATTCCGGTACCGGAAATTCCCTGTTAAGCACAGTCTGTGTCTGTAAATCTTCAAACACACCAGTCTCTGAATATTCCATTCTCATCATAAACGGCGTAAGCACCGAAAAACGATATTTTTCCCCCTGAACAATACATGCTTTGTTACAACAACTTTCAGCCATTTTTTTCCTCCGTTATTAAAACAATCTTTACTTAAAGATTAACACAGTCAGTTATCTTTGTCTCTGTAAATAAAAATCAAAAATGCAAATAATACAGAAAAAAAGCTCCAAAACCCTATCAATTTTAAAATCATTTCAGGGTTCTGGAACTCTCTTCTATAAATTATTTGTATTCTACATAATCAACAGTAACATATCCTGCTTCTGTTTTTTTGCTGCTATCATGGCATGCAAACATACCGCTCTTTACGCCAACCCAGCGTCCTGCTTTTGCCTCTGTTTCAATCGCCTTTGTATAATTTACACCGTCAAAACTGTACTCAAGTATAAGTTCTTCCAGCGGTGCATCTTTTACAGGAAGTCCAAGCTCATAATGTGTTATGTGCTCTTTTACGTTCACTTTGTATCTGAACCATATTGTCTTATTTGCATCTGTAAAATCAGAATCTTTAAGAGCTGTTGTCTTTTCAGCTTTTTCGTCTGTATATGCCGCATCGCAGTCAAAATCCTGTAAACCACGCACAAATTTCATTTCAAGATTTCCATTATTATTTGTAACAGAAATTGCAATATATTTCATTCCAAGTGAAATATAACCAGCTGTATCGCCGTCTTTTAATTCTGCAAGATTCATCTTTGTCTCTACACAAAATTCCGGTGCCGGCCACTTCTGTAACAAAAGATTGCGTAAATCTCCAAGAGGTCTTAAAGGTGAAGCTGCAACTGCATTTAACTTTAACTGATTATTTTCAAGTGAATACCACGAATCTTCAAAATTGGCATTCCACTGCCACTGCATTCCAAGCTTATCACCTGTGAAATCATCACTTGTATCAGGCTCGCATACCGGATACAGATTCTTATCTGCAAGTTCTGCTTCACTCTTTCCTATATCAGGCTTCTTATATTCCATAACCGGTTCGCCATAGTCGTTACCCGGCTTGTTTACACCGATTACAGGCCAGTCATTCTCCCAGTGCATAGGCTGGAGATGAACTATTCTTCCGCCTGCATATACATCCTGAAAATGTAAGAACCAGTCCTCGCCGGTCTGTGTATCTACCCAGGCACCCTGATGAGGACCATTTACAGGTGAGTCACCCTGACGCATAACAACCTTGTACTCATAAGGTCCAAATACATTCTTTGAACGAAGAACTGTCTGCCATCCAGTCTTAACACCTCCGGCAGGTGCAAATATATAATACCAGCCATTTCTTTTATACATCTTAGGTCCTTCAATTGTAACCTGGTCATTCTCGTTACCGTCAAAAATCTTGACTTCATCGCCGATAAGTCCCATGCCGTCAGGCTGCATCTCAACCATATGAAGCACACTCTTATAACCTATACGGCTCTTTGCCACACCTGCTACAAGATATGCTTTTCCATCATCGTCCCAGAAAGGACATGGATCAATCCAGCCCGCACCCGGTCTTATATTAACAGGTTCGCTCCATTTTCCAAACGGATCTTTTGTCGTAGTCATATAAATTCCCTCATCAGGCATAGGGAAACATACATAATATGTACCCTCATGATAACGGATTGAAGGCGCCCACACACCACAGCCATGAATAGGATTTCTGTATCTGAATTCAGGAATCTTGTCCAAAACATAATTAACTACTTTCCAATTTACCAGATCTTTTGAGTGAAGAACCGGAAGTGCCGGTGCATTACAAAAAGATGATGAAATCATAAAATAATCATCTCCGACTCTTATTGCATCAGGGTCTGAATAATCGGCATAAAGAACCGGATTGCGGTAGTTACCATTTTTTAAATCTGCAAGCCACATAAAAAACCTCCATATAACTGTAAAATAATTTTCTGTAATTTATACTTAGATATTACCGCATTTCCGTAAAGATTTCCATATGTTTTGCTAAATTCTTTTATAAAAGTTTTGTGTTAATTTTTAGGAACTATGAATGTCATAGCCTTACCCCAGAAGCTCGGTGAATATGACACTTCAAGTTCTTTCCAGTCAGACGGCACTTCATATACAATAACGCCGCTTAACTTCTTTCCCGGTGCAACCGTGCCGTCAAGTGTCTTTTTACCATTTTTGTCCCATGCCGATGCACCTGTCATGCTCTGGCTTATCGCATATCCGTCACAATAAGCATTGAAACTTACATAAGAACTTACATTAATCTCATTTTTTGAATTATTGGCAATCTCAAACTCACAACCCACAAATACATATCCGTCCTGCGGTGTAAAGAAATCTGCTCCTCCAAATTCTTCTGCATTGACAAATGTCATCTGAACAGATTTTAACTCAGCCGTATCGCCAATTCCGAATGTAGTCTTATCGCTTGAAGGTGTTGTATTTGAATTTACTCCCTGTGAAGCACCGTCTGATGTCGAAACCTTTTTTGCACTGCTGCCGCCTGCCGCAGCACCGATAATAACAATTACTGCAATCACAATTACAACTATAGGCCATTTTTTCTTTTTCATTTAATACTTCCTCCTGATATTTTAAAAGTTTTAGAATCAAATCTTCTAAGTCTGATTAAGGATAGCATTATATCAGGAGGATTTGTTATGCTGCCAGCACAAACATTACGGCAACCATAAGTACAATAATAGCAATTGCGGCAATAAACCATACCACAGCGGCAGAAATGAATTTTAACAGATTATTTTTCGATTTTCCAAACGGAAGCCTGCTCCTCATTCCAAGATAATCTGTCACCAGAAAAACTGTCATAAGCAGAATCAGGAAAAAAGCAATTCTTGCACAATTAGTTTCAAGCGGTGGCGACTGTGAACCATCTTTTTCTGTCATATTCATAGTCATGGTAAGCCATACCATAAAGCCATAACCCAGTACGGCTGTAATCATTTTCCACCATATAAGAGTACGGAATCCCGGTAAAAATCTGGGATTGGGCTTTATGCCCGCAATATTAAGCTGCGAGTCAAGAAATGATTTTTTATATTGATTTCCACTCTGCTGACGCATTCCAAGTACAACCATTATATCATTCATCAGCTCCCCGACATCATTATAGCGGTTCTGCGGCTCAATATTGGTACATTTCTTAACAATCTCCCTGAATCCGTGTGACGTGCACAACTTATCTTTTGGCAATTGTCCGGTAAGGCATACATTAATAAGCACACCCAGTGCATATATATCTGTTCTTTTATCCGACTGTCCAAAACCGAACTGTTCCGGTGCCGCATAATTTTTTGTGCCAAAAAGAATCGTATCTTCACTGCTGTTTTCATGAAATTCTTTTGCAGAATTAATGTCTATTATTTTCATGATGTTGTCATTGGTAATCATGATATTAGACGGTTTAATATCACGATGGATAAATGCAGGAACATGACTGTGCAGTAAACTAAGTGCCCTGCACAGTCTTATCGCAATGTCTCCTGTCTCCTTTTCGCTGAGCATGCCCCGCTTTCTTATAATCTCTTCCAGCGTATCACCGTTAATATACTCTTCAATTATAATAAGGTGATTATCCTTCTCAACACATTCATATATTTTCGGGTAAAATGCACTTCCTGTGCTTTTTATGTATTCATAAACATCCTTGTTATATACAGAAAGTGTCTTTTTCACATATATTTTTTTATCTTCTACATTCTGGACATAATATACGTTATGTTTTTCATTAACCGTTCCTATAACTTTAAAATATGACAACCTGCACTCATTTTCAATTTCACTGCTCATAATTCACCTTCAACTTGCATACTTCATTTTTATTAATTATACTATAATAAACAATTTAATCAAACGCAAAGGAAATTTTGACTTATGATTTCAGACAAAAGAACTTCCGGGCTTCTTGGGCAGCTTGGAAATATAAAAAATGATGAAGAATTTGAAAAATATATTTCTGAAAATACATTTAACAACTATTCTGATGACAAAAATAATGCACTCACATTTTCAGCTTATTACAATTCAATTCTGGCAGAAAAAAGTATTCCATTAAAAAATGCTATAAAAGAAAGCGGTCTGCCCGATTATGCTTATCAGATAGTAAACGGAACACGCAGCAATCCCGGCAGGGAAAAAATCATATGTCTCTGCATAGCCGCACACATGAATATTACAGAGACAAAGAGAGCTCTTGAAATTGCACAGGCAGGAATTCTTTATCCAAAAAATATACGTGACGCCATTATTATAAAACATATAAATACAGATGATTTTTCTGTTATGAATATTAACTGTGATTTGGATAAACACGGCCTTCCATGTCTTAATGATATAAAATAATGAACTATATAAAAAGCTGCCGCCAACGGATATCTGACATTTCCCTTGACGACAGCTTTTATTTTACGGATACATATTTAAAATATTATTAATTACATTCTTTTGATTCTTTCAATAGCCTCGACTGTATTCTCATGTGAACCAAATGCAGTCAGTCTGAAGTATCCTTCACCGCTTGGACCGAAACCTGAACCAGGTGTACCAAGTACATTAGCTTTTTCAAGAAGATAATCAAAGAAATCCCATGATGACATATTATCAGGTGTCTTTAACCAGATATATGGTGCGTTTACACCGCCTGATACAGAATATCCTGCCTCTTTAAGACCTTCCTTGATAACCTTTGCATTCTTCATATAGTAAGCAATCTGTTCTTTTGTCTGATTTTTGCCGGCTTCTGAATATACAGCCTCACCTGCACGCTGAACGATATAAGGAGCACCATTAAACTTAGTTCCGTGTCTTCTTGCCCAAAGGCTGTGAAGTGTTGTCTCACCACTCTTTAAATCTCTAGGAATTACAGTAAATCCAAGTCTTAAACCTGTAAATCCTGCGTTCTTAGAAAAGCTTCTAAGCTCAATGGCACATGTTCTTGCACCTTCACACTCATAGATTGAATGTGGAACATCATCTTCTGAAATATATGCTTCATAAGCCGCATCATATATGATAACCGCACCTACTTTATTAGCATAATCAACCCATTCCTGAAGCTGTGATTTTGTGATAGTTGAACCTGTAGGATTGTTAGGAAAACAAAGGTAAATGATATCAGGTGTTTCCTTTGGAATCTCAGGTGCAAAGTCAGTTGCTTCTGTACATGGCATATAGATTACATTGCTCCACTTCTGCTGGTCAGCAAGATAATCTCCTGTTCTTCCTGACATTGCATTAGTATCAACATATACCGGATATACAGGGTCACAAACTGCAATTTTATTATCTACGGAGAAAATATCCCCAATGTTACCTGAATCAGACTTGGCACCATCACTTACAAAAATTTCATCTGCAGAAATATCACATCCACGGCTCTTGTAATCATTTTCAGCAATTGTGCTTCTTAAAAATTCATATCCCAAATCAGGTGCATAACCACGGAATGTCTCTGCGTGAGCCATCTCATCAACTGATTTATGCAATGCATCGATTATTGCAGGTGCAAGAGGCTGTGTTACATCGCCAATACTTAACTTGATAACTTTCTTGTCAGGATTGGCAGCCGTGAATGCGGCAGCTTTCTTTGCAACTGTTGAAAAAAGATAACTTCCCGGCAATTTGAGATAATTGTCATTAATCTTAAACATTTTATTTCTCCTTTTCAATCATTCAATTTGTGATTTATTATACATCAACAAAAGTCATGCCACAACTTTTTTATTTTAGTTATTTTGCGTCAGATGATAAAATTCCTCATCTTAATACATTCTTAAATGCCACTGTGAAACCAGAATACTTTTACAGGAGTACATCCTTCTTTCGTTCTTAATGTGTGTTTTACTCCCGCAAGTGCAACAAATGAATCTCCCGCCTTTATCGGAAATACCAAATCATCAAGCTTGGCAAAACCTTCACCTTCAAGCACATAAAAGCCTTCCTGGTCATCATGTGCACCCGGATGGTCTGAAAATTCTGTATTTGCATAAATTGTTGTTCCTGAAGCACATCCGTTTACACAACCATTTTCTGTTGTAAGAAAACGATATGTTCTCTGATTCTCTCCCTGCTTTTCTATTACTTCTTCCGCTGTTATATATGGCTTCATATTTTTTCCCTTTCTTTTGCTTATTTAAAATGACTTTATTTTATTAATCAAATAACCTTCTGTATAACAAATGTGCCACACAGATTTTTAAAAAATGGGACGTACATAATTCTTATGCACGTCCCCATCATTTTACTTATTCTGATATCTTAATAATTCTGTATATGCAAGAAGGAATGGTCCAACACCCTTTGCATCATCTTCAACGATTGGTTCTGACATGTAATAATCATATGTCCCCGGTCTTCTGTCTTTACCGCCAAGTCCGGCAACAAGACAAATTCCTCCAAGTGACATCTCGCCTTCTTTTGTCTTTAAATACTTGTCACAGATACCATCAATAGCTTTCTTAGCATATTCTACATATGATTCAGGAAGAATGCCAAGTCTTACACCTTTAAGCAATGCATATGCCATAATTGAACTTCCGCTTGTCTCAAGATAATTCTTGTCCATTCCGCCATAATTAACTATCTGATACCACATACCGCTCTCATCCTGATATTTAATCATTGAATTAATCAAATCAACAAATGCATCCTGTAACATCTTAACTTCTGCATCAAACTTATGGTCTGAATTGTCTACAATTTCGAGGCTGTCAAGAAGTGCCATTGAATACCAGCCAATTGCACGAAGCCAGCTGAGCTGTGAAAGGCCTGTTACCTTATCACACCAGAATGCTTCTCTGCTTGTATCCATTGCATGGAAATATAATCCGTTAAGTGGATTTCTCATATTTTCAATTACAAACTTAAACTGTGAGAAAATATCATCATAGTTCTTTCTGTTATTAAATCTTGTCTCATATTCAAGATAAAATGGCTGTCCCATATACATGCCATCAAGCCATACCTGATTTGGATATATATCTTTATGCCAGAAATTGCCAGATTTACATCTTGGCATAATCTCTATCTGCGAATAAACAAGGTCAATTGCTTTTCTGTACTTTTCTTTTCCTGTGAGGTCATAAAGTTCAAAAAGTGTCTTACCCGCATTAACATTATCGATATTTTTCTCACCAACATTATATCCGTCAATTGTTCCATCCTCAAATACACGATAATCAATAAAATCATCTGCAAATTTAAGATATTTTTCGTCTTTTGAAATTGCATACATCTGAAGTACGGCCTTAATCATACATCCATCAATATAATTCCATTTAGATTTAAGTCCCTGCTTAATCTTTTCAATATTCCACATTGGTGCTTCAGGTGTGCTTTTCTCTAAAAGCTCGTCAATATACTTAACAATAATATCCATTTTCCTTCTCCTTAAAAATTACATTGCTAATTTTGTTCATTATACTACATTTGCAAAAATTTTACAATCAATTTAACCAATTATATCACTTATATTATGTCTGATTATTTTATTTTACAGGTTTTGCATCATTAGTTTTATCATTTTCCGTATAAGACAGTTTTATGACATCACCCACATTATATTTTATTATCTCAGGATTTTCTATCACATTGACATCAAATATTGCATCCGAAGAGTCAATTGTTATATAAAAATGAGAATTGCCATCAACTACTGTCTGTATTATTTTTGTTATTTTTCCGGAAATTTTTTTCTCTTCCTGCTTTTCCTGCGTTATGACACCACTCTGTGACATCATTTTAATATAATTAGCTTCACATTCACTCACTGTTTCGCCGATTGCAACATTCTGATATTTTTCAATATTAAGCATAGCATAAGATTTTACAAGTCCGGCACTATCCTTTAAAGCCATGAAATATGTCGGCTCACCTCCTACATTAAGAAGCAGCGGAAATGTTGCCGTATAATTAAGATGCTGCACTTTTCCCTCAGCCGAACTCATCGCAGAATTCTCTTCTGCACCAGAAATCTCATAATAACGTGTCTCCATGGTTCTCTGGTTCATAAGAACAAAACCTACGTTGGATTTATCCTGTCCTACTGATGTTATACCGGTATAAACCCATACATCATCATCAAGAGCTATATAATTATAGCCGTCAGTAGTTTTCACACAATCTTTCTGACGCAGTACACTGTTCAAAAATCCGTGTTTGAGTGTTCCATAATAATCATATAGATTTATAAGCATATCAGCCGAATAAACCTTGTCTACCCACTGTGGAACTTCACTTACGTCATAATCCTGCATCTGTCCCGTAACAGCATTGCATAAAACAACACGGCCTACTGTAACACCACCGAAAAGTCCTACATTATATTTCTTTGCCGGACATATCCAGTACGGTGTTCCGTCATCATCAATCTCAAATCTTATATCATCAAACATATATGTCGGATACGCAAATCTTAAATGTCTGTATATATTTCTACCAAAATGGTCACTTGTCGAATATCTGATGCCTTTTTCAAGACGCACAACTTCAGCCTGCTGTGTTGTCATGTCAATTCTTATATATCCCGGTATTCCGTCTGATTTGTTAGTAAGCCACTTTATCAGGCTTCCATATTGTAAAGGTGAAACTCTCACAGGTTTGTTCTTATAATTAATCTGTGTATACATGTCATTTACTTCAAACTGCGATACAAGGTCAACCATTGTTCCCATAACACGATTACCGATTGTCTCTGCCGAATCCTTGTCAAGAATTGGAATCTGATCATACGAAACTTCTTTTATATCATCTTTAAAACTTCTTGTCTCAACATCAAGAAGCTTCTGATATTTTGAAGCATTTATAATCTTTGAAGATAATAGGCTTCCAATGGCAAAAACAGCAGCGACCACAATACATACTGCTGCCATTATCTTAAATATCTTTGCAGACTGCGGTGTCTTAAATTCTATACCAAATCTGTCTGCCGAAAAATACCCGCTCCCCGCACTCTGCGTAAAACGAGTCTGAAACAGCAGATATATAATCATTGCGGCAACAAGCACAACTATTATAAACTTCCAGAATCCCGGCGAATGAATATTAATTGCCGGAAGTGCTATATAATAATAAACCGATGCTACAATAAGAAGCAGTATTGTTCCTGCTATAATTGTTTTCGCTTTCCAGTTCTTCATACTATCCCCTTTCTCTTTGCAAGAATATTGTTAAAAATCTCATCTGCCACATCTTCCTTACTCATAATCGGAAGCTCTTTTATCTCATCTTTTGTTATCAGTGTGACAACATTCGTATCCGTCCCGAAGCCTGCACCTTTGACTTTCACATTATTGGCAATTATCATATCAAGATTTTTCTTTTCAAGCTTTGCTTTTGAATTCTCAAGCATATGTTCCGTCTCCATTGAAAATCCGCAAAGGAACAGATTATCACGTTTCGTTTTACCAAGTGTGCCTATTATGTCATCCGTTCTTTCAAGTGCAATTGACATATCGCCGTCTTTTTTCTTGATTTTTTCATCTGCCACAACCGCCGGTCTGTAATCAGCAACCGCTGCAGCTTTCACTATTATATCTGCCGTTTCTGCCTCTTTTGTAACCGCTTCAAACATCTGTCTTGCCGATTCAACGTGAACCATTTTTACAAATGGTACATCCTTTAATTCCACAGGTCCCGATACAAGCGTTACATCAGCACCTCTTTCCATGGCATTTTTAGCAAGTGCAAAGCCCATCTTTCCTGTTGAACGGTTAGATATAAATCTCACAGGGTCAATCGTTTCTCTTGTCGGTCCTGCTGTGACACATACTTTAAGCCCTTTCATATCTTTCTCATGTGCAAGTTCTCTTAAAATATATGAAAGAAGCACCTCCGGTTCAGGCATCTTGCCCTCTCCCGTATCACCACATGCAAGATATCCGCTTGCTGGATTTATAACATCAATACCATAACTTTCAAGTCTTTTCATATTGTCTTTGACAACCGGATTGTTAAACATCCTCGTATTCATAGCCGGTGAAACTATTTTTTTACACTCACATGCCATAAATGTTGTCGTAAGCATATCATCAGCTATACCGTTTGCTGCTTTGCCGATAAAATTCGCCGATGCAGGAGCGACAAGAAATAAATCTGCTTTCTTTGCAAGTGAAACATGTTCTACGCTGTACTGAAAATTTCTGTCAAATGTATCTACAAGGCATTTATTTCCCGTAAGTGTCTCAAATGTAATCGGATTAATAAAATTACATGCATTTTCTGTCATAATTACATCAACATTACACGAAAGCTTTTTTAATGCACTTGCAAGACTTGCTATTTTGTATGCTGCAATACTTCCTGTTACTCCAAGAATCACATTTTTACCTTTTAACATATCTTTTCTCTCCCTTATCATGCGGCTGATACCGGAATTCATACCGTCACATATCTACCTGGCCTGCCGCATAAATACAAATCATTCTACATTTTTATCATATATTATCTTCAGACCCTTTAATAACAATGCATGGTCAACTATTATATCATGTCTGCACTCCGGCACAATCACCCTCGACAGTCCACCTGTTGCAACCACCTTGATTCCATGCGGATTTTCCTTTGATGCAAGCGGAATTCCGATTTCATCTGCCATTCTGTCTATCATTCCGTCTATACATGACGCATTGCCATAAACCACACCGCTCTTCATGCAGTCAAGCGTATTCTTGCCGATTACATGTCCTGGAGCTTCAAGGCTTATACGCGGGAGCTGTGCTGTTCTTGATGCAAGTGCATCAACCGATACACGTATTCCCGGAAGAATGACTCCTCCGGCATAGCTGCCTTTATCATCAACAATCGAAATTGTTGTCGCTGTACCCATATCAATAATCATTACCGGTGCACCATATTCTTTTATTGCTGCAACTGCATCAACAATCAGGTCACTTCCGACACGTCTTGGCTCATCCATATGTATATTAAGTCCTGTCTTCACTCCCGGTCCAACAACCATCGGTGTTATATCAATAAGCTTCTCGACTGCTTCACGGATTATATTTACAAGCTGTGGCACAACCGATGAAATTATGGCACCGCTTATCTGGCTGCTGTCTATTCCATAAAGTTCAAGCACTGTCTTTATAAGAACTACATACTCAAGTTCTGTCTTTTTCAGATCTGTTGCCAGTCTCTCTTCAAAATAAACTTTATCATCATCTATACAACCGATAACTATATTAGTATTTCCCATGTCAATCGCAAGAACCATTCCGCGTTTATTTGCTCTGTGAATATTATTATCTGTCATTTACCAATTCCTCTATTCCAAAAACTATTGTAATTTCAATTTTATTATAAAGTAAGATTGTCAAAATGTCTATTGACATTAAATCATTTTAAGACGAAAATAGTTTTATCAAAAATAAGGAGAATCTTGATTTATGAAAACTGGAATCGTATTTGAGGGCGGTGCTTTCAGGACTATATTTTCATGCGGCGTAATGGATGCTTTTCTTGAAAAAAATATTATGCCTGACTACATAATAGGTGTTTCCGCAGGTGCTGCATATGGCGTTTCATACGCCTCAAGACAGCCTGGCCGGAATTTGAAAATCATCCTTGATTACTGCGATGATAAGCGTTATATGGGTATCAATAATCTTCTTAATCCCAAAAATAAATGTTATTACGGACTCGATTTTGCATATGACACAATCCCTAATAAACTTGTTCCATTCGATTATGACGAATTTGACAAATACCAGGGTGAATTTTATGCTGTTGTGACAAATGTTTTAACAGGTGAACCTGAATATATGAAATACACAACAGCCGACCGCAGCAATCTTATCCTTAAAGCGACTTGTGCCCTTCCAATTCTTTTTCCTAATATATATATTAATGACACACCTTACCTTGATGGTGGTCTGAGTGACTCAATTCCATATGAAAAAGCATTTGAAGACGGCTGTGACAGAGTTGTTGTAGTCCTGACAAGAGAACCAGGATATAAAAAATCCACAACATCATCTACAAAAGCTATGGCAAGAGCTTATCACCGCTATCCTAATATTGCTATAGACCTTGTGAAACGTGCCGGAAGATACAATCACAGCCTGAAAAAATTAAGACGTCTTGAAAAAGAGGGCAAAGTTATTGTCATACGTCCTGACTCAACAGAAGGTTTCTCAAGACTTGAAAGAGACAAAGAAAAAATTCTTAATATGTATGATGAAGGATATGCCAAAGGAATTGACATATCCGGCAAAGTAGCTGAATTTTTTGCAAAATAAAGTGCAAATATTCATATACACACTTTTTTCCTTCTAAAAATTATGGCAGATAAAATCCTTTAATATTCCTATAGCTTCTCTTACCATATAATTAGTTATAAGAACTTTATCGCTGCCTGCGGCAATTCCATAAGTATTTGTTATACCTTTTGCCGCAGCCAGCTTTTTTGCCCGGTATACATGAAAATTACTTGTGACAATGGCTGTCTTTGCTGTTGTATCATCCATCAGTTTTGCACTGTATCTCATATTCTGGTCTGTATTGTAAGATTTATCTTCCTGTATGATTCTTTCGGGATTAATTCCTTTTTCAACGAGATAGTTAAACATAGCTTCTGCTTCTGTCGTATTTTCGCCGTTGCCTTTACCACCTGATACAATTATAACCGCATCTTCATGTTTTTTGCCGTAATCATAAGCTTTGTCAAGCCTTTTCCTTAATGACCTTGTTATTCTGTCACCTCTTATCTGACATCCGAGAACTATTACATAACGGCAGTCCTCATCTGTATTTTCCGTCATCCCCGAAATAACGAGGCACTCCAATATAACAAATAATATGACACCAATTATCATAACTGCCGCAAAAGCAGTTGAAATTTTATGTGATACAGATATAATTCCCCTTACATGTGCGAATCTTACTCCGAATACCACTGAAAAAAACATACCTCCTATAAGCCATATAAATATAAACGACGAGCCTATACCTGCATATGATGCACAAAGTATATAATATGCAAAACATATCAATGCTGCTGCCAGCCACAAAAAATACATAAAATTCCTCCAAAAAGCAATAAATCTGTTTTTTAGATATATCGTACCATATTTTTATTGTTATTTCACCCTTTTTGTTTTATAGTGGTTACAGTATAAATAATCAGTTTGCAGTTGTAATGCAGAACTGACACTTGGAAAGGAGAATTTTTATGTTCAGATTTAATAAAGACGTAATTCCTACAGACTGCGAACCGGGAGTTACAAGAAAAATTTTATGTTATTCAGACGACCTTATGATGTGCGAGATTTCTTTTAAGAAAGGTTCAAAAGGAAATTTTCACAAACATGAGCATTTACAGATTACTTACATTGCTGAGGGAAGTTTTGAATTCACAATCGGCGGTGAGACTAAGATTGTAAATAAAGGCGACAGCGTTTACATGCCATCTAACGTAGAACATGGTGTTACCTGTCTTGAAGAAGGAAAGCTTGTAGACGTATTTAATCCTATGCGTCAGGATTTCCTCAAGTAATCAGGCACAGACATAAACATACCCGGAATGTATCCGCAGCCTTACAAGGTCTGTGATAATTCCGGGTTATTTTTATTTTTAATATAAATTGCCAAAAATTTATTTAAGTATCTTTTTCATAAGTGCTGTTCTCATAAAATAGCTGATACCGAGACAGTTGATTATTATGCCTGAAGCTCCAAGCTCATCCATAAGCGATACAAGTTCATCAAACTTATAGAGCATATTCTCATGATGTCCTTCATAACACTTGTCCATCTCAAAACCATCTGTGAATACAGGGATGGCAATCACATGCTCGCCCTCTTCTTTTTCTGTAACACGGTCTGTTATGTCTATAAAATGATGCGAAATCTCAACCTCTTCTTCAGTCTCTTCCTTAACACAAGGAACCATATATTCAGCATTGAGCATCATATCAATCATAATCTGCTCACGGCGTTTTAATATATCACCTCTGTTTTCAAGCGGAGCCTGCTTTCTGAATTCCTGGAAATAATTAAGCATTGCAGCCTGAAGTCCCGGATTAGTTATATAATCATCTTTGAAAAATTCTTCATACGGATATAACTCTTCTCTTTCTACAACAAAAGGTTCCATCTTTCCATCCATGAAACGGATTTTCTTATAACCGTTTCTGTACATATGTGCAATCTCTGTTCTGAAAGCATCCTTATCAACATTGCCGAATGTAACTCTGTATCCTGCTTTATTGAGGTCTGCTTCAATCTGCTTTGCTGCCGCAAAATCATAGATAACAATCATGTCACCATCAATCATATACGGATATCCTGTCAAATCTGTATATGCAATCCATAAAAGATTTTCTTCCTTTATCTTGTCAATTATAAGTGCTCTGTAATTTTCTGTCATCTTTGAAAAAAAGCCCGCATCATTATCATTGCCGTCTTCATATGCCTTTTTCTGGCATTCAGGAAGAACATTATTAACCATTGATATACATTCTGCAAGTGATGCCTTCTGCATAGCCTTTAAGCCATAATCTTCATCCTGTGTAATATGTTTTAATAAATCCTGTGCTCTTCTAGCGTCCATACTGTTCTCCAATCATGTTAAATTGTATTTATTTTAACACATCAAAGCATGTTTTTCAACTTTTTATACCTTGTCTTACGGCATGCCTCAATCGTGAGATAAATTATATTTTCACTGTCTTTATCCACTTGGTTTTCAAGCACTGCATTAAAATATCCACAGCCTCTTGCCTCGACATCTTTATCTTCAAACGGAACATATTTTCCGTACTGTGCCCTGCCTGTTTTCTTTATCATAACCGGTTTATCATCATATGAAATATAACAGTCAAGCATCGCATATTCCGACTCGTCCGGAATATTAAATTCTTCCGTTTTACAAAAACTTATTTCGCGGTAAAATCTTGTATTTTTAATTATCTCTTCACGGCATTCATCGAATTTTTCAAGACATCTGTATACATATTTTTCACCGTCTTTTTCAATGTAAATACATGTTTCTACTGCATAAATATCAGAAATTTTTACAATTCCCATCAAAGCACCATCAAATTTTATAACATTTCCTTCTGTAAATACATTTTCAAACAACTCATGATTTCTTTGTGCCAGCATATCTATGCCGAATTTATCCATAAACTGCGGTCTGAAAACCATTGTAAGATTTTTAGTTGATAAAAGCACCATATAATTGTCATCACCCTCACCATTAAGCCATGCAAAATATTCACAGCCTGACACATTATCTCCCGGAAATGCACCATCATAATCATCCTGCTCACGTCTTCTTGTAAGCTTCGTAAGTGCTGTCTCTTCTTTTCCCTCAGGCGGTAGATAATATATTATCTGGTTCTTTCTTGTTTCTGCCGGAAATTCATAATTTTGTATTTCCTCACATATTATTTTTTTGTCAAGCGATACATTTTTTTGTGCATCGCAGTGATTATATGTTATAAACTGATATTTTTTACCGTCTTTTTCAAGATAAATATATGTATTTACCTGTATTTCCTGCCCCTCATACCTCATAAGTTCAAGTGCTGCACCATTAAACCTAACTATATTTTTTTCCTGCAAAATATCGCAATTTATATTCAGATTAAGCATCTTTTCTCCTTTATTCCCGTCTAAACAGGATTATCTTATAACTTCAAAAGGCTGCCTTCCTATGAAAGCAGCCTCTTTTAAGCTTTACACGCCACCTCTGTTACGTGCCTGCAATGTAATTTTTATATTTCTGCAATATCAACAATTGAAAGATCCTTATTGTTAAATGCATGCTCAAGACTTGAAATAAGTGCATGAGCTGTATCAAGACTAGTAAGGCAGTGAACGCCTGTCTCAATAGCATAACGTCTGATAAGGAAACCGTCTCTTGCTCTCTCAATACCATTTTCAGGTGTATCAATAACAAGGTCAATCTTATGTTCAAGGATTAAATCAAGAAGTGTTGGTGCTTCCTGTCCAATCTTATTTACCTGAATTGCATGGACACCATGTTCCTTCAATACTTTAGCTGTTCCTCTTGAAGCATAAATCTTATATCCAAGTGCCTCAAATCTCTGTGCTATATCTACACCATCTTCCTTATCTGCATCGCAGAGAGTCATAATAATCTGCTTATGCTTTGGAAGACATATTCCTGCACCCTGGAATGCTTTGTAAAGTGCCTCATCGAAATCTTTTGAAATACCAAGACACTCACCTGTAGACTTCATCTCAGGTCCTAAGCTGATATCTGCACCACGGATTTTCTCAAATGAGAATACAGGCATCTTGATTGCATAGTAGTCTGATTTCTTCTGTAAGCCCGGTTCGTAACCCATATCTGTAATCTTGCTTCCTGTGATTACCTTTGTTGCAAGTTTTACAATAGGAATACCTGTAACCTTGCTGATATAAGGTACTGTACGGCTTGAACGAGGATTTACCTCAATTACATATACCTGGTCGTTATATACAATAAACTGGATGTTGATTAAGCCCTTTACGTGAAGTGAACGTGCAAGTTTTGCAGTGTAATCAACAATCATGTCTGTAATTCTAGGTGTAAGTGACTTTGCAGGATATACTGAAATACTGTCACCTGAGTGAATTCCGGCTCTCTCGATATGCTCCATGATACCAGGAATGAGAATATTTTCACCGTCACATACAGCATCTACTTCTATTTCCTTACCCATGAGATACTTATCTACAAGAATTGGATGATCCTGTTTAATTCTATTGATGATGTTCATGAATTCAACTACATCTTCATCTGATACAGCAATCTGCATACCCTGTCCGCCAAGTACGTATGAAGGTCTTACGAGTACAGGATAGCCAAGTTCGTTGGCTGCCTTTAAAGCCTCTTCTACAGTAAATACTGTCTGACCTTTAGCTCTTGGAATCTCACATTTTTCAAGAATTTCATCAAATAACTCTCTATCCTCGGCAGCATCTACATCTTCCGCACTTGTACCAAGAATAGGTACACCCATCTTCATAAGTGCTTCCGTAAGCTTGATAGCTGTCTGTCCACCAAACTGTACTACTGCTCCGTCAGGTTTTTCAAAATCAACTACATTCTGTACATCTTCCGGTGTCAATGGCTCAAAATAAAGCTTGTCGGCAATATCAAAGTCAGTTGATACTGTCTCAGGGTTATTATTAATAATAATTGTCTCATATCCCTGCTCTTTGAACGACCATGTACAATGAACTGAACAGAAGTCAAATTCGATACCCTGTCCGATTCTTATAGGACCTGAACCAAGTACAAGAACTTTCTTCTTGTCATTAGTCTTTACAGCTTCATTTTCACTGCCGAATACTGAATAATAATAAGGTGTTGTTGCCTCAAACTCAGCAGCACATGTATCAACCATCTTAAAAGCAGCATGAATATCATACTTATCTCTTAATTCTTTGATTTCTTTTTCTGTCTTTCCTGTAAGCTGTGCTATTACATTATCAGGAAATTCAATTCTCTTTGCTTCTTTTAAAAGTTCTTCTGTGAGCGGTTCATTCTTTAATGAATTCTCCATCTCTACAATAATCTTGAGTTTATCAATAAACCAAAGGTCTATCTTTGTAATATCATGCATCTTTTCAGCAGGAATATTTCTTCTTAAACCTTCAGCTATCTTCCAGATTCTTCTGTCATCTACAATTGCAAGTTCTTCGAGAAGTTCTTCATCTGTAAGCTTTGTAAAATCATATGACATCAGACTGTCAACATGCTGTTCAAGTGAACGGATAGCCTTCATAAGACCGCCCTCAAAGTTGTTGGCGATACTCATTACTTCACCGGTTGCTTTCATCTGTGTTGTAAGTGTTCTCTTTGCAGAGATGAACTTATCAAACGGAAGTCTTGGAATCTTAACTACACAGTAGTCAAGTGCAGGCTCAAAACTTGCATATGTCTTTCCTGTAATTGCATTCTTGATTTCATCAAGTGTATAACCGAGTGCAATCTTTGCTGCAACCTTGGCAATCGGATAACCTGTTGCCTTAGAAGCAAGTGCTGATGAACGGCTGACACGAGGATTTACTTCGATTACGCAGTATTCAAAGCTGTCAGGATTAAGTGCATACTGCACATTACATCCACCTGTTATTCCGAGTTCATCAATAATATTTAATGCAGATGTACGAAGCATCTGATATTCCTTGTCTGAAAGTGTCTGTGAAGGTGCAACTACGATACTGTCACCTGTATGTACACCTACAGGGTCGATATTTTCCATGTTGCAGACTGTAATGCAGTTACCGTTGCTGTCACGCATAACTTCGTACTCGATTTCCTTCCAGCCTGCGATACAGCGTTCTACTAAAACTTCACCAACTCTTGAAAGACGGAGACCATTTTCAAGAATTTCTCTTAATTCTGTTACATTATGTGCGATACCACCGCCGCTTCCGCCGAGTGTGTATGCAGGACGTAAAACTACAGGATAACCGATTTTGGCTGCAAATGCCTCACCTGATTCAACATCATTAACAACAAGCGAAGCAGCACAAGGCTCACCGATTTTTTCCATTGTCTCTTTAAACATAAGACGGTCTTCTGCTTTCTTAATTGTAAGTGCAGTTGTACCGATAAGTTTTACGTTATGTTCCTCAAGGAAACCTGTCTCTGCAATTTCCATTGCAAGATTAAGTCCGGCCTGTCCACCGAGTGTCGGAAGAATACTGTCAGGCTTTTCCTTTAAAATAATCTGCTCTAATGCTTTTACTGTAAGAGGTTCAATATATACCTCATCAGCAATATCTTTATCTGTCATGATTGTAGCAGGATTGGAATTGACTAAGACTACCTCTATGCCCTCTTCCTTTAATGAACGACAAGCCTGTGTTCCGGCATAGTCGAACTCTGCTGCCTGTCCGATTACAATAGGACCTGAACCGATTACTAATACTTTTTTAATATTGGGATTCTTTGGCATCTTACTGTTCCTCCTTCTTCATCTTCATCATGTCAATAAATCTGTCAAAAAGATATGCTGTATCCTGAGGACCTGCACATGCTTCCGGATGGAACTGAACCGTAAATATATTCTTACCTACATATTCAAGACCCTCATTAGTCTTATCATTAACATTTTCAAATGCAGGCTTAGCCACATTCGGATCAAGTGTTGTCTCGTCTACAACATATCCATGGTTCTGTGATGAAATGTATACACGACCTGTCTTCAGATCTTTTACAGGATGGTTTGCACCACGATGTCCATATTTGAGCTTGTGAGTATCTGCACCTGTTGCAAGAGCCATAAGCTGATGTCCGAGACATATTGCAAACATAGGCACATCACTTGCATAAAGCTTCTTTAATTCTTCAATAATTTCCGTACATTCCTTAGGATCTCCAGGACCGTTGGAAAGCATAATTCCGTCAGGATTTGAAGCAAGAATCTCTTCTGCCTTAGTCTCGGCAGGATAGATAGTAACCTCGCAGCCTCTGTTATTTAATGAACGAGCAATATTTTTCTTTGCACCAAAATCCAAAAGAGCAACTTTAAATCCATCACCATTAAGTACACTCTTCTCTTTACATGTAACCTTTTTGACAACGCCTGAAACTGTATATTCTTTAATCTTAGGAAGAACCTCTTCAAGATTATAATTTTCATTTGTTGTAATCATTCCGTTCATCGTACCCTTTTCACGAAGAATCTTAGCAAGTGCTCTTGTGTCAATTCCTGCTATACCTGGAATATTATTATCAACGAGGAATTTCTGTATAGTATCTTCACATCTGAAGTTACTTGGCATTCTGGAAAGTTCTCTCACAATAAATCCATCCGGCCATGCCTTTAAAGACTCCATATCTTTATAGCAGATACCGTAATTACCAATTAATGGATATGTCATTGTTACTGCCTGTCCTGCATATGATGGGTCAGTAAGAACCTCCAAATATCCTGTCATCGACGTATTGAAGACAATCTCACTTATAACTTCACGTTCAGCACCAATGCTGGTTCCGCTAAACACTGTTCCGTCTTCAAGTATTAAAAATGCTTTCATGAATGCCACCTGTTCCTTTCGTATTTTGGACAAAAAAAAAGACAAAAAATTGCCTTTTTTCTCAAATTTTATAAATTTTACCACACTATCGTGTTTTTTTCAAGTATGAAATCAATCAAGTTTTATGCAATTTCAGGTATTTTTATAAATTTTTTCCTATAATGATTATTGCTAATTATTCTTGTTGATTTCATACTGTCCAATATATTTGAATGTTGCACCCTTATCTGTTGACTGATACATGGCTGCCGTTTTTCCGTTATTATAAACGCCGCCGGCACCCTGCGTAAGGTATACCGTTATTGTTCCGTCGCTTCCATATACAGGCACAAGAGCCTCCTTATATACATCAGACCACTTCAGCTTATTATCAGCAGATGACGACTGACCGGATGAAACTGCATCAAGTGCTGTGCTGTCAAGTTCCTGCGGTTCAAGGATTATCTTTGAAAATGTCTTTCCTGAATCAGATGTCATGTAAAGATTGCTGTCCATTCCGTCAACATAATCATAGCAGAAAAATCCAATCTTTTCGTCAATATACTTAATACCTTTTATTATATTAGTCGCAGGTCCGGCACCGACCGTGTTCCATGTCTCTCCACCGTCTGTTGTCGAATAAATCCGCGATGACTGCTGCTGCTCATTTTTATCATATCCAACTGCCATGACACCTGAATTTTCATCAAAAAATTCCACATAATAATATGTAGATGTGTATATTTTATCAATTTCACATGTAATCCAGTTAGCCCCCATGTCATTTGTATATACAAGAGTTACAGGAACCTTATTATTTCCCGATACTTTTCCTCCATATACAAATGCAGTCTTTGTCGTACTTATATAATAACTTCCCTTTTTAAGTTCAGTCGTTGAATCGCCTGAGAAAAGTAGATTTGAAGTATCAACCGGAACATTAATATACTTTTCACCGCCATCATATGTAACTGACAATGTATTATTTTTTATCTCATAATTTGTAAGTGACTTTTTCTGTGTCTCGTCAACTTTATCAACATTATTTTTCTTATTCTGATTATATTGGGCAATTCCATAATCTTCAGGTGTATCAATTGATTTTACATAAATAGTAGCTGTTCCGTCGTAATGATTATCTATGTAAAATGACACAACCCACTCACAGCTTATTCTTCCATCATCAAGTACACCATTCCACGAAGCAAAATTTTCCGAATCATGTTCATTCATTCCGGCTGAAAAACTTATTAAAACGGTATTTTCGCTCTCATTTAAAATCTGGGTTTTATTGAGTGTTATCTTTTTAAGCTGCTTTGACCATGCAAGATATTTCTGTGTATACTGTGCAGTAAACTCTCTTATCCATACATCACCGATTTCATCAATCTTCAGATTGCCGAATGCATCCGCAAGTGTATGGTCAACCGAATCACTGTCCTCCTCGCCATTTACTACATTTCCGTTAGAATCTATGCGGACGCTGAACGTATAACGCGACTTCAAAACTATCTGTCCAGCTTTATCTTCACGGTAATGATAATACCATATAAACCAGAAAACAAGGATAAATCCGGCTGCTATCGCTGCTTTAAGGATTATATTATAAATCTTTTTCTTATCTGACATATCAGCCACCTCTTTCTCCCTGCTCTATTTTTATAAATAACTATTTCCAGTCAAAAACCGCTTACATTTCGCGTTTTATATACATAGCTTCTCTCATTATCTTTCTGTAATGTTTGTACCACCACAGGAAAAATGATGCCCCGGCACCAATCAGTACCATAAATATTACAAATCCCGGATGAACTACTGACATCCACTCTGATGAAAGTTTTCTCTGGAATACCGGCACTCCATATGCAATAATAACGCATAATGCCATTACTAATCCATTGTAAATACCTCTGTTATTATAAATCGCTTTTATTTTATCAAACATAATAATAGCAATCATCTCACCAACCGGACGAAGTGATGCCGTAACTATACTCAGTGCAAGACTATGTCCGAATGGAATACCGAATATCGTAAGTATAATTGTAAAATAAACCAGATCTGTCGCAATCTTGTATACAATCTTTCCGAGAAAATTCATGTACGGGCTTATTAACATTATTCTTATCATAAGATAATCCCTGTCACCCATCGACATAAGCGTGGTATTTGCCAGACTTCCACATATTGTTGAAAGCATAAAAAACAAAAATATCATTGTCAGCTCTCTGTGTGATGCAATGAGCGGACAAAAATGTGCTATAATTCTGTATGGCAGATACACAAAAAATCCGACATATAAAAATTTGCGTAAAAGTTCAAATAAAACAATGCCAATCTGGGCAATCACGCCAAATGTCATCTTTAATCTGTAATTATCATTCTCTTCTATCTGATTTCTTATCTTGTCACCAAGATGCGGCATACGCATAAGCAGCTCTGAGAATCTGTTCATTGCTTCGTGGAATCTCAGAATCTTCTCAGCAAACATTTTCTTGAAAATAATCATTCTTCTAATTCTCCCAATATATCAAATATCGCTTTTTTAATTTCAGGAATATCTATCATCTCATAAGTAACTTCATTTATCTCGCCATTACTTAAAACAAGCACATCTTTAGCAATCCTTTTTGCCATTGCAAATATACCTGTTGTAACAATTACAATATGACCTTCCGCTTCCTCATTAAGAACACGAAGAAACATATCTATATATTCATCACTGCAATAATCAAAAGGTTCGTCAAACATAATAACATATGGTTTCTGAACAAGATATGCCGCAAGCTGGATTCTTTTCTTTTCTTCAAATGTATATTCACATATCATTCTGCTGCGGATTTTTTCATCAAGACCAACGCGTTCAAGATAATACTCAGGTTCTCTTGCCTGTTTCTGAAGTTCACAAAGATAATGTATAAATTCATTACCTGATATATACATAGGAAGAATACTCTGTTTTGAAGCAAGAAATATATCCTCTTTTTCTTTTGTGACAATAGTTCCGTCATCTATAGACAAATCACCGCATATACACTCAAGCAATGTGGTTCTTCCTGCACCTGCACCACCAAGAAGAGAATATACTTTTCCCTCTTCAAATGTATATGTGACATCCGTAAGGACTTCTTTTTTGTCATACGACTTTTTTACATGCTCAAGCTGTAACATAACATTCTCCATTTGTTTTTTATCGTTCCTATTATTATATTACATTGATATATAATTTGTAAAGTTTCAGCTTTTGATTGCATAAAAACAGCATCAATGATATAATGAAATATCTTTGTTTTCGGAAAGGTTATTTTATTATGGGTTATAAAGAAAATAAAAAATATATCAAACGTTGCCTTTATGGTCTGTATGTATTCATATATATGCCATGGTTTTTTACGCTTGAGCATTTTATCCAGCCGGATATGCCCGGAATTCATATTTTAAATACACCCCTCGACGATAAAATCCCATTTTGTGAATATTTTATAATTCCATATATTTTATGGTTTTTCTATGTTGTAGGCTCATGTATTTTTATGATTTATAAAGCATCCGATAAAGAATTTGTACAATTTGCCCTCTCTCTTATAATAGGAATGAGCCTTGCACTTACGATATGCATGATTTATCCAAATGGATTAACACTTCGTCCTTCATATATTCCTGATAATATATGTGGTAAAATCGTAAAAGGACTTTACAAAACAGATACATCCACTAATGTATTTCCGAGTATTCATGTATACAATTCGCTTGCTGTACACATTGCACTTGCAAAATGTGAAGCACTTAAAAATAAACCGGCAGTCAGATATGCATCTCTTGTTCTTTGCATTTTAATCTGCATGTCAACTATATTCTTAAAGCAGCACTCTGTCATAGATGTTATCGGCGGATTTGCTCTAATGGCTGTTATGTATGTATTTATTTATGTTATAGACTATAAAAAAATAATAAAAAGATAAATAGCTGTGGCTTTAACGACGACCGTTAAGCCACAGCATTTTTTGTAATAAAAGATTAGCAATTTCCTTTCCAGAATTTATTACAATCTGCTTTATCACAAAATTTAAATCTTTATATATTCATATTATAAATGATACACTTTTTTGTCAATCGTACCATTTATTAAAATAATATAAACATAATTTTTATTAACATACATCTTTAATTTCTAATCTTTATATAAAGAACAACCATAACACATCCAGAGCATACTGCTCTTTCTTGTGTTATGGCTGTCTGTGTTCTTAATTAAATTATATCAATATTATTTACAAATTATCTTTTTTGTATCATCAAAACCAGGACTCATCATATCCCCGCTCACTGCCCTTACTGTATAATAATACTCGGTTCCCTCAACTGCTGTTTTATCAGTATAACTTGTATCCTTTACATAACCTGCTATTATACTCCATTTACCACCGGCTACTCTTCTATATATTATATATCTTTCGGCACCCATTACAGAATTCCAGTTTATTTCCACGCCGGTTTTTATATTCTTGAATTCTCCGAGTTCTACATTTGCAAGTGTTTTTATACATGTTATACTTTTTGTTGAATCAAAGCCCGGACTCATGATCTCTCCGCTTACAGCTCTTACTGTATAATAATACTCGACTCCATTTACAGCAGTTTTATCAATATAATTTGTATTATATTGATAATTTGCAATTATGCTCCATCTTCCACCCGGTATTCTCCTATATACAATATAATTTTCAGCACCTTCTACTTCTTCCCAATTTATTACTATTCCATCTTTTGTGTTCATAAATTCTCCCAGTGTTACATTCTCAAGCTGCTTGAACTTCTCCCACTGTGCATATAGTATAATATTTGTTTTAGGATTGGATATCTTAGAACCAACTGTATAAAAATCACCCGAACCATCAAATTTAGTATTCCATCCTTTAAATACATAGCCTGTATTATTATAGGGATTATTTAAAACCTCAGCAGTTGATTTCATATTATATGTTTTTACTATTTCATCGCCATCACCACCATTTGGACGATATTTAACAGTAAATACACTATCTCCATTTTGTATACCACAATAATACTCAAGATAGTTTTGTATTACTGATAACTCCTGATATCCTGTTGTAACCTGCTGAACATTATCATTACCATCAACATATACAATAACAGGATAATAAATTGATGACATAGAGGAATCTTTCATATATACATAATTCCACATATTACTGCTTGCCATTGTTCCATTCAGCGAATTACCATACGTAAATATAACATTATCGCTTCCATATGTATTTTTAAATGTTTTTACATCGTCAAGCGAAGCCTGATTTGCATTAATTGCTATAATATCTAAATCTGTATACTTTTTATCAGACAAACTCTTTATAACAGCTCGCGAATTTCCACAATTTGTACTGAAATAAATTAACAGCTTAGATTTTCCATTTGCTTTTGTTGAAACTGTGTTCCCATCAATAGCAGAGTAATTAAACTCCCAATTCATAGTCTCTAATGGTGTGTCATATGTTGGATTTTGCTTATAATATGATACAAGTCCCATTGGGTACGTCTCATAAAATTCATCTGTTGTATATTCACTATTTCTTGTATGATTAGAAGAAAAATCCTTTTCATTAAGAAGCAGATATGTATCCAAAGTTGTACTGTCCTGTCCGTCCCATGTTGAATCCACATTATAATATGCATTATCAACTTTAACTATATTCCATGCATGTGGACCTCCATTTCCAGTTCCGGAAATGATTCTTACTGATAATCCCGCTTCTTTACACATACGATAAAATAATATTGCATATCCCTGACATACTGCTTTTCCTTCACATAAAGCAGCGTAAGCAGTATATTTTATTAAATTTGAGGAATCCGAAAGTCCCGAGTAATCATAATCAACTTTATCACATATATAATCATGTATAAGTTTTACTTTTTCTGCTTCAGTTTTACCATTAAGATTCATTGAATCCATTGCACTATTTACTGCAGCTGTAAGTTCCTCTTCTTGTTCAGCTGTCGTATAATATGTCATAGTGTAAGAATACTTCGTATATTGTGATGAATAATATCCTGTTGAAACACGAAAACCTGTTCCACCATATCTTATAGCATCTGCCTCCTGGCCTGAACATGAGTCACTATATGCTATGGCATTTGTATATGCATTTACTGGACCACCTATTGAATTATTAATATCGTTTGGAAGTATAATATTAATCTGTGTGCTTCTTTCTGCCATTTTCTTTGAAAGATACTTATACAATTCACTTTCACTATTTACCGTTATATCTTCCTGTTCTGACAATAAAGCTATATCATCATAATGAACCACAGGTTCTTCTTCATTATCTGCCAATAAGGTTAATGGCTTTACTTCATAATATTCTGATAAATCATTACTATCAGAATAAGAATCAAATACGTCTGGCTGTTCAGCTCTAACCATTGTATTTGGAAGCATTCCAACCGCAAGCAAAACCGCCATTATAAGTGCTGTAATTCTTGTTATGAATGTTCTTTTCTTCATACGCATCATCATGATGTCTTTAACATCATACTCCTTTCTTATACTTTAACTACAATATAACATATCTACTAATATCTTACTATTACATTTTTATAATTTTGTCACAATAAATTCAGCAGTACCTACTATTTTTATATTCTTTTGACCAGCACATACAAAAAAACTATCCCCCGCCTTAAACATTTCAGCCTCACTATTTTTTAATGAATCAACTTTAATTTCACCACTTCCTGAAATTATGATAATTGATATAAATGAAGCAGAATCACCTTTAATATTACATTCACCAGACACATTATATTTAAAACATTCAAAATATTTACAACTTACCAACGTATCCGATTTTACTTTATTTATATCACCAATATCCTGTTCTGATTCTTTTTTCCTAAATGGAATATATTTCTTGACATTAACAACATCCAAAGCCTTTTTTATATGTAATTCCCTTTTATTACCAAATTTATCTTTTCTGTCATAATCATACATTCTATAAGTACAATTAGAATTTTGCTGTATTTCACAAATCAAAATTCCAGCCCCGATAGCATGAATTGTTCCAGCTTTAACAAATACGCAATCTCCTGGTTTAACTTCTATTTTATTAAGAATATCAGTTATTGTATTATTTTTTATTCTCTGTTCTATTTCTTCTTTTGAAGTATCCTTGGAAAGCCCGCAATACAAATATGCTCCCGGTTCGCAATCAACAACATACCACATTTCATTCTTTCCAAACTCATTTTCAACTTCCAATGCATATTCATCATCAGGATGTATCTGAATAGATAATGCCTGCCTTGCATCAATAAATTTTATCAGAATAGGAAATCTATCAAATGAACCGCATTTCCAACCCAAAATTTCATTTCCGGCTTTCTCTATAAATTCACCAAAATACATACCTTTATAAATACCATTAGCAATTATTGATTGTCCATCTGGATGTGCAGAAAGTTCCCAGCTTTCGCCAATAATATCATAATCACATTTTTTCCCAAATATTGTTCTGAGCTTTGTTCCGCCCCATAAGTTATCTTTATATGCAGGTTCTAACTTTATCAGATCAGTAATAAGCCCTACATCACTTATATCTGAATCGACTCTCATAAAATCATTTTCTGATAAAATTTCACCTATTCCGGTTTCAATAATCACAACATTTTCATTACTTATATTTGCTACTTTATGTGGAATGCCTATAGGAACACTGACTGTATCATGAGCAAAATATTCTTTTTCGGTATCTCCGACTGTAATCACGGCTGAACCCTCTGCTATAGTCCAGCTTTCCATTCTATGTTCATGCTTATGTAGTTTCATACTTTTACCTGGATATACAACAACTCTTTTTACTTTGTATTTTTCTGTTGATACTAATATTTCATGTGTCCCCCAATTTCTGAATGAAATTCTTGAACTTTCAAAATAAGGTTTATATTCATCGATTTTATCTGCAATTACATTTTTAATATCTTCTATATTTTCTTTTAAAGAAATATATGTTGCGTCGTCAGTGTTGATAACAGCGATATTATCAACATTATTTGCAACAACCAAATGTTTTTCCGCAGTATTAATCAAAAGTGTATCTGAACAATTTTTTTCTATTATATTATCACTGTATATTTGATAACCCACTTGTCCCAAATCACATATATTATCAATGTCTTTACAATTAAGTTCTGAATATACATTAACAATTTTATCCGTTTTTCTCAGAAAATCATTTTGAACACTTTTTATTGAAAACTGTACCATCACATCTAAAGGAACATGAATAACATGTCTTACAGAACGTAAGCTCTTTTTTAAACTTTTTCTTTTTTCCGAATTAATATCAGGATATAATTCCGATACCATCTTATTATAAATACCGACTTGACATATATATATACCGATATGTTCTTTTTCATTAATTATATTTGCAATATTTCCCTCTTTTGCATATTCTTTAGCCTGTAATATAATTGATTTGTAATCTCCGCTTTTTATTACCAAATCAGATACTGTAACCATCATTATTTCTGATGAATTCAAAACTAAACTTGCAAGTGTAACTGCTGCAAACGTACCTCTGCTTGATTCTTCATATATGATTCTATAACTCAAGCCCTGAAACGCATACATTTGTGTTTCAATTATATCCGAGTACATTTCATTTGTTACAATAATAAATTCATCGGCAAAAGGTAAATTCCGCACTATTGTATCTTGTAAAAGAGATCGACCTTCACATATATTAATAAATTGCTTTGGATATTTTTTTCTTGATAACGGCCATAAAGTATTGCCTGCCCCGCCTGCCAAAATAACACATTTCATTTGTATAAAACCTTTTCTTAAATATTATCTTTTTTGTTCCCAATACATTTTTCCTATGTATTCTGCCAATTTCAAATCATCTTCTGTATTTATGTCTACAGCTTCAAATTTATTAACAATATAAATATATGGATTCGCACCTATTCGACAACCATATTTTCTTAAAGCATCTTTACTGATACCATACATTCCTGTTGTCTCTTCTATAACCGGTGTCATATCTTGACTTCTTGGTAATATATCAGGTCGGTAATTAATTGGCATATTATTAAGCCAGAAAAAACTATGATTTTCAGTTGCTGTAAAACATGAATCATATTTTTCAGTTGCAATTAATTTATTATAACAATTTTTAATAGTTTCACTTTGTAAAAATGGTGCCGTTGCAAACAATTGAAAATAATAATCATAATTTGGATATAAATTATAATGATATGTAAGTAAATCATTACCATTAGCCGTGCTTTTTGCTAATTCTTCTTTTCTTTCTATAATTACAAAACCTTTTTTACCCGCATATTCTTTGACTTCTTCACTATTTGTATCCACATATATATCATCAAAAACATCTGCTTCCTGCACATGCTCACATATATATTGATATAATCTCTTCCCATTCAATTCCCTGAAATTTTTCCCCGGCACTCTTTCAGAATTCGATTTAATAGGTATAAAACATGCACTTTTCATAAAAACTCCTCCTTTGATAATTTTAATAAACTTATTTTGATTTATTAATCATAATAATATTCTTTATACTATTTCTCTTAACAAATACCAATACCATTAATACCAATATAATAACATATCTGATTATTGTACATTTATATAATGGTAGAATTCCCAGTGATATAACCACAAATATCACAGACATCAACAATATTGTCTTATTATCATAAAATTTGTAACCTGCTGCATGTTTTCTGGAAACAATATTCATACAAATAAAATGCCCAAGTGCATAAACAATATAACATACCAATGTTGTATAACCTGCTGCAATGAATCCGAATTTTTTTATAAAAATATAATTCAGCAATACATTTAACAAAGCTGCAAAAACAGACGATGCTGCAACATATTTCGTCTCTGAATAATAGTATTCTATATTGGCAAAAACATTAAACAAATATGTAAAGAAAACGCTGGCTGATACCGACGGAATAATATATATAGCCTGATAATACTCATTTGTTGCAAATATCCTAACAGCTTCAGGTGCAAATAATATTAAAATTATATTTGCAAGTGCAACAATCAATATTGTAAAATTCGTAGTTTTCTTTATTTCTTTTTTATCTCTATCTCCTGATTTTATAACCTGATATGTCCACGGCGTAAATGATTTTAGAATAGCATCGTTTACTATTGTCATCAAAGTAGATAAACTATATGCCAAACTGTATATTCCAGCTTCAGATGTACTGCACATATCATTAATCATTATTCTGTCAAAACGAGTTAATATTTGTGAAGATAAAAAATGTGGTATCAAAGGTATACAATAAGCTAATATAAATTTCCAATATTTCATACAAAACATATTGTGTGATTTTTTTATATTATATATATACACAATTAAGCCAACAGCAATATTTACTATTGCCACTCCGTATATTCTTCCATATCCCTTATCAGTGTTCATATTATATATTAAAAACACGCCCAGCACCGGTCCGATAATTCCTATAAAAATCGATAAAGCCGTCATTATACGATACTTATATTCAAATCTCTGCTTTGCAGTCCACAAATTAAAAACCGCAAAGAAAAGCATATCTAAAAACATCAATATTACAACAGGTAATGAAAATCCTAATATATTCCCGCAAAAAATATGAATAACATAGTATATTCCAAAACAAATCAACGTCAAACCAGTTGTCAATGTTTGTGCTGAAGATATAAATCCATCTTTATCGTCTTCAAACTTAATCATTGCCGTATATGCAGCATAATTAAATACATTTAAAGATGTAAATATAATAAATATATCATGCCATGACTGATATAGTGTGTACTGAGCATATTCTTCTGTTGTTAAAATTCTTGTAAAAACCGGAGTTGCCAATATACTTATTCCTCTTTGAATAATATTGGCCACAAACGCCCAAAAAGAAGCTTTTGCCATTACCGACAAATTTTTGTATTTTTTCAACACTGCTTATTTCCTCCAAGAATTTCCTTATCGACGCTCTGCGAATATTTTTCTGTTGAATGTCCGTGCAATAATACATCAAGATGAAATTTTCTATATATTTTTCTTGCAAATTTCATTCTTCTAAATTTAATTCTCAATGTTTCGATTACGTAATAAACAGGCCATATAAAATGTGATTTAAACGGCATTTTCACATTGTTTTTTTCCATATTTTTTAATATATCTTTTTCAAATACATGACCTCTTTTTGATTCCATTATAACATGAGCTATTCTTTTTGAAATATTGTCTTTATAATTCTGAACCGGAAAACTTTCAGTAAAATCATCCAATTTACCCAATGAATACAATTCACTCATAGTTCTTATACATTTACTGCAATGTCCGCAATTAGATTCATTATCCCACATGCAAACCTGCAAATGTTTTTTTGCAAACTCCCAATCAGATATATACTTTACTTTATCAATTCTTCTTTCCTCCATGCCTGAAGAATAAAACATTAAATCAGATGTTGAGATTAACGGTAATGTAAATATATCCATATAAGCAACATCGTCTTTATTCATTGAAAATTCTTTCGGCGAAAAACCGCTGCTAAAATAATAGCAACTCATCATTTTTTGTAAAGCCATTGCTACAGAACAATATTTTAATGTATGTAACCCGCCATCATGAATTTCTCCACATACTTTTGTTTTTATTCTTCCTACGGAAAAATTATAATCTATGTCAAAACCGACATATACGAATTTCATTCCCAGCTCCTCTGCATAGCCAGAATATCGTTCTAAATAATTTTTATAAAAATCTTCTTTATATTCGTCCGAAAAATCGCTGATGAACCAATCAGTAAAAACCAAATATTTTAATTTATACGATTCTTTTTCATAATCAATATATTTTTTTACGGTATAACACGAATCCACACCCCCGGAAAATCCTGTTCCTGCCGCACTCTCAGAAATAAGTTTCTCTGATGTTGTAGGTCCGGTTAAATTTATATAGTTCATATATTCAACATCTTTGCCGCATATAGGAATGTAATAGGTTTTTAACTGATAAATAAGCTGTTCGCTACACGGTGTTTCCCATTCAATATCATACTCATTTATCATCGCATAATATAATAATGCAACCACAAAGGCATCAGAACGTTCATATGTTAAATATTTTTCAAATTCATTCTCAACTGTATACGATAACTTTTTTATATTACCGTTATCATTAACATTAACAAAAAGTTCACTTTTATTCTCATGATTTTTTATAAACGGTGTACCTATTTTTAATATGCCTTTACTCATTTTATCTCCTTTTTATATTAAACTTTCAAAGAACTTTTTATGTAATTCTTTTGAATTTTTTGTATAATAAAGTGAAATTATATTTTTATATTCCTCTTTATATTTTTCTTTATTATCATTCCATTTATTGTATTTATCAATAAATTCTTCTATATCTTTGAAGTTATATATGTCATCGGTAATGACAGGAAAACTTTTTTCCATTCTGTAAACAAAAACTGTCTTTTCATCATATATTAAATCAATTATAGCAGACGTGTTATGTGCTACAGAAAAATCCACCATATTTTCAAACTGTTCCATGCTTGTTGTTTTATCAAGCACCTCACCATAGGTATTGTTTATTAACCCTTTATAATTCTCAACACTGTCTACAGGATGCAGCTTTACATAAAATCCACAAGCATATTTTTCTGCTATTTTATTTGCAAGCTCTATTAATTTAATATTATAATCAACTGCATTTTCACCTTTAGGCCAATCCAATAATATTCCGAATTTATTATTTACAGCTTCCGATATAAAATTTTTTTCTGATTTTAATTTTTTGGTATTTCCTACAACATATAATTTTTCTTCATTAATTCCGGCCGCTGTAAACTGTCTCTTTGTAAATTCATTCCATAACAGTTTATAATCACAGGAAAACGCATCAAAAAACACCTGAAAAAAATCCCTGTTATTATATATAGGCGAGCTGTGTTGCGGAGATACAACTTTAAGTCCGCTTATATGTGCTTTCTGTATTACCGTATTAGATACAGTATCATGTTCCTGAAATATTAATAATTTTTTTCTAGAATCAAATATTTTATATTCATCCAATAAATCAATTACTTCTTTGACAACTATCAATCTCTGGCACAAAAAAATTCTTTTGCTAAGAGATAAATTTTTAAAAACTTTTAAATTATCAACAAATATTTTTAAACGCTTTTTTATTCCTTTAAAATCAATACGGTAATTTCTTCTAATTAAAACATGTCCATAAGGATGTATATAATCAAACAGATTATTCATAATTGTATCATTATCCGCTCTTTTTATATCCGAATCCTTTACCTCGACAACAACAAATTCACCTGCCGAATTATCATCGCAAACCGATACATCTATACCGTTACAAATAACCTGAACAACAGCTCTTATAATTCTTTGAAGTCCTTTAATTTCCTGCATATGCCAAACATCATTATATAACATTTTCTGCATATCATAATCTATAAAGTCCTTACTTTTTATATTATTCAATTTTATTTTATCATTTTCATAGCTGTCGAACAAATTATCCATTATACATTTACTCCCAATCTACACTTTATTCTCTCTGTTATCTTATAAAAAAACATATCAATTATATTCAATATAACAGCTGTTAAAATAATCAGAATATATGCTGCAAATATATTTAACGGATGAGTTAAACTTGACGCTGCTTTTATACATGTAAATTGCACCAAATATATTTCAAGTGATATTTTACTTAACTTCGTTACAATATATCTTACATGTTTATTTTCGGAAAAATTAAGTTGTTTAAATAAAAGCAACATAGATACAGCAAATACGATTACACACATCTGATTTATAAATTGCAAATTCATACATACAGGAATTTTTATAAATAAATATTTTGTTGCATACATAACAAAAACTGACAAAAAAACACTTACTAAAGCTTTTAATCTGCCTTTAATACAAATATTTTTCTTTTTTATGTATGCACCAAGCATAAATATATAAAAATAATATATCAGCTTAAACGCACCTTCTTTTGTAATAATCCCCTGTGTTTCTATAACCCATTTTGATGTGTCTAACAATAATATATAGTACAATAAATAAACCAAAGCACATATTCCGGTAAACGCCACAAAATGCTCCAGCACATTAAATCGGCTTAATAATATATACAAAATATAAAACAACATAATTGCACCGATAAACCAAAAGCAGGTCGGCCATATATATTTATTTGCCAAAAACATATCTGTATTTGTATAAAATAATATGGTAATTATAACTGTTGGTATATATAATTTGAGTATTTTATTTACAAGCCACGATACTTTATTCTCAATAACTTCTTTTAAGCAAAACCCGGAACAAATAAAAAACAATGAATTTCCCAATGCTCCTCCCGTTGCTAATTGTTTTATTCTGTATACAGGCTCACAATGTGAATTAATTATAAGAAAAACAGCAATTACTTTTAATAAATCTATATAATATAACCTTTTATTTTTGTCCATTTTTTATCAGCCTTCCAAAAATATCATTCAAAACAAAATAACTTATAAAAGTAACTATGTAGATTCCGACAAAAAATATAACAGTATCAAGCGGCATATTCATATACATTTTTTTTCTGAACATGTCCAAAATAAATATATGAATTATATATATATACATACTTCTTTTTCCGATTACTGAAATAATTTTTGAATCCAATCTAAACTTATCCATAATCAAAAATATTGCAAAACAAAATATTGCCAGCATTATATTACTTATAATAAACTCAGGTATAAAATAAAATTTCTTTTTTACAATAGCTGAAATTAAAAATAATACTAATGTCATAATGAAAGTTATCAGCCACTTAGTATTAAATAGTCTCTTTAATTCACATTCGTATGTTCCAATAAGAACACCTACACCAAAAGCAATATTTGAATTATACCAATATGTCGGTTTTCCTAAAATCAAAAGAGCTAACAACAATATAATTAATTCAACAAACAACAATACGATTCTATAATTTTTTTTCTTTAGAAGTTTAAAATTTATCCACCAAAAAAAATAATCAATTATAAGAACCGCAATAAACCAAAACGGCTTTAATATTCCCAAATATTCAAAAAAAGATATTGTAAATAAACCACCTATGCCCCTGATAATGCAATTAAAAATCAAATTCAGAATAATATAAGGAATAATTAATTTTGTTAATTTTTTATACCAATATTTTTCCACATTTTCTTTTTTTGACAATCCATATCCGGAAAGGCAAAAAAACACAGCAACCGCAAAAACTCCCATTTTCATAAACGGTTGGACTATTTTATCACTCCCACCGTTTTGAATATATAATTGTACCCAATGAGCTATAACAATAAAATTAATTGCTATTCCCTTAATTACATATGATTCATTTAAAGAAATAACAGCGTTCTTGCTTTTTGCAATTTTTATTGAAGATAATATTAAAATTGCAAATACAAAATAAAATAATGTATACTCAACCCATGTCATTGTTTCACTTCCTTTTAATTTCAATATTATCTACAGCCTGCCTGTACATCATTCCAATAAAGACAAAGGAAATTCCGTTTCCGACATAACTTATGGCCGATTCAGATATTGATGATTCCACAAGACTTGCTATGATATATGCTACAATAGCCTTAGCCATTATAGTGTTGTTATTTTTTTGTATAACCTTAAATATCTTTACAAACGAAGCTAAGAACAGGCACAATGCAATACCTCCGACCTGGGCCATAATTGCCCCAAGATAACTCTCACCTGCCCCGGTTGTTTTCTCACCTGCATATGCTGCAAAATTACCGGCTGTACCCAAACCTGTTCCAAGCAATCTTACTGATGATGTAAGTCCGTTTATATGAAACTGCATTGAATCAAAAACATCTTTCTTTATTATAACAACAACTAATCCCAGACATATTAAAAATACAAAATAAGAAAAAACTTTATATTTATTTCTTATGTAAAAATATATTGAAATGCCTACTATTAAAATTGCACCTTTTGACAATGTTAATAAAATTGCAATTCCAAGAATTATTAGTTGCATCTGTCTTTTTAATTTATTTTGCTGAATATTTTTACCATATAAAAGCAAAACAAAACTAAATGCCATAAAATGAGCAGATAATAACGGATCAGCCAAAAATGATACCATTCTTCTAAAACTTCTTCCCGTTAAACTGTAAAAATCAGCAGAATAATAATCTCCCGGCAATCCATGGCTGAAAATTCCAGACCCAAACCCTCTTACAATATAATATTTTGATATTTTTAAAGTAAGCCAAAATTTGTCTCCTAATATAAACTCTTCAATAAAACCCAAAACAGCAAGTATTACACCGATTTTAATTACAAGTTTTTCAAATTTTTCAATATCTTCTCCGCTGACAGATAAACAATATCCAAAATATACTAATACTAAAGGCTGTAATAACTGACGCAAAGATACAAGCCTTGCATATAGTGACGCTGAACTTACTAAAGTAAATATAATTAACAATATCATATATATAAACATATAAATATTTTTTACTTTAATTTTTGTTTTAAAATGAGTTACACAATACATTACTATAACTCCATATAACACAAGCTCTTTATATAATATCAACACTTGTATATATAAACTTTTACAATATGGAGAAAATAGAATTCCTAATATATTCTGAAAAAGAACACATATCAAAAATAATTTAAACGAAAATTCATCTTTTCTTATTACTCCTGGAATCAATGCAATTATCATCGCCATCAATACCGCAGAGCTTGTTACATAAGCAACTAAGGTCATTATTTCCTCCAACTCAATTTAAGATTAAAATATTTATTTCTTCAAAATCATTGTTTTAAAACTATCATTAAAAGCAGAAATATACGCTTCTAAAGAATATTTTTCTTCAAACGTCTTTCGTGCATTTGAAGCTATTTTTTTTCTAAATGTCTCATCGGACATTTTTCTCAAAGAATCTACAAATTCAATATCTGTATCTGCTATTACTACATTATAATCTGTAATACAATCCAATCCCTCCGCACCAATTGATGTTGATATAACAGGAATTCCTTTTGAAAAAGATTCTATTATTTTTACTCTTTGTCCACTACCAACAAACAATGGTACCACCATAACATCAGATTTAACATACATTTCATCGACATCATCTACATAGCCAGTAACAAAAATATTATTATAACTTTCACAAAGTTCCTTTAATTCCTCACTCGGATTTTTACCTACTATATACAAATCATATTCAATACCACTTTCATTCAATTTTGGTATAACATTTCTGACAAACCACAATATTCCCTGATTATTTGGATTCCAGGTCAAGGTTCCTATAAACATTAATGTCAATTTTTTATTCTTATCTTCCTTTTTATTAATTATGCCATTATCTATTACACCAATAGGGATTACAGAAAAATTTCTCAAATTAACATTTAAACGTTTCATAGACTCAACATCATTTTCAGACAATGCATATATTTTATCGACATCAGATAATGCTTTTTTTTCAAATTTTCTTATCTTATTATATTCTATATTTAAAAAGATTTTTTTTAAAAAGTTATTGGAATTCTGATATGTACGATAAACAATTTCAGATTCGGAATTGTGTTGATCTAATACAAATTTAACATTTTTTCTGTCAAATGAATTAAAATATTTATACATCTGTAAATGGTCAAAATATATTATATCATAATCATTTTCTTTTATCTTTTTTGCTATAACATCTCTCATTTGCTTTGATTCATATTTATATATTCCGAATGGATATTTTGAAAATAAACTTTTAAATGCAACTGCCATCATATATTTTATATTACTTTTGGTAGTTAATTTATGTTCAATAAACTGTACATCATTACATATATTTTTTAATTTTTGTACATTCCCAGAGTCGTTCTCACTATTCTCCGAAAAGCACAACAAATCTACACTGTTTCCCATTATACTGAGAGCCTTTAATGTAGAAAATGTTTTTATTTTTCCACCGTTGTCTAACGGATACGGCAATAAATTTGTTAAAAATAATATTCTCATATATATTCCTCTGGCTTTAGTTTGCTATAGTACAATTATTATTTGTATTTCCATATCAACGGAACTATTTTTATAAAATCAACAAAATATCTTTTAAACATTCTTTTGGGTTCTTGAAATATTCTATACAGCCACTCTAATCCATGTGCACTCATCCAAACAGGTGCTCTTTTCACATTTCCAGCTTCAAAATCCAAAGTTGCCCCTAGCCCCAATGATAACGGAACTTCTAACTCATTTCTGTTATTATATATAAATTTTTCCTGTTTTGGTGCTCCTAATGCAACAATTAAAATATCCGGATTTGTTTCTTTTACAATTCCAACTACTTTTTTGACTTTTTCTTCATCTTTCTCAAATCCATATTCCGGAGAATATGTACCAACTATCCGTATATCGGGATATTTTACTTTTATGTTCTCGGCAGCCTTTTGAGCCACCCCTTCAGCCGCACCTAAAAAAAATATCTTATATCCTTTTTTCTCTGCCAATCCGCATAACTGCGGAAATACATCCGAACCTGATATTTTCTCTTTAATTGGTTTTTTATATAATTTCGAAATCCAGATTAGCGGTTTTCCATCTGTTAAAACAAGACTCGCCTCATCATAACATTTCCTAAACTCACTGTCCTTTTCTAACTGAACAATATGATCAACATTTGGTGTAACAACATAAGCATTTTCTTTATTTTGAATCAACAAATCCATAGCATTTATCGCTTCACTCATTGTCAAATTATCAACTTCTATATTCATGAATTTCAATTTGGACATATTTTTCTCCTATCTCCTACATCGACCCATCTTTCTTAAATACAACAGCAAAAGTCTTCACCAAAATCTTAATATCCAGCCCGATACTCCACTTCTCGATATACTCCGTGTCAAGCCTTACGATTTCCTCGAAATCAGTGATTTTGCTGCGACCGCTGACCTGCCACATGCCGGTTATGCCGGGTTTGGTAGCGAGGCGGGCACGGTGGTGAAGGTCGTACTTTTCAACTTCGTCCTCCGTTGGGGGACGTGTGCCGACAAGTGACATGTCACCTTTAAGCACATTAAAAAACTGCGGGAATTCATCGAGTGATGTAACACGGATGAAGTGACCGATGCCTGTCTTTTTTGTGCCGTCAGGAAGGATTTTGTTGCCGATGATTCGCGGGTCAAAGTCCATCTTGAACATCATGCCATCTTTGACACGATTCTGTGCCATAAGTTCTTTTTTGCGTTCCTCAGCATCCATGTACATGCTGCGGAATTTGTAGATTTTGAAGCGTCGTCCGTTCTGACCTACTCTTGTCTGTGAGAAAAAGATAGGTCCCGGTGAACTTATATATATAACAGGTGCTATAAATATAAAGATGATTCCGGTTAAGATACATCCGACTATACCGCCTGCAATATCCATTGTTCGTTTTGCAAATGCCTGCTTGTTTGTCGCATAGTTCATGCTTGATGTAAGAACCGTATAATTACCGAGTCTTTCAACTGCATGTCTGTTTCCTGCAACATTTTCGATATTATAAAGATTAAAATGAACAACAACGCCCATTTCAACGAGGTCGTCAACGAGTTCCTGCGGATATTCCGTTCTAGATTCCATGTTGATAAATACTTCATCTACCCAGTTCTTTAATATGTATTTACTGACATTCTGCATATTGGCAACAACTTTTACGCCGCCTATTGTTCTGCCTGTCATATCAGAATCAGAGATTACAAGTCCGCTTATATTGAACATGTCATAATTCTCAGCACGCACATTCTTTATAACATCCTCGGCAGATGCTCTTGTTGTCACTATTAAAAGAGAACGCTTGCCGCCCTCTTCCATTTTCTTTTTAAGGTGGTTTTTCCACAAGACTCTTGTTATATAAGAAAATTCAAGATAAAAAGCTCCCATCAGATATAATACAACACGTGAAAATCCACCACTCTTTATTGTAAACAGATACATACTTGATATTAATTCAATAAATATCATCTGCTTTAATACTGACACGAATTCGTTGTAATATCCTCTCCTTAGGACACCCTTGTACTGTTCGAGCATAAAGATAACTATCAAATCGGCAATTTCTATCATCAATGCCATATTTCTGTATAACTCAACTTCATAAAGGTTCGTCAATCCATGACGGAAAAAGTATGCCAGTACATATGAAAACTGGACACATAATAAATCAATTATTATAAAATCGAAATGTTTGAACCATCCATTTGACTTTTTCCTATACATTCGTTATCCCTCATACTTTCCGTTAGAGCAATACTGCATTTTGTATTACCCCCCCCCTAATTTTTCGTAAATATTATAACTCTATCTTTGGTAGGCTTATTTTTATATATGTGATGAACATATAACCCTTACGGATTATATGTTCATCAGATTAATTGTCTTCATTGCTGTAATTGCCATAGTATTTGCCGTAATATTTACCATAATACTTGCCATAGTATTTGCCATAATAGCTGTTGCTTGAAAAATTAACTTTGTTAAGTACACAGCCTAGTATTTTGCAGCCTGCAAGTTCAAGCTGTTCTTTTGACTTTCTTGCATATCTGTAACTTATATCGCCACATCCGATTACAAGGATACCTCCGTCACAGAACTTAGATACTACTGCCGCATCAATGACACTTCCGATAGGAGGTGTATCAACGATTACTATATCAAACATCTTTCTTGATGCTTCTATCATATTCTTAAATCTGTCATTGCCGAGAAGCTCACTTGGGTTTGGTGGCACCGGACCTGCAAATATCATGTAGAAATTATCTACATCACTTACACACAGTGCATTCTCAAATGTTGTCTTTCCTGAAAGATAATGTGTAAGTCCATACTTTACTTTACCTTTCTTACCTCTTGATTTCATAACTGATTTTCTGAGATCGGCATCTATAAGAAGTGTTTTCATTCCATTCTGTGCAAATGACTGTGCAAGTTCAAATGAAACTGTACTCTTACCTTCATTAGGTGTTGTACTGGTAAGAAATATTACCTTTGTATCCTCACCAGAAAATTCTATGTTAGTTCTTAATGTCTTAAATGCTTCTTTGCTTCTATAATCAAGTATTGTCTGCTTTATTGTAAATTCCTGCATTGTTTAATCCCTTTCAACTTTTGCTCAATCATCAATAAGTTCTATTCCATCATCAAGATATTTCTTTGCTGCTTCGGATGTCTTAACTTTTCTTGATGTTGAAGAATTGTTAAGTTCAACTTTCTGCTTTATCTGATTCTTTGAATTAGAAGCATTTACTCTCTGGTTATTTGGCTTTGCTGCCGATGATGATGCCTGTCCTGATGTACGTCTGCCTGAAGGTGCTTTTACAGTTTCTTTGTTAACACCGCTTTCTTCCTCAGTTCTGGCACTTCTTCTCTCGCTGCCTCTTCTGTCACCTTTCTTAGAAAGTTCTTCTCCTGTATTAAGAGGTATCAGGGCAAGTGTGCTAAGTCCAAGATATTTTTCAATATCTTCTGATGACTTGATTGTATCATCAAGAAGATAGCATATAACAATAATTATCGCACTAAGCACGATACCGATTGCTGCCGCAAGTGCTGTGTACTTTGTAATAGATGGTGCGGCAGGTGATAATGGAAGATTAGCCTCATCAACAACATTGACAGCTTCTATATCCATAACTGACTTAATGTGACTTGCAGATACTGTTCTTATAGCATTAGCGATTGTCTGTGCTGCCTGTGGACTTTCATCACGCACTGTTATAGAAATAATACGCGTATCTGTTGTATTGGCAACTGTAACACGGCTAAGAAGTGTTCCATATGATTCATTAAGTCCACACTGCTTTATAACTGTCTCTAATACATAACGGCTCTTTACGAGTTCTGTGTAGTCCTTTGTAAGCTGTGAAGCAAGCTGTGTATCACTTAATGTAAGATTATTATTATTCTGCCTGTTAAGTATGTAAATCTTTGTTGTCGAATCATACTTTGGTGTAATGATAAAACTGCTTACGATAAATCCTATAATGCCGCATGCAATGCCACATAAAAGGATGAGCCAGAGTCTGTGAAGTAACAGACCGAATATTTCTCCTAAGTCAATTTCGATTTCATCAGTATTTTCTTTGTTCTGCTGATTCATTTTCTGTATTTCTCCTCATTTCTTAAATATATAAATAATCGCATTTCAATGTGCTGCTTACTGTATAATTCTGTCCATTGCATTGCCATATAATATGGAGTCAACATATTTTTCATCATATTTTTTGTAAAGAATATTGCTGCATTCACGTATATTGGGAACGCGGCTGCCTTCACATCTGTGTGCATCTGTTCCTATATAATCAACGAGCTGCTCTTTTAGCAGGCTGTGAACAAACTTCTTGACATTCTTTCCGCCACCGCCTGTAACACTCGAAGCGTTAATCTGTATATCCGCTCCCATATTGCGGATTGTTCTTACATTTTCAATGTTGGAAGCCATGCATTCATATCTCTCAACATGTGCAACTATCGGAACACATCCCGTACTCAGCACATCATCTACCGCATTGCGGATATAACTGAATCTGTCGGTTGGAAGAAATTCTGTAAGAACGTAATCTCCATAATTCATTCTGCAAAAGCTCTTATTTTCGAGATACTCATCAAATTCATTAAAAAATAAAACTTCATTTCCCTGATAAATAACTATCGGGATGTTATTTTTACTGGCTTCTGCCTGAACTGCATCTATAAGTTCGTCAACTTGTCCGGGTGTCGCATTATTATGTTCAAGCTTGTAGTGAGGTGTTGCAATAACATGTGTTATTCCCTCATCTGCAGCAATGCGAAGCATCTTCAATGTCTCCTCCATGCTTCTTGAACCATCATCAATTCCCGGAAGAATATGACAGTGCACATCAACTATGTACTCTGCCTGCTTGGCTTTTCTACTAAATATCATATCTATCCTTCTACCATTGTATTCATACACTTAAAATGTACTTAAAAACACAATACTACAAAACATAATGCACCACCTAGTAGTTTATCATCTGTATTTTTGTTAGTCAACATATTGCATGTTTTTTTGTCGAAACAGAAAGTAACAAGGTTAAGAATACCAGATATCTGCTACTGAAGAAACGGAGTAAGGTAAACAGGCATGAATTTCAATTCTTCTTTTTTATCTATATCTTTTTGTGAAACAATATAACTATTTTTGATATTTTTTGAGTATTTTTTTCTAAATTCTAATAACGATTCATGTTTTCCTGCTCCGGCTGACTTTACTTCAATTGCACTTACCTTTGAACCATTTGATATCAGAAAATCTATTTCATAATAGTGGGTACTGCCTTTCTTTTCCCATGTATGATAATACAATTCCCTTCCTGTTGATGTAATCATCTGTGCAACAAGGTTTTCATATAGATAGCCAAGATTAGCCGGCAATTTATCTGCAAGTAATTTTGCATATATTTCATTTTCTGTTGCAGGTCTGTCAATAAACATCAGTGTAACAAACAGCCCTGTATCTGCTATATACAATTTGTAACTCGACAGGTCTTTTGTAAGAGACAAACTCACACGAGGATCTGTTGAATTGTAGGACGCAATAACTGTCTTTGAATCAATAAGATCATATATAAGACTATTATCCTTTTCATTTTTTCTTCTTCCGAGTGTTTTGGACAGACTATATCTTTTTGCTTCTTTTGACAATTGTGCCGGTATTGAATGATATATTGAAGACAATCTGCCGGATGGGTCTATTTTTTTAAAATCATCTTCATAAAGTACAATTATCTGCCGCTTTATCTGATCTATCATAGAAAAATTCTGTCCGGCTGTGTATGCTTCAACCGCCTGCGGCATTCCGCCAACTGCCATATACACTCTTATATCACGCATCAGTTTGCGATTAACATCTTGTCCTATGCTTTTATTCATGTCATATATTTTTTTTAACATATCAAAATTCTGGTTTGTAGCCCAACAAAACTCTTCATAATCCATAGGATAAACTTCTATTTTCATCTCTTCTGACGGAATTAATATATTTTCCACATTCTTTTTTATTGATATCAGCGAGCCTGTCTCAATATAATGATATCTTCCATCTTTAACAAGATGTTTTATAGCCTGCCTTGCCTTTGGGAACAGCTGAACCTCATCAAATATCACAACAGATTCTTCCTTATATAGGTTCACCCCCGTGAGTGCCTGCAACCTCAGAAAAAACATATCAAGATCATTAATATCATCAAAACATGACTTTATCTCATTTGATGCCTTTGAAAAATCTATCAATATATATGACCTGTATTCATTTCTGGCAAATTGTTCCGCAATTGTAGATTTTCCAACTCGTCTTGCACCTTCAAGCAGAACCGCATAATTCTGTGCATAGTCAGTCTTCCACTGGACAAGTTTGTCGTATGCTTTTCTTTTAAAATACATATCATAAAACCTCCTGTATATTCCCTATCATATCACCCACATTGCAATTCTTCAATATTATTTTCTCCAAAAATATGCATTTCTTCAAAACTTTTTTCGTCAAAAATATACATTTCTTCAAAATTTGCATAGTACCATAGACCTAATTAACACCATAAGCCCAGTTACTTTCGCAGCCCCGATTATGCACGCTGCAAAAAAAGGACTGTATCTTAACAATTTTCAATCGTTAAAGCCACAGCCCTTTTGTCCGCTAAATCAGGAATTCACTAAAAAATATTTATTTTCTCATTTATCATTCATCAAAGATGCTTACGATTTCGCCATCAAGGATTCTGTTCATATTCTTAACTGCACAGAAGTTACCACACATTGAACATGTGTCTTCCTTTTCCGGCTTTGCTGATTCTCTGTATCTTCTTGCCTTCTCAGGGTCAATAGCAACGTCAAACATCGCCTCCCAGTCAAGCTTCTTTCTTGCAAGACTCATCTTGTAATCCCATTCATCCGCACCTGGAACACCCTTTGCTATATCAGCCGCATGCGCAGCAATTCTTGAAGCAATAATTCCTTCCTTAACATCTTCAAGGTCCGGAAGACGAAGATGTTCTGCAGGTGTTACATAGCAGAGGAATGAAGCACCATAAGTTGCAGCAATTGCACCACCGATTGCTGCTGTTATATGATCATATCCCGGAGCTACATCTGTAACGAGAGGTCCCAATACATAGAAAGGAGCTCCCTTGCAGATTGTCTGCTGGATTTCCATATTTGCCTTAATCTGGTTAAGCGGCATATGTCCCGGACCTTCGACCATTACCTGTACATCTTTTTCCCATGCTCTCTTTGTGAGTTCACCAAGTGTTACAAGTTCCTCAATCTGTGATATATCAGAAGCATCTGCTATACATCCCGGACGGCACGCATCACCTAAGCTCATTGTGACATCATACTTTCTGCAGATATCAAGAATCCAGTCATAATGTTCATAGAACGGATTTTCATTTCCTGTCATTTCCATCCATGCAAATATTATAGAACCGCCTCTTGAAACAATATTTGTAAGACGTTTTGCATCCTTAAATCTTTTTGCTGTAGCCTTATTGATTCCGCAGTGGATTGTCATAAAGTCAACGCCATCTTTTGCATGCATCTCAACGATGTCAAGCCATTCCTGTGTTGTAATATCCTTTAATGCTTTGTGATAATATACAACAGCATCATAGATAGGAACTGTTCCTATTATTGCAGGACATTCAGATGTAAGCTTTCTTCTAAACTTCTGTGTGTCGCCAAATGAGCTGAGATCCATAATTGCTTCCGCTCCCATAGCAACTGCATTATTAACTTTTTCAAGCTCCATATTCAAATCAACGCAGTCTCTTGATGTTCCAAGATTTACATTGATTTTTGTACGGAGCTTTGAACCTATACCGTTAGGGCTTAAGCACTTATGATTCTTGTTTGCAGGAATTATAACCTGACCTTTAGCCATAAGTGACATAAGCTCCTTAACGTCAATATTTTCTTTTTCGGCAACTACTTTCATTTCTTCTGTTACAATGCCCTGACGTGCTGCGTCCATCTGTGTTGTGTAACTCATGCTTTAATCTCCTTTATTGTTAAATTCGAGATACTCATAATACCGCAACGCAGTAAACAAAAACATTGCAGGAAATGTACTAAATAATCGCAAAAATCATTTATACAAATCCATATAATAAGTTTCCTACGACGGCATTATCCGTATCAGGTTTTCGGGTCGGAATCATGTTCCCTCTCAGCTGACGAACTTTAGCTCCCCGTTTTATTTTTTGTTTTATATGGAAATCTTTAAAGATTACCTAACTAAAAATTCTTGAATACGTCTGTCTGTGCTTTTAATTCACCGACTGTATTCCTGCTTTCTGACATCTCTTTATCTATGCTGTTCATCTGCTCAACAAGCTGAGATGTACTTACTGCTGACGACGTTACAGCATTAGCACTCTGCTCTACACCGCTTGAAATTCCTTCAATTGACTCAACTGTATTTTTCATAAGTTCTTTAAGTTTTTCTGTCTTTTCTGCGAATTCCTGCATTGTCTCGCTTATGTAACATGCGTCTTCATTATATTGTGCACCTGCTTGTACGAATGAATCGTAATCTGCAAGTATTGTCTCTTCTATGTACTTGATAATTTTATTAGAATTATCAATAAGCTGGTATACAGCACTTGTTACATGCTCATTTATTGCCTGGATGTTATTAGCTGTATCCCTGCTTGAATCAGCAAGCTGTCTTATCTCATCAGCTACAACCGCAAAGCCTTTACCGGCTTCACCGGCTCTTGCAGCCTCGATTGAAGCATTAAGTGCCAAAAGATTAGTCTGGCTTGAAATATTAAGGATTTCGCCTGTAAGTTCATTTACACGTTCAACACTCTTACTGTCTTCAATCGCCTTTTTAAGTGTTCCTACAATATTACCAACCATCTCATCAGTTGTACGTTTATTTTCATCAGCTGACTTTGCAAGCGAATCCGCACGTTCACGCATATCCTGTGAATAATTGTTAATCTGTTCTGTCTTATCAGCTATATCAACAACATTCTTTCCAACTGACTCTGTATTATCGTTCACTGTCTGTATTGTTGCCGCAATTTCCTGCATTGTTGCAGAAAGCTCTTCCATAGCAGATGATACATCCTGTGCATTATCATTAGATACTGTAACATTCTCACCTACAGAGTTAATCATATTATCAAGATTCTGAGAACCTTCTACAATCTTTCCGATTGTATTCTGGAGTATATCAAGGAACTGGTTGATTCCCTGTGCAAGCTGTCCAATTTCATCAGATGACTTAACATTAACTCTCTTAGTAAGATCGCCATTATTATCATTGATAAGTGCACTTATTTCTTTAAGCTCTTTATTAGTTTTTACTATTGGATTTACAACTTTTCTTGTACTTATCAGGAATGCCACAATAAGTGCACCAATTGCAAATACAAAACATACACCGCCAGTAGTCTTTGCAAATGCCGCTAACGCATGCATCTGTCTCATTGCATGATCCGTTGCCTCAACTTCACTATTGGTCATATCATCAAGTGCTGATTCAAGACTGTTACATACATCAACAAGATTATTATTGGCTAGTTTTGACGCATTGACTGTCTGATTAGTATTTACATATTTCTCAAGTACCCCAAACTGTGTCAGAAACTGGGAATAATAATTCTTATATGATGAATATGCAGTCTCTTCATTTTCATCAAGCGTCTGCTCATAATCTTTCATATATCCGTCTATCTCTGACTTTAAACTTTCTATATTATCTTTAACACTCTTTTTGGCTGCATCTCCTTCAGCAACTATGTAGCTGTATGCTGATCTTGTAAGCTTCTGTGTACTCTCTGACAGATAACCTACAGTTTCAATGGTTACAAGATAATTATTTGCTATATCATCGCCTTTTTTACTGATGCTGTCTGCATTCATAATACTAAGAATACTTGTTGCAAAAGCTATAACCGCAAGCAGAAGAACCGGTATCATAATTTTATTTTTTACTGAATTCATAATCTATGTCCCTTTCTTTCACATTTTTAGTTAATAATATAACAATTTATTTTTTTTCACAACCAAAAAATTGCTTTCTGGTACTTATTTTACAGATGAAGTACTCTTTCTTTGATTTCCTGGGTACGCCCCTGATTCCAGAACTGTGTTCCGATATAGCCACATGTTCTTCTTGCAACATTCATCTTGTCCTGATCACGGTTGCCACAGTTAGGGCATTCCCATACAAGTTTTCCGTCATCATCTGTTATAATCTGTATCTGTCCGTTATAACCGCATACCTGGCAATAGTCGCTCTTTGTATTAAGTTCAGCATACATGATATTGTCATAAATGTATTGCATGACAGAAATTACAGCAGGAATGTTATTTTCCATATCCGGTACTTCAACATAACTTATGGCACCGCCTGGTGAAAGTTCCTGGAACTGGCTTTCAAATTTCAATTTATCAAACGCACTAATATTTTCTGTTACATGAACATGATAGCTGTTAGTGATATAATTCTTGTCGGTAACACCCGGAATCTTACCAAATCTCTTCTGAAGAGCCTTGGCAAATTTATATGTTGTTGATTCAAGTGGTGTTCCATAAAGGCTGAAATCAATATTGGTCTCTTCAGCCCACTTTTTGCATGTATCTGTCAGATAATGCATAACTTCAAGTGCGAATTCTGTTCCTCCCGGCTGTGTATGCGAAACACCTTTCATGTATCTTGTACATTCACAAAGTCCTGCATATCCGAGTGAAATTGTTGAATATCCACCATAAAGAAGTTTATCAATTGTCTCGCCTTTTTTAAGACGTGCAAGTGCACCATTCTGCCAAAGAATCGGTGCAACATCTGACGGAGTACCCTTTAAGCGGTAATGTCTGCACATAAGGGCACGTTTACACAAATCAAGTCTCTCATCAAGAATTTTCCAGAATTTATCCACATCTTTTCCTGACGAACATGCAACATCAACAAGATTCAATGTTACAACACCCTGATTAAATCTTCCGTAGAATTTAGGCTTATCATTCTCATCTTTGTATACAGTAAGGAATGAACGGCAGCCCATGCATGGATAACAGTTACCATCTTTTAACTTCTTCATAATTTTCTCTGAAATATAGTCAGGAACCATACGTTTTGCAGTACACTGTGCTGCGAGTTTTGTAAGCTCCCAATATTTTGAACCTTCTCTTATATTGTCTTCCTCAAGAACATATATAAGCTTCGGGAATGCCGGTGTTATCCATACGCCTTTTTCATTTTTAACGCCCTGGATACGCTGTTTTAACACTTCTTCCGTGACAAGTGCAAGGTCATCTCTTGTTCTTCCTTCCGGCACTTCATCAAGATACATAAATACAGTTACAAATGGAGCCTGTCCGTTTGTTGTCATAAGTGTTATGACCTGATACTGAATCATCTGGACACCATTTTTAATCTCATCACGCACACGCATTTCTGCAACTTCACGTACTTTTTCTTCTGTATAATCGATTCCTGCCTTTTCAAATTCTTCACGCACTTTTCTGATAAACTTTTCACGGCTTATCTGTACAAATGGTGCAAGATGTGCAAGGCTTATGCTCTGTCCGCCATACTGTGAACTTGCAATCTGGGCAATTGCCTGCGTAGCGATATTACATGCAGTAGAAAAACTATGCGGCTTTTCAAGCATTGTCTCACTGATTACTGTTCCGTTCTGAAGCATATCTTCAAGGTTGACAAGACAGCAGTTGTGCATATGCTGTGCAAAATAATCCGCATCATGGAAATGAATAAGTCCCTGCTCATGTGCATCTACTATATCCTGTGGAAGAAGAAGTCTCTTTGTTATATCCTTGCTGACTTCACCTGCCATATAATCACGCTGGACACTGTTGACTGTAGGATTCTTGTTTGAATTTTCCTGTTTTACTTCTTCATTATTGCACTCAAGAAGACTTAAAATCTGCTCATCTGTTGAATTGGACTTTCTTACAAGGGCTCTCTTATATCGGTATGTTATATACTTTCTCGCTACTGCAAATGCACGAAGGTTCATTATCTGGTTCTCAACCAGATCCTGAATCTCTTCAACACTCAATGAGCGGTTCATCTCCTGACATATGTCTTCAACATTTTTGCTTATCATCTCAATCTGTTCATCTGATAATCTTTCGCTATGTACCACTTCATTATTGGCTTTTGAGACCGCCGCCATTATCTTATCAATATCAAATGTAACTTCTGTTCCGCTTCTTTTAATAATTTTCATACTTTCCCCATTCCTTACTATCAAGCTAAATCTTATACTATCTAAAATTTTGCCGCAATAATTGTAATTGCGGCAAAATGACCTTGTTCAATCTTATCTCATGAACAAGGTCAATTATACAATATATAGGGTATACAGTCAACAATACTATCAATATATAGCACAGTCATCTGTCCCAATATCATTTAATGCCATAGAGCTTAATACAGCTGCAAATATTCTCGCACAGTCAATCTCATAATTAGCCCACTGGGAAGCCTCCCTGCATTTATTAAATGTAACAAGCCCCTTTATATTTCTCTTATCTCCGATATAACACTGTATCGTGGATGCAATTCTTTCTGCCTTCATGCGTCCGCAAAAATCAGGTGTTATATCTGAAAATGTATCAGCAAAACCTATCTGCATGAATCTTTCATTCTCGCCCATAAGTTTCTGAAATTCTTCTGAAAATACATACATTGCATCTTTTGCTTCCGGAATATCGGAGCCAAATGAATATACTTTTTTCATGCCTTCACCATAATAAATATTAATATTATCTATTCCAAATGTATCTTTCATATGTCTCATGGCATCAAGGATTGCCTTACGGCTGTCAGTCATTGCATTTTCCATAAATGAGGCGACATTTTTTAATTCTCTTATCTCTCTTGGATTTTTCATTGCATTAAGCTGGTTCTGGTTAAGCATAGCCTCATATGACGCTCTGTGCATCTCATCCCTGAAAAATACATATCTGTCTCTGCCCTTTTCTTTTGCTATATAAAGACAGCAGTCCGCTTTTTTGAATAAATCTTCATAGTCTCTGCCGTTGACAGGGAATATGGAAGCACCAATGGAACATGTAATGGAAAGATTCTCGAAATCTTCTGCAAACTCCCACTTAATCTGCGTTCTTATCGCTCTTAGCATACCGCGGAGTACCTGGTCATCATCAAGTCCATTAAATACAATCATAAATTCATCGCCGCCGATTCTGCCTATCACACCATCCTCGCCAACAATCTCCTTTAATCTGCCGCCAACTCTTGCAAGCACTTTATCACCATAAAGATGGCCAAATGTATCATTGACCGATTTAAAGTGGTCAACATCAAGAATTGCTATTACAATCCTCTTCTCTTTTTCTTCAGATATCCTCTTCTTGGCATACTCTGTGATTGTCTTTTTATTATATACACCTGTAAGCGAATCATACTGGAGTTCATTCATTATCTCCATAGCAGTGCTGGCATGTCCGACCGACTCATCTGATACAACTCTTCCGACTATAATTTTATTGCCGCTGCTCTCATTATGTACAGTTCCAATGAATCTGACAGCTTCAAATATATCACTCTGCGTTCTTATTGCACAATTCATCTTTATCGAAAAACTGCCAGCATATGTTTTCATATTAAGCACAAGTGTATCGAGCATAGCTTTCTCATCATATTTTACATAACTCTTTGAAAGCATTTCTCTCTTCCACTGGTCTATATCCATATCATAAAGAATAATTCTGTTAAATCTGTCATACTTGAACATCTTAAACATATTAGTCGCTTTGTCATATATAAATGCAAATTCATCAGTGAGACTCATAAGAAGCCTTACTCTTGAAAGGCTGTCCATTGCGGTTTCATAATCACCAACAGATTCATTTATATCAATTATCTCAACACCTATATTGCGTCTGTTCTCAACCATACCTTTTTCTGTATGGATTCTCACAACATTGTAATGCCACCCATTATTTTTCTTTTTCAGACGGAAAACTTCTTCGCCCCCCGTAAAAGACTTATCTTCAACAAACTTCTTAAATGATTCAACATCATCCGGATGAATATAATCCGTAATCTTAAAGCTTCTCAGTTCTTCACTCCCAAGATAACTTGTAAAGCTTTTGTTAGAGACAAAAATATTATATTTATCATCAAATGATGCCAGTCTTCTTTCAAGCCTGCTGCCCTCATGATTTTCGACACTAATGTCAAAATCTCCACTTTGATTATCAGCCATGACAATATTCCCTTCCTGATTGTAAAATTTCGACGGTGTGCTGCCGTCATCCCGCACAATTATAATTTTTATTATATGATTTTAGTCCTGTCTTTGCAAGTTTATTTATTCAATTTAAACAAATTCTACAAAATATGACATGATTTTTTGGGTATATTCACACATAAATATATTAACTTTTGCAATCTGGGTTTTTGGTACCAATACACTATATTGTATTTGTTTTTTAACTGCCTTATGTTATAATACAACATGTTGTTGGTCTTACACTATTTATGATTTGACCAGAGCGTGAATTTATCATTATTATGAGGAGGTTTTTACATGGAACGCGTGAAAATGAGCAAAGTAGAGGTATCACACGGAAACACGGCAAAGAAGTTTCCAGTATACGAAATTTATCTTGATGGGGTTATTGTTACAAAGGTATCTGATGAATCAGATGCAATGGAGATGGTTTCACGCTGGCAGGAAATTTACAAATAAAGCAAAGCAGGTATTTAAGTCTTATGGAATTGTTTCCCGGCAAACTTAAATACCTGCTTATTTTTTTCTTGATTAACATTAAAATCATTCTTTTTCCGGAATTTCTTTAAGAAGCTTCGCAACATCTTCTTTGCTTCCTATTATCTTTACATGGTCTGCTTCCTGTAAGGCATAGTCAACCTTAGGCATGACCATGACATTGCCGTCACTCTGTATAATCGCAATAACATTTACATTATATACAGCACGCACATCTATCTCTTTGAGGCTTTTTCCAATCCATGACGGAACTATGGGAATTTCATATATTGAATACTCATCTGAAATCGATATGTAGTCATATACATTATGTGCCGTACAACGCTCCGCAAGATTAACAGCAACATCCCTGTCAGGATAGATAACCTCATCCGCACCGTTTTTTAATAAAAACTTTGCCTGAATATCGCGACATGCCATGCTTATGACATATTTTGCCCCCATCTCCTTTACAAGGCTTGTCACTTCAAGGCTGCTCTGGAAATCCTGTGCAATGCAAACTATAACAAGGTCAAAATTTTCAAGACCTACTGACTTTAAAACATCAGGATTGGTACAGTCGCCGACTCTCGCTGTCGTAACAAGCGGAAACATGTCTCTTATGCTGTCCTCTTCCTTATCTACAACCATAACTTTATTATCTAACTCTATAAGTCTGTTCACAAGGTGATGCCCAAATCTTCCAACACCTATAACAAGTATTGATTTCACTTTACGCCTCCAAAATAATAATATCTTTTACAAATATATCATAACATACATTTCACAATCTATAACATCTTCTTTTTGTGAAGTATCCAAAGTGTTATAACACATATAATTACAATTATGCCACATACTATCTCAAATCCGAATGGCACTTTCGCAAACGGAACCCATCTCTCATCAAGATTCATACCATATATTCCCGATATAATTGTGGGAATTGTTGTTACAAGTGTTATAGATGTAAGATATTTCATTACTGTATTCAGTCTGTTATCCATAACCGATGCAAGAAGTTCTCTTGTACCGTCAATAATATCCCTGTAAATAGTTGTCATCTCGATAGCCTGCTGGAATTCGACCATTGCATCTTCAAGAAGCTCCATATCTTCAGGATATTGCTCTATTCTTTTATATCTTCTCAATCTTTCAAGGACTATGCTGTTAGACCGTAATGATGTTGCAAAGTATACAAGAGTTGATTCAAGTTCGTGAAGTTCTATTATATCGCCGTCTTTTGTATTTTCACCGGCACGTTCTTCTATCTCGATTCTTTTTTTGTCTATTCCTCTAAGATATGCCTGATACATGGTCGCAGAACGCAGAAGAATCTGATATATGAAACGCATCTTCTTCTTTGTGCTGAAATCCTTCATTTTATTTAATATAAAATAGTCAACAACAGGCGTATTCTCACGACATACTGTTATAATCGCATTCTGCTTCAGGATTATGCCAAGCGGGATTGTTGTATACATCTTTTTCTCATGTCTTACTTCCGGAGAAGGAATATCAACAAGAATCAAAGTGTAACCATCTTCAAGACTGATACGTGAACTTTCTTCATCATCCATTGCAGTCGCAAGATCATCAAGTTCTATTTCATATTGCTCTGCTACTCTTGACAATTCGTTACTCGTCGGGTCAACCATCTGGACCCATACGCCGTCACGAAAATCAGTAAGTTTATTTAAAACACGCTCATCAGTCCTGTAAATATTAAGCATACAATCTATTCTCCCGCTTTTTTGTCATCACATTCATTGCCATGATGCATGGTACAGGCTGAGCAATTGCCATCACATCCGCCGTTACCGCCAATTTTTTTATTTCTCATATAAGTGACTGCAACATAGATTCCTATAACGATTACAAGAAGGATTGCACCACTTATTATATTTGACATACCAGCCATCATTTCTCCTTTTCAGACATTTATTAAATCTTTATCATGCAGTAAAATTATTTATATTAACTTTAACACTAAATGCACTAAAAATGCAACACTCCATGCAATTAAACATTGAATTGCCGCAACCATAAACGCTGCTTTTTTTGTGCCCATCTCTCTTCTTACTGAAGCAATAGCTGCAACACATGGTGTGTAGAGCAATGTAAACACAAGAAATACAAGTGCTGTCTTTGTTGAAAACATTGTTCCAAGAAGTGCTGTGTCTCCTCCAAGAAGCACTGTAAGAGTGCTGACAACGCTCTCTTTAGCTGTAAATCCCGTAATAAGTGCTGTAGAAATTCTCCAGTCATTAAATCCAAGCGGTGCGAAAACAGGTGCAATTAATCCACCAATAAGTGCAAGAAGGCTGTCTTTTGAATCTGTCACAACATTAAGCCTTACATCAAATGTCTGTAAGAACCATATAACAATAGTTGCAAGGAATATTATTGTAAATGCTTTTGTTATAAAATCTTTTGCTTTTTCCCATATAAGCTGCATTACACTTTTAGGGCTGGGAAGCCTGTAATTTGGAAGTTCCATTACAAAAGGAACCGGTTCACCTTTAAATGCTGTTTTTTTCAAAACAAGTGCATACAGGATACCTGTAATTATTCCCGTAAAATACAATCCAATCATAACAAGCACTTTATATTTTGGAAAAAATGCGTATGTAAACAATGCATATATCGGAAGCTTTGCCGAACAGCTCATAAACGGTGTGAGAAGAATGGTCATCTTTCTGTCACGTTCTGATGCAAGTGTTCTTGTTGACATTATCGCAGGAACCGAACAGCCGAAGCCTATAAGCATAGGAACAAAACTTCTGCCTGAGAGGCCTATTTTTCTAAGCAGCTTGTCCATAACGAATGCGATTCTCGCCATATATCCGCTGTCTTCAAGAATTGACAAAAAGAAGAACAACACAACTATTACAGGCAGGAATGACAGAACACTTCCCACACCTGCAAATATACCTTCAATCACAAGTGAATGTACTACCGGATTGATTCCAAATGCTGTAAGTCCGGCATCACATACGCCTGTGAACCAGTCGATTGCCATGCTTAGCAGATCTGAAAGTCCGGCACCTATAACACCGAATGTAAGCCAGAAAACAAGTGCCATAATTCCTGCAAAAGCCGGAAGTGCAGTATACTTTCCTGTAAGAAAACGGTCAATTTTTACACTTCTTGCATGTGCCTTGCTCTCCACAGGCTTTACAACTGTACTTGAGCAGACTTTCTCTATAAAGTTAAAACGCATATCAGCAAGTGCCGCCTCACGGTCTTTGCCACACTCATTTTCCATCTCTGAAATGATATGCTCCAGAAGTTCTTTTTCATTTTCATCAAGTGCGAGCTGTGTCATTATCAGCTTATCGCCTTCCATAAGCTTTGTGGCTGCGAATCTTACAGGAATTTTTGCCTTTGCAGCATGGTCTTCTATAAGATGTACCACTGCATGTATTCCACGATGTACAGCTGCAAGACCATTTTCTGCATTAGCATCACAAAAATCAAGCCTTCCGGGACATTCATCATATCTTGCAACATGTACCGCATGCTCTATAAGCTCGTTTATACCCTCATTTTTTGCTGCTGAAATCGGTACAACCGGAATACCAAGCGTATTTTCAAGTTCATTAATTCTTATTGTTCCACCATTTTCCCTTACTTCATCCATCATATTAAGTGCAAGCACCATAGGAATATCCATCTCTATAAGCTGCATTGTCAGATAAAGGTTTCTCTCTATATTAGTTGCATCAACAATGTTGATAATTCCACGAGGATGATTTTTCAAAAGAAAATCTCTTGTAACAATCTCTTCACTCGTATAAGGTGAAAGCGAATAAATACCCGGTAAATCTGTAACAGAAGCCTCCGGATGGTTTCTTATCGTTCCATCTTTTCTGTCAACTGTAACACCTGGGAAATTGCCTACGTGCTGGTTGGAACCTGTAAGCTGGTTGAAAAGTGTCGTTTTTCCGCAATTCTGGTTGCCGATAAGACCGAATGTAAGAGGCTCTCCCTCTTTTAGTTCATCGCCCGACTTTCTTACATGATATATTCCCATCTCGCCTACCTGCGGATGTGGAATATCCTTCTCATGCTTATGCTGTCTCTCAACATAATCACTGTCATGTATATCCTGTATCTCAATTCTTGCTGCATCAGCTTTTCTTAACGTAAGCTCATATCCTCTTATTCTTAACTCGACAGGGTCACCCATAGGTGCAACCTTCATAAGAGTGACTTCCGTTCCCGGTATAAGCCCCATATCAAGAAAATGGCGTCGTAATGCTCCTTCTCCGCCAACGCTCTGTATAACTGCGTCCTTGCCAACCTGAAGTTCATCTAATGTCATGCTTTTTCTCCAAATCATTAATTTTTATTTGAGAATAAATTATTGAAATTTTTTCTCATTAATTATTTGAATTTATTATTAATCATCTTCCTCGCTTTGTCAAACTCTCCTGTCAATGATTTTAACATTCTTCTAAGCATAATCTTTGTTTCTCTGTCAAGCGAGCTATACATCTTTAATGCTGAACCTGCAAAATTGAACCTGTCTGCCGACAAATCTGACAGATTAACTGCACCGCTCGACGTTATAATTGCAAAAAGTGTCTCTACAAATTCACTTCTCTGCGTACGTGAAAGCCCATTAATCCAGTTACTCAACGCTTCATTAAGCATTCTGCTCGTCCTGTCAACACTCTTTACTGTCTCAAATCTGTTACCACATACCTGCCACGACATTGCATCATGCTGCATTATTCCTGTCTGGGAACTTTTTACTATCATATACTTCTCTTCATGTTCCAAAAGCATGCCAACCACAGAATGTTCAGGTACTATTGTCTTAATCTTTGGTAACATCTGCCTGTATTCTTCACTCTCTATCATTTCACGGTCAAAACCCGGTCCGTCATTATTGTATACAGCTATAATTCTTCTTTTCAGTGACGGCTTTGCTTTCACTGCTGCATATATCGCAAGATTTCCACCTTTTGAATGACCTCCGAGTCTTATTTTACGTCTTGAATACTTTATCGTCTCATTGACATATTCCGCTGCTTCAAGCTGTGACGGTATAGGCCGGATGAAACTCATGTTAAAATCTTCTTTCCATCCGATAAGCGAATCATCTGTCCCCATAAACGAAACATATATCGAGCCGTCTCCGGGTTCTGCCGTAAACGCACCGAACTGTACCTGTTTTTCCTCATTATTGTGAAATGCATAATTGCCAAGCAGCATATCTGCAAATCTTTTTGTATGTGCCATTTTTTTCATAAAAAACGGAGCATACCATATAAATGATTTCACAAGTTTTAATTCCTCTTTATCATGCAGTTCAAAAAAATCATCACATGCCTGTTTAAGTGTTATTTTTTCACCGCTGCCAGCAGCCGGAATTATGTCTTTAAAATCAACATATGCAAGCTCTGCAAGAATCAGGTTATCAACAAGATTGAATTCATCCTGCTCAAAAGTCAAATCACCACGCCATAAAAGATAGTCCTCAATATTAGCCATATGTCCCTCCTCCCTGTTATGCGGGCATCCGCCAAATTTCCATACAATCACATACTTTGGCACGTTGCCCGTATAAAACAAAAAAGAAGCCAGCATTCAACTGACTTCTTAAAACAAGAGCGCGAGACGGGGATCGAACCCGCGACCCCCTCCTTGGCAAGGAGGTGCTCCACCACTGAGCCACTCGCGCATATATTCACTTGCGTTCTTTTCTCTAATGACGAACGCAAGTGTTATTCTACATGCTTTTACTTAACTTGTCAATAGAATTTTTGAATTTTTTTATATTTTTTTAAAATCTTCAATCAGGCTGCCAAATACATTCAATGCATCCTGTATAACATCCGGCTTTGACATGTCAATTTTACAAAGTGAAAGAAGCTCAATCGGATGCATGCTGCTTCCTCCTTTAAGAAATTCCCTGTAACCATGAAGAACTTCTTTATCACCATTTATAATCTTTGTAGCTATGGCAACTGCTGCCGAAAATCCTGTTGCATACTGATATACATAAAATGGCGTATAAAAATGAGGTATTCTGGCCCACTCATATGCAATCTCTTCATCTATAACCATATCTTTGCCGAAATATTTTTCATTAAGTTTTTTATATGTGCCACAGAGCGATTCTGCATTGAGAACTTCTCCATCCTGTGCCATGCGGTGTGTAATCATCTCAAACTCTGCAAACATTGTCTGTCTGAAAAGTGTACCTTTAAACTGTTCAAGATAATGTCCGTAAAGATACTTTTTCTCCTCATCCGACTGGCTGTGTTTCAAGAGATAATCTATAAGTATTACCTCATTGCATGTCGATGCAACTTCCGCAACAAATATCTTATATCCTGCATAAGTATATGGCTGTGTCTCATTTGAATAATACGTATGCATTGCATGGCCTGTCTCATGGATAAGTGTAAATATGTCATTGAGCGTCTCTGTATAATTGAGAAATATATAAGGATGTGTTCCATATGCTCCCCACGAAAATGCACCGCTTCTCTTGCCGTCATTTTCGTATACATCTACCCATCCGCTCTCATATCCTTTTTTAACCTGTGAAACATAATCATCACCGAGTATTTTAAGTGCATCAAGAACAGTCTCTTTTGCATTTTCATATGAAACATTTACCGTATAATCAGATGTGAGCGGTGCGTATATATCATAAAAATGAAGCTCATCGACACCAAGTGTCTTTTTTCTTAATGATACATAATCGTGCATTTTATCAAGATTATTATTGACTGTATCTATAAGATTGGTATACACACTCTCCGGTATAAATGAACCTGACAGATACATCTGAAGTGTAGACTCATAATTTCTTGCATTTGCAAAAAATACTGCCTGCTTTACGTTGCCATAGTATGACGCTGCCAGCGTATTAATATATGACTTATACTGTCTGTAAAGTGCATAAAAAGCCTCTTTTCTTACATTTCTGTCCCTGCTTTCCATAAATACAGAAAACCCTGCACTTGTAAGCTCCTTCTCATCGCCATGCTCATCATGTACTTTTCCAAACTTTACATCTGCATTATTAAATTTTGAAAAAATATCAGAAGGACTGTCAGCCATCTGTGATGCCATTGCAAGCAGCTTTTCCTCTTTTTGTGAACATGTATGCTCTTTTTTAGCAAGCATATCACAAAGAAGATGCCTGTATGGCTTTATCTTGTCACTGTCAAGAAATCGTGCGACTTTGTCATCATCAGCTGCCATTATCTCCGGCACAAGAAACGAATATTTTTCACTCATCTTTACTGCGAGCATCTGTGCTTTGCCGGACATCTGCTGATAAGTGCCATCAGATGTATCTTCATAATACCTCATAAATGCATATACATACAGTCTCTCAGTTATATAATCGTCTTTTTCAGATTCTGAAAGTGCATCCGCAAGTGTATCGGCACTGTCCATCACACATCCTTCAAAGCTGCTCTTTTCCTGTGTGCTTTTCAATGCTTTTTCATAATCATTATTCCACAGTTCATCACTGCTATACAAATCTTTGACACTCCATTTGTATTCGTCTGATATTTCACTTCTTTTCAATTATGCCACACTCCATATCTTTTATTTATCTATTTATCCTCAGGAAGATATACCGAACAAGCTATTGCCAGTGCTCCATATCCAATATGGCATGCAACACTTAAAGACAGCGGATCCATATGAAAATCAAGCTGTGGGTATTCTTCCTTAACAATCTCTGCCCATTCTTCTGCCTCTTCACGGTTGCCTGCATATGCAGCCTCCATATGTACTCTTCCTTTTTTGAAGCTGTCAGCAAATCTTTTTTCCATATCATCTGCCATTGCTTTTAACATAATCTTCTTAGCTGATGCCTTTCCTCTTGCTTTTGCATAAGCATCAAGCTTTTCTCCCTGTATCTGTAATACAGGATTAAGTCTTAAAACTGTTCCTATTGCTGCAGCGGCTGGCGTAATTCTTCCGCCTTTTTTAAGATATTTTAATGTGTCAAGTGTTATATATATGCTTGATTCCATCTTTTCTCTTTCAAGAATCTCTTTTATCTCAAGAGCACTGTAACCCTTTTTTGCAAGATTAAGTGCATCAATTACTGACTGTCTCTGCGTAACTGATATTCTCTGGTTATTGACTACATGAACCTTTCTGTCATACTCATCAGCAAGCATTGTAGCTGTCTGGCATGTTCCTGAAAGTCCGCTTGACATCGGTATGAATACTATCTCATCATAATCTTTCAAAAGCTTGTCAAAATATTCCTGAAGTTCCCCGACTGAAGGCTGCGATGTTGAAATATCAGCATCTTCCTGCAGTTTTTTGTAAAACTCTTCCTGTGTAAGATTGATATCTTCAAAATATTGCTCACCATCAATAAAAAACGGCATAGGAATTACCGTAACTCCCATTTCTTTAGATTGTGCCTGTGTTATGCCGCTATTGCTGTCTGTAAGTATTGCGACTTTGCTCATATTTGCTTTACCCCTTTATTTATAATAATCTTCATAATAATCAATTTATCTTGTATATTGTACCTTACTTTTTATTTTGCTACAATACATTTATTCAAATTTTCAACATAAAAGCAGGGGAATTGGTAATATGACACAGATTATAAATGATTTTATAGATAAAAACGGATTTGATACTCCTTATGACATTGATGATACATGTATTACATCTTGTACCTTTGACAACGGCTGTCTTATCGGCTTTTGTGCAATCCGCGGAAATGAGCTGACCGGCTTTGTTGCAGATTCTTACAGACATCATGGAATATTCAGCCGTCTTGTCAGAACCGCCGCTGACAAGTTTTTTGCCAAAAACAGCGACAGTTTTTTGTACTTTGAAGCACCTTCATTTTATGAATCACTCATTAAAAAACACGACAATATAAAATATTATTACAGTGAATATCTTATGGAACTGGATTTTAATGATTATACACGTTTAAAATGTGCTGTTCCTGAGGGATTGCATGAATATGAATCGTTTTTTTCAGATGATAATACTGATTATCTTTTATACATGAATGATGATGCGGCCGAGCCATGTGCGGTTTGTTCCATTGACTATGGCGAAAAACAGACCTGCATATATGATGTATATGTTGATGAAGATATGCGTAATAAAGGGGTTGGAACTTTTTTTATTGCCAATCTTTTAAATGATTATTTTGAAAGCAATAAAAATCCGCTTGTTTTACAGGTCAGCAGCAAAAATGCCGCAGCCGTGAAGTTATACAAAAAAGCCGGATTTAATATAACTGAACAGCTTGATTACTGTGCGTTATACAAAAACCCGGCTTAATACTTTTAGATAATATCCAGATTGCCTATTTTGACGCAATTACGTCTGTCATATCATACATTCCTGCTGGTTTTCCTGCAAGGAACTTGGCAGCTTCTATCGCACCTTTGGCAAATACTGATTTTGAATATGCTGTGTGAGTGAATTCTATAACTTCATCCTCACCGGCAAATATTACATCATGAACACCTACGATTGTTCCGCCACGGACTGCACTGATTCCGATTTCTTTAGGGTCACGCTTTTTATGTTCCTGGCTTCTGTCATATTTATAATAGTATTCGTCTCCGGCAACCTCTTTGATTGCATCTGCGAGTGCAAGTGCTGTACCGCTCGGTGCATCAAGTTTCTGGTTGTGGTGTCTTTCAACTATCTCTACGTCATAACCTGATGGTATAAATACCTTTGCGGCATCCTGTAAAAGTTTGAAAAGTGTATTGATACCAAGTGACATGTTAGCTGATTTTAATACAGCAACTTTACATGCACTCTCTCTTACTTTGTCAAGCTGTTCCTTTGAAAGACCTGTAGTACATACAACAACAGGAATCTGTTTTTCCACACAATAGTCAAGAAGTGCATCTTCTGCTTTAGCAGATGCAAAATCAATGACTGCGTCTGCCTTTACATCGCAGTCTTTAATTGACGCAAATACAGGATATGTGTTATGTCCGTCATCAAACGGGTCAATTCCTGCTACTATTTCTATATCATCATCTTTACTTACAAGGTCTGTTATAACTCTGCCCATATGGCCGTTACAGCCATGCATTATTACTCTGGTCATCTGTCTGCTCCTTATTTTCTGCTGTTTATATTATATTTTAATTATAACTGCTGCATTTTATTTGCTGTTTATGCAAGAATGCCATAATTTTTCATTGCTTTTTTAAGTCTTTCAAGATTTGCATCTTCCATTGGGCAAAGAGGCATTCTAAGTGGTCCTACTTCCATTCCCATAAGGTTAAGTGCATGCTTTACAGGAATCGGATTAACTTCACAGAACAGAGCATCTACAAGTTCAAGTACCTCAAACTGCATCTTTGCACTTCCTGCAACATCACCTGCAAAAAACTTTGCACATATATCATGTGTCTGCTTTGGTGCAACATTTGACAATACTGAAATTACACCCTTTGCACCGATTGACATAAGTGGAACGATAAGTCCGTCCTCGCCTGAATACATATCAAGGCATCCTTCTGCAAGTGCCATTGTCTTTGTCTCCTGTGCAAGATTGCCTGTTGCAGCCTTGATTGCAACGATATTATCTACTTCCTTTGCAAGCTTTACTGCTGTCTCCGGCTGGATATTACAGCCTGTTCTTCCCGGAACATTATACATTATAATCGGAAGGTCGATTGACTTTGCTACTGCTGTGTAATGCTCTATAAGACCTTTCTGTGTTGCTTTGTTATAGTAAGGTGTAACAACAAGACACGCATCTACTCCTGCTTTCTGTGCTTCCTGTGAAAGGTATATTGCTGTTTCTGTACAGTTTGAACCTGTACCTGCAATAACAGGAACTCTCTTTTTAACATAATCAGCAGTAAATCGGATTGTCTCTATGTGCTCCTCATGTGTGAGTGTTGAAGCTTCACCTGTTGTTCCGCATACAACAATGGCATCAGTTGAATTATTTATCTGATAATCAAGGAGTTCTCCCATTTTATCATAATTTACCTCACCGTTTTCTTTCATAGGTGTTACTATCGCAACGCCTGCACCTGTAAATATTGCCATCTTTTCCTTCTTTCTGCTGTAATACAGCTTTTCAAAACATAATTCAGAACAAAAAAGCCGGTCACGCAATGGACCAGCTTTTGATTATCATATAGATTATAATCTGTACGTAGCTCTCCATCTGCTGATGACAGTCGCAAAGCTATTGACTTTACGCCCAGCAAAACATCTGCGGCCGACATTTTACTTCGGCATCGTTTCCTTTCTTCCCTGCTTCAACTGCCTGCCGCGGCATCCATAGGAATACTGATAAACAATGCGACCTCTACTTAAATTATCTGACTTATGTTGACTATATCACTTAACACTTTTGATGTCAACTTATGGCATTAAATAATCTTTATGAATTTATTCTATTCTTCGTCTTCAACAAAATCAATCTTACTTACAGACACTTCATAAGCAACTCGCTTCTCTGTCTCTTCCTCGTTGATTTTTTTCGTGTATTCACGGCTCTGGACTCTTCCCTGAACCTGAAGATGGCCTCCAACTTCTATTGTTGATGCGAATCTCGCATTTCGTCCCCATGCGATACATGGTATGTAATCTGATTTGCCATACGGACGATTGACTGCGATTAATATATCGGCTATTTCTCTTCCGAGCGGAGTTTTCCTGTAAATCGGCGGCTTGCATACATATCCGTCAAGATATATCTGATTTGATTTTGACTGTTCCTGCGGCATGTCGTCATCTTCTACAAACTGAAGTTCTCTTACAAATATTGATAGTATCAGTTTGTTTTTAAGTCCCTCATGTCTGTTATAAGAACGGAACTGTCCTGATACTTCAATCTTCATGCCTCTGTAATCTTTTGTCACATCAATAAGCCTTTCAGAAATCATAAGCGGTATGATATCAACCATATCACTAAGTCTGTCAACCGATACATTCACAAGGTAAAAGCCCTCTCCAAATACCTCATGGCTGAATTGGAACTCTGAGACCACCTCTCCAATAATACTAACCCTGTTGTTTTCAATCACCTTATCAAGCATAATGTATTTCTCCCTTCTTTTCCGGATACATCCCCGGTATTGTGCTTTAATTTTGTGTTCTTAAAATGTATATGTATCAGTGATTCAGATTATTACAAAAAAATATGAATTTTTTATGTCCATTTTCACGTTCAAAACACATTTTATAATTTTTTCATATTTTCACAATATAATTTAATAAAATTGTTCCTATAAATATACAATCACTTTTATATGTTCACTATTGTAATTTGGTAATATTGTGATAGAATATAAAAGTTGCTAATTATATCTTACCCGCTATATTCTCTTTTTATTTGGGAATCCTTATATACGGAGATATTGCAGAACTAAGAAAGGACTATAATTATGAAGACAAAGCGTGAAGACATACGTAACATTGCTATTATCGCTCACGTTGACCACGGTAAGACAACACTGGTTGACGAACTTTTAAAGCAGAGCGGTACTTTCCGTGAGAATCAGGAAGTTGCAGAACGTGTGATGGACTCTAATGATATTGAAAGGGAACGTGGTATCACTATTCTTTCAAAAAATACAGCCATCACTTATAAAGACACAAAAATCAATATCATTGATACACCGGGCCATGCCGATTTCGGCGGAGAAGTTGAGCGAGTTCTCAAGATGGTAAATGGTGTTGTTCTTGTTGTTGATGCTTTTGAGGGTGTAATGCCTCAGACTAAGTTCGTACTCCAGAAGGCTCTTGACCTTGACCTGTCAGTTATTGTTTGTATCAACAAGATTGACCGTCCTGAAGCAAGACCTAATGAAGTTATCGACGAAATACTTGAACTTTTCATTGACCTTGATGCCAATGAAGACCAGCTCGACTGCCCATTTATCTTTGCATCAGCAAAATCAGGTTATGCTATGGCAGACCTTAATGATGAAAGAAAAGACATGCAGCCATTATTTGAATGTATCGTTAATAACATTCCGGCACCTGAAGGTGACCCTGATGCTGACACACAGATGCTTATATCTACTATTGATTACAACGAATTCGTCGGCCGTATCGGTGTAGGTAAGATTGATAACGGCAGCCTCAAGGTTAATCAGGAAGTTATGATTGTAAACCATCATGACCCTTCTGTTAAGAAGAGAGTACGTGTAACAAAGCTCTATACTTTCAACGGACTTAACAAAGTTGAGGTAAACGAGGCATCATTTGGTGATATCGTAGCTGTATCAGGTATCGCAGATATCCATATCGGTGATACACTCTGTTCAGTTGACAATCCTGTTGCCATTCCGTTCCAGAAGATTTCAGAGCCTACTCTCTCTATGGACTTTATGGTTAATGACAGCCCTCTTGCCGGCAAGGAAGGCAAGTTTGTAACATCAAGACATATCCGTGACAGACTTTTCAGGGAATTAAATACTGATGTCAGCCTTCGTGTTGAGGATAATCCGGGTTCTGAAAATTCATTCAAGGTTTCAGGACGAGGCGAACTTCATCTTTCTGTTCTTATTGAAAATATGAGACGTGAAGGATATGAATTTGCCGTAAGTAAAGCAGAAGTTTTATATCATACTGATGAGCGTGGCAGAAAGCTTGAGCCAATGGAACTTGCTTATATTGATGTTCCTGACGAATTCTCAGGTTCTGTAATCCAGAAGCTCAGCCAGAGAAAGGGTGAACTTCTTGGAATGACACCTATCAATGGTGGTTATACAAGATTACAGTTCTCTATCCCTTCAAGAGGACTTATCGGTTACCGTGGCGAATTCCTTACAGATACTAAAGGTAATGGTATCATCAATACTTCATTTGAAGGATATGAACCATATAAGGGTGATATTTCATACAGAAAGACCGGTTCCCTTATTGCATATGAAGATGGTGAAGCTGTAACTTACGGTCTTTTCAACGCACAGGACCGCGGTACTCTTTTCATCGGACCGGGTGAGAAGGTTTATGCCGGTATGATTGTCGGCGAAAACCCACGTACAGAGGATATTGAGGTAAACGTATGTAAGACAAAGCACCTTACTAACACACGTTCTTCAAGTGCCGATGAAGCATTAAGACTCGTTCCGCCTAAGATTTTAAGTCTTGAGCAGGCTCTTGATTATATTGATACAGATGAACTTCTCGAAGTTACACCTAATCATTTAAGAATCCGTAAAAAGATTCTTGATTCAACATTAAGATACAGAGCAAATAAAAAATAAAAAAATTTTTAAAATACCACTTTTCAAGGCAATGTTTTTATTGTATAATGCAAATAAATAAAAAACATTCCGTTGATAAAATCCACTGTGATTTTGTCTGGTGAAAATACGCATTACTGGAGGTTATAAGATAATGGAAAGCGATTTAGGAGCAAAAGTTAAAAAGTTAAGAATTTCTCACGGATTAACACAGGAAGATGTTGCAAAGGCACTCGATGTTACTCCTGGATACATCAGCAATGTTGAAAATGGAAGAAACCTTATGACATTAAGAATGTTATCATATTATGCTGAACTTACAGGTGTATCTCTTGATTACCTTGCAGGCAGTGTTGATAAGAGCTATCAGAATACAGCTCTTGACAATGAGATTATGCAGATTGTCCAGAAGCTTGATGCTGATACAAAGGAGAAGCTTATCTCAACTCTTAGAATCTGGGAAAAGAAAGAAGCTTAATTTATCTTTTATAATATTAATGGCTGTGCAGATATTGCACAGCCATTTTTTTCTGAATTTATTAACTCTGGATTTTTTTCATTCTGTAGAACTCACCTTTTAATTCCATAAGTTCATCAAATGTTCCGTATTCAACACAGTGTCCCTCACTTATTACTGCTATTTTATCTGCATCTTTTATTGTTGAGAGTCTGTGTGCAACTATAAATGTCGTCCTGTCTTTTGTAAGATTGTTGAGTGCTTCCTGTATAAGCTTTTCTGATATACTGTCAAGTGCCGACGTCGCCTCATCAAGGACAATTACTCTTGGATTTCTTATAAGTGCCCTTGCTATTGAAACACGCTGTCTCTGTCCACCTGACAATTTACCGCCGTGTTCCCCGACTTCCGTATCGAGTCCGTCAGGCAGGCTCTCAACCAGATCAGTAAGATTTGCCGCCTTAACAGCCTCATTCAGGGCTTTTTCATCAACATTGTCAACTCCATACGTTATGTTGTCTCTGAGCGTTCCTGAGAACAATATGGACGTCTGAGGCACAACTGCAAGGTACTTACGATATGTTCTTAAATCTATATCTTTCATATCATTGCCGTCAAGGAGTACCTGTCCGCTGTCTGCAATGTTAAATCCTATCGCAAGATTAAGTATTGTCGATTTTCCGGAACCCGATTCACCTACGAGTGCTATTGTCTCTCCCGGTGTAACATGAAGGTTAAAATTGTTAAGAACGTGTGCCTCTGAATTATTGTATCTGAAGCATACATTTTTGAAATCAAATTCGCCCTTTACACCGCCAAGTTTCTTCTTTCCTTCGTTATGTTCAATATCATCAGCAAGAAGGACTTCACCAATAGAATTTACTGACTCAACGCCCTTCGCTATTGTCGGTATGAGTGTTATAAATGCAGATACCTGATTTACTATTGTTGCAAAATAACTCTGGTAAAGCGTTATATCACCGGCAAGTATGTTTCCTTTTAATGCAAGAATTCCTGTAAATGCAAGACATAATACCTGGAATATCTGGAATATTGCCCATCCTACAGAACCAAACAGCGATTGGATAACATCAAGTTTGTAACCTTTTTCAGCAACCGTAAACAGCTGGTTGCTCATTCTTTGTATCTCTTTTTCTTCAAGTGCATGTGCCCTCGTAACCGGAATAAGTTCAACCATTTCCATTACCTGGGCGGATGTCTCTTCCATTTCATGCCTGAACTCATAATTACGCTTTCTCATTATATTCCTGAAAAATACCATTGTAAGTGCCGCAAGCGGTGTTGTTACAAGGAAGAACAAAAATACAACAAGACTTTTTGAAATTGTAACCGCCAATGCCACCGATATATTGAGTGCAATATTGAGCGTGCTGATTAAAAGCTGTGTGGAAAGCATCTCAACCGCTTCAACATCACGCATTATCTTCGACTGCAGTCGTCCTGACTGTGTCTCTTTGTGATATGAAATTGAAAGCTGCTGGAGTTTTCTTACAAGTGCTTTTCTAAGTCCCGTCTCAGCGTAACGCGTCGCAAGTGACTTGTACCTTGTATACATATAATTGGTTGGTACATTAAGTATTATAAGTCCTATCATTATTATTGAATAGAATATAGTGTTCTGGTATGTATCGGGACTGTGCGTTGTCACATCGTTAATTATATTGGCTGTTACAATAGGCAGCACCCATACAGGGCAGTGCTTTATGAAAAAGAAAAACACTGCCGCAGCAAATTTGTGATAGTTGCCTTTATAAAGCCGTATGAGTATTATAAGCGGATGCTTTTTATGTTTTTTGTAACATTCGATAAACCAGTTATCAACATCAATTCCTTTAGGTGCATGTAAATTCATTTTTTTCACCACTTATTTTATAATTTTGTCAACATTTCCAGTTACTACAGGTTCACCTTCACATCCTGTAATATTTACATTTTTAAGTATAAGTTCTTTGGCATTATTTATTATAAGCCCCTGTTTTACTGCCTCATCACATCCAAGCATCATCGCAGCGACACCCGGTTTTGCATCCTTAGCATATGTAAAATCAATATTTTCAAATGTAAGCTTTTCAATCTTGCTTTCAGGTAATCCATAAATATAAGCTCCTGCTACATGGCAGTTTGACGCTTTTATATTCCTGAATGTAAGACGCTTGATTGACGGTGTTCTGTCATCGACAGGAAGCGGCTCTTTTGAACCAACATAATTAGTCTTTCCGTCAGGATCACAGAAATAAAAACTGTTTACAACAAATGGCGTCATTACATTATCCATATCAATATTTTCAAATGAAATATCATCAAGAACTGATAATTTGCCTCTGCCTCGTCTTGTCTTTACACGGAGACCTCTGTCTGTATTCATAAACAGGCAGTCCGTAATATGAACATTCTTTACACCGGCAGCAATCTCACTTCCGACTGTTACGGCACCGTGTCCGTCTCTCATGCAACACTGTCTTACAGTCATGTCTGATGTCGGAATCTCGTATTTGCGTGCCTGATATATCTTTCCTGATTTTATAGCAATACAGTCATCACCAACTGAGATATATGTACCGAGTACAAGTACATCCTGGCAGCTCTCAGGATCAAGTCCGTCTGTGTTATGTGAATTGGCAGGATTCTTAATCTTTACATCTATGAATTTGAGGTGGTTGCTGAAATATGGATGTATTGTCCATGATGGAGAATTCTGTACTGTTATTCCGTGCATCATTACATTATTGCAATGGTTGATGAAAAATAATCTCGGTCTCCATGCTGTATTTCTTATTTTGCAGTTATTCCACCAGTTTTCAAATGTCGTATTGCCATCAATTGTACCTTCACCTGTAATAACTACATTTTCTGCATTAATTCCGCAAAGAATTGCCGAAAAACAGTCAAGCGGATTTCCTTCCCATGAACCCAGATTATATTCTTCTTTCTCATCATATGATTCAATAACACCAGGAAGTATAGGGAATTTGTCTCTTTCTGTAAATGCAGATAATACCGCTCCTTTTGCAAGTTCAAGTGTTAAATCACTTTTTAAAAATACACTTGAAACCTTATATTCACCTTCCGGAACAAGGACTCTTGAATCCTTAGGGCATGCCATAATTGCACACTGGATTGCATTTGTATCATCATGCACACCATCGCCCAATGCACCAAAATCGCGTACATTTAATGTTACAAATTCATATTTTGTATGAATATTTACCTCGTTTGTTTTCTGACCATTGTATACAGCATACACATTGTAATCTGTATCAGGTTTTAAATCAAAAAGTGATGTTATAACCTTATTACTTTCCATATATTTTTCGTCATTGACATATATATCATACTGCGATTCTGTATAAAATTTTCCTGATTCAGTAAGCTCTAAAACAGCACTTCTTGCTGTATTTGTAACTAATTTTAACTCCATAATCTGCCTCCGTTATTACGTCCATAATCCTGATAATCTCTGTTTCTTACTGCCTCGCTGTAGCACAATGCAAACTCAGCTGCATCTTTTTCTGACACATCACTATATTTTTCATATATTGCAAGTGCTGCATCTTCATATTTTTCTGTCAGAACCGCTTTCATACGGCAGCCTTTGAGCAATGCATATGCAAATACAAGTTCATATGGAGCTTTTGCAGGATTTTTTTCTGCACCGGAAATACCTGTTGCAAGAACATCTTTTACTGTCTCTTTATAATAATCCATAAGCTGTCTATATATCTCATAGAGTGCCTGATCCATGACTTCCATTGTATCAATAAGTGCTGCACTGTAATAACATAATGCTTCAAGTGCATCACTGTCCTTGAATGCTTTGCTGGATGTATTTTTATACAAATCTTCATGAATTACATTATACTGTGCAATTATGTCATTATAATGTTCTTTTCCATCATCTCTTGTCTCATAATTCATATAGAATACCTGACTTGCATATGTCTGGCAAAGACATGCTTTTCCGTCAACATCCGTAAAATATCCTTTTTCACTTCTCTTCTGCGAATTAAGCTGTGCTGCCATCTTTATTGCAGCCTTTTCATATTCATCTTTTCCTGTGTAATCTTTTGCTGCATATAATACATTGGCCAGCAACAGATTAGTCAAATCATTATCATTTCCTGCAAATCCTTCTTCGATACCGCAGTCACAGCATTTATCAATGCCTTTTACAAGAAACTCTCCAAACTTCTCGTTTTTTGTGGCAAAATAAACTTTTGCAGCACTGTTTAAAATCATTGCCTTATTCCAGTTATCAGTTTTTTTCAAATCAACTGATGACATTTTTTCAAGCAGGCTGTCTTCTAATTTTTCATTTCTTTCTATTGTCATGTCCTGTCTCCTTTATAATGTTTTATAATTAAAGAAATCAAATTCGCCATATATTACATCGCTTCCATGATTTCCTGCATCATCTGTGTATTCCTGTCCAAATGAACCGGCATATGCGTACATTCCAATCATTGCACCTGTAAAACGCTTGCCTTTCTTTAACCCTTCATCGCAGAGATAATATACATTATCAAGCACATCAACAGTAGTATAATTTAATCCGTCATAGCTGTATGAAAATGTTCTTGTAAGATAATTTGTCTCTGTTTTCAGATACACATATTCTTTACTGAAATCCAGCTCCGCAGATTTACCTTCTTTATATCCGTCTATATATTCTACGACTTTTACAAGCAGTCTTGGATTTTCTTCTTTTGTTGCAAATATACCAAATTTCAAAAATGTATTTTCGTCATAATAGCATGTCATTCCAACATCCTGTCCCGGATAAATCTGAGGCATTCTTAACTTACATACCGCCTCAAACCTGAAGTTCTGCTGTCTTCTTAACAGAATATTTTTTGCATGCATTGAATTGAGGTCATAACGGCTTCCTTTAACTTTGACATATGAATTCTCAAGAACTATTCCATCAAACTCCGGTGCTCTTGGAAACATCCAGTCTGAACTTAACCAATCATTGTCAAAATCATCATCAAGACTGGATTCCCATATACACTCCGGTAAATCCGGTTTTATCTGCAATGTCGAAGGTCCGTTAAGTGAGTTGACAACCGGCCATCCGTCCGCAGTCCACTCAATCGGATCAATTGCCGTCTCTCTTCCAAGCAGGCTGTAACCGTCACCTATTTTTCTTCCACACAGATAGACCATATACCACTGTCCGTTCTGCGTGCATACAGGCTTACCATGTCCGCATCTTTGAATTATTGCATTTTCATCATTCTGACGCATTATAGGGTTATATGGGCATGGCTTGTATCTGCCCATCAGTTCGCGGCTTCTTGAAACAGTAATTCTATGTCCCGGTCCTGTTCCACCCTCTGCTTCAAACAGATAATAATATCCGTCTTTCTTTAAAAGATGCGGTCCTTCAGGTGCTCTTTTATTATCACCATAATAAAGAAGATGTGCTTCTCCAATCTGGCGTGTCGCATCATCACTTAAAGGCAGTATTCTTGCACCTCTGTTTAAAAGCATATATCTTTTTCCATCATCATCTGTAAAAATTGATGGGTCTATTCCGTCTTCATCTATTATCGCAGGCTTGCTGTATGGACCTTCAGGCTTATCTGAGCTCACAACTATCTGTTTTCTGTATACAGTTCCGTCATCATTAAGACGATATGTCGCTGTTATATAAAACCTGCCATTATGATACGAAATATCCGGTGCCCAGTATCCTCTTCCACCTTCAAGATTATCAAGTGCAGCCCATTCCGGATTAGTAATAGCATATCCTATTATTCTCCAGTGTACCAAATCTTTTGATTCTGATACCGGTATACACGGAAAATAGATAAATGAAGAATTAACCATATAATATGTATCTTCTACTCTCACTATCGATGGGTCAGGATAAAATCCTGTTCTTATCGGATTGCGGTATAAATCTTTATACTTTGCTCCTATTTCTTCTTCAAAATAATTCTGCAGGTCAAAGAACTTATTATTTACCGCTATGTCTATTGGCGTTACAAGATTATTATCACCTGTAAGCGGTGACAATCCAACTCTTTCTACAAGATAACGGCAGACCTCAACGCTTCCTGAAAGTGCTGCATAATGAAGCATATTCTTATGTTCATTGTCTGTAATATCCATACTTGCTCTCGAATACTCAACTATGTATCTTACAAGTGCAAGATTTCCGGTCTTCGCCGCAAGCAGTGCCATAAGCACACCATTCTCATCTTTTTCATCAATAAGATTAGGTCCTTCTTCAAGAATACGCTTTACTTCGCTTATATTCTCAAGATAAATGGCATCTTTGATTGTACCCATACTCCGCCTCCTTTATTTGTAATTTAACTAATTATTTAAGTATACAGCATAAATACAGTATTTTCTACATATTAATATTAATTTATATACTCTTTTACAGAAAAAAAAGGCGAACCTGCATAAACAGATTCGCCTTGAAAAATTCTTAAATAAACCGGTAATTACTCCTTAACGGCACCGATATTAACACCCTGTACAAAGTATTTCTGGCAGAATGGGTAAATAACTGCGAATGGTAAAATCGCAACAATAACCGAAGCACTAGAAATTGTATTAGGGTCAACAGAGTCATCATTAGGAATATCACTATCCATAACCATGTTACGAAGTTTAATCTGGAAGTTGAATAACTTATCCTTGTTGATGTAAATCTTGAAGTTAGTATAATCGTTCCAGAACTGTACGGCAAACATCAAACCGATTGAAGCAAGAGCTGCCTTTGAAAGAGGAAGTACTATCTTAAAGAAGATACCCATTGGAGAGCAGCCATCAATCTTGGCGGCCTCAAACAGAGCCTCAGGAATACCTTCAAAGAAGTTCCTCATAAGTACCAGGTTATATACGTTGATTGACAATGGTAAAATAACTGACCAGAGTGTATTAAGCAAATGTAACTGCTTCATAACGAGGTACTTAGGAATCATACCACCATCGAAAATCATTGTGAAAAGTAACATATATGCGAAGAAGTTTCTTCCTGGCATTTCCCACTGAATTAATACATAACCACCTAATGTTACAAGTAACAAACCGAGGAATGTACCAGCGATTGTAACGATACATGAGATACCGAATGGTCTATATAAAGCAACTCGAGTAACGATAGCTCTATAACCACCCCATGTAAACATTGTTGGAACCCACTTAAAACCATAAGCAGATCTTGCATCAAATGAATCGATGATTACCTTCCAGATAGGTAACATGATTGCTAATGAAATCAAAATAAAAATCAAACCATTTACAAGTGGGAAGATTTTGAATTTTTTCTTTTTCTTTGTAACTACAACTGAATTATCACTCATTATCTATCCCTCCTTATACAATACCACGTCCGCGGACTTTCTTACTAGCGTAGTTACAGCTAAGTACGAGAATCATTCCGACAAACGATTTAAATAAACCTACCGCAGTAGTATAACCATAATCTGAGTTACCACTTGAGAATGTCTTACGGTATACATATGTCTGTAATACTTCGGCAACATCCAATACGGCATTGTTCATAGTAACGAAAACAGATTCAAAAAGGTTCATAACCTTAGCAAGGTTAAGAATGAATACTGTAATGATTGTGTTTGCTAATGCAGGAAGTGTAATATAGATAAGTCTATTCCAACGGTTAGCACCATCAATCTGGGCTGCTTCATATAAATCAGGGCTGATACCTGACAATGTAGCAAGGAAAAGGATTGTTCCCCAACCTGTATCTTTCCAAACATTCATTACATAGAATGTTCCTCTCCAATACTTAGAGTCACCAAGGAAATAGATTGGTTCATTAATCATATTAGCTTTAAGTAAAAGGCTGTTTACAACACCTGTTACGTTAGGATCAAGAATCATCTTGAAAACTGATGCAACTACAACCCATGACATGAAGTGAGGCAGATAAACGATTGTCTGTACTGTCTTCTTAAATCCGAGTGAAACAATCTCATTTAAAAGAAGTGAGATAATAACAGCTGCACCTGTATTTAAAATCAACTTAATAATCGAAAGAATTAATGTGTTTCTAAATGCTGTCCAGAAATAAAGGTCATTAGTGAACATCTGAACGAAATGCTTGAGACCTACATAGTAAGGTCCTGCAATAACATATTTTGTGAATGCATAACGGCATCCAGCCATTGGCCAGTAATTAAAGAGAATAATCATGATTAATACTGGTAAGAACATGATATAGAAGCCACGGTAATAATACATTGTCTTCCATACACTCTTGTTAATTGAGTTAGAAAGATATCTTGAATCAACGCCAAGATCTTTCTTGAAATACTTCATAATATCAATGAAGCAGCCAGCGATTGCAAGAATATAACCTACAATCAATACGTAGACACCTAAACCTAAAACGTATTTAGCGTCATCTGAACCATTACCAGATGATAAAAGATTAGTAAGAGAATAAATATCATATTTATTTCTTCCGTAGTAACCTCTGAAGTTAACTGCAACTAAAGAGATAACAAATATAACTGCTGAAATTGCTGTCGGTATAATTGAGAACATATCCTTCTTTAAAACAAGAAGAATAATAGCAGCTATAATAGCAATCATGAACAGATACCACATAACAGGGGCATCAATATTCATAAAACTGTAGGCATCAGAAATATCACTTGAATTCTGAACGAAAGGCAAAAGCCCGCCTATAAAAGCAATTACTAAACCTATTATAGCAATTACCTTGAGGTTGCCTGATTTCTTACCTACTAATGCACCACATCTCGGGCACACTTTTGCATGCTTTGGTAATTCTGTGTTACAAGACTTACATTGCATCTTCATACCTTCTTTCCTAATATTTTTGTTTAATTCTAAGCCTACATCTGTATGATTAATAAGCTAAAAATCAGAATCCGACCTTCCGGATGAACCAATGCCACCCGGAAGTGGATTCTTAAAGGTTGGTAATTAAATTACCTATATAATATCTTTTAAAATATTATCTTAAATTATTTAGACTTCTTTGTCTCATTTAATGACTTAAGAACAGCTTCTACTGCTGTACCAACTCTATCCTTGTAGAGCTTCATACCTTCTTCAACAGTCATGTTACCAAGTGCAACTTCTGAAATAACCTTATTTCTTGTTGTATTGATATCTGTGCTGTTTTCACCAAGTGTCTCTGTCATAGGAAGTGGAGTAGCAACTGTAGAGTTCTTAGCGAAGAATTCACCATTTTTCTTAGCTTCTTCAGTCATCTTAGCTTCACCAGGATCAGATGTCTTGAACTTAGCAAGAGCAAGGATTGGATCAATGTGGTTCTTAGACATTAATGTTGATGGCTTTTCTGGAGATGGAAGGAAGTGGAACTCGCCTTCTTTGTACTCAAATGTACCCTTGCCTTCAGCAAGTGTTACTGTCTCAGCCTTGTCATCCCAATGAGTACCCTTAGCACCGTACTCCCAAGCTGTCTGGATGTCGCCACCATCAAGCATTGTGTCGATGAAGTACTTGAAGATACCTTCTGGATTCTTAGCACTTGTTGTGATACACCAAGCTGGTGCAATTCTTTCTACGTATGTACCAAGTTCCTTAATAGGATTGATAGCAATAAGATCTGTAGGAAGACCCTTAGACTTAAGGTTTGTCATTAATGTGTTAGCCCATGTACCAGCCCAATATGAGAATACACCAGATTCTGAAGAAGCATCTGTTGAATAGAACTTGTTACGAGCATCTGTTGTCTTCTGACCAAGTGTAGCCTTATCAATTACGCCATCTTTAACAGCATTCTGAATTCTCTGAAGAGCATCCTGCATAGCTTTTTCTGAGAAACCATCTACATACTTTCCTGAAGAATCTTTGTAGAATGTGTAGTTAGCCTGCTGATAGAATTCTGGAAGGTAATTTGTGTAAGGAGCTTCTGTTGAAATGAAGTCAGGAGCTGAAATTACATAATGACCTTTCTTAGCAGCTAACTGCTTTAAGATACCATAGTATGTGTTGAAGTCCATAGTAACGCCGTCAACCTTTGATACATCGATGCCAGCATCATCAAGCCAAGCCTTCTTGATGTATGTACAGCAACCATTACCACGGTATGGAGAGAAACCATACATAGCCTTTGTTCCGTCTTCGCCATTAACAAGTAATGCTGAAAGAACGTTCTCAGCTGTATCGATAAGTCTGCCTGATTTCTTTGTCTCTGAAGAGTTCCAAGCATCTGTCATGTTCCAAAGGAAACCGTTAGCTGCATAAAGAGCATAGTAATCAGATGAAAGAAGAACTACATCAGGAATGCTGTCACTGTTGAATGCATTAGAAACTGCATCATAGTAGTTACTGTGGTCAGGACGTACCCATTCGATTTCAAGGCCTGTTAATTTGCCAAGATATTTGTAGAATGCCTGTCCGCCGTTAGCTTCTGTAACGACTGTAGAGTCAACCATAACTGTAAATTTGTCTGGTTTTGTTACTTCTTTGTTTGAAGAAGCGTTGTTGTTTGAACCACCATTGTTGCTGTTGTTACCACATGCAACAAGGCTCATTACTGATGTAAGAGTAAGACCTACAGCAGTAAGTTTCTTAACTGTTTTTTTCATAAACCTATAAACCCTCCTTATTGGTTTTATGGGGCAAGCCCCACGGTCAATTTTTTTGACAAAAGTATAATAGCATTTTTGTACTATTTTAACAAGAGGATTTTGAACAATTATTGTATTTTTTTTGTACATTTTGTGAAAGCCCAGCATTCATGCAGCTTTCCACGTTCATATTTTTTTCATATTTTTTAATTTTTTATGTACAAATTGCCCAAAATATACTTCATGTAATGTTTTTTAACCAGTCGGCATTGTATTTTTTATGTAAATTTTGCACTATCATAACTCTCTTTTATGATTTTTTTACATCAATTTTACAACAAAGTGCCCAAATTTTATTAATTTAATTTCTGTTTTGTGCTTTATTACCATTGTTAACCCAATATTAATTATTGCTTGTCAATATTTGCACCATTCCGTCATAAATACCAAAAATCACATTGTCATTTTTAACAATTTCAAGGCGTCCGGCAAATGCGTCCGCCACAGCTTTCTGAAAATGTGCATACTCAGACTCTTCTATAATCATGTTTATATGGACATTTTCACCATACTCGGTGTCCGTTATTATTATATTTCTTTCCATACACATGTACTGTATTTTTCCGAAACTGTTATAGTCAGCATCTATCTGTGCCTGTATGCCTTTTTTAACTTCCATGATGCCTGATGCTTCTATTCCCGATTTGGCTGCTTCTGAATATGCCCTTATCAGGCCGCCTGTTCCCAGAAGTGTTCCGCCAAAGTATCTTGTCACAATTATAAGGCAGTTTGCTATACCACTTTTATCAAGTACATCGAGTATTGGTTTTCCTGCTGTTCCTGAAGGTTCTCCATCATCACTGAATCTTTTTATTTCGTTATTATTTCCTATTATATATGCGTAACAGTGATGCCTTGCATCCCAATACTTCTTTTTGGTTTCATTTATATAATATAATGCATCTTCTTCATTTTCTATATTATATACGTCACCAATAAACCGGGATTTTTTTTCTGTTATCTGTGCACTTCCGTCTTTATGTACTCTTTTCAAAATTGCTCTCCTTTTGCAAGATGCAGTATTTTCTATTCAGATTATGCCTGTACTTATTTCTTTTGTCAAACTATTAATAATTCATGATAAATCATTTTACTTGAGACATTTTATAATTATATGGTATAATGAATCTAAACAACACTTTTTTGTGCAGAAATTGGAGGTAAATATGAATTTTGGCAAACAAGGCATAATACAAAAGAAAAAACGGCTGAATTCTTCCGGTTCGCGTCTCGGCACAAAGCTGGGCGTTACTGTCGTAAAGCTTTTGTTCATAGCTGTCATTGCTGTTATAGTTGCAGGCTCCTGCCTGGCATTAGGGGCTGCAGAAGGCATTATTGCCAGTGCACCTGACGTATCAACAATTGATGTGTCACCTGAGGGTTATGCAACAAAAATTTATGACGATGGTGGTAATGAAATACAGACATTATCAACAAGCGGTTCCAACCGTATATATGTGGACGTTGAAGATATTCCTATCACATTGCAGCATGCTTTTATTGCAATTGAAGATGAGCGTTTCTATGAACATAACGGTATTGATATCAAAGGTATCTTTCGTGCCGGAACGGTTTTTCTTTCTACAGGACGCATGTCAGAAGGTGCAAGTACAATCACACAGCAGCTTCTTAAAAATAATGTTTTCAAAGCATATAATGAAAGTACCGTTGAAAAAATCAAGAGAAAAATCCAGGAACAGTATCTCGCCGTAAAGCTTGAAACTGTCATGGACAAGCAGACTATAATAGGTAACTATCTTAATACAATCAACTTAGGAAATGGTTATTACGGTGTTCAGACTGCTGCACAGGGTTATTTTGGCAAAGATGTATCAGAGCTTTCTTTAAGCGAATGTGCTGTAATTGCTTCAATAACACAGAGTCCGTCTTCACTCAATCCTGTTAAGTACCCTGCCGAAAACCAGAAGCGCCAGTTAAAGGTTCTTAATAATATGCGTAACCAGGGATATATCTCACAGGCAGAATATGACGAGGCAGTTTCTGATGATGTGTATGCAAGAATCCAGGACAGAAAGATTGAAGTTGCAAGTTCAACATATTCTTACTTTGTTGATGCTCTTATTGACCAGCTTATAAAGGATCTTATGGAGCAGAAAGGATATACTGAGACACAGGCAACCAACATGATTTACAAGAATGGTCTTCAGGTCTATTCTACACAGAATATGTCAATGCAGCAGATAGCTGATAACGTTATTAACGACCCTGGCTATTATCCTGACAATACTGAGCTTTCTATTTCATATTCGCTTGCTGTAAAAGATACAAAAGGCAATGTCAATTACTATTCTCATTATGGTCTTTTGGATTATTACAAAAAAGACAAAGGTCAGAGTAATTTCACTCTCATCTTTAAAGACAAAGATGATGCACAGACTTATATTGATGAATACAAAAATTCTATACTTGCAAATGGAGGAGAAGTTGTTTCTGAGAGCGTTTCTTATATAGTACAGCCTCAGATGTCATTTACAATTATGGACCAGCATACAGGCCAGGTTAAGGTAATCGTTGGAGGCCGTGGTGAAAAAAGCGGCAACCGTACTCTTAACAGAGCCGTTGATACTATGCGTCAGCCGGGTTCATCAATAAAACCTCTCGCTGATTATGGTCCTGCGCTTGATACAGGTGCTATTACTCTTGCAACAGCTATTGATGATGCACCTTACTATTATCCGGGTGAAAATTCAAAGCTTGTAAAGAATTATTTTGTGGGTGAATACAGAGGTCTTATGTCTGTAAGAACAGCTTTAAAACTCTCCGAAAACGTACCTGCTGTCAAGGTACTTGCTCAGATTACTCCTCAGGTTGGTTTTAACTACCTTCTGAAATTCGGTTTTTCAACACTTATTTCACCTAAGGAAGCTGTCAACGGCAACCATGATGTTGTCCCTTCACTCGCACTCGGCGGTCTGACATATGGTGTACACAATATTGAAATGTGTGCTGCATACGCAGCTATCGCAAATCAGGGAACTTATACGCAGCCTGTTTATTATACACAGGTCAAAGATAAAGACGGCAATGTTATCCTTGACAATACACAGCCTCTTACACATACTGTTTTGAAGAAATCAACTTCATGGCTTTTAACTAACGCACTTGAATCAGTTACTGCTGCCGGTACTGCAGAAGCTGCTGCTTTAAGCAATCAGCCTACAGCCGGAAAAACAGGTACTACACAGAATGTAACAGATAAATGGTTCTGCGGTTATACACCTTATTATACAGCTGCTATATGGCTCGGATATGATGATAACTCAAAGGAACTTTCAGGATATATTGACCACAGAAAAATGTGGCGTACAATAATGCAGGAAATTCACGATAATCTTCCTACCGGTTCTTTTGAAAAACCGGATGATATAGTAGAAACAGAGGTATGCTCACAGTCAGGAAAGCTTCCTGTAGCAGGCTTATGCGACCAGGATCCAAGAGGTTCACAGCTTGTGACAGAATATTTCTCTAAGGATAATAATCCGACCGATACATGTGATGTTCATATTAAAGTAACTATCTGTGATGACACAGGCAAAATCGCATCTGCAAACTGTCCTCACAAGACTACTAAGATTATGATTAAAAAAGCTGCGATTGTTAAGAATCCTTCAAATGAAGATGAGACAACTTATACTACATGGGATCAGGAATATGCAATTACAGAGGAACAGCTTTCAAAGGTATGTACTGCACACGGCGGTTCATCATCAGGAAGCACAAGCTCAGGCAATTCTTCAGGAACCACACAGAGTACAACTGCTCCGTCTTCTACAAAGCCTACAACATCCAGCCATAGCAATACGTCAGGTACAACGAGACGATAACAGAAAGCGGATGGGAAATCACTTCCCATCCGCTTATTTTTTCTTCATATGAGGTTTAAATATCAATGACGAAATATATCCGAATATCAATGCCGATGATACACCTACGGCACATGCGGTAAACCCGCCTTTGAAAAGCCCAAGAAAACCAGATTCGTCAACTGCCTGTTTAATTCCTTTCCATAAAACATTACCAAACCCAAGAAGTGGCACTGATGCCCCAGCTCCTGCAAATTCAAGAATCGGTTCATATAAACCGACAGCCCCCAGAACTACGCCGGAGCATACAAGAAGAACCATTATCCTGCCCGGCATCAGCTTGGTTTTTTCCATAAGAATCTGTACTGCGGCACATATAAGACCGCCTATGACAAATGCTTTTACAAATACCATTCTGCCTCCCTATACACATTTAATAATTTCCACATACTGTATATTATTTTTATACATGTTCAACAATCACTCCGTGTGCAATTCCGGGAACACTCTGCCCTTCATTATAACTTACTGTTGACAGCAATGCCCCTGTCGGAATAAATAAAATTCTTTTCCATTTTCCATCTCTTACATTGTCAATTATATATGAGCTAAACACCACCGCACTGCAGCCGCATCCACTTCCGCCCGCATGTGTTCCCTGTTTTTGCGGGTCAAATATTTCAATTCCGCAGTCCATATGAATCTGTGAAATATCATAACCTTTTTCTTTTACAAGATTTATAAGTATTTCTCTTCCTACCGTTCCTAAATCTCCGGTTATGATTCTGTCATAATATTTTTCATCCGTCTCAAAATCCTTAAAATTTGCCACAATCAGGTCTGCAGCTGCCGGTGCCATGCAGGCACCCATATTCATTGAATCTTTGACACCATAATCTATGATTTTTCCCGTTGTAATACCTGTAATGGCCACAGGCTGCCTCTCGTTTGTAATAACTGCCGCTCCGCTTCCCGTGACAGTCCAGGTGGAAGCCTTAGGACGCTGGTTTCCATATTCAAGAGGAAAACGGAACTGTTTTTCCGCACTTGCGAAATGGCTTGATGCCATACATATAAGTCTGTCGGCCGCACCCGCAGAGATTATAAGTGCCCCAAGTGATAACGCTTCTCCAAATGTCGAACATGCACCATATATTCCGAAATGCGGAATTTCATATTTACTTATTCCAAAAGACGTCGCTATAAGCTGTCCTAACAAATCTCCCGATAATATATATCTTATTTGTTCTTTTTTGTATGATGTTTTCATAAGAAGCTTGTCTACTACAGCCTCCTGCAAGGCACTTTCTGCCTGCTCCCAGTTATCTTTTCCTGACATTGGGTCTTTTATAACAACATCAAACATTCTGCCAAGCGGACCTTCACTCTCTTTTTCGCCCACTACCGATGCGGTTTGTTCAATGTATACAGGTATATCAAACTTAAAGCTCTGACTTCCTTTTTGCACACTATCACCTCCTACATCCATAATTTTGCAAGCAGATATAATAGCCCGGCTATCCATGATGAAAATATTCCATAAAGAATAACCGGTCCGGCTATCGTAAATATTTTGCATCCGATTCCAAATACTTCTCCCTCAGCCTTATATTCTATCGCAGGTGCTGCAACACTGTTTGCAAATCCTGTTATCGGAACGAGACTTCCCGCACCGCCCCATGTTGTTATCAGAGGATAAATATTAAGACCTGTAAGAATATTACTTGCAAGGACAAGGCAAATCGTCGTCCAAAGTGACGCCTCATCTTTTGCCATCCCTGCATTTTTAAATAGTTCTATAAGAATCTGGCCAAAAAGGCATATTGCACCACCTGTAATAAATGCTTTAATACAATTTTTAAGACAGCTGGCCTTTGGCGTTACCTGCTCAACATATGCGTTATAATTTTTATTTCTTTTTTCTACATCACGAATCATTCTGCCGCCTCCTACATAGGTTAGATTAATGGTATACCGGATTAATAAAGGAAAAAATAATAAATTATATGACCTGCTGCTTTTCCAAGACCAATCATAAGAATTATGATGCCAAGCCCGGAACCGATTCTTACACGCCTTATAAATATAGGCAGTGCTTTCAGTGTCTCTGCAAGGCTTACAACAAGCAGTCCTATAAACATTCCTGAAAATACTCCATACATCACAATACCTGCTGTACCAATATCTATACTGATATTAAACATTGACAGGCAGTTTCCTGTTACAACTCCAAATAGCAGACATTCTTCATAAAAAAATATGCTTTTTGTTGTTCCTGTTGATGCTGCTGCCCTGTTTATCATTCCAACGCTTGTTATAAGTGCAAAATATCCTGCTGCTGTAACCGCACCTGCTGCCAGTCCAAAAAAAGCCAGAAATACTGTCATGCTTTCTTTCCTTTCTGTTCTGTTTTGGATTTTCTGTCAATAAGCGTATCATCAACATCTTTTTCATATTTATCCATTTCAACTTCTATAGGTGTAGGTTCCCCTGACAGCCTCACCCCGGCAAAATGGTTATAGAAAATTATAATTCCAAGTGCAAGACCGACAGCATACATTATTTCCAGCAGTTTTACCTGTTGTGCATTGTCCGCTCCAAATATCTCATACACTTTCTCAAATATTTCATTGGTACTTACATCATTGTTGTATGCCATAATTGCGTACATGCTCCCGACAAATGTAAATGCAGCCACAAATGCTATTAATAATCCCTGCAGAAACTTTGAATGTTTCTTTTCCAAAATGTAATCCACAATAAAATCATTTTCACCAAGATTATTCACATCGGCATCAGGATATTTTTTTGCAACAGCTTTTACAATATCCATAAATGAAAGACATACTCTCTTTTTCTTTATTTTATTCACGCCAACTTCATCGAGTATAATAAGGCATATATGTTTTATATCATTTTCTATCTTTTTATCGTTGCAATATACATCAGCAACATCACCAATTAATACCATGCGTTTTGAAACTTCGATGTTTTTGTCTGTTTTTATATATACCGTTTCACTCATTTTGACATCATCTCCTCGTTTTTAGCATGGCTTTCCAACAGGACATTTATTCACCGGATTTCATTTTTTTTAGTATTTTTTTCTCAAGCCTTGATACCTGAACCTGCGAAACGCCAAGAATTCCAGCTATTTCCGTCTGCGTTTTATCCTGATAATAACGCATATAAATAAGCTGGCGTTCTTTTTTATCAAGCTTTAAGAGCATCTCTTCCAGCACCATGCGGTTCATCATATCTTCACATGGGTCGTCTTCACACGGAAGCTTGTCCATAAGTGAAATATCACTTCCATCCCCCTGATAAATCACTTTGTGGAGTGACTCTATCTGTGCCGATGCATCAAATGCCTGTGCAAGTTCCTCTGATGTAACTCCGATTTCTGCCGCTATCTCGGTAAGTGTTGGCTCTCTTTTAAGTTTTTCCTCCATTTTCTCCCTCGCAATATAAGCTTTGTATGCGGTCTCTTTCATCGAACGGCTTACTTTTATCATTCCGTCATCTCTTAAAAAACGCTTGATTTCTCCCGAAATCATTGGTACAGCATATGTCGAAAACTGTACATCAAATGATGTGTCAAACTTATCAACAGCTTTTATAAGTCCAATGCTGCCTATCTGGAATAAATCTTCCTGTTCATAGCCACGTCCCGCGAATCGCTTTACTATGCTCCATATCAGTCCCATATTTTCAACAATCAGTTTCTCTCTGGCTGCTTTATCTCCTCCATGTGCCATTTCTATCAGTTCCTTAGTATGATTCATATAACCACACCCAATCCACTAATTATTTACTCCTATTTTTTTCTTCATCATCACGGTTGTACCGCTGTGCTTTCCTGATTTGACATGTAACTCATCCATAAACGCCTCCATAAATGAAAATCCCATTCCTGAACGCTCAAGCTGTGGCTTTGATGTATACATTGGCTCCATTGCTCTTTCTATGTCATCTATTCCAACTCCGTCATCATGTACTTCTATTGTCAGTTCATTATCATTAAGCTCACATTTCAGGCTTATTTTGCCTTCTCTTCCCTCATATCCATGGACTATACAGTTTGTTACCGCTTCCGATACAGCAGTTTTTATATCAGAGATTTCTTCTAATGTCGGATCTAATCTTGTACAAAATGCCGCAACAACAACTCTTGCAAAACTTTCATTTTCGGATTTTGAATCAAATATAATTTCAAAGCTGTTACTATTTTTATTCATTTCAATTTCCCCTTTTACCTTCTAATATTTTCTTCGCTGCATCATTTACATCACTGCTTACAACTACAAGCTTATGAAGTCCCGAAATAAGGAGTATTCTTGATATTCCTTCCCCTGCACCGGCAACATATATCCGGCCTTTTTCATGGATTTTTCTGTACCGTCCCATTATAAGACCTATTCCGGCACTATCCATAAAATTTATTCTGCTGAAATCAAATATTATATCTTCTACGCCTCTTACATCAATGACATCATCAATCACTTCTCTCATTTCATCCGCAAGATGATGATCAAGTTCCGCTATCATGCTTATAACAAGCATTTTATCCGACACCATGTAAATATAATCTGTGTGCCTTACTTCATTTTCTCCGTCTGCAACAGCAACATGTTCTTCCTGCATTCCTGTCAACCTCCATTTGATTATAACTATATTTTTCCGTAACAAAAAACCTGACAGGCTTTCATTCCTGTCAGGTCTTCTCTTTTACGTATATTTTTCAACATCAGTGTGACTGTACATAAGCCTGTGCTTCTGTTACATATCCGCTGCTCTTGAATTCATCTGCTATAATTTGATAGTATTTTTTAGCATTATCCGGCTGATTAAGTGCAACATAACTCTTTGCCGCATAGAAAACTGCATCGGCTTTTGTCTTGTCACACTTATAAGCTCTCACAAGCAAATCTGCTGCCGTTGTGTAGTCAGCCTTGTTATATGCCGTCATTCCTCTGTTATACAAATCATTTGCCGCATTCATCATTGTAGCACCTGATATTGTATTATAAAGTGTCTTTGCTTCTTCAACAGGGAGTGAACTTACATCAACATCAGCAATAGCCTCTGCCGCACCTGTTGAATCATTTGAAATGTATAAGTTAGCTGCTTTTATAACAGCAGTCAACAGCTTATTATTGCCGTCTGCACCGCTTACCTGTGACAGACGTGTCTCTAATGATTCTTTTTCTTTCTTTACAGAATCGAGCTGGTTTTGAAGCGAATTAAGCTCTACATTGCCAGATGAGAGCTGTTCGCTGTATTCCTGAAGGCTCTTATTATATTCCGATGTAAGCCCCCTGTATCTTGACGGTATGATAAGAAACCATATCAATGCTGCTCCTATTGCAACACCAACAAGTATATTTATAATCGTTATGGCACCATTGCTCGGCTCTTTATATGATGAACGCGGAAGGATTACATCATTACCGCTTAACGGCTTTCTATCATCATCTTTATTTCTCTTCTTCAATGATGACTGTGATTCTTTCTTTTTAGATGATAATTCTTCATCAATAGCCTGCATATAAAGCTGTGCAAGTGTATTATTTCTATCAACTCTCAATACAGAAGCAAGACATTTTCTGGCTTTGCTGTATTCCTTTTCTTTTATATAAATAAGAGCAAGAAGCTGCTGTGCCTTTAAAAGTCTTGGATTCTGTGAAACCACCTTTTTGAGCTGAATCTGTGCCATATCGGTATTACCTTCTTTGGCATATCTGAGAGACAGATTATACTTCTTAATTGTTGAAGTAACAAGCTCAAATTTATTCTGGTTTGACTGGATGTCAGTTATATAATCTTCTGCACAGTTATTATCAGGCTGGATATTTTTACTTATAACCCATTCGCTTAATGCTTCAACAACATCGCCCATCTCACAATATACAAGTCCTAAAAGATTTCTTGCATCTATATTTTTTTTATTTATTGTTATACTCATCTTCAGGCTTTCTACTGCACCGGACAAATCTCTTACTTTTGCTTTTGAAAGTCCAAGATTATAATATGCATTTGAAGCCATAACAGCTTTCTTATACATAGAAACGTCAATGCCGCAGTTCGGGCAGTGGCTTTCTTTTGTAAGAACTTCATTACATTTAAAGCATCTCATTATTTTTCTCCTACTTGTCTGATAAATCCTCAACAATTTTATTAATAAGATCTGTTATATCAGGAACATCATTATTATAAATCGCATCTTCTGCGTCTTCTACTTCAAGGCTTGGCTTGAATTTTTTAATTTCTTCATCAAAATCTATCATATTGTTCCTCCATTATTTAATAATACTCATTATCTCACCGACAAGATATAATGAACCTGTGCAAAAAAGCACGCCATCAATATCACGCCGCAGTGCAGCTGCACTCTCATATGCATCTTTTATATTTATTTTGTCAATCACAGGCTTGTCCGTATATTTCTTAAATGTGTCACTTATACAGCTGTCATCCAGGCACCTTTTTCCCTGTATCCCTGCGATAACAAAATAATCAAACATATTACTGTCACATATGCTCTTTATCATTCTGTCATAATCTTTATCATTGACAACAGAAAAGAGCAGTATCGTCTTTCTGCCGCAGGTAATCGGGCTTACTGAACAAATAAGTGCTTCTATGCCTTCAGGATTATGTGCTCCATCAACATATATGTTATCTGCTATCTGTTCCATACGGCCATGCCATTGTACTTTTTTGACAGCCTTATGGACTGCATTGCTCTCAAGTTTTACAACTCCTGTTTTTTTAAGCACTTCAGCTGCCGTAAGTGCCAGTGAACAATTCTGTACCTGATATACGGCACCGGTTGTAATTGTAAAGCAATCATTCTTATAATACATATTGTTTAGCGAAAAATCAATACAATAGCCGTAGTTTTTAATTATTTGAAAATCTTTTTGTGTCACACCATATGCTTCACAATTATTATCCTCTGCTTTTTTTTCTATTATATCTGTCACGCTTTTTTTATCTTTTATAAATACAACAGGAACATTATTTTTTATTATGCCAGACTTTTCTTCTGCTATCTTTTCTATTGTATCGCCAAGTATCGCTGTATGCTCAAGACTGATTGTTGCTATTATATCAAGAACCGGATTTTTAACTGCATTGGTCGCATCAAGTCTTCCACCAAGTCCCGTTTCTATGACGCAGATATCAACATTTTGTTTCAGGAAAACAAGAAATGCTATGCCTAAGAAATAATCAAAATATGCAAGGCTTCCTTTTCCAAGTTCATCTTCCACCGCTTTTACCCTGGCATATGCCTCAGCAAATTCTTCTTTTGTTATCATCATTCCATTAATTCTTATGCGTTCACGTTCGTCTATCAGATGCGGAGATGTAAACAGCCCGGTCTTATAGCCGTTTTCCTGTAAAATACCTGCAAGATAGGCACATACAGAACCTTTGCCATTGCTTCCTGCAACATGTATTACTTTGAGCTTATCCTGTGGATTGCCGAGCCTTTCCAGAAGTTTTTCCGCTCTTTCACATCCTGTTCCCGCTATAAACTGGCTTAACGAACTAATATATTCAATTGCTTTTTCATAACTTTTACCATCAATTATATTCATTTATTATTTTCCTATTTTAGTTATATGTGTGCCTTCGTGATATAACTTTACCTGACCATCAGCCACTGTATCACATATAATGCATCCGGATGACGAGGGTGTATCAAATGCCTGACTGTCAGGTGTATCATGAAATTCTTTCATCATTCTTTCAACTGCAATTCTTCCGTCAAGTGTAAGAAGTCTCACAGCCTGTACAAATACTTCATCTTCAAATGTCATTTTATAATAAAATGCACCCCATTTGTTTTTTATAATCTCAGAAAGTTCATGTTCCCGCAATTCTGCCTCTTTTGTCATTCTCTCTGACTCTTTCGCAGCATTTTCCTTGTTATTTTCACACTCACCTGTTGATATATCAAGTTCTTTCATTTTCTGCTCAAGTTTTGAAACAGACTGCTCATATTGTTCAATGCGTCTGTTTGTATTATTTACTTCTGAATAATATAGTTTTGTGTCACTCTCAGAATGTTTCCCTGCATTGTACTCATCTTTTTGTGATGCAAGTTTATCAAATTGCACACGTTCTTTTTCAAGTAAATCTTTTTCACTCTGAAGTTTTTCACCTGTCTTTGAAACCTGCTCATAAAGCCTGTCCAGTTTTTTATCATACTCTTCAACTGCAGCCTTCTGTGCCTGTATCTCTTTTAGCATTGCATGAAAATCCGTAATTTCTTTTCGCTGCATCGCCCCGTTTTCTTCCGTAGTATATGATGGCAGAGATTTTTCATTGACGCCAAATCCTGTACCATATGCATTTTTTGCCTTCCATACAAGCTGTGCCATAAGTGCACATGATATTCTTTTGAAGCTTTTAAGTACATTGACGCTTGATGTAACATATGCAGCTATCTCATCAAAAACCTGTACTCCAAGTATCTGTATGACATCCTTTAAATACGTCGTTTTTTTCTCTAATCTCAGTATTCTTCCAATGCCTTTACCCGAAAATTCTTTAGGCATAAGTCTTTTATGTAATTCTCTCTTATCTTCTATAGATATTTCATCTATTCTTTTCTGTATTCTCAAATCAGTATCTGCAACATCCTTTGCATCCTGACGCACAAGACACTGATGTAATGCCGCAATAAATGCTTCGTTATAGTATATGCTGACATTTTCTATTTTATTAGCAGGAGTATCATATTTTGTAATATTATACAATTTTGCCGCTTCAGCTGCTGCCAGAAATGAAAGTCTTTCCTCACTTACTGTCAATGATTCCTGTGCTGTCAGCCCACATTTTTGTGCAATGAGTTCTTTAAGCCGTATTTCAAGTTCACTTCTTGTATCAGCATGAAGCTGTATTATATTTTTTCGTACCATATCTGAAACACGCACTATCTGATAATCTATAGACTTAGATGAAGCGAACGCCTGCATAAATGAATTGGCTGCATCTGCAAGTGAGTTGACCAGCTTATTACCGGTCTCTTTTGCAGCATTAAGAAGATTAGTCTGTGTAATCAGGGCTATTTCAAGCCTGACATCTTCGTCTGACATTTTTCGTATTCCATCAAATATATTAGGCATCAACAATCACTCCTCTCTAATCAAAAAGCTCTTTACCCATTGCAATAACTATAATAAAAGTCCCATAAACATTTGTCAAATCTCAGATTTGAATTTGTCTACGGGACTTTTATGTATTTTAAAATTTTATATCCTGGCTGATACTGACAGCCTCTTAATCAGATATTAAAGAATTAGCAAACGCCCTGAGCAAGCATAGCATCTACAACCTTCTCGAAACCTGCAATGTTAGCACCTGCTACATAGTTTCCTTCCATGTTGTATCTCTTAGCTGCATCATCAATGTTATGATAGATATTTACCATGATTGTCTTTAACTTAGCATCAACTTCTTCAAATGTCCAGCTGAGTCTCTCGCTGTTCTGGCTCATCTCAAGAGCTGAAGTTGCAACACCACCGGCATTAGAAGCCTTACCGCAAACGAATAATACTCCACTATCCTGTAAATACTTTGTTGCTTCAAGTGTTGTAGGCATGTTAGCACCCTCACAAACAACCTTAACACCGTTAGCTACTAACTGCTTAGCATCTTCAATATCAAGTTCGTTCTGTGTAGCACATGGAAGAGCTACATCACACTTAACTGTCCATACGCCATGTTCGCCGTTCTTCTTCTCATGGTACTGAGCTGACTTTCTTGCTGCTGCGTACTCTGTAAGTCTTGCTCTCTTAACTTCCTTAACTTCTTTAAGAAGAGCTACATCAATACCGTCTTCATCATAAATCCAGCCTGTTGAATCAGAACATGTAACAACCTTAGCACCAAGCTGCTGAGCTTTTTCAATTGCATAGATAGCAACGTTACCTGCACCTGATACAGCAATTGTCTTGCCTTCAAGTGATTCACCATGACACTTCATAAGTTCTTCTGTTAAGTATAAGAGACCATAACCTGTAGCTTCTGTTCTGGCAAGTGAACCGCCGTATGAAAGACCCTTACCTGTAAGAACGCCTTCGTACATACCTCTGATTCTCTTGTACTGACCGAACATGAAACCAATCTCTCTTGCACCTGTACCGATATCACCAGCAGGAACATCGACATCAGCACCGATGTACTTGCAAAGTTCTGTCATGAAGCTCTGGCAGAATGCCATAATTTCTCTGTCTGACTTACCCTTAGGATCGAAATCAGAACCACCTTTACCACCACCAATAGGAAGACTTGTAAGTGAGTTCTTAAATACCTGCTCAAAACCTAAGAACTTAATAATACCAAGGTTTACAGATGGATGTAAACGTAAACCACCCTTGTAAGGTCCGATAGAGTTATTGAACTGTACTCTGAAACCTCTGTTTACCTGTACCTGACCCTTGTCATCTACCCAAGGTACACGGAACATAAGAACTCTGTCAGGTTCTGTAATTCTTTCAAGAATTGCATTCTTTCTGTAAAGTTCCTCGTTAGCATCGATAACCGGTCTTAATGACTCAAGAACCTCATTTACTGCCTGTAAAAATTCTGGCTGATCTGCATTTTTCTTAGATACTTTTTCTAAGACTTCATCAACATAACCCATAATATCTTTTACTCCTTTTCTTAACGCCGCAGCGAAATATTATGGTGTTATTATATTAAATATGCTTAATTTTTGCAAGTTTTTTATGTTGTATACTTAATTTTTTGCCGTTTTTATTAAATAATTAATTATTTTAATTAGTTTTTTATACATGTCCTATTATTTCACTTAATAATATTAAGTGTTCAATACTATGAAAATATAATATATTCTTACCACGTTTCCGGGTGTTTTCACACTGTAATCAAACCTTAATGTTATAATGTAAAAAAGCCATAAAATTTAGTTTATTTTTATTGTTATTTGTATTTTTTGTTGTATAATTAAATTTATCTATGCCGATTATTACCAGCTAAGATTTTTAAAATTCTTTCTATTGATAAAGGGGATTGTTATGGCAAACTTTTTCACAAAGACCAATAAAGATATGAAATATATCTTTAAAAAAAGTACAAATCTGAACAAAAAGGAAAAAAGAAGAAAAAAACGTGGCGTTATGGCTCTTATCGGATTGCTTCTCGTTCTTGTTGAGCTCGTTATATCCGGCCTTTTCCTGTTTGAGATTTTTAAACTGGATATTTTTCCTACAAAATACTTTATAATGATGATTGTTATACTTGTTCTTATTCTGTTATACAACTTTACATCACAGTTTACCAAAGCTCACTACTTCGGTAAGTTTTTATCGGTTCTTATGTCAGTCATTTTAGTTTTTGGATACCTTGTAGGTTCAAAAGTAAACTGGGCTTTTGGCAATATTACAAATACGAAGATTGAGACTGATGTTGTTGATGTTATCGTACTTAAACATGACTCTGCTTCTTCTATAAAAGATGCTCTTTCATATACTTTTGGATATAACGGTTCTATTGAAGAGACGCTTTCGACAAAAGCAGCAGAACAGATTAATTCAGAAAATAATGCCAGCATTTCAACAAAGAAATATACATCATGGGATAATCTGCTTGAGGCTCTTTATTCAAATAAAGATATTAAAGCAATATTTATGACTGAGGCGATGCGTGCTTCCATGTCTGAAGAAGATACGGATTTTGCATCAAAGACAAAAGTTCTTGGCAACATAAAGATTATTACAAAGACTACTGTAAACACAGCTGCAAAGAAATCAAAGGGTGAACCTTTTGTTGTATATATATCAGGAAATGACGGATATGGCGATATATCTGATGTAGGCCGAAGTGATGTTAATATTCTCGCAGTGATTAATCCTGAGACAAGACAGGTTCTTCTTATTTCTACACCTCGTGATTATTATATTACGATAAGTGATGCAAACGGAAGAAAAGGCATTGATAAACTTACACATGCAGGTAATGCCGGAACTCAGGGTTCTATTGATGCACTTTACGACCTTTATGGTTTTAAAGCTGATTACTTTATGAAACTTAACTTTGACGGATGTGTCAAGATTGTCGATGCACTCGGAGGCATTACAATTGATTCTGAAGTGGAATTTACCAACGGTAATGATGCTGCTCCTGAAAATTATCATTTCGTTAAAGGCTTAAATGAATGTGACGGTGCAATGACTCTTGCATTTGTACGTGAGAGACAGTGCTTTATGAATGGCGATTTCCAGCGAGGAAGAAACCAGCAGGCAGCTATTTCAGGTATTATCAACAAAGCTACTTCACCTTCTATACTTACAAGTTATTCATCAGTGCTTGAGGCTGCAACAGAAGTTTTATATACCAACATGCCAACAAGCATGATTACCGGTCTTATAAAAGACCAGCTTGCTGATTCGACACCTTGGAATGTCCAGTCTTATGCAGTAAGCGGAAGAACACAGTCTAACTACTGTAACTTATATGGATTCTATGCATCAACTGTTGTTCCTGATTATGACACGGTTAATATAGCAATCAAACTTATGAACATGATTTACAATGATGAAACAGTCAATGTTGATGAGTATGTTGAAAGTCTTGAAAATGAGACTGCAACAGGTAGTGCACAGTAAATCTTATATTTAACTTACTATATAAAAAGACGATTCTGGTTTACAATTCAGAATCGTCTTTTTTATAATCTTTAAATGACATATTTATTGCTCGTTAATTATAAATCTGTTGATAACATCTGCCACTGCATTTTCATCATTATTAAGATCTGTTACCATATCTGCATTATTTTTCACTTCGTCATATGCATTTTTCATTGCTATCCCTAATCCTGCATATTTTATCATTGAAATATCATTAAGTCCATCGCCACAGGCAATAAGCTCTTCTCTTTTAATCCCAAGCTGCGAAAGAAGCTCTGCAAGTGATGCATCTTTTCCTACATTCTTTGGTACAACTTCAAGAAAATAATCTTCTGAGAAAAACAATTCAAGTATGTCGGAATATTTATTCTCCAGCTTTTCTTTTACAGGAAGAAGCTTTTTGTGTTCTCCTACAACAAGAACTTTTGAAACAGGATAATCTACAAATTCAGGTATGTTGTCAACCTGCATTATGCTTGCACTGTTACAAAATGCCTCTTTTATTACATATTCATCATCCGCTCTCTCAGATATAACTTTGTCTTTGTAATATGTCAATGGTGCAACATCACACTCTCTTGCAGCAATGCATATATCCTCAATGCACTGCTTAGGAACATATCTTTCATATACAAGTTTTCCTGTCTTACAATCCAATATATTGCCACCGTTATATGCAAGCACATAGCCTCCGCGTTTCTCCAGTTCAAGCATACGTGCAACAGGAAGTACGCCAAACATCGGCCTGCCTGATGCAAGAATAACTGCCGTACCCACATCAATCGCTTCCCAGACAGCCTTTTTATTAACATCTGATAATTCCTTATTACTGTCCATCAAAGTTCCATCCAGGTCAAGTGCAAGTGCTTTGTATTTTTTTTCCATTATGCTCTCCATTTCCGCATTCTTATTTTTTATCGTAAGCCCGCTTTATCGCAAAACTTTTCATTTATTATATTATTACAATTAGCAGATTTAGTAAACAGCTTTATGTCACACGGAGTTCCAGAAACGAATTTATCAGATTAAGTCTGCCATATCCCCATATGTTATTTGGAAACTCTTCACTGCCGGAAGATGTTACACTCTCATCCCTTACTGCTCCACGAATAAGAATATATTTCACGTCATTTGTTCCAAGATATTTTGCATTACCGTAATATACGCCCCATGTAAGTAACAGTGCTGCTGCTCCTGCAGCATGTGCCGCCGCAATGCTGGTTCCGCTTCTATATGTGTATCCTCCTCCGATGCGTGGGCCATATACATTAACACCAGGAGCTGCAAGTTCAGGTTTTACAACATTATCTGCACTGTATCCCCTGCCTGACTCTATACTTATAGCACCTGTCAGATGATTATATGATGCAATGCTTATAATTCTTGATTCTGCAGCTGGTTCTGTCAATGTTGTATCCGGCGTAGAATTCAGAAAAAATGTGTCTGACTGCAGGAAATTATTAATCGGAAGCCATCCATTAAAACTCCCTTTTATATTTGTAAGGCTGTATACATTAATTTTCCATACACCCTGTGCCGGATTAATAAATCTGAAAAATATCACTTCATATCCTGATAATGTATCTACCACTCTGTAATCTACTTCTACCTGTGAATTTTCAAATATAAACTTTAACACATTTGTCATGCCTGTTCTTGCAGATAATCTTGGCACACTCTCGCCCGACGGAGATATTACTGAAACTGACAGCACATCGAGCGTATTTGCCCATATTTCCATTGAAAATCCTTTTTCTTTTTTACCTACATTTAATTCTATTGTATATGGTGATACAGATGAAAGTGCCTCACCTGATATATGTGTTCTTCCTGCAGCTTCATTACCCATACAAGAAACAACTACTACATTTGTTCTTATTGCAACCAAACTAAGCATACTTGCCAATGGCGTTGCACCTGTTCTTGGACCGCTTCCTGTTCCAAGTCCGAAGCATATCACAAGCGGCATTTTCCTTTTAGCAGCATAATCAAGCAGAAACCGTACACCAAGCATTATATCTGTCTCTTCAAATACTGCTGTCTCTCTGTTTACAAGAAAATATTCTTTAAGATAATCTTTTGCCTCTTTAAGTTTAACGACTGCCAGTTCACACTCCGGTGCTGCTCCACAGAATTCATCTGTCTGGCTTCCTGCTGCAATACCGGCTATAAAAGTGCCATGACCGTCAGTATCTTTTTCTGGAACATATTCATAAGGATTCCCGCCGTCAGACTGTGCTTTGAGTGCTGCATTTATCTCTTCATTAGTAAACACTCTCCCATATTTGTATACACTGCTAACATAGTCGCTTCTGCTCTCTTGACTTTCTGTATTATTCCACTCACCCGTCTGGTCCCATATTACAGCTATACGGCTGACATTTGGGCTTTTCTTGAATGCTTCATGTGTATAATCTATTCCGGTATCAACAATTCCCATAATTACACCCTGTCCGCGGACATTAAGAAACGGCTGGTTTAACGAAGACGTAATACCAGCCGCATCCATACTTGATGTATCCATTATTCCATATAGCTTAGGTATTGTCTGATATCCAAGATTGCTTATGCTCATTTTCATATCACCTGAAAGCTTTCCATATCCAATTGAAAAGTTCTCATCCACTTCAATTACGCATGCGTTTTCTATTTTATCTGACGGATTATAATTATAGTACCATGGATTGTTATATATGATAAAATCCATAATTTCCTGTGATTTAACAAGTGCGTCACATGTCATATCCATATATCCGGCCGCTATATATAATTTAATCTATTATATTCATATATCCCTGTTATTATTCATGTGATTCTATCAGTGGTGTTTCGTATCCACGCATCTGTATAACCGGGGCACCCTTTTTTAATATATAATCTCCTGTTATAACAACTTTTCCTATGTTATTATCTTTAGGTATTTCATACATTATATCGAGCATATAATCTTCTATTATTGAACGCAGTGCTCTGGCACCTGTCTTTTTCTCCATAGCTTTATCTGCAATGGCATTAAGTGCAGCATCATCAAACTCAAGCTTGACTTCATCAAGTTCAAGAAGCTTCTCATACTGCTTTAATATTGCATTTTTAGGTTCTCTCATTATCTCAATAAGCATAGGTTTTGTAAGACTTTCAAGTGCAAATACCACAGGCAGTCTGCCAAGGAATTCCGGAATCATGCCATAATTTCTTAAATCGTCTACTGTTACCTGCTGGCAGAGATTGCTGTCATTATCGTACTTATCCTTCAAATCAGCAGTAAATCCTATTGACCCCTGATGATTGAGTCTTTCTTTTATTATATCTTCAAGGTCAGGGAATGCACCTCCACAAATGAATAAAATATTTTTTGTATTGACTGTAACGAGTGGAACCATCGCATTCTTGCTTGTCGCTCCAACAGGAACTTCTATATCACTTCCCTCGAGAAGTTTGAGCATTCCCTGCTGTACTGATTCACCGCTTACATCACGACTTCTTGTTTCTTTTTTCTTTGCTATCTTATCAATCTCATCGATAAAGATTATACCATGTTCTGCTCTCTCAACATCATTATCTGCCGCCGCAAGAAGTTTTGAAACAACACTTTCTATATCATCACCAATATAACCTGCCTCTGTAAGTGATGTAGCATCTGCAATGGCAAGCGGCACTGAAAGAAGCTTTGCGAGTGTTTTTACAAGATAAGTCTTTCCTGAACCTGTCGGTCCTATCATAAGCATGTTTGACTTTTCAATCTCAACATCTGTATCCTTGCATGCTACTCTCTTATAGTGATTGTATACAGCAACAGACATTACTTTTTTGGCATGTTCCTGTCCTACCACATACTGGTCGAGCATCTCTTTTATCACATGCGGTGCCGGAATATTTTTTAAATCAATATCTTCTTTTTTATCTTTATCATCTTTATTATTCTTCTTTTTTATCTTCTGTTTCTGGCTTATATTATCATTCATATCACCAGACATAAATCCATTCATTCCGGGAATATTGCCCATTCCGGGAATATTTTTCATCATATCATCATAATTAATACCACTATTATAAATAGCATCAAATGAACGCTGCATACAGTCAGGGCATATGTATATATTGTTGCCCATATTTATCATCTTGCCTGCCCGGCTTTCTGTACGATGACATACATAACATACTTTTTCATACTCATCCTTTTTTTCTGTTGTGGATGTATTTGTAGAATTATCTGCATTTTTATTATCTATATCATTAACATTGTTATTATCTTTATTATCCTGCATAATATTGTCCTCCCGATTTCTTATGTATATTATAAAGTATACATTTTGCTTCTATATATATCAATAAAATCTTTCTAAAATAAAAGTTAAAAGAAGAAGGATACATGCCCTGCACCGCATATATGCCTGCCGGTTGATGTATCCTTCTTATTCTTTATTCTTTATTCTTTATTTTTGATTTTTAACCATTTCCTGTAGACGGATGTATTTTATCAGTTTTTCTTTCCAAGTGTAACATCTACAGATTTTAATACGTACTGAGTGCCTTCAGGATGATAATATTTTATTGTAACTGTTTCACCAGCTTTATAATATTGCATTGTATTCTGGAGTTCTGACATTGATGATATTGACTCATCATCAAAGCTTACAATTATATCATACTGACCAAGACCAGCCTTTTCTGCTGCAGAACCTGATGCAACTGAACGAATCTGTACTCCCTGTGGATACTTGTAATACTGTGAAATTGTACTTGTTATATCAACGCCTGAAATGCCAAGATATGATGCTTCAGAATCAGCAACCTTTGTTCTTGTCTCTCTGTTCATAAGTGAATTTATAAGATCTTTTACATTTGAAACAGGAATTGAATATGCCATGCCTTCAACACCATCTTCTGATGTCTTTGCAAAGTTAATACCAATTACACGTCCGTCTGCATTAAGTAATGCACCGCCACTGTTTCCTGAGTTAATTGCTGCATTTGTCATGAAAAGGCCATCAAATGTTACATTATTAACTGTTATTGAACGATTCATGGCACTTATTATACCATTTGTTACTGATTGGCCTTCACCAAGTGCATTACCGATGGCTACAACCTCCTGACCCAGTGTAACATCATCAGAATCACCAAGTTCAGCAATTGAAATCTGATTGATTGTTGAACTCTTTATATCACTGAGATTAACTGCAACTACTGCAATATCTTTATCTGATTTAGAGCCTTTTACTGTACAGTTTACTGATTCACCATCCACAAATATACACTTTAAGTTGCTTACACCATCTATTACATGTGCATTTGTAAGAAGAAGCAGTTCTGTATCACTTTTACCAACAATTATACCTGTTCCACTTGTTGTTGCCTCATAACTCTGTCCATATCCAAATATTGATGATGAGCTTCCTGAAACTGTTGTTGTACCCTGTAATGCAACCATTGCCGGCATTGCTGCATTAGCAACTGCTGCAACATCCATCTTTACATTGTATGCCGAACTTTCATCGTTAACTGTTCCTGATGTTGATGATACACTGCTTGATACTATTGGTATTTCTACATTAGAATTATTATTGACAGGGTTTATTTTATTAGCCGCATAGTTGACGCCATACATTGTACCACCGGCAATTACACCAAATAAAACTGCTGACAATGCAATTGCTGCAATTCTCTTTCCGATTCCTTTTTTGTCTGTCTTGTTTTTCTTTTTATTATAATTAGTGTTGCCCGTAGTGTTTGAATAGTTAGTATTTGAATAATAACCGCCATTATTGGAATTCCATGTATTGTTATTATATGATGAATTGTATGAATTATCATTGTATGGCATGCTTCCTGACGTATATCTGTATTCTGTACTTTCCTGCGAATTCTGTGATTCGCTTCCTGTTACACCTGATGATGTATTATTATTATCTAAATCATTATCGTACATTTTACCTTACTCCTTCCTTTAAAATATGTTCTGTATAATACATGTAATTATATAAGAAGAACACATTTCCTTGTCTGTATATGTATACTAACAACGAAATGTGTTCATATTGTGTTTTACTTATTAAAAAATTCTGAACTTTACTGTCCTATTTTTTCCATAACTGCTTTTGTAAGTTCGTCAAGCATGCTCTGAGCATCCTCAAGGCTTGAACCTTTTACACCCATATAGAACTTAATCTTAGGTTCTGTACCTGAAGGTCTTGCACAACACCATGCATTATCTGATAAATCATAATATAATACATTAGAATTAGGAAGACCTGTGCTGTGTTTCTCTCCAGTTGCAAGAACTATGCACTCATCATTCTTATAATCTCTTGTCTCAAGAACATCCCATCTGCCAAATTTCTTTGGTGGGTTGTTTCTTAAATCATCCATCATCTTGGCAATATGAGCGGCACCTTCAGCACCTTTCATTGTGATTGCCTTCTGGCCTTCTTTATAATATCCATATTTTTCAAAGATATTAATCATCTGATCCCAGAGTGTAAGACCTTTTGTCTTATAATAAGCAGCTGCTTCACAAAGTGCCATAACAGCAACTACGGCATCTTTATCTCTTGCATGTGTACCTACAAGGCAGCCATAACTTTCCTCAAAACCAAATTCATACTCATATGTATGCTGCTGTTCAAAGAATTTAATCTGTTCACCGATAAACTTAAATCCTGTAAGAACTTCTATAAGCTTTACATTGTATTCTTTTGCAATTGCATCAGCCATATTTGTTGAAACAATAGTCTTAACAAATGCACCATTTTTATGGATAAGACCGCGTTCTTTCCTCTGTGAAAGAAGATATTCTGCAATAAGCATACCTGACATGTTACCTGTAAATGACTTGTATTCACCACTCTTAACATCTTTAGAATATACACCAAGTCTGTCTGCATCAGGGTCTGTTGCAAGAATAATATCTGCATCAACTTCTTTTGCAAGCTTTAATGCATATGTAAATGCCTTAGGATCTTCAGGGTTAGGATATTCAAGTGTTGTAAAGTTTGGATCAGGTTTTTCCTGTTCAGGAACAACGTATACATTCTTAAATCCAAGCTCCCTTAAAATTCTTCTTACAGGCACATTACCTGTACCATTAAATGGTGTGTATACAATCTTGATATCATCTGCAACCTGCTTGATAATATCTCCATTAAGGCTCATCTTTTTAAGTGCAGCCATGTAATTATCATCCATATCATATCCGATTACATTGTAAAGACCTGCAACTCTTGCAGCATCAATATCCATTGTCTTTACTGTATTATAATCTGTAACTGATTTAACTTCTGATATAATCTGTGAATCCTTAGGTGCTGTAATCTGTGCACCATCTTCCCAATATACTTTGTATCCATTATATTCAGGAGGATTGTGGCTTGCTGTAACAACAATACCAGCTATGCAATGAAGCTCTCTTAATGCAAATGAAAGCTCTGGTGTAGGTCTTAATGTAGGGAATATGTATGCTTTGATACCATTTGCATTAAGGCAAAGTGCTGCTTCGTCTGCAAATTCCTTTGACATTCTTCTTGAATCGTATGCAATAGCCACACCTCTGTCTGCTGCATTATCCTTTATAATAAAATTAGCAAGTCCCTGTGTTGCCTTTCTTACAGTATAAACATTCATTCTGTTTGTACCATTTCCAATTACACCTCTAAGACCGCCTGTACCAAATTCAAGATCTTTATAAAAACGATCTTCTATCTCCGCTTCATTACCAGCTATAGATTTTAATTCATCTCTTGTTGCCTCATCAAAATATTCATTATCGCACCAAGACTTATAAGTTTCCATATAGCCCATTTTATTATCCTCCATTCTTAATTATTATTAATCATTTTTGAGTGATTCTTTAAATGCCTGTGCTACAGCATTTATTGCTTCTTCTTCATCTTCGCCGTCAGCTTCAAGCACAATTTCCTGCCCACATTTGACACTTGAAGCAAGTATTGATATTACGCTTTTTGCATTCGCAGTTTTGCCATCGCCATAATTAAATGAAATCTTCGATTTATATTTAATCGCCTGATCACACATTGCTGTAGCCGGACGCAGATGAATTCCCAACGGACTGTCTACTAATATAGTCTGCTTTAACATTTTTCAACCTCCTGTATACATATACCGCATTAATTTGAAGCAGCAGATGTTGTTTCCTGCTGTTTGTCTGCTTCTATAAGAACCTGTATCTTATATTCTCCTACAACTTTACAACCATCCGGTACTGTAAAGTTAACAAAAACAGTATGTCTTCCCGCCGATAATGCCGTAAGGTTTGTTGTTCCTTTTATATTATCTCCTGAAATCGAATCAAGAACACTGCTCTCACCGCTTATGACTATTGACATAACAGAATCATCATCTATTGTAACATGATATCCTGTCTTTATATTATTAAATGTAATCTTCGATGTGTCAAATGAAAACTCGCGGCTGTTTAAATCAGCCACTTTAACTTTAATATTTAGCTTGTTTTCAGATTTTACTTTTAAATCCTGACTTATATAGTCAGAAAGCCATACCGTATAGTTTCTTGACGAATCAACATTATCAACATTAATTGCACTCTCAGGTATAACTATCTCAGAAATGTTGTTAAGTGTATTAGCATCACCGATAAGTTCAGCCTTATCTGTGCTAAGTTCAATTCCCATAATCATATATCCGTCTTTAACTGTTCCGGTTGTACCTGCACATCTCACATTAACTATCTTATGGGCACTTATCAGTGCTGTATAATCTACATCGCTTTTTGAAAATGAAAAACCTTCCTCATTTATCTGGCTTCCATCTGCCGCATATGCCGTAAGCTTAGCTGTACTGTTAACATTAGAATATGCACCACTAATATCACACACAGCCTTAACTTTGTCAATATTTTCTACAATTGATGACGGTCCTGTAACTTTTACAGTTGTAGGTGTAACACTTACTGATGTAAGCACATATCCGTCTGCAGGCATTCCTTCAGTATCTGTCTCAATTGTATATTCCTTTGTAAGCCTGTTCTCAATATCAAGCTTTACGGCCGTTGTTCTTGGTGTAACTTCAATTCCTGTAACTTCTTTGCCATCTTTTACTACTTTTACATCAATGTCAACATAATCGGCAAATGCTGATATTTTACTCAAATCTGCAGTTGCAACTATATCACTTGACTTAATGTCAGTAATTACACTTTTAGGTCCGCTAAGATATACTGATATTTTGCTTCCGTCCACAACTTCATAGGTATAATCCTTATCAGTAAGACTTTGTGCATTGATAAGTTCCACATTCACATTACTTATTGTAACACTCGTTGTCGGGTCATATATATTGACTATAACAGCCCACAAAACGATTGCACATAACACTGAAAGGATTTTAAGAGAAAAGTTGTTAAATATTTTTTCCTTCATTCTTTATTCTTCCTCTCCATATTTTGAAAGACTTTACATCTATTGTCCTCTTTCTTAAATATTCCAGTTTGTTACGCAGTGAATGTTCATCTATATCTCTTATAAGTTCTCCTCCGACAGCTACTGATACAGCACCTGTTTCTTCTGAGACAATAATTGTCATGCTGTCTGTCACTTCACTTATTCCAACTCCAGCCCTGTGTCTTGTTCCAAGCTCTTTACTAAGATTAACATTATCAGAAAGCGGAAGATAACATGTTGCCGCCACAACCCTGTTTCCTCTAATAATAACAGCACCATCATGAAGCGGTGTATTATGTTCAAAAATATTTATAAGAAGCTGGCTTGTCACAATTCCGTCAACATTTATGCCCGTTCTTACATATTCATCAAGCATCATATCCTGTTCTATAACAATAAGAGCACCTGTCTTTACTGCTCCCATTTCATATGCAGCACGGACAATCTCATCTGCTGTCTTTGAGCTATATCTTTCATCTTTTTCATGACTGTCGCCAAAATTAAAGAAATTAAGCACAAGTTTTTTTCTTCCCAGCTGTTCCAGAGCACGCCTTAATTCAGGCTGGAATATAATTACAAGTGCTATAATACCAACACTTATTGTCTTTCCTGCTATCCACAGAATCGTTCTGAGATTAAGAATATATGCAAAAAGAGCGAAAAGTACGACAATTATAATACCCTTTAATAACGCCCATGCTTTTGTATTCTTAATCCATACAAGAAAGCTGTACAGAACAAATGCTATAATAAAAATCTCTATTATATCTGTCCATGTAATACGGGGTATATACAGGTTAGACAAATAATTTTGTATAAAATTATTAACCGCTGTCATATCTTCACTCCCTTCGCTTTTATTATTCTGTTAAATATTATTTATCATAAAATGTTATATCGTCATCATCAGTTTCCAATGTAGCTGCATTCTTATCTGCTGCTCTTCTTATATCACTTAAATCACTTGTTTTTCTTGTCTTTCTTGCATTAATCTGCTTAACTTTGACATTTTCATTAACGAGGCTGATTTTTGGAACTGCTTTTACATAATAATAGTATTCATCATCTTCATACTGCACAAATTCAGTTCTCTTATAATCAACACTAAAAAATACAATCTTACAGATATATGCAGCAACTGCTCCAATAATAATACCTATAATCATAAATACAATATTAATCTTTGCATTTAATGCAAGGCTTCCAACTATCAATATTATAAATTCTGAAACTGTACCAACTGCAATTGCATATGTCCATGCATTGTCAACTGAAAGTCTCTTAATTATATACGTAATGATTATTGCAACTGTAAATGCAATTACAAAAATAAGACAGCTTTTGTTATTGAAAAAACTTTCTACAATATAAGATATCTGCTGCATGCTGTCTGCCACAGATGAGTTAGTTATTGCTGTTTCATAAGCACTTGCTGTCTTGATTATATAATATATAATCACGCCAAACGAAACAGGTATGAATGATGTAAGTCCGGCTCCAAGAGCTACCGCAACAGGAATTGCTTCCGGAATCTTACACCAGCATAAAATAACTGTGAATATGAGAATGTATCCCTGTTTAGGTGCAAATCTGAAATAGAGAAGATACATAACAAGTACAATAGATAATGAAATTACCGCAAATTCTGCTGATATGGCATACAGGTGTGCAAGCATAAATATTGAAAGTGCAACAACTGTAAATCCGCTTGGGAGAAATGCACATATTATTGACACAGCAAGTGCAATAAGAGGATTTTTTAATATTGTCATATATCCTATCTGCACATTAAGAAGCAGAAATGATATAAATGCCACTACAAATTTAAGTGCAGGGACAAGATATACATTATGTTTATTGTAAAATTTGTTGATATTATCCTTTAACTCCAATAAAAAAGTCATCATGGGTCCTCCGTTACTTTCTGTTTTTTTGTCCGTTATAGAATCTTTCAAGTTTGTTAAGTCTTGAAAAATATTTCTTCATTCCACTGCGTGAATGGTCGTACTTATATGCACTGACTGCACCAGAAATAACAGCGAACACAACAAGCATAATTACATAATATAAAGCCATCTTCTTTCCCATGGCTGCATAATCAAGACTGTTAATATCTGCGACAAGTTTTTCGACATCACACAATATATACATTAAAAAAACTATTATATATGCAAATGTCGTTGCTATTGTACTTTTCAATACGCTTAATGCAATATAATCACCTTTATAATATCTGGCATTCTTTAACATCTGCCTGCCCTGATTTTTTTCATATATTGCCATTTTTGTCATCATTTTTATTTTATTTTCGTTTAACACCAAATACCTCCATACTCACATTTCTGTGATTTTTGGTTTTACTTTCGACATTATAACACACCACTAGCTAATTGTATATTACAATTTGCGAATGGCCGCCGCCCTTAGGCATTACTATTCTTATTTTTCTGTCATTTATTGTAAATGTTTTATCTGTTGTTGCTGTAGAATAGTTGTTCCAGATTTGCGATGCTCCTCCCGGAACAAGTCTTTGAAGTACCTGATTTATAACATTATCAAATCCCGAACTTCTCTGCATAATATATATAATTGCAACATTAGGCTGGGTTATTACCTCGCCGTAATAGTTGTTTCCTTCTTCATAAACGTATACATTACTCATCATATGGTTAAAACCAAGTGCCGGAAGACTCTCACCTATTGTGCTGCTTGTCTGTCCACCTGATGAGCCGTTATCTGTATTACCTGAATCCTGACTGCCTGAATTATTATTACCTCCGTTGTCCTGATTCTGATTGCCTGAATTATTACTGCCAGAATTATCTGACCATGCATTTCCTGATGAACCCGTATAGTCAGAGCCTGAATTTTGTCCGCCAGAAGCCGTCTGTCCACCTGATGTACCTGAAGTTCCCTGATAGCTGCTGCCATTTTCTGAACTGCCTTGATATGAAGATGAACCGCTGCCTGTTGCCTGTGTGCCTGTCCTGTTACCGGATGAACCTGACACAGTATATGAAGAATCATATGAATCAGCTATGAATACAGGAAGATTTTCTGATGAGCCTGTGGCAGCGTCTGTTATTCCTTCGATAACAACCGCATCTGATACTGTTCCCACAGTTGCCGTAAGAACTGCATTACCCGTGCCTTTTACTGTTACAATTCCATTTTCATCAACTGAAAAAACAGAATCATCACTACTGCTCCAGAGTAATGCTTTATCTGTATCTGATGGTGTAACAATGGCTGTCACTTTAAATCTTGTTCCGACAAGAACTGCACTGTCTTCAAATTCAATCTCTACCGTAGATGCAACACGTCCTCCATCTGATGATGCAGATGATTGACTTTTAACTTTTTTGTCAGAATCTTCAACGCTTACATCTGTTGTCGGTTTTTTATCATTTTTTGCACTATTAATACTATATGCCGTTAATATCAATATAATTACTAAAATTCCCGAAATACCGGCTATAATATATTTTTTCTTGTCTTTACTAATCTTTCCAGCCATTGTTCTCCATCCGATTATAAGTTTAACTGATTATTATTAAAACATATTGTACTTATGTACTTATCACTGATTAAGTTTATTAATCGTCTGTGTAACCTCATCAAGAGCTTTTCTGATATTAACACTTACTACAGACATACCCTGTGCAAGTTTCTGTACTTCCTCTGCAACTACAGCAAATCCCTTACCTGCTTCGCCTGCTCTTGCAGCCTCTATACTTGCATTAAGGGCAAGTATCTTCTGTTTATGTCCAAATGACTCTATCTGTTTCGTATTATCATTGGCAACTTCAATCTGTTCTGCAGCCTCTTTGATACCATTCTTCAGATTATCAAGTATTCTCTCACTGCGTGCTGATGAATAACAGGCTCTCACATACATGTTAATTACATCACCGAGAAGGTTAGCTGCCGCTTCAATCTCTTCTCTTGTCTTTACATTAACTTTTCCAAGTGCCTCAATGTACTTGTCCTGGTCAACGCCGATTTCATCAGCGACTTTTCTGAACTTATCCTCATCCGGATGTTCCGGGAGAACCTGTCCGCCTATTACGCTTCCAAGTACAGTTCCGTCATCAAGTGTAATCGGAATACCAAAATCAATAAGACCTGCATGACACGGATATACGCCTTTTCCTTCGCGGTCACACTTTTCACATCTTCTACGTCCTTCATTGCTTCCTCTTGTGAGTTTAATACAAAAGTCAGTAAAATTATAGCACTCACTTATATACTTGCCGTCATCTCCGACTGCAACCGTCGCAAGTCCTGTGCTTTTCGCCCAATTACTCATAATTTCTTCAAATTTCTTCATGTCACAAAAATCTTGAATTCTCATAAAATCACCCCATTGGATTTATATTTTATTGTTATATTATAACTCTCTATTAATATAAACGCAACTTTTTGCTTAATCACTTATTATAAAACTACAGTTTTATTTTTCAAACGGACGATTCAATTCTTCACATCCTTCAAGTACAAATCTTCCGTTTCTGATTATATCGGTTCTCTTGCCGTCAATTTCAACCGCTGTTATGCTTCCAATTTCCTCATAAGGGATTGTTATATCAGTATGGCAGTTAAAATACGCTTTTTCCGGCTGTGTTTTTCTTAATGATGAAATCTCATTTTCTTTTGAAATAATTTCTTTTCCGTCAGGATTGTAAACCTTTATATCTTCAGCCCTTGAATAACATGTATCACCAAGTGCAAAATGCGGCCCCATCTTCTCTACTATAAGAATCGGAAGCTTATATACAATATCATATTTGTTTGCCATTACATATGCTGTTGTATTTGTTCCAATTGCGAACTCGCCTATTGGCAGTGTCTCATGGTTATACAATACATTTTCCTTAAAAAACTCCCTGTTTTTTTCTTCGTCAGCAAAATTATCACATGTATAATCTGCGACCATTCCGTCTTTTAATGTAACTGAAAGATTTTTAAATTTTAAATCATTAAGATACACTTCACTTACATTGATTACGCCATTTGTTTTTGCAAGCACTGGTGAGGTAAACACTTCTCCAAGCGGTATATTTACATCAGCAAGGCAGTTTTCAAATACTGTCTGCTTTTCAGTGTTCGTCTTTTTCATAAGATTGACACATATATCTGTCTTATTGCCATTCATGCCTTTAACTTCTACATAATCAGCCTTATCGAGTGCATCAATAATATTTTTCTGGATTTTACAATACACATCATAGTCAAGCGTATTTATTTTAACAGTCTCATCAAATATTTTTTCGTAATCTTTTCCTATTTCAGGAATCGGATATGCAATTATCGTAAAACTACGTTCCTCTCCTTTTATATAATTATTGACTATCTCTGAAGATTCCCTGTCATATTTTACTGATAATGCACGCTGTTTATCATCAAGTGTCATACACTCCGTCCTGTTTTCAGGTTCAAACGGCTCTTCCCCGAAAACTTCCATAACAGCAGGACCGCCGAATACTGATGCTTTCTCTTTATTTTTCTCATAGGCAAACTTTAATGCACCAATCTTTCTTTCTATAAATGCAGCATCCAGATATATTCCGTTATCAAACCTATGATCATATTCCATCTGTTTATTCGGACTTGTTCCATAATATCCTATTTTTATATGCATACGCTTGTTTATTGTATTAACTGCGGCACGGTATATTGTTGTTTTAAGCCCAATTTCTTCAAACTGCTTAATCTCCTCACGCACAAGACGCTCAAATCCCAGACAGTATCTTATATTAACTGTTTTCTTCCTGCTTATGTCTTTGCCAGTAAGCTCAAAACCTTTGCGGTATCCCTCTGTAAATGTATGTGCCATCGCACTAATCTTTTCGTCAGGAAGACTGTTAAGATATGTTGCAGTCATAATTTCATTATCTGTGATATATTCGCCAAATTTATAGAGATATCTTATGTCATCAAGATTTTCATTCATTATAATATCCGTTGCAAATGACAGTGAAGTATCTATCTGCTCACGGACTCTGTACTCAACAAAATCATCACTGTAATCACTTACATACCAGTATATTATATCTCTTAGCGATGTGCTGTCAGGTGTCTCTGATTCAAATGAACAGTAAATCTCAACAAAAAGCTCCATAAGCACTGTCATCTCTGCAATTCTTAATTCATATGCATATGCAATCATTCCTCTTAATTCAACATAAAGAAATGACAGCATCCTGCCATATTCAAGTCCCATCACCTTTACGGCATAAACAGGATTTGCATAGCTTTTGTCATAATTTTTTTCAAGTATATCTTCATATAATGATTTATTAAACTCTGAAAGCTGATTAAATGTATAATCTTCAAATTCATTATTTTTAACTTTGCCAAAAAGTTCCGTCATCGAAATAATAAACTCCGACATTTTGCAGAAATAATCGCTGAATCTGCCATCACTGCACGCACCGCCTGCTGTTTTTATCTCTTTAATTCTTTCAGATGCCAATTCAAAACGTTCGATGAGATTATCGTCAAACAACTTTTACTGCCTCCTTAATGCATTTACTTTAAAAACCAAGACCCATGACAAATACTGCCATCATAAATACCGCTATGATACCGCATAACATTGAACCGATTTTTGATAATGTATAAAATTTATCATATTCTTTAAAACTTAATAATCCGATTACTGTCCCAATTACTGACAGCATAAGAGCCATAAGTCCAAGACTTCCCACTTCAAGTCCGGCTTCACCGCTCTTTTTAAATGCTACAAAAACACCGTAAAGCAGGCAGCTTAATGCAGCGACCCCCATTACGGTTGAAATTGTACCGCCAAGTGTCTGGCTCTTATCGGAAAATTTGTATTTATTAAATAATTTCATTCTTTTACCTTTTTCCCTGTTCTTTACTTTTTTTGTATGCTCTATTCATATTTTTATATATGCAGAAACACCAATACCCCAGAAGACCACCAAGCGTATTAAGTATAAGGTCGTCAACATCACAGCTGCCAACCTTCGATATAAGCTGGATAAGTTCTATTGACAGACTAAGAGAAAATGCAGTTATAAAAACCTTGAAAAACTTTATCTTATGTTCTGAAACAAGAGGCAGAAAAAATCCAAATGGCATAAATGCCACTACATTTCCTGCTAGATTGAGAATAACCGCATTAATCCCTATTTGTCTGTAATATATGATAAATCTTTTTATTTCCTTAAACGGCACAAGATTGTACCTGTAATTAACAGGTACATCTGCCCTTCCAAGCATCTCTGCAAAAAACACAAAATAAATAAGTGCCACAATATAGATTAAAAATGCACTCCATTTAAAAATACTTTTTATTTTTCTGTTTTTCATGCAGACCTCTTTATATAAGGCTGTCGGATTTGTGTGCAAGAAGTCTTGCACCATTAACTATAAGCATAACTCCTGCTGTAATACCAAACACAAGTGTGATAATTCCAAATGCAAGATTTGATGCTCCTATTCCTTTTACTTTTTTATATAACTTTTCGTCCATGACACTCCTCCTTGTTTTGCGAAGCAAAATCCGAACCCTTTGGTGAGGAGAGGATTTGCCTCCTTGTTTTGCGAAGCAAAATCCTGCTTATTTTACTCCGTACTCTTCATAATATTTGTCTATTGCAGCTTTGATGTCATCATTAATAACAATTTCACCATTGCAAGGCTTGTTATAAAGATGCTCAACTACATCCGCCATGCTTACAATAGCACTTGTCTCAAATCCGTATCTTTCTTTGATTTCATCAAGTGCACTTACTTTGCCGCCAAGTCCTACTTCCATACGGTTAAGAGAAACCATAAGTCCGATAATTGTTACATCTGCTGCCCCACGAACCTTAGGAACTGTCTCTTCCATTGATTTTCCTGATGTTGTAACATCTTCTATCATAATGACTCTGTCGCCATCCTGCAACTTGCTTCCGAGGAAGCCTCCCTTATCAGCTCCATGGTCTTTTTCTTCTTTACGGTCAGAGCAATAACGCACTTCTTTTCCATAAAGTTTTGCATATGCAACTGCTGTTACGACGCTGATTGGAATTCCTTTGTATGCAGGTCCGAAAAGCACATCAAAATCATCACCATATGTCTCATGAATTGCCTTTGCATAGTATTCACCAAGCTTCATAAGCTGTGTTCCTGTAACATATGCTCCCGCATTCATAAAAAACGGTGATTTTCTTCCGCTCTTTAATGTAAAATCGCCAAATTTTAAAACATGGCAATCAACCATAAAATCTATAAATTCCTGCTTATACTGCTCCATTGTATCTTAAACCTCCTGTTTACGTGAATTCTTTATTATTAATAACTCATGTACTATTTTACACAGCCTGTTATTTCCGCTATATCTTTAATTCCATTTTTTTTCATAAATGACTGTATTCCTTCAATCACCTTGATGGTTGTCATAGGGTCGTTGAAATTGGCTGTTCCAACTGCAACCATCGTTGCACCTGCCATTATGAACTCTAATGCATCTTCGGCACTTGCAATTCCACCCATTCCAATTATCGGAATGTTTACCGCATTGGCAACCTGATATACCATTCTTACGGCAACCGGCTTAATTGCAGGACCTGAAAGACCGCCTGTTTTATTAGCAACCGCAAATGTACGTCTGTTGATATCAATCTTCATGCCTGTAAGCGTATTTATAAGTGATACAGCATCCGCACCGCCGGCTTCAACAGCCTTTGCCATCTCTGTAATATCTGTTACATTAGGACTTAATTTCATTATTATAGGTTTTTTTGATACCTTTTTAACAGCACTTGTTATCTCCATTGCTGACTCAGCTCTCTGTCCAAATGCAATTCCGCCCTCTTTTACATTTGGGCATGATATATTAATTTCAAGCATGTCAACAGGTGCTTCTGAAAGTTTTTCAACAGCATCAATGTAATCTTCTTTGCTCTTTCCGCAGACATTTACAATGATTTTCGTATCATATTTTTTAAGAAATGGAATGTCTCTTGTTAAAAATGTATCAAGCCCTGGATTCTGAAGTCCGATTGCATTAATCATCCCACCGTACGTTTCTGCTATTCGTGGAGTTGGATTGCCAGGCCATGGCACATTAGCAACACCTTTTGTTGTCACAGCACCAAGTCTGTTAAGGTCAACATATTCACTGTATTCCATGCCTGAACCAAATGTTCCGGAAGCAACCGTAACCGGATTTTTAAATGTAACACCGGCAATATTTACTGACATATTTACTGATTCTGCTGGCATTATATCTCCACCTCCTTAGCATTAAATACAGGACCTTCTTTGCAAACCCTCTTATTATGGACTTTTGAATGGTCATCAATATCTTTTGATTTGCATACGCATGCAAGACATGCACCGATTCCGCATGCCATTTTTTCTTCTAATGAAATATAACACTCAATATTATTTTCGAGAGCATAGGCTTTTATCGCACGAAGCATAGGCATTGGTCCGCAGGCGTATATAACATCACCCTTAATATTATGTGCTTTCACAGCATCAAGAACATTTCCTTTTGTTCCACAGCTTCCGTCTTCTGTCGCAATTGTAACTGTTCCGTATTTTTCAAATTCTTCATTAAGAAACAGCTCATCTTTGTATCCAAGAACTATCTGTTTTTTGCAGTTCAACTGTTTTGCAAGTTCAAGCATAGGCGGAATTCCGATACCACCACCGAAAATTATTGCATCTTTTGAAGCATATGTGGCATTGACATCATATCCATTGCCGAGAGGTCCCTGAATTGAGAGGCTCTCTCCTTCTTTCATTGATGAAAATTCTTTTGTTCCCGCACCAACTGTTCTATATACAATTCTTAACTTGTTATCGACTATTGCACATATACTGATTGGACGTGGAAGAAGCCTTGAACCGTCAGCACTGTATACTGATATAAACTGTCCCGGTTTTGCTGCCTTTGCAATATCTGATGTCTCAAACCATATCTCATATACCCCGGTCCCAAGACAGCCTGTTTTTATTATCTTAGCATTTTCTCTAAATGACATAAGAAATTCTCCTCATTAATTATCTTTTATTTAAAGCTCCATTAATATCATTAATCATGTCTATTGCTGCCTGTCTTGAAGCATCAGCAAAGTTTGCCTCACCAAACTTAGCATATTCTTCTTTTGCATATGCTGCAATAATTCCTCTTGAGCTGTTTACTATGGCACCGAGACCGTCTTCATTAAAGAAATGCACTAAATCTTCTGCCTTTCCACCCTGGGCACCATATCCTGGAACGAGGATGAATGACTTAGGCATGACTTTTCTTAAAACTTTACCCATCTCAGGATATGTAGCTCCTACAACTGCTCCTACATAGCTGTAATCATCGCCCATGCACTGCATAGCCCACTCATTTACTTTTTCACCGACATGTTCATAAAGAGGTCTGCCATCGATAAGTCTGTCCTGAAATTCTCCACTTGAAGGATTTGATGTCTTAACAAGTATAAATATTCCTTTTTTCTCCTCCTTGCATACTTTGAGGAAAGGATTAATTCCATCTGAACCAAGATATGGATTAACTGTTGCAAAGTCTTCATCAAATGCAGCTATCTCTTTATTTCCAACCTTAACTTTGCCAAGATGAGCAACAGCATATGCCTCTGATGTTGAGCCGATATCCCCCCTCTTAACATCACCGATTACAACCATATCTTTTTCATGGCAGTAATCTACAGTCTTCTTAAATGCAATCATTCCCGGAATACCAAACTGCTCATACATTGCAACCTGTGGTTTTACCGCAGGAACTATATCATATATATTATCAATGATAGCTTTGTTGAACTGCCATATAGCTTCTGCTGCACCCTCAAGTGTCTCTCCATATTCTTTAAATGCAGCATCCTGAAGATGTTTTGGAACAAATTCCATCATAGGATCAAGTCCCACTACTACAGGTGCATTCTGCTTCTTAATCTTGTCTACTAACTTGTTAATCATCGTCTAATAAATCCTTTCAATATATATTAAAGTTTAGGAACATCTTTATCTACAATACATTCACAGCCCGGTCTGTAAGAATATACTGTCTTTCCACCGGCTATTGTATAACGTACCCTTCCTTTTACAGTCTTTCCGTTAAATGGTGTATTTTTACCCATTGAAGCAAACATTGAACTGTCAATAACATATTCGTCTGCAGGGTCGATAATTGTTATATCTGCCGGTCTTCCCTCAAGAAGCGTTCCCCTGTCACTCTTTATAATCTGAGCCGGTGTGTAACTCATTCTTTCTGCCATCTGAAGCGGTGTCAAAACGCCTTTATCAACAAGCTCTGTGATTGTGAGTGCTACAGATGTCTCAAGTCCTGTAATTCCAAATGGTGCATCGACAAATGAACGCTCTTTTTCAGTCTTGTGATGTGGTGCATGGTCTGTTGAAATGCAATCCATTATTCCTGATGATAATCCCTCTTTTAACTCATCCACATCTTCCTGTTTTCTGAGTGGCGGATTCATCTTAAAATTAGCATCATCGCTTGTAATTGCGTCTTCTGTAAGCGTAAAATGATGTGGTGTAACCTCAGCTGTTACCTGAAGTCCCTCTTTCTTTGCAAGTCCAACCATTCTTACACTGTCTTTTGTTGAGCAATGGCATAAATGCAATCTGGCACCTGTATTTTTTGCAAGAAGAATATCTCTTGCAACAATTACATCCTCAACAGCATTCATAATGCCATAAAATCCCATCTCTTTTGCTTTCTCACCGGCATTCATGACGCCTCTTGCAACAAGATTCTTATCCTCACAGTGGGCAAACACAGGTATGTCAACTTCTGCGGCAAGTCTCATAGCTTGTCTTGCCACTCTGGCATTCATAACAGACTTGCCATCCTCACTTACAGCAACAGCTCCGTTTTCTTTGAGTTTTTCAAAGTCTGTAATATATTCTCCATCCTGTCCGGCTGTTATTGCAGCAATCGGAAGTACATTAATATCTGTAACTTCTTTTGCCTTATCAATTATATATCTTACCATCTCAACGCTGTCAATAGCAGGCTTAGTATTAGGCATGGCACAAACCGTTGTAAATCCACCTCTTGCAGCTGCTCTCGCACCTGTACGGATTGTCTCTTTATGCTCAAAACCAGGCTCCCTGAAATGGACATGTAAATCTATAAGTCCCGGCATTACAAACATCCCGTCTGCGTCAATAACATTTTCTGCATCATCTGTAATATTTTCTGCCACTTTAAGGATAACACCATCCTCAAAAAGAACATCCTTTACAGCATCTGTTTTGCTGGCAGGGTCTAATACCCTTCCTCCCTTAATTAACGTTTTCATTATCCTCTCCTTCCCGACACAACAATCTATTGTATCCTATTTATTATCATTCAGTACTTTTCCAAGATATTCAAATTCAAACTGGTTTGCCGGAACCGGCTTGCCAAAGTAATATCCCTGAATATAATTAACACCTATCTCCTTTAAAAGATTATATTGTTCAATATCCTCGATACCCTCAACAACAATCTGTGTTCCGATTGTCTTTGACAAATCAACAATAAGCTTTACAAAAGCCTGTGCATATTCATCTTCAACTATATCATCAATAAATGTTTTATCCACTTTTATAATATTGAGCGGAAGCTGTTTTATATAATTAAGCGATGAATATCCTGTTCCGAAATCATCAAGTGCAATTCTTGTACCGAGTGCCTTTAAACCGGAAATAATTTTAAGGACTCTTTCCATATCATTTATTGCAAATGACTCTGTTATCTCAAGAACTATATTTCTCGGATTAACACCTGTCCTGCTTAATATACGTCCGACATTCTCAACAACATTCTGCTGAAGGAGCTGTACTACGGACAGATTGACATTAATATGAAAATCCTTGTATCCTTTGTCATTCCATATCTTACACTGCCTGCATGCTTCTTCCAGCACATAATCTCCTATATCTGTTATAAGTCCGAGGTGTTCAGCAAGCGGTATAAAATCCCCTGGCCCCATAAATCCGAGTGCTTTACTGTCCCATCGTACAAGTGCCTCACATGACATACATTTTTTGGTAACAGTATCAACAACCGGCTGGTAAAATACTACAAATTCATGAATCTGTGACGCAACCGCCTGCCTCATATTATTTTCTATATCAAGTCTCTGGACCGTATTGTGATTCTTGCTTCCGTCATAGAAATTATATCTGTTCTTTCCGCTTCTCTTGGCATCATACATTGCCATATCTGCCATTTTAACTATTTCATGCACGTCATCGCTGTTATCAGGAAATGTTGCAACACCCATGCTCATTGTACAGAAATATTCCGTTCCTCTCAGATACCATGGCCTGTTAAATAATGCAACGACATTTTTTATGATTTTGGAAATTCCGATAAACTGTTCAGGCTTTACTATTACAACAAATTCATCTCCGCCCATTCTGTAACAGTGTCCACGAATCCCTGGAATTCCCTGCAATCCGGCTGCTATCTGCTGTAATAACAAATCGCCATACTGGTGTCCCAACCCGTCATTGATATGTTTAAAATCATCAAGGTCAATAAACATTAATGCACCTTTCTGATTGGAACATACTGCATCACGGATAATATTTCTCAGGTCAAGTTCACACTTCATTCTGTTATAAAGTCCTGTGAGAAAATCATTATTTGCCTGATATTCTATCTTCTGCTGATTCTTCTTTTTCTGCGTTATATCAACAGCTGTGCATACAATAACAGCACTTCCGTCTATCCATGTCAGGTCAGAAAACTTAATTTCAAACCACAGACCTGATTCCGGATCATAATGTTCTATCGGTCTTTCTGTCTCTGTCTCTTCATCGTTTTCCGGCTTCTTGGCATTATCCTGTCTTATAACTCTTTCTTTTACGCACTTTTGTATTGTACGTCTTACTTCATCAGTCTTTCTTGCCACGTCATTTTCAAAATAAATCTCATCGCCGTGCTTATCAAAGACCATTATTCCGGAGCCGATACTGCTCAAAATATCCCTTAATACTTCGTAAGATGACAATAACGAATTATTAGTAACCTTCTTTTGTGCTATGCTCTGTATTATCCTTGATACATCCCTGATAAACTGCATTCTCACTTTATCGAAGCAAAGCTCATTATAGACATCAAATACAGCAAAATACATGGCACACGAATCATTGATAAATATAGGTACTACTACGCTTGACCTTACTCCGAACGTCTCAAGTGCATATTTTTCTTCTTCACTACATCTGCCTGTTGCACAACATTTTAACTCATCACTGCCTATCAAAAACTTTGATTTTGGTATATTGTTTATTTTAAGAGGCAGTTCGCCTTCACCTGCATAACTTATAACTGTATTAATCAGTTTACCATCTGTGCTTACCTGAAGCACTGCCGCATGTGAAGTACAAAGATATCTCTCTGCTTCTCTGAGTATTTTTTCAACAATCTCTGCAAATGTCTCATCAGATTCAAGCAATGAAACTATATTTGTCATCACTTCATCCTTCATAATATAATTATCCACTATACTACACTCAAACCTTCTTTTTTAAATTATGTAAGCAACCAATGTCACCAACTATGGTTTCTGTATCTTATTATATATTATTTTATCATCTTTGCAAACACCTTGTATAAAATTAAATATAATGTTATTATATCAAAGTGCATTTTTATGGGCGTTATATATTACATTTCATTTATTAAAGGATGGTTTTTTCATGGATTATATAAAATATAAGACTACACTTAAAGCAAGCGGTGATGAATACAAAAAAATTGTTTTCTGGAACAGATTTGTAAGAAATCCTGTCGAGACTATTTTAACATGGACACCTGCCGTCATAACAATTGTTCTTATTGTACTGGGATTTCTCAATACGTACCTGGCAGTTATATATGCGGCATGCTGGGCATACCCGATTTATATATTTTTCTTCCAGTTCAAAAGCAGTGTTAATTATCACTTAAAAAACCGCGAGGCTTCTGAGAGTGCTCCATGTACAATTACACTTATGGATTCGGGAATTCTCGCTGAAATTCCTGACTATGACAAGACACTCAACTATGAATGGGATTCATTTACTACTATATATAAAAAATTCGGTTACTATATGCTTTTTGAAAATTCAAAAATGACTGTTATGCTTCGTGAAGCTGACATTCCTGAAAACCAGCGTAATGCAGCCTCTGATTTTATAAAAAGCCATGTTGATATGAATAAATGCAGAGTTTTATTTTAAAATTATATTGAAGACATGTTTTATTGAAACATGCAAAAAAACGGATTCATGCTTTATACATGCATGAATCCGTTTTTATATTTATCTTGCAAGCCAGCCGCCGTCAACAGCAACTGTGTAACCATTAACATAATCAGAGGCTTTTGACGCAAGAAATACTGCTGCTCCCTGCATATCTTCAGGTGTTCCCCAGCGTCCTGCCGGTATTCTGTCAAGAATAGCCTCGCTTCTGTCTGCATCACTTCTAAGCTGTGATGTATTATTAGTTGCCATATATCCAGGTGCTATCGCATTTACCTGAATTCCTTTTGATGCCCATTCATTTGCGAGTGCTTTTGTAAGTCCCATAACCGCACTCTTACTTGCAGTATATGCCGGAACTCGTATTCCACCCTGAAATGAAAGCATTGAGCATACATTGATAATCTTACCACCATCACCCTGTTTTACATATTGCTTTGCAAATGCCTGACAAAGTAAAAATACCATATTAAGATTGACATTAATCACTGAATCCCAGTCTTGCTTTGGCACATCAATCGCATCACATCTTTTTATTATTCCCGCATTATTAACAAGAATATCAACTCGTCCGAATGCATCAAGTGCACCTGAAAGAACTTGGTCAACACTCTCTGTCAACGATAAATCAGCAAGCACCTGTGCTGACTGTCCTCCAAATTCGTCAATTTTTGCCTGGGTTTCATCGCAATTTCTTCTTCCCACAAGAACAACTTTTGCACCAGCCTGTGCAAGAGCAATCGCCATTCCCTGTCCAAGTCCTGTATTGGCACCTGTAACAACAGCAACTTTACCATCAAGTTTAAATAAATCAAGAATCATATTTTATACATCTCCCATTATAAAATTCTAATTAAATCCAATAAGCTTATTCATAACTTTATATCCCATTCTTGAAAGCCATCTTCCGCTCTTTCCCGGAATATTTACAGAATTGCCAAGCACACTGTATCTAAGTGAACGATACAGCTTTGCATCACTTTTCTTTGCATAATTCCAAAGTTCTTCTTTCTTTTCAAAATTTTCTTTTGTGCCTGATAATATAAGAAATATTGATGATACTTCCATCATTATCCTCAAATAATTACGCATATACATCCTGCATTTTTTATTCTGTACGCCGCTTTTAATAAATGAATCAATCATACGCTTTGTGACACGTATCTGCTGGTCTATTCTTGAAATCATAACTGTTTCATTGACAGACTGGTCGTCTCTTCCGATAAAATATCTATAAAAATTAGTATTAATGTAATACATTTTCTTAACATATGGAAGCGGTTCAAATACAAATATGTTATCAACATAAAACGTATGCTTAGGAAGCTGTAACGCACAATCTTTTAAAAGCTGTGTCCTGTATATAACAGAATGCATGAGTATGTACTGGTCTATTTTAAACTTACCTATATCATCCCAGCCAAACATCTGCTCAACAGGAAATACATTATCATAATGAATCACCTTTTTTCTCTTAGCACCAACTTTATCATATACATAATTGGCAATAACCATATCCGGTTCTTCACCTTCTACAAAGCTTTTTAAAGTTGTAAGAATCTTTTTGTAACTTCTGGCATCTACCCAGTCATCGCTGTCAACCACCTTAAAAAACTTTCCTGTGGCATGTGCAAGTCCTGTATTCACAGCCTGTCCATGTCCGCCATTTTCCTGATGAACAGCTTTTACTATAGTAGGATACATCTTGGCATATCTGTCTGCTATTTCTGCAGTATCATCCTTTGTCGAACCATCATCAACAATTATAACTTCTACATCCTCACCGCCAATAAGAACTGACTTAATACATTTTTCCATATAATCCGCTGAATTATAGCATGGAATGGCAAATGATAATAATTTCATATCTAAACATAAATCCAAGGTTGTGCCCCGGTTTATTCCTCCTTTTTACATCCTCTCAGGACATTCTATTCCAAGCAAATCTATACAGCTTAAAAGAATATCCTTCGTAAGTGAAATCAATGATATATAGCTTTCTTTTCTTTCTTTATCCTGCTCCGCAAGTATCTTTGTATCATGATAAAATCCATTAAAAACATTTGAAATCTCATAAATATACTGACAGATTTTATGAGGTGCTTTATCCATATATGCTGCTTCCATCACATCAAGATATTTTACAAGTGCCAGTTCAAGATTCTTCTCAGAAGCACTCACCGGTGGAAGCAATTTAAGATTGTCTGTCTTACCGCCCTCTGCTGCATATTTTGCAAGAATTGATTTAATTCTTACTATTGTATAAAGAATATATGGACCTGTATTTCCCTCAAATGAAGTAAATCTTTCAACATCAAACACATAATCTTTTGAAGCCTGATTAGAAAGATCACCATACTTTAATGCTGCAAGTCCGACTATACGTGCAGTATCTCTGGCTTCTGCTTGATCCATTGTCCTGTTTTCAGTTATTTTTCCATAAACAGCATCCTGAATATCTGCTATAAGATTTTCAAGTCTCATAACGCCACCAGAACGTGTCTTAAACGGCTTTCCATCGTTTCCGTTCATTGTGCCGAAGCCCAGGAATGTCATATCAGCGTCAGGCTTTACAATTCCGGCCTTTTTCGCAACTCTGAACACCTGTGTAAAATGAAGTTCCTGACGTTTGTCTGCAAGGTAAATATATGAATCAGGATGATACATTTTTTCTCTTTCTACAAGTGTAGCAAGGTCCGATGTCGCATAAAGTGCTGCACCATCTGACTTTCTTATGATACATGGAGGAAGTTCCTTCGTATCTGTGTCTTCCTGTATGTCAACAACTGTCGCTCCCTGACTTTCATATGCAAGTCCACTGTCTATCATTGACTGTATCATATCAGGAATGTATGGCTGTGCATCACTTTCACCTTTCCAAAGGTCAAAATGAACATTAAGATTATCATAATTTTTCTTCAAATCAGCCTTTGATACATTCATTATATGATGCCATATAGCAGTACATGCTTTATCGCCACTCTGAAGTTTCAATGTTGCTTCATGGGCTCTTGCAAGAAATGCTTCATCATCTTTTGACTTTGCACTTGCTGTCGGATATATTTCTTCAAGTTCTGATATTGTAAATGGTGGTTCAGCTGGGTATTCACCTGTGTAATTCTCATCAAAATACGGAAGTTCAGGCTTTCTGTCCCTTAACTCTTCTATAATAAGTCCCATCTGAAGACCCCAGTCTCCAAGATGTACATCTCCAATTACATTATTGCCTGCATATTTCTGGATTCTTTTAACACTCTCGCCGATTACTGCCGAACGAAGATGTCCAACATGAAGAGGTTTTGCCGCATTAGCTCCACCATAGTCAACTATTACAGTCTTATTTGTCACTTCTGGCTCATATCCGAATTTTTCTTTTTCAGACATGCTGTTCACAAAATCAGCAAGATATCCAGCTGATATATTGATATTAATAAATCCAGGCTTTACACTCTCAATCTTTTCAAACATTGAGCTGCCTGATAATTTTTCTACTACCTCATCTGCAATCATAAATGGTGCTTTCTTGTATGCTTTTGCTGCCGCCATCGCACCATTGCACTGATATTCGCATAAATCAGGTCTGTTGGATATTGTAATCTTTGCATATGATGCGTCATATCCACATTCCTCAAATGCTTTGCTGACAACATCACCAATATGTTCTATAATTGTTTTCATATATAATTATGCCTCCTGGTATATGATTTTTTCAAGAAAAAGTGCGTAACTTTCTGCCGGAAGTGACATCTGTACATCTTTGCCATCCATAATATCTCTTACTGCTTCAGGCTTCTTTAATCCATTGCCAACATCGAGCAGCATACCAATCATATATCGTGCCATATTATGTAAAAAATCATTGGCAGATATTATTATCTTTACTTTATCGCCATTTTCCACTATATCAATTGAATTAATTGTACGTACAGTTGATTTACTCTTCTTAGCAGTTGTAAACGCTTTAAAATCATGCTCGCCGGCAAAATACCCGGCAGCTTTTCTCATCGCTTTAAAATCAGGCTTCTCAAATGTATTATATCTGTATCTTCTCTCAAATACATCAGCCACATCACCTGTGTCAAGCTGGTATACATATACCTTTCCTTTTGCATTAAGCTGACTGTGAAATCTTTCCGGCACAACCTCTGCTGATATAACAGCAATATCCCTTGGAAGGTATCTGTTGAGATAATTTTCCACTTCATAAGGTTTCTTTTGCTCATCAAGCTTGAAATTGATAACCTGACCTCTTGCATGGACACCTTTTTCTGTCCTGCATCCACAAAATATCTGGATTTCCTCACCCGTCATCTTTCTTAATATCTCAGCAATCTTATATTCAATCGTATTGATGGACTCATCCTTTCCCATACGCTGCCATCCGTCGTATCTTGTTCCATCATATTGTATTACCAGTTTATAATTATACATACTTATCCCTATTCTTCTAACACTTTCTGAACCACTTCAAGAATAACATCACTCTCGAATGGTTTCTGAATAAAGTCTGATGCACCTTTCTTTAATGCTTCAACCATATTGTTTTTCTGTCCTGCAGCTGTGACCATGATAACTTTAGCCTCTTTATCATAATCCATAATCTCGCTAACGGCATCTATTCCGTCAAGAACCGGCATTGTTATATCCATAGTGACTATATCAGGATGTAATTCTTTGTATTTATCAACGCCTTCTCTTCCATTAACTGCTTCATATACAATTTCATGTCCAGCCTTTTCAAGCATATTTCTTAAAAATCTTCTTGATGTCTTTGAATCATCTACAATTAATATCTTTGCCATAACAAATCTCCCTCTGCATTAAACACAATTAGTTTTTATAGTTTTTAAACGTACCTTGTCAGATACTGACATAATCACATTAAACTCAGTTCCGTCAATTTCCATTGTCACAACATAAAATCCATTATCACCGGATATGCTGGCATCACCATAAAATACAGGCGGTCTTAATACCACCTCAATTTCCTGGTCACTCAGCTTTGTTGCGAACATTCCGTTAGTACAATTGATAAACTCACATATTGCATCATATGCATCCGAATCAAATTCATCAAAATCAACTTGTGCAAATCTTGATGCAACCTTTATAAGTGCGTCATCGCTTCCGCCTATTGCAAAAAATACTTCTTCATCGCCATCCATCATCTGGCATCCGACAAAGTGCTCACGATGATTATCTTCAAGATTAACCTGCAAAAGACTTACATCTTCTCCCATATAGTATCTCATGCTCTTTAAAACGCACTGTAACTGCTGGACATATTTGTCGTTTTTCATAGGCACAAATATCGATACCATATTGTCAAGATTGCCCTCTTTTAATGCTTTTAATTCCGCATCGGTAAAATTAGCATCTTTGCGGTTCTTTGCTATATAACTGCTTAGTAAAATATCTCCCATAGGACCCCTCCAGGTTTCTAGTCTTTTCTTTTTCACGACTCCATTGAAAAATCAATATAACATAATAAGTATACCCTAAATAGTAAAAAAATCAAGAAAAAGAGAGTTCAAATTGAACCCTCTTTTTCATAATTACACAATAATTATTAATTTATTTATCTTCAACACTGTAGTTAGGAGCTTCCTTTGTGATATGAATATCATGTGGATGACTCTCTCTTAATGCTGCTGATGACATCTTAATAAACTGACCAGTCTCCTGAAGTACAGGAATTGTAGGTGCTCCACAATAGCCCATACCTGAACGGAGGCCGCCCATAAGCTGGAATATTGTATCTTCAACAAGTCCCTTATATGCAACTCGTCCTTCAACGCCTTCCGGAACCAGCTTCTTTGCACCTGTCTGGAAATATCTGTCTTTGCTTCCGTTTTCCATAGCTGCGATAGAACCCATGCCTCTGTATACTTTGTATTTTCTTCCCTGGAACAACTCAAATGTACCAGGTGCTTCATCACATCCTGCAAGAAGACTTCCGAGCATACATACATTACCACCGGCTGCAATAGCCTTAACAATATCACCTGAATACTTAATACCACCATCAGCGATAACAGGAATTCCATACTTCTTAGCTTCTTCATATGCACTCATAACAGCTGTAACCTGAGGCACACCAATACCCGCTACAACTCTTGTTGTACAGATAGAACCAGGTCCGATACCAACTTTGACAGCATCTACACCAGCCTCACAGAGAGCTTTTGCAGCTGCTCCTGTTGCAATATTACCGGCAATAACCTGTAAATCAGGGAATGCTGACTTAATATTCTTTAATGTTGTAATAATATTCTTTGAATGACCATGTGCTGAGTCAATAACAATACAGTCAACCTTTGCATCAACAAGAGCCTGTACTCTATCCATAACATTAGATGTTATGCCCACTGCAGCACCTGCAAGAAGTCTGCCCTGTGAATCATGTGCTGATGCCGGATACTTAATCTGCTTTTCAATATCCTTAATTGTGATAAGACCTCTTAATTTGAAATCATTATCAACAATAGGAAGCTTTTCTTTTCTTGCCTTTGCAAGAATCTTCTTTGCTTCATCAAGTGTAATTCCAACTGGTGCAGTAATAAGATTCTCACTTGTCATACATTCACTGATTGGACGGTCGAAATTTTCTTCAAATTTTAAGTCTCTGTTTGTGATGATACCAACAAGCTTACCGTTATCATCTGTAATAGGAACGCCTGAAATTCTGAACTTACCCATAAGGTCATTTGCATCCGCAAGTGTATTATCAGGATGAAGATAAAATGGGTCTGTGATTACACCGTTTTCTGAACGCTTAACCTTATCAACCTCTTCTGCCTGCTGCTCGATAGACATGTTTTTATGAATAATACCGATACCGCCCTGTCTTGCCATAGCAATTGCCATTCTATGTTCTGTTACTGTATCCATTCCCGCACTCATAAGCGGAATGTTAAGCTTAATATTCTTTGTAAGCTGTGTTGATAAGTCAATCATGTTAGGTGTTACTTCTGAATACTGTGGTACTAATAACACATCATCAAATGTAATTCCTTCGCCAATAATTTTACCCATTGTAATCTTTATCCTCGCTTTCTTTTATATTATCTTTATGTTGCAAAAATATCCGAATACTTATTCGTTTCGGATATCTCTTTCGGCGTACATCTTCGTCCGCCCTTGCTATAATATTATCAGACAATATAACAAATAGCAAATAGAAAGTCAAGAAATTTTTTCTCATCTTTCCATTTGCTATTGTATTAAAAAACATTGTATATTTTATCAGTCAACCTTATATGACTGCTTAGGGACTGTTTCTTTTACCGCTTCAAGCATTGACTCTGACGGTTCTATGAGTAGTCTCTCCATCTCATTATTTACATTAAATGTATAAATGACAACAGCTTCATTCCCTTCATTGGAAGTATAATCATGTGTTCTTAACTGTCTGTGTTCCATTCTCAAAGCATCCTGGCTTCCTGTCTTTGCAACAAGCTCGGCTTTACTTAAATCGTAGACACCACATCTTTTTCTTCTTGTTCTTGCCATAATCCTGTCTACTGTAAGTTCTCCGTCAACAAGTGAATACTCATATTCCGCATTGTAATATCTGAATACAAAAACAGTAAACACTACAAGTACAACAAATAACAGAAGACCGAATGCATGTGTCTGTGGAATTGTTGTAACCGCAAGAATACATGCTATTATCATTATTATTTTAAAGATAAGTGCATTCTTAGGTGCTTTTACCTTTATTATCTGCTCTGTTGAAACATTATACATATTTTACATCATTCCCATTCCGGCACCACCTGCTGGCATTGCTGGAGTATCTTCTTTAATAGTTGCAACAACTGATTCTGTTGTAAGAAGTGTAGATGCAACACTTGTAGCATTCTGTAATGCACTTCTTGTAACCTTTGCAGGGTCAAGGATACCTGCATCAATCATATTTACATATGTTTCATTTAACGCATCAAAACCTGTACCCACTTCTGATTCTCTTACGTTGTTGATAATAACCGCACCTTCAAGACCAGCATTAGCTGCAATATGGAAGAGTGGAGCTTCAAGAGCCTTGAGAATAATCTCAGCACCAGTCTTTTCATCGCCAGAAAGTGTCTTAGTAAGTTTTTCAACTTCCTTAGATGCATGGATATATGCTGAACCACCACCTGAGATAACACCTTCTTCAACTGCTGCCTTTGTAGCTGCAAGAGCATCTTCAAGTCTTAACTTATTCTCTTTCATTTCTGTTTCTGTAGCTGCACCGACACGGATAACAGCAACACCGCCAGAAAGTTTTGCAAGTCTTTCCTGAAGTTTTTCTTTATCAAAATCAGATGTTGTCTCTTCAAGCTGAGCCTTAATCTGTGCAATTCTTGCCTGAATATCTTCCTTGTTGCCTTCGCCGTCAACGATTACAGTATTTTCCTTCTGAACCTTAACTGACTTAGCACGTCCAAGCATATCCATTGTTGTATCTTTAAGTTCAAGTCCAAGTTCTTCTGAAATAACCTGACCACCTGTAAGAATTGCAATATCCTTTAACATTTCTTTGCGTCTGTCACCATAGCCCGGAGCCTTAACACCGACAACATTGAATGTTCCTCTTAATTTATTAACAATAAGTGTTGTAAGTGCTTCACCTTCAATATCTTCAGCGATAATAAGAAGCTTTGCACCGCTCTGTACAATCTGTTCAAGAATTGGAAGAATTTCCTGAATGTTAGAAATCTTCTTATCTGTAATAAGGATATATGGGTCATCAAGATTTGCTTCCATCTTATCCATATCTGTTGCCATATATGCTGAAATATATCCTCTGTCGAACTGCATACCTTCAACAAGGTCAAGTTCTGTCTTCATTGTCTTAGACTCTTCAATTGTGATGACACCATCATTAGAAACCTTCTCCATTGCATCAGCAACAAGCTGTCCTACTTCCGGGTCACCTGCTGAAATTGAAGCTACCTTTGTAATCTGGTCTTTGCCAGTAACCTTCTGGCTCATCTTTGCAATTGCTTCCACTGCACAATCAGTAGCTTTCTTCATACCTCTTCTTAAAATAATAGGATTAGCACCTGCTGCAAGATTCTTCATACCGGCATTTACCATTGCCTGTGCAAGAACTGTAGCTGTTGTTGTACCATCACCTGCAACATCATTAGTCTTTGTTGCAACTTCCTTAACAAGCTGTGCACCCATATTTTCAAACTTATCTTCAAGTTCAATGTCCTTTGCAATTGTAACACCATCGTTAGTAATAAGCGGTGCACCGTATGATTTATCAAGGACTACGTTTCTTCCCTTAGGTCCGAGTGTTACTCTTACTGTATCTGCAAGCTGGTTAACACCTGCTTCAAGTGCTTTTCTTGCATCTATGCCATATTTAATTTCCTTTGCCATAATTATTGCCTCCTGATTAAATATTAAATCAAATTATAATTCAATGCCTATATTATCTATTATTCAATTATTGCAAGAATATCTGACTGCTTAACAATTATATATTCTTCATCTTCAAGCTTAACTTCTGTTCCTGCATATTTAGAATAAATAATCTTATCTCCGGCCTTAACCTGCATCTTAACTTCTTTGCCGTCTACCATTCCGCCAGGTCCTACTGCAACTACCTCTGCCTGCTGTGGTTTTTCCTTTGCCTGACCAGGTAAAACAATGCCTGACTTTGTTGTTTCTTCTGCAACTAATGCTTTAATTACGACTCTGTCGCCCAATGGTACTAACTTCATAATTAATATTCCTCCATTCTGCTGTCATTGATTCTTTCCTTGCTGGCAGCTCTTGTTCTGTTAGCACTCATTATTTTCGAGTGCTAATTACGATAACATTAAAATATCACTACCCTTTTTGTTTGTCAACAGCTATTTTAAATATATTATTTATTTAATGATTTCATTATAATTTTTTAATATTTTTTTCTGCTATTCCATAAGGAACTAATTTGTCTTATTTTTCAATCCTATTTTTTCTGATTTTCCATAATAAAATAGATACTGCTGTGCATAGCCGCCATATTTTCCGAAATGCTCCACGCCGTATGATTCTATTTCCGCGTTGGAATGTTCCTCACCATCAAAATAAAGACTCTGCATAATCCTCTTTATCCAGACGTCAACCGGGAATGCTTCCCTGTAACCTAATCCAAAAAGGCTCACACAGTTAGCAACCTTCATTCCCACACCTTTTATTTTCATAAGCTGTTCACGACATTCATCCACACCACATTTTCTTAAATTCTCTTCTTTTATTATTTCATTATTCACAAATTCAACCGCATTATAAATATATGGAGCACGAAATCCCGTTTTGCACTCTCTCAATGCATCTATATCTGCTTGTGACAACTGCTGTGGCGTCGGAAAGCCATAGAAATCAATCCCGCCAACACTTCCCTGATATTTGCCGTAATCGTGTGAAATTCTTGCAACGATCTGTTTGATATGCGGAATCTGCTTATTCTGCGAAATTATAAATGAAATCAATGTCTCAAAAAATTCCTGATTAAGAATTCTTACACCCCACATCTTTTCCACGGCCTCACGCAATTTTTCATCTTCTTTCAACAAAAATGACTTTATTTCCCCATAATCTCTATCCAAATCGAAATAATGACACCATATTTTTTCAAATTCTTCTTTTGTTGTATCAAATAAATACATCTTATCATCCTTCTGGGCTGCATGCAGAAATTTTCCATATGCTGACATTCCATATTCATCATCATCAATTTTCTGAAAATGAAAACACTGTCCGCATTCCATCGTCTGTCCCAGATCAAAATCTTTCAGATTATGTATTATAGTATCTTTTCCTTTATATTCAACGTCCATATGTATACCCCATATCTGTCATGTAATATTATTGCTCATTTTTCTCATATAATATCACACTGTAGCTGCAAAATACGAATTTTTATTATTATTTTATATTTTGCACTTTAAAAAATTTTGTTTATAGAGTAGAATACTTAGAAACAATATATCACAATGACAGTTTTGCTTCGCAAAACAAGGAGGATTATATGGCTAAGAATTCTAAGAAAATTATTGCTTTGACTGCTGCCGCGGGTGCTGTCGGAGCTGTTGCCGCCACATTGGCTGCTTGCTTCACTAAATATAGAAAAAATAAAAATGCTGATAAAACCGCCGATGAAATCACGGCTGATAATGAAAATGATGACATTAATACTATAGACTTTGAATCTCTGACTAATGATACCCCACGCGAATATGTATCAATAAGTATCAATACCCACAAAGAGAAAGAATAAAACAGTTCTGTATTTATTAAATCATTTAATAAAAGCCCACGAAACACCATCAGTTCAGTGCTCCGTGGGTTTTAATTTACTTTTTCTTCTTTTCTTCTTCAGGAAGAACAGAAGCTGTTTTTATCATTGCTCTTGTAAGCGAATCTTTTGCATTTTTCCAAGGTTCATCAGCATATTTATGGTCAAATTTGTTGATAAACCATTCAACATCATCACGGACACGCTTCATGTTTTCAAGATATAACCTATTGGTCTGTTCAACAAAATCATTAAGAATCTGACCACTCATTTTTGATGATGCCTCTTCTATGAGAACTCCGTAATGCTGCGTACAGAATCCTTTGCATTCATTGTATTTTTTCCTAAATGATTCATCCTGTTTGTAAAGATAAATTATTGTATCTATATATCTTTTAAATGTATCTTCTATCCTCTCACATACAAAACATTTTGTATTAAGTTCTTTCGTATAATCAGATATGCCATTAGGCTGCACTTTTGAAAACAGCTTTTTACCTTTTACAGGCTCCTGTGCCTTTTTTGATATATCTGCTATAACCCTATCCATATGAGTTTTCATTACAAGTGCAAAACCAAGCCTGTTTTCACAATTGTATACATCTTTGATATGTTTTTCACAAAATCCAAGCTCATCTGTCTTTGCTCTTATATCATCCTCCATATAGCTGGGACCCATCGTATATTCAACCGCTGCATTTTCAAGCTCACGCTTCATATAACATACCGGACACTCACATCCACTGTCAAAAGCATCGTTAACCGGTATTGTAAATATTTTCTCTTTCATCTGCATGCAAATTCCTTTCAATTAATCCACATCATTATTGACATGTATTATTGCTATTATCTGATTATTTGCAGCCTTTGTCAAACTCAGGATTAAATGCATAGAAATTCTTTGAGTTGAGACTATCCTGAATCATTGAAAGTGCTTCGCCAAATCTCTGAAAATGCACTATTTCTCTCTCCCTCAAAAATCTCAATGGGTCAAGCACATCCGGGTCATCTGTAAGCCTTATAAGATTTTCATATGTTGAACGTGCCTTCTGCTCCGCTGCCATGTCTTCTGTTAAATCTGTAATTGCATCACCTTTTGACTGGAATTCGCACGCATTGAAAGGAATTCCGCCTGCAGCCTGCGGCCAGATTCCCGCCGTATGGTCAACATAATATGCTTCAAACGGCGTTCCTTTAAGCTGTTCAACTGTCATGTTGCGTGTGAGCTGATGCACCATTGTGCTAATCATCTCAAAGTGAGCGAGTTCTTCTGTTCCAATATCTGTAAGAAGTCCCGCCACAGCACGGTCGGGCATGGTGTAACGTTGCGAAATATAACGCATTGAAGCCCCAAGCTCGCCGTCAGGTCCACCATACTGACTGATAATCATAGCCGCAAGTGCCGGATTTGTCTGTTTAATATTTATAGGATACTCAAGCCTTTTTTCATAATTCCACATATCAACAGCCCTCCTTTTCCCATGGAAGTGGTGTCGCCTGCCAGTTCCAGTAACCACATCCGTTAGTGCCGGTTGCAATGATTGCACCAAAACACTCCTCATAATCAGCAACAGCTTCGGAATATTGTGGTTTTATTGAATTATAATATTCAATAGCTTCGGCATCATCGGGGTGCGTATCAAGGTATAATAGAGCTTCTGTCATGGCAAACCCAAGTTCGTATATACTCATAAGTCCTTTATTTTTATTATACGTCTCAACTGCCGGCATGGCATTTCGCTGCTGCATATTTCTGTTTTGCTGGCTGCATCCACAGTTTCGCATATTTGCATTTCTCATATAATTGTTATTCATCGACAGCCTCCTTTAAAAGGTTTATCTAAGGCTGCAAAAAGAGTTCCTCTTGCCAATGCCTTACATGGTTCATATATGTCGCCCCAACGCTGCCATGGAACATAAGCCATTCCAACAACCTGAAGCTGTACAGAATTTGGACAGTTCATAAAAACCTCGTAACAGTTAATGTTCTATTTAGTCTATGCTTTGAATATAATTTGGTGTCTTCATATTTTCATACAAAAAAATATATTTTTTCAAATTTACCCCTTGACAATTTATAGAATTTTATGTAGAATAACACTTGCGTTCGGCATTGTAGATAAATGCTGGCATAGTTAAATAGTTTATGCGCGAGTGGCTCAGTGGTGGAGCACCTCCTTGCCAAGGAGGGGGTCGCGGGTTCGATCCCCGTCTCGCGCTCTTTTATTTAAGAAGTCGAATTTCGGCTTCTTTTTTTATATAATTACACAAAATCAGACTGCTTACATGAGACTTACCCATTCTATTAATCCGGTTAAGCAGTATATTTTTAATATTTAACGGCAGCCGCCAGAATCCTGTATAAACATAAATTCTGGCGGCTGCCGCAATAATTTTTCAATATTATATTTATTTTACCAGCTCATTACTTCGTAACCGGTATCTGTGACAAGAACCATAATTTCCCACTGTGCCGATGGCTCATCATCGTCTGTATATATTGTCCAGCCATTATCTTCATCAACAAAAATGTCAGGCACACCCATATTTATCATAGGTTCAATTGTGAATACCATTCCAGGTGCCATAACCATTCCTGTTCCTTTTTTGATAACATAACTTACAAATGGTGTCTCATGGAATTCAAGTCCAATTCCGTGTCCACCGACATCTCTTACTACAGAATAGCCATTTGCCCTTGCGTGATCATTAATTGCCTGTGCAACATCTCCAAGGTGTCCCCATGGTTTAACTTGTTTAAGTCCAAGTTCAACACACTCCTTTGCTACATCAACGAGCTTTTTGTTTTCAGGAGAAACATTTCCTATACAATACATTCTTGATGAATCAGAAAAATACCCATCAAGAATTGTTGAACAGTCAACATTTATAATGTCGCCATCAACTAACTTTATATTACTTGATGGAATACCATGGCATACTTCATTATTAATTGACGTACACACGCTCTTTGGAAATCCCTCATAATTAAGCGGTGCTGGAATTCCTCCCATTGCCGTTGTCTTTTCATATACCATCTGGTCAATTTCTTCTGTTGTCATCCCGGCTTTAATATGTTCACCTACATAATCAAGAACCGCTATGTTGATTTTGGCACTTTCACGCATTTTTTCAAGCTGATATTCATTTTTAATGATGCTTCTAGGTGGAACTTTGTGGAATTTTTTCCTGAATGTCTCTATTTTTCTGTCGAAGTCAGCATGACACTCTCCATAATTTTTTCCACTTCCACACCAACAAGGCTCATCTCTTCTTAACTTTTTCATTATAATCCTCATTTCCCGAAATTTTTTCCATTCAACATTCAATATACGTATATGATTACCATACAATTCTGCTATTGCTGCAATGCTTCCATAATTGCCGGAAGCATCTGTTTCTTACGTGATACAACACCATCAAGATAAACTGAATCGTCGGTTGTACCAACATTAAATGCCTGTGATATTGTTGCCGAGGCATTTTTGCCACTGCACAAAACTTCAGAACCGCCGTCTAATACATTAGTAATCATAAAAAATACCATATCCATTCCGTTATCGCCGGTAACCGTACTGATATAATCTTTCATTTTCACTTTTATATTCTGAACTTCTTCCTGTTCCATACAGTTGACCTGTCCAACGCCTATCACAACATCGCCTACAGAAAACTTCTTGAAATCTCTGTTAAACAAATCTTTGGGTGTCCGGCTTTCGATATTGCTTCCGGCCTTAAACATTGCCCTGCCATACTCTTCTATGTCAATACCGGCAAGCTTGGCAAGCTTTTTGCAGGCTTCAATATCATCTGCAGTACATGTTGGAGATTTCAAAATTAATGTATCTGATATTATTGCCGAACATAAAAGTGCCGCAACATCTTTTTCCGGTACAAGATTATGTTCACAATACATCTTATATATTATAGTCGCAGTGCAGCCCAATGGCTGGTTTCTGAAAAATACAGGAAACATTGTCTGTATTGAACCAATACGGTGATGATCAATTATTTCCATAATATCAGCCGTATCCACACCATCAACAGCCTGGCTTCTCTCATTATGGTCAACCAGAATAAGCTTCTTTTTTCCATGTTTTAAAAGATTTCTTCTCGAAATCATGCCGATATATTTACCATTTTCATCTGTTATCGGGAAATCACGGAAACGCTTTTTTGCCATGACATCCTGAATATCCTCTATGAAATCTGTATTCTTAAATGTGATAAGGCCTTCCGAATGCATCATATAGTAACTTATGGGTATGCTCTGGTTTATAAGTCTGGCAACCGTATACGTATCGTAGTCAGTAACAATAATAGCACAATTTTTTTCTTGTGCAACCTTTATAATTGTCTTTGAAACTGCTGCACCCTCACATATAACAATGCATCTTGCGTCCATTTCTATAGCACATAACTGGGCTTCATACCTGTTTCCAAGTATAACTATATCTCCCTTATTGATAAATTGTTCCATTAAGTCAGGGTTTGCTGCAGCTATTACAACTTTACCGCTGTCTACTATCTGTGTTGTATCGCCTGTAACAACCTTTGCTTTCAACGTATCTACAATATTTTCAAATCGTGTCTTTGCAACTGACAATATGTTACTGTCATAAACCTCAAAATATGAACGTGATATATCTCCTATTGTAACAAGTCCCTTCAAAATTCCATCACTTGCAATAGGAAGCGTTACAACATTGTTCTTTTTCATTATTTCCCAGGCCTGTTTTATTGAAATATTTTCATCAACACCCTCAACAAAATGTATATCAACATCTTTAACCTGTGGCCGTACATCACGCATATATTCCGGCGGTTTTATTCCCAGATTTTTAAACACAAACTGTGTCTCTTCATTAAGGTGCCCTGCTCTTTTCGGAATATAACATTCTCCTGTTATAATAGTTTTAAACCTGGCATAGCATACGGCTGAACACACTGAATCTGTATCAGGATTTCTATGTCCTATTACATATATAGGAGTTTTCACATTTTCCTCCATTCCACAGATAATTACTATAATCTGCTAATATTTTTAATATTTCAAAAAGACTGCCATATACGATATTGCAAATAAATACCACATATAACAGTCTTTTATATTAGTTACGGAATACAACAATCTCAGTTGATTCTGTCTCACCAAGCTGTCTTAACTTTGCCTGCATGTTCTTTATCTTCTTCTGATATACATAGAATGCATCATGTGCCTTATTGAAGTATTCCATAGCAAGTTCTACATTGCCATCTTCTTTTGCCTGCCATGACTGTGTAGCATACTTGTGAATATCATTATGTGAAGCTTTTAATTCTGCAAATTCAGTACATCCTGTAATAGCCGGGTCTGTCTGTGCTGCAAGCCACTTACCAAGCTTACATGTCTCATTATTATTAAGCTGTGTAATCTTTAAATGTTCAAAATCAACAACATTGTTATATACACGCCACATAAGAATAAAGTGGTCTATCTCAAATATTCTGAGCCAGTCCTGAGTTGTAACCTCAGCAAAGCCTCGAACCATATCACTTCTTGTCGTATCAATATAACGTCCAATCTTGTATACATGTGTACCCTGTTCTTTACAATCCTTAGACAGTTCTTCGTAACTGTCAGATATGTTAGATACCTGTTTTGCAAAATCCGATGTGAATTCTGACTGTTTATCAATATCAGAAAATACTTCATCAATCTTATCTTTTATCTCTGTCATCTGTGATGCCATCTTTTCAATATCTACAAGTGAATCTTCAACTTTTTTATTACCTTCTTCAAGTTTTGAAGTTGTCTCATTCATTGATTCAGCAAGAACTCCGATATCATTTTTTAATTCATTAACATATCTTACGATATCTTCTGCTGACTCTGATGTATTACTTGAAAGCTGTCTTACCTGGTCTGCAACAACCGCAAATCCTTTTCCTGCTTCACCTGCTCTTGCCGCCTCAATAGATGCATTAAGTGCTAAGAGATTACTCTGGCTGGCAACTTTTTTAACAATGTCAACAATCTCACTGATTTTATCAATCTTATCCTGAAATTCCTGCACCTGTTCATTAATCCTGCTTATATTTTCTGATGACTGGTTTACAACCTTGATACTTTCGTTCATGTTGGCTGTACTGTTCTGTGCTACTGCAAGCATCTCATGTGTATTATCCTGAATACCGCCAACTGTCTTTGAAATATTATTAATTGATTCTTCAAGATTATGACTTGCTTCTTCCATCTCAGCTATTGAGTCCGTCTGTGACTGTACCTGATCAAGCGTATTCTTTACATACGAATTATCGCCAATTGATTCCATAGCCTCATTAAGACGCATAACAAAGTTGTTATTTGACTTCTTAAATGCATGAATCAGCTCATTAAGTTTCTCTCCATATGCCGGATTATCAAATGCCGTTACATCGATCTCATCATATTCACCCTGTATGACTTTGTCCATCATCTGCATCATAACATCTATATCATGACTAACATTACTATTATTTTTATTTTTTCCAAACATAGCGATTACTCCTTCCGCTGTCTTTATTTAAGCACTTTCATGCTTAAATTCCGCACATAATATTTTTTAATATGATAACATAATTTTCAAAAAAAAGAAACACTTATTTTGATTTCACATATTATAATAAAAAAGTTTTATGGAGTTTCTATGAAGCATGCATTTAAGCGGCTTACCGCCCTTATTATGATTATGGTTTTTACATGTATATCACTTATAGGATGTACAAAACAAACGCACACAAATGATATCAGAAAAATCACCCTGAATGAAGTTGCACACTCTATTTTTTACGCACCTCAATATGTGGCAATCGAAAAAGGATATTTCAAGGACGAAGGCATTGATTTAACTCTTGTCACCGGCTTTGGTGCTGACAAAGTTATGACCGCACTCATAAGCGGAGATGCAGATATTGGTTTTATGGGTTCTGAAGCCTCTGTATATATATATACCGGTGGTTCTTCAGATTATGCTGTCAATTTTGCACAGCTTACACAACGTGCCGGTAATTTTCTTGTCTCAAGAGATAATATAAGTAATTTTAAATGGAGTGATGTAAAAGGAAAAACTATCATCGGAGGAAGAGCCGGCGGCATGCCACAGATGCTTCTCGAATACATTTTAAAGAAAAATAATATTGATTGTAAAAAAGATGTTGAAATAGTGCAAAATATCGATTTTGGTTCAACTGCTGCAGCTTTTGCGTCTGGTCTTGGGGACTTTACTGTGGAATTTGAACCATCTGCAACAGCAATTGAGTCAGAAAATAAAGGATACATTGCTGCTTCGCTCGGCGTAGACAGCGGTTATGTTCCATATACAGCATATTGTGCCAAAAAAAGCTTTTTAAAGAATAATCCTGAAATAATACAGTCATTTACCAATGCAATCCAAAAGGGTCTTGAATTTGTAAACAGCCACAACAGCAGCGAAATCGCCGCCGTTATAGCTCCACAGTTCAAAGAAACTGACATCCAGACACTCACAAAAATAGTTGAACGTTATAAATCACAGGATACATGGAAAAATGATACTATTTTTGAAGAGTCATCATTTTCTCTGCTTACTGACATTTTAAAACAGGCCGGAGAACTTGACGAGAATGTCCCTTACAACAAACTGGTAACAACTGATTTTTCAAAGAAAGCGGTTAAATAACTTTCCTATAAGTTTACACATTCCATAAAACACAGGAATTGCACCTGCCATCCATATAAGTGTCATTACAAACAATGGCAATGGCATGCTGCTTATTGCAAATAATCCCGGGAATAACAGAATACCACCAACTATTCCAGCTCCCATCAACACGCAAACAACTGCCCTGAACAAATCAAACGGTCTGCATACGCGATACAATTCTGCCATTCCTACTGTGAGCAGGATAAAAGTAACTGATGTTGACAGCTGTTCATGCGGTATTCCACTGAAATTATTGTATACAGTAAATATCGCAACGAGAAGAAAATCCGTCAATGCTGCCGGAAGTGCCTTAATAGCAACATTCACAAGAAATCTTCCTTTTATCCGGCTCCTGTTTCTTTGCATTGCAAGTAAAAATCCCGGAGCACCGATTGTAAATGCACCAAGCAGAGACAGCTGTGTAGGATACAATGGATACCTGTGTCCTACTATAAGTGTAAACAATGCTAAAAGCATTGAAAATATATTCTTTACAAGAAACAGCGAGGCTGTCCTTTGTATATTATTAACTACTCTTCTTCCTTCAAGAACAACTGATGGCATACATGAAAAATCTGAATTAACAAGCACTATCTGTGCCGCATTGCATGCCGCTTCACTTCCGGAACCAAAAGCTATGCTGCAATCGGCACTTTTGAGTGCAAGTACATCATTGACACCATCGCCGGTCATTGCGACCACATCGCCGTTATCTTTGAGAGCCTGTATTATTCTTCTCTTCTGTTCAGGCTGCACTCTGCCAAACACTGTATACTTTAGTGCCGCAGCTTCAAGTTCCTCATCTGTCTGAAGTGACGAGGCGTCTATAAATTTATCAGCATTAATAATTCCTGCATCGTGTGCAACACTTGATACTGTCACCGGATTATCTCCCGATATAACTTTTATCTCAACTTCCTGATCTGCAAAATACTTAAATGTTTCTTTTGCATCTTCTCTTATCGCATTGCCAATTGCAATAAGTGCGAGCGGTTTCGCAGGCGATGTAAGTTTCTTACCTTCCGGATTATAGTCTAAAATTCCAAACACCATAACTCTTAGACCTTTTCTTGCATATGACTCTATATGGCTTTCATATACAGAATACTCATTGAGAAGCAGTTTTTCCGGTGCACCAATTATATATGTATCTCCTGATGAAAACGTAGCACTGCTGTACTTTGTCTCAGATGAAAATGAACAGACACTCTCCGCCTGCCTCGTCTTTTCTGAATCAAAATATTGCTGCAACGTTTCCATTGTAATATTATCAGCATTGAGATTATTAACAAGATTGCCTATCATCTCATGAAGTGCCGGAAATTCACCCTGCTCATAGTATTCAAGCGGCTCAACCTGTGCAACTGACATCTTATTTTCTGTTATTGTTCCCGTCTTATCAACACACAGGATATTTACTCTTGCAAGTGTTTCCACACATGCCATTTCATGTACAAGAACATTCTTTTTTGCAAGTCTCATTACACTTACAACAAGTGCAATACTTGCAAGAAGATATAAGCCTTCAGGTATCATTCCTACAAGTGCAGCTATCATCGACACAACGCTCTGCTGTAACGTATTGCCTAGTGCAAAAAATGTTCTGCAAAACATCAATATGCCAATTGGAATAATAGCAATGCCTATAACTTTCACAAGCTTGTCAAGAGAACGCATCATCTCCGTCTGCTGTTTTTTTCTCGATGCTTTCGCTTCCAGGGTTATCTTTGATGCATATGATGAAAGTCCTACATTCTCAAGAACAGCCAAACATTCTCCTGACACAACAAAACTTCCCGATAATAGCATATCTCCTTTTTTCTTTGTTATCTCATCAGATTCTCCTGTTACAAGTGATTCATTAACCCTGACAATCCCATCCACAACTACAGCATCTGCACAAATCTGGTTTCCTGATTTAAACCTGCACAAATCTCCTTTTACAAGCGTCTGCGAATCAACTTCTGACTCTTTTCCATCCCTTATAACTTTTGTTTTAGGTGCATTGAGAAGCGTAAGCCTGTCGAGCACACGTTTGGTTCTTAGTTCCTGTATTATACCGATAAGTGTATTTATCACTATAATTGGAAGAAAGGTCATATTAATATATGACCTTACCAGAATTAACAAACATGCAAATATTGCAAATATTAAGTTGAAATATGTAAATACATTACCGGCTACTATCTGGCACACACTTTTAGACTGGCTCTTAACTGTTTCATTAAAAAGTCCGTCTGCTGTTAATTTATCAACCTGTTCCTGTGTAAGACCTTTGATAGTATCTGTATCTGACATATCTTTATTCCCCGTATTTTATCTGCTTTCCTGCTACAGACAATGTATAATACATTGACGCTGCAAATATAATAAGTTTTATTGCAAATGAAACTGCTATACTTACCATTGATGACGAATCATATAACTGGAATGATATAGCATTAACAAAATAAATACCTGTTGATAATGCATACCAGTATTTTGGAAGGCTTCCGGTTATAACTCCATATGTTGCATTAGTAAGTGCAAAATGAATAAGCATATCCATGATACAGCCAAGGCCCATGAGAAGCCATAACGCTATTGGTGCATTAAAAAGTGTTGATACCGATTCATATGTAGATGTTATATCACTGTTGGAAAGTCCCTGAAAAGCCTGCTCAAGACCTTCATTTCTGATTGCAATACACCATACATAATATGAAACCGCTGTGACACCATATAATATGCCATCACCAATTCCAAGCCCCATACCTGCCATATATACATCACCGCGTGTGTCATATCTTTGTGTTATCATATTGCCAAGCACAACTCTTGCTGCAAGAAATGCAACAGAAGCAACAACACAATAGACAATTGTATACGCATGCTGATTATATGAAAATGCCATATCTACACTAGGTATAAGTGCAAATGCCGACATAATAAGATTCACACATACAAATACAAAAATCACATAACTTAAAAGTCCGAGAAAGAATGGAACGACTTTGCCTTCCCATCTTTTCTTAACTACAATAAACATTACAATGAAAAATGACAGCATGAGAATTCCTCCTGCCATAATCATCCCTTCTACACCAGACGGCAACGTCTGTAATAAATCAATTCCTTCCATATATTCCTCCAACATATTGTTCTTTTTTTATTTTATCATATGACAACTTTATTTGCAAAGAAGCCTTTATTTATTTTATATAAAATTTATATAAAATAAAGCAGCTACATAATGCAGCTGCTTTTCACATAATCTTTATTGCAAACAATATATCTTTTCAAAAATTACCTGTATATTTAAAAAGGCACACTGTAGAACATTGCGGATTATAATTTTGTTACATTAGTTGCCTGTGGACCCTTAGCTCCTTCTGTAACATCGAACTCAACCTGAGCACCTTCGTCTAATGACTTAAAGCCGTCCATGTTAAGACCTGAGTAATGTACGAATACATCATCACCATTCTCATCGCTGATGAATCCGTAACCCTTCTGATTGTTGAACCACTTAACTGTACCTTTCATTTCAAGTACCTCCAAAAAAAATGTGACGTTTTGCCTATAAGCAAATACCTCATTCCTATATTAGCATTACTTTTATGCACTGTCAACAACCATTTATATAGTTATTCAACATATAAAAATCATTTTTTTAATTTTCAAACGTCACACGGCTAAGTTCAATTTTATCTTTGCCACGCTGCACAACGGATACTTTATCACCTTTTTTGAGTTTTATACCTTTAGCAATAAGCATATTTCCATTAACAGCCACTGTTGTACATTCTTTATCATTGACAAATACTACGCTGAACGTATTGAAATTCTCTCCTTCTACACATATGTGATCGGAATATTCATATGCATCTGTTATTTTTATCTCATCAGTTCCCATCTTTAAATCCGTTGCCTGATATGGATTTTCTCCACCATATATATCATGGTCACCATATAGTATATCATACTCAAGAATTTTTAAATTTTTAAGATAGTCTGTTGAATCTTTCTGTTTCTGATGATATTTATTAATATATCCTTCTGTAATGCCAAGCCTTCCAAATACATATGACGAAAGCTGATACGCTTCCATATTCTTATATTCTCTTTTCAGACCGATATTATCCCATATAACATATGGTGTCTGATATATATTACCATATGAAAGTGTCTCGTTTGTAAAATTAAATCCGGGAAGATGATCGCCATACATTACAAGAATTGTCTGCTCATCCCTTTCTGATAAATACTTTACGAGCTCACCGACAAACTTATCCATCTCATGTATCTGATTAATATAATATTCAAACGCAGTCTTATCTGCCCCATCAAAAAAGTTTTCAACTTTTATCTCAGGATTATAATTTTCCGGCATCTGCGACGGATAATCGCCATGTCCCTGAACTGATATTGTATATATATAATCGGAGCCTTCCGTTGAATCAAGAATTTTTGCAATTTCGCCGGTAAGTATGCTGTCTTTTGCCCAGCCTATCGGATTATATTCAATATCTGACATATATTCTATTGATGTAAATGTATCATATCCAAGATGTGAAAAAACCTTATTGCGGTTATAGAATGTTCCGTCATTATTATGAAGAGCATGTGTGCTATATCCAAGATTTTTCAGGTCATATGCCGCCGATTCACATATAGCCGACTGCAAAACTGTTTTGTAAGGATACTCACCAGGTCCGAAATCATCAAGATTTATTCCTGTCTGTACCTCAAATTCAGTATTTGCTGTCCCGGCACCAAAACATGGCACAGATATATAACCAGCTGAATATTCTGATGATAGTCTTTTCATATTAGGCAATACATCCTGTGAAAATTTTACTCCTTTAACTCTGTCCGGATTAAAAAATGACTCGAGCTGCAAAAATATAATATTGGGTGCTTCCTGTGAATTAACAACGCCATTGTCAGTCTGCTCATTTTCAATATTATTTTTTATATTGTTAATATATTCCTGTGAGTATTCTCCCGATTTGCTTATTCCACGCCCAACAACGCTGCATGAAAAACAATATACAAATCCGTAATTCCTGTATGCTATTCCAAGATTACCAAAATTGCGTCCAAGAACGCCTGCCGGAATCAGTATAACTGTCAATGCTGTAACAACTGCACCGGCAATAACTGTTTTTACAGATGAAAATATTATTCTTCTCTTTAATGTCTGTGCAATTATTACTTTTGGTCCTTTAATCCATAAAAACACCAATCCCGCAATACCTGCAATTATTCCAATAACAATCAGTATAATCTGAAAAACATTAAGATATACAGGCAATACTTTAACCGCATCTTTTATCAGATATATGTCCATTGCTGTAAATGGAGTTTTTCTGGCAGACAAAACAACAAAATTGATAACCGCCAGTGTTATCCATATCGCTGATATCATTACATACACAAAAACCTTGCGTGTAGTAAAAAATCCTATACATAATGTAAGAAATATTATTGAAGTATTGTAAAGAAACACAACAGGATTGGCAAATAGCTCTGCCAATCCCCATAAATTTCTGTGATTCAGACATTCAATAATCATATTAATAATCAATGAAAGAATTATCATCTTTCCTACTTCGGTATGCAGACCGGCACAAGCCACGTTTCTGCACCAGAACAAAATCTTTTTCAATTTTATTTCTCCGCCTTTAATATGTCTATAATCTCACGTTCTTTATCTTTAAGTTTTGTTGAAGCTCCTCTTGAGCTTATTACACTGTAGCCATACTGCATCGCTTTATCATTATCGCCGCTCTTGTATGCAAGAACTGACATAAGATAACTAATAGTATTTTCATCCATTCCACATATCGGAGGATATTCTTTTTGCAATGCTTCCTCAAAACCTTTGTAAGCTTTTTCCCTATAATGCTCTTCTATTTTTTCTTCCGACATAGATCTGTAAAGCCATGAAAGCTTCAGGCATAAATATGCACATTCACTTAATTTTGCAGGCTTTTTTATAGCTGTAAGAAGTGCCATTTTGTATCTGACAACAGCTTCATCATATGAATATATTTCATCGTGTCCACCTGAAATCCCGGCATATTTACTGCCGATTTCTTCCATAAGCGTTTTACGCTGTGAATGTGTAATATTATTAAATTCTCTTGATACTGCTGAATATCCGCAATGAGGACACATGTAAACATCATATTTTATGATGTCAACTCCCTCATATATCGGACGTAAATCCATTTCACTCCCCTTAAATCTTGCTTTTCCGGTCTTTACTATCTTTGTTGTAAATTCCTTCATGCATACAGGACATTCTATCTTTTTATCATAGACATACATACCCTCTTCTTTTTCAATTTCCTGTGTTAATTCACTCACTATGAGCCTCCATGCTTATTATTTTGGAAGTTTAAATGAACTCTTTAACGATACAATCCGGTTAAACACCGGCTTTCCAGCCTCACTGTCTTTAATATCAACACAAAAATAACCGTTTCTTACAAACTGGAATTTTTCTTCTTTTGCTGCATTCATAAGTTCAGGCTCAACATAACAGTTATCAATGACTGTAAGTGAATGTGGGTTTACATTTATTGAACCATCTTCTTCATTATACACGCCTTTTTCTTCATCCACGATATTTTCATATAGACGTACCTGAACCTGCTTGCCTTCAGATGCAGATACCCAATGAATTGTACCTTTTACTTTACGGCCCTCAAAATTACCGCCGCGTGTTTCCGGATCATAAGTACAATGAATCTCTGTAACTTCACCTGATTCATCAGTCTTATAGTCTGTACATGTAACAAAATAAGCATTCATAAGACGCACTTCATTACCAGGAAACATTCTGAAATATTTCTTTGGAGGATCGATCATAAAATCATCCCTCTCAATATAGAGTTCTTTTGTAAATGGAACTTTTCTTGTTCCAAGCTCCGGATTTTCCTGATTATTAGGAACTTCCATATATTCAACCTGTCCAACAGGATAGTTGTCAATAATAACTTTTACAGGATTGAGTACAGCCATCATTCTGCGTACTTTGAGTTTTAAGTCTTCTCTTATGCAATACTCAAGCATCGGATATTCAACAGAGCCCTGGCTCTTTGTAACACCAACAAGCTCAACAAATGTCTTAATCGATTCAGGTGTAAATCCTCTTCTTCTCAAAGCTGCAATTGATACAAGACGTGGGTCATCCCATCCGTCAACAATTCCATCTTCGACAAGTCTCTTAATATATCTCTTTCCTGTAACAACATTGTTAAGGTAAAGCTTTGCAAACTCAATCTGCTTAGGTGGATTCTCATATTCAAGTTCTCTTACAACCCAGTCATAAAGCGGTCTGTGGTCTTCAAACTCAAGCGTACATATTGAATGCGAAACACCTTCAATAGCATCTTCAATCGGATGTGCAAAATCGTACATAGGATAAATGCACCATTTATCACCTGTTCTATGATGTGAAATATGTGCAACTCTGTAAATAATAGGGTCTCTCATGTTGATATTGGCTGCTGCCATATCAATCTTTGCACGAAGCACTTTCTCTCCGTCTGCATACATTCCATTTTTCATATTTTCAAAAAGTTCAAGGTTCTCTTCAACCGAACGGTTTCTGTAAGGACTTTCCTTGCCAGGTTCAGTAAGTGTTCCTCTGTACTCTCTTATCTGTTCAGGTGTAAGGTCACACACATATGCTTTCCCTTTGCGGATAAGCTTTACTGCAGCCTCATACATTCTATCAAAATAATCTGATGCAAATAAAACATCGCCATGCCACTTTGCACCGAGCCACTCTACATCACGCTTAATCGAATCTACAAATTCAACCTTTTCTTTTGTCGGATTTGTATCATCAAATCTTAAATTAAACTGTCCGCCATATTCCTGTGAAAGTCCATAATTTAAAAGTATTGACTTTGCATGACCTATATGAAGATATCCGTTAGGTTCAGGTGGAAATCTTGTAATAACCTTTTTGCAATGTCCCTCCGCAATATCTTTATCAATAATCTGCTCTATGAAATTTTTTGAAACAGCTTCATTTTCCATTTGATTTTTTCCTCCTGCTATAAAGTTAGTTAAGTATAAAACAAATTTGTTTTTGTTGCAATGTATTAATAATTGCTGTCTTTGTTAATAAGATTATCATAAATGTCATCAACTGACTCTCTTATGCTTTTTCCATTAAGATTAAGTGTAATATCGGCATATTTACGATACAGATTTTTTCTGTCTTCAAATATCTCGTCAATTGTTGTCTTTCCATTTGATACAACGCCACGTTCTTTAAGGCTTCCTACTCGCTCTTCCAGCTCAATCTCGTCAACCTCAAGATATATAACAGTTCCGATATCTTTAAAATGCTCCATTGCCGTTTCTCCGTACACGGCACTTCCACCTGTTGCAATAACTGCATGTTCTGCATTTATTGTACAATTGACATCATTTTCTATTTTGATAAATCCATCGTCACCATATTTTTCAATAATTCTTTCAAGTGTTGTACCATATTTTTCCTGAATTACAAGGTCAGAATCTATAAAACTGTATCCGAGCTTTTTTGCAAGAACTACACCAAGTGTGCTCTTTCCGCTGCCCGGCATTCCGATAAATATTATATTTTTCATCTTCTCTTCTCACAAAGTTCACGTAAATGTTTTAAGTCATCTATGCTGAAATTATATGCTGTATTACAGAAATGACACTTGACTTCTATAGGATTGCCTTCTTCTATCATCTGGTCAATCTCATCTTTGCCGACACTCATGATTGCCATTGCAACTCTCTCTTTTGAACAGTTGCAATAGAATTCTGTAGGCGTCTTATCCAGGATCTCAAGCCCCATATCCCCGAGAATATGCTCAAGGATTTCCTCCGGGGTCATTCCCTCTTCAAGAAGCTGTGTTACCGACTTTACTTCTTTTATACGTGCTTCAAGATTTTCTATAGTCTCTTCCTTTGCATCCGGCATAAGCTGAATTATAAATCCACCCGCCTGTTCAACTGTATTGTCCTTATTCATGAGGACACCAAGACCTACTGATGAAGGCACCTGCTCGCTTGTTGCAAAATAATATGTCAGGTCGTCTGCAATCTCACTTGTAACAAGTATTGTATCTCCAACATAAGGCTCTCTTAATCCGATATCCTTTATAACACTTAACACGCCAAGTCCCAACGCACCCGCAATATCAAGTTTTCCGTCTTTTAACGGAAGCATTACCTGTGGATTGGCAACAAATCCCTTTACTCTTCCTTTTGAATCAGCAGTAACCGTCATCGCACCGATTGGACCATTACCTTTAATCTGTATTGTAACGACATCTGAGTCGTTTTTCATCATAGTTCCCATCATCGCACCGCCTGTGAGAAGTCTTCCAAGTGCAACAGTAGCAATCGGGCTCATCTCATGGTGCTGTCTTGCCGTCTCAACGACATTTCTGGTTGTTGCTGCAAACACCCGAATCTGTCCACCTGCTGCAATTCCTCTTACAATATAATCATTCATTCTTATTCCTCCGATTATACATCTTTATTTTCCATTTTAACGCTTAAATACAAAATATAATCTTTCGCTGTCATCTTTTGGTGCATCATGTGAAAATGCATCATATGTGGCAGTGCATGTAAGTCCTGCCGCCTCTGCTGATGAAAGCACTTCTTCCATTGTAAAACCGTGCTGGCAGTGATTTTCTTCATATCTGTCAAAAGCTCCGTCTTCATTTAATACAAAAACTGCAAGATTGTATATATTATTACGCGTTTTTTCTTCGTAACAATTATCCCATATAAATGCTGAATCATCTCTATTCTGGGCATATGTATTATCACTTAATATATCTCTGAAAAAATGTATTGTCTTTAAATCAAATATAAAGACTCCGCCTTCTTCAAGTCCGTTATATACACATTCAAAAACACTTTTCAAATCATCGGCTGTTGTAATATAGTTCATTGAATCGCCGATGCTTACCATGGCATCAACTGTATAAGGAAGTGCAAAATCCCGCATGTCCTGATGTGTATATATTATCTCCTGATCATTGTCATATGTCTTTTCTGAGGCAATTGCCAGCATATCTTCTGACAAATCTATCCCGATACAGTCATATCCGTTACTGTCAAGTATTCTCGTAACTGTTCCTGTTCCACATCCAAGTTCTGCGATACACTGTCCTTTCTCTATACCATTTTCTTTTAAAAGTTCAATCAGATATTCACTCCACTCATCATATGGAATGTTATCCATATATTCATCATATACATAAGCAAATCCTGTGTAAGCTTCCATAATTTTCTCCGTTCTTACTGACTCCCGCCACATTTTCATCTTATCTATATAATGTAACAATTTTTCTAAAAAAAAGCAATGTTTATTAAATTACCTTTTCCCTATTTCTTTAAATTTTAATTTATTATATAATAATTTTATATATAACTTTATTAACAGGGAACGTTCTATGAAACTAAAGAAACTAAAGTCAATTTTATTTAACCACCAGATTCAGGCTGCTGTATTCTTATTTTTATTTGTACTTATCACCATATCAGCCTGCATGCGTATATCGCTTTTCAAAAGCTTCAAACCACAGTCATACAGTTCATCTGATAATATTGACGACTGTTATCTGTCCGGAGCCAGATATGTCAATGTTAACGCAGATACTTTATATTATACAGGATATGATTATATTGACCATGACCGTGTAAAAGGACATTACTATTACACTCTTGCTGATGACAGATGTACAATTTATCTTATTTCCACAAAATATTTTAATAAAGATAATGACATTCCTGTATCACTTGATAATGTCTCATTCAAAGCCGTTTTAAAGAAAAATGATACTTATCTCAAACCACTGCTCGAATATATGGCTATTGACTTAAACTGGAATTATTCAGGATTGTCATCACATACATCAGCGATAATGATAAGCCAGTATCATTACAGTCTTCCATTATATCTGTGCCTTCTTATAATTACATTTATTGGCATAATTTCATTAGTATTTTACATTGTTAAATATTTCAAAACACTTAAAAAGACGGTGAGGGAATAAATCCTGCACCGTCTTTTATCTCACTAAGACATCGTGGGTTATGCGTTCTTACCGCAGCAGTTCTTATATTTCTTGCCGCTTCCACATGGACATGGCTCATTTCTGCCAATCTTCTTTCCTTTGATAACTGTACCAGAGAGTTTCTGCTTCTTGTAAAGCTCTTTTCTCTTTGCTTCATCTAAAAGATTATCCCACTGTGGAAGTTCATATAACCAGTCAGCTTTTGCACCAACCATGTTGTAATAGAGTTTTTCCTTATCGTAATCAAGATTTACCTGTGTATCCTCTTCCATTGTCTCAATTGGATTAGGATTCTTTAAGCTGTCATTGATTCCGTCAAGAAATCCTGTCATAATTAAAACTTCAACATTAAATTTCTCTGCAAGTTCTTTAACTGTTCCTGATACAGGTTCGTCCGGTGTTGAAAGAATCTGCTCATAAATTCCTTTTTCAAGGTTAAAATAGTTACCCCAGAACTGTGTTGCCTGATTCTGGTTCATCTCTGTCTCGTATGCTAACTTTCTCCAAGTTTCAAGTAAAGCCATGTCTTTTGCTTCCTCTCGCTGTTTTTATTTAAAAATAACTGTTATAAATAGAACCATTCACATATGAATATGATGCTCCTGATGAATACAATCCTGTTCCTGACTGTTTGGCAACCTGTGCTGCCGCAGAGCCATAAATCATTGATGCACTCGCCTGAACGCTCTTTCCATATGAACCGGCTCCGGTAAATGCAGATTTAACTGCTGCCATTGATGAACCTTTAAATGTCTTCTCATCAATGCTCAACTTATTATCAGCACCAATCGAAATGCCCATTGAAGCAAGCACCGATTTATTAGCTTTAGTATAATTAACCATACTTGATGCTGTTCTTAAAACTGAGGAACTCTCAGAATTACCTGCACTGTCAACAAGAAGATTGTAATCTTTTACATATGATGAAACTGCCTTATAAATGGCATCTTTATCATATTCCTTTGTCTTGCTGCCATCCTCAGCTTTTATTTCCTTTTGCTTCCATAAATCGCTCTTATTTAATGTATCAATATCTTCGCTCACATTAGATGCATTATTACGTGTACTTACAGCATTGGTATCTGTTTTCTTAACATCAGTCTTTCCTGCTGTTATGCTTGAAACAGCATCTTTGTTGCCTGTTTTATTATAATAAGCATTAAGAAGCTTTTTATATGAGCCATTATGGATGCTTGATAATGTTGAATAATCAAGCCCGGAAAATATTGTGCTTCCATTACTTCTGTTTCCCAATGAAGAAAATAAAGTTGAAATAGAATTAGAAGTATACAAATTAAAACCTGACATATCAATTCCTCCTTGTCATAAACAAATACGGCGGCATTATCTGCCTCATGTCACGTTAATGCATATCCTAGTTATCCTGAAGTCTCTGAATCATCTCCCACATTGCCTCTGCAGAATTAAAATTCTCAGGAACAATGTCAACAGGTGTAATCTCAATATCAAATGTGTCATTAAGCTCACCAACGATTGATACGATATCAAAAGAATCGAGAATACCATCATCGATAAGTGTATCACATGTTTCAAAATCTACGTCTGCATTAACTTCTGTCAAAATGTCCATTAACTGATCCATTATAAAAATCCTGACCTTTCTTTCACTAAATTATATCGACCAAACAGGGTTTTATATTTACCCCTTTAGTATATCGAATTTAAAATATAACATCTTCCTGTGTTAGTCAAGCACATTTTTGAAAAATGAAAGTGAATTATATATTAATAATCTATTAAATAAGATCTTCTCTCGAATTAATCTTATCCGAAAATTTGAAATCACGGTATAAACTCGTTCCTTCTTTTTCGCTGTATGCTATAATCTTAGGCATTTTTCTGCTCAGGAACAGATAAATTCCCTCTGTAACAGAATATGCACCGATATTATAAAAAATAATCATATCGCCTGATTCCGGCTTTCCTATCGGAAGATTTTTTACAATTACATCAGCAACTGTACACAGTGAACCACATATTGTCCATTTTTCAGGTTCTGTGCCGTAATCTTTAGCGCCATAGCCTGCCGCAGCTGTGCCGTCGGCTTTCACAAATGTATAAGCCGGAACTTTCATTGCCATTGTCTGTCCATAGTAATTAACGTGGTTAATTCCACCATCAATTATACAGTAGTTCTGGCCCTTGTTAGTCTTTGTATCAGCAACTGATGACACATATACTCCGCATGTTGCGGCAATATATCTACCCATCTCAAGTGTTATCTTGTATTTACTTTTAAGCGGTTTGAGATACTCGGCAAACTCTTTTAACATATCATACGAATTATTGAAAGCATCTTCGCCAAAATATGAAACAGGAAGTCCAGGTCCATATTCAAGTTCCCTTGCATTAAAACCATATTTTTCTTTTAACATATCACATATTCCGTCAAGCCATTCAAGTTCTTTTGTGATATGGTCAATTTTCTTTTTCTGCGTACCTGTATAACACTGGATTCCGTGTATATCAATATTAGGATAGTTTTCTCTGTGTGAGACGAGTCTTTCAACCTCAGCTTCGTCAAGTCCGAACTGGTTGCCGCTTGTAACTCTTAAAAGCACAGGTATTGTAATATTTCTTTTTGCCGCACATTCATTGAGAAGTTCAAACTGGCTTACTGACTCAACTGTATACATTCCTACACCGCCACAGTCGTCCATGACATGTTCTATATCATGCTTTTCCTTGTTGACACCGGAAAGAACTATGTCTGACATATTAATATTTTCACGCTCACATATTGAAAATTCGCCCGGCGAACACACCTCAAATTTCACATTAAGCTTTTTTGCCGCATCGAGTAGAAACGGATTAGCCTTCATGGCATAACATATTGTGACGCCATCTCCTACTATTCTCTTTATTGATGAAATTCTGTCTGCAAGCTCATCTTTATCAAATATATAAAGCGGTGTTGAATTTTCTTTTGCAAGCTGTGTTATTTTTTCTATACTAAGCATTTTCGCCTCCGATATAATTTTCAAGAAGAAGTTTTCTGTCAATCTTACCATTCTTTGTTATAGGCATTGATTCTACCTGGATAAATTCCTGTGGAATCATGAACTTTGGAAGTTTCTGCATAAGAACATGTGTAATAGTCTTTTTATCTGCAGCTCCCTCATAGAATCCAAGAATCTTATTTGCGTCCTGATGGAATATGCAGCATGCTCTTACAACATCGTCCACTGCGTTGATTGCCATATCAATTTCACCAAGCTCTATTCTGTGTCCCATATGCTTAATCTGGAAATCTTTTCTTGATGAAAAGCACATAAGACCGTCATTGTTATAATATCCTAAGTCGCCCGTTCTATATATTATTTCATTATATTTGTTATTAAGAGGATTCTGAACAAATGCTGCATCTGTCTTTTCCGGATTGTTATAGTAACCCATTGTCACTGCTGTTCCTGAAACACAAATTTCACCTGTTGTACCCGGCTGTGATTCAGTGATAATATTATCGTCATCATCAAGCAGGAATACTCTCTCATTAGGAAATGCTTTACCCATAGGAAGTGTCTCGTCAAGTTCGTACTCCCTGTCAACTATATAATATGTGCAGTTACATGTGATTTCTGTAGGTCCGTATACATTAACAAACATCGCATCCGGATATGCTTTTCTCCAGAGATTAAGATGTTTTATCGGCATAACTTCACCTGAGAAAATTACTTTATTAATCTTTGACGGAACCTTGTACTCAAAGCCATTTAAAGTTGTAACTATACACAATGCCGAAACAGCCCATACAAGTGTTGTAACATTATTGTCATCAAGATAATCAAGAAGTTTTGTAGGAAATGAAAATAATTGTTTAGGTATAATCTGGATTGTTGCACCGCATTTTAATGTTGAATAAATATCTTTTACTGATACGTCAAAATCAAATGGTGCCTGATTGCCAATTATATCATTTTCACTGATGTTAAATGTATCTGTAAAGCAATCTATAAAGTCTATGACTGAACGGTGATTTACTATAACACCCTTAGGAACACCTGTTGAGCCTGATGTAAATATTGAATACAACGGGTCAATATCTAGAGCTTCACTTCTTATCTGTGCAAGTTTTTCGTTCTCTTCTTCTGTCACTTCATGTGTCATAAGCTCGTCAATATTAAGAACAGGACCATCAAAACCAAGCTTCGCCTGCTTCTTTGCTGATTTTTCATCAACGACCATAAGTTTTGCCTCAAGCGTCTCAAGAATCATATTGATTCTTTCTGCCGGCTGGCTTGGATCAAGGCAGACATAAAAACATCCTGCCATTACAGCTCCCATAAAAAGAGCAAGCGTATGACAGCTCTTGTCCATGTATACAGGAACTGCCTGTCTTCTTTCTGTGTAAGGAAGAAGTCCTGCCGCAATATTCCGTGCATTATTTACAAGTTCTGAATATGTCATGCTGCTTTTGTCATCAGCGACTGCCTTTTTATCAGGAAATCTTGCTGCTGAATTCTCGAGATATTCCAATACACTCTTTACCATTGTTTTTCTCCTATAATTATATTTAATATATAAAGTCTTTTATATTATTATTTTCTATGTTATTATTATATAAATTGATAATGATTAATTCATATCACGGAAAGGTTAATAAATATGAAAAAAATAAAACGAGGTGTTGCCCTTACCGCTGTTATTTTGTGGGGTGTCCTGATAATTGTCACACTTATAACTGCTTTTATCGACACGCAGACCGCAAGAACGCTTTTTAAAGGGCTTATATTTACAGATATCGTATTTCCCATTGTAATATACGCAATGATGCTTGTATACAGATATCTGTCAAAAAGATAATTCAAGACAGCGTTGACTTATTATCAACGCTGTCTTATTTTTATGACACCGGCCGTCGTCTGTCAATGCACAGTTTCCGACAGCTGACACCTGTCTTTTATCTTATCAGATTATTTAGAATAGCTGCTTTCTCTGTGAATAATCTCATGTCTTCCAGGACCATTTGAAACCATTGTAATTGGTGCTTCGATTTCCTCTTCAATTGCCTCGATATAGTTTCTGCATGCCTCTGGTAAATCTTCATACTTTGTTATTCCACGAATATCACATTTCCAGCCCGGCATCACTTTCCATACCGGCTTTGCTTTCTCAAGCTGTGGTGTTGTAGGGAAATCTTTTGTAACTTTACCGTCAATTTCATATCCTACACACATTGGAATCTCATCAAGATATCCAAGTACATCTATTACTGTAAGAGCAACTTCTGTTGTACCCTGCATTCTTACACCGTAACGTGTTGCAACTGCATCAAACCATCCCATTCTTCTAGGACGACCTGTTGTAGCACCGAACTCGCCGCCGTCACCGCCGCGTCTTCTAAGTTCGTCTGCTTCGTCTCCAAATATTTCACTTACAAATGCACCAGCACCAACTGCTGATGAATATGCTTTAACTACCGTGACAACATCCTGAATTGATGCAGCCGGAACACCAGCTCCGATTGCACCATAAGGAGCAAGTGTTGAAGATGATGTAACCATTGGATAAATTCCGTGGTCAGGGTCTTTGAGTGAACCGAGCTGACCCTCAAGAAGAATCTTCTTTCCTTCTTTTAATGCTTTATTAAGATATGCAGATGTGTCTGTCACATATGGAGCTATCATTTCCTTGTACTCCATTAAAGTATTAAATATCTCATCCGGATTGAGGAGCGGCTTATGATATAAATGCTCAAGCATAACATTTTTGAGTGTGCATACGTTAGCTATTTTATCTTTAAGTTCATCCTCATTTCCAAATAATTCACATACCTGGAATCCGATTTTTGCATATTTATCTGAATAGAATGGTGCTATGCCTGACTTTGTTGAACCAAATGACTTTCCTGCAAGTCTTGCCTCCTCATATGTATCAAAATCAACATGATAAGGCATAAGAATCTGTGCCCTGTCTGATACAAGAATCTTAGGCATAGGTACATTTCTGTCTGTAAGACTCTTTAATTCCTTGATAAGGTATGGAATATTAAGAGCAACGCCGTTGCCAATAATACTTGTTGTATGATTATAGAAAACGCCTGATGGCAGAAGATGAAGTGCGAATTTACCGTATTCATTGATAATGGTATGTCCTGCATTACTTCCTCCCTGAAATCTTACAATAATATCAGATTCCTCAGCAAGCATATCTGTAATCTTACCTTTACCTTCGTCACCCCAGTTAGCGCCAACGATAGCTTTTACCATATTTCCTCCATTCCGCTGACATTTATCTATATCAGCCTGCATATATATACTTAAATCCGGGTTTTACAACCACACTTTAGTATAATACCACATCTTTGGATTTGCAATCAATCATTATTATGTATATAATGAAAATAAATATATTTTTCTAATTATTCTATATACTTGAATTGGAGATTTTTGTAAGTGAAAAAAGCAAAAAGAAATATTTTAAAAATCATAATCCTGATTTCATCAGTCGCAGCTCTTATTTTTGTTGTTACTATGTATCTGGATTCTTCAAAAGATAAAAATAAAAACGATGCCTCTGTTGTTGTATCTGCCACGTCAGAAACTTCATCACAGGATTTTGATTATGTATACTCTGATAAACACGAATATACAACCGCGGCCGAAAGCAGCCGGAACATCCCATCAAAAATGCAGCTAGATGTTCCTTTCATCAGCCAGGAACCCGATCTTCCTACAGGATGTGAGATAACATCGCTCGCCGAGGTTCTTCATTTTTACGGCTTTAATGTTGACAAAGAGATTCTTGCAACCAATTACCTGCCGATGCGTGATACCGCTGATGCCGGATGCTTTATAGATTATTTTCTCGGTTCACCATGGGACGAACACGGAAGCGGATGTTTTGCACCAGCTATTGTAACTGCAGCAAATTCATTTTTAAAAAATAATAATTCAAATTTGACGGCTCATGTAATAAGTTACTCATCTGTACATTCACTTTTTGAATATGTTGCCGCAGGGAATCCGGTTATTGTGTGGACTTCATACGATTATTCTGTAAAAGACATCACTTACCGCGAAGTTCCCCTTTCTGACGGCGAGTATTTCTCATGGCCGTCATATGAACACTGTGTTGTTCTATCCGGATACAACCTTACAGACAGGACGGTAACTTTTGCCGACCCGACTTATGGAATTGTAACACATACAATAGATGAATTTACTGATTATTACCAGAAATTCTTTTATCAGGCTGCTGTAATCAAATAAGTTCAATATATTCAAATAAATTAATCGTTCCACTTCATCTGCCTGCATATGCCAAAATACCGCCACACCGGAAAACCAATCCGATATGGCGGTATATTTTGTAAAACGTCCTAAAAAATACTTCAGAAAAGTTTCAGTCTGAGAGCTGATGGGGGGAATTGGACCCCTGACCTCTTCATTACCAATGAAGTGCTCTGCCACTGAGCTACATCAGCAAGACAAAATCTATATTATTACAGCTTTTATCTTTTGTCAAGATATGCTGTTTGCCTTAGCTCTTATCCTCTGAATGGCATTATCTATTGATTTTGGAGTTTTTCCCAGAAGCATTGCAATCTGCCTGTAATCATTATCTTCCATATACAGCTGCAGCACCTGTTTTTCAAAGCTGCTAAGCCTGTCAAACAGCTTTTTTTTGAATGAATCACTGTACTCCCTGTCTATAAATAATTTTTCAGGATTCTGTTCTGATTCAGGTTTTAAAATATCAACAAGCCGTGTTTCATTATCTTCATCAGGATATGCCGGCATATCGAACGACACATATGTGTTTAACGGTATGTTTTTCTTTCTGTTTGAAACTGCCACGGCATTGATAAGCTGGCGGTTAATGCACATGCTTGCAAATGTCTTAAACGCAGCCTCCTTTGTATCATCATAATCCCTGACAGCTTTATAAAGCCCAATCATTCCCTCCTGAATAAGGTCATCACTGTCGCCTCCTGCCAGATACATGGCTTTTGCCTTTTTTCTGACTATATCTTTATACCGTTCAAATAGAACTTCTATTGCCGCTTCGTCACCTTTGCGGTATATATCAATCAATGTTTCATCACTGCATTTATTGAAATCCAATTCAGCCTCCATAAATCTGCTGCGGCATTATTTTGTCATTCTCTGTCGTACTATTTCATAAGCCAGCACTCCGGCTGCAACTGAAGCATTAAGTGAATCAATATCACCTTTCATAGGTATAGATGCAACAAAATCACATTTTTCCTTTACAAGCCTGCCAACGCCGCTTCCTTCATTACCTATTACAAGCCCTATAGGTCCTGTGAGATTAAGGTCGTACATTGTTGTTCCGTCCATATCTGCACACACAAACCACATTCCCTGTTTTTTCAAATCTTCTATTGTCTTTGAAATATTTGTCACTTTTGCAACAGGTGTATAGTTAATTGCACCCGCAGATGTCTTTGCAACTGTAGCCGTAAGTCCTACAGCTCTTCTTTTTGGTATAATTACACCATGTGCACCTGCCTGATTGGCAGTTCTTATTATCGCACCAAGATTATGCGGGTCTTCTATTTCATCCAAAATAAATATAAACGGAGCCTCGCCTTTATCTTTTGCAGCCTTTAATATATCTTCAACTTCTGCATATTCATATGCTGCCGCCTGTGCAACAACACCCTGATGGTGTCCTGTTCCGGCAAGCCTGTCAAGACGTTCCTTATCCACAAAATTAATTATAGTATCTGTCTTTTTAGCTTCTCTTATAATGCTTTTTACAGGACCATCCTGACAGCCATCAAGCACAAAAAGCTTATCAATTGTTTTTCCGGAACGAAATGCTTCAAGCACCGCATTACGTCCTTCTATTGTGAATTCTTTATATCTCATAAATCCTCCCTATTATGCGGATAAAATTCTTAATATTTTGCAGAAAGAATTCTATTTTTCCTTATCCAGCCCCGCTTTTATAAGCTGTATCATACGCTCATACTCACCTTCAAGGTACAGATACCCCATAAGAGCTTCAAAGCCTGTAGCTCTTCTGTAATCTGATATTGAAGCATTTTTTGCTGATGTATATGATTTTGCGTTACGACCTCTTTTGTATACCGCTTCTTCCGCCGGGCTTAACAGTGGCTCTATAATCCCTATCATTTCTGACTGTGACTGTGCCTTTACAATATTACTTGCAAAACGGTTGAGTTTATTAACCTGCATATTTCCCTTTGTATCTAAAAGATACGTTTTTATGACAAGGTCAAATATGCTGTCCCCGATGTATGCAAGAACAAGCGGTGAAAGCTGTGCCGGAGAAATTTCCTTTAATCCAAGCACATTTTTTATACTCTCAGTGAGATTTTGTGTCAGGCTCTCTTCCATCTTACACCTTCTCTTGTATCTTCAAGTACAATTCCTTTGGCAAGAAGTTCATCACGGATTTCATCTGCACGGGCAAAGTTTCTGTCTTTTCTTGCCTGCTGACGCTCTGCAATAAGTTTCTCAATATCCTCATCAAGAATTTCTTCTTTTTTCTCTACTTTAAGTCCTAAAACATCTGTAAGTGTTGTAATTTTCTTTATGAGTGTATCTATATATTCCTTTGTATTTTCAGCACTGCTGTTTGAGTTGGCAAATTTTACAATTTCAAAAACTGCAGAAATAGCATCTGCTGTGTTAAAATCATCATCCATTGCCTGTTCAAACTTGTCATACATCTCTTTAAGTGATGCAATCTTTTCTGCTTCATCTGCTGCCATGCTGCCTTCTTTTGCATTTTCAGATAAATGCTTGAGATTAGCTACTGCTGTAACAATTCTTTCAAGTCCGTTTTTTGCTGATTCCATCAAATCATGGCTGAAATTAATAGGATTGCGGTAATGTGCAGAGAGCATGAAAAATCTTAATACCTGAAGGTCATATTCTTTGCTTATGTCACGCACTGTAAAGAAATTACCGAGTGACTTTGACATTTTCTTATTGTCAATATTTAAAAATGCATTGTGCATCCAGTATTTTGCGAATTGTACTCCGTTTGCAGCTTCTGACTGTGCAATCTCATTTTCATGGTGAGGAAATATAAGATCTTCACCACCTGCATGGATATCTATCTCATCTGCAAGATATTTCTTTGCCATAACTGAACATTCAATATGCCAGCCCGGTCTTCCGTCGCTCCAAGGTGACGGCCATGAAGGTTCACCTTCTTTTTTAGGTTTCCAGAGTACGAAATCAAGCGGATCTTCTTTTTCGTCCTCTCCTGCAACCTTTATATCTCTGTGTCCTGCCTCAAGGTCATCAATATTTTTCTTTGATAGCTTGCCATATCCTTCAAACTTTCTTGTTCTGTAATATACAGTACCATTGACATTGTAAGCATATCCCTTGTCAATAAGTGTCTGAATCATATCAATCATGCCACCGATTTCCTGTGTAGCAAGAGGATGTGTTGTAGCAGGCTTGATATTCATGCCTTCCATATCTTTTTTACACTCAGCAATGTAACGTGTTGAAATTTCTTCTGCTGAAACGCCTTCTTCATTGGCTTTCTTTATAATTTTATCATCAACATCCGTAAAATTAGATACATAATTCACTTCATATCCTTTATATTCAAGATATCTTCTTACTGTATCAAAGCAAATCATCGGTCTTGCGTTACCGATATGGATAAGATTGTAAACTGTAGGTCCGCAGACATACATTTTTACCTTATTTTTTTCAAGAGGTTCAAATTCTTCTTTTTTCTTTGTAAGTGTATTATAAATCTTCATATTTTCCTCCTAAATTTTATATGACATTTCCATCATGATATTTTTTCACTAAACGTCTTAGTTATTTGCTGTTAGCTTTTCTACACTCATTGAGTTTATCTTCAAGCTGTATAATTCTTTCTTTAAGTTCATCATTCTCTGTTTTTAATTCATCAATGTCATTCATTACTGGATCCGGTAAATCAACCTGGTCCAAATCATTTGCATCAGCAACCCTGACATCGTTAAGAACTACTATTCTTCCAGGCACACCGACAACCGTCGCATTATCCGGAACATCTTTTAAAACAACTGAACCGGCACCTATCTTGCAGTTATTTCCAATTGTAACAGAACCTAATACTTTCGCTCCTGCTCCAATCATTACATTATTACCAACTGTAGGATGTCTTTTTCCCTGCTCTTTTCCTGTACCACCGAGTGTAACACCCTGATAAAGCGTTACATTATCACCAATGATTGCTGTTTCACCTATTACCACACCATGTCCGTGGTCAATGAAAAGTCCTTCACCAATCTGTGCTCCCGGATGAATTTCGATACCGGTCTGTCTTGCCGTTTTCTGTGATATTCTTCTTGCACGATAATAATGTTTTTTCAGGAAAAGCTTATGTGCCTTTCTGTATTTTAATATAGCTTTAAAACTTGGATAAAGAAACACCTCCATCGTTGATTTAATGGCAGGGTCTCTATCCTTTATTACTGCTATTTCCTGTTTTACAAAATTTATAAATTCCATATCTGCTCCCGATTTTAATCTGATTTACTATTCTTGATACTTAGTGCATCCATTACATCCGGAACAACAGTTTTTCATATCCGCCTCACCATATATATAATTTGACACTGATGTCAAAGCACATATTGCCTGAGAAGATATGCCCTCACCGCTTCCTGTAAATCCAAGACCTTCTTCGGTTGTAGCTTTTACATTTATCTGATTTAATTGTATTCCAAGAACGCCCGCAATATTCTCTCTCATCTTCTGTATATGAGGAAGCATCTTAGGACGCTGTGCAATAATTGTTGCATCTATATTTTCTATTATATAATTATTCTCATTTAAAAGTCTTCCAACTTCTTTTAACAATTCAAGACTTGAAATACCTTTGTACTTGTCGTCTGTATCAGGAAAATGCTTTCCTATATCACCAAGTGCCGCAGCTCCGAGAAGTGCATCCATAATCGCATGAAGAAGCACATCCGCATCTGAATGTCCAAGGAGTCCTTTTTCATAAGGAATATCAACACCACCAAGTATGAGCTTTCTACCCTCAACCAACTTATGAACGTCATAACCCATTCCAACTCTCATGTGCCCGCTTCCTCCTTTATTTACAAACATCTTTTATTATTTCACATACCTTTTTTAAGTAAAACATATTTTTATTTATTTTACAAGCAATATCTGAACTTTATAGCTTTACAACTTTATAGCACATACAATGTCTGAACTTTGCAGCACATGTGCTGCCATAAAATGAACTATAGCAAAAAGAGCTCAGGCAACCGCCTGAACTCTTTTTAAATTAGTAGCGAGAGAGGGATTTGAACCCACGACACCACGGGTATGAACCGTGTGCTCTAGCCAACTGAGCTATCTCGCCATAATATTTACTGAATGTCTTAAAAAGAAATGGGGCCTACAGGGCTCGAACCTGTGACCCTCTGCTTGTAAGGCAGATGCTCTCCCAGCTGAGCTAAGATCCCATGTCATGCACTCCGTACAAGCGGTTTGCTTTGCTTGCTCTCGCGAACTTGCTTTGCTATTGTAATATATAAATTCGAGGTTGTCAAGCATTATTTTAAACTTTTTTCAATTTTTTTCATTTTTCGATTTTGGGTTCTTTTTTCACGGCAGCCGGGACCAAATTCATGCTTTTATAATTCCTGTCTTTATTTGTCAAATCTTCTTCTGACGGATTATCCGAGAACTATACGTATAAGTTCCTTATCAAGCATAATTGTACGATTCCATGGATTAATTATTATGCCTTCTATTCCTTCTGCATTTATAGCTGACTCGAACATTTTTTCTATGTCTGCCATAAATGTTGACATTACACTGCCACTGCCTTTTAATTCTTCATCAAAACTTGTAAACGCCATCCACCAGCATTTTCCGTCGTCCGTCTTAACTGACTGTATATTAAGATTGTTATCTCCCATCGATGGCTCTACTGCTACTATCAGCTGACCGGCTTCTCTCATGCGGTGTCTAATTACAGTAAGTGTGTGTGCAAGCATTTCCTGCGTTGTTTCCTGCTGGAGTGCTGCAACAGCTTCTTCTATTTTCTCATTTCCCAAAAGTCCCTTGTCTGTCTTATTTTTATTATCCACAATTAACCTCACTTTGTAAAATTAATTTTGCCGGACGTAAACTGCGTCCGGCAAAATCATATGCTATGAGAATATGTATATATTAAACATTAATCTCAGCTGTCATTCCGAGTTCTTCTTTATTAGCATCAAGAATAGGATTGATAATTTCTGCAAGATATTCTTCAACCTGCTCTTTTGAACGTCCTACATACTTTGAAGGATCAAGTTTAGCTTTAAGTTCATCAAGCGTTACACCAAACATTGGATCTGCCGCAATAAGTTCAAGAAGATTATTTTCAAGACCTTCCTGCTTAACTCTCTTTCCTGCTTCCATAGAAAGCTCACGGATTCTTTCGTGGAGTTCCTGTCTGTCTCCGCCGGCCTTAACTGCATCCATCATAATATTTTCTGTTGCCATAAATGGAAGTTCTGACATAAGTCTTCTGTTAATAACCTTCTCGTATACAACAAGTCCGTCAACAACATTAAGATATAAATCAAGAATACCATCAACTGCGAGGAATCCTTCCGGAACTGACATTCTCTTATTTGCTGAATCATCAAGCGTTCTCTCAAACCACTGTGTTGATGATACGATAGCCGGATTAAGTGCATCTGCAATTACAAAATCTGCAAGTGATGCCATTCTTTCGCTTCTCATCGGATTACGTTTATAAGCCATAGCTGATGAACCAATCTGTGATTTTTCAAATGGTTCCTCAACTTCTTTTAAGTGCTGTAAAAGTCTGATATCGTTAGAGAACTTATGTGCACTCGCTGCAATTCCTGCAAGTACATTGAGAACTCTTGTATCTACTTTTCTTGAATATGTCTGTCCTGATACAGGAACACACTTGTCAAATCCCATCTTTTGTGCAATCTTTCCATCTATCTGACGGATTTTCGTATGATCTCCATTGAACAATTCAAGGAAAGAGGCCTGTGTACCTGTTGTACCTTTACATCCTAAAAGCTTCATTGTTGAAAGTATATAATCAACATCCTCTAAATCCATAACAAGTTCATTAAGCCAGAGTGTTGCACGCTTGCCTACTGTTGTCGGCTGTGCCGGCTGGAAATGTGTAAATGCAAGTGTAGGAAGTGCCTTATATTTATCTGCAAACTTAGAAAGTTCACCGATTACATTTATAAGTTTTTTACGAACAAGCTTCAATGCCTCTGTCATAACAATAATATCTGTATTATCACCAACATAACATGAAGTTGCTCCAAGATGGATAATTCCTTTTGCCTTAGGACACTGAAGTCCATATGCATATACGTGTGACATTACATCATGTCTTACTTCTTTTTCACGCTTTTTTGCATCTTCGTAATTGATATTGTCTTTGTTAGCCTTGAGTTCCTCAATCTGCTCGTCTGTAATATCAAGTCCGAGTTCCTTTTCTGTCTCAGCCAGTGCAATCCAAAGTTTTCTCCATGTCTTAAACTTCATATCAGGCGAAAAAATATACTGCATTTCTTTGCTCGCATATCTTTCCGCAAGAGGTGTCTGGTATCTGTCATTCATGCTCAAATCCGCCTTTCGTATATTAAATTTATTGCTTTTGCCATTGTAACATACATAAACTGCTATTTCAAGTAAACTACTTTGCAGCCATGCACTTCATATATTAAATTATTTCTGATTAAAAATAAGCGTCATACACGTTACATACAAAATTTATGTATCAGATTTGTCAAAAGTTTTTCTGTAAATTAAATAATTTATGACACACTTTTACCTTGAATTTATCTTTAAATAAATATATTCTACAGATAAGTTATTAAATGTATTTTTATATAACCGCACTTTAATTTTTATTTTGTATACAATATTTTTTCTGAGGTGATAAGATTATGCTTTTTAAAAACCCTGTTATTCCGGGATACAATCCCGACCCAAGCATCTGCCGCGTTGGCGATGATTTTTATCTTGTTAATTCAACATTTGAATTCTTCCCCGGTGTACCGATATATCACAGCCGCAATCTTGTAAACTGGGAACTTACCGGATACTGCCTTAACAGACGTTCGCAGCTTGAACTTGAAGGCTGCCGCAATTCCGGTGGTATATATGCACCTACAATAAGGTACCACAAAGGAATGTTTTATATGATAACAACTAATGTTACCGATAAAGGAAACTTTGTTGTTCATACAGACGATATAAACAAAGACTGGTCCGACCCTGCATGGATTGACCAGGGTGGTATAGACCCATCACTTTTCTGGGATGATGATGACTGCTGTTATTACTGTTCAACCGGTAATCTTGACGGTGTAAGAGGTATTGTTGCATTTAAAATCAATCCGATGACGGGCGAAATTCTTTCCGACAAGCACCTTATAAGCACTGGCTGCGGCGGTCAATGTGCAGAAGGTCCACATATCTACAAAAAAGACGGCTGGTATTACCTGATGATTGCGGAAGGCGGAACAGAATATGCTCACCGCGAAACAATACAGCGTTCAAAAAATGTATTCGGTCCTTATACACCATGTCCGCACAATCCTATTATTTCTCATAAAGAGTATAAAAAATCCGAAATTCAGGCTACCGGACATGCTGACCTTGTTGAAGATGCAAACGGAAACTGGTGGCTTGTATTCCTCGGAATAAGACGCTTCAGCCATGCACTTCTTCACAATCTCGGCCGTGAAACCTTTCTTGCACCTGTCACATGGAATGAAGACGGATGGCCTGTTGTCGGATACAACGGAAACGGAACTATTGAGCTTGTAATGGATGCACCTCTTCCGGGCATAAATGAGCCGGAGACAATTGCTAATACAATAACAGACGATGCAACAGGCAGACCATTTTTACATGCAGACCACAGCGTCAATATTGACTTCCACAATGATACTCTTGACAAACGCCTGCAGTTCACAAGAAATCCTGATATGTCTCATTATATTTATGACAGTAAAAACGGATGTCTCACGCTTAAAGGTACTGATATAACATTGAATGAACCAGGTAAATCCCCGACTGTTCTTTCATTTAAGCAGCCGGAATTTACAACATCACTTAAAGCTGTATTAAAAATAAAAGACAGTACAGCAAAACGATTCGGTGTTGCTGCCTACTATAACAACGATTATCACTATGAAATATATGTTGGCAGCGATGAAAATGGAAAATATGTCGGATTTTATAAACATATACACGACATGGGTGCAGAACTTGCACATATTCCTATATCTAAAGAAGAGGAAAACCTCAATCTTCTTGTAAAAATAGATACTGACCGCGAAAAATATACTTTTTCTTATGCCCTTGCTGATACAACGAATCTCAATGCAAAAATTGCCTACCATGAAATCGGGTCGGGACTTAATGCCGGACTCAGCACGGAGGGTACACGTACAATGACTTTTACAGGAACATTATTTTCACTTTTTGCCGAAAACGGTAAAGGTACATTTGAAACCGGTGTTGCACTCACCATAAACCCTGATGTAGATTACAAACTGTAATATGCTAAACATAATATATTGAATTATTTTCGCCGCAGACATTAAATGTGTCTGCGGTATTTTTTGTTTCGCCAAAAATCAGCCTTTTATTCTTTCATATCAATATCATTCCGTATCTTTTTTATCTGTTCATACCAATCTTGTACTTCTCCTTCATTTTTTGAATTTAAAAATACAATTTTTCCACCACCTGTTATTTTAAGGATGGGTTCATATCCGTCAAATATGAAAAGCATACACTTTCCTGTATCAGAACCTTTATAATAACCTATATCATACGTATCAGTTGAACCTCCGTTTACGCGGTAAAAACTTTCACCGGGCAATTTATCAAGCAATTCAATATTCTCAATATTATCTGCGTCCACCTGATATTTATAACCTGCCGCCGATACTTTCATTTTTTCTGATGAAATATCCACATTCATCTTCACATTAGAAAACGGAAGCAACACAACCAGCGTAAACACTATAGATGCTATTATAACTATATAAAGTCCTCCACATATAAATCTTGCTTTGGAATTAGCCAGATTGAATGAATAATTACCATCAAACATACGATTCTTCACAAGAATATGATTATCATTCGGATTATAATAATATCCTGTTTTCCAATATTCATCATCATCTACATAAACCGGTTTCATATCTGACGACAGAAGTTCTTTTTTCTTTTTTATCAGAATCAGGTACGCCGCCACAAGAAATATTGTTGAAAGTGTCTGAATAGTTATATACAGCATCATCGACATAAAAGATACTTCCCTGTTTATCATATACAATATTGTAAATAACAGAAATGCTGCGGCATTGCACATGCTTAATGATATAAAGCCCTCATTGAAATACTTCCTTGACAGATTCATGACAGCCTTGTTTATATCGGTATCTTCGCTGTAAACCGTTGTATTTCTTTTATTAACATATATATTTAAAATCATACATATTAAAGAAATTGATATTGCAGCTAATGCGAAAATCAAACCTTCACTTCTGCTGTATGATTTATTAATCATAAACGGGATTGTCATTATAAATTCTGAAGCAATCATAATAATGTGATATCTGTTATTTGACTTTAAACTGCGTTCATCTGCCGAAAGCGATGTATCCACATAAATCATCTGAGTGTTCTTATTTATCCACCCGTTCTGAATCTTTATTTTATATAATCTGCGGTGTGCCGAATTAAGAATGTACATATATCCTATCATATATGTACACATCCATACCGTCCATATTATAACCGACGCAGCTTCCCAGAAAAAGACCGGTATGCACAATAAAACCGATAACAGCATGTTAATATTCTGGAATATCTTCTGCCTTTTTACCTCTTTTTCCATGAATGGCCTGACTATCTCATTACCTTTTTCTTCCGGCGGAATATGCACTCCAAGATACATTCCCTGTGTATATTCATATTCTGAAAAAACTGTGAATCTGCAAATAAGTGTTATCATAAGCCCGGAAAACAAAAACATCATAAATAATACTATACTCATACCTGACCTGCTTTCTCACGCCTGTAGCGGCTGTGGATTCATCGTTGAATAAATACTTTCACACATTTTCATAAATTCACTCTTATCCATTCCGTTAATACTTGCCTCAGCAGATAAAAGCTCCAGCTCAGATTCAAGCTTTTCACGAAATTCCTTATTCATGGTAATGTTGCGTGCAACCATCGCCCCCTGCCGCCTGTCGGTCTGTATATACCCTTCCGCTTTAAGAATCTGGTACGTCTTATTGACCGTCATCGTATTCACTCCCGCATCCGACGCAAGCTGTCTTACCGTCGGCAGCCGCTCTCCCTCTTTCAGTTCTCCGTGTCCGATTCCCATAACTATCTGATTACGAAGCTGTACATATATCGGAACCGTACTGTTCATATCTAACTTTAATATCATAATTTTCGCCTCACATATTTTGTATTGTTTGTATTATATATATTAATACAAACATTTTAAAATGTCAATATATTCAATGTGTTCTTCGCATCGGGTATACCAAATGATGAAAGCGGCAGCATATAATTCCATATGTAATGCCTCCATCAGATATATTTTAATATTTTAACAATTCGTTAAATATCTCCACTGCGTATCTGTCCGTCATTCCTGAAATATAATCAATTATTGCCTGAGCATATATTTCTTTTGTCTCTATATTTCCATAAATCTTTTTATTTTTGTACTTTTCATTATCACCCTGTATATTGGAATATACTTTGATATGTTTGTAAAAATCACCTGCAAGCATAGGATATGCTTCTTTCATGCAATCTATATTATCAAGGCTTTTATAAGGATTACAAACATCATATGTCTTCATCAGTGTATTAAAAATACTTCTTATAACCAATGCAACATAGTCACGGTAAACTTTGAATTTTTCATTCTTATAAATTGCTGTATAATTAAAATCTTTTATTTCTTTAAGCATTTTATTATATTTATCACTCAGCCTGATTCCCTGTTGAGGCGAGCTGTTCTCACATATGCTTGTTATAAAATTATGTATTATAACTGTCGTATTTATCGTTTCAACACCATACTTTTGTGAAATCTTTGCCAGCTCATCAATCTCTTTTTCACCAATAAAATTAATCCGGACTGCATCTTCTATATCTCTTCCGAGATATGCAATTTTATCGGAAACTTTTACAACGCAGCCCTCCCATGTATACGCCTGAAACTGTCCCGGTTCGCAAAATGTATCCAGATCTATTTTTTCTTTTCTTGGAAAGATACCGTTCTCATCAACCTCTCCGCAATGTGAAATTATACCGTCCCGGACTGCATACGTAAGGTCAAGATTTTTCAGCTCGCTCTTATCGTCTTCAAGCAGTTCAATATTGTCTATTATTCTAAGACTGTTTCTTTCATGCCAGAATCTGTCCATTCCAAAGTCTTTTCGTATTCTCGTTAACTCAACTTCTCCTTCATGTCCAAAAGGTGCATGTCCCAAATCGTGCCCCATTGCTATTGCTCTTGTGAGGTCAACATTCAATCCGAGAAACTTTGCAATAGTACAGCTCACCGACTCAACATGCTGTACATGTTCCATTCGTGTGCATATATGGTCATTGTCAATATTAAAAAACACCTGAGTCTTATGCTTTAATCTTCTGTATGCAAGTGAATGTAATATACGTGTATAATCTCTCTCATATTCTGAACGTATGTCACTTTTCCGATGATACAACTGTGTTTCACGCTCTATATGATTCTCCCAGTCAGGATTATTATCATCAGAAGCATATCTGCTAAATAAGTTTCTTGTCATGCATGTACCTCCGTTTCTAATATTTTCTGTGTTTTAATATATATTTTATATTATAATACCACTGCTAATAATATTTGTCAAAAAATTTATATAAATAACGACATTAAATCTTTTAAATTCAAAAAACATGTAAAAAAACAGTAATAATTTTTCAAAAAACATTTTATAATCAATATACAATTTTACTTCAATAAAATTACAAGTTATCAGAATGGAGGTAATTATGACAGAGTATATTTTACTTGATGAAGATTTTAAGGATTTTCCTATTGGTGAATTCCCATATGACAAAAATCATTCGGCAATGGGCGAATATCATTTTATCCACTATCCCGGATATTATGGAAAATGGTATGACCCCGTGTGTAACCACACTTATAACGGACAGGGTGCATCATGGGTTATTACTGAATATAATGGAAAACATTATATGGAACAGATGCGTATCCGCAATGACAAGCCACACCGCACTTTTCCGATGCTTACAAGCGGCGACCGGTTCTGGCGGGATTACACTATAACTGCAGGCGTGCGTATGTTCACAACAAAATGGGGCAATGCAGGTATCGGATTTTGCTGTCAGAATTCAGCAAATCTTCTTGTTCTCGTTTTTGAAGAGCATGAATTAAGGCTTGAATACCGCCACAAAGAAGAAGTTACTATTATCGCTTCAGTGCCTTTTGATTACAACTGTGATGACACTTATGTACTCAAAGCCGATATTAAAGGAAGCCACATAATATGTAGTGTTGATGATAAAGTATATTTTGACCTTGATACAGAATATGCCGCACAAGGTGGAAAAGTTGCCATTACTGCAACTATACCCGCACAATTTGGCTTTGTAAATGTTACAACTTCCGAAAGCACTGCTGCCTCTATTGACGCAGCAAGAAATGCCTATAAAGCTGAATGTGAAAAAGCACAGGCTAAATATCCTAAGATGAAGCTTCTTAAAAAAATCGACCTCAAAGGCTGTGGCACAGGCAGACAACTCCGTTTTGGACATCTTCTTGGCAATGGTGAGTACCAGATGGTTATGGCACAGTGCCAGAAACGTGTAAACCGTGATGCTTACGGAACGATAAGCTGTCTCACTGCATTCGACCTTGACGGAAATATATTATGGCAGCATGGCGAACCAACAGATAACCACGACATCGGAACTATATCTGCCGATATGCCTATGCAGATATATGACATTGATGGTGATGGTTTTGATGAAGTTATCACCGCCAAGAATTTTGAAGTCTTAATTCTTGACGGAAGAACCGGTGAAGTTAAAAAACGGGCTAAAACGCCTTTCTCTACGTCTGAAGAAGACGGAACTATTATAGGTGTTCCTGATAAAATATATGCATTTGACAGAATTAATCCTGACGGCATGCGTATATGCAATTTCCGTGGTCTTGAAAAACCCCGCGATATTCTTATTAAGGACCGTTATTGCAGAGTTTATGCCCTAAATGATAACCTTGAGGTTATGTGGCATTTCCAGAGCGATAAAAATACGGGACATTTTCCTTTTGCAATCGATATTAATGGTGATGGACACGATGAGCTTTTAGTCGGTTATAACATGCTTGACTGCCACGGAAATAAGATGTGGACAATGCCTGTCAAAGAAGACCATATTGATGAGATTGTTCCGGGCAGATTTGAATCCGGTCCGCATAAGGGCACTAAATTTTTTGCCTGCGTTGCCGGAAAAGAAGGTTTCCTGATAAGTGATTTTAATGGAAATCTTCTTAAAAAGGATGGCATCGGTCATGCACAGCGTGTCAGTCTCGCCAATTATCTCCCGGACCGCCCAGGATATGAAATGGTTGTTGTTAATTTCTGGGGACATCAGGGAATTATATATTTCTATGACAGCGAAGGCAATCAGCTGTGGGAAATGGAAAATGAACTTAACGGCAATCTCTTAACTCCTGTCAACTGGACTGGTGACGGTCAGGATTTTATCCTGCTCAATGCCGATATTGAGCGAGGCGGCATGATTGACGGAAACGGTATTCAGGTCGTCAGATTTCCTGATGACGGACATCCTACCCTGTGTGCCGAGGCTGTAAATCTTTACGGTGACGCCCGCGATGAAATTGTCACATGGGATTATGACTCTATGTACATATACACACAGGATGACGCACCTAAGGATGACGTATATGCACCATTTAAGTATCCTGATTATAATGCTTCCAATTACCGTGGTGAGTATTCTTATAAGGAGAAATGGTGGTAAACCGAAAAAATCAGGGCTGACAATCATATTTGACTGCCAGCCCTACTTTTATTGACCAGAAATACAAAACACAGCTGTTATAATGCCACCCCTGGAACTTTTCCCATTGTATATACCAAATGCTGATTAATATAAATCAGGCCACTACCGGTCAAGCATTCTATACATATTTTCCCTTCCAACCGGGTTTGCTGTATGGATTTCCACTGGATAAAATGTTTCTCTTTCCGCCAGATAATCAAGAAGCTTTATTGCATCGCCACCATCATAAGCATAATCGCCTAAATCATGGTCCAAATCCAGAACTTCTATTTCTTCTCCATTCTGCTCACACTCTTCTATTAAATCAATTGCCTCATTAACAGATTTAGCTGTTTCATATCCGTCAGGTGCAACCCTTAAATCATCTAACCAAATTTTCATATGTACCTCGGTAAATCAATGATTTTTAATTATACCACGATATAACACATCACACAAAAATATTTGAATTGCAAAATCCTATCTCTTTGTTAACTTGAATTAACGTTTTGATATCCTGAAAAGCCCATAAACAGGGGATTTGTGTATGATATTGTTGCATATGTGTTGTATGCTGGTGACTGCTTACACATTCCCAGGACTACTCATCAGAATTTACTCTCCATAATATCCAGTATTCGCAACTGCTGCCATTTTAAATACATTTCTTTATAATTCTTTTTAATAAATTTTCTAATTTCTCTTACTTCTCGCTCATTTAATTGACCCTGTTTCTCAATGGTCGTATCTCCATCACTTTTTACAAAGAATTTTGCTGAACCTGCCTCTGTTAATTTTCTGTCACTTGCATGGACATGCATAGCTTCTATAACACAGCTTGCAGTATAATATAAATAATAACCACACACCTTAAATTCATAATATTTCGGCATCGGATTCCTCCATAAATTCTTTATTTTTATTGTAATAATCCAACACAATCTGAATTTCAATATCATCCATATTCGTTTCTACTATTTCATCTTTATAAATAACCGCTGCATTATTCAAGCAGTTGAGATTAAGTGCTCTTATATAATCACCATCTTTTATATAGGCATATCCATTGATAATCATATTTGCATTATCAGCTACATCTTTTACACTAAGCTGCATCTATCTTAACCTCCTTTATTGGTTTTAAGAATGTTTCTGTATCATAATATAGCATGTTAAGTATTGGAATTAAATCTATATATTCTTCAACTTCAGGCATTTCTTTATACTTTGCCATCACAACCAGATATCCATTATCCCACTCAACTACTTTCGTATATCTCTCCAATTTATCAGAAGTGACAAAACGAACTCTTTGGTTATTAAATTCAAAAATTGTATACTTTCCATCATTAGTTAGAACTGCATAATCTTTCATTTAAATCACTCCAATCAAATAATCTCTTTTATATATTATAATAATATCACAGTTTACACAAAAAACACCTCGGAACCGAAATTCCGAGGTGTAACATACTTTTCTGAAACGCCATAAGACGCTTTGGATTGTAAAGATTATCTCTTTGTTAACGTTTTGGTAACAAGAAAAGCCCAGAAATGGGGGCTTTGTGTATTACAGTGTTGCATATGTGTTGTATGCGGTTAACTGCCCACACATTCCCAGAACTACTCATTACTTTAACAAAGAAAGGACTACTACTATGAAAATACATTTTGCTTACTATAACCAATACAAGAACGGAATTGACATTGCTTTTGCTGATAATACACTTCTATTCTTATCCTGTGCTGAAGCTGAAAAGAATCTCCATACTACACCTAACTCACAAAGGCTTATTGATAACCTTGCAATTGATAATCCACTTATGTATGCTGCACTTGCTCTTGATTGCGAGTTGCAGGATTGGGCTGATGCTATGGATGAGGATTGGAGTCCGTAAATAAAATTATTGTATTCATCTATATAAACAATGCTCAATACTTTATATCATTGGTATTATAGCCTTTTATTCTTTTAACCTTTAACTTAACCATTATCCTGCTCTATAAGTATCTTCATATTGCTTTCTGCAGCCCTATGATATTTTATCCAATCCCATATAGCTATACATTTTCTCATAGCAGAATCAGACTGATTATTTATAGCCTTATCTAAACTTAATAATGTTGAGTCATCTTTTAATGCCTTATCAATGAAACTATATAACTCATCTGGATCAATTTCATTTGGATTCATTAATGGTATTTTTGATAATGTCTTACTTAAATTATTATACTCATAATATTTAAGCATAGACAACTCCATTTTAAAATAACCTTTTTTCACCTGTTCTTTTTGATTATCTGACAAAAAATCCATTAATGAATCTTTCATGCACCATTTTGCTCTCTCACTTATATGTTTTATATTATCGCAATTGTTAACTAACTTACATACTGGTAGCACTGACTTTCCATTATATAATTCCGGTATTGTGTGTTCTAATAGCATATTATCATCATATTGAAGATCTGATTGTCCTAATACATATCTATATAATTGATTTAAACTTAATCCCTTATATCCGACTTGTCCAAATTTACTATATACTCCAACTCCCACCACAAAATCAATATCATCATTAGTATCTTCTAATCCTGTCGCTATATATAACTTATCAGTTGGTTTATTTGTTTTTACCAGTTCATAAAGTTGTTCTTTTATTCTTCGCAATTTCTTTACTTCATATTTAACATTATTTGATAAAATTGCATCATACAAATCTCCAAAATCCGATAAATAAATGCCATTCATTGTGATACTTTTGCCATTTTCAAAGGTAAATGTTTTTTCAGATATTGTATCTTCTTCATCAGTATCATTCCATTCAATAAATATTAATCTGTCTTTCAGTTTTTCCAACTGATCTTCTTCAAGGCACTCTGCTATTGATGATAATATTCTTCTCACATTTGCATCATCAAGACTATATCCTATAAAAATGATAGGATTTTCCAAAAATATAGTCAATAACTTGGCACTTAAATACGCACTTTTTTCGATAAAATTATGATAATCTTGTTTGTTAATAATAATTGAAGATGGTTTCATACAGCATCCATGTATTTTATATATTTCTGCCATTTCCAATAACTGTGAAAATAATAGTTCGTTTTGTCCTACATATGTCTGAAAATCACTTCCAAAACAATTTTCAAAAAAGAGATCATAATTTGTTGTAATTATACTACTTATATGTTTATTTCCAATTTTCTTTAATTTTTCTATCTCTGCACTATATCTGTTTGATAGCTTACTACTATTCTTTTTAAAGTAATCCGCCATTGCTATTTTTAATGCAGATGTTCCTAATTTTATTTCGGTATCATACTCTTCTCGCTGTTCTTCAAATTTTTGACTATGAAACCACACCTGATTGAAATCTTTTTCTATTTTTGTAGCAACCACAGGAAGTAACATATCTTCATTACCATTTATCTCCAATTTTGCCTCTGATACATAATATCCGTATGGTTTATCTAGGTAATCTGCAAATATTTTCAATAACTCATCCCATTTGGGAAGCCCTAAATATCTTCTTGAAAGGCCAGAACCAACAAATAATGTTGGAAGTGCATTTGACTTTGATAATATATCAACTATTTGCTGTGTAATTTTCCCCATATTGCATAACTCCTTTTTCATTTTATACAATGTCTTGTGTGCTGAAGTGATAAAAGAGAATCCTTTATTTTATCATATAAATCTTGCGCCCCAATTGATTGAAGTACTTTATTGTCGAACTCTCTACGTGCCGGATCTTTTAATTCATCTTCAATATCCATAACTTCTCTGTTCTTAATAATATCAAATAGTCTAATAATCTCTTCAGCATCCGGTTGAGATATTTGATCAATATCTATCATATACATATTTTTCAGTCTAGCACTACTTGCATCAAGCACTCCCAACCCTCTTCCGAATCCTATCGCTTCTATTGCAAACATTCCATATATAGAATTTAAAACAGCATGTACCAAATCAGGATCAAACCTTTCGAATTTTAATAACATTCTAGTAAATCGCTGATCCACAAAAGTTCTTTCCTTAAATTTTGCCACAAACAGCCTTTTGTCAGGATTCAATGCCGTAACAAAATCAGCTCTTGACGCATCATCCATTTCATACCAATAACACCCAGGTTTTTTTAATACAACTGGAAGGGGTTTTCCAACGCCATTATTTATGTGTTCAAACTTTTCTATCCAAGTAAGTGCCCCTTCATGCCCCAACTCTTCCAATTCTCTTTTACTTCTATGGCAACAAAATGCTTCTATGTCTGTTTCTGCATCGTATGATTTTAATCTAGCTGGATTTTTTAGAACAGGACGTATATATTCTTCTTCAATTTCATTTATATCAGAAGGATAAAATAAATCATTCCAGCCTCTACGTTCTCCACGCTTAACATCTAAGAATTTTGAAACAGGTACTAATTTATTCACCAACTTTTTCATCCATAACACATTATGAAAAAGAGTATTAATTGTAAGTCCATAATTTGTTATATTATTAATCTCCTCATAACTGTACTGTTTAAATGTTGCCAACTTAGGATCCAACATTTCGTTCAGAATAATGCTATTTACTAATACTTCAACTTCGTCATCCCCTATACTGTGTATATCTTTTCTCACTAACCAAAATGATATTTTATGTTGTATGTCAGGTTGTGAAATAATTTTCTTCCGCATTATCAATAATGTACCAACAACATCAGCATTTTTAAACCATCTCTTATTGTCACTTGCAACTACTGCTTCTATATCATAATAATATTGCAGTGCATCAAAAAATTTTCTTCCAATGTCTGTCCCTAACCATGAATTTGATAAGATAATTCCAAGTTTTCCATTAGTATCTAATAATTCATACAACTTAAATGGTATAAAATTATATAAATCTGTTTTACCTAACGTAAATTCTATACCTGTATTCTCTTGTATATTCTTTCTTATTTGGGTAATAAACTCCTGTTCATCTTTTGCGATTTTATTATATTCAACAAATGGAAGATTAGAAATAATTGCTCCAAACTTCGGAATAATCCTTTTTATTTTACTTCCGTCTATTGGACTTTTAATCTCAATTTCATCTCCAACATTAACAGAAAAAACATCTCTTTGAAACATATTTAATGGTATATTTATTGCTTGAATATCTGTTATTGATATATTAGCAATTTGAAGTGGATATGCGTATTTATCCGAAATCCAAGTACTACCGAAAGCCTTTTCCGTCATTGCAAATCTTTTAGCTTTATTTTTAATTATAGCTTTTGCGATTGTACCAGTTCCAGCACATAAATCTGCACAATCTTTATTCCAATCATCTACTGTGATTCTAGATAAGAAATCAGCCAATATTGTAGGTGTTGCATATTGTCCTCTTATCTCTCTTTTGGAAACATTAACTGTTTTCTCTAGTAATTCCTGTAATACTGATTGATCTATTTTATCTATATTGTTATCAACTAAAAATTGATTAAAATCCACAATATCAATCCAGGTATCCTCTGGTACTAACTCATTGAAATCAACTTTTTTGAATATATTATAAAAGTCTCCTTCATCAATTATCTGTTGAATAATTAGATTTCCATTCTCTGGTGATGTTGTAAAATCAATTTTATTAATTTTATATGCACAATTATGATATTTCTTTATTGCATTAGCAAACATAATTCTATTAGTCCAATTTAACAATATTGTTTTTGCATATGCAGAATACATATTGTTTTCATCTTTATCATACTCTTCATGAAAAGCATTCCACCATACTTTAATCCTACTTTCCATTCTTGTATTGTGACTTGCTTCTATTGTGATATTTTCTGCAACTATCTCCTTGTTTCTCTGTATCAATTCCGCCATTATTGACTCTGAAACATTTCCCGTTATTGATGATGTAGTAATTTTTCCAGTAACTAAAAAATCATTTACGGTTAATACAATATCTTTAATAATTGGCAACCATTCATCCTTATATGTACTAACATCTTCTCTTGATTTAATATGACTTGTCCCATCCCATACTTTAGCTTCCTCAAAAACGCCTTGCTGATTCTGTAAATATAATTTACCATATGTAAAATTCCATATAACAAAACTATTTAATCCTAATGCCTTTGCCTTCCTTGTTGCATCTGCAATCAATGCCTCATCTGTAATTAATACATCGGGCATTTTGAGTTCCCAGCCTTGTAATATTTTAGTCTGTGCCTCATCTTCATACAATAAAACATCTGGAAACATACTCTTCTTATTTACAGAAAGTGTGCTTTCTCCACCTGCACTCTTAATCTTTAATCCCAATCCATTCAGCATTACTTTTATCTCTGAAATAATTACGATTGCCCAACTTCTTTCATTTCTTCTGATAATTGTCCCCATACATTTCACCTTCATCTTTCTTTAAACTCTGCTATAAGATTTTCCTCTTTTATATATTTACGAATTTTTTTATCTAATCCTTCCCATGCTAAGAATAATCTTCTTTTTGCTACATCAATATAATCTATTTCTTCTTTTTTAAACAATGCAACATCTTCATTCTTTTCAATTCCAATAAAATTCCGCCCTTCCATCAATGCTGCCACTAAAAATGATCCGCTACCAAAAGTATTATCTAGTACTATATCTCCTGGATTTGTATATGTTCTTACCATATATCTTCCCAGTTCTATAGGCTTTTGTGTAGGATGAAGAACTGCACCTTCTGATTCTGCTGTTTTAATATAAATAACATCTGTAGGATAGCGCTCTCCATCACTTGCTACATGCACTGGCTCAAAATCCCCATAATTACCACTAAGCTGATTTTTTCTTATTCCTTTATCATATGGTGCTCCCTTTGTCATTTGAGGATGATATGTTGGCTGTTTTTTATAAAAAACGCAAACATCTTCATGTTTTCTTAATGGTTGCTTTTTAGCATTCAAAAAGTTAGTTGGCTTTGATTTTTCCCATACCCACTTATACTTATAAATATTAGGCTGGCTCAAAATCAACTTTGCAGTAAAAACTCCATTAGATGTTAAAACAATTGCCCCATTTGGTTTTATTATTCGATTATATTGTTTCCATAACTCATCTAAAGGAATATAACTATCCCATTTATTTTGTGTCATACCATATGGTAAATCACACAAAATCATATCCACACTTCCATCTGGTATCTTTTTCATATACTCTAAGCAATCGCCTTCAAACAATTTGTTGATCACATTACTCATATCTATATTATTCTTTTCACTATTCATGTCTTATCTCCTCGAACATATTTTCTATTCATAATATATCATTTTATTTTGCCGAACGCAAGTTCTTATGTTTTTTTTTATATAAAAATCCAAAACAAATTTTAACATATATCTTCCGTTTTTTCCACTTATAAAGAAAACACCTTTATTGCACTTTAGGAGTATCACAAAGGCTATTAAAACTTTTTTGGTCGCAATAGCCTTTGATAATTTTTATCTTCCCTCATACACCTCCCACAGTCTCTTCTGCTCAGCTCCTATCCTCAATATTTCCTGCAAATCTCTTGCCATCGCCTCAACATTAACGTCCATCTGCTCAACAGTACCAGTGCGATTACCTGACGAAATCTCCCATTGAACACTCTCTTTAGAGTAATATTCTTTAGTCTCCACATTCATATATCCATACAACGAATATGAATAGCCACTGCTTTTCTCTAGGAATATCGGTGCTACTTCCCCTTTAGAAGTTTTCCATCTCATCAGCCTTGGAAACCAACACAAGCCTTCTTTTATCAGTTCTTTGAATGCTTCAAGCAGCTTGCCCAGCTCATTCAATATTCCACGGAATGAGTTTCCTGCCTCTATTGTCTTATCTGCTTCGACCTGATTAGCATATTCTTCTATTGTAGGTGCAAATAATCTGAATGACGATACAAAATTCTTGATTCTATCAAGTAATATCTTAGCATCTTCTGCTTTTTCAATAGCACTTGCCAACTCTCCATTTACCGATTGAAGTTCTGACCTCTTTTCGTCAAGTTCCATTGATATCTGTTTTGATTCTCTACTATCCATTTCTGATAGTGACTTAGTAATCCGCCGCATACTTTCCAAGCATGAAATATCAGACTCCAGTTTTTCTTTTTTATCCGTATATTCTTTTTCAATAGCTTTATTTGCCTTAACTGCCCTATCCGATTCTTCCACCTGCTCTTGTAATTGTGTCAAATGCTTTGTCTCCTGAGCTACCTTATACTCTGCAACGGATAAATCATGATTTCGACCTTTCGACTTTTCTTTTATCTGTTCTCCAAACCAGTCATCAACTTCTTTATTTGCCACCTCACGAAGCTCATCCTGTAGCACTCGTGATAACACAGATTTAGTGAATACCTTCCGTTTTGACACTTGCTTGCTAAGACCTTTCTTATATCCATCTGCCACAGGGACTCCAACAATGTGCATATGCGGACTATCCTCATCAAGATGAACCACAGCATTTGCAACTACAAACTGTGGAAGCCTCTTTCTAAGCTCGTCCAGTATTATCTGATATGACAATTTCATATATGACTTCATATCATCAAATTGCTTCCAAAACTCCCTGTCACCTATCTGAATGATTATTTCAACTGCCATATCCTGTTCCTTGCCTGCAACATGTTCAAAATAATCTTCTATTTTTCGGTCTGGTCGTATCTGCTTTTTATTATATTCTTCTAATGCCTCATCGAATTCTTTATGGTATACTGTTTTTACATCATCAATCAGATTTGATGTACCATATATGATGCAAATGTTGTCTTTGCTATAATCTGATGATTTATATTTTCTCAGGTTATGCTTTGCAACAGCTGCAAGCTTAGATTTCGATGTAATGGCACTTTTCTTATTGCTCACATGAGCTGTATATGAAATATTTCCCATTCGCATCTCCTTATCTGTACTACCTTTTTATCTGTTAAATCTATCGGAGCAGTGCAGTTATCATCTTGGCTCTGCCACAGATGATAACCCCCTAGCAGTTTTGGCAAGCCAAAATTGCAGTGGGCTCTCCGAGAGTTTTATATATTATCTTTACCATTACCAAGAGTTTAATAATCTGTACTTTTTATGATTACAGACTCTAAACTCTTTCCTAGAATTTAGAATCTGCTTTTTCAAACATCCAGATTGTTAAACTCTTTATTCCGGCATTACCCAAGTCCAGTAAATTGTTCCATCTTCTGCTTTTTCTTTATCTGATGTTATACCCAGCTTTTTCTTTGCCGATAAAAGAGTATTTCTCTTAATGCTCCTCTTTGCAGCTTCCATCATTATTTCATTAGATGGAATTACCTTGTTTGAACCAAAGTATTCTTTGATAAAATTCTCCGCAATGTCGAGCTTCTTTTTTCCTCTTCCTTCATTGCCGGATAACAGCTCATCTATGGTGATGTCATATGGTCCTATGCATACCATTCCATTATCCTCAGTCATTTCAAATCCTATCGCATCCCCTGCCGGAGCTAATGAAGATTTATCATGTGCCATTATTCTTATATTAGGTTTATCACGAAGCCTCGCAACCAGCAGAACACTTCTGGCAGTTGCCTGTATATCAATAGAACCAAGTCCTCTGTATGTTGATTTACTTCCAGATGCCTTATTCATATGACCAATAAGAATAATTGCACAATTATGCTTTTCTGCTATTATTCCAAGATGCTTTAACACCGGTCTTATTTCATTTGCTCTATGCATATCAACTGTAGCTCCGATATATGCCTGAATCGGATCAAGAATGATTAACCTCGCCTTAGTCTCAATTATTGCCTGCTCCAGCCTATCATCTGTCATTGATAATTCCTTATCTGTCTCATCAATAACCCGAATCATGGAACAATCTGCTCCTGCCTTTTCTAATCTGGGCTTAATTGTATCTTCAATTCCATCTTCTGCTGTCTGATATATGATATGAATAGGTTCATATTCCTTATCATCATCACAGGGGAGCGGCAAGCCCCTGCTAAGAGCTGCCGCTAACTTGAGAACCAAAGTTGTCTTTCCTTCTCCCGGATCTCCTTCAATAATTGTTATCTTTCCGTATGGTATATATGGATACCATAGCCATTCCACCTCCTTTGAAACCACATCCTCCATATGAATAAGTTTCAGTTCAACATTCTGTTTTTCAACCATATTCATCCTCCCTGCTATACTGCTTCTTTGTTAAAATATCCTGTTTCTTCCCAAACTTTTTTATCCGGACAATAATAGCTGAACTCATTTGAGCTCCCTACCTTTATTGCCGTTCCAAATTTGAGTAATCCTTTTTGTATTCCCAGCCTTACATACTGTGCGTCCTTCCCTATTGCACTTGCAATCTCTTTTATTGGTACATTTCTCCCTGTAAAAGCTGGTAAATCACCCTTATAGATAACTTCTGGCATCTCTACCACCTCCTCTTATTTATAGAGCATTTCTTGCTCTGTTATATTTTGCATTATACAGACCTTTATTTGCTCTGTCAATAGTTTAAAATTTAATGTTGACTATTAAATATTAGTGTGTTACATTTACAATCACAGGAGGTTGAGGCAATGAATACCGGTAAAAAGATTAAATTAATACGAACCTTTCGTGGTTTAACCCAGAAAGAACTAGGCGAAGCTTGTGGAATACATGAAGTTGCAATCCGTAAGTATGAGCTTGGAAAGAATGTTCCTAAGCCTGAACAGCTTAGAAAAATTGCAGATGCACTTGGTGTCAATGTTAATTCATTGATGGAATTTGATATCGAGGCTGATGGTGATGTACTACCATTACTATTTGCTATTGATGAAACATTTGACATTTCTATCAAGGATTTAGACGGAGAGCCCGGTATATTCTTTTCCAATAAGAATCTTGTTCAGTTTCTTAAAGACTGGCAGGCTATGAAAGAATTACTTGATAATGGCAGCCAGACACAGGATAATTACGAAATATGGAAGACTATTCGCCCAAGTGTGACAAAGGTAACCCACGAATAACAATCATTTTATCCGTTTGCTATCAGCTTTCTAGTAAATAGCGAAAGGATGGTGCTTATGAAGTTACCCAACGGATACGGAAGCGTTGTAAAACTTTCCGGCAAAAGAAGAAAACCTTATCAAGTGAGAAAAACTGTAGGCTGGCACTACGATGAGGCGAAAGACAAACAGGTTCAGGATATGATTACAATTGGATATGCAGCTACCAGAGCTGATGGCTTGCAAATGCTTGCTGATTACAATAATAATCCATTTGATACCAAGGCTGCTAAGATGACATTTTCAGATGTCTATGAAGAATGGTCAAAGCGTAAGTTTCCTACTATATCTGAATCTAATGTAAAAGGATACACAGCATCCTATAAATCCTGTGAACCCCTTTACAACAAAATTTTCAAGGATATTAAATTAGTTGATTTACAGACTGTTATTGATACCTGCGGTAAGAATTTTCCTACTCTCAAGAAAATCAAAGTCCTGTTTAACCAGCTATTTGATTATGCTTTGAAAAATGATATTTGCAACAAAGATTATTCAAGCTTCGTTGATATTGTTCAATACAAGAATCGTAACCCTAACAAATACGATAGAAACAAGTTTGAGAAAAATGAAATTGATATTATCTGGGAACAAAAGGAAGACAAATATTATCAGATAGTATTGATGCTCCTATATAGCGGAGTCCGTATCTCTGAAATGCTTGATTTGAAGAAAGAGAATGTTCATCTGAATGAACAGTATTTTGATGTTATCTGTAGTAAAACAGAAAATGGTATCAGAAAAGTTCCAATAGCAGACAAAGTTCTGCCATATTACAAAGCTTGGTATGAATCCTGCCCTGAATGTGAATATTTACTTCATACAGAAGCTGGAAAACATTTTGAATACCGAAACTACTACGATAGCTATTTCAAGCCATTGATGGAACAGCTAGGTATTAATCGTACACCTCACTGCTGCAGACATACATGCATCTCAATGTTAGCAGAAGCTGGTATTAACCAGACGATTATCAAAAAGATTGCGGGGCACTCAGGTGCAATGACACTCACAGAGAAAGTGTATACCCACTTTGATATAAAGGAGCTTGTAGATGCGATTAATAAGATTTAAACAAAGAAAAGGACATTCCCCAGTATCTCTACTGAAAAATGTCCTATACATATCAATATCTTTGTTGCATACCTGCTGCATATGTGTTGCATTCGATGTAAATTCCAGCACATCTGACGGCATTCCACAACTTCTGTAACCCTTGAAAAATGGGCTTTTCTTGATATCTTCGTTCTTGAAAGATTATCTCTTTGAGAACTGTGGAGCACGACGAGCTGCTTTGAGACCGTACTTCTT